>Ga0307513_10000003_pt1 | contig 590921 bp, 534 predicted proteins | sample 15_EM_MG_FD_202174 | JGI IMG/M metagenome (GOLD analysis project Ga0307513, IMG submission 202174) | Populus trichocarpa ectomycorrhiza microbial communities from riparian zone in the Pacific Northwest, United States - 15_EM | ecosystem: Host-associated > Plants > Roots > Unclassified...
GGGCGGACCGGGCGGACCGGGCGGACCGGGCGGACCGGGCGGACCGGGCGGACCGGGCGGACCGGGCGGACCGGGCGGACCGGGCGGACCGGGCGGACCGGGCGGACCGGGCGGTCGATGGTGTCTCCTTCCGCATCGCCGCCGGGGAGACCCTGGCACTCATCGGCCCCTCCGGTTCGGGCAAGTCCTCGATCGCCGCAGCCGTACTGCGGCTCCTCGAACCCGCCGGCGGGACCGTCCACTTCGAAGGAACAAACCTGGCCGACCTCGACGGCCGCGACCTGCGGGCCCTCCGGCCGCGCTTCCAGCCGGTCCTACAGGACCCCTACGGCTCACTCAGTCCCCGGCTGACCGCAGGTCAGGCCGTCGCCGAACCGCTGCGGGTGCAGGGCCGCTGGGATCCCGCCGAGGGACCGGCGCGGGTGCGGGAGCTGTTCGGGCTCACCGGCTTGGATCCTGAACTGGCTGAGCGGTATCCGCATGAGCTGTCGGGCGGTCAGTGCCAGCGCGTGAACATCGCGCGGGCGCTGGCGAGCGAGCCGCGGCTGCTCGTGCTGGACGAGCCGACCTCGGCTTTGGATGCGCCGTTGCGCGCCGAGATCTTCGAGCTGCTGATCGAGTTGCAGGAGCGGTTGGGCCTGGGTTATCTGTTCATCTGCCACGACCTGGAGGCGGTGCGCAGCTTCGCGCACCGGGTCGCGGTCATGGAGCGCGGAAGGATCGTGCGCGAGGGCGCGGCCGAGGCGGTCTGCGCCCACCTCGCGATGGCGTTAGCGGACGCCCAGATCCGTACCGTACCGATCAGGATCGCTCGCTCAGAAGCGGCCGAACAGCCAGGCTCCCGGCTCGTCTTCACCTACGCAGAATCCGCGCACCGCGTGCACTATCTCGTCGGCACTGACGAGGCCGTCCCCGTTGCCGTCCAAGCGATCGCAGGTCGCAGCGGCCTCTTCCGCGCCGAGGCGGCAGGCCTGCAGGAGCCGTCCCAGCTCGGCCCGGTCGAGAGCGCGGTCGCCGTCCACGTCCACCAGGCCGATGACCGCTTCAGCGAGCGGCCTCACGGCGGTGGCGAAGCCCGACCGGTTGCCGTCCGCCTCGGATTCCCTTGCGGCCCAAGCGCGGTATTCGGCCACGCTGACGGTGCCGTCCGCATCGGTGTCGGCCGCGAGTCGCACCGCGTTCCACAGTCGACGGTATCCGTCCCTGACGGCGGCGGCCTTCGGCGAGCGGGGCGCGTGTCCGAGGGACCGGGCCAGGCGCAGCGCGAACGCGTCGTAGTCGTCGCGAGCCAGGCGGCCGTCGCCGCTGCGGTCCAGGAGGTCGAAGCGGCTCGCGGGCACGTCGGGCGCGGCGGCGACCGCTTCGAGGTGTTCGCGTCCGAAGTCGATGGCGTCGGGGTGGCCGGTCGCGAGCATTCCGGCGTGGTCGGCGCCGATGTGCGCGGTGAACGCGACCTGCGCTCCGGCCCGGTTCAGGTCGGCGGCGAAGCGTTCGACCGGCTGGTGCGGGATGACCTCGTCGTCGCGGCTGGCGGTGATGAGCACGGGCCGGTCGAGATACGTCACGGGCGCACTGACGGCGTCGAGGACCTCGGCGATCTCCGGCCGGGACGTGATGCCGGTGGTGCCCGCCTGGTCGTTGTCGATGCCGCGCACCGCTTGGAACATCTCCTTGAGCGAGGCGGTGGCGGCCCAGGCGACCAATTCCGCGCCGATGGGGGTGAGTGCCTCGGCGGGTTCGAAATCGGTGTGAGTCACCGAGATCCCGGCGAGGGTGAGGGGCACGATCGGTGAGAGCGGGGCGTCGCCGCGTTCGGTGAGGGCTTCGATCAGGTCCTTGACGCAGGCGGCGGGGGCGACGGCGATGGTGCCGCGGAAGTCGAGTTCGGGCGCGTAGCCGGTGGCGATGTTGGCGACGTGCATCGCCGCGTGCCCGCCTTGGGAGAATCCGGCGGCGAGCCAGGCGGTGGAGACCGAGCCGAGGCCGCGCAGGGCGCGGACGGCGTCGATGACGTCATCGGCGACGGCCTCGCCGTTGAAGTAGGGGTGGGGCCCGGGCGTGGAGAGTCCTTCGTAGTCGGTGGCGGCGACGGCGTATCCGGCGGCGAGCCAGCGCCCGAGGTGTTCGCGTTCGAGGCGGGCGAAGCCGGTCTTGGACGGGGCGGAGGCGTTGCTGAGTCCGGTGGTGCCGTGGGCGAAGCCGATGACGGGCCACCCGCCTTCGGGCGCGGGGCCCGCGGGCAGGAAGGCCGTGCCGCTGACGAGGCGGCGTTCGCCGTCGTACCCGTAGCCGCGGTAGTGGATCCGGTGGGCCTGGCCCGCGGATTCAGGCCATTGCTGACGCGGGAGGGGTACGTGTCGGACCAGTGTTCCGGGCGTCCAGGTCATGGGTTTCCCTCTCGTTCCTCGACGTCGACACCGCTAAATTACGGTGCATACAGGACGAAAAGGATATGCGAGCGGGCGTGGGTTTCGGGGGACCTCGGACCGGTGTCGACAGTGGTACATCACATGTCACGCGTCATGCATCGGACCCGTCCGGCCATTGCGGGTTCGCAACTGCGGCCGGACGGGTCAGATGGTGGTTCGCGGCGACGCCGCGTTCGCAAGTTCGCGTTCGCGGCCCCGGGTCAGGCCCGGCCGTACTGGGGCGGAAGCGGGCGCTCGTCGCCGAGTTCCTGCGCGGCGACGTGCGGCCAGTAGGGGCTGCGCAGGAGTTCACGGCCGAGCAGGACCGCGTCGGCCTCACCGTCGGCGAGGATCTTCTCGGCCTGGCGCGGCTCGGTGATGAGCCCGACCGCGGCCACGGGGAGCCCGGCCTCGCGGCGCACCCGCGCCGCGAGCGGCACCTGGTAGCCGGGGCCGGTCGGGATCGGCGCGCTTGGGACGTTGCCGCCGGAGGACACGTCCATCAGGTCCACGCCGTGCTCGCGCAGCAGCGCGGCGAGGCGCACCGTGTCGTCGGCGGTCCAGCCCTCGGGCTCGATCCAGTCGGTCGCCGAGGCCCGGTAGAGCAGGGGCACCCTCTCCCCCACCGCCGCGCGCACGGCGTCCACGATCTCCAGGGCGAGACGGACGCGGTTCTCGTAGGAGCCGCCGTACTCGTCCTCGCGCCGGTTGGACATCGGGGACAGGAACTCGTGCAGGAGGTAGCCGTGGGCGGCATGGATCTCGACGATCTCGTATCCGGCCGCGATGGCCCGGCGGGCCGCGTCGGCGAAGGCCGCGACGACCCCGCGCACCTCCTCGACGCTCAGCTCGTGCGGCACCTGAAGCTCGTCGCTGAAGGCGACCGCGCTGGGGCCCACCGGCTTCCAACCGCCCTGACCCTCCACGAGGGAGTCGCCGCCGTTGAACTGCAGGTCGGTGCTGGCCTTGCGGCCCGCGTGGGCGATCTGGATGCCGGGGACGGTGCCGTGGGCGCGCATGATCGCGGTGAGGCGGCGGTGGCCCTCCGCCTGGGCGTCGTTCCAGATGCCGAGGTCGCCGGGGCTGATGCGGCCTTCGGCGCTCACGCCGGTGGCCTCCACGAGGATCAGCCCGGCGCCGCCGACGGCGCGCGAGCCGTAGTGCTGGAGGTGCCAGTCGTTCGGGGCGCCGGTGCCGGGTCCTTCGGTGTCGGCGCTGTACTGGCACATCGGCGCCATCCAGGCCCGGTTGGGGATGGTGGTGCCGCGGATGGTGAGCGGGGTGAACAGGTTGCTGGTCACGGTCATTCCTTCGATATCTGGGCGTCGGGAGCGCGCCGGTGGGGCTTAAACGGGTGGGCGATGGGGCAGTGCCGCAACGAGACCGGGGTCTCGGTGCGGGGCGCTAGCCGATGAGTTCGAGCAGGGCCCTGGCGGCCGGGCCGGAGGACGGCGGGTTCTGGCCGGTCACGACGTTGCGGTCGACCTCGACGTGCGGGGCGAACGGCTCGCCCGCGAGGACTTCGATCCCGGCCTCGGTGAGCCGGTCTTCGAGCAGCCACGGGGCCTTGTCTGCCAGGCCGGCCAGCCGCTCCTCCTCGTTGGTGAACGCGGTGATCCGGTATCCCGCGAAGGCGTTGGCGCCCTTCGCATCGACCGCCGCGAGCAGCGCGGCCGGGCCGTGGCAGACCACGCCGACGGGCGTCCCGGCGGTCACGGCCGCGGCCAGGAGGCGGCCGGAGTCGGCGTCGACGGCCAGGTCCTCCATGGGCCCGTGCCCGCCCGGGACGAAGACGGCGTCGAACTCGGCCAGGTCCACCGAGGCCAGGTCGACCGGCTCGTTGAACTCGCGGGCGGTCGCGATCACGGACCGGATGCGGTCCGCGTTCTCCTTGCCGCCGTTGGCATCGGCGGCCAGGCTCCCCTCGTCGACCGGCGGGACCACGCCACCGGGCGTGGCGACGGCGACCTCGTGGCCCGCGGCCTTGAACGCCTCCAGCGGGACCACGGCCTCCTCGGCCCAGAAGCCGGTGGCGTGCTTGGAACCGTCATTGAGGGTCCAGGTGTCGGTGCCGGTCATGATGAACAGGATCTTCGCCATCGCTGTTGTCTCCGTTCGGTTCTGGTGTCGTCTACTTGTCGAAGCTGGCGAAATAGGACGCGGCCATGTCCTCGTCGCCGTGGCCCAGTTCGGAAGCGCGCTGGAACCGTTCGGCCCCGGCCTCGGCCAGGTCGAGCCGGACACCGCCGCGGCGCGCGGCCTCGACGATCAGCCGCGCGTCCTTCACGGCCGTGTCCAGGCCGAAGCTGGCCTGCGCGGTCTTGCCGTCGAGGATCAGGCCGCCCTTGATGCGGGCGTACCCGGCGTCGAGCGGGCCGCCCTCGATGAGCTCGAAGAACCGCTGCGGGTCGACCTCCAGCCCCTCGGCCAGCGCGAGGACCTCGCCGATGCCGTGGGTGAGGACGAGGACCCAGCTGTTGGCGACGAGTTTGAGCCGCGTGGCGCTGCCGTCGGCGCCGTCTTGGCCGGTCCACACGGTCTTGGCGCCGATCGCGCCGAACACGGCCTGCGCCGCCTCGTCGTCGTTGGGGCCGGAGGCGAGGACGGTGAGCTTGCCGGCTTCGGCGGGTTCCTTGGTGCCGAGGACGGGTGCGTCGAAGAACACGAGGTCGTGTGCGGCGGCGAAGGCGGCGAGCGCGTCGATGCCGTCGATGCCCGCGGTGGTCGCCTGGATCCAGCGGACGCCGGGACGCAGCGCGGGAGAGGCCTGTTCCATGACGGCGAGTGCGGCGGGGCCGTCGTAGAGGATGGTCACGACCGCGTCGGCGCCGTCAACGGCCCCGGCCGGGGTGTCACTGATGCGGATGCCTTCGGCGGCAAGGGGTTTGGCCTTCTCGCGGCTGCGGTTCCAGGCCCGCACCTCGTGCCCGGCGCGGGCGAGGTTGCGGGCCATGGCGGCTCCCATGATGCCGGTGCCGAGCACGGCCACTTGCAGCTTGTCGCCCATGTGCTGTTCCCTCTCGTCGGTGTGCCGTCGTCGAACACCACGATACTTGCAAACGCGGGATAAATGCAAGCGATGGTAATTGCCCTGTTAGGTATATCGCTGTACGCTGGAGTCGCCCGCATCTTCGAGACCGACGAAGGAGCCTCCGTGACCACGGCCCCGGTAACGACCACCGCTCTGGCGCAGCACTGGTGCGCCCTGTCGGCGCTGCACGAGCGCATCGCCGACCATGTCGAGCGCCGGCTGGAGGCCGAGCACGACCTGAGCGTCCGCGAGTTCTCGCTGCTCACCGTGCTCAGCCGCCAGGAGCAAGGGCGCCATCTGCAGATGCGCCAGGTCGCCGAGGCGATCGTGCTCAGCCAGAGCGCCACGACGCGGCTGGTGACCCGCCTGGAGGACCGCGGACTGCTGGCGCGCACCATCTGCAAGGACGACCGGCGCGGCATCTACACCGACGTCACCGCCCAGGGCCGCAAGCTGCTCGACGCGGCCAGCCCCACGCACGACGCCGCTCTCCACGAGGCCCTTGACGAGGCGCGCGAGAACCCCGAGTTCCAGCCGCTGGTCGACGCCCTCGAACGCATCGGCGACGCCTGACGTGCAGCGGGTCCTCATCACGGGCGTCTCGGGTGTCGGCAAGTCGACAGTGATCGAGGAGCTGCGGGCGCGCGGGTTTCGGGCCGTGGACACCGACTACGGCGGCTACTGCTCCCCCGGCCCCGACGTCGAGCCGCCGCGGCCGACCGCCGAATTGGAGCAGGCGCTCCGCGACCAAGCCGAGGTCGAGCCCCTCCTGCGCGCGGGCGCGACCATCGAGATCGACACCGACGCGCCCCTCGACGCCGTGATCGAACGACTTCTCGAGCACACTTTCGCCGAGGTTTCCCGGCCGTGACGGCGACCGTCCGCAGTTTCCGGACAGGATTGTTTCATAAAATGGTCCGCTCAGGACCTGCGCACTCGTCTTCGCTTGCAGCACAGCCTTGTCCGGATCGGACTGGTTAGTTACCATCTGACTATGGCCGACCCTTCCAGGCAAGGGGGAGCCGATGCGGGCCCGAGTCAGCATCGCCTTCCCGTTGACCGTCTGCTCACCGAACTCAATGAGCGGCTCGACGAGATCATCCTCAGCCGCGAGCGACAGCAGTCGCTCCTCGACGCGGTGATCACCATCGGCTCCGATCTGGAACTGCCCGCGATCCTCGACCGCATCCTCGCCGCCGCCTGCACGCTCGTCGACGCCCGCTACGGGGCGCTCGGGGTGCTCGACGACACCGGCGGGCTGGTCGACTTCCGCACCACCGGACTCAGCGACGAGGAGGTCGCGGCGATCGGCCCGCCCCCCGTCGGCGACGGCCTGCTGGGACTGCTCTTCGAGCAGCCGCACTCGCTCCGCGTGGACGATGTGGCAGGCCACCCGGCGTCCTCCGGGGTCCCCGACCGGCATCCCTCGATGCGCACCTTCCTCGGCCTGCCCATCATGATCGCCGACAAGGTCTGGGGGAACCTCTACCTGACCGAGAAGCGCGGCGGCGGGACGTTCACGGCCGACGACGAGAACGTGGTCAAAGCCCTGGCCGCGGCCGCGGGCATCGCCGTCGACAACGCCCGCCTGTACGCCGAACTCGAAGAGTCGCAATTGGAACGGGAGCAGATGCTGCTGTTCCACGACCGCGACCGGATCGGCCGGGACCTCCACGACATGGTCATCCAGCGGCTCTTCGCCACCGGCCTGCAGCTCCAGAGCGTCATCGGGCTGATCAGCGCCCCCGAGGCGACCGCCCGCGTCGTCCGGGCGGTCGAGGAGATCGACGGCGCCATCGCGAACCTGCGCGCGGCGATCTTCAACCTCCACACCGACGAGGAGGTGCGCCTGTCCGCGACGGTGCGCAGTCTGGTGAGCGTCATCCGCGACCAGCTCGGCTTCACACCCGAGCTGATCTTCGAGGGCCCGGTGGACACGGCGGTGGCGGAGGCCGTGCGCATCGAGGTCCTGGCGATGCTGCGCGAGACGCTGAGCAACATCGCCCAGCATTCACGGGCGGAGCACGTCACGGTGTGGATGACAGCGACCGAGGACCGGCTGACGGTGACGGTCGGGGACAACGGCCAGGGCATCCCCTCGAGCGCGCCGCGGCGGGGCCTGGCGAATCTCGCCGCGCGGGCGCAGACGCTCGGCGGCACCTTCGACGTCGTCGACCGCGAGGCCGGGACGGAGCTCCGCTGGAGCGTGCCGCTGGGCTAAGGCCCTTCCGGAAGCCGCGGCTCAGGCTTCGAACAGGCGGCTGGCGAGCACGGCCGCCTGAGTCCTGCGCGTGCAGCCGAGTTTGGCGAGGATGCGGGTGACGTGGTTCTTGACGGTCTTCTCCGCCAAGTGAACCGCGAGGCCGATCTCCCGGTTGCTCATGCCCTCGCCGATGAGTTCGAGGATGCGCCGCTCCTGGACGGTGAGCCGGTCCAGTTCGGATCCGGTCGCGGGTTTCCGGCGCAGCCGGTTCAGGACCGCGCCGACGATCTTGGGGTCGAGCAGGGACATCCCGGCGGCCACTTTGCGGACCGCGTCGACGAGGTCCAGGCCCCGGACCTGCTTGAGCAGGAATCCGGCGGCGCCGGCGTCGATCGCGGCGAACAGGGTCGCCTCGTCCTCGTACGAGGTGAGGATGAGGACGGCGACCGACGGGTGCAGCCGCCGGATCTCGCGGCAGACTTCGATCCCGTCGCCGTCCGGCAGGCGGGCGTCGAGCACCGCCACGTCGGGGCGGACCGCGGGGAGGCGCCGGAGTGCTTCGGACGCGAGTCCGGCCTCGCCGACGACGCGGATGTCGCCGTCGAGCTGCAGGAGTTCGCAGAGCCCCCGCCTGACCACCTCGTGGTCGTCGAGCACGAACACCCTCGTCACGCCCATGAGTCCATCATCGACCTCGGCATGTGAGCACTCCATCACGGGGTGCGACTCGAGGGCAAGGGACTTTGGTCCCGAATGCGACACGCGCCTGCGGCGCGGCGCGGCGTGCGACCCTCCCGCAGCGCTGGGAGGGCCGGGGGATCCCGCCGCCCCACGACATTTGCGGGGAGGGTGGGGCGGCGGGACGATCTCTTGCGCTTCCGTTCGACGTGTCCCGGCGCCTCAAGGCCCGGCTTTCCCTTCTCATGATCCCGGCTGCGGCAGCAAGCGAACCGGGACGAAGGGCCCGATTTCCGAGACCTTCGGTCCGACAGCCCCGGCCGACCCGGATCTACGGTGGCAGAACGGAGCGCACTCGCCGATCCGCGGCCGACCCACCTGACCGCCGAGCGCCGGGAAGGAGGCGGCGATGCTCTATTCGACCGCCGTCATCGGCGTCGGGGAGCAATTCCAGTCCGCGCACGACGCGATGGTCGCCATCGCCGTCGTGGATCGGCTGCGCCGCAGCGACATCCCCGCGACGGTCCTGCTGTCCACCGCGCCCCCGCAGCCCGAGCGCCTGGTCGAGCTGTGGGCGGCATCGCCGCTCGCGGTGGTGATCGAACCGCTCGCGCTGATCCGGGCGCGGCCGGGCGTCGTCCGACGCTGCGAGCTGGACGGGCGAGGACGGCCCTATGCGGACTGGCCCGAAACGGAAGGGCTGGGGGCGGCGGTGCGGCTGGCGGTCGACCTCGACCGGCTGCCCGGGCGACTGGTGGCCTACACCGTCGAGGTCAGCGAGTACAGCTTCCTGTGGCGCATGTCGGCCCAGATCGACGCGGTCGCGGACCGACTGGTCGGGCTCGTACGCGCCGAGGTCCCCGAGTACTGGCCCGTGCTGCCGAGCCGGGTCCCGGTTCTCGGTGCCGCACTGCCGGTCAAGGCCGCCACGGCGGTCGCCGGTCGCCCGCCCGGCGACTGATGCCGTTCACACCTGGATGCAATGCCCTTGCGACGCAACAGGCCCGATGCCGGTCGCGGTGTCAGGAGCGGTCGGTGGGCACCAGGTCGGTCACGAGCGTCGACGCGACTTCCCGGGCGGCGCTGAGGATGTCCTCGTCGCTGATGTCGAGGTCCTTCGCCGCCATCGCCGCACTGTGGACGGACAGGAGTGCCATGCGGGCGCGCAACCGGTCGCCCACCGGCGCGTCGGGGCCGACGATGAGCTGCGCGGCCCTGTCGAGCCGGCCGATCAGCTGCTCGCGGTTGAAGACGCCCGAATCGCGGATCACGGCGTGGTTCATCGTGGAGAAGCGGATGAGGCGCAGGCCCGGGTCGGCGGCGGCCGTCAGCCAGCGCGAGACGATCGCGATGGAGTGCGTCCATGAGGGGGGCTGGGACTCGGCCCATTCGAGGACGCCGTCCATGACCTCGATGTAGTCGGAGAACAGCCCGAGGACGATCGCTTCCTTGCTCTCGAAGTGGTAGTACAGCGCGGCCTTGCTGATGCCGAGGCGCTCGGCGATCTCGCGCATCGAGGTCGACTCGTAGCCGCGCTCGGTGAACAGTTCGAGCGCGACGTCGCGAATCTCGGCGCGGGTGTCGCTGCCCTTGCGGCGCTCCCTGGTCGCGGGTTCGCTCTGCTTCGCCAACCTGGCCCCCTGGTCCGTTGTGCGTGTCACGATATCATCCTAGTTGCTTACCGACCGGTAAGTAAGTACACTGACTTACCGGTCGGTAAGCAGCTACTTGAGAAAGGTTACCCCGTGACCACAGGAAACCAGGGTGAAACCGCAGCAGCCCCACCGGACACCCAAGGCGGCGGCCTCGGCTTCAGCCACCGCCAGATCGTCATCACCATCGTCAGCCTGGCCATCGCCATGCTGCTCGCCATGCTCGACAACATGATCGTCGCCCCGGCGCTGCCGACGATCGTCGGCGAGCTGGGCGGCCTCGAACACCTCGCGTGGGTCGCCACCGGATACATCCTCGCCACCACCGTCGCCACCCCCATCTGGGGCAAGCTCGGCGACCTCTACGGGCGCCGGATCACCTTCATCTCGGCGGTGGTCCTGTTCCTCATCGGCTCGATCCTCTGCGGCGTCTCGCAGGACATGACGCAGCTCATCGCGTTCCGCGCCGTCCAGGGCCTGGGCGCCGGCGGCCTCATCGTCGGCGTCATGTCCATCATCGGCGAGATGATCCCGCCGCGCGAACGCGGCAAGTACCAGGGCATCATGATGGCCGTCATGCCGGTCGCCATGATCGCCGGACCGTTCGTCGGCGGCTACATCACCGACAACCTGTCGTGGCGCTGGGCGTTCTACGTGAACCTGCCGCTGGGCGCGATCGCGCTCGTCGTCTGCTGGATCACCCTCCGCAGGCTCCCGAAGGGCTCCGGCCACGCCAAGATCGACTGGGCGGGCACCGGGCTCCTGACCGTGTGGATCACCGCGCTCGTGCTCGTCATCAGCTGGGGCGGGACGAACTACGACTGGGACTCGCCCCAGATCCTCGGCCTCGCCGCTCTGGCGGTCCTCGGGTTCGCCGCGTTCATCACGGTGCAGCGGCGCGTGGCCGAGCCGGTGATGCCGTTGCGGGTCTTCAAGAGCCGCAACTTCACCATGGCCTCCGCCATCTCGTTCGTCGCGGGCTTCGCGATGTTCGGCGCGATGGGCTACCTGCCGCAGTTCCAGCAGTTCGTGCAGGGGTCGTCGGCGACGAACAGCGGCCTGCTGCTCATGCCGATGATGATCGCCGCGATGCTCGTCAGCGTCGGCGGCGGCATCTTCATCAGCCGGACCGGGCACTACAAGACCCTGCCGATCGCGGGCACGGTCCTGGTGGCGATCGGCCTGTTCCTGTTCTCCACTGTGGATGTGGATACCGGGACGTTCGCGACCGGCGTCTACATGGTGGTGCTCGGCGCGGGCCTCGGCGGGCTCATGCAGACCAGCACGCTCATCGCGCAGAACAGCGTGGCGATGCGCGACATCGGCGCGGGCACCGGCGCCGTCACGTTCATGCGGAACATGGGCTCGTCCATGGGCGTGGCGTTCCTCGGGGCGGTCTACACCGACCAGCTCCTCGGCACGCTCGACGACGCCGGGGCCGGGGGCGCCGACATCGCCGCCGGGGCCAACTCGATGACGCCTGAGCTGCTGCGCAGCCTGCCCGAGAACGCGCGGACGTTGTTCCAGCACGCGGTCACGGACGGCATCACCTCGCTGTTCCTGTGGGGCGCAATCATCTCCGTGCTCGGGATCGTCGCGGCGGTGCTGGTCCGCCAAGTCCCGCTCCGCACCGGCGCGAAGCCCGCGCCCGAGCCTGAAATGGCGGAGGCGGGCGCGGCGACCCAGTAAGCCGCTCAGGCTCAGCAGCGGTTCGACCCCGCGCCCGCCCGACGTGCCGTTCCCGAGTTCGGGGAGGTCGTCGGGCGGGCGCGGGCTCGACTCACTCGAGCAGTTCCCTCGGCAGCATCGCGGCCCACCAGGCTTCGATCCGGTCCGGGCTCCAGGAACGCTCCTGGGCGAGCGTGGCGTACGTGTCGATGCTGCACAGCGCCGCATAGACGTCGACGGACTCGCCGACGGCCGCCTTCAGCGCGCCCGCGGGCCAGGACGCGAAGACCTCGGCGCGGAACGCGTCGGCCCGCCTGCGGCCCTCGCCGTACAGGCTCGCCAGCTCGGGCTCGGAGCGCCCGGCCTCGCGGATCATCACGATCAGGTCGCCCGCGCGCTCGAACAGCCGCCGGTCGTACCCGGCCATGGCCGCCAGCTGCCTGGCCGGATCACCTTGGGCCGCTTCCAATCCGGCCAGCTGGGACGGCAGGTCCGCCGCGAGGTCGGCCGCGTCGGCCAGCGCGACCGCCAGGCCGGTCTTGTTCCCGTACGCGGCGTACACCGTGGGCACGGCGACCCCGGCCTCCTGGGCGACCTCTTTCACGGTGGTCGCGGCCCAGCCGTTCGCGGTGAACAGCCGCCGCGCGGCCTGCGCGATCTCGGCCTTCGTGCGCTGCGCCTGATCGGTGCGGCGCACCGAGTCGTAGGCGCGACGGCCGGACGGTGCCCCCATGTCCCCCTCGAATCTTTCGCTCATTATATTCAATATATGAACAGTAAAACGAATACTGGCATCGCGTTTCCGCGCCTCGGCGGGATCGCCGGGATCGGCTTCGCGGCCCTGATCCTATTGCTCAATCTCCTCGTCCTGGTCCCGGCCGGACTGCCGAGCCCCGGCGCCGATCTCGACGAGGCGATCGCGTTCTTCGGATCCGAATCTGCCGCGATGGACCTCGCCACCATGTTCCTCCCGGCCGTCTGGTTCCTCGCGACCCTCTTCGGAGCGGGCGCGGTCGCCGCGTCCCGCCGCTCGGAACCCGCCCGCACCGAAGCCTGGGCGCTGGTCGGCTTCGCCGGGATCCTCCTCCAGAACCTCAACGTCGCCACCGTCAGCGCGGTCCGCCTCGCCTTGGCGCACACGGGTGCCGAAGACAGTGCAGCCGCCCTCTGGGCGCTGCACGAATCCCTGTTCGGCCTCAACGGCACCTTCCTCGCGCTCGCCCTCGTCGGTCTCTCCATGAGCGGCAGGCAGAGCGGCCTGATCCCGACCTGGTTGGCGGGCATGGGATTCGCCGCGGCCGCATTGCAGTTCACCTCCGCCGTCCTCACGCCGCAGATCCTGGACGGCGACCCGCTCGGCCTCATCGGCCTGGCGGGCTGGCTGATCTGGGTGGCCTGGCTGGCCCTGTACGGCCTCTTCCTCATCCGATCCAAGCCCGAAGGGCCGTGACGGACGGGGGGCGAGGGCGCACTGCGCCTCACTTCTCGGTCTGGCGCAGGAGTGCCGTCGCTAGTTCCTTTGCGGCCCTTGGTGTCAGCGGCCCGTTGTCAAGTAGCATCCGGTACCAGAGCACGCCGAAGACCTGGTCGATGACCAGTTCGATGCCGCCCTCGCCGCCGATCTCGCCGTTCGCCGCGGCCCGCTCCAGGATCTCGCGCAGCGCCTCGCGCCGCCGGTCGGTGAACTCGCGCAGCATCCGGTGCACCTGCGGGTCGCGCTGCGCCTCGCCCATGAGCACCCGCAGCAGCGCCACCGTCGTCCCGTCGCCCGCCGCCTTGAACGTCGCCGCCACGAACGCCTCCAGGTCCCCCGCGTACGACCCGGTGTCCGGCTGGTCGACGCTCGTGCGGCCCAGCTCCGTCATGGCCTCCAACAGGATCGCGAACTTCGTGGGCCACCACCGGTAGATCGTCTGCCTGCCCACCCCGGCCTCGGCCGCGATCGTGGCGACGGTGACCTCGGCGGCGGGCCGCTCCCCGAACTGGCGCATCGCCGCCTCCAGGATGGCGCCGCGCGCCTCCTCGTTGCGCTGGCGTCCGGTGTGGGGGCGGTTCGCGGTCGTCGACATGTGACCAACCTACCATTGACGAGACATGGCGTCTCGGCACATGATTGTCAAGACATCAAGTCTCGACAAGTTGGAGGCGATCCCGATGACGGACCGACAGCAGTTCCAAGGCCAGCGCGTGCTCGTGATGGGCGGCAGCTCGGGAATCGGCGAGGCCACCGCGGCGCGGTTCGCCGCGGGCGGTGCGCACGTGGCGATCACCGGCCGCCGCGAATCGGCGCTCAAGGAGGCCGCCGACCGCATTCAGGCCAAGGCCGGTGCGGCGGTCGAAGCGGTGCGGCTCGACGCGGCCGACCGCGACGCCCTCGCCGCGTTCTTCGCGCCCGAGACCGGCTACGACCACCTCGTGCTCACGCTCGGCGGCGCCAGCGGCGGCGGCCCGTTCGCGAGTCTCGACCTCGATGATCTCGCGGCGGGCTTCGACGGCAAGTTCTGGCCGCACCTGCGCGCGCTCCAGGCCGCGCTCCCCCGGCTGCGCGAGGGCGGCTCGATCACGGTGATCAGCGCCGTCTCGGCCCGCGCCGCGATGCCCGGGACGGCCGGGCTGGCCGCGATCAACGGCGCACTGGAGGCCATGATCGGCCCGCTCGCGGCCGAACTCGCGCCGCTGCGCGTCAACGCGGTTTCGCCGGGCGCGGTCGACACGCCTTGGTGGGCAGGCGTTCCGGACGAGCAGCGGCTCGCCCTGTTCGACCAGTACGCCGCGGTCCTCCCGGTCGGCCGGATCGGGCGGCCGGAGGACGTCGCCGACGCGGTCGCCTTCCTTGCGGGGAACGGGAACACGACCGGGACGGTGCTCGAATGCGCCGGCGGGGCGCAGCTCGCCAAGGGCTGAGCGCAACAGAGTAAGAGGAGTAGAGAGGTCAGGGGTTCGGCGCGTCAGGCGTTCGGGCCCCTGACCGCTGCTCGGATGCGGCCGAACGGGCAAGAGGGGTCGAATGAAGATCTCGCGTCAGCGCGCCTTCGCGGCGGCCGTCAGGACTTCCAGAACTTGGCGCCGTCGCGCGCGAGGATGTCGCGCTGCGCACGGCTGATGCGGCTCTCATAGCTGTAGTTGAGATAGAGCGCGGGCGGTTCGGAGTTGACGCGGAAGACGTTGCCGATCCAGCGGACCGGGTGGCCGTCGTCCAGTTCCCACAACTGCACGAGATTCTCGCCGGGGGTGATGGTCATTCTCATGTGGAGGCCGGCGAACTCGGAATCTTCGGCGCGAAGCCAGCCCACGGCGGCAGGGTCGGGGTATCCGCCGGGCAGTGGGCGTTCGTCGGGTCCGTCCATATCCGGGCCAGCCATTCCATGATTGATGACATTCCGGTCTCCATCATCGCAGACCACGGTATGCACGCAAGTGCCGCACAGAGTGACACCGGGTCTCCAATGACCAGGATAGTAGGCGGACCCGACGCTCCGGGCGAGGGCCGCGGCGCGCGGCGGGCGCGGACGTGACCGGCGACCGACCCGGCGCGCCCGGAATGTCCGCGGCCCGGGCGCGTCGGATACTGGTCGCATGAAGCTCAGTCGCCCGATCTCGGTCTTCCTGCTCGCCTTCGGCGTGTGGTCGGTGTTCATCTGGTCGACCTTCGTAAAGAACTTGATAGCCGACGTCAGCGGGCTCGCGTTCGACGCGGCGGGCGACCCGACGGCCTACTTCTGGGTCCATCTGACGCTCGCGGTGACCTCGTTCGGCCTCGGCGTCGCGATCGGGATCATCGGCCTGCGCGGCCTGCGCGCGGGCCGCCGCACCGGCGGCTCCTGAATCCTGAAGGGACCGTTCGACTTCTGGACGACTCGCTCCGGAGTCGGAAATCCGACCTGGATTTTTTCACCCGTTCGGTGCTCGCGGGGCAGTCGGGCCTGAGGGTGCGGAAGCGAAACCCACTCGCTTCCGGACGGACCGTGACGGCAGGCCGGCCCGATGACGGCGACGCTCCGTTCACCGCTCGCAGACCGTGATCGGTGCCTGCTCGGCCTCCGGCACAAGGATCTCCCACTCCTCGGCGGTCAACTCCCGGCCCGCCTGCTCGCACACCAGCCGGTACGGGTCCTCTTGCAGGAAACCGACATCGAACATGGAGATCCCCGCCAAACCGTCCATCACGATCGTCCGCCCGTCGCCGGTGACGGCGATTTCCAAGGTGAAATCCTGGTCGACCGGGATCGATGCGGCCAGACCCTCGTGATCGGGGTGCCACAGCGCCAGACGGTTCGCCAGGGAACGTCCCGGGTCGTCGGGCACGGACTGGAACGCGGCGTTGACCTGGCCGCCGGGCCCGAACGCCAGCGCATACGTCGAGTAGCCGGTGTCCACGAGACGCGGTGCGCCCCAGAGGTTCGACGTGTCCCACACGGCGATGGGGCCGCCCCCGTTCGCCATGAGTTCGTCCCCGTCCGGGTGGTACTCGATCCCCAATGCCTCGCCGAGCGTCCCGCCGGGTTCGGCCACCGCCTCGCCGCTCTCGACGTCCCACACCAGGATCTGCCCAGCCGCGTCGAGCGTGGCGATGCGCGTGCCGTCCGGACTGAAGTCGAGGTCGACAGGGAAGCTCTCCGACGCCCATTCGAGTCGCGAGTGGACCTGCCCGGTCCGGTGGTTCCAGATGGTCACCCCGTGCCCGCTCGCGCTCCCGAGTCCTCCACCGTCACCGCCGCGGCCCGCCCCCAGCAGCCGCCCGTCGGGGCTGAACTCCAGCAGCGTGACGAGTCCGTCGTCCTCCTCCGCCAGCGATCGGATCGGCGTCCCGGTCTCGGGGTTCCACAGGTCGACCACCGCCGCGTCCTGCACCCCGGTGGCGACGATGCGCTCGCTCGGATGCGCGGCCACGGCCCAACCCGCGTACTCGGGGTACTCCGCGACCGGCCTGGCCGTGTCGCCCAGGTCCCAGTACGCGGTCCCGTCCTCCCCCGTCGAGATCAGGTGCTCGTCGTCGACCAACTCCATGTCATCGACCTCGCCCACCCAAGGCAGCGGCTCGATCATTCTGGCGCGCCCCAGGTCCCATAGCTGCAAGCCGTCCGCGACCACAGCGACCACTGTGGATCCGTCGGGGCCGACGGCGAGGTCGCCGATGGTGCCCGTGTACGGCAGCACCGCCTGCATCGCTCCCGTGCCCGCGTCCCACACGCCGATGCCGCCACTGCTGATCGGGGCGAGGACGCGGGTGCCGTCGAGGCTCGCGACGACGGGTGCATATGAGCCGCCGAAGCTCACCCCGCTCCACTCGCCGCCTTCGGTGTGGTCGAACATGCCGCAACCGCCCCAGCTGCAGACCAGGAAGTCGTCCGAGTCGAACCCGCGGCGGTCCAGGCTTTCCAGGCTCTCAATGTCGGGGTAGGGGTTGAAGTGGAGCCGCTCGGTCCAGGTCCCGGCCTCCAGCGCCCGGACGACGCCGTCGTACCCGCCCACCACGACGTCGGCGCCGGTCCGGTCGAAGGCGACCGCTTCGATCGCCTGACCGGTGTCGAACTGGCCGGTCATCTCGCCGGTCGCGGCGTCCCACAGGGTCAGGATGCCGTCGCCGCCTCCGGCGACCAGTTGCGCGCCTGCGGGATCGAAGGCGAGTGAGGTGGTGCTGTTGGGCGTCTCCAGGAGCGCGGCGGTGCCCGCCCGCAGGTCCCACAGGAGGACCTGCTGCTCGGCGACACTGGCCGCGAGGCGCGTGCCGTCGGAGCTGAACTGGAGGTCTTCGACGCTGCCGGAGAGCAGTTCGGGCAGTGGCACCGGTGTCCAGGTCTCGGTGTCCCACAGGGCGACCGAGCCGTCGACCGCGCCGGTCGCGACCAGGGTGCCGTCCGGGCTGAAGGCGACGTCAGTCATGGTGGCACCGTGCCCGCCGCTAAAGAGGCCGGTGGCGGGTGCGTCGACGGTGTTGGTCATGGCCGTCCACGCCGCGTCGCCGGGGTCGAGCCGCCATGCGGCGGCGGCGAGCAGCTGCGCCAACGACCCGTCGAACAGGACCGTGTCGCGGCTCAGCTGGATGAGTTCTGCCGCCAGGCTCGCGTCGCGTTCCCGGTCGAGCGTCCAGAGTGCGTACGTGGTCGCACCGGCGAGGACGAGGGCGATCGCGACGACGCCCGCGAGAGCGGCCTTGAGACGTCCCGCGGCCCGGGTCGCGGCGTGTTCGCGTGCGGCGTCGAGGAAGGCGAGGGCGGTCGGCCCCGGCGGCGGATGGCGTTCGGGGTCCTCGCGCCACACCCGCCACCGGTCGCGTTCGACCAGGGCGAGCCGCCTCCCGTGGTACAGATAGGACTCGTCGCGCCCGTCCTCGTCCCAGAGTGCGGCGTCGTCCAGGAGCCGCCGATAGGTCTGCTCGGTACCCGTTGGGGCGCTGGCGGTTCCGACCGGAGGTTCGCTGGGCGGCGGCGTCATCTCGGGGTGGTGCGGCTCCATGGGACGGTGTTCCTCGCTCGGTGTCGGGTCGGGAGGGGGCTGCGGGCTCACGGTCCTTCCCCTGCGAGCACGGCGTAGATCTGCTCGGCGGTGTCGGTCAGGGCGATCACGCCTGCGACCAGGTCCTCCAGCGCGCGGGCGATCAGGGCGTCGTTGCGCTGCCCGAAGGCGTAGACGCAGGAGTCGGCGCCGTCGCCGATGCGGGTCAGGGCCTGCTCCCACGACTGCTGGACGTCAGGGTCGGGGATGCGCAGGTGCGCCTGGGCCCGGGCGGTGAGGGCCTGGAGGTCGGCGCAGAACCACAGGAGGGCCTGTCCTCCCTCCAGGATCTCGGCATCCGTTCCGACGAGCGTGGGCAGTTCCTCGAAGAGTTCGAGGTAGCCGTCGATCAACTCGCGGCCGCCTGCCAGGTCGACCCAGGCGGCCATCTGCAACGCCCGGTCGGGCTCGGTCTCGGGCGCGACCAGCAGCGCCCCGATCTCCGCGTCCGCGTAGGGGTCGGTCACCGTGGCCAGTTGCGGAACTTCGACGGCGACGACGGCACCGAGGACGAGTGCGCCCAGGCCGGTCGCCGCCCGCCGCGCGAAAGCGCCGCTGCGTCCCGTTTCAGGTTGGGCGACAAAGGGTTTGGCAGCGGCTCCGAGGTACCGGGCTCGGGCCGCGAACAGGCCCGCGATGACGGCTGCGGCGACGAGCGCGGCCGCGAGCGCGGGCTGCAGGGTCATGCTCATGACCGGCCACAGGACCGTCCGCGCGCCGCCCTCGCAGCGGGCGTTGACGATGCTCAACCCTGGGAGGCACCCGTCGCCTGCCGCAATGGCGAGGAGGACCCCGAATCCGACCCAGACGGCGGCCTGGGCGGCGATCATCGCGGTGACGAGGCGGAAGCGGGCGACTCGGGACGCGAGCACCGCCGCTGTGACGGCCCCGAGCACCAGTGCGACCGGTGTGGACGCCCCCGCGGTCAGCAGCTCGAGACCGCGGTCGCCGTCGCCGTCGGAGGGAGGGTCCTGGGCGTGCAGCCAGGCCAGGACGGTCAGGAACACCCCCGTGGCGACAGCGACGCCGATCAGGACCGCAAGTCCGCCATGGCGAAGGGACGGCAGCGGGCCGCGCTCATCGGTGCGCCGGGCCCGGGCGATCCACCGCCGCCGCGGATTCGCACCGACGATGAGCGCGGCCGCGGGCACGATCCACGCCGCCGCCATGCCGATCCACATGAGAGGGTCCTTGACGATCAGCCAGGAGGTGAGCATGACGGTCGAGTCGGCCAGCAGCAGGGCCTCGCGGCCGTCGAGGGGGCCGAGGGTCGTCCTGACGCTGTCGGCGACCGCCCCGGGGTCCATGGTCAGGCCCGCGGTGAGGAGCACGCCGAGGCTCTGCCACCAGTTCAGGGCGGCGGTCAGCACGAGGCCGCCGCCGGTGAGCGCCAAGGCGAACGGCACCGCGAACGACCGTCCGCTCCAGGCTCTGATCCACAGCCGCGCGGTCTGCCCGCACCACCAGCACCAGCCGATGGCGATGCCGAGCAGGACGAGCATGACGGCCGGGCGGGCGCTCAACCAGCCGAGGTCGGTCACGCGGCTGGCTACCGCCTCCCCGGCGATCATGCCCGCGCCGAGCCACAGTCCTTCCCGGACGAAGGAGGGGCCGTTTCGGCCTTTCAGCGCCGCGTACACGCAGTGCCGCAGGAGGCCGACGCCGACCACGCCGGTGATCAGTGCGGCGGCGAGCACGCTGCGGCCCACGTCGGACGCCTGTGTGGAAATCTCCTGATCGATCGCCAGGCTTTCGAGCTGGGCGCTGATCAGCACGGCGCCCATGCCCGTCGTGAAGGTGAGCGCGGGACGGACGCCGAACAGCGGTGCGGGGTCGTCGAGGTTCGCCCGCCGCGAGCTCGGAGCGGGGTGCGTGCGCCACAACCGGGCGAGACGGCGGGCAACGGGGAGCACCAGGCGGCGGACAAGTCGGCGGGCGCGTCCGCCGACGGCGCCCCGGGCCCGGCCGGTGCGCTTGCGGCGGCGGTCCTGCCAGGCCCGTTCCAGGGAAGCGACGTCCGCGCCCCAGCGGGCGGCCATCCGGTCGGCGGAGAACTCCCGGCTCCACAGCACTTCGTTGCGCGCGAAGAAGACCAGGGCGCTCGCGACGATCGCCAGCGCGACCGTCCGCGCGAAGAGGACGAGCTCGATCTCCGCGGCGGGGCTGTTCAACCGCCCCGGCAGGGAGACGAATTCCAGGACCACGAAGGGAATCGCGACCAGCAGGACGAACACCCGCCACATCGCCACCGACAAGTAGGTGACGGTCACGTCCCGGCCGCGGATATGCGCGAGCTCATGGAGCAGGACCGCGTCGAACGCCTTGCGGTCGCGTCGGAAGAGCACGCTCATCGCACTGTCGAGCCGCACGATCGGTCGGCGGTTGGAGCCGAACACGACCGCGTTCGCAACGGCGGAACGGCTGTCCACGACCACAGTCGGCGACTTCGGCAGACCAGCACGGCGCGACAGCTCGGCGATCCGCCCGCTCATGGCGCCGTCCTCGTCGACCAGGTGCAGGGCGCTAAGGCGTCCGCCGCGAGTGCGCCAGCGCGGCAGTGCGAGGAACAGCAGGCCGGTGCCGAGCAGGAGACCGGTGGGCCAGACCAGCACCGGCCAGATCACGGGCTCCGTGTCGTGGGCGGCCACGCACGCGTCGAATGCGGCCTGCTGGGGTTCGATGGCGAGGATGCGCCCGGGAGTGTTGTAGTCCTTGAGGTCGATGCCCGCCGCCAGTTCGCAGCCGATCACACCTTTGGAGTCTTCGAATTTCACCAAGGCGCCGGAGGCCAGGCCGACGGTCGCCACCAGCATGAGGAGCATCATCTGGACGAAGCGGAGGGTGGTGCCCGACAGGAGCATCCGCTCATCGACGGCCGAGGCTTTCGGATCAGGAGACTTCCGAGTGGGCTCGGGGGCCTCGTGTTCGGAGCCGCCCACGGCTCAGTCCTCCGGGGCGGCGTCCGGGTCCGGCGAACCGGACTCGGGATCAGGCTCCTCGGCCTTTGTCTTGAGCCGCTTGACCACTCCGTCTGCAAGGTGCTGCGCCAGCTCCTCGTCCAACCCGGCCTCCGAGGCCGATTCGAGGATCGCCTCGCGGACCGCATCGATGCGGACGACGGGCATCGGCGCGAGTTCCAACGGCGCTTTCCGTCGGCGCTGCCACCAGCGGCCGGTCTTGCGGATCGATTCGTCCAATGCCGTCTCGGCGGCATGCTCGGCCGCTTTCTGGAGGACGTACCAGACCACGGGAGTGGACAACGCGACGAGTTCGGACAGGCCGATGCCCAGGGGCTCACGGCGTGAGCGCCTGTCCAGGACCTTCGTGAAGTCCTGATCGTCGAGGGCGTCGTACCCGTCCAACCAATCGAGCTCGTCGGGGGCGGTCTCGGCGATGACCTCGCGCAGGAGCGCGCGGGCGGGCACCGGGTCCAGGTCGGCGGGCGGTTCGAACGAAGGACGTTCTGCGGGGTTCACTGGGTCTCCTGCCGGCGCCCGCGAGGTCGCGGTTGGGAGCGCTTGAAGGAGGCAACTATAACTACATCGACGCGACAAATGGGTCCCCCGATCGATGGTCCAACCGAGCCACCTGCGGCTTCATTGCCGTGTCGCATATACGACAGTTACCTTGAGGTCACTCGTCCTTGTCGGCGATGAGGGCGTGGGCCTGTTCGAGGATCCAGGAACACCACTCGTCGTTGTTCCAGCAGCCGTTCCAAATCGGGGACTCGGTCGGGTCGGCGGTGAAGCGGCAGCATTCGCGGGCGCCTGCGCCGTCATCGACGTCAATGAGGTAGCGGGTCGGGCCGTTCGGGTAGCAGCCCTGGTCGGGTCCGAGCGTGTAGAGGGTGAATATGGCTGGGCCCTTGGTGAAGTCGCCGAGGTAGCCGATGATCGAGGATCCGCCGTCCGAGCGGAGACGATAGGTGCCGTTGCCGTGGTCGCCGCCATCGGCGGCTGCCGCGAGGATGCCGGTCTCAGCCATTGCAGTACCGCCAGGTGATGGGGGCGGATTCGATGCTGTGGCGGCCGGTGTTGAACACGCGGAAGGCCGACTCCTCGACCCAGGTCTGCCAACTGGGTTTGAAGGAACGCCAGAACGGGCCCCAGGTCATCTTGATGTCGCCGGAGTTGAGGCCGGAGACGATCAGCACGATGTCCTCGCGATCGCCGGTGAGCACCTGGAACGAGTCGGGCGCGTCGACGCAGGAGACGCGAACCCTGTAGTGCCGGAAATCGTCGTGGAACGTGCCTCGTACAAGGACGGCCGGATCGGCCTTACCGAGTCGGTTCTGATCGGTCATCGCTACTACTCCAATTCGGATTATCGGGTATCCGACAGTGGTACGCCCGAGGACCGCAATGGTCGTCTGGGAGGCTGCGGCCCCCGGGCTTCCCCACCGCGCCGCGAGCCGTATGGCTCAACTCGCGACAACCATGAATTTAGGCGATGTTTCCGCAGGTCACAAGAAGAATCTTGTCTCTCGCGAGTCAGGGTACGAGGAATCGACCCCGAGAAAATCGACCCTGTTTTCTCGGGGTTGGTAACTCGCCCTTGGACACTCCGGGACTTCCGAAAAATAGTCCGGCGTGCGATAGTGGATGGTCCAACTCAAGCCATCGACCGAATCTGGGGGCAGGCAATGGCAATCGTGGAGGATTCCGCATGGTGGTTCCTCAAGACCATGGGCAGGAAGTACCGAGACAAGTCGGGAAGAACCCAGAAGGAAGTCGGCGATGCGCTCCCCCGCTCCATAGACACCATTCGACTCTGGGAGCAGGGTAAAGCCGACATCGCGGTTGCCCTGGCCGACGACTACGGCAAGGCCTGCGGGATGACCGATGAGATGGCCGGCTACATGAAGAAGGTCGCGGTCGCCAGGAAGATGGGGCTTTCGATCGAGGCCGACCCTCGATTCAACGCCCTCTTCATCTCGCTGGCCGAGGAGTACTGCGGTTGCATCTTCAAGTTCGACGCCCTCATCATTCCTGGACCGCTCCAGACCAAGAGGTATCACTACGTCGTCATGAAACTCGCGGAACCGACCGCCTCGAAGGAGCGACTCGATCAGGGTTGGGCGTTCAAGCTGGAGCGAGCCGAAGGGCTGGAGGAACGAACAGATAGGCCTACGATCCATTTCGTCATCGGCGAAGCCGCCCTCATCCACCTCCGGCAGATCTCGGAGGAGCTGTACCAGGAGCAGATGGCCCACCTCCGCAAGTGGGCGAAAAGGCCGGGCGTGTCGATCCGCATCCTTCGCGGGCCGGTGTATGCGAAGCAGAGCAACTTCGAGATCTACCAGCCTGGCGACAACGAGCTCGCCTGCCCTGAGTTCGTCTACACCGAGAGGATCGACGCCAGCTGGCTCATCGATGACTCGGCCCGCTTCGCGAGTTACCATGAGACGCGCAAGATGCTGTGGAAACGAGCGATCCGGATCGAGGTCTACCACGATGACGACAGGCGTGACCGTTTGGCGTAAGAGCACCCGCAGCGGCGCTGGCAACGACTCTAGCTGCGTCGAGGTTCGCCGGGCATGGCGCAAGAGCACCCTCAGCGGGGCCACTAACAACACGGACTGTGTCGAGGTCGCCTTCTGCTCTGACGATGCTGGCTTCCACCTGCGGGACTCGAAGCTCGACACCGACTCCCCGGTGTTCGACCTGTCCCCCAAGGACTTCGGTGCCCTGATCATCGCTGCGGGCTGATACCAGACGAACGAAGGAGGACCACCGCGCTGCGGTGGTCCTCCTTCGCGTTTCCGGCGCAGTAGGCTGCGTCGAGGGCTGGAAATCTCATCCCGCCAATCAATCGGACCATGGCCCAGCACCCGCTGCGCAGCGTTCGGTGAGGAGATTCGCATCGATGAAGTTCACCAACACGATCACGATCGACCGGCTGCCCGCCGAGGTGTTCGCCTATCTGGCCGACCTCGAGAACATTCCTCAATGGAACTATGCGATCAGCGAGACCCGCAAGACCTCTGAAGGCCCGGTCGGCGTCGGCTCGCAGTACGCGCAGATCCGCACGATCCCCTCCCAGAGCGAGGAGGCCTTGGCGGTCACGGAGTTCGAGCCGGACCTCAAGCTCGCGATCCAAGGCGACCTCGGACCGTTCGCCGCCGAGATCGAGTACGTGCTCGAACCGGTCGGCAAGGGCACCACGCTCACCAACACGATGCACCTCCAGCCGTCCGGTGCGGTCCGGCTCATCGCGCCGCTGGCGGCGGCCAGGGTGAAGGGCGGGGTGGCCGCCAACCTCGAAGCGCTCAAGAAGCTCCTCGAAGCGGGCTAGGCAGCGTCCGAAGACAGCGAACGGCCGGGTCAGACGTCAGACGTCTTCCCCGGCCATTCGCGTTCAAGCCGTTCGACAAGCGTCTTCCTCGCCTACCCGCGTTCAAAAGGCGCTCGATAGGCGTATTCCCCGGCCGTTCGCGTTCAGGCCGCGCAATTCCGGCTCGTGGGGTGCGGGTGCCGCTCGGCTACCACTTGGCGCCGCAGTGGTGGCCCTCGCTGTTGGTGTTGGTCAGGCAGGCCCGCACGTAGAGCTTCTCGATGTTCTGCCTGGACCAGGTGCCCGAGGCGGTGTCCCAGGCGGTCCAGGCGCGCTGGCTCGACGGGGGGACGTCGTAGTGGACCTTGCCGTCAGTGCCGGTCCACTCCATGCGAATTGTCGCGCCCGCGCCGTTCGCGGCGGTGTCCGTGACGTCCCATCCGACCCAGGTGTCGTAGTAGCCGAAGCCGTCCTGCTCGTAGCAGACGGTGGCGGTGACGAAGGCCCCGCCGCCGTTGTTGTCGTTGTCGAGGTAGACGATGCGACCGCTGTCGTAATCCCTTGACGCGCATGCCGACGGCTGGGCGAAGGCGGGTTCGGCGACGGCCGTGAAGGCGATGGTGGCCGTCAGGGCCGCGAGGAGGCCGGTGAGGATGCGGCGAAGTCTCATGTGGGGTTCTCCCTAGAGTCGGGCGCGCGCCTGAGGGGTGTGGTTCTCGCGGGTCTTGTTGTGTCCCAACCGAACTATCCCTTCAGGAAGCGTTTCGAATTTGAGACAGCTTGGCACCTGACCGGATCGGTGTCAACAAGAACTTCCGTCGGGGTGGGAGCGCCCGGTTCGGTTGCGGCCGCGGGGCAAGCGGGGCCGTCGATCGAGGGCAGCAAAAAAGGGGCCGCAACTGCTTGCCCCTCTACCATTATTCTAAGCACGGCAAGAATCGCGGTCTGCACCGGGTCGCCCATAACCCCTCTGACCTGGTGCACAATATGCGTCCGAACCAAAATCAGCGGTAATCGGAGGCACGGAATGCGCGTTTTGTTGACGACCCGCGGGTCGCGTGGAGACGTCGAGCCGCTCGCGGGACTCGCGGCCCACCTGCGGTCGATCGGTGCGGAGGCGCGGGTGCTCGCGCCGCCGGACCAGGAGTTCGCCGACCTGCTCGGGCGGGCCGGGGTGGAGCACGTGCCGGTCTACGAACCCGTTCGCGACCTGGTGGTGGGCATTACGAGCGGGAAGATTCCGCGAATGACGGGGAACTTCCAGGAGCATGTGCAGGCAATCGTCTCGACCTACTCCGAGGCGCTGCTGGAGGCGGGTGCGGAGGCCGACGTGATCGTGGCGACCGGGCTGTTCCCTGTGCCCGCGACTGCGAGGACGGTGAGCGAGAAGCTGGGCATCCAGTTCGTGAAGGTGGCGCTGCAGCCCACCACGCTGCCCTCGCATGTGAATCGGCCGCATGCGATGCCGGGGTGGGAGGTGCCGGCCGACGTGACCGACAACCGGGCGCTGTGGAAGCGGGACATCGAGGTGATGAACGACCTGTTCGGTCCGGCGGTGAACCGGTTGCGGGAGTCGCTGGGGCTGGCGCCGGTGGACAACGTCCGCGACCACACGTACACCGATCGCCCGTGGCTGGCGACCGATCCGGTGCTGAGCCCTTGGGAGGCAACGGATCTAGACGTGGTGCAGACGGGCGCGTGGATCCTGCCGGACGGGCGGGCGCTTCCGGCCGAGCTGGAGGCGTTCCTCGCGGCGGGCGAGGCGCCGGTGTACGTGGGCTTCGGGAGTATCCCGGTGAAGGACCCGGAGGAGGCGGCGCGAGTGGCGGTCGAGGCGGTGCGGTCGCAGGGCAGGCGGCTCGTCGTAGGCAGCGGTTGGGCCGGGCTGGGCGTGATCGACGACAGCGACGACTGCTTCGTGGTGGGCGAGGTGAACCAGCAGGCGCTGTTCGGGCGGGTGGCGGCGATCGTGCACCACGGCGGGGCGGGCACGACGACGACAGCGTCGCGGTCGGGCACGCCGCAGGTGGTGGTGCCGCAGATCGTGGACCAGCCGTATTGGGCCGGGCGGGTCGCGGAGCTGGGTATCGGTGTGGCGCATGAGGGCAAGGACGCGACGGTCGAGTCGCTGACGGTCGCGCTCGGGAAGGCGCTGGCGCCGGGGATGCGGGAGAGGGCGGAGGAAGCGGCGGGAACGATGCGGACCGACGGAGTCGAGGTGGCGGCGGGGCTGCTGGAGAAGATGGTCGGCTGAGGGTGCCCGGTCCACGAGGTCGGGTGTGTCGGAGCCGAAGCGCCCCCGTTTCAACAATGGCGCGGGGGTGCGACAAGTCGTTGGGCCACCGACGAAGGCGAGGTGCGCTCACTCTCGGGTGTTAGTCGTTGGACCTGTTGCCGCGCCTCCTGTTAGGGTCCGCCGGTGACACTGAGCTGGCAATGCATCTGTATCGACGCTGACGACCCCCGAGCCATCGCCACCTGGTGGGCCGAGTTCATCGGGTGGCGCCTGACCCACGTCAGCGACAAGGAGGCCGTCCTCGAACCGCCGGAAGGCAGCCCGCAGGACGGCATCTCCCCCGACATCCTGTTCATCAAAGTCCCTGAGGGCAAGACGGTCAAGAACCGGGTGCACCTCGACTGGCGTCCCGACGACCAGGCCGCCGAGGTCGCCCGGGCCGAGGCCATGGGCGCGACCCACGTGGACCTCGGTCAGGGCGACGCGGAAACGGTCGTCATGGCCGACCCCGAAGGCAACGAGTTCTGCATCCGCCGCGCCTTCACCCCGGCCGAACTGGCGTCCTTGCAGTAGGAACCGGTTCGCTCCCAATGCGAAGCAGCCGCCCGGTCGGTGGCCGGCCCATGGTCACGCCCGTGATCAGGCCGGTGCGGTCGGGCGGCTGGCCCGTCCTTTGCGGCCGGTCATCTCGGCGTCGAAGGTCTGCTGGGCGTTCTCCATCGATGCCGCGTACTTCGGATCGCTCATGCGCTGCCACATCTCCGCTTCCGGCACGTCTTCGACATGCGACATCACCCACCAGATGTTGCCGAACGGATCGATGACCCGGCCGCCGCGGTCGCCCCAGGCGCTGTCGGACAGTTCGGTGAGGATGCGCGCACCGGCGGCGGTCGCTTTGGCAACGGTCGCATCCGGATCGGCGACCCAGATACGGAGCAGTGAAGGCATCGGGGGCCAGTCCGGGCTGCGGTCGAAGGCGAGCAGCACCGTGTCGCCGACCTTGATCTCGGCGTGGCCGATGGCGCCGTTCTCCACGGCGACGCGGCCGAGCTCGACCCCGTCGAACGCGGCGGTGATGAAGTCGAGGAGCGCGCCGGTGTCCTCTGTGGTGATCCAGGCGGTGACGGTCGTATAGGCCTCGGGCTGGAAACTGCCGGCGGTCGCGGCGGAATCAGCGGTTGAGGGTTCGGCGGTGGTAGATGCGTTGGTCTCGGGTTCGGTGGTCATCGCGGCTCGCTTTCGACTGGAAGCTGTGGTGACTCCAGAATATCAGAACGGAATCATTTGTTCCACGGTTCTCGCCCCCGAGGTCGGGTGTGTCGGTCCGCAAGTCCCCCCGAATCAACAATGGCTCGGGGGTGTGACAAGCCGACGGGCGTCGGCGCTTCTCGGTAGGGTTGACGGCCATGAATCCCAATGACATTCCCAGCGACAATCCCGATGTCCAGGTCGTCGTCGTGACCGGTGGCGGCCAGGGCGTGGGTCGAGCCATCGTTGAGCGTCTGATCGCCGATGGCAAAGCCGTGGTGGTCATCGAGCTCCACGAAGCGACCATCGACTGGATGCGGCCGCTCATCGATGCTCGCCGGGCCATCGCCGTTCTCGGCGATGCCGGCGACGACGAGGTTGCAACCCGGGCGGCCGCAGCGGCAGCCGAGCTGGGGACCTGCACCGGCTGGGTCAACAACGCGGCGGTCTTCCGCGATGCTTTTCTGCATGAGGCCGGCGGTGCAGCCGTCGCCGAGCTCATCGCGGCGAATCTCCGGCCCTGCCTGGCCGGATCCGCCGCGGCAATCCGGGCCTTCCGCGCAACCAGTAGCGCTTCAGGCACTGGCACAACGAACTATGGCCCGTCGGTCGGCGGTGCGCCGGGCAGTGGTCCAAGCGGTCCGGCGGGCGGCAGTGCCTTGGGCAGCATCGTCAACGTCTCTTCACATCAGGCGCAGCGCGCCGTCAGCGGAGCACTCCCCTACGCGACAGCCAAGGGCGCCATCGAGGCGCTGACCCGAGCCCTCGCTGTCGACTACGGCCCCTGGGGCATCCGCGTCAACGCCGTCGCGCTCGGCTCTATCGTCACCCCGCGCATGGCCTCGCACCTGGCCGAAAGCCCCGAACCCGACCGCGCCGCCTTCGCTCGCACCATGCGCGAACTCCACCCCCTCGGCCGACCCGGGAACGCGGCAGAGGCGGCCGACGCCGTGGCCTACCTGCTGTCGGACCGCGCCTCATTCATCTCCGGGGCCGTGATCCCCGTCGACGGCGGCCGCGCCGCCCAAGGACCCGACCCTGAAGCGCGCCTTCCCGAATAGCGCTGGACAACTCTTAACTGGTTTCAAGTTCGTCAGTCGATCAATCGACGGGCTCGGGACCCCCGGTCGGGGTCCACCAGTCGCGGACGAGACAGAAAGGGTGACCGGCGGGGTCGGCATACACACGCCAGCCCTGCTGGTCGTCGAGGAAGGTCGCGCCGTGGGAGAGCACCTCGGCCTGCGCCTCGTCCAGATCAGGGACTGCGAAGTCGAGGTGGAACTGCTTCGGATGGTCGGGATCGGGCCAGCGCGGCGGCTGGTAGTCCTCCACCCGCTGAAACAGGAACACCAGACCGGACTCCAAATGGAGCGTCGCACCGCCCTCGTCGACCGCCCACCGCCGGTCCGGCCGGTTGACGAGGCCGCCGAGGATTGAACGGTAGAACTCGGCCAAACCGATCGGATCCGCGCAATCCAGGACCACGCATTCCAGCTTCGCTTCCATCCGCGCATTCTATTGGTAGTTCTTGCCAGCGTGGACTTTCGCCCACCGGGCGGCCCCGGACCACTCGGTGAAGCGTCGGTGCGCGGTCTGATGCGAGACGCCGAAGGCCGGCGGCCGTGGGGCGAGCCCTCGGCCTACAGGGCAGTGGCGGCCAACGCCAATCCGAACTCCGGCCTGTCGGTCAGGCCGGTGGTGCGGACGGTCCCGACCCCCGACCACGATCCGTCCGTACCGCGGATCGCGTGCTTGATACTCCTGTCGCCCAGGTGCACGCCCGCGAACTGCACGACGCCGCCGACGTTGGCGGCAGTGATGTTGAAAAGGGACCCGTTGGCCTCGGTGAAGACAGCCACCCGCTTGAACTGCCGCCACGATCCGTCCTCCCTAAGGACGGCGTGTTGCAGCAAGCCGGAACCATCCACCGCGAAGACATGGAGCGCAGCTCCGACCCCCGCCAAGGTCACCGCGCGGATGTCGCCGATCTGCCCGGCCACGCTCTTGACGGCCACCCAGCTGCTCCAGGTCCCGTCCGAAGCTCGGATGGAGTGGAAGAGTTTGCCTTCCGTGAGGACGGCGACATGAAGTGTCGAGCCGACTCTGGTGATGGCGAAATCACTGATGCTCTCGAAGGTCCGGATCTCACTCCAGCTGTCCTGCCAGCTGCCGTCCCCGTTGCGGACGGCGTGGTGCACAGTGCCGTCGTTCGTGGCAATGAGATGCAACTGGCGGTTGAGAGAGGCCATCGCGAGGGAGGTGGTGCCCTGGGGGCCCAGTTCCATCGGAATTTCGCTGAACGCCGTCCAGGAACCGTCGGTGCCGTTGCGGAAGCAGTGCCTCGGATTCCTGCCGGCGTCGCGATCCATCGAAATGACCACGTGGAGGTCCTTGGCGATGCCGGCGGAGGCGACGAAGGCGATGGTGCCGGCACCATCGCCGACCTCGTTCCAGCTCGGCTTCCAGGAACCGTCTCCGGCTCGCGTCTGGTGCATGAGCTCGCCGTTCAACTGGAGCGCCAGCAGTTGCGCATTCCAGTCGGCCGGGGCGGCCGAGGCCGCTGCCGGACTGAGCGCGCCGAGGCCGGTGCCGACGAGGGCGGCGGCCGGGACGGCGAGGAGCGAACGGTGGAACTGTCGGCGGTTCAGTGAGGTCATATCTGCAGTCTGCAGGCGGGAGGGAATGCTTACAAGGCAAGACACCGGCGGGACAGCGGCAGGAATTCCCCACCGGGAGACATGCGGGCCGTCCCGGCATGACCTAGCGGGCCTGCTTCGGGGCCGCCGTGCTCTCCCTCAACACCAGGCTCGGACGCTCGCTCGAGTACAAGCGGTCCCCGGTGCCGTCGATTGCTTGCAGCAGGAGCTGGAAGCCTCTTCCTCCCAGACCTGCGAAGTCCTGCTTCGCCGTAGTGAGCGGCGGCGACCAGAGTTCTGCCAGGGGGTGGTCGTCGAAGCCTGCCACCGAGATGTCCTCGGGGACCTTTCGGCCCGCTTCGACGATGCCTCTCATGACGCCCATTGCTATTTCGTCGTTGCCGCAGAACACTGCGGTGACAGCGGGGTCGGCGGCCAGCTCGCGGCCTATCGCCACGCCGCTCTTCGGGTCCCATGTCGCGTCCCGCACCTGCGGGACCACCGCATTCGCCTTCGTCAGTGCCCGCTTCCAACCCGAGGTCCGGCCGTCGACCCGGCGCGAGGGCGGGACCCTCACGTGGTGGACCGTCTTGTGGCCCAAGCCCAGCAGGTACTCGGTGAGTTCTTCGGCCGCGTCGGCCTCATCGAGGGCTGCTTGGCGAATGCCGGTCTCCCTGGTCCCGGAAAGGGCCACCACCGGGAGGTTTCCGGGGATCTTGCCCAGCGCCGCCACCCCCGGCGGGTCGAACTTGAGGACCACCACCCCGGCCAGCGCCTGCGTCAGGGTCGCCTCGATCGCGCGGTCCACTTCGTCCTCGTCGGCGCTCTCGACCACGATGATCATCACCGTGTAGCCCTCGGCACGCGCGGCGATCTCGATGCCGCGGATGGTCTCCGCGTACCCGTACCGCGAGGTGTTCCCCGCGATGACCGCGATCGTCTGCGACCGGCGTGAGACGAGGACTCTCGCGGCCGCGCTGGGGCGGAAGTTGAGTGCCGCGATGGCGGCCTCGACGAGTTCGCGCTTCGCGGGGCTCACTTTCGCGGCGCCGGTGAGCACGCGGGAGACGGTCGGGACCGAGACGCCGGCGCGCTGCGCGACGTCTGAGATCGTCGGATTCCTGGTCCGCTCTCCCACCTTGGCCCCTGTCCTTCTCACTTGGTCGCTCCGCGGGCGTTCATTGGACCGCTCCGCCGGTGCTCGTGCTCATTTCACCGCTCCGCTGGTGATGCCGGAGATGATCCTGCGCTGGGCGACGATGAACGTGACCAGCAGCGGCAGGCTCATGAGGATGATATAGGCGAAGATCAGGTGCCAGTTCTGGAGATACAGTCCGGCGCTGGCGACCTGGTAGAGGTTGAGCGGGAGGGTGTCGATGCGGCCGCCGATGACGAAGAGCGCGTAGAACACGTCGTTCCAGATGTACAGGCAGATGAGGATGGTCGCGGTGGCGAGCACGGGTTTGAGCAGGGGCAGGATGATGCGCAGGAAGACGCGGACCGGTCCGGCTCCGTCGACGCGGGCGGCTTCTTCGAGTTCGTGCGGGATGGTGCGGACGAAGCCGGTGACGAAGAAGATCACTGTGGACAGGTACATGCCCATGTAGACGCCGATCATGCCGAGTGCGGTTCCGGCGAGGCCGAGTTGGCGCAGCAGGAGCACGATCGTGACGACCGCGGGCGGGAGCACGATGCCGCTGATGGCGAGCGCGTAGATGGCGGCGCTGAGGCGGCCGCCGCGGCGGCCGAGGATCCAGGCGGCCATGGAGCCGAGGATGAGCACGCCGATGACGGCGGGGACCATCACGAGGAGGCTGCCGAAGAAGGCGGGCATCATGCGTCCGTCGGCGAAGACGGTGGCGAAGTTGTCGAGGAGCTGCCAGTCGGTGGGTGCGGCGAGGTTCGGGTCGAGCGCTTCGGCCTGGTTCTTGGAGGCGGTGGCGATGACCAGCCAGAACGGGACGCCGAGCACGAGCGCGGCCACGAGGATCGCGGCGACGGGCTGGAGCGGGAAGTGGAAGCGGCGCTTCGGGGCCCGCCTGGGGGCGACCGGTGCCGAGGTGCGCGGTGGCGCGGCGGTGGTGCTCACAGGACGTCCTCTCGCTTGCGCAGGGTCCGGATCACGGGGAAGGCGAGGATGGTCACCAGGAGGAACAGGACCAGGCTCATGGTGGTGGCCTGGGCGAACAGGCCCTGTCCGAAGGTCCGGAAGATGTAGATGTTCAGCAGTTCGGTGGTGCCGCCGGGGCCGCCTTCGGTGGTGGCCTGGACGATGTCGAAGCCGTTCATGGAGCCGAGGAGCGCGGTCGCGACGTTGAAGGTCACGGCGGGTGCGAGGAGGGGGAACCTGATGGAGCGGAACATGGTCCAGCGGCCTGCGCCGTCGAGGCGGGCGGCTTCGAGGACGTCCTCGTTGATGGTCTTGAGTCCGGCGAGGTAGATGAGCATGGACAGGCCCATCCACTTCCAGGAGTGGACGATGGCGACGACCAGGATGGTCCAGGTGGTGTCGCCGAGCCAGGGGATCGAGACGTCGGTGCCGGTGAGGGCGCCGAGGATGCCGTTGAGGGCGCCGTCGGGTTTGAGGAGCGCCTGGAAGATGTAGCCGACGGCCAGGGCGGACATGATGACGGGGATGAAGAAGGCGACGCGGACGGCGCGGTTGACGTGGGTGTCGCGTTCGAGCAGGAGTGCGAGGCCGAGGCCGAAGGCGTTCTGGAGGATCGCCACGAGCACGGCGTAGATCAGGGTCACTTTGAGCGAGTTGAGGAGTGTGCCGTTGGTGAAGAGCGAGGTGAAGTTGTCGACCCCGGCGAAGTTGATGGCGCTCTTGAAGCTCGACCAGTCGGTGAAGGCGTAGACGAAGTTGAACAGGGTCGGGACGAAGAAGAAGACGACCAGGACCACGAGCGCCGGGATGAGGAACCACAGTGGATGGTCCTTCTGGCGGGGGCGCGCCGCCCCCTTCAAGAGCGTGACGTCGGTTGACATGATTGCGGGCCTTGCTTTCTTTGAGACTGCGCGGCGGTTCGGGTGCCTGGTTGCGGCGGGGGCGCCGGTGTCGGCGCCCCCGCGTCGCGTCAGAAGCCCGGCGCGCCTTGGGCCTTGGCCAGTTCCGCGAACTGGCTCTGGGTCGCCTCGGCGACCTCCGCCGGGGTCTTCGTGCCCTGGATCATGTCGGCCAGGTAGATGTACAGGTCCGGGTTGGCGATCGCCGAGGCCTGCATCGAGCCGACTGAGGTCCCGAGCGAGTCGCTGACCGAGAGCAGCGCTTCGGGAACGTCGGCCGGGGTGTCCACACCAGACTGGAGGGACACGGTCGACTGCGCGTTCACGAAGTCCTCGTAGCCGTCGCCCATCCAGTAGGAGAGCAGCTGGCGGGCCGCGGACTCCTGGTCGGCGTCACCGGTCTTGAACGCCACCAGGGCGTTCGACTGGTCGGGGATGAACGTGCCGACGTTGCCGGACGGGGAGATCGGGAAGAAGCCGATCTTCTGGTTCAGCTCCTCGGTGTCGGCCAGCGACTGGAGCTGCCCGAAGAACGAGTTGACCTGGACGGCCATCGCCGCGTCGCCCGCGAGCAGGGCCGCGCCCTGGTCCTCGAACGTCGCGGTCTTGATGTCCTCGTTGAACAGGCCCTCTTCGATCAATCCGTTGTAGTTGTCGATCGCGCCCTGGATGGTCGGGTCGGTGAACTTCTCCTCAGCGGCGTTCACGCGGTCCCACAGGCCGTCGGCGGCCGCGTCGGCCAGCTGCACCTGCACCCACCACTGGGTGGCCCAGCGGTCGGCGCCCATCTCGAAGAACGGGGTGGTCCCGTCGGCCTTGAGGTCGCGCGCGGTCTGCAGGAAGGAGTCCCAGTCCGTCGGGGTCTCGGTGATCCCGTTGGCCGCGAACACTTCCTTGTTGTAGTAGACGCCCTCCACGGCCGGGGTCGTGATCAGCGTGGCGTAGCGGGTGTCGTCCAGGATGCCGGTGATGTCGCGCAGCTCGGGCTTGTAGGAGTCGAGCCACGGGGCGTCGTCGAGCGCCTGGAGGTTCTGGGACGCGTTCAGGGCCGTCAGCTGCGAGGCGGTCGGCTGCCAGAACGCCAGGTCGGGCATGTCGCCGGTGGCGACCTTGGTCTGCACGCCCTGCTCGTAGGGGTCGGGGATGGTGACCACGTCGACCTCGGCGCCGGTGAGCTCCTCGAAGCCCGCGATCACGCTGTCGGGCACGGTGTTCGAGTTCTGGGCGGCCCAGATGGTGAGGGTGGTCCCGGAGAGGTCGGCGTCCTGGGCGGGCCAGTCGACCGGACCGTCGGGGCCGGTGTCGGCGCCGGGGTCAGAGCACGCGGTCAGGGTCAAGGCTGCGGCGGCGGCGAGCGCCAGCGCGTAGCGGAACGGCTTCTTCATTGAAATGCTCCTGTTTCTACTTCGAGGGTCGGACGGTCAGGCGAAGGGTGCGGGCGGCGAGATCGCCGTCCGCCTGGACAGTGAGGGTGCCGTTGGCCTTGTCCCAGGCGGTCTTCCACTCGGGGAGGCCGGCGGGGAACACGGTCGAGACGGCGAGGTCGCTTCCGGCGAGGTGGGGGAAGCGCAGTTCGGTGCTCGCCTCGCCGCCGCGGCGCCACACGGAGACGAGGTCTTCGTCGTTGCCGCGCAAGGCGAGTGCGGTCCAGGGGTCGGTCCAGCCGGGGAGTCCGGCGGGCCAGTGGGCGTGGCCGTGGGCGACGGCCTCGCGCAAGGTCTTCGCGGTGGCGATCGCCTCGGCGACGGTGGCCCGCTGGTCCGCGGTCATCTCGTTGAGGTGGCCGGAGACGTAGAAGCGGCCCAGGAGCCCGGTGACGAGGCAGAACGCGGCCTCCTCCTCGGTCATGCCCGGCTGCGGGTAGGCCCAGTTCGCGGCCTGCTCGGGGAGGAGCGAGATCGGGGCGGCGGCGGCGATCGGCGGGAACTTCGTGAAGTCCTGCTGGTCGGAGGTGGACTGCATCGCCAGGCGCGAGAGGATCGCGAAGTCCATGCGCATCGCACCGGAGGAGCAGTTCTCGACCACGAGGCCCGGGTGGCGGTCGAGGAGGCCGTCGATCCAGGCGAGGTGGGCCCGGTTGTGGCCCAGGAGGCCCTCGCCCACACTGTCGGCGTCCAGGTCCGTACCGGGGCCGGGGTTCACGTTGTAGTCGAACTTGAAGAAGCCCACGCCGAACTCGGTGACGAGCCGGTCGACCACGCCGTCGAGGTGGCTGCGGGCGGCGGGGTGGCGCAGGTCCAGGTGGTAGCGGTGGTGCTCGACCAGGCGCTGGCCGTGCCGCTGGAGGAAGGCCGCCTCGGGGAGCGTGTCCGCCATGGGGCTGCGCACGCCGATGACCTCGGGTTCGAGCCACAGGCCGGGGACCATGCCCTCCGCCCGGATCGCGTCGATGACCTCGCCGAGGCCGCCGGGGAAGCGGGTCGTGGAGGGCAGCCACTCCCCCACCGTGGGCCACCAGTCGCCGCTGTCGTCGTACCAGCCGGCGTCGATGCAGAAGATCTCCGCGCCGACCTCGCCTGCGGCGCTGATGAGCGGGAGGAGCTTTTCGGTGGTGGGGTCGCCGTTGAGGGTGTTCATGTAGTCGTTGAAGACCACGGGCATCGCGGCGTTGTCGGGGTGGGGGCGGCGGGCGGCGCGGCGGAAGTCGGTGAGGGCCGCGATAGCGCCCTCGAAGTCGTCGCCGAGGGCGATGGTGGCCGGGATGGTGGTGAACGTGTCGCCGCGGCGGAGGACGCGGGTCCAGGCCGAGTCGGGGTCGGTGGGGCCGGAGAGGCTGAGGTAGCCGCCGTCGACGTCCTCACCGAGTTCCCAGCGCCAGGCGCCGTTGTGCTCGACCTGGAAGGCCAGCGCGAAGTCGCCGGAGGTCACGGCGCCGACGGGCAGGTGGTAGCCGGTGGACCAGGTGCCGTCCGAGGTGCGGGTCCAGGAACCGCGCGGGTTCTGGGAGGTGAGCTCGGAGGCGAGGCGGGGGAAGTCGTCCCCGCGGATCGCCTCGCGGATCCAGCGGCCTTCGCCGAGCCAGTCGTTGAGGCCCCAGACGCGGTCCCAGCCGTCGAGATGATCCTCGATTGCGATGTCGAGCTTGGTGAATCCCATGGTCAGGGAGGCGACGGAACGGAGGACGAGGGGCCGGTCCCCCGTGGCCTCGACCTCGACCTGTGCGCGGATTGCAGCGGCGGCGCGGTCGAAGAGTTCGAGGGTGACGGTGGCTTCGACGCCGTCGGCGGCCTGCTTGATGCTGAGCGTGCGGCGACCGTCGAGGTCGATTACCTCGTGTCCGATATACCGCAGATTGGAGCCGACTTCAGTGTGGGCGAGCCGGTCGGAGGATGGGAGGTGGCCCTGGTCCGCGGTCAGGATCTCCACGAGCGGCACGGCGTGGACCGGGAAGGCCCCGCCGCCGCGCGAGAGGCGGGCGACGCGCACCGGGGCGCCCGGGTCCCACCCGAATCCGAGCTCGAATTCGGCACTGCCCCAAGACAACTGATCGGTCACGACACCCCTTTGTCCGCGTCTGAACCCCTGTTCCCGGCGGTGGCCGGGCTGGTAGCGATTTCAAGCGCAACCGTAACCACTCCTGAAATCGATTTCAAGTTGTGTCTTGAAATCGTTATCAAATCCCGGTAGCGTCGAGCCACGATCGCGGGCCTGAAAACCCCCCATATTTCTCAATGACGAGAGGACCGATCGATGAGGAGACTGATGACCACTGCCACCGCTGCGGCGGTCGCCGCCACCGCCGTCACCGGCCTGGCAGGCGCCCCAGCGAACGCAGCACAGCCGGAGGTGCTGTCCGTCGACTTCGGCGAGACCACCGGCGAGTTCCGTGGCGGCGCGACCGGCACGCTCTACGGCTTCGGCGACGAAGGGGCGCCCACCCAGGCGCTCATCAACGGCGCGCACATCACCAACACGTCCCAGAAGGCCCCGTACGGCACCCAGCACCCCTCGGGCGACGCCGTCAAGGTCGAGGACGGCTTCTTCGCCAAGAACGGCGAGGACATGTACATCTACGTGCAGGACTACTACCCCGACTGGTCCTACAACGGCGGGAAGCGCCCCGGCGACGACCGCACCTACAACCAGGCCGACGGCACCTACACCACGGTCCCGAACGGCGTCTGGGACTTCCTGGAGGTCGTCGAGTTCGTGGCCGAAGCGGTCGCGACCGACTCCGACCGCCCCCAGGACTACGTCTTCATCCCCTTCAACGAACCCGACGGCGGCAACTGGTACCCGAACTGGGCCACCCAGAAGGACCAGTTCCTCGGTGACTGGCAAGCCTCCTACGACAAGATCCAGGAGGTCTTCGAGCGCCACGGCCTCGGGCACGCCCGCATCGGCGGGCCCGGCGACACCCGCTGGCAGCCCGAGCGCAGCGCCGACATCCTCGCCTTCGCCAAGGAGCACGACTCGCTGCCGGACATCTTCATCTGGCACGAGCTGGGCATCGACAACCTCGCGGGCTACCGGCAGAACTTCGCCGACTACCGCGAACTCGAAGCGTCCCTTGGCATCGACCCGATCCCGGTGAACATCACCGAGTACGGGATGCTCCGCGACATGGGCGTCCCCGGCCAGCTCGTCCAGTGGCTCTCCATGTTCGAGGACACCAAAGTGGACGCGCAGGTCGCGTACTGGAACTACGCGGGCAACCTCTCCGACAACAGCGCCCGCCCCAACGGCGCGAACGCCGGTTGGTGGATGTTCAAGTGGTACGGCGACCTCGCGGGTTCCGAGACCGTGGCGGTGACCCCGCCGAATCCGGACACTGTGGACACACTTCAGGGCATCGGCGCGATCGACGCGGACAACAAGCGCGCCACCGTGCTGTGGGGCGGCACCGACAACGACGTGTCGCTGGACCTCAGCGGACTCGACAAGTCGGTGTTCGGCAACAATGTCGACGTCGAGGTCCGCGAGATCGCCCTCACCGGCGCCGAGGGCCTGGCCGACACGCCGCGCGTCATCGCCGCCTACGACAACGTGAAAGTCAAGGGCGGCAAGCTGGAACTGGACGTGGACACGTACGACCGGTACGCGGCCTACCAGCTCGTCATCACCCCGAACCAGGCCCGCGACGTCGAGGCCGCGGCCGCGGCGCAGGCGTGGACCGCCTCGGTCGAGGCCGAGGACATGGCCCTGACCGACGCCACGGTGTACACGCAGGACCCCAAGGCCGGCGGCGGCTGGAAGTTCCTGGCCTCCGGCGGCAAGGACGTCGGCTCGTTCAACAAGGCGACCTCGCGGGCCGAATGGACCCTGGAAGTCCCCGCGGACGGGACCTACCGGCTCCAGGTCATCGGCGGTGCGCCGGGCGTGCCCGGACGGCACGCGCTGTTCGTGGACGACGAATCGGCCGGGACGGTGCAGTACGCGGCCGACCTGGCGCTCAATGCGACGAGCCGCTGGCAGTACCGCGGCAGCGCCGAAGTCCTGGTCGACCTGACCGCGGGCACGCACACGCTGTCGATCCGCGCCAGCGAAGACGGGGCCACGGCGCTGCCGAACTCGGACATCACCTTGGACAAGGTCTCGCTGACCTCGGTCGCCGAGGGCGAACCCCAGGTGTACCCGGCTTCGACGTTCCGCCTCGTCGAGGGCGCGACGCTGGACTGGCGCAAGAACTCGCCGCTGCGCGGCGGGGCCGCGATCGGCGACGAGGGCCGGGCGGACCTGTACGCCACGGCGATGGAGACCGGCTACTACGACGTCACCGTCGACTGGTCCTCCACTGGGGACTCGGCGGTCGAGTTGAGCGTCAACGGTTCCCCGGTCGCCACCTTGAACGCCGACCGCAAGGGCAAATGGGCGTCGACGGCCAGGCTCCACCTGGTCGAGGGCATCAACGAGATCGAGATCAGCTCCCCTGAGGGCGCGATCGTCCAGTCGCTGACGACCGTGCGCGCCAGGGAGGCCGACGACGCGGCCGTCGTGGTCGAGGCCGAGGACGCCGTGCTCCACGGCTCGGCCGCGGTCACGCAGCTCGCGAGCGGCACCGGCACCAACGCCTCCGGCAGCTCGTTCGTCGGCTGGGTCGGCAACGGCGCGGACAACGCGATCGAGATCCCCCGCGACGGTTTCGCCGCCGCGGGCGACTACGACCTCACCGTCCACTACGCCAACGCCGAGCTCTCGGGGAACCACGACTACAACCCGCAGGTGGTCGACCGCCTGCTGGAGGTCCAGGAGGGCGCCGAAGCGGTCGGGCACGCGTACTTCAGGTACACGTACTCGTGGGACAGCTTCTTCGAACGGAGCATCGCCGTGACACTGTCCACTGCGGATGAACCGCTGCGGCTGGGCAACGCCGACGCGTGGGCGCCGAACATCGACCGGATCATCGTGTCCCCCAGAATCCTGGGAGCACCGACGACCGTGCCGCTCACCTGAGGTAAAGCACCGCAAGCACACTGATCGCCCCGCCTCCATTGTCGGAGGCGGGGCGATCCTCGTTCAGCGATGGCGGTCGGCGGAGCGAGCTCGGTCGCCACAGGAGGCCTTGCGACGACCGCCTAGGCCTTCGCGATCTTGGCCGAACCGGTCAAGCGGGCCTGGAATGCTCCGGCACTCGCACTCGACGGACCGTGTCGATGTAGCGCGAGATGGCGTCGCGGCTGCGCGCGAGATACTCGATCCGGTCCGACATGCTGTCGCGCTCGCGCTCGAGGATGTCGAGCGTCTCGGGAGTCGCGTCGAGGATGTGGACGATGCCCGGCTGCTTCAGGCACGGCAGCACCTGCTTGATGACCCGCGTCGGCATCCCGGCGTCAAGCAGGCCCCGGATCTGCAGCGCCCTGTCCGGCCCCTGCTCGTCGTAGTCGCGGTACCCGTTGGCCGACCGGCCCGGGACCAGCAGGCCGGTCTCCTCGTAGTACCGCAGCATCCGCCGCGGGATCCCGGTCCGCTCCGACAGCTCGCCGATTCTCATATGACGCACCTCATTCGACCGCCGCTTGACCCTCACATCGATGTGATGGTTGGAGGGTACTGGGTATGACGACGACGCACACCTCCCGCATTCCCGATCCAGCGCATTCGCCCGTGCGAGAACGGCTGCCGCTCTGGCCGTTGCTGGCACTGACCTCGGCCGCGTTCATGGCCATCGTCACCGAGGCGCTGCCAGCCGGAATCCTGCCCGAGATGGCCCGCAGCCTCCGGGTGAGCGAATCGGCCGCCGGGCAGACCCTCACGATCTTCGCGCTCGCCACCGGCCTCTCGGCCATCCCGGTCGTCGTATCCACCGCGACCTGGCCCAGGCGCCGCCTGCTGCTCCTGGCGGTCGCAACCTTCGCGGTCGCGAACGCGGTCACCGCCGTCTCCTCCTCGTACGCCCTGACGATGGGCTTCCGGCTCGCGGCGGGAGTGGCGGCGGCGGTCGTGTGGGCCGGCCTGGTCGGCTACGCCCGCAGGCTCGCGCCGGTGCACCTCCAGGGACGCGCCATCGCGATGACGATGGCGGGCGTGCCCTTGGCGCTCTCGCTCGGCATTCCCTTGGGGACCTTCCTGGGTGGACTGTTCGGCTGGCGCATGACCTTCGGCCTGGTGGCGCTGCTCTCGGCGCTGCTGATGCTCTGGATCCGCGCGGCGGTGCCGGAGTTCCCCGGCGACGCGCCGGGCAAGCGGGAGCCGATCCTGGGGGCGCTCAAGCTCCCGGGCGTGGTCGCGGTGCTGTTCACCGTGGCGGCATTCGTACTGGCGCACAACATCCTCTACACCTACATTGCCGCGTTCCTCGCCGCGAACGGCATGGGCGCCCAGCGCGACGTGGTGCTGCTGGTCTTCGGCATGGCCTCGGTGGTGAGCATCGTCGTCAACGGGGCCCTGGTGGACCGGCGACTGCGGACGCTGACGATCCTCGGCTCGGGCCTGTTCCTGGTCGCGGCCGGAATCCTCACCGTCCTCGCGGGCGACCCATTCGCGCTCTACACCGCGATCGTCCTGTGGGGACTCGGCTGGGGCGGTGCGCCCACCCTGCTCCAGACGGCGGTCACCGACGCGGGCGGCGACCGGGGACAGGCGCTGCTGGTCACCACCTGGAACACGTCCATGTCCGGCGGCGGCGCGGTCGGCGGCCTCATGCTGGGCCTGCTCGGACCGGGCTCGTTCCCCTGGGGCGTGCTGGCGTTGACGATCCCGGTGCTGGCGGTCGTGATCGGTGCCCGCGCCCACGGGTTCCCGCCTGCGCGGCCTGGCGTGTCCTGACTACCCGGTCTCCGCGGCGGGACGGCGCTTGCGGGGAGCCGCGGACCGGGGCGGCTGGGCGCGGATGTGGGTGCGGACGCGGGACATGATGTCGCCGAGGTTCCGCAGGTCCTCATCGGACAGCGGCTCGAACAGGAGGCCGCGGGCGACCTCGATGTGGCCGGGGAGGATCCGGTTGACGCGGGCCAGGCCCTCGTCGGTGATGGTGACGAGCGTGGACCGCTCGTCGTCGGGACTCGGGCCGCGGGTGACCAGGCCGGCCTTCTCCAGGAGCCCGGCCTGGTAGGTCAGGCCGCTGCGGCTGTAGACCACGCCGTCGGCCAGCTCCGTCATCGTCAACCGCCCGTCGGCGGCCGCGAGGCTCGCGAGGAGCTGGAACTGGACGGTGCTCAGGTCGCCGTCGGCGCGCACCTGCTGCTCGACGTGGTGCTGGAGCACGCTCACGGCCTCCATGAGCGCGAAATAGGTCTCCAGCTCCGCGGGGTCGAGCCCCGGAGCGCCGCCGAGGTCGGGCTTCGTCATGCGTCGACGGTACCTGCTTCAAGTTCGAAGCATTGTGCGGAGCGTCACTCGCGCGATCCCTTTGCTTTGAATTCGAAGCACATTAGGCTCGGCATGTGCTTCGAATTCGAAGCACATTCTCTAAAGGAGCCATCATGGAAAAGGAAACCAGCATGAAAGCAGTGCGCTACCACTCCTACGGCGACAGCGGCGTCCTCGTCCACGAGGAGGCCGACCGGCCCGAAGCCGCTGCGGGCCAAGTGGTCCTGAAGGTCGCCGGGGCCGGGTTCAACCTGCTCGACACCGCCATCCGCCTCGGCATCCTCCAGGAGATGGCCCCGATCGCCCTGCCGCACAGCCCTGGCATCGAACTCTCCGGCACCGTCAGCGAGATCGGCGAAGGCGTCAGCGGCTGGAACCTCGGGGACGCGGTCGTCGCGATCCTGCCCATGGCCGCACAGGGAGCCGCCGCCGAATACGCCGCCGTACCCGCGGAGGCCCTGGTCGCGGCGCCGACCACCGTCCCGCTCGCCGACGCCGCGGCGTTGCCCGTGGCCGGGCTCACCGCCTGGCAGGCGCTGTTCGAGCACGCGAAACCCGAAGCGGAACAGCGCATCCTCATCAACGGTGCGGGCGGCGGCATCGGCGGCCACGCGATCCGACTCGCCAAGCAGGCCGGGCTGCACGTGACCGCGACCGCGAGCCCGCGCAGCCGCGACCGCGTGCGCGAGGCCGGCGCCGACGAGATCGTCGACTACACCGCGACCCCGGTCGCGGAGGCGCTCGCGGGACGGCAGTTCGAGCTCGTGCTCCACCTCGTGCGCGGCAGCGACGAGGAGGCCGAGCAGGCGGCGGGCCTGGTCGCCAGCGGCGGCGTGTTCGTCAGCACCGCCACGCCGGGTCCGGACGACATCGGGCGCGGCGTCCGGGTCGAGAAGGTCTTCATGCGCGGCGACGCGGCACAACTCGCCGATCTGGTCGCCCGCGTGGATGCCGGGGAGCTGAAGATCGAAGTGGCCGAACGGATTCCGCTGGCCGACACGGCCAGCGTGCACGACCGGGGCGCCGCCGGAAAGCTCGCGGGAAAGACGATCCTCATCCCCTGAGACACGCCCGCCCGCCGAGTGCTCCTGCACCCGGCGGGCGGGCTCGGACTTCAGGCGGCCATTTCGCGGACGTGGGTGACGAACCTGCCCATCACCTCCAGGTGCGGGTGGCCGCCCGGGGTCTCGTAGGCCTCGCAGCGGGACTTCGGGACCCGCTGCCCGAGCCAGGCGGCGTAGCCGGGTTCGGGTTCGGTGGCGAACACCGACAGGTACGGGGACTGGATCGGCTTGGGGCCCTCGGTGATCGCTCGCAGGGCGCGGTCGAGTTCGGCGTCGCCCGCCGGGAGGTCGAGGCGCTGCTGGACGTTCACGACCGCGTGCGCGACGTACCTGAGGGCGAACACCGAGGCGACCAGCGCCGCCGAGGCGTGCCCGACCAGGACCGGCGCCCGCGTGCCGGTCTGGTGGATCAGGAGCGCCAGGTCCTCGGCCAGGGCCTCCGGACCGGGCCCCTCGGGCAGGTCCAGGACCATGACCGCATGGTGGTCGGCGAGCGCGGCGGCCACGGGCCACCAAGCCGACCGGTCGCGCTCGGGATCGTTGAGCAGCATGATGGGGCGACCGCACGGGCCCCACCTTTCGTAGACGAACTGGGGCTCCGGGTCGTGCCGGAGTTTTTCGATGCGTGGAGTGGACACAGCAGGTCTCCGCATGGAGTCGATGGGGAACCGCCCTCCGGCCGATGGGCGGACGGACGGCGACGGGGCCGGATCGCGTCACGGCCCGTCAGGGGAAGGAAGAAGGATGCGGTCAGGCTGCGGCGAACGGCGGCGAGCGGCCGGCGACGGCGCGGGCCCAGTGGCGCGGGCGCGGGCGGTCGCTGGGAGTCCCGTCGATCCAGTGCTCTTGCGGCGCTTTGGGATGACCGGTCTCCAGGAACCGCGCGAGCGACCACGGCATCGTGGTGAACCAGCAGTGCCAGAGCAGGGACGCGGCAACGCCGATGAACCCGTAGGTGCCGAGTCCGATGAGGACTACCAGCAGCGACGGGGCGGTGAGGTCTCCCGCGACAGCGCGTCCGGCGATGTCGGTGCCGACGAAGCCGCCGGTCGCGAGGAGAGCAGAACTGCGAACGGCCGCAATGGGAACGGGCCGTTTCGCGCTCTCTTTCGGGGCGGGGGCGGTCGTCAGCGCCAGGAGTGACCCGGCAGCAAGGCATCCGAGGATGACCGCGACGTTGACGGCATGGTGTCCCCAGGGCCATACATTCGGGCCGAGGTCGCCGACATGGGCGTGTTCGAGCAGCCACATTGACAACTCATGTGCGGCCGTCCACGACAGGAGGGCGAAGGCGACCGTCGAGCCCGCGCGAGGGAGGCCGACCGCCATACGGCTGCGCCGCTTGTCGATAACGCCCCCCGTTGGCCGATCTGTCTGTCGCGCTCCACCCTACTGGGCCGCGATCGGTCAGATGATGAGGAGGGCCGCGCCGGTGGCGGAGAGGGCGAGGGTCGCGATCTCGAACTGCTTCTGGTTGACGCGGTGGACGAGGGCCCTGCCGGTGAACGCGCCCAAGGCGACCGCGGGAATGAGGATCAGCGCGACGAGGAGCGTGGTCCAGGTGATGAGGCCGAGGCCGACGCTGATGGGGACCTTGAAGAGGTTGACGGCGAAGAAGAACCAGGCCATGGTGCCCAGGAACTTCAGCTTGGGGAAGCCCGAGAGCATCAGGTAGAGGACCATGACCGGACCCGCGGCGTTGGCGAGCATCGTGGCCGCTCCGGCGGCGACGCCCGTCCCGGCCGCGGCGCTCTTGCGGGCGAGTCCGGTGGGCGGCTGCGGATCGTCGGCTTTGGGGCGCAGTTTCGACCAGACCTGGAGGGCGAGCATGGTCAGGAGGGTCGCGCCGATGAGGAGGCGCATGATCCCGTCGTCGGCGAACCAGAGGCCGACCGCTCCGGCCGCGACGCCGACGACCACCCAGGGGGCGAGCCGCCCGAGCACTCGCCATTCGACGTGGCGCGAGTAGAAGCGGATCGCGAACAGGTCGCCGAGGATGAGGACGGGCAGGAGCGCGCCGGTGGACTCCTTGGCCGGGAGCACGGTCGCGAAGAGGAGGATCGAGAGGGACGCGGTGCCGTTGATGCCGGTCTTGGAGAAGCCGACGAGTGCGGCGGCCAGCGCGAGGGCGGCCCAGGTGGCGGGGTCGGCGGGCAGTTCGGTCACGGGCGCTCTTCGGGTTCGTGGGGGTGTTCGGGCTGGTCAGGCAGTATGATGTCGCTGTCGATGGTGCGATCCTCCTGATCCATACTTGACATGTCATCTAATCTGAGCTAGTGTACAGAGCGAGATATTTGACATGTCATGTAACTCCGCCCGGGGGTGGATGACGCGTCATTCGCCCAACGCTCGAAGGAAACGAACATGAATCTCGTCCTCTGGATCCTCGCAGGCCTGCTGGCCGCCCTGTTCCTCGCCGCCGGTGCCATGAAGGCCTCGCAGTCCAAGGAGAAGCTCGGCGCGAACCCGAACATGGCCTGGACCGGGGACTTCTCCGCAGGCACGATCAAGTTCATCGGCCTGGTCGAGGTACTCGGCGCGCTCGGTCTGATCCTGCCCGCCGCGTTCGGCATCGCCACCGTGCTCACGCCGCTCGCCGCCACGGGCCTGGCCGTCGTCATGGCCCTCGCGATCGTCGTCCACGCCCGGCGCGGCGAGACCAAGGCGCTCCCGATGAACGTGGTGCTCCTGGTGCTCGCGGCCGTCGTGGCCTGGGGCCGCTTCGGCCCGTACTCGTTCTAGGACCCGCCCCTAGGGACGGTCCCGGTCGCGACTGCGCGACCGGACATTCAACCTCATAGATGCAGCGGGCGCGCCGAATCCGGCGCGCCCGTTCGTCGTTCCCGGTGGCCAGCCGGTGCGAAAACGTTATGGGAGTGTGTCTCGACACGTCTTGTCCAACCCTTTATCTATTGGTTAGATTTACCTCCGTCTTAACTCAGTGCCGACGAACTGTCGGTGCTCGACCCCCGACCGCAAGGAGGCGGCAAGACAATGGTGGACAAGAATCGTTGGCTCACGCGAGCAGGTTTGGCCGCGACGGCACTCATCGGCGCGGCGGCCCTCACCGCCTGCGGCGGGGGCGGCGGCGATGACGACGGGACCCTCACGATGGTCGTCTGGGGCGGCGACCTCGACAAGGAGACCTACCAGGCCCGCATCGACCTCCTCGAGAAGGAGAACCCCGACGTCAAGGTCGACCTCCAGCTGATCCCCTCGGACCAGTACGAGCAGAAGGTCCAGACGATGATCGCCGGCGGCGACGGACCGGACATCATGCAGGTGGCCGAGAACGTCAACTCCTACTCGTCCAAGAGCCAGCTCCTCCCCCTCGACGAGTACATCGAGTCCGCCGGCCTGGACATGGAGCAGCGCTTCGGTCCCGTCGGCGACCTGTACTCCTACGAGGACCAGACCTACGCGATCCCTGACCGCTCCGGCGCGATGATCGTCTACTACAACAAGGACCTCTTCGACGCCGCCGGCGTCGAATACCCCACGGCCGCTTGGACCCAGGAGGACGCCCAGTCCGCCATGGAGAAGCTGACCATCCCCGAGGACGGGCAGTGGGGCTACGGCGGCGCCGGCTGGTGGCCGCAGTGGTGGAGCTTCGCCTACCAGAACGGCGGGCAGATCATCGACGACGAGGGGCAGCCGACCATCAACTCCCCCGAGGTCGTCAGCGCGCTCCAGTGGGCCAACGACCTCGCTTATGTCGACCACGTCGTGCCCACCACCGCCGAGTACGCGGACATGGGCCCGGACATGGGCGGCGACCCCGCCTTCGCCGCGGGCACCGTCGCGATGAACACCACCGGCTTCTGGGCCATCGGCGGGCTCATCGAGTCCGACATCAACTGGGGCATCGCCCCGATGTGGGGCGGCGAGGAGCAGGCCGTGTCCGCCTTCGGTTCCGGCCTGGCGGTCACCCGCGACGCCGACAACCCCGAGAAGGCCTTCGAGGCCATCGACTTCCTCACCGACACCGAAGCGCAGACGGTCATCATCGACAAGGCGCAGGACGTCCCGGCGAACCTGGAAGTCCAGGCCTCCGACGCGTTCCTGACCCCCGCTTGGGCCCCCGAGGGCCTGAACATGGGCGCCTTCGGCGAGTCCTCGGCGTTCATCTTCCGCGCGCCGTTCATCCCGCAGTGGAACGAACTCCAGGCGGCCCTCAACGACAACCTGGGCACCTTCTGGAACGAGGGCGGCGACGCCCAAACCGAGCTGGACAAGATCCAGACGCAGCTCGAGTCCATCATCGAGTAGGAACCTCCCGATGTCGAACACTGTCGACGAAGCCCCCGGCGCGGTGCGTGAAGCGCACCGCGCCGGGAGGCGTCGCCCCCGCCGCAAATCGTCCAAGCGCAGCCGGAAGGAGGCCCTGTACTTCTGGCTCTTCATCTCGCCGTGGCTGATCGGATTCGTCGGGTTCCTCCTCGGACCGATGATCGCCTCGGTCTACATCTCGCTGACCGAGTGGGACTCGTTCACGGCCCCCGAATGGGTCGGCCTGGACAACTACACGAAGGCGCTCACCGAGGACCCTGTCTTCTGGAAGGCCCTCGGGAACACCTTCTTCTTCGCGCTCATCTCCGTCCCCTTGGGACTGGTCATCGGCGTGTGGCTCGCGAACCTGCTCAACAAGCGGGTGCGCGGACGCAAGCTGTTCCGCACGTTCATCTACCTGCCCACGCTCGTCCCGCTCGTGGCGACGGCGATGGTCTTCCGGATGGTCCTCGCGCCCTCGGGCCCGCTCAACGACATGCTCGGCTGGTTCGGCATCGACGGCCCCCAGTGGCTGCTCAGCGCCACCTGGATCAAGCCCGCGCTGATCATCCTGTCCGTGTGGGGCGCGGGCGGCGCGACGGTGCTGCTGCTGTCGGCCATGAACGGCATCCCGCGCGAGCTGTACGAGGCCGCCGAGATCGACGGCGCCAGCCCTTGGCGACAGTTCTGGTCGGTCACGTTCCCGCAGATCACCCCGGTGATCTTCTTCAACCTGATCATGGGCCTCATCGGGGCGTTCCAGATCTTCTCGCAGGTCTACATCCTCGCGCCCAACAACAACGTCGGCGGGCCGGACAACGCCAGCCAGATGATGGTGACGCTGCTGTTCCGCGAGGCGTTCTCCTTCTACCACTTCGGTTACGCGTCGGCCGTCGCCTGGCTGCTGTTCCTGGTCATCCTGGCGTTCACGATCATCGCGTTCCGCACGTCCCGCAAATGGGTGTTCTACGAGACGGAGGTGCGATGACCAGCCTCGCTTCAGGCAAGCCCGCGCACGCGGGCGGCGCCGACCGCAAGAAGCAGAACGAGGACCGCCACCAGCGCACGCTGTCGGTGTTCAAGGCCTCCCCCGCGACCTACGCGGTGCTGCTCGTCGTCTCGGCGATCTTCTTCGTGCCGCTCGTCCTGATGATCTCGATCTCGCTCGCGAGCGACCAGACCAGCGCGCAGAACGCGTTCACGGTGATCCCGACCGAGTTCGAGTGGCGCAACTTCACCGAGGTCTTCACCGCGACCGGACTCCCGGTGGGCCGCTTCGTGCTCAACTCGGTCATCATCGCCGGGCTCTCGGCGGTCGGCCAGGTGCTGTCCTCCTCGCTCGTGGGCTACGCGTTCGCGCGGCTCCGCGCGCCGGGCAAGGGCGTCATGTTCATGATCGTGCTCGCCACGATGATGATCCCCGCGCAGATCACGATGATCCCGCAGTTCCTCCTGTTCAAGGAGCTCGGCTGGGTCAACACCTATCTGCCGCTGATCATCCCGAACTTCTTCACCAACGCGTTCAACGTGTTCCTGGTGCGGCAGTTCGTCTCCCGCATCTCCGGGGAACTCGACGAGGCCGCGCAGATGGACGGCCTCGGCTACTTCGGGATCTACCGCAAGATCATCCTGCCGATGATGTGGCCGATCCTCACCGCGATCGCGATCTTCACGCTCACGGCCGCGTGGGGCGACTTCATGGGCCCGCTCATCTACCTCAACTCCGAGGAGTCCATGCCGCTCGCGCTCGGCCTGCAGTACATGACCTCCACGAGCAACGCGATGCAGCTGCCACCGTGGAACCTCGTCATGGTCGGCTCGATCATCCTGACGCTCCCGATGATCGCGATCTACTACCTCGGCCAGAAGTACCTGTACGAGATGAACCTCCAAGGCGGAAGTGCTGGTGTCAAGTGACTGATCTGTCCACTACGGCTGTGGTTCAGGGTGCTGTCGCGCAAGGTCCCGTCGAGCTCGGACCCGGCGGGTTCGTGCTCGACGGGCGCGAGGAGGCGCTGCTGTGCGCGTCCCTGTTCTACTTCCGGCTCCCCCGCGAGGTGTGGGAGGCGCGGCTCGCGCAGGTCCGCGCCACCGGTTACCGCGCGATCGACGTGTACCTGCCGTGGAACTTCCACGAGACCGCGCCGGACGTGTGGGACTTCGAGGGCCGCCGCGACGTCGGCGAGTTCCTCGACCTCGCCCACGCGGCCGGGCTCGCGGTCATCGCCCGCCCCGGCCCCTACATCTGCTCCGAATGGGACGGCGGCGCACTGCCCGCGTGGCTCGCGCTCGAAGACGGACTCCAACTGCGCCAAGCGGAACCGAAGTTCCTCGCCCAGGTGCGGCGCTGGTTCGACCGGGCCCTGCCGATCCTCGCGGAACGGCAGTGGGGCCGCGGCGGCAGCGTCATCGCCGTCCAGCTGGAGAACGAGCTCGACTTCTTCGACACCCGCGACCGCCACGCCTACATCACCGCGCTGCGGGACATGGCGATCGCGCACGGCATCGAGGTGCCGCTCGTCGCGTGCGCCGGACAGGGCGACCTGAACGGCGCGACCGGCGGAGTCGAGGGCGTCGCCCCGGCGTTCAACTTCTACCCCGACGACCGCTCCCCGTTCATCGAGCCCGAGGTCCGCCGATACGCGGACCTGGTGAGCGCCAAGGGACTCCCGCTGCTGATCACCGAGACCAACCGCAGCCACACGACCCTGCGGCGCCTCCTCGTCAGCGGCGCGACACTGCTCGCCCCGTACCTCCAAGCGGGCGGCGTCGACCTCGGTTACACGCCGTCGGTGGGCAACTGGGGCGACCCGGGCGGGTTCATGACCCACGACTACGACTTCGGCGGCTATCTGTCCCCTGTGGGCGAAGCGCGTCCGGAGACGGACGAGGCCCGCGTCCTGGCGGCGTTCGCGCGCACGCTCGGCCCGGCCCTCACGCGGGCCACCGCGACCACCGCCGAAGGCCTCGTCAGCGCCACCGTCCCCACCAGCGCCTCCGGATCTGCGCTGGTCCTCGACGGCGGCGGCACGGTCACCGGCATCCCGAACCTGAGCGAGGCGGCGGGAACGGCCACGATCGCGGCCGCGAACGGACTGCCCGAGCTCACCGTGGACCTGGCGCCGTTCTCGTGCGCGCTGCTCGTCCGCGACCTGCCGCTGGCGCGCTTCGGCCTGCCCGGCACGCTCAAGTTCGCCTCGGCGGACCTCGTGGCCGCCGGTCCCGAAGGGATCGAGCTGTCCTCGCGCGTGGCGAGCACCGTCGCGCTCGTCGGCGACGGCGCCGACGCGGTCGTGGCACTCGCCGAACTCGCCGCGCCGCAGCCGGGCACACCCACGCACTGGACGGTGCGTTCGGGCGCGGACCAGTGGGAGATCGTGGTCCGCCACCCCGAGGACGTGGCATCGCCGCAGCCCGCGGCCGGTGGCGAGGCCACCGCGGCCGAGCCCGAAGTGCTCACTCGCGCAGTCCGTCTCGACCTGGAGACGCGATCGGGCGAGACCGCCGCGCACGACCTGCCGCCGGTCTCCGAGGCCGTCGGCGTCTATCGTGGACGGGTGCACTACGCGGCCGCCGTGGACGGGATCGACACGCTCCTGATCGAGGGCGCGGGCGACATCGTCGACCTCGCGCTCGACGGACGCGCGCTGGCGAGCTTCGCGCGTTTCGGTGCGACCGTGAGCATCCCGGTGGACGGGGCAAGCGCGCTCGACGCCACCGTGGAGACCTGGGGGCACGCGAACTTCGACGACTCGCGCGTGCCCGGCCTCGCGATCGGGTCGCTGCGCGGCCTCGGCCGCGTCTGGTCGGTGGCCCACCGCGAGGACGTCACCGCACTGTGGACCGTGGACGGCGGTGAGCAGTGGGCCGGGGATCCGGCACCGGTGCGCACCCTCGGCGGTTGGAGCAGCACCCGGATCGGGCGGGCGGCGACCTATCGTCGCGACCTTCCGATCGACGGGAGCAGTCACCATGCGCTGCATCTGAACGGACTCGAGACGCCGTGCGACGTCACCATCGACGGGGTGCGCCGGACGGTCAGCCCCAACGACCCGTGGGTGCACCTGGCCCCGGGTGAGGGCCTGGACTTCGCGGTCACCATGCCGCACTGGCCCGTCAGCGAAGGCGGCGCCGAGCTGCTGCGCCTGGAACCCGTGCGGGACTGGCGGGTCGAGCCGCAGTCCGACAGTGCCCTCTTGGCGCTCTCGGCGCAGGGCAGCGGCGGTACGGACATCGCCCTGCCGCTGGAACTCGCTGCGGGCGAAGAGGTCTGGCTGGACGTCCCGGTGCCCGAGGGCGGTCAGTCATTGCGGTTCGAGGGCGCTCAAGTGCGCGTCAGCGTGTTCGCGCAAGGGGAGCTGCTGGGTCGAGTGTGGCTGGAGGACGCGGCCCGGCCGCAGTTCACCGGCGGGGACCCCGGGCGACTGTGGATTCCGGGATCATGGAACACCGGCGCGGTGCGCCTCCTGGTGCACGCCACCGCGGGCGGCTCGCAGCCGCGCCTGGAGCGCGTGACCGCCGCCGCCACCCCGGAATGACCGCGTAAGGAACCTGGAGCCCACATGTCCGTCACCCGGCGCACCTCGCGCGACATACGCAGCGAGTCCCGACTCGACGTCCTGCACGCGCTGCTCGCGGCGGGCGAGGCGAGCCGGGGCGACCTCGTGCGGGTGACGGGCCTGAGCAGCGCGACCGTGGCAACGGTGGTGAGCGACCTCCTCTCTGGCGGCATCGTCAGCGAGGCGGGGCTCGCCACCGGCCACGTCGGGCGGCCCACGACCCTCTTGCGACTCAATGGGAACGGCGGCCGCGTGGTCGGTATCGACGTCGCCGAGACGTATGTGCGCGCGACGGTGTTCGACGCGGCGCTGGACGAGCTGGCCTCCGCGGAGGTGGCGACCGACGAGCATCACGACGAGCCCGACTACGTCATCGACGGGATCGTGCGCGCCCTGGACGAAGCGCTCGACGGCGCGCACGCCACGCGCGAAGACGTTCTGGGCGTGGGCATCTCGCTGCCCGGGGGGATGCAGCACTGGGCGGAGGTGTCCGTGGTCGTGCCGAACGCGGCCTGGCACCACGTCCCGCGCCTGCGCGAGCGCATCGACCTGCCGATCGTCATCGACAACCCGCTCAAGGCGATCGCCACGGCCGAGCTGTGGTTCGGCGAGGGCCGGCGCCACGCCAGCATGATCACCGTCAACCTCGGCACCGGCGTGGGCGCGGGCATCGTCCTGCAGGGCACGATCCTGCGCGGCGCCAACAACTCTGCGGGCGAATGGGGCCACAGCCTCCTCGCCCTCGACGGCCGCGAGTGCCGGTGCGGGCGGCGCGGCTGCGTGGAGGCCTATGTGGGTGCGGCGGGGATCCAGCGCACGCTCGCTGGGATCGCTCCCGAGCACCCGCTGGCCGCAGTGCCGATGCAGCGCGAGTTCATCGGGGCCCTGGCCACGGCCCTTGAACCGCCCGCGCCCGACCCGGCCGTGACAGAGACCCTCGAACGCACCGCCCGGTACCTCGGGTCCGCGATCGCCGACCTCGTGGCGATCGTCAACCCCGAGATGATCACGCTGACGGGGTGGACGGCGTGGGCGCTCGGCAAGCACCTCGTGCCCGCCGTGCGGCGCAGGGTGATCCGGGAGTCGCCCGGCGACTCGGCGGCCGACCTGGCGATCGAGGTGTCGACGGTCCGGGGCAACTCGGTCGCGACCGGCATCGCCACGATCGCGCTCGAACGCTTCCTCAGCGACGTCGGCCTGGTGACCACGCGGGTGCCGACCGCGCTGTGACGGCGAATCGGGCCCCATAGCGGCGGCTTCGAAGCACTGATCATCGACCGTGCGGCGATCAGGGATGCGGAGCGGGGTCGTCTCGCCGGCGCTATCGCAGGTCGTGGTGCGCACGCAGGGCCTCGGCGATGTCGCGGGCGGCGGCGACTTGCTCGGGCGTCAAGGCGTCGATGAACAGTTCGCGGATCGCGTGGAAGTGCGGGACGCTCGAACGCCGCAGGGCGTCGCGGCCCTCGTCGGTCAGCACCGCGTCGGAGCCGCGGTTGTCGCACTCGGCGACCTCGCGCAGGACCAGGCCGCGCTTCTCCATGCGGCCGAGGTGGTGCGAGAGCCTGCTGCGCTCCCAGCCGATCGCGTCGGCCAGCACCGAGGACCGCATCCGCCGCCCCTCGGCCTCGCTCAGTTCCAGCAGCACTCGGTAGTCGCCGGCCGAGACCCCGCTGTCGGCCTGGAGCCGCCCTTCCAGCGCGCTGCGCAGCCACTCCGTCGTCTCGACGAACACCCGCCAGCTGTCCAGCTCCTCGCGGGTGAGGGCGCTGCGACCCGTCCTGGGTCCTCGCTGTGACATACCGAACCTCCGTTGCCGTTCCCATCCCCTGGTATTTACATGATACGTCAACTATTCTTGATTGACACGTCAATCATAGGAGGTTTCCGTGGATCGTCAGTTCGAGTTGGGACTCAACTCCTTCGGTGAGGTCGCGACGGACGCCCAGGGCGAGCCGTTGAGCGACGCCGAGACGGTGCGGCTGCTCGTGGAGGAGGCGAAGCTGGCCGAGGAGGTCGGGCTCGACCTCTTCAGCGTCGGCGAGCACTACCGGGAGGGCATGACGGACTCGGCCGCGCCGGTCATACTGGCCGCCATGGCGACCGCGACCGAGCGGATCAAGCTCGGCACGTCCGTCACCGTGCTCTCCACGAACGACCCGGTGCGCCTCTACCACGAGTTCTCGACCCTCGACGCGGTCTCGAACGGCCGCGCCCAACTGGTGCTCGGCCGCGCCTCGGTCACCGAGTCGTTCGCCCTGTTCGGCTACGACCTGGCCGACTACGAGGACCTGTTCGAGGAGAAGCTCGACCTGTTCACCCGCCTCATGAACGAGGAGCGGGTCACCTGGGAGGGCAAGACGCGGGCGCCGCTGGTCGACCAGCGGCTGCAGCCGCGCATGCGCGAAGGCGGCATCCCCACCTGGATCGGCGTCGGCGGCAGCCCGCAGTCGGTGGTCCGCGCGGCCCGCTACGGCATGCCGCTCATGCTCGCGATCATCGGCGGCCGCCCCGAGCGCTTCGCCGGACACGTCGACCTCTACCTCCGCGCCCTCAAGGAGTTCGGCAATCCGGTGCTCCCGGTCGGGCAGCACTCGATCGGCCTCATCGCCGAAGACGACGGCGAAGCCCGCGACCTCTGGTGGAAGTACTGGCAGCCCTTGGTGGTCCAGCTGTCGAAGGAGCGCGGGTTCTACGCGGCCGACCGCGAGCGATACGACCTGGAGGTCGCCACAGGCGCACTGTTCGTCGGCTCGCCCGAGACGGTGGCGCAGAAGATCGCACGCTCCGCGAAGGATCTGCGGCTGAGCCGGTTCGACCTCAAGTACGACATCCTGAACCTCCCGGTTGAGGCCAGGCGGCGCTCGATCGAGCTGTTCGGCAAGGAGGTCGCGCCGCGCGTGCGCGAACTGCTGGCCGAGGCCGAGGCCGAGGAGGCGGCGTCGTGATCGTCGGCATCCTCGGCGCGGGCAAGCTCGGCACGACCCTCGCCCGGCTCGCGATCCGCTCCGGCCACGAGGTGCTGATCGCCGGTTCCGGTGCGCCCGAAGGCATCGCGCTGATCGTGGAGGTCATCGCGCCCGGAGCGGCCGCGGTGACGGCGCTCGATGCCGCAGCCCGGGCCGACCTCGTGGTGCTCGCGCTGCCGCTCGGGAAGTACCGTTCGATCCCCGTGGAGGCCTTGCGCGGCAAGGTGGTCGTGGACGCGATGAACTACTGGTGGGAGATCGACAGCGCCCGAGAGGAGCTCACCGACCCGCGCACCTCCTCCAGCGAGACCGTGCAGTCGTTCCTGTCCGGATCACGGGTCGTCAAGGGCTTCAACCACATGGGCTACCACGACCTCGAAGACGAGGCCCGGCCCGCGGGCGAGTCGGGACGCAAGGCCATCGCGGTCGCCGGTGACGACCCGTCCGCGGTGGACCAGGTCGCGGAACTGGTCCGCGACCTGGGCTTCGACCCCGTACTGGCCGGGCCGCTCGCCGCGGGCAAGGCCCTGGAACCCGGGGCCGAACTCTTCGGCGCGAACCTCGAAGCGGCCCAAGTGAAAACGCTGCTCGACCGCTTCTGGGAGACCGAGAAGGGCCGCGAGATCGCCGCATCCAGAGCGGCTTGAGAATCTCGCTTAAGGATCAGTGCCGCTAGAGGATCAGTGCCGCTTAAAGATCAGTGCCGGTGGCGCGGCGTCAGGTGCAGCGCCGGCATCGGCGGCGCGGGGATGCGTTCGCCCTCGTGGCCCGGCACCGGGCCGAAACGCTGCACGTCGTGGTGCTCCCACGCGTCGCGGGCGAGGACGATGTCCTCATGGCTGCGGCCGATGAAGTTCCACCACATGACCAGGTCCTCGGGGAACGGCTCGCCGCCGAGCAGGAACGCCTTCGCCCCGGCCTTGGAGCCCAGCGGCAACTCCTCGCGCCCCAGGCCCAGGTAGAGCAGGGGGCCGGGCACGAGCGCCGTCTCGGCCACGCGCATCGAGCCTTCGAGGACGATCAAGGCGTACTCGAAATCGGCGCGCAGCGGGACCGTCGCGACCGTGCGCGGTTCGAGGTCGAGCTGCGCGCCGACCAGCTGCGAGTAGATCTTCGCCGGGGAGGCCGCGCCGTTCAGCTGCCCCATGACGACGGTGCCGCGCAGGCGGCCGATCGTGAACTCCGGCAGCTCGGTGTGCTGCTCGAAGTCCGGGGGGATGAAGGTGCCGCTGTCGGGCAGCGCGACCCACAGCTGCAGGCCGTGGATCAGCGGGGCCGCCCCCAGCGAGAACTCCGAGTGCGCGATGCCAGGGCCGCTGGTCATGAGGTTGAGCTGCCGGGGGCGCACCAGCGTGTCCGTGCCGAGGCTGTCGCGGTGGCGGATCTCGCCCTGGAGCGGCCAGGTGACGGTCTGGAGCCCGGTGTGCGGGTGCGGCAGGACCGCCATGTCGGTGCGCTCGGGACCGAAGCGGTCGAGGAAGCACCACGCGCCCACCGTCGGCAGTGCCCGCTGCGGCAGCGTGCGGCTCACCTGCATGGCCCGCAGTCCGCCGAGGGGCACCTCGCGCGCCTCCAGGAGGCGGGCCTCCATCTCGCCTATGACTCCTCCCCCAGTCTCGGTGACTCCTCGTGGACGAGATCGGCGTACTCGGGGTGCCGCTCGACCCACCCGGCGTAGAACGGGCACACCAGGTGCACCCGCCTGCCTCCCGCGCGGGCCTCGTCGAGCGAGTGCCGCGCCAGCGCCGCGCCGACCCCGAGGCCCTGGGCGGCCTCGTCGACGTCGGTGTGCGTGAACGTGATCGAGCCGTCGTGGCGGCGGTACTCGGCGAACCCGACCAGTTCGCCGTCGATGCGCGCCTCGTAGCGGTCCTGGCCGGGTGCGTCGGTCACTTCGACGGTCATGCGGTGCTCCTTCGGTCGACTGGCGGGTCCGTTGCGAGGCCAACGCGTCTCACGCGTCAGCCGTCAGTCCCACGATACGAGGGTGGACGGCACCGGCCGCGCTAAACGGCCGAAGCGGGCTCGTCTTCGGCCGCCGCCGGTGAAACCCGCCTCAGGCTGCGGACGCGGGCCCCGGCGGGAGGTGGACGGTCATGATCAAGGCGCAGGTCTCGGCGCCGGAGCCGCGGTAGGCATGTGGGACGTCGCCGCCGAACGCGGCGGTCTGCCCGGCCCGGAGGGGGTGCTCGACCCCGTCGACGACCAGGACCATCTCCCCTGTGGTGACGTTGACGGTCTCGCGGACGCCGGGCTGGTGCGGGTGGCTGGTGTACGCCTCCCCCGGTTCGAGCCGCCAGCGCCAGACTTCGACGGGGGCCGGGCCGGGGGTGGTGAGCATGAGGCGGGCTTCGCCGCCGTGCTCGCCGGTCCAGAGCGGGGTGAGGTCGGCGGCGGTGCTGACGCGGACGCGGTCGTCTTCGGGGCCTTGCATGAGGGCGGAGACGGAGATGCCGAGGGTGTCGGCGAGGCGGACGAGGGTGGCGAGGTTCGGGTTGCCCTGGGCTTTTTCGAGTCCGACGAGGGCGCCTTTGCTGACTTGGGCGCGGCGGCCGAGTTCGTCCAGGGACAGGCCGGCGCGGAGGCGGGCGGCCTTGACGTTGGCGGCGACCGTGCGCAGCGCGGCTTCGCTCATGTGCTCGCCTTTCCCGAGGAGAGGGTCACTGTGATAGACCGTGCGGTCGTTTGGCTGGACCACGTTGGTCGTTCTATTATCCTATACGGTCGTTCCGATGAAGGACCGTTCCGATGAAGGGCAGTCATGATCGCGCTGGTACTGGCTCTGGGCAGCTCGCTCGCGTACGGGTGCGCCGATTTCTTCGGCGGGCTCGGGGCGCGCAAGGCGCATGTGCTGCGGACGGTGATGATCGCCGCCCCGGCGAGCCTGGTCGTCGAGTTGGTGCTGTGGCCGCTGCTCGGCGCCGATTTCAGTGCGGGAGCGCTGCTGTGGGGCGCGGCCTCGGGGGTCGCCTCGGCGGCCGCGTTCGTGCTGCTCTACCGCGTGCTGGCGATCGGGCCGATGAACGTGCTCTCGCCGGTGACGGCGCTGGCCTCGGCCGCATTGCCGGTGGGAGTGGGCCTGGTCCAGGGCGAGCATCTGACGGCCGCCGGGCTGGTGGGCCTGCCGCTGGCGCTGGTCGCGGTGGTGCTGGTCAGTGCGGGGCCGGGGGTGCGCTCGGCGCGGCCCTCGCGGGTGGCGCTGCTGCTGGCGTTCGGCGCGGGTGCGGCGATCGCACTGCAACTGGTGTTCCTGCATCAGGCGCCGCCTGACAGCGGGGTGGCGCCGCTCATCGTGGGCAGGACGGTGTCCTCGGCGATCGCTCTGACCGCGGCGGGCCTGATGCACCGCCGTCTCGGCCCCGAGCGGCCCGCGTACGCGCTGTCGGCCGCGGCGGGCGCGTTGGACTCGGTGGCGAACCTGCTGTTCCTCATCGCCGCGCGCAGCGGGGACCTGGCGGTGGTCGCGGTCATCGTGGCGCTGTATCCGGCCGGGACGGTCCTGCTCGCGCGCCGCGTCCTCAATGAGCGTCTGCACCGCGGGCAGCTGATCGGCTTGGGCGTGGCGGCGGTCGCCGTCAGCCTGCTGGCCTTGACCTGAACGCGAGGAGCCCGGCCGGAGGATCCTCCGGCCGGGCTCACGGTTGTGCTACCAGCGGTGGTGGACCTGCCCGCGGATCTTCTCGTCGTAGAGGTCGCGCATGGCCGCGAGGGTCGGCTGCGGCAGGGGCGCGAGGTCGGCGGCCGCGGCGTTCGCCTTGGCCTGCTCGGGGTTGCGCGCGCCGGGGATCACGGTGGAGACGCCGGGCTGCTGGAGGATCCAGCGCAGCGCGGTCTGCGCGGGCGTCGCGCCCTCGGGTGCGAGGTCGGCAAATTCGACGGCCGCTTCAATCCCTGTGGCGTAGTCGACCCCGGAGAAGGTCTCGCCCTGGTCGAAGGCCTCGCCGTGCCGGTTGTAGGCGCGGTGGTCGTTCGCGGCGAACACGGTGTCCTTGGTGTACTTGCCCGAGAGCAGGCCGCTCGCGAGCGGAACGCGGGCGATGATCCCGACCCCGGCCGCCTCGGCGGCGGGCAGGACCTGTTCGAGGGGCTTGAGCCGGAACGGGTTCAGGATGATCTGGATGCTCGCGGTGCCCGGCCGCGCGATGGCGGCCAGCGCCTCTTCGCAGGTCTCGACGCTGACGCCGTAGGCGGCGATCCGGCCTTCCTCGACGAGCGTGTCGAGGTCGTCGAAGACCACGTCCGAGGCGTAGACGGCGGTGGGCGGGCAGTGGAGCTGGACCAGGTCGAGGCGGTCGACGCCGAGGTTGGCGCGGGAGCGGTCGGTCCAGGCCCGGAAGTTGTCGAGGGTGTACAGGGTCGGGTCGAGGTCGACGCGGCGGCCCATCTTGGTCGCCACGAGGACGTCGGCGTCGGGGCGCTCCTTGCGGTACCGGCCGATCAGCTGCTCGCTTCGCCCGTCGCCGTAGACGTCGGCGGTGTCGAAGAAGGTCACGCCCGATTCGACGGCGGCGTCGAGCACCGCGAGCGCGTCCGCTTCCTTGACCTCGCCCCAGTCGGCGCCGAGCTGCCACGTGCCCAGTCCGACCGTCGACACTTGCTGGCCGCTTCTTCCGAATGCGCGCTGCTCCATCGGTTCCCCCCTCGGTTCCTTCGTGCGGGGGCCAGTGTACTGGCGGTTCCGGGGACTGGAAGGTGGAGACGCCCGCCGATGCGGTGATCGGGGGCGCCTCCAAGCAGTGAGCGCAGGGGGTTCACGAACGCCCGGGCGTTCGTGAATCCCTCAGGCTCCCAGCAGTGTCTCGGTGAGGCGGTGGAGGCGGTCGGCGGCCGCGTCGTCGCCGGGGGTCGTCCGCGGGTCGACGCGGCGGCCGAGGGCGAAGGCGCTCAAGGCGTCGGCGGGCGGTGCGTCCAGGAGCGGGATGATCGGCGCGATGCCCTCTTCGACCGATCGCGCCTGCCGTTTCATCTGCGCGACGACCCCGGCGGTCTCGGGGTCGTAGTCGCCCGCGAAGCTCGTGGCGACCAGTCCGGGATGGACGAGGACGTACCTGGTGCGGATGCCCGGGTGCGTTGCGGCGAAGGACAGGCCGAGGAGGTCGTTCGCCCGGCCCGCGTGGAACTGCGCCTCCACACCGCTGTAGCCGCGGGTGAAACCGGGGTCGCCCCAGCGGATCTCGGGTTTGCGGGACCCGGGTCCGGAGACGTTCACGATGAGCGGCGCGTCGGCTCGTTCGAGGAGTCCGAGCAGGCCGTGGCTCAGGTGGTAGCGGCTCAGGTACTCCAGGGCGAACGAGTGCTCGAAGCCGTCCGGCGTCTCGCGCCGGTGGGAGTTGAAGTAGCGGGCGCAGAGCACCAGCGCGTCCACGGCATCGAATCGCGCTTCGAGTTCGGCGAGGACCCGCCGGTTCTCCTCGCGCAGGCTCAGGTCGGCGCGGATGAAGTGCGCCCGCTCGCCGAGGCCTGCGAAGGCCTCGCCTTTGGCGGCGTCGCGGCCGATGATCGCGACTGTGGCGCCCTGGTCGTAGGCGTGCTGGGCGAGGGCGCGGCCGATGCCGTCGGTGCCGCCGGTGATCACAATGGTCTTCACAAGGGCTCCTCAGTGGTTCGCAAGATTCGGGACGGGCTCGGCGGTGGGTTCGGCAGTGGGTTCTGAAGCGGCCCGCTCGCCGCTCGGGAGGAGCCAGGTGGCGGCGAGGATCACGGCGAGCACGGCGGTCAGGAACCAGTACACGCCTTGGAAGCCGCGGTCCGGTCCGGTCGCGGTCGACAGGATGAGGGCGACGACCGCGATCCCGATCGAGCCGCCGAGCTGGTTGAGCATGTACAGGACCGAGCTGCCCTGCGCGACCTGCTCGGGCGGGAGCGTCCGGTACAGCGATCCCATGGTCGGGGCGCTGACGAAGCCGCTGGCGAGGCCCATCACGAGCGTGGCCGCGACCGGCCAGGCCACCGGCGTGTCCGCTTCGAGGCGCGTCAGGCCCAGTGCGCACGCCAGCAGCACGACCGCCCCGGCGCGGGCCAGGCTGCGGCTGCCGACGCGGTCGGAGATCCAGCCCGCCAAGGGCATCGAGACGGTGCCGCCGAGGCCGAAGGGCGCGATGAGGAGCCCGGCGGCGAGGACGCTGGAGCCGTGCGCCTGCTGGTAGTACAGCGGCAACACGATCAGGCTCGCGTACATCACCGTCCCGGTCAGGCCCATGATGGTCACGCTCGCGCTGAAGCCGGAGCTGGCGAACATCCGCAGGTCAATCAAGGGGGTCTCGTTGCGGGCGCGCAGGGCCCACGCCGCGTAGACGGCGAGGAGGACCACGCCTGCCCCGAGCGGCAGCAGGGTCTGCCAGGCCGCGAACGCGGCGTGCTCGGCGGCCTGCGAGGCGGCCAGGACCAGGGCGGCGACGCCGGGGCCGATGAGTGCGAGGCCGACCACGTCGAGCCGGGGGCTCGCGGCGCGGGCGGCGCGCGGCGGATCGGCGGGCAGCACCTTCAGGGACAGTCCGAACACGACGGCCGCGATGACGACGCTCAGGTAGAACATCCACGGCCAGTCCAGGCGGTCCAGGACCGCGCCGCCGAAGATCGGCCCGACCACCGGGCCGAGCGAGAGGACCACGCCCATGAGGCCCATGACGCGTCCGGCGCGGGAGGGCCCGGCGGCGCGGGCGAGCAGGATCAGCACGAGCGGGTCGAGGATGCCCGCGCCGAAGCCCTGCACGATGCGGAAGGCGATGAGGCTGCCCGCGTCCCACGCGAGCCCGGCGCCGACCGAGGCGGCGGCGAACACGATCAGCCCGGCCAACCACATCGTGCGGCCGCCGAACCGGTCGACGGCCCAGGTGGTGAACGGGATCGCGACCGTGACGGCCAGCAGGAACCCGGTCGAGGCCCAGCCGATCGCGGCCAGGGACGCGTCGAACTCCGCGGCCAGCAGGTCGAGGCCGACGGCGACCATCGTGCTGCTGAGCAGGCCCAGCACGCCGCCGAGCAGGATCACCCCGACCCGGCGCAGCAGCACCGGGTCGAGGCGGTCGTCTTCAGGTGAAGGCACGGGAACTCCCCTCGAATTGGACTCATGAGTCCAGTTAATTGATCTGGCGAGTATTGCACACTGTTGAGACCAGAAAAACAGACCCGTGAGTCCAGAACTCGGAGCGCTCCGCTACCCTGGGCGGATGAGCGCGGCACCGATGAGACAGGCGACGGCGAAGCAGGCGGGGCGGGCGGTCCCGCGCGGCCGCATCGACAAGCGGCAGGCGATCCTCGCGGCGGCCTTCGACGTGTTCGCTCGCCAGGGGTACGCGCAGTCGGGCGTGGACGAGGTCGCGGCCGCGGCCGGGGTCGCGAAGGCGACGGTCTACAACCACTTCGGCGACAAGGAGACCCTGCTGCGGGAGGCGATCGCCGCCAGCGCGGAGGAGGCCACCGCCAAGAACCTCGCCGCGGTCGAACGCCTCGTCGACTCCGGCGGCGACCTGCGCGAACTGCTCGAAGACGTCGGGCACCGCCTGGTCAAGTGCTACTGCGACGAGCAGTCGTGGGCGCTGCGGCGACTGCTGTACGCCGAGATCGCGCACCTGCCGGACCTGCTCGACATCGTGCAGGGGCGCGCTTCCGAGCGTGTCCAGCGTGCGCTGGCGGACCGGTTGGCGCGGCTCGCGCTGGCCGGGCGGCTGCGGATCACCGACCCGGACGCGGCGGTCGAGCAGCTCAGCGCGCTGCTGACCGGTCCGCTGGAAGGTCGGTCAAGGATGGGGACGCGGCGACTCGCGGACGCGGAGATGCGCGAGGTGGCCGCGGCCGCGATCGGGACGTTCCTGCTCGCGTTCGGTCCCGCGAGCTGAGAGCGTGTCGCAGTCGGCTTGGTTACGGGCTCGGCCACGCCTTCATGGCCAGATCGGCGACTTTCAGGAGTTCGTCGGCGGTGGCGCCGTCCTGAGCGGAGCGGGACATGCCTCGGGCCACGGTCGCGATGAAATCGGCGAGCGCCTCGGCGTCGGTGTCCGGTGCGAGCTCGCCGTCTTCGACGCCCTTGCGGATGCGTTCAAGGACGGCCTGGCGCGACAGCCTGCGGATCTCCCGCAGGTCGGCCTCGACTGCGGCGGTGTCGGGGCCGTGGTTGGTCGCGCCGGAGATGATCAGGCACCCGGGTGGATGGCCGGGGTCGGTGTAGTTGACGGCGATCTCGCGCAGCATCCGCTCGATCGTGCAGCGCGCGGTGGGCCCTTCGGCAAGCGCCGCACCGGTGAAGGCGCCGTGGGTGGCCTGGTAGCGGGCGACGGCCTCGTTGAAGAGTCGGCGCTTGTCGCCGAAGGCGGCGTACAGGCTCGCGGGCCGGATGCCCATCGCTTCGGTGAGCGCGGCGATAGAGGCGGGCTCGTAGCCGTGCTTCCAGAACACGCGCGTGGCCGCTTCCAGTGCCGCGTCGCGGTCGAACGACCTGGGCCTTCCTCGAGTCACCGCCCCATTGTATAGCGGTCGCTCAAGAATCTGGTAGCGTCGTGCCCGTCGCATTCTTGATCGATCACTCAATAAGGAGTCGCCATGTTGGAACTCTCCGGCAAGACCGCACTCGTCACCGGCGCCAGCAGGGGCATCGGCCGCGCCATCGCCCTCGAATTGGCGAAGGCCGGAGCCCGCGTGGCCGTCCACTACAGCGCGAACCCCGTGGCAGCCAAGGAGACCGCCGCAGCAATCGAAGCGGCGGGCGGCAGCGCCTTCGCCGTCCAGGCCGACCTCGCCGAAGCCGGAGCGGCGAACGCCCTCGTCGACGCGGTCGCGGCCGAACTCGACGGCGCGCCGCTGGACATCCTCGTCAACAACGCCGGCATCGGCGCGCCCGGCGGCATCGGCACCGTCAGCGAGGCCGACTACGACCGCGTGTTCGCCGTCAACGCCAAGTCCCTGTTCTTCCTCACCCGCCGGGCCCTGGAACTCATGCCCGACGGCGGCCGCATCATCAACATCGGGTCCGGCGCCTCCCGGATCGCCTTCCCCGAGGGCATCGCCTACGCCATGACCAAGGGCGCGGTCGACGTCTTCACCCTCGCGCTCGCCGCCGAGCTCGGACCACGCGGCATCACCGTGAACACGGTCGCCCCGGGCATCGTCGACACCGACATCAACGCCGGATGGCTGCGCGGCAATGCTGAAGCCGAAGCTGTCGCCGCCTCCCGAGCCGTGCTCGGCCGGGTCGGACAGCCCGAGGACATCGCCGGTCCGGTCCTCTTCCTCGCCTCCGCGGCGGGGCGCTGGACCACCGGACAGGTCATCGACGCCACCGGCGGCTCCAACCTCTGACGCGCTGAGGCGCTTCAGTAGCCGCCGAGTTCGGCGCGGGTGGGCGGGTCGGCCCCCGGGCGGGAGACGGTGATGGCGGCGGCCTGCGCCGCCCAGATCGCGGCCCAGCGCAGTTCCTCGACCGTCAGGTTCGCGAGCACGTCGCCGGCTTTGGGGCCGAGTGCGCCCAAGCCCATAAGAGCGTCGATGAGCGCGCCCATGAAGGTGTCCCCCGCGCCGATCGTGTCCGCCACCGTCACAGAGATACCGGAGACCTCGACCAGGTCGTCGCCGCGGACGAGCACACTGCCTTCGGCGCCGCGGGTCACGACCACGAGGATCGGGCCGTTCGCGGCCCATTCGCGGGCGACCTCGACCGGGTCCACGCCGGGCCGGTACCAGGCCAGGTCCTCTTCCGACACTTTCACGACGTCGCTGGCCGCGACGAGGCGTTCGACCCGCGGGAGGACCTTCTCCCTGTCGGGGGTGATCGTGGGCCGCGCATTGGGGTCGAAGGTGACCAGGGCGCGGCCGCGGGCGGCCAGGAACGCGGCCTCGACGGCGTCCGCGCCCGGTTCCAGGACCGTCGCGATGGACCCGGCGTGGACCACCGCCGGATCGCCGACCGCGCGGGCGAGCGTTTCCTGAGTGAGGTCCCAGGTGAGGTCGAATTCGTAAGCGGCCGAACCGTTCACGTCCAGCCGGACGGCGGCCGTGGAGGTGCGCCCGGTCGCCGGGGGCTGCGCGAGGACGTTCACGCCCGAGGCGTCGAGCCAGCGCAGGGCCGCGATGCCGCGGGCGTCGTCCGCAAGGGTCGTGGCGAGGACCGGCTCGCGCCCGAGCCTGCCGAGGACCACCGCGACGTTCGCGGGGCTGCCGCCGGGCAGTTCCCGGACGCCGCCCGAGTCGGCCACGATGTCGATGAGGGTCTCGCCGATGACGAGGATTTCGGCGACGGGCGCCGCACGGTGGCTCATGCCGCTCCTTCGAGCACAGTGGAGAGTCGGTTCTCGCTCAAGGCGCGGGCCAGGCCGGGCGCGAGCGGAAGCCGGGGAACGAGGGTCGCCTGGACCGCGTGGTAGAGGTCGGGCTTGCCCGGCCACACGGAGGTCGCGGGGGCGTTCTGCGGGTCGAGTTCGTGCCGCCAGGACCCGTGCTCGCGGTCGATGAGGTGCCGTTCGGCGTAGTCCCACCAGGCGGCGTAGTGGTCGGCGAAGCGGGCCTCGCCGGTGCGGCGGTGCATCGCGGCGGCCGCGCTGATCGCTTCGGCCGCAACCCAGTGCATGCGCTGGCGAACCACGGGGGTCCCCTCCCAGTCGACGGTGTAGACGAAGCCGTCCCGGCCGTCGGCGGCCCAGGCGTCCGCGACCGCGCGGTCGAACAGCCGCGTCGCGGCCCGGACCAGGGTCTCGTCCTCGCCTTGGGCCGCTTCGAGATGGAGCAGCAGGCGCGCCCATTCGAGGCCGTGGCCGGGGGTCGCGCCGAAGGGCTTGAAGGGGTCGTTCGGGCGGTCGCGGTTCAGCTCGGGGTCGGGCGTCCAGTCGGCGTCGAAGTGCTCGGGCAGGCGCCCGTCGTGGCGTTCGACGAGACCGACGGCGAAGCGCGCGATGCGCTCGGCCCGGCCGCGCCAGGCGGCGGCCCCGGCCGGGTCGCGGTCCTCCACGGCGTCGGCCACGGCGAGCATCGCCTCGACCGAGTGCATGGTGGCGTTCAAGCCCCGGTAGTCCTCGGGGGCGGTGAAGGCGGCGTCCCAGGTGTCCAGGGGCAGACCGGCCTCCTCGTCCCAGAACCGCCGCAAGTACACGGCCGCGGCCTCCGCGAGGAGCGATTCGGCCCCCGGGCGGTCGGCGAGTACCGCGGAGGACGCGGCGAGCAGCACGAACGCGTGGTCGTAGCAGGACTTGCCCGCCGCGCGGTCCGGGGCGCCGTCCTCGCGCAAGGCGTGGAACCAGCCGCCGTACTCGGGGTCGCGGAGCCTCCCAGTGAGGCCCGCGAGCGCCGCGTCGGCGATCGGGGCGCTACCAGGGACGCCGAGGAGGACCCCGAGTGAGTGGACGTGCGCGGTCCTCGCGGTGATCCAGGTCTGCACGCCCGCAGCGGGATCGGGCTCGCCGAACGCGTCGAGGTAGGCAGCGCCGCCCTCGGGGAGGGCGGCGTTGCGGCCGAAGGCGAGCAGGCGGCGGCACTCGGCGTCGAGCCACCGGTGGTGGTGCGCGGAGTCGGGCCAAGGGGTCACTTAAGGGCGCTCCTTGGTCAGGCGCAGGATGCGCGCGGTCGGGGCCGGGACGGCGGTCGCGACGCGGAGCGCGCCCTGCGCGGCGTTCCAGGACCAGTTCCAGTCGCCCATGCCGGGCGTGCCCGGGGCGGGGAAGACCTGGTCGCAGGTGAGGTGGTCGCCCCGGAGGGCGGGCAGCGACAGTTCGAGGGCGTCGGGCGCCCCGGGGAGGCGCCAGACCGTGAGCACGGTGACCTCCTCGGTGTGGAGCGCGAAAGCCTGCCAGGGCCCGCGGTGCTCCAGGCCCAGCGGCCAGGACGGGACGGCGGTCGCGTTGTGCGGCAGCAGTTCCCGGTGTGCGGCGACGGCGGTGGCGACGAGCGCCAACTGCTCGTCGTCCATCTTCGCGAGGTGCCCGCTGAGGTACAGGCGGCCGGTGATCCCGGCGACGAGGGTGAACGCGGACTCCTCGGCGCTCATCTCGGGCTGGGCGTAGCCCCAGTGCCCGGCCTGCTCGGGGAGGATCGACGCGGGCGTGGCCGCCGCGATCGGCGGGTACAGCAGCGGATCCTGCTGGTCCGAAGTGGACTGGATGTGGAGGCGGGAGAGCGTCGCGTAGTCGGCTCTCATGCCGCCGGAGGCGCAGTTCTCGATGAGCAGGCCCGGGTGGCGGGCGAGCGCGGCGTCGAGCCAGGCGAGGTAGGCGCGGCAGTGCTCCAGCAGTCCCGCGCCGGGCGCGAGGCCGCCGAGGTCCGTCCCGGGCCCGGGCATGATGTTGTAGTCCAGCTTGAAGAAGCCGACGCCCATGCCGACCAGGCGGTCGACCACGGCGTCCAGGTGGGCGCGGGCGGCCGGGTGGCGCAGGTCGAGCTGGTAGCGGCCGTGCTCGACCACGCGCCGCCCGCCGCGCTGGAAGAACGCGTCCGCGGGCAGGGTCTCGGCCACGGAGGACCGGACGCCGACGACCTCGGGTTCGAGCCAGATCCCCGGGACCATGCCGAGCTCCCGGATGCGGTCGAGGACCGCTTCGAGCCCGTCGGGGAAGCGCGAGCGGCTCGGCTCCCACTCGCCCACGGCGTCCCACCAGCCTCCGGCGTCGTCGTCGTACCACCCGGCGTCGATGCAGTAGTAGTCCGCGCCGCCGCGGGCGGCGGCCTCGGCGAGCGGGAGGATCTTGTCGGCGGTCGGGTCGCCCATGAGGGTGTTCATGTAGTCGTTGAAGACCACCGGGAGCCGCCCGGTGAGACCGGCGGTGCCGGAGCCGGCCACGAGGGCGCGGCGGTGGGCGGTGAGGGCGGCGAGCGCCGCACTGACCGGGTCGTCCTCGTTGTGCGCCACGGTGATCGCGACCGGGACCGAGGTGAAGGAGGCCCCGGGTTCGAGCGTCAGGCTCCATTGGTGTTCGGCGTCGGTGGGGCCCAGGAGCGCGAGGGAGGCGCCGTGGCGGTCCTCGCCGATCTCCCAGTGCCAGGCGCCGTTGTGCTCGATCTGGAAGGCCAGGCCGAAGCCGCCGTCGCGGCGGACGATGAGGCCCGTGGGCAGGCGCTCCCCGGTGGACCAGGAGCTGCGGGTGGTGACGGCCATGCGGGCGCGGTTCATGTGGTGGTGCACCGCGGGGTCCATCGCGGGCAGGCCGACCTCGCGCAGCGGGGCGCGGTGCCAGCGGGACTCCGCGACCCAGTCGTTGTCGCCCCACAGCACGTCGAGGTCGTCAATGCGGACGTCCTCGGAGACGAAGGTGCCGACCACAAGGGAGGTCACCGCCTGGACGACGACCGGCTCGCTTCGCGCGCGGAGCACGGTCCAGGCGCGCAGCGCCCGGTCGGAGGGACTGAGCACGCTCGTGACGTGCAGGCCCGTGACCGGGTCGGCCTGGTGGAGGTGGAGGTCGCCGTCGACGAGGTCGTGGCCGGTGTAGCGCAGGCGCGCGCCGACCGCGGTGCTGGTGTAGCGGTGGCTGCCGGGGAAGCGGCCGTGGCCGAGGGCCTGGACCTCCACCAGGGGCGGCGTGCCCCCGGCGACGGGTTCGTCGGCGAGTTCGGGCGATCTCGCCTCGCCGTCGGCCGGTGTCAGCGACAGCAGGCTGACCGGCGCGACCGCGCCGCTTGCGGTGGCGTTCGCGAGCGCGAGCTCGAAGTCCCCAGTGGACCATCGCAGGATCATGCGTGTCTCCTCGTCGGTGCCGCCCGGTCCTTTCGGACCGGGCGGCCCATTGGCGTTTTAGACGTCGTTGGCGCAACGAATGGTAGCGGCGAAAGCGGCCGGATCGCCCCCTTCGGGCGAGTCGACCCGGATCTGGGCCGTCTCCCCGGCTCGCAGGGTGATCATGCCCCGATCGGCCCGGGCTTTCGGGGACACCTTGTCCGCGTGGCAGAACACGTCACGAACGAAGGAGGTCGCGGTCAGGCGCAGCTCGACGCCGCCTTCCACCGCCTCGGCCTCCACGCGCAGCGGGCTCGGGTCGAGCCGCTGGTCGACCACCTCGGCGCCGTAGCGGTAGGCGGTCGCGAAACCGGAGTCCTCCTCGGGCGCGGCCACGATCACCTCAGCGGCCGGGTCGCCGAACGCGGCGACCTCGGCCGGGACGGTCACGGTGACCGCACCGCGCGCGGGCACCCGCACGTCGAGCGCGGCCTTGGCGAGCACGGTCCCGTCGAAGCCCTCGCGGGTCAGGGCGAAAGCGCCCGCCCAGTCCTCGCCGGTGTCGTTGACCAGGACGAGCGCGAGCGTGTCCGACTCGGGCCAGACGCCCTCCCACGCTTCGGCGTGGGCCTTCGCAGAGGGGCGGGGCTGGAGGGTGGCCAGGCGCGGGGCGTAGGCCTTGCGCAGGGCGTGCCACAGCGGCTTGCGGTGCTCATTGAAGTCGACCGCGGCCCAGGAGACCACGGGCCAGTTGTCGTTGAGCTGCCACAGGATCGCGCCGGTGTTGTGCGGCGTGAGCGAGCGGAAGTGCTCGACGCCGAAGCGGATCGCGTGCGCCTGGTTGAGCTGCGTCGACCAGTGCCAGTCCTCGATGGACTCCGGGTCGGGCAGGTGGCCCTGCCAGCCGCGCTGGAGCTTCGCGTTGCCCAGGTTCGCCTTCTGGTGCACCAGCATCTCGTGCCCGAAGGGGTCCAGCGGCTCGTCGTGCACGACCGCGGCGAGGGTCGACCACGCGGGCGGGGCCTGGAACCCGAACTCGGACACGAAGCGCGGCTTGTAGTCCGCGTAGACCTTGTAGTCGACGCGGTTCCACACGTCCCAGATGTGCATGGTGCCGTAGCGCTCGTCGTTGGGGTAGCGGTAGTCGCCGAAGGAGAACGGGCTCGCAGGCGAGTACGGGCGGGTCGGGTCCAGTTCGGACACGATTCCGGGAAGCACGTCGGTGTAGTAGGCGTCGCCCCAGCCGCGCCCGTCGAGTCGGTGCGCCCAGCCCCAGTCGACCGAGCCCCAGGTGTTCTCGTTGTTGCCGTTCCACAGCACCAGGGACGGGTGCGCACTCAGCCGCGTCACGTTCTCGCGGGCCTCGGCCACCACCTCGGAACGCAGCGGCTCGTCTTCACTGTATGCGGCGCAGGCGAACAGGAAGTCCTGCCACATGAGCAGGCCGTGCTCGTCGGCGAGGTCGTAGAGGTCGTCGGACTCGTAGATCCCGCCGCCCCACACCCGCAGCAGGTTGACGTTGGCCTCCAGCGCGTCGGCGACGCGCCGGGCGTACCGGTCCGGGCCGACCTCGGTCAGGAACGCGTGGTCGGGGATCCAGTTCACCCCGCGCACGAGGACGACCTCGCCGTTGACCTTGAGTTCGAACGGGGCCCCGGCCTCGTCCGCGGCGGTGTCGAGTTCGACCGTGCGGAACCCGACCCGGCCGCGCCAGTCCCCCGCGCCGCCGCCCGCGGTGACCGCGACGCCGTAGAGGGGCTGGTCGCCGTGGCCGACGGGCCACCACCGGCGCACGTTCGGCACGGTGGCCGTGACGACGGCCGAGGTCGCGCCCGCGGCGACCGTTCCCGTGGCCTGCAATGCGTCGCCGTCGGGGCCGGTCACGGTGACGAGGACTTCCACGTCGCCGTCGGCGCCGGAGCGTTCGATGTCGATGTGCGCGTTGAGAACGCCGTCATCGCCGACCACGTCCACGAGGGGCCGGACGCTGGCGACGCGGGCGCCGGACCAGGAGTCGAGCCCGATGGGCTTCCAGATCCCCGCGCCCGCGACGTCGATGCCCCAGTCCCAGCCGAACGAGCAGGCCATCTTCCGCAGCTGGTTGTAGTCGTGGTGGTTGGTGTGCGGGAGCGCGCCGTCGCGTTCGGCCCGGGCCGACGCCTCGGGCACCGGCGCGGCGAAGACCACCGCGAGCGTGTTCTCGCCCTCGCGCAGGTGCTCGCGCACGTCCCAGCGGTAGGAGCGGTGCATGTTCTGCGTGTGGCCGATCGCCACCCCGTTGAGCTCCACAACGGCCACGGTGTCGAGGCCGAGGGCCACCAGGTCGTGGCGGTCGGCACCGTCATCGGACCACGTGAACGCGGTCGCGAAGCGCCAGGCGGTGTCGCCGATCCACTGCTGCGCGGCCTCGTTGTCGCCGTCGAACGGGTCGGCGATGAGCCCCGCGCGCCGCAGGTCCAGGTGCGCCTCGCCCGGCACTGCGGCGGGCACCCCGTGGGCCAGCGTGCCCGCCAGATCGGCGGGGGCGCCCTCGGGAAGCGCTGCGGCCGTGAGGGTCCAGCCCTCATGGAGGGCTCGGAAGGTCGGGGGAAGGTGGGTCATCGAGAGTCCTCTTGGTCAGTGGCGATGAGTGCCGGGGTCGGAGGAGGGGTCATTCGTGCGGGGCGGGGACCGGTTCGCGCAGGACGCGGACGCCGCCCGCCGGGACGGTCACCAGGGGACCGACCTCGGTGCCGGACAGGAGGTCGAGCCCGTCGGCGGCGACGTTCCGGTCGGCTTCGGTGTGGTTGAGCAGGAACAGGTACGAGCGGCCGGAGCCGGTGCGGCGCACCGCCTCGACGCCGGGGTCGGCCCCCACGGTCCGGCGCAGGCCGGACTCCCGGGCGATCCGGCCGGTCAGCCGGTCGACCGCGTCGTGGGGCAGCGGCGCGGAGACGTACCAGGCGGCGCCCTCGCCCACCTGGCGGCGGGTGACGGCCGGTGCGCCCGACAGCGAACTGGACGCGTACCTGACGACCGCCTCCGCGCCGTCGAGGTGGACCCGTTCGGTCCAGTCCTCCACGGCCGCACCGTCGTCCAGGGTGACGCGCTCGCCCTCCTGGAGCGGGTAGAACTCGTCGCTCCACGCGCCGAGCACCTCCCGGAACGCGCCGGGGAAGCCGCCGGTGAGGACCCGGTTGTCGCGGTCGCAGACACCGGAGAGGTAGGTGACCAGGAGCGTGCCGCCCCTGGCGGGGACGGCGTTGAGCCGCTCGGCCGCGGCCTCGTCCACCACGAGCAGGGTCGGGACGATCACCAGGTGGTAGCCGTCGAGGTCGGCGTCGGGCCCGACCACGTCGCACAGGATCTGGCGCTCCCACAGCGCCCGGTGCCAGGCGCGCAGTTCGCGCCCGTACCGCAGGCCGCGGTGCGGTTTGAGGCCGTGCTGGAGCGCCCAGCCCGCGGCGTCGTCCACGACGATCGCGGCCCGGGCCGGTTCCACGACCGTGCCCTGGACCTCTTCGAGGGCCTTGAGGCCGCGGCCCAGTTCCAGGACCTCCCGCCAGATGCGCGAGCGGGTGCCGCTGTGCGGGAGCATCGCCGAATGGAACTGCTCGGCCCCCGTTCGCGAAGCGCGCCATTGGAAGAACATCGCGCCGTCCGAACCGCGGGCCACGTGCCCGAGGGAGTGGCGCACGATCTCGCCGGGGTCCTTGGCCCGGTTGCGCAGCTGCCAGCTCGGGGAGCCCGTGGAGCTCTCCATGAGCAGCCAGGGGCGCCGGCCCGCCGAGATGCCCCGCATCCGGTCCGCGGAGAACGCGAGTTCGTGCTCCCGCAGCGGATCGTCCACAAGGGTGTAATGGTCGTTGGCCGCGATCGCGAGGTGCGGGGCCCAGGAGGCGTAGTCCACGATCTGCGACCCGGCCCCGACCATGAGGTTTGTGGTGACGGGCGCATCCGAATGCCTTTGGAGGACGGCCTTCTCCGCGAGGAACTGGGAGAGCAGCGCGTCCGAGGAGTAGCGCTCGAAGTCGAGGAACAGGCCGGGATTGGGCGCGCCGTGGCGCCCGCGCGGGGGCATGATCTCCTCCCAGGTCCCGTACCGGTGTCCCCATTGGGCGGTGCCCCAGGCCTCGTTGACGGCCGCGAGGCTCCCGTGGCGGTGCTCGAGCCAGTCGCGGAACGCGGCGGCCGTGACGTCGCAGTAGCAGCGCATGTTCCCGCCGCCCAGCTCGTTGCCCACATGCCACAGGCGCAGGGCGGGGTGGCGGCCGTAGCGCTCGGCGAGGGCCTCCACGTGCCGCAGCGCGTACCGGCGGTACACCGGCGAGGCCGGGCACCAGGCGTTGCGCCCGCCCGCGGGCTCGCGGTACCCGTCCACGAGCACCGGGGCGATGTCGGGGTGGGCCGTCAGCAGCCACTGCGGCAGCGCCGCGGTCGGCGTGGCGAGGTCAATGCCGATCCCGTTGCGGTGCAGCAGGTCGACCGCGTCGTCCAACCAGGACCAGTCCCACTTGCCGTCGGCGAGTTCCACGGTCCCCCAGGCGAACACGCCCAGGCTCACGAGGTTCACGCCCGCCTCGCGCATGAGCCGCACGTCCTCGTCCCACACCTCGCGCGGGTACTGCTCGGGGTTGTAGTCGCCGCCGAACGCCAGGCCGTCCGCGAGCCGCACCACCGGTGGCGCGGCGGGCGCGGCGGGGATCCTCGCGGACACGGCGGCGTCCAAGGTCATCGGACGACCGCCTTGGCCGCGGCGGCCGGGACGCCGGCCTCGCGCCACTCGCCCAGGTAGTGGTCGAAGCAGACGCTGTTGTCGATCGCGTCCCGGTCGACCGGCCCGTCGGCGGTCACGCGGCCCGGGCGCTCGGGGTCGGGCGCGGCCAGCGCCAGCAGCTTCGTGTACTCGTGGTGCGGGTCGAGGATGACCGCGTCGGCGGGCCCGCGCTCGACCACGCGGCCGCGGTAGAGCACGACGATCTCGTCGGAGAAGTGGCGCGCGGTGGCGAGGTCGTGGGTGATGTAGAGGACGGCCAGGTCGTCCTCGCGCTGGAGGCGCCCGAGGAGGTTGAGGACGCCGAGGCGGATCGAGACGTCCAGCATGGACACCGGTTCGTCGGCGATGAGGACCCGCGATCCCGGGGCCAGCGCGCGGGCGATCGCCACGCGCTGGCGCTGCCCGCCCGAGAGTTCGTGGGGCCGGCGGGGGGCGATGTTCGCGGCCGGGGTGAGGTTGACGCGTTCGAGCATCTCCAGGACGCGCCGGTGCGTCTCCTCCCCCGCGGCGGTGCGGCCGTGGATGCGCAGCGGCCGGGCGATGTGGTGCTCGATGGAGTGGAACGGGTTGAGCGAGGCGAAGGGGTCCTGGAAAACCATCTGGACTTCGCGGCGGTAGGCGGCGCGGTGGACGGCGGTGCCGTCGTCGAGGCGCACGTCCACTTTGCCCGCGGTGGGGGTCTCCATGCGGGTGAGGATCTTCGCGATCGTGGACTTGCCCGAGCCTGACTCGCCGACGAGGGCGACGGTGCGCCCGGGGACGAGTTCGAGGTTGACGTGGTCGACCGCGCGCAGGCGGGTGCGCTTGAGCCCGTTGCGGATCGTGTAGTCCTTCACCAGGTCGGTGACGTGGACGCTGGTCATGCTCGCTCCTCGGTCAGGTCGGCCGTCTCCGGTGATTCGGCCTCGGCGGCCTCGGTCTCGGCGGCTTTGGTCTCGTCGACGCCGGTGCGGATGAAGGCCCCGCGCTCGCCCGACAGGCTCGGGAAGGAGCCGAGGAGTTTCTGCGTGTAGGGGTGCTGCGCGTCGCGGTAGAGGCGTTCGGCGGCTTCGAGTTCGACGATCTCGCCTTCGAGCATCACGGCGATGCGGTCGCTGATCTCCAGGAGCAGCGGCAGGTCGTGGGTGATGAAGACGACCGCGAAGTCGAGTTCGTCCCTCAGGCGCACGATCTCGCGGAGGATGTCGCGCTGGACGACCACGTCGAGTGCGGTGGTGGGTTCGTCCATGATCATGATCTGGGGTTCCAGGAGCATGGCCATGGCGATCATGACGCGCTGGCGCATGCCGCCGGAGAGCTGGTGGGGGTAGGAGCCGAGGCGGTCGGGGTCGACGCCGACGCGGCGCAGGACGTCTTCGGATCGGGCGCGGATCTCTTTGCGGGACATGCGGGGCCGGTGGGCCAGGAGCGTGTCCTTGAGTTGGGCGCGGACGGTGGTGACGGGGTTGAGCGCGTTCATGGCGCCTTGGAAGACCATGGAGAGCTTGTCCCAGCGGAAGGCCCGCAGCGCCTTGTCCTCGAGGGCGAGGATGTCGATGTCCTCGCCGGAGCGGTCGTGGAAGGTGATGCGGCCGGAGGCGATGCGCGCCGGGGGCCGGTGGAGGCGGTTGACGGCGTAGGCGAGGGTGGTCTTGCCGCAGCCGGATTCGCCCGCGAGACCGAGGATCTCTCCTCTGTGGAGGGTGAGGCTGGCGTTTTTGACGGCGGTGACGGGCTCTTCGACTTCGTAGACGACCGTGAGGTCTTCGACGGTGAGCACCGGTTCGGTCAGGGCCGCGCGCTTCGCGTTGCGGGGTGCGGGGATCGGCGTCATCGGGCGGACTCCTCTGCGGTGGTGGCGCTGCGCGCGAGTTCGCGTTCGAGGCGGGCGGCGGTGCGGGCGCGCTTGCGGTGCTGGCGCACGTTCTTGAGCTTGGGGTTGATGACCTCGTCGATGGAGAAGTTGACGAGGGACAGGCCCATGCCGAACAGGGCGATCATCAGGCCCGGCGGCACGAACCACCACCAGGCGCCGAGGGAGAGCGCGAAGCCGTTCTGGGCGTAGAAGAGCATCGTGCCCAGGGTCGAGGAGTTGGAGGCCCCGAGGCCGATGTAGGAGAGCCCGGCCTCGCCGAGGATCGCGGCGATGACCGCGAAGACGAACTGGGAGGCGATCACCGGGAGCAGGTTCGGGAGGATCTCCACGACGATGACCCGCCAGGGCCGTTCGCCGGAGACCTGGGACGCGGCCACGTAGTCCCGCTGGCGCACCGAGAGGGTCTGGGCGTGGAGCACGCGGGCCGAGGCGGCCCAGCCGGTGACGGCCAGGACCACCGCGATCGTCCACAGTCCGCGGCTCTCGCGCGGGACGAATCCGGAGATCACGATGACCAGCGGGAGTCCGGGGATCACCAGGAACACGTTGGTGAACAGCGAGAACGCGTCGTCGAGGAAGCGGCCCTTGTAGGCGCCGTAGATGCCGAAGAAGGCCGACAGCACGGTGGCGAACACCCCGACGAGCAGGCCGATCTGGAGCGAGCCGCGGGTCGCGAAGGCGAGCTGCGCGAGCACGTCTTGACCGGTCTGGGTGGTGCCCAGCCAGAACTCGGCGGACGGGCCGGTGAGGCCCATGTCGCGGATCTCGCGCGGGTCGCCGACCAGGTACGGCCCGAGGAGGCCGAACAGGGTGATGCCGCCGACGAGGACGAGGCCGATGGCCAGCCAGGGCGTCATCGTGGGCAGGAGGGAGCGCCAGCCGGAGCGGGCGGGACCGCTTGCGGCGGTGGCGGCCGCCGACGGCTCGGTGGGTGCGGCGGTCTCGGCCGCGGGTTTCAGGTTCGTCATGGTTCAGGCTCCCGTCATGCCCGGGCGCGGGTGCGCGGGTCGATGAGGCCGTAGAGCAGGTCGACCACGAGGTTGGCGCCCAGCACGGCGAGGGTGATGAAGAGGAACACGCCCTGCATCAGCGCGTAGTCGTTGTTCTGGACCGCGCCGAGGAGGCGCCCGCCGATGCCGGGGTAGGAGAACACCTGCTCGGTGATGACCGAGCCGGAGACGACGAAGCCGAGGGAGATCGCGAAGCCGGCCACCGAGGGCAGCGCCGCGTTGCGCGAGGCGTAGGAGCGCAGGATCTTCCGCGGGGACAGGCCCTTCGCCTCGGCGGTCAGGATGTAGTCCTCGGACAGGGTGGAGACCATCATGTTGCGCATGCCCAGGAGCCAGCCGCCGACCGAGGCGAGCACGATCGTCAGCGCCGGCAGGAAGCCGTAGGTGATGGCCGAGGCGATGAAGTCGCCGTTCCATCCTGGAGTGAGCACCACGTCGTAGCCGCCCTGGAGCGGGAACCAGCCCAGGACGCGGGCCAGCAGGTAGACCAGGATGAGGGCGAGCCAGAAGTAGGGGACGGCGGCCAGGAGCGTCGTGGACGGGACCAGCGAGTCGAGCCAGGTGCCCGGCTTCCAGCCCACGATCGCGCCGAGACCGACGCCGAGGAGCGCCGCGAGGATCGTGGCGATCCCGACCAGCACCACCGTCCAGGGCAGCGACGTGAGGATCACGTCGGACACCTTGGCCGGGTAGTAGCTGACCGAGACGCCCAGATCCCCGCGGGCGAGGTTCTTCAGGTAGTCCCAGTACTGGATCCACAATGGATCAGAGCTGTCGCCCCCGAGGAGGAGCGCGTACGCCTTGCGGGACTCCGGGGTGATCGTGCCGCCGCGCTGCTGGAGTTTGGCCAGCAGGATGTCGACGGGATTGCCCGGAAGCAGGCGCGGGATGGCGAAGTTCAGCGTCAGCGCCGCCCACAGGGCGACGGCGTAGAAGCTCAGTTTGCGCAGGAAATAGTTCACTGTGTCTCGACTCCTCCTCGGGGGCTCAGCGCCCGCTAGCCCTTCGGTTCGAGGTGCTTGAAGATCTCGGCGCCGTCCCAGGCGGACCAGACCGCCGGGAACGCGTAGAGGTCCTCTTCCGAAGGCCAGCCGGTGAACTCGGCGGTGTTCCACACGCTGGTGGTGCCGCCGGTCATGATCGGCACGTACGGCATGTCCTCCCAGATCGCCGTCTGGATCGTGTCGAAGTACGGCTGGCGGGCCGCGGCGTCGTCGAGCGGCAGCGCGGCGAGCGCGTCGATGGCTGCGTCCACGTCAGCGTTGTTGAAGCGCGAGTAGTTGTTGCCCGCGCTCTCGCCGACCTCGCCGCCGGAGCTGGAGTCGAAGAAGTAGTTGTACAGGTAGTACGGGTCGGCGGTCGGGCCCTGCCACAGCGAGTCGATGGCGAGCTGGAACTCGCCCTTGAGGCGCATGTCGGTCCACTCGTTCCAGGAGGACTGCGCGGCGGTGATCTCGATGCCGGCGGCCTTGGCCTGCGAGGCGATGGTGTCGACGGCGGTGATGTAGTCGGTCCAGCCGGTGACGACCTCGATGGTGAGCGAGAGGCGCTCGCCGTCCTTGGCGTAGATGCCGTCGTCGCCCTTGGCCCAGCCGGCGCCTTCCAGGATCTGCGCGGCGGTGTCGGCCTGCGCGGTGGAGGGCGCGACCGGCTCCTCGATGGAGGACGAGAGGTACTGGTCCTGGCTCGGGGTCAGGGTGAACACCGGCGAGACGTCGTTCGCGGTGTTCATGAACGCCAGCGAGTTCAGCTGGTCGCGGTCCATCGCGTAGTAGAGGGCGTGGCGCACGGCCGGATCGGTCTGCGGGCCTTCGCAGCCCATGTCGGCGTTGGAGCAGGTGCCCAGGACCATCTGGTTCTGCCACTGCGTGAACGCGTCGTAGTTCGGGAAGTTCTCGTGCGTGTTCTGGATGTCCGGGATCGGCCCGGTCTGCCAGTCGATGGTGCCCGCAGCGATGGCGTCCGCGCCGGCCTGGTTGCCCGAGAGCGACAGGTAGCGGATCTCCTTCACCCCGGGTGCGCCGTCCCAGTAGTCCGCATTGGACTCCAGGGTGTAGGCCTGCGGCTTGAACTCCTTGAGCTTGAACGCCCCGGTGCCGACGGGCTTCTCGACGACGTCGGTGGTCGGGTCGACGTCCTTCCAGAGGTGCTCGGGCACGATCGCGGTGCTCATGAGGTCCGGGCCCTTGGTGAACATGGGCGTCTCGAACGTCAGGGTCACGTGCGTGTCGTCGACGGCCGCGGCGGTGCCGTCATAGCCGCCGCCGTTGATCGCGGGGTTGGCCTTGAGCATGTCGAAGGTGAAGGCCACGTCGTCGGCGGTGAACGCCTCGCCGTCGGTCCACTTCACGCCCTCGCGCAGCGTCACGGACAGCACGGTGCCGTCCTCGTTCCAGGCCTGCTCGGTGCCCAGGAGCGGCACCGGGTCGGTGACCTCGGCCTTGTTGTAGAAGAACAGCGATTCGTAGATCGTGCCCATGCCGCCGATCTTCGTGGGCGAGAAGGGGTTGAAGTTGAGCTGGTAGTCGCCGGCCTGACCTGTGTAGACCACCAGGGTGTCGCTGGAGGAGCTGCCGCCGGAGCCGCCTGCGCAGGCGGTGAGGGAGATGCCGAGTACGGCCGCGCCCGCGAGGGCGGCCACGGCTCGGCGCCGCAATCCGTTGTTGGGTGACATCGTCGTCCTTTCGGGTCCGGGGCGCCTTCGCCCGCGGAACGATGAGGGGTGGCGCCCGCTCGGGCGTCAGGGCAATTATTAACCTGTTAAATTTAAGGTGTCAAGAATAAGATCACATGAACTTTCCGAGAGGAGGCCGCTACATGCGCCACACCGGCGGAGCCCGCGCCAGCGCGGCCGGACGCGTACTCGACCTCCTGCGATCCGAAGGCGTCCTCAGCCGCGTCGAGCTCGCCGAACTCACCGGCCTCACGCCCGCGACCATCACCAACACCGTTCGGCCGCTCATCGTGGACGGACTGGTCCGTGAGGCCGGGCTCGACCCGCAGCCGGGACGCGGCCAGCCCCGGCGCCTCCTCTCGCTCGAGGCGGGCGCCTGGCACGCCCTCGGCATCCAGGTCGACCGGACCACCACCACGATCGTGCTGCTCGACTTCGCGGGCGAGCGCATCGCCAGCGCGAGCCTCCCGGGCACCGGCGCGCGCGGCCCCGAATCCACTGTGGAAGCCCTCACCGAGCACGTCGCCGCCCTGCTGCGAGGCGCCGGCGTCCCGCGCGAACGCGTGCTGGGCGCGGGCCTGGTGACGCACGGGCCCCAGGACCGCGAGCGCGGGATGCTCCTGACGGCCCAGCCCGGGCCCGAGTGGCTGGAGTTCCCGCTGACCGGGGCGCTCACCGAGCGGCTCGGCATCCCGGTGGTCCTGGAGAACGACGCGAACGCGGCGGCCTTCGGCGAGTTCTGGGCCGGATCACCGCCCACGGACACGTTCGGCCTGGTGTACATGGCCTCGGGGATAGGCGGCGGCGTCATCGTCGAGGGCGAGGTCTACCGGGGCCGGGCCTCGAACGCGGTGGAGATAGGCCATGTGGCCCTCACCGGCGGGCGGGAGCCGTGCGTGTGCGGCAACCACGGTTGCGCGCAAGCCGAGGCCGGGCCGCAGGCCGTGGTCGCTCGGGTGCTCGCCGATCGCGCCCTGGCCGACCGCCTCGGCGTGGGCGGGTCCCTGGACGGCACGCTCTCGGACTTCGACCGGATCGCCAAGGCCTGGCGCGAAGGCGACCGGGACGCGGCGGCGATCCTGGAGCAGTCCGCGCGCTGGATCGGGCAGGCCGCGGTCACCCTCGTCAACCTGTTCGACCTCGACACGGTCGTCCTGGCGGGTCCGGCTTTCGTCGTCGCCGGGCCGCTGTACCGCGACCATGTGGCCGCCGAGCTGGAACGGGGCGCGCTCAGCCGCGCCCTGAGCCGCCCGTCGGTGCTCGTGTCCTCGAACGTCGACTCCGCCGCGGCCGTCGGCGGCGCGCTGCACGTCCTGCGTACGATGCGCATCGGAACGCCACCCCTGCTCACCACCACCTTGCTAGGAGAACCGTGAACACCAGGACCTGGACCGTACTGCGCCGCGACGGCGTGGCGCTGATCCTCGCGCACGCCGCGACCGGGCTGCCGTCCGTGCTCCATTGGGGAGCGGACCTCGGCCCCCTGAGCGAGGACGACCTCGCCGACTTCGACCGGGCCACGAGCCGCCAGACCGCGCCCGCGACGCTCGACGCCGCGTGGCGGCTGCCGCTGGTGCCGCAGGACTCGGACGGCTGGTCGGGGCGGCCGGGCCTCCTCGCCACGCGCGAGGGGCGGCCGGTGTTCCCGCGCTGGACCACGGCGATCGAGGAGGCCGCGGAGGCCGAGCTGCGGCTCGTCGCCACCGACGCCGACTCCGGGCTGCGACTGCGGACCCGCCTCAGGATCGGCGCGGGCGGCCTGGTGCTGCTCGACCACGAGATCGCCAACACCGGCGACGGCACCCTGGAGGTGGCGTGGCTGGAGTCGACCCTGCCCGTGCCCAAGGAGGCCGACCACCTCACCGCCTTCGCCGGGCGCTGGACGCGCGAGAAGTCGCCGCTGACCGCCCCGATGCCGCGCGGCACCACCGTCCGCGAGTCCCGCCGGGGGCGCGGCGGCCACGACGGGCCGTGGGTCACCTTGGCCTCCAACGGAATCCCGAAGAACCGCGGCGGCGAGGTGTGGGCCGTGCACCTGGGCTGGAGCGCCGACGTGCGCCACCGCACCGACCGCGTCAACGAGCACGTCGCCGTGCTGGGCGCGGGCGAACTGGTGCGCCCCGGCGAGATCCGGCTCGGCACCGGCGACGCCTACCGCACGCCGACCGCCTACTTCGCCTGGTCCCCCACCGGTCTCGACGGCATCGCCGACCGGTTCCACACCTGGATGCGGGCCCGCCTCCGGCACCCGCGGACCCCCCGCCCGCTCGTGCTCAACGTCTGGGAGGCGGTCTACTTCGACCACGACCCGGCCCGGCTCGAAGCGCTGGCCCGCAAGGCCGCCGAGGTCGGCGTCGAGCGGTTCGTCCTGGACGACGGCTGGTTCCCGGCCCGCCGCAACGACACCGCGGGCCTGGGCGACTGGACCGTGGACCGCACCGTGTGGCCCGACGGCCTCGAGCCGCTCGCCGGGCTCGTCCACTCCCTCGGCATGGAGTTCGGGCTGTGGTTCGAGCCCGAGATGGTCAACCTCGACTCCGATCTCGCCCGGGCGCACCCGGAATGGCTGCTCGCGAACCCGGCCTCCGTGCCCGCGCCCGAAGGACTGTCGTTCCGCACCCAGTACGTGCTGGACCTGGCGAACCCCGACGCGTTCGCACACGTCCACGGCCAGATGTCCGCGCTCGTGCGCGATCTGGGCATCGACTTCATCAAGTGGGACCACAACCGGGACCTGGTCGAGGCCGTCCACGAGGGCGCGCCGGGCACGCACGAGCAGACCCTCGCGGCCTACCGGCTGATCGAGACGCTCAAGGCCGAGCACCCGGGCCTGGAGATCGAGTCCTGCTCGTCCGGCGGGGCCCGCACCGACCTCGGCATTCTGGCGTACACCGACCGCGTGTGGGCCTCGGACTCGAACGACCCGGTCGAACGCCAGGAGATCCAGCGCTGGACCGAACTGGTGCTCCCGCCCGAGCTCATCGGCGCCCACGTCGGGCCCTCCCCCGCCCACTCCTCCGGGCGGGTAACGCCATTGTCCTACCGAATCGCGACCTCCCTCCAGGGCTCGGCCGGTTTCGAATGGGACCTGTTGTCCTGCACCGAGGAGGAGACCGAGCGGATCACGGCGTTCGCCGCGCTCTACAAGGAGCTGCGCGGCCTGCTCCACACCGGCACCGTGGTCCACCCGGACGTGACCGACCCGGCGCTGCGCGTCCGCGGCGTCGTCGCCGCCGACCGCTCGGCGGCCGTCTACAGCGTCGCCACCGTGGCCTCCCTGGAGGACTCGCTCGTCGAACGGCTCCGGTTCGACGGCCTCGACCCCGCCCGGCGCTACGAGGTGCGGGTGCGCGACGAGATCGGCACGGCCAAGTGGGGCTGGGTCGCGCCCGCGTGGCTCGACGGAAAATCCACGGTCCTTTCAGGACAAGTCTTGGCCGAGGCGGGGCTCCAGCTGCCGACGCTGTGGCCGGTCCAGGCGCTCCTGGTGCACCTGACCGCGGTCTGAGAACGGCGGCCGTCCGTCCATACGCGGGCGGACGGCCGCAGTTTTCGGCCGGGCCCGGTCCGGGCCGGTCCAGTAAGGTGATCCCTGCCCGCCCCCCGAGAAATAACCGAAGACCCAGCCCAGGAGGCCGCATTGCGATCGTTCGGCGCCGACACGCGACTGCCGACGCTGGCCGTTGTCCTCGACCTCATCCGCGAACGAGGCGCCGTCAGCCGCGTCGAACTCGCCGACGCCACCGGCCTGACCCAGGCCACGATGACGCACGCCGTGCGGAAGCTGACCACCCTCGGCCTGGTCCACGAGGTCGGCACCGCCCCCGCGAACCGCGGCACGCCGCGCCGCCTCATCGGGATCAGGGCCGACGCCTGCTACATGGCCGGCGTCCAACTCGACCAGTTCTCGGCCGTCGGCGTGGTCGTGGACCTCGCGGGACGGGTCGTCGCGCGCCGCGACCTGCCCGGCTCGGGCCAGCGACCGCTGGCCGAGGTCGTCGCCGAGATCGCCGAAGCGGGGCGGGCCCTCCTGGACGAGGCCGCCGTGCCCTACGAGAAGGTGCTCGGCCTCGGGCTGGCCACGTACGGGCCCCAGGACCGCGAGGCCGGCATCGTGCTCTCGCCCCACCCCACCCCCGAGTGGACCGGCTTCCCCCTCGCCGACGCGCTCGCCGAAGCGACCGGGCTGCCGGTGGTGCTGGAGAACGACGCCACCGCGGCGGGGATCGGCGTGCAGACCCTCGGCGGTTCGGGATCGAGCTTCGGGGTCGTGTTCATGTCGGGCGGCATCGGCGGCGGCGTCATCCTCGACGGGCACCCCTACCGCGGGGTGACCTCGAACGGCGTCGAACTGGGCCACATCTCGGTCGACGCGCTCGGCGGCCCCTGCTCGTGCGGCAATCGCGGCTGCCTCGACCTCGTCGCGGGCCCGCGCATCGTGGTCGAACACGCCAAAGGCGATCCGGCGCTCGCCGCCCGGCTGGGACTGGGCGCCGACACGCTCACCGACTTCAACCGGATCGGCCGCGCCGCCCGCGAGGGGGACGCGGCCGCGGCCGCACTCATCGCGGACTCGGCCCAGCGGCTCGCGGTCGCCACGGTCTCGCTGGTCAACATGTTCGACGTGGGCCGGATCGTGCTCGCCGGGCACGCCTTCTCCGAGACCGGGCTGGTCTACCGGGACGCCATCCAGGAGGAGCTGAACCGGGCGGTGTTCATGCGCCACGCGCACACCGTCGAGGTCGCCCTCGCCGGGGACGTCACCCAGGCCGCGGCGGTCGGCGGCGCCGCCGTGGTGCTGCGCAACCTCCTCGAATCCCCCAATCCGGAGATCCACCTGGAGCAGACCGCGGCCTGAGTGCCTTGGGCCGCAAGCGGTCGCGCGCGTTCAAGCTCTGCCGCCGAACGGCGCGGCCATCAGCGGCCGAGCGCCTCCGCTGACGGCGAAGCCGCTAGTTGCCGAGCGCGTCCAGTTTCGCCCTGGCGTCGGCGGGCGCGGTGGCTGCGGCGTCGATGGCCGCCCACGGGTCGGTCTTCTGCGCGAGGCGCTTGCGGATCGTCGTCGCGTTGTGGCCGTTCGGTCTCGACCGGCCGAGTTCGCCCCAGTCCAGCGGCGTCGCCACCGCCGCGCCGGGCCTAGCGCGCAGCGAGTACGGCGCGACGAACGTCTGCCCGAAGCCGTTCCGGTTGACGTCCAAGAAGATCCGGTCGCCGCGGCGGTTCTTGCGCTGCGCCGTGGTCAGCAGGCCGGGGTCGTCCGCGGCGAGGCGGTCGGCGAGGTCCCCGGCCAGCTCGCGCACGAAGTCGAAATCCGAGGAGCGGTCCAGCGGCGCGACCACGTGGAAGCCGCGACCGCCCGTGGCCTGCACGAACGGCACGAGGCCCAGCTTGGCGTACAGGTCGCGGGTGCGGCGCGCGATCGTCCTGAGCGTGTCCACCGTGACGCCGTCGGGCGGGTCGATGTCGATCACCAGCCGGTCGGGACGGTCCGGGTTGTCGATAGTGGACGGCCAGACGTGGAACTCGACGGCCGCCTGGTTGGCCAGGTACAGCAAGGTCGCCTCGTCGTCGCAGACCACGTAGTTCACCGCCTCGTGACCGGGCTGGGCCAGCTCCTCGACGTGCATCCAGTCGGGGAAGTAGTCCGAGGCGTGCTTCTGGAAGAACCCGTCCCCGCCGATCCCGTCCGGGAAGCGGCGCAGCGTCAACGGCCGCCCGGCCAGGTGCGGCAGCATCGCGCCCGCGACCGACGCGTAGTGCTTGAGCATGTCGCCCTTGGTGAAGTGGTCCTCGGGGAACAGCTCCTTGTCGGTCTTGGACAGCGTGATGTCGTGGTCGTCGACGTGGATCGTCGGTGGCGTCATCGGCTCGTCTCCCTCACGACGGCTGCGGCCGGTTCGCGGCGGGCCCGCTCCCCCCTGCCGTGCGGAGGGAAATACCCGGCGAACGGGCGCGGCAAACCGGTGACCTGGACGGGAGTCGACCACTGGGATGCGTGTTGCGCCGGTCTCATCCATGAAGTTATATTTGTTTAATCGTATGACCAATGGAAATACGCACCCCTCGAACACCCGGCCTTGGCGAAGCTTGCGAGCCATGAAAGTGCAGAGACCCGTAACTCCTTCTACGAAAGGCATCGCCATGGGCGACACCTCAAGCCGACCCGAGTTCCGCCTCCAGCGCCGCACCCTGTTCCAGACCGGCGCGGCCGCCACGGTGGCCGTGTCCCTGGCCGGGTGCGCGGCACTGGACGAGGGCCCCGAGGGCACCGCCGCGGGATCCGACGAACTCGCCGACCTCCTGCCCGAGTTCCAGCCGTACGAGGGCGGCGTCGAGCCCGACCTGCCCGGTCAGGCCGACGGCACCGTCTCCCCCGGCTACCTCTCCCGACCGGCCGAGCCGCTCCAGGCGGTGGCCGAGAAGCCCATGACCACCGGCGAGGAGATCACCGCGATCACTCCCCTGTGGAACCCCGCGCCTCCCGGCCTGCCCGACAACTCGTACTTCACCTCGGTGAACGAGGCCCTCGGCGGGACCGTCACGTTCAACATCGCCGACGGCAACAACTACGTCGACAAGATCACCACCACCCTCGCCAGCGGCGACGTCCCGGACATGTTCCAGATCCCCGGCTGGGAGATCATCAAGCTCTCCGACTTCACCGAGGCCGCGAACGAGCTGTTCGCCGACCTCTCGCCGTACCTGGCCGGGTCCAAGGCCGCGGACTACCCGCTCCTCGCCTCCTACCCCACGGCCGCATGGGCGATGGGCGTCTTCGGCGGCAAACTCCTGGGCATCCCGTGGGAACGGGCGCCGTACACGAACACGCTGTTCGCCCGCCAGGACATCCTCGACGGGCTCGGCATCGCGCACCCGACGAACCTCGACGAGCTCCTGTCCGCCGCCGAGGAGGTCAACGACCCGGGCAACAACCGCTGGGCCTTCGCCAGCCTCGACGAGACCGTCCAGGAGGCCATGGGCGCGCCCACCTTGTGGCGCAACGACGACGGCAAACTGGTCCACAGGTTCGAGACCGAGCAGTTCGCCGCCGCGGTCGAGTTCATCCGCCAGGTCTTCGACAAGGGCCTGGTCCACCCCGACTACGTGGCCGACCGCCTCACCAACACCAAGGAGCTCATCGGCGCCGGCCAGGCCGTGTTCTTCGAGGACGGCCTGGGCGCGTGGCACGAGATGCTCGGCACCTACCGCGACGTGCCCGGCTTCGACCTCCAGGCGGTCAACCCGCTGGCCCGCGAGGCGGGCGGCACGCCCACGATCTGGCGCGACGACCCGGCGGGCATGTTCACGTTCATCAAGAAGGACCTCTCCGAAGAGCGGGTCAAGGAGTGCCTGCGCGTCGCCAACTGGTGCTCGGCCCCCTTCGGCACCAGGGAATGGGACCTGGTGTGGGACGGCGTCGAAGGCGTCCACTTCACCGTCGACGCCGACGGCGTCCCCCAGCGCACCGACCTGGGCCAGGCCGAGGTCGCCAACACGTACCTGTTCCTGTCCGGGCGCTCGAACGCGAACTTCAAGTTCCAGTACCCCGGCCAGGTCGAGGCCCAGCACGCCTGGGAGACCAACGCCGCGCCGTTCCTGGACGACCACCCGTTCCAGGGCCTGCGCATCGAGATGCCCTCCGACCTCGCCGCCGAGAACGAGCCGATGAAGGACGCCTACCACGAGATCTACCGCGGCCAGCGCGAGGTCGCCGAGTGGACCGGCATCGTGGAGGCCTGGCGCACCAAAGTCGGCGACGCCGCCCGCGAGTACTACACCGGCATCGCCGAGGACAACGACCGCCTGTGACCGCCCCTACGATCCCCTCCCCGGCCGTCGCGGCCGGGGACACTCCACCGCCGACCAGGCCGAAGGCCAAGGCGCACTGGAAGACCCGGTTGCGCCGCGACTGGCCGCTGCTGCTCATGGCGGCGCCGATGATGCTCCTGGTGTGGGGGTTCTGGTGGATCCCCGCACTGGGCAACGTGGTCGCCTTCCAGGACTACAAGCCCTACACCGGCGGCATCTTCGGCTCGCGCATCGTGGGCTTCACCCACTTCCAGGCGCTCATGTCGGACCCGGACTTCATCCGGGCCCTGGTGAACACGCTGTCGATCACCGCGTTCCAGCTGGTGTTCTATTTCCCGATCCCGATCATGCTGGCGCTCCTGCTGCACTCGCTCGTGTCCGAGCGGCTGCGGTCGATGCTCCAGAGCGTGGTGTACCTGCCGTACTTCTTCTCCTGGGTGCTCGTCATCGCGATCTTCCAGCAGATGCTCGGCGGGGCGGGGCTCCTCAGCCAGATCCTGCGCGACAACGGGTTCGAGGGCGTCGACTGGATGACCAATCCGGACACGTTCCTGTTCCTGGTGACCTCGCAGGCGATCTGGAAGGACGCCGGGTTCGGCGCGATCATCTTCCTGGCGGCGCTGGCCGCGATCGACCCGAGCCTGTACGAGGCGGCGGCGGTCGACGGGGCGGGACGGTGGCGGCGCCTGTGGCACATCACGCTGCCGGGGATCCGCCCGGTGATCGTGCTGCTGCTGATCCTGCGCCTGGGCGACGCGCTCAACGTGGGCTTCGAGCAGTTCTTCCTGCAGCGCAGCGCGGTCGGGTCGCAGGCCTCGGAGGTCTTCGACACCTTCGTGTACTACAGCGGCATCCGCACCGGCGACTTCGACTACGGGGCCGCGGCGGGCCTGTTCAAAGGCGTGGTGGGCCTGGTGCTCATCCTCGCCGCCAACAAGGCCGCCCACATGATGGGCGAACGGGGGGTGTACTCCAAGTCTTGACATCCCGCCTCCCCGAAGGAAGGTGGTTCCTGGTCTCTGCGCCGCTAGGCGGCGCTCCTTCCAGGCTTTCCTGCTTCATCACCGATTGCCCGCCCGGAGGTACTCCGTTGAGGTCTTACACCGGCTCCACAGGCCGACACCGCCAGCCCGGCGGCCAGAATATTCTTCGCCGCATTGACATCCCGGTCATGGACCGTCACGCACTCGGCGCAGGCCCACTCACGGAGGTGCAACGGCAGCTTCGCGACCAGGCGGCCGCAACTCGAGCAGGTCTTGCTGCTGGGAAACCAGCGGTCGACCGCGATCAACTCACGCCCGTACCACCGGGCCTTGTACTCCAGCATCGACCGCAACTCCGTCCACGACGCATCCGAGATCGCACGCGCCAGACTGCGGTTCTTCAGCATGTTCCGCACGGTCAGGTCCTCGATCACGATCGTTTGGTTCTCACGAACGAGCCGAGTACTGACCTTGTGCAGATGATCCCGCCGCCGGTCGGCGACCCGGGCATGCACCCGGGCGACCTTGATCCGGGCCTTGGCCCGGTTCTTCGAACCCACGGCCTTACGGGCAAGATCGCGCTGGGCCTTCGCGAGCCGGGCCCGGTCCTGCTTCTCGAACTTCGGGTTACTGATTTTCTCGCCGGTGGACAAGGTCACCAAGGAGGTGAGTCCGGCATCGATGCCGACCACATTAGGGGTAGCGGGTGCCGGGGTGATGGCGTCCTCGCACAGCAAGGACACGAACCAGCGGCCCGCCGCATCCTGCGACACCGTCACCGTGGACGGCACCGTACCCTCCGGCAACGAACGAGACCACACGATGTCCAACGGCTCGGACATCTTCGCGAGGAACAGCTTGCCATCCCGGTAGCGGAACGCCGAAGAGGTGTACTCCGCCGACCTGCGAGACTTCTTCCGCGACTTGAAACGCGGATACTTCGCCCGGCCCTCGAAGAAATTCGCGAAGGCACCCTGCAAGTGCCGCAACGTCTGCTGCAACGGCACCGAGGACACCTCGGCGAGATAGGACAGGTCCTCGGTCTTCTTCCACCCCGTGAGCATCGCCGAAGTCGCGTTGTAGTTCACACGTTCCTGGCGCAGAAACCAGGCCTCAGTGCGGGCCTGAAGCGCCAGGTTGTAAACCTTCCGCACACACCCGAACGTGCGCGACAGCTCAACAGCCTGCGCACCGGTCGGGTAGAAACGGAACTTGAACGCCCGCTTCACAAGAGTGGACACACCTCACATAGTAGCTGTCCATCTTGTGATTCGTTGCAGGTGGCTCGGGATGGACTGCCGTTTGACTTGGTGCCGAGAGGTGTATCGCTGCCCGACACTGCAACAGCCCGGTACTTGACCGACCTGAAAACCTGGATGTCCACGGAGGATTCCCGATGAAGACGGTGAACCGCGCGGCGTGGGAGGAAAAGCCCACGGTCGCAGGGAAGGCGGCGAAGGCCGCGAGCATCGTGGTGATCGCGCTGCTGGTCCTGTTCCCGCTCTACACGATCGCTTTGACGAGCCTGTCGAGCGCCGACACCGTGCACCGCGTCGGCGGGCTGGTGGTCTGGCCGACCGACGGGGTCACGTTCGAGGCGTACGAGCAGATGTTCCGGAACCCGGTGGTGCTCAGGTCGCTGGTGGTCTCGCTGGGGATCACGGCGGTCGGCACGCTCATCAGCGTGGTCGTCTCGGTCCTGGGCGCGTACTCGCTGTCGAGGCCGGGCTCGTTCGGGCACAAGACGATCCTGTTCTCGGTGCTGCTGATGTTCGTGGTCTTCCCCGGCCTGATCCCGGTCTACCTGTGGGTGAGCGCGATCGGACTGCGGGACAACTACCTGGCGATCATCCTGCCGATGGCGGTGTCCGCGTTCAACGTCGTGGTGCTGCGGGCGTTCTTCATGAGCCTGCCGCAGGAGCTGTTCGACTCGGCCCGCATCGACGGGGCCGGGGAGTTCCGGGTGCTGTGGCAGATCGTGGCGCCGCTGTCGAAGGCGGTGATCGCCGTGGTCACGCTCTTCTACGCGGTCGCGTACTGGAACAACTGGTTCAACGCGTTCCTGTACCTGGACGACACGTCGAAGTGGCCGCTGGCACTGGTGCTGCGGACGTATGTGGTCGAGTCGGCCCCGCTGCCGCAGGCCGCCGGGCTCTCCAACGCGCCGCCGACGCTGGCGGTGAAGATGGCGATCGTGATGATCGCGATCGTCCCGGCGCTGGTCATCTACCCGTTCGTGCAGAAGCACTTCAAGAAGGGCGTGATCGTCGGCGCCGTGAAGGGCTGACCTGGGAGGTCGGTATGAGCCGGGCCGTTTCGACGGCCCGGCTTGACACTGCGAAAAGAATGAGTGTACAGTCACTCAAATGAAATCGGAACGCGTGCTCTCCACGGCTGAGGATCGTCGTGCGAAGGTCGTCGCCAGTGCGGTGGCGACCTTCGCACGCGGCGGCTTCCACGCCGCCACGATCGCGGACGTGGCGAAGCACGCGGGCATCTCCCCCGCGTACGTGTCGAAGCTGTTCTCCTCGAAGTCGCAGTTGTTCACGGCCGCATTGGAGGAGTGCTACCGGCGCATCATGGAGGAGTTCGAGCGGGCGGCCTCCGCGTCGGCGGACACCTCGCCGACAGCCCTGCTCGACGCCATGGGCGTGGCGTACGCCGACCTCATCGGGGACCGGGACCTCCTGATGCTCCAAGTGCACGCGCAGTCCGCCGCGATGGTCGAGCCGGCCATCGCCGAGGCGGTGCGCGGCGGCATCGCGAAGCTCACCGACTACCTCGTCTCCCGCACCGGGGACGAGGGGTGGCGAATCCAGCAGTTCATGGCCGTCGGCCAGCTGTGCCACCTGCTCACCACCATCGACGCATTCGGCGTCGAGGCCCCGTGGGCGAAGCTCTTGACCGAGGGCATCCGCCACGCGCCGCCCAAAGCGGCCGACGACTGACCAACTGCGTTCGCACCCTGCGGACGCGGAGAACGAGCACCCGCCTGAGGCGGGCGTTCTTTTGACCAAAACAGTGAGTGAACAACCACTCAATACTATTGAACCGGAGCACCACCATGAACGAGCAGACTCTCCACGTCGTCCTCGGCGCCGGACCCGCCGGCACCGCCACCGCCGCCGAACTCGCCTCGCGGGACCACCGCGTCCGCCACGTCTCACGCAGCCCTATCCCGGAGGGCCACAAACGCATCGAGACGATGCAGGCAGACGTCTCGACCCCCCAGGGCGCCATCGTCGCCACCGAGGGCGCGGCCGTGATCTACCACGCCGTCAACGTCGCGTACCACCTTCAGGTCGACGCCCTGCCGGGCATCACCGAGGCGATCATCGCGGCGGCCGCGCACCACGACGCGCGGCTCGTCGTCCTGGACACGCTCTACCCGTACGGCACCGCCGACGGCGAGGCCATCACCGAGCAGACCCCCTGGGCCGCGACCTCGCGCAAGGGGCTGATGCGCGCCGCGCTCGACGAGCGGTACCTGGAGGCGCACCGCACCGGCGAGGCCCGCACCGTCCTCGGCCGGGCCGCCGACTTCTTCGGCCCCGGCGTCTTCAACGCCACGTTCGGCGGGGCCTTCTTCCCCGGGGCGATCACCGGCGAGCCGGCGCTCGCGATCGGCGACATCACCCTGCCGCACAGCTACACCTACATCAAGGACGTCGCCGCGGGCCTGGTCGCGCTCGGAACCGACGACCAGGGCGACGGCAAGGTCTGGCACCTGCCCACCAACCCGGCCGTGCCGACCGCGGACCTCCACCGGGTCGTCGAGTCGATCACCGGGCGCGACCTCGCGATCGACCTCGTCACCGAACCGGTCCCCTACGGGCCCTTCGACAAGCAGTTCATGGACGAGTTCGCCGAGATGTTCTACCAGTACCGGATCCCGCAGAACATGGTCTCCACCGCCTTCGAGTCCACTTTCGACGTGCGGCCCACGCCGATGCGGCAGGCGCTGGAGGCGACCCTCGCCTGGTACGAGGCGGTCCTGGCCGGCAGCCAGACCGACTAGCCACTCCCCCATCGGATGCGGCGCCCCTTGCGGGGCGCCGCCCACCCCCATCACCGCGACCACCCCGAAGGAACACGCACATGCGACGTCGCAGAGCAATCGCACTCACCATCGGCATCGGCGGCGGGGCACTCGTCCTCGGCTCCACCGGCGCCTTCGCCTACCAGCTCGCCGCCGCCGGGCTCGACACCGTCGGCAAAGTCGACTTCGACACCCCGCTCGCCGTTCCGCCGCTCGCCCCGTCCACCGAAGACCCTTCGGGTGCAACGGTGTTCGACCTCGACATCCAGTCCGGACAGACCCGGTTCCAGGACGGCCCGGCCACCGCGACCTGGGGCGTCAACGGGACCTTCCTGGGCCCGACGATCCGCGCCAGGCGCGGGCAGGAGATCGCCTTCGCCGTCCGCAACAGCCTCGATGAGGCGACCTCGATCCACTGGCACGGCATGCATCTGCCCGCGGTCATGGACGGGGGCCCCCACCAGGCCGTCGCACCCGGCGAGACCTGGGCTCCGCAGTGGACGGTGGACCAGCAGGCGGCGACCCTCTGGTACCACCCGCACCCGCACGGCGAGACCGCCGCGCACGTCCACCGGGGCCTGGCCGGGATGTTCATCGTGGACGACGACGAGTCCGAGGGCCTGAACCTGCCGCAGACCTACGGCGTGGACGACGTGCCGATGATCGTCCAGGACCGGAAGTTCGACGGCGACAACCAGTTCGACGACGGCGCCCCGCTGTTCGGCGCACTGGGCGCGATCGGCGACCGCATCCTCGTCAACGGCACCCTCGGGCCGTACTTCGACGTCACGACCCGGCTGGTGCGGCTGCGCCTGCTCAACGGCTCGGGCGCCCGCATGTACCACTTCGGGTTCGGCGACGACCGGCTCTTCTCGCTCATCGCTACGGACGGCGGCCTGCTGCCCAGCGCCGTGGAGACCGACCGGATCCAGCTCTCACCGGGCGAGCGGGCCGAGATCGTCGTCGCCTTCGCGCCCGGCGAGACCGTGGATCTGCGATCGTTCCCCTCCGACATCGGCGGTCTCATGGGGCGGCTCGACGGCTTCGCCGACCAGCTCGACGTCTGCCGGTTCCAGACCGCCGACCAGCTCGACGAGGGCACCGAGATCCCCGCCGCGATGGGCGCCGCGCCCGACGTGGACGTCAGCGCGATCGCGCAGGAGCGGTCCTTCGCGCTCGGCGAGGACAGCATCAACGGGGATCCGATGAGCATGGAGCGCATCGACTTCGGCGTCCGGGTGGACACCACGGAGGTGTGGGAGGTGGTCAACGACAACGGCTTCCTGCACAACTTCCACATCCACGACGTCCAGTTCCAGGTGCTCTCGGTCGCCGGAGAGGACCCGCCGCCGCATCTGCGCGGCTGGAAGGACACCGTGCCGCTGCTCCCGGGGGAGCCCAACCGGCTGGCGATGCGCTTCAGCGAGTACACCGATCCGAACGTGCCGTACATGTTCCACTGCCACGTCCTCATGCACGAGGACGCGGGCATGATGGGCCAGTTCGTGGTCCTGTCCGAGGACGAGGAGATCGGGGAAGTGACCCAGGCCGGAGCCCTGCACGATCACTCCTGAAGCGGCACAACGCCTCCCGGGGATCGGCGCATGCGCCGATCCCCGGGAGGCGTATGGGGCTGCGTGCCTGACGGCACCGCTGCGCCGCCTCTGCGGAACGCCGCCTTGAGAATTTCTGTCCTCAGAGGCCGGTCATCTTTTCGAGCGCCTCGGGGTAGCGGGCGCCGAGGACCGCTATTCCCGCCGCCGCCTCCTCGATCTCGCGCAGGTCCGCCTCGGTGAGTTCGATCCGGGCGGCCGCCAGGTTCTCTTGGAGCCGTTCGGGTCTGCGGGTCCCCGGGATCGGGGCGATCCAGGGCTTGCGGGCGAGCAGCCAGGCGAGGGCGATCTGCGCGGGCGTCGCGTCCTTGCGGGCGGCGAGATCGGCGAGCAGGTCGACCACGGCCTGGTTCGCCTCGCGGGCGTCGGCGGCGAAGCGGGGGATCGTGTTGCGGATGTCGTTCGCCGTGAACTCCGTGTCGGCGCTGATCTTGCCGGTGAGGAAGCCCTTTCCGAGCGGGCTGTAGGGGACGAAGCCGATGCCCAGTTCCTCCAGGGTGTCCAGGACCTGCTCCTCGGGGCGGCGCCACCAGAGGGAGTACTCGCTCTGGACCGCGGTCACGGGCTGGACGGCGTGGGCGCGCCTGATGGTTCCGGCGGCGGCCTCGGACATGCCGAAGTGCTTGACCTTGCCCGCCCTGATGAGGTCCCCCACAGCCTCGGCGACCTCCTCGATCGGGACGTCAGGGTCGACGCGGTGCTGGTAGTACAGGTCGATGCGGTCGGTGCCGAGCCGCCGCAGGGAGCCTTCGACGGCCGCCCGGATGTGCTCGGGGCGGCTGTCGACGCCGTTCGGGACGCCTTCGGGCTTGATGTCGAAGCCGAACTTGGTGGCGATGACGACCTCGTCCCGCACGGGCGCGAGGGCCTCGCCCACCAGCTCCTCGTTGACATAGGGGCCGTAGACCTCGGCGGTGTCGAAGAAGGTCACGCCCTGGTCGACGGCCGAGCGGATCAGATCGATGTGCTCGGCCCGGCTGCCCGAAGGACCGTAGCTCTGGCTCATGCCCATGCAGCCCAAGCCGATCGCGGAGACGGTGAGGCCGCCGAGTTGACGCTGTTCCATGGATTCGCTCCCTGTCTCAGTTCGCGCGCGTGCGCGCGGTGTTGTAGACCTCGTCGGTGACCTTGTCGCCCCAGGTGGTCTCTGGTCCGGAGTCGGGGCCGGGGCTCTCCCACATCGCCAGGTGGGTCATGAACCGGTCCGGGGCGGCACCGTGCCAGTGCTCCTCGCCCGGCGGGGTGTAGACCGTCTCGCCCGGGCGGGCCTCGATGACCGTGCCGTCCCGGGTGCCGACCAGCGCGGTTCCGGCGACGATGTGCAGAGTCTGGCCCATCGCGTGCGAGTGCCAGTCGGTGCGCGCGCACGGCGAGAAGCGGACCCAGTTCGCGCGCATGCGGGAGGGTTCGGTCCCGGCGTAGATGACGTCCCACCAGACGTCGCCGGTGAACCAGTCGGCGGGTGCCTTGCTCGTCGGTTGCGGTTCGATGCGTTCCATTCGGTGCTCCTCGACGGATGCTGATCACGGCCGGGCGAAAGGGCCCGGCCCGTTCATGATCAATCAGAGCGCGGATCGGCGGGGCGTGAAACGCACTCTTGAGGGAGGTACTGGCAAGGCACCCTTCGGCGACCGGGCGCGACGTAGCCTCGACGGCGTGGACCACCGGGACGAAGTGCGCGAGTTCCTGATCTCGCGCCGCGCCAAGATCACACCCGAGCGGGCCGGACTGCCGCCGGGCGCGAACCGGCGCGTGCCCGGGCTGCGCCGCTCCGAGGTCGCGTACCTCGCGAGCATGAGCGTCGAGTACTACGCCCGGCTCGAACGCGGCGCGCTCGCCGGGGTCTCCGACTCCGTGCTCGACGCCGTCGCGAAGGCGCTCCAGCTCGACGACGCCGAGCGCGGCTACCTGTTCGACCTCGCCCGCACCGCCAACCGCTCCCCCGCCGCCCGCCCGCGCCGCAGGCCGCAGGCCCAGTGGGCGGCGCGCACGAGCCTGCGGCGCACGCTCGACGCGATCGGGGCCCCGGCGGTCGTGCGCAACGGGCGCACCGACCTCCTCGCCGCCAACCGGCTCGGCACCGCGTTCTACACCGACCTCTACGCGCGCCCCGAACGCCCGGTCAACCTGACCCGCTTCACCTTCCTCGACCGGGAGCGGTCCGAGCGGTTCTACCCCGACTGGGAGCGCGCCGCGGCGAGCACCGTCGAGATCCTGCGCACCGAGGCCGGGCGGGACCCGTACGACAAGGGCCTCCAGGACCTCATCGGCGAGCTGTCCACCCGCTCGGAGGAGTTCCGGACCCGCTGGGCCGCACGCAACGTGCGCATCCACGGCAGCGGCCGCAAGCAGCTCCACCACCCGGTCGTCGCCGAACTCGACCTGACCTACGAGGAGTTGGAGCTGACCGCGGAGCCCGGCCTGACGCTGCTGGTCTACACCGCCGAACCCGGTTCGGCCTCGGACGAGCGCCTGCGGCTGCTCGCGAGCTGGGCCGCGTCCCAGGACCTCCCGGGCCACCCGGCGCTGTCGCCGAGCCGCGGGGCCGAGACGGTCTAGGAGCTGCGGCTCGGCGTGCCGGGACGAGTCACGCGGTCGTGGTCACCACGAGCTGCCGCGTCGCCCTCGTCATCGCCACGTAGTGGTCCACGGCCCCCTCGATCCCGTCGCCGAAGCGGTCCGGGTCGACCAGGACCACCAGGTCGAACTCCAGGCCCTTCGCGAGCACCGGCGTCAGCGACCGCACCCGCGGCCGCTCCTTGAAGTCCGGGGCCCCGATGACGCAGGCCGTGCCCTCGGGGTGCTCGGCGAGCCAGTCCACGACGATCGTCTCCAGGTCCGCGGCCGAGCGGTGCTCGACCGGGATCCCGCTGCGGCGCACTGAGACCGGCACGTTCGCGTCCGGGATCGCGGCCCTGATGACGCCCTCGGCCTCGGCCATGACCTCCTCGGGCGTGCGGTAGTTGATGCTCAGCGAGGCCATCGTGATCCGGTCCAGGCCGACCCGCTTCAGGCGCTCGCGCCACGACTCGGTGAAGCCGTGCCGGGCCTGGGCGCGGTCGCCGACGATGGTGAGGCTCCGCGACGGGCAGCGCTGGAGCAGCATCTGCCATTCGGCGTCGGTCAGCTCCTGCGCCTCGTCCACGATGACGTGCGCGAACGGGCCCGCGAGGAGGTCCGGGTCGGCGGTCGCCAGATCCTCGTAGTGGACCAGGGCGTCCTGGAGGTCGGCGCCCTTGAGCAGGATCATCTCCTCCACGTTGCCGTCACCGGCTTCGAGGATGTCCTCCACGACCTTGCCGATCACCTCGCGCTCAGAGGCGATCTCGGCCTCCCGCCGCCGGGCGCGGCGGGAGGTCTCGGGGTCCCCGAGGCGCTGGCGGGCCGCATCGAGCAGCGGCAGGTCGGCGACGGTCCAGGCGAACGGGTCGGGTCGCTGGAGCGTCGCGACCTCGGCGTCCGACAGGTGCGGGGCGCACCAGCGCAGGAAGTCCGGGGCGGCCCAGAACGCGGCGACGAGGTCGGTCGGCTCGATCAGGGGCCAGGCCTTGTCGAAGGCCGCCACGAACTCCCGGTTCCGTGCGAGCGAGCGGCGCAGCAGGGCCTCCGAGACCTCGCCTTCGGGGAGCTTCGCGAGGAGGATCTCGACCAGTTCGTTCCAGACCAGGTCGCGGGCCTCGTTGTGCGCGGCGCCGGGCCCGGGCGCGGCGAAGGCCTCGGCCCAGTCCGCGGCGCTGAGATACACGTCGGCCCAATGGGTCTCGACGGACAGGCCCTTGCGCGGCGCGCTCTCGTAGCGGCGCACGGCCGGTTCGACGGCCCTGACGAGGTCGGCGGAGGCCTTGAGCCGTGCCGCCTCGGGGTCCGGTTCGGGCCCGGCGCCCGCGCCTTCGGGGACGAGGTCGCGCAGCGTGCAGGTCTGGACGCCCTCCTCGCCGAGGCTCGGCAGGACGTCGGCGACGTACGCGAGGTAGGGCTCATGCGGGCCGACGAACAGGACGTCGCCGCGGTGGTGGCCCAGGCGCGGGTCCGAGTAGACCAGGTAGGCCGCGCGGTGGAGGGCGACGACGGTCTTGCCGGTGCCGGGGCCGCCGTCGACCACGAGCGCCCCGCCGGAACCGGCCCGGATGATCGCGTCCTGGTCGGCCTGGATCGTGCCGAGCACGTCCCGCATCCGCTCGGAGCGGTTGGTGCCCAAGGAGGCGATGAACGCGGACTGGTCGTCGAGCGCGGCGGCGTGGCCCGCGAACTCGTCCGCGTCGAAGACCTCGTCCCAGTAGTCGGTGATGCGCCCGCCGGTCCAGCGGTAGCGGCGGCGGCTCGACAGGCCCATCGGGTCGGCGTGGGTCGCGCCGAAGAACGGTTCGGCGGCGGGCGTGCGCCAGTCGAGCAGGAGGCGGCGGCCTTCACCGTCGGTCAGGCCCATGCGTCCGATGTAGACCGTGTTGGTGCCGTCGGCGCCGACGGCCTTCCCGAGGCACAGGTCGAGCCCGTAGCGGCGCAGCGTGCGCAGGCGGGCGGTGAGGCGGTGGATCTCGCGGTCGCGGTCGGCCGCGCCCTGGCCGTCGAACTGGCCCATGCCGCCCGGCGCCTTGCGGGCGGCTTCCAGCTGGGCCGACAGGTCGGCGATGGACCGGTCGAGGCTCGACGCGATCGCGGCGAAGTGCCGCTCGTCCTCAGCGACGAGCGCCGGGTCGGCCTTGGCGGCGAGGTGGTCGGGGAGGTCGAAGGCACTGCGGTGCTGAGGGCTCATTCAGTTGCTCCCGTGGCGTGGTCCCTGGTGGAACGGCTATTGTTTACCACGTCAGAGGGGGTATGGGCACCCCGATGCCCCCTGTCTCGAAACCGGTGCGCTATATAATTGAGTGGGAAGGAGCGAAAGCCCCTTCCCTTCTCCATCCGCAGCGCCACCGGGCGGTTCGCGTCGCGGTGACGACCACGGCCGCCCGGACCGGCGCTACCCGGCGGTGAGGATCCCCCGGATGAGGGTGTCGATCGGGCCGGTCGCGCGCTCGCCGAAGTTCGCCAGGGTCACCACGGTCCAGTCCGAGTCGGGATACCACTCGAAGTTGGCGCTCAGGCCGGGCGCGCCGCCGTTGTGGCCGAGGAACCAGCTGCCGTTCATGAGCGTCGCGTCGGGCGCGTAGGTCGAGAACGGCGTCAGCGCGGGCTTCCCGTCGACGGCGGGCAGCGGCGGATTCGGCGCCTTGGGGCTGACGACGAGGTCGGTGTGCGCCGCGTCGAGCAGCTGATTCCCCCTCAGCGCCTTGACGAATCGCACCAGGTCCGGCGCATTCGCGAAGGCCCCGCCGTCCGGTCCGCCGAGGTAGAGGAAGTTCGCGACCTCGTTCACGCGCTCACCCGAGGGCTGCAGGCTGTAGGGGCGGGCGATCCGGTCGTCCTCGGCCCACTGCGTCGTGGTGTAGAAGTCGGCGCTGTCCATCCCGGCGGCCGCGAACACGTGCTCGCGCACGTAGTCGTGATAGGACCGACCGGACGCGGCGGCCACGATCGCGCCGAGCAGGAAGTAGCCGGTGTTGCTGTACTGGAACTTCGCTCCGGGCGTGAAGGTCCGGACGTCCCGGAACGCGGCGGCGAGGCAGCCGTCCCAGGCCTCCTCCGCACTGTCCCAAGTGGGCGGACCGTCCCAGAAGCCGTCGGTCTGCATGTAGTCCCCCAGGCCGGAGGTGTGCGTCAGCAGGTGGTGGACGGTCGTGTCGGCGGCGATGTCCGCGTCGAGCCCGTCCAGGTAGGTGCCGATCTTGTCGCGGTAGGTGATCGTGCCGTCCTGCACCAGGCGCGCGATCGCGACCCCGGTGAAGACCTTGGTGATCGAGCCGAGCCCGAAGATCGTGTCCGGCCCGTTCGCGGTGTGGCGCTCCCGGTCGGCCTCGCCGACCGAGCGCGACAGGATCGTCCGGTTCTGGTGCACGACACGGACGGTGCCCGAGAACGTGCCCTCCTCGGCGAGCTGCGCGATCAGGTCGTCGAGCGCCCCGCTCCGGCGCAGGCCCTCGGGCGTCCCGGAGCCGCCGGCCTGGGCGGTCCCTGCGGCGAGGACGCCGCCCGCGACGAGCGGCGCGGCCGCCAGCATCCCGACGAGTGTGCGCCGCGAAGCCCTCGGCATCGGATGGTTCATTTGGATCTCCTTGAGCGACTGTGGAACAGGTCGCCTCAAGTTCTATGCGAACGCCCGTATGGCGGGCCGAAACACCGACCATAGGCCGGCCATATGCCGTTGCGGGCGCACCTCGGGTCGCGGTCAGCGGGCGGCCTCGATCTCGGGTCCGGTGGGCATCGCGGCGGTGGCTCCGGGGCGGGTCACGGTGATCGACGCGGCCGTCGTGGCCCAGCCCATGGCACTGGGGAGGTCGTCGCCCGCGACGAGCCGGGCGGTGAGGACGCCCGCGTACGTGTCCCCTGCCGCGGTGGTGTCGACGGCCCGCACGCGGCGGGCCGGGAGGCGCTGGCGCAGCGCGCCGCCTTGCGCCAGGACCGAGCCGTCCTCGCCGAGGGTCGCGATGACCGTCCCCGCCCGGCGGGAGAGCGCCGCGGCCGCGCGGGCCGGGTCGTCGAGGCCGGTCAGCTGGGCCGCCTCCCCCGCGTTGAGGATCAGGAAGTCGGTCAGCTCCAGCAGTTCCGGGTCGTGGTCGACCACCGGTGCCGGGGTCAGGACCGTCTTCACGCCGTGCGCGCGGGCGAAGCGGGCGGCCTCCAGGAGCAGGGACGGGCGCAGTTCGAACTGCATCACCAGGTACGCGGACCGTTCGATCGCCTCGCGGGTCGCCCGGTCGAGGTCGCGCAGCTCGGCGTTCGCACCGGAGCAGACCACTATCGAGTTGTCGCCCGAGTCGAAGACGTTGATCAGGGCCACCCCGGTCGCGGCCTCGACCGTTCTGAGGGCACCGGTGTCGATGCCTTCCGCCGTCAGGAGGGTTCGCAGGGCCGCGCCGTGCTCGTCCTCGCCCACCGCTCCCGCGAAGGCGACCCGCGCTCCGGCGCGGCTCGCCGCCACCGCCTGGTTGAGGCCCTTGCCTCCGGGGACTTGCGCGAAGTCCGCGCCGAAGATCGTCTCGCCGATCCTCGGCGGCCTCGGCAGGCGCGCGATGAGGTCCATGTTCGCGCTGCCGAGGACGGTGATTCGGGCGTTCACCATGGGATTCAGGCGTAGAGGTCGACCAGGCGCGCCAGTTCGGCGCGGGTCTTCTCGTCGGGCGCCTCGACGGCCATGCGCGGGACGCCGCCTTCGATGCCCATGAGCGCGTAGGACGCCTTGATGCGGCCGAGGTCGCCCTTGACGGTGTCGACCACGTCGTCCACGGCGCGCTGCGCGTCGGCGATCGCGGCCGGGTCGCCCGAGTCGGTCGCGGCGGCGAGCGCGCGGAACGGCTTGGGGAAGACCGAGCTGATGCCGGAGACCACGCCTTGGGCGCCGAAGTCCGCGGCACCGCCGAGGTCGCGGTCGGACCCGGTGTAGAGGTTGAAGCTCGCGGGCACGACCTCGCGGTAGGCGGCGATCTGCTCGAGCGGTTCCTCGCTGACCTTGGCGCCCACCAGGTTCGGCAGCGCGGCGAGATGGGCCATGAGTTCGGTGCTGACGAAGTTGCCGGTGCGCTTGCGGTAGACGTAGACGTAGACGCCGAGACCCTCGGACGCGGCCGAGACCGCGGTGAAGAAGTCGAGCAGCGCGGTGTCCGTGGCGGGCAGGTAGTACGGGGTGATCACGGCGATCTCGGTCGCGCCCGCGTCGCGGGCCTGGGCGATGAGCGCCAGGACTTCGCGCAGGCTCGGGGCGCCGACGTGCACGATCACGCGCATGCTCGGCGAGAGCTCGTCGAGGCTCATCGCCGTGAGCTGCCCGCGCTCTTCGAAGGTGAGCGCGGGGAATTCACCCGTGGTGCCGAGCACGAACGCGCCCTCGACCGGGGAGGCGGCCACGTACCGCAGGATCGCGCGGGAGCCGTCGAGGTCGAGGGCCCCGTCGGGCCGGAACGCGACCGGGACGGCGGCGATGATGTCACGAGTGGTCATGCGGGTCTCCTTGCGGTGCTAGCGGTATGAGGTGTTGGCGGTGGGCGTGATGACGAGTTCGTTGACGCACACCCGCGCGGGCAGGCCGGTGAGGAAGCGGACGGTGGCGCCGAGGTCGTCGGCGGTGAGCATCAGCTCGCGTTCGGCGGGGCCCGGCACGACCGGGCGGGACTGGAGGATGTCGGTGTCGACCTCGCCCGGGCACAGGTGCGTGGCGCGGATGCCGTTCGGGCCCTCCTGGGCGTTCAGGGATTCGGCGAGCGAGCCCATCGCGGTCTTGCTCGCGCTGTAGGCGGCGCCCGCACCGGGCGAGTGACGCCATGCGGCCCAGGAGGAGACGAGGATGATCAGGCCGCCGCCCGCCTCGCGCATCCCGTCGAGAACACTGTGGACGGATCGGACCGCGCCGTTGAGGTTCACGTCGACCACCCGCGCGAAGTCCTCGGGGGTCGTGTCGGCCCAGAACCGGTTCGGCACGTTCGTCCCGGCGGTGTAGACGAGGACGTCCACCGTTCCTTCGATGAGTTCCCTTGCGGCCCTGATCGATGCGGGGTCGCCCGCGTCGGCGGGCAGTGCGGAGGCCCGGCCTCCGTTCGCGGTTATCGCCGCCTTGGTCGCTTCGAGTTCGCTGCGGCGTCTTCCCGAGACGACCACGGCGTGCGTCTCTGCCAGGGCCGCCGCGGCGGCCCGGCCGATGCCGGTGCCCCCGCCGATCACCCATGCTGTCGGTTCCATGCCCTCAGCCTTTCGTCGCGCCGGCGGTCAGGCCGCTCACCACGTAGCGCTGTGCGATCAGCGCGATGACGATGACCGGGATCGTGATGATCACCGAGGCGGCCATGAGGCCGCCCCAGTCGACCGAGGCGTAGCTGGTGAAGTTCGCGATCGCGACCGGCAGCGTCCGCGTCTGCTGGTCGGACAGCACGAGTGCGAACAGGAAGTTGTTCCAGGAGAAGATGAACGCGAGGATCGTCGCGGTCGCGACCCCCGGCACGGACAGCGGCAGGACCACGCGCACGAACGCGCCGATGCGGCTCGTGCCGTCGATCTGCGCGGCCTCCTCCAGCTCCTCCGGGATGCCCTCGAAGAAGCCGGTCATGATCGCGACCACCAGCGGCATCGTCACGAAGACGTGCGTGAGGATCAGGACCGCGTACGTGCCGACCAGCTGCACCTGGGAGAACAGGAAGTACCACGGGATCAACAGGCTCACCCCGGGGATGACGCGCGCCAGCAGCAGGAACGCCGTGGCGTTCTTGATGCGGTAGCGGGCGATCCCGAACGCGGCCGGGACCCCGATCACGAGGGCGATCAGCGTCGCCCCGGCGCCGACGACGAAGCTGTTGACGATGAACGGCCCGAAGGCCTGCGCCCCGAAGACCGTGTCGAAGTTCTGGAGCGTGGGCGTGAAGTCGAAGGTCTTGGCCGGGTCGATGATCTCGAGGTTCGACTTCAGGCTCGCCGCGAGCATCCACAGCAGCGGCGCCAGGAAGGTCAGGACCACCAGGAGGATTGCTGCGGCGCGGACGATCCGCATCGTGGTCTTCACGTCCGGTCTCCTTTCTTGCGGAGGATGGCCAGCACGGCCAGGACGAGGACGATGAGCAGGAAGAACAGCATCAGCAGGGCCGAGGCCCGGCCGTACTGCGAGTACTGGAAGGCCTCCCCGTACGCGAGGATGTTCAGCGTCTCGGCCTCGTGGCTGGAGCCGCCGCCGCGGCCCTTGGTCGCGTAGATGACGTCGAAGGTCTTGAACGCGTCGATCGCGCGGAGCATCGCGGCGGCGACGATGAGCGGCATGAGGAGCGGCAGGGTGACGTGCCGCAGCCGCTGCCAGGCGTTCGCGCCGTCGACGCGGGCCGCCTCGTCGGGCTCCTCGGGGAGGGTGGTGAGTCCGGCGAGGAGGATGAGCACGACCATCGGGGTCCACTGCCACACGTCGATGAAGACCAGCGTGTTCAGCGCCGTGTCCTTGTCCGACAGCCAGCCTTGGGCCGGGAGGCCGAGGGAGTCCATGAGGACGTTCGCGAAGCCGATGGTCGGCTCGAAGATGAGCAGCCACATCATGCCGACCGCGACCGGGGTGGCGACCAGGGGCAGCAGGATGAGGACCCGGACGAATCCCTGGCCTTTGAAGGTGCGGCGCAGCAGGAGCGCTATCGCCAATCCCAGGCCGAGTTCGAGGATCAGGGCGGTCGCGGTGAAGTACGCGGTGCGGCCCGCGGCGGGCCAGAACCGGTCGGTGTCGGTGAGCCAGATGGCGTAGTTGTCGAAACCGATGAAGTCGAACGGGCGGGTGACCGCCCCGGCCGAGTCGGTCACCGAGAGGAACGCGGTGTAGGCGATCGGGAAGGCGATGAGCAGCGCCACGAACACGACCGCGGGCGCGGTGAGGACCCATTTGAGGTTCGCGTCGATCCAGTCGACCGGGGTGCGGCGGGGGCGGGCCGTTGGGAGGCCGGTTCGAGTGGTCACGGTCGCTCCTTCTCGAGTGTCGTTCACGGGGGTCACCGCTCGTAGTCCAGGAGCTCTTGGAACTCGTCGTTCGCTTCCCGGGCCGCGTCGGGCACGTCGCCGCCTTCGATCGCGGTGACGGCGGGGGCGCCGACGTATTCGCGGGCGCGGGCGACCTGTTCGAGCCGGGGCCGGTCGTAGGCGACGGAGTCGGTGGCCGCTTCGCGGATGATCTCCACGAGCGCGGCGGGGTAGGCGGCGGCCGATTCGGGGTCGTCCCAGGCGGATTGGCGCGCGGGCGGCGCGGTCTCCTCGATGAGGAGCCGCTTGGAGTTGGCCTCGCTGGTGGCCCAGGCGAGGAAGTCCCAGGCCTTGTCCTGCTTGGTGGAGTAGGCGTTGAGGCCGACGCATTGCGGGACGATGTTGTAGAACCTCGAGCCTGCGGGGCCTGCGGGGAAGCGCGCGTAGGCCACGGTGTCTGCGACGGCGCTGGCCGACTCGTCCAGGAAGGTGTAGGCCTGGCTGTCGGCGTCCACATAGAACACGGCCTTGCCCTGGGCGAAGATCGCGGCAGCCTCGACCCAGCCCATGTTGGTCGCGCCGGGCGGGCCGTACTCGCGCAGGAGCCTGCCGTAGTACTCGTAGGCCTCGATCGCCTCCGGGGAGTCGAGTGCGGCCTCGTCGCCGTCCTGGAAGTCGCCGCCGAAACTGTAGAGGAACGAGGAGAACTGGGTGACGAGCGGGACGAGCGCGCCGCGCATCGCGATGCCGTACAGGTCGCCGTCGGGGTCGTGGAGGGCCGCGGCGGTCGCCTCGAGTTCCTCGAGGGTCCGGGGCGCGGGCAGGTTCGCGGCCGCGAGGAGGTCGGAGCGGTAGTAGACGACGTGGCGTTCGGTCATCACCGGGACGCCGTAGACCGTGCCGTCGAGGGTGACCGCCTCCCTTGCGGGGGCTTGGAAGTCCTGCCAGTTCCAGGCGGCGTCGGCCCCGACGCGGGCGGTCAGATCGGCGAGCCAGCCGTTGTGGGTGAACTCGCGGATCACGTCCTGCGGCTGGTAGGCCATGAGGTCGAAGTCGGCGGAGCGGGCGTTGAGCTTGACCTTGAAGGTGTCGTTGAGCTGCTCGTTGCCGTAGGCCTCGACGCGGACCGCGATGCCGGTCTCGCGTTCGTAGGCGGTCGCGAGGGTCTTCATGCCCTCGGTCCAGGGGCTGTTGGCGGCGAGCAGGGTGAGGGCGTTCGGGTCGCTCTCACCGCGGGAGCAGGCGCCTGCGGCCGCCGCGGCGGCGGCCGCCACGGGCAGTGCGACGAGGCGTCGCCTGCTGCAGCGTGCTGTGAACATCGTTGTTCCTCTCTGCGGTGCGCTCGGCGAGGGGCGAGCGTTTCAGTTGGCGAGGTGTTCGAGTCGACGGCCCGAGAAGACGTCGATGATCGCCTGCGCCGTGGAGAGGCCGATGCGAGTGTAGGCCTCGGCGCTGTCGGCGGCGGCGTGCGTGGTGGCGACGACCGAGTCGAAGGCCAGGAGGGGGTTGTCGGAGGTCACGGGCTCGGTCTCGAACACGTCGATCCCGGCGCCGGCGAGGTGTTTGCGTCCCAAGGCGTCCGCGAGGGCCGCCTCGTCCACCACGCCGCCGCGGCTGGTGTTGATGAGGACGGTTCCGGGCCGCATGGCGGCGAGGAGGGCGGCGTCGACGAGGTGAAGGGTGGCGGCGGTGCGGGGGGCGTGGACGCTCACGATGTCGGCCTCGCCGACGACCGCTTCGAGACTGCCGAGGCCGACGCCGAGCGCTTCGGCGACCTGTTCGTCGGCGAACGGGTCGTAGGCGCGCAGTTGCACGTCGAAGCCTTGGAGTCGCTTGGCGACGAGCCGGGCGGTGGCGCCGAAGCCGATGAGGCCCACGGTCTTGCCTGCCAGTTCGTTGCCCACGTAGCGGTCCCAGCGGCCCGAGCGGATGTCGGCGTTCATCGCGGGGATCTTGCGCAGGACCGCGATCATGAGGCCGATCGCGAGTTCGGCGACGGCGTTGGCGTTGCCGCCGGGGACGTTCGCGACGTCCACGCCCTGCGCGCGGGCGGCGGCGAGGTCGATGTTGTCGAGCCCGACGCCGAGGCGGGAGATGACCCGCAGGTTCGGGGCCGCGGCGAGGGTGTCGCCGGTGTAGACCTCGACGCCGCAGATCGCGGCGTCGGCGGTCGCGAGGAGGGGCGCCAGGTCGGCGGGCTCCCAGGGCAGGGTCGACTCGTTCTCGACGAGGGTGAACCCGGCGTCGAGGAGGTTCCGGCGGCCGTCCGCGCAGAGTTCGGCGTACCGGACCGGTCCGACGATCACGGTGCGGCCTTTGCCTACCGGGGAGTGTGCTGCCATGTGGGCCGCCTTCGCTTTCCCGATGCGACCACAGGGCGGCCTGCAAGACCGCGGACCGGTGCGTCGTCATCGACTCGTTCTGTGAACTGTTAACAGTTAACGTAGCAGTGCGACGGCGGACACGCAACGGGTCTGACCCGGTTTTTCAGGAGCGGGAACGCGGAAAGAGCGGCTTTCGTTGCCGCCCTAAGAAAGTGAAGATCAAGACTTGTCGTCGGCGAGGAGCTCGCGCACGTGGCCCTTCGCGAGGGCCAGGTGCCGGTGGAGCCGCTCCACGGCCCCTTCCGCGTCGCCCGAGCGCAGAATGTCGAGGAACCCCTGATGGTCGATCACCGCGGAGGGGATGTCAGGGGTATAGCTCATCTCGAACAGGATCGCAAAGGTCCGCTGGTAGGGCCGCCAGGCCTCGGTGAGGCGGCGGTTCCCCGAGAGCCGGTACAGGCTCGTGTGGAACTCCATGTCGGCCGCCGCGAAGCGCTCGAAGTCGTCCCGCTCCCCGGCCGCGCGCATGTCGTCGACGATCTCCTGGACGCCGTCCCAGTCGCGCTCCTCCGCGTTCACCACGGCGAGGCGGACCGCAAGGGACTCAAGGGACTCGCGCAGGACGTACAGCTCCTCGATGTCGCGCAGGCCGAGCGAGCGGGCGTACAGGCGCTTGCGGCGGTTCTCGACCAGGCCTTCGCTCTCGAGCTGGCGGAGCGCGTCGCGCACGGGACCGCGGCTCACGTCGAAGCGGTTGGCGAGGGCGTCCTCGGCCAGATGGGTGCCGTCAGCGACGGCGCCGGTGATGATGTCCATGCGCAGGCGGTGCGCGATCTGGTCGCCCATGGCGAGCGGCCTCAGCGGTGCGGCCACGATTCCCCCCTTTCCGGCTCTCGACGGGAGCTTTCCCGCGAACAGGACACGGGTTGCATGCGGACGAGGCGAGTGTAGCGAGCCGCGGACCGCTTCGGGAAGGTCCACGGGGAGTCGAGTGAGGAGGGCCTCGGAGCCGCGCCGTCCCAAGCGAAGGGCGCACGCGGACCCGGACGGCGCGAGGCTGTCACACTGGCCCGATGCGCGTGCTCCTGGTCGAAGACGAACAGCCGCTGGCGGGGTACATCGCCACCGGCCTGCGCAGGCAGGGCCTGGTCGTGGACGTGGCCCTCGACGGCGGCGCCGCCCTGGAGAAGTGCGCCCTGACGCCCTACGACGTGGTGGTCCTCGACCGCGACCTGCCGGTCGTCCACGGCGACACCGTATGCCGCAAGGTGGCCGAGGAGGGCGTCTCCCGCATCCTCATGCTCACCGCCTCCGGCGCGGTCGAGGACCGGGTCGACGGGCTCGACCTGGGCGCCGACGACTACCTCGGCAAGCCCTTCGCGTTCAGCGAGCTGGTCGCGCGGGTGCGGGCCCTGGGACGGCGCTCGGCCCCGGCGCGGCCGCCGGTGCTGCGGGCCGCCGACGTCGTGCTCGATCCCGCGCGGCGCACCGCCGAACGCGGCGGCAGGCTGCTCCCGTTGACGCCCAAGGAGTTCGGGGTGCTCGAATGCCTGCTCGCCGCGGACGGCGCGGTGGTCAGCGCCGAGACGCTGCTCGACAAGGTGTGGGACGAGCACGCCGACCCGTTCACCAACGCCGTCAGGATCACCGTCGGCACGCTGCGCCGCAAACTCGGCGAACCGGCGCTCCTCCACACCAGTACCGGCGCGGGCTACCGGATCGGCGAAGCATGACCCGCCTGAGTGCCCGCGCCCGGCTCGCGGCGATCTACACCGCGCTCGTGCTGGCCGCCGGGACCATCCTCATCGGACTCACGTACGTGCTGGTGCGGCGCAGCCTCGAAGGCCTCCCGCGCACGGTCTCGGTGGTCACGAGCGGCAACGAGGGCCCGGCGCCCGCGCTGCCCGAGGACGAGATCGGCGAGGCGGCCCGCGCGGCGATCCACCAGCAGACCCTGGACGCCCTGCTCACGCAGTCGGCGATCGCACTCGCCGTCGTCACCGTGCTCGCGGCCGTGCTGGGGTGGGTGCTGGCCGGGCGGATACTCCGTCCGATCAGGATGGTCACGGCGGCGGCGCGGCGACTGTCGGCCGAGCACCTGTCGGAGCGAGTCCCGGTCTCGGCCCCGGACGACGAGATGGCCGCGCTGGCGGTCACGGTGAACGCGATGCTCGACCGCATCGAAGCCGGTGTGGCCGAACGGGATCGACTGCTGGAGGGCCAGCGCCTGTTCGCGGCGAACGCGGCGCACGAGCTGCGCACGCCGCTGGCCACGATGCGCACCGCCATCGACGTCACGGTGGAGGGCGATCCCGGGGTCGGCGAGCTGCTGACCATGGCGGAGGACGTGAGTGTGCAGGTGGATCGGAGTCGGCGGACGCTGGACGGGCTGCTGCTGTTGGCGCGCAGTCAGACCGGTGTCGGGTCGCGGCGGCCGGTCGATCTCGCCGGGCGGGTCGGGTCGGCGCTGGAGGAGATCGGCGGCCGGGCGGCGGAGCGGGACCTCGTTGTGGAGTGGGACTTGCGGCCTGCGGCGGTGAGTGGGGAGCAGACGCTCATCGACCGCCTCGTCGTGAATCTGCTCGACAATGCGGTGCGGCACAACCATTCCGGTGGAAGGGTCGAGGTCGCGACCGGGACCGATGACGCGGGGGCGGTGCTGCGGGTGTCCAATACCGGTCCGGTGATCGCGCCCGAGGCGGTGGAGCGGCTGTTCGAGCCGTTCCAGCGGGGTGCGGATCTCCGGGTGCGCGGTGAGGGGCTGGGGCTGGGGTTGTCGATCGTCCGGGCGGTGGCCGCCGCGCACAGCGGCGAGGTGGTCGGTGTTGCGGGCGAAACCGGTGGGCTGGACTTGACGGTGCGCTTCCCTGCCGAGGGACGCTGAGTCGTTCCGGTTGCGCGGTGCCGGTCAGGCGGTCGAGGGGTAGGGGGTGAAGCGGCTGCTGTGGTCGGTCACTTCGAGGGGCCTGCCGATGGCGGGGAACGCCCTCTGCGGGCATCCGGACCGGTCGCAGACTTTGCAGCCGGGGCCGATCGGGGTCAGGGCCGCGGGGTTCGCCAGGTCGAGGCCGTCGGCGTACACGAGGCGGTGCGCATGGTGGAGGTCGCAGCCGAGGCCGATCGCGAAGGTCTTGGCAGGGGTGCCGTAGCCGCCGTAGCGGCGGGTGACGGTGCGCGCGATCCACAGGTAGGAGCGGCCGTCGGGCATCTGGGCGAGTTGGGTGCGGATCTCCCCCGGGTTCGCGAAGGCCTCGTAGACGTTCCACAGCGGACAGCTGCCGCCGACGCGGGAGAAGTGGAAGTCGGTGGCGGACTGGCGTTTCGAGATGTTCCCGGCGCGGTCGACGCGTACGAAGAAGAAGGGCACGCCGCGCGCGCCGGGCCGCTGGAGGGTGCTCAGGCGGTGGGCGACGGTCTCGAAGCCGACCCGGAACCGGCGTTGCAGCAGGTCGATGTCGTAGCGCAGTTCTTCGGCGGCGGCGCGGAAGGTCCCGTACGGCAGGATCAGCGCGCCCGCGAAGTAGTTCGCGAGACCGATCCGCGCGAGCGAGCGGGCTTCGGGGCCCGAGAGGTCGGCGGCGGCGAGGTCGTCGATGAGGCCCGCGTGGGCCGCGAGGGCCAGGTGGGTGGCGAGTTGGAAGGCCCGCTGGCCGGGGGTGAGCAGGGGTGAGAGGCGCAGGACGCGGCCGTCGGGGTCGAAGCGGCGTTTGGTGCGGGCCTGCTCGTCGGGGGCGAGGTCGGCGACGGTGGTGTCGTGGCGCTCGTTCAGGAGCCGGGTGAGGCGGCCCGCGAGGTCGGTCGGGCCGTCGCCGGTGCGGGTGAGGTCTTCGGCGATGCGTTCGGCGGCGCTGTCGAGTTCGGGGATGTGGTTCCGCTTGGCGTAGAACAGGTCGCGCACTTCCTCGTAGGCGGTGCGGGCGGCCCCGGCGTCGAGTTCGGCGCTGATGGCGGTGTTGCGTTCGACGGCGTGGTGGTAGCGGCGGTGGAGGTCCACGACGTACCGGGCGAGTTCGGGCATGCTCTCGGCGAGTTCGCGGGTCTGGCCGGGTGAGACCTGGTCGGCGTGGGCGGTGTCGGCGAGGGCGTCGCGCAGCTGCGCGTCGAGGCGGTCGCTCTCGGCGGCGGAGAAGCGCTGCACGTCGACGTCGTAGACCTCGGCGAGGCGCAGCAGGACCGGTCCGGTGATGGGCCGCTGGTTGGACTCCATCTGGTTGACGTAGCTCGTGGAGATGCCCAGTGCCGTCGCGAGCGCGGCCTGGGTGAGGCCCTGCTCTTCGCGGAACCGGCGCAGCCGCAGGCCCACTTTGGCCGTCTTCAGCGCCATGCCCTCGTCCTTTCACAAGTTTCACAAACGGTGGCCGATATTTCCACAAGAAACCACATGTTCAGTGCTTTCAGTGGTTTCAGCCGCTGTGCATACTGTGAAGATAGCGCGTGTCGGGTTGGCCCGCGCAGCCGAAGCACCACGAGGAGTCCCCGCATGATCGAGCACCGCGTCCGCACCCATGCCTCGGTCGAGGGGCTGCCGCGCGAGGGGCAGTTGGCGTGGAAGATCGCCGAGGTGGCGGCCGATCCGGTCGCGGTGGACACCGAGGTGGCCGAGATGATCGGCAACCGGGTGATCGACAATGCGGCGGTGGCCGCCGCGTCGCTGCGGCGGGGTCCGGTGGCGAGTGCCCGCGCGCAGGCGTTGGCGCACCCGTACGGTCCGGGGGCGGCGGTCTTCGGCGCGGGGCCCGAGGTGCGGAGTTCACCGGAGTGGGCCGCGTGGGCGAACGGGGTCGCGGTGCGCGAGTTGGACTTCCACGACACGTTCCTGGCGGCCGACTACTCGCACCCGGGTGACAACATCCCGCCGGTGCTCGCGGTGGCGCAGCATCGGGGCCTGGACGGGCGGGCGCTGGTGCGCGGGATCGCCACGGGGTACGAGGTGCAGATCGACCTGGTGCGCGGGATCTGCCTGCACGAGCACAAGATCGACCACATCGCGCACTTGGGGCCCGCGGCGGCGGCCGGGATCGGGACGCTGCTCGGCCTGGACCCTGCGGTGGTCTTCCAGGCGGTGGGGCAGGCGCTGCACACCACTACGGCCACAAGGCAGTCGCGCAAGGGCGCGATCTCTTCGTGGAAGGCGTACGCGCCGGCGTTCGCGGGCAAGGCCGCCGTCGAGGCGGTGGACCGGGCCATGCGCGGCGAGGGCGCGCCGTCGCCGGCCTGGGAGGGCGAGGACGGGTTCATCGCGTGGATGCTCGGCGGGCCGGAGGCGCGGTACACGGTGCCGCTGCCGGGTCCGGGCGAGCCCAAGCGGGCGATCCTGGACTCCTATACGAAGGAGCATTCGGCGGAGTACCAGAGCCAGGCGCTCATCGACCTGGCGCGGCGGCTCGCCCCGCGCATCGGGGACCTCTCGCGGGTCGCCGAGGTCATGATCCGCACCAGCCACCACACGCACTTCGTGATCGGGACCGGCGCGAACGACCCGCAGAAGACCGATCCGGACGCGAGCCGCGAGACCCTGGACCACTCGATCATGTACATCGTGGCGGTAGCGCTGGAGGACCGCGACTGGCACCACGAGGGGTCCTACTCCCCCGAGCGGGCGCACCGGGCGTCCACGGTGGAGCTGTGGCGCAAGATCCGCACGGTCGAAGATCCTGAGTGGACTAGTCGGTACCACGACCCGGATCCGGACAAGCGCGCGTTCGGCGGCCACGTCACGGTGGTGCTGGACGACGGGACCGCGATCGAGGACGAGATCGCGGTGGCCGACGCGCATCCCAGGGGCGCCAGGCCTTTCGGCCGCGAGCAGTACCTGGCGAAGTTCCGGACCCTGGCCGAGGGCGTCATCGAGGCCGCGGAGCAGGACCGGTTCCTGGACCTGGCCTGCCGCATCGAGACGCTCGACGCCGAGGAGGTCCGCGGCTTGAACCTGGCCGCGCCCGCCGGAACGCTGACCGCACCGACCAGTGGAGGACTGTTCTGATGACGCAGCGAATCTCGCCGTCCGAGAAGCGCCGGGCGCTGCGGGCCGGGCTCGCCTCCGGGCGGCTCCAGCGCCTGCCCGGGGCGTTCTCGCCGCTCGTGGCCCGCGCCGTCGCCGACCGCGGCTTCGACGGCGTCTACGTCTCGGGGGCGGCGCTCGCCGCCGACCTGGCCCTGCCCGACATCGGGCTGACGACGCTCACCGAGGTCGCCGGGCGCGGCGGCCAAATCGCGCGCGCCACCGACCTGCCCACGTTCATCGACGCCGACACCGGGTTCGGGGAGGTCGCCAACGTCGCCCGCTCCATCACGGCGTTCGAGGACGCCGGGCTCGCCGGGTGCCACCTGGAGGACCAGGTCAACCCCAAGCGCTGCGGGCACCTCGACGGCAAGGAGGTCGTGCCGGTCGAGGTGATGCTCAAGCGGGTCGGCGCGGCCGTCCGCGCCCGGACCGACCCGGACTTCGTGCTGTGCGCGCGCACCGACGCGAGGGCCGTGGAGGGCCTGGACGCCGCCATCGACCGCGCGAAAGCCTATGTGGACGCGGGAGCCGACATGGTGTTCCCGGAGGCGCTGCGTTCGGAGGCCGAGTTCGCGGCCTTCCGCGCGGCCGTGGACGTCCCGCTGCTGGCGAACATGACCGAGTTCGGCACTTCGCCATCGTTCACCGCCCAGCAGTTGGAAGACCTCGGCTTCAACCTGGTGATCTGGCCCGTCTCCAGCTTGCGGGCCGCGATGGGCGCGGTGGACGAGCTGTTCGCCGCGTTGGACACCGAGGGCACGCAGGCGTCCCTCGTGGACCGGATGCAGACGCGGGCGCGGCTGTACGACCTGGTCGACTACGCCTCCTACTCGGCATTCGACAAGGCGCTCTTCGACTTCGAGATTCCCGGGAGGGACGCGTGAGCATCGACATCCGCAAGGGCCTGGCCGGGGTGGTCGCCGATACGACGGCGATCTCCGAGGTCGTGCCCGAGACCAATTCGCTGACCTACCGGGGCTACCCGGTCCAGCAGCTCGCGGGCGCGTGCGACTTCGAGGAGGTCGCGCACCTCATCTGGCACGGGGAGCTGCCCGACGCGGAGGCGTTGCGCCGCTTCACCGGACGCGTCCGGACGCAGCGGGAGGTGACCCGCTCGACCATCGGCGTGATCGACCGCGTCCCCGACAACTGCCATCCGATGGACCTGCTGCGCACCGCCGTCAGCTGCCTCGGCGCCGAGGACCCGGCGGAGGACGACAACAGCCCGGCCGCGAACCGGATCAAGGCCGAGGCGATGTTCGCGAAGCTCCCCACCGTCGTCGCCCACGACTTCCGGCGCCGCCGCGGCCTGGTCCGCATCCCGCCGGACCCCGGGCTCGGGTTCGCGGAGAACTTCTTCCACATGTGTTTCGGCGCCGTGCCCGCGCCGGAGGTCTTGCGCTGCTTCGAGGTCTCGATGATCCTCTACGCCGAGCACAGCTTCAACGCCTCCACGTTCACCGCCCGCACGGTCGCCTCCACGCTGTCCGACATCTACTCCGCGGTCACGGCGGCGATCGGCGCGCTCAAGGGCCCGCTCCACGGCGGCGCGAACGAGGCCGTCATGCGCATGATGCTGGAGATCGACGACCCCGCGCTCGCCCGGCAGTGGCTACTGGAACGCCTGGCCGCCAAGGAGAAGGTGATGGGCTTCGGGCACCGGGTGTACAAGGACCAGGACTCCAGGGTGCCGACCATGAAGGCCGCCTTCACGGACATGGCCCGCCTCACCGGCGGCGGGAAATGGGTCGCGATGTACGAGAACTTGGAGGCGACCATGCTGGAGGCCAAGGGCATCCACCCGAACCTGGACTTCCCGGCCGGGCCCGCGTACTACCTCATGGGCTTCGACATCCCGATGTTCACCCCGCTGTTCGTCATGTCCCGCATCACCGGTTGGACCGCGCACGTCATCGAGCAGCTCGAGTCCAACTCGCTGATCCGCCCCCTCAGCGCCTACAACGGCCCCGTCCAGCGCCCGGTCCCGAGGGCCGCGGCCCGCCTGGCCGGGTGACGACGCCGCGTCCTCACCTGCCGGTTCAGGCGGCGAGGGCGCGGCCCAGGGCGGCGGTCATGGCCTCACGATAGGAAAGGGAGACTGCGGCTTTGGATTCGGTGAGGTCGAAGCCGTGGTAGGCGCCCTGGACCAGATGCAGTTCGCACGGCACACCGGATTCGCGGAGCCGGTGGGCGTAGGCCACGTCCTCGTCGTGGAACAGGTCGTTGGTGCCGACGCCGATCCAGGCGGGGGCGACCCCGCTGAGATCGGGGTGGCGGGCCGGTGCGGCCAGCGCCGGGACGTCGCCCCCGGCCGGGCCGAGGTAGGAGCGCCAGCCGAAGCGGTTGTTCTCCGGGCTCCACATGCGCAGCCTGCGCGGGTCGATGTCGGTGCGCGACGCGGTGCGGTCGTCGAGCATCGGGTAGGACAGCGCCTGGAACACGGGCGCGATCTCGCCGTGGTCCCGCGCGAGCAGGGCGAGGGCGGCGGCGAGGCCCGCACCGGCGCTCTCGCCGCCGATGGCGATGCGGGAATCGTCCACTTCAGGAAGTGCCGCGAGCCATCGGAGGGCCGAGTAGCAGTCCTCCAAGGGGATCGGGAACGGGTGCTCAGGTGCGAGCCGGTATTCCACGGCGGCCGCGACGACCCCGAAGCGGTCGGCGACGGTGCGGCAGAAGCGGTCTGCCATAGAAGCGGAGCCCATGATGTAGCCGCCGCCGTGGATCCACAGCAGTGCCGGTGTCGGGTTCGCGGCGGTCTCGGGGCGGAAGACGCGTGCCGAGACGCCGTCATCGACCTGGATGATCGTGCCGCCGTTCGGCTGCCGCGACCCGGTGAGTCCGGTGAGCCAGCGGGTCAGGCCGAGGGTGCGCGGTCCGACCACCGAGCGTGGGCTCATGCGGGCGCGGCGCAGGTCAGGGTGGAAGTTCGCGGTCATCGTCCGATCCCTTCCTAAAGTCGCACTTTGACGGCGGCGACCACGCCGCCGTCGACCAGCAGGTCCGTGCCGGTGATGAAGGTGGCGTCGGGTCCGAGGAGGAAGGCTGCGGCGGCGGCGATGTCGTCGGGCGTGCCGATCCGGCCGGTGCCGGACATGGCGATCATGGCCCGCATCTGCCCGCCGGATTCGCCGTCGAGTTCCTGCTGCCCCATGGGGGTCGCGATGACGCCGGGGCTGATCGCGTTGACGCGCGCTCCCCGTGCGCCCCACGGTCCGGCCGCGGTCTGGACGCGGAGGAGGTTGGCGCGCTTGGCGATCCCGTAGGCCGCGCTGGACTCGGTGACGGCGGCGACCAGCGGCAGGTCGAGCAGTGCACCGGCGGGCACCGTGGCGAGCTGCCGCTCGAATTCGGGGTCCAGCGGCGGGAACAGGTGTCCGGCCATGCTGGCGATGACCACGGCCGCGCCCCCGGGTGCGACGACCTCGGCGAAGGCTTCGAGCACGAGCGCCGCGCCGAGCAGGTCCACTCTGAGCACGGCCGCGGGCGGCGCCTGGACCGGTGAGAGCCCGGCAGTGTGGGCCAGCGCCTTCACCGGGCCGAGCGCGGCGGCCGCTTCGGCGAGTTCACGGACCGACTCGGCGTCGCCGACGTCGACGTGCCGGGCGGTGACCTGGTGGCCCTCGCCGCGCAGGGTGTCGGCCACCGACGCCAGCGCCTCCTGGTCGAAGTCGGCGAGCAGCAGGTGCCTGCCGCCGCCGATCCTGCGCCCGATGGCCCGGCCCATGCCGCCGGTGCCGATGACGACCGCTACATCCCCGTTCACGGTTCCCCCTGAATTGATTTACGAGACGTTCCGTATTGCAAGACTGGTTCGACACTACACTCATCGCCATGACGACGAAAGGGCGCGGGCGACCGCGCAGCGCCGAGGTCGGCGCCGCGATCCTCGACGCCGCCCGCGACCTGATCACCTCGGGCGGGTACGAGCGCATGACCATGGAGGCGATCGCGGCGACCGCCGGGGTCGGCAAGCAGACCGTGTACCGGCGCTGGCCCTCCAAGGCCGCGATCGTCGCCGAGGCGGTCATGTCGGGGCGCCTCGCCCTGGACGCGGCGCCGCCCGAGGACACCGGGGACGCGGCCGAGGACCTGCTGCGATGGCTGGACCTGCAGTTCCACCGACTGGAGGATCCGGCCGCGGCCGCGATCATCCGGGGCCTGGCCGCCGCCGCGACCGACGGCGGCACCGACGCCGACCGGCTCTACGACCGGTTCACCGGCCCCAGCCGGGAGGAGCTGCGGCTGCGCCTGGCCGCGGGCGTCGAACTAGGCCAGTTCCGGGCCGGGCTCGACACCGGCGCGGCCGCCGACGCCATCTCCGGGATGATGCTCTACCGGGCCCTCGTCCCGCCCTCGGCCCGATCCGCGTCCAGCACCGAAGGCCTCATCGACCTGCTCCTCAACGGCATGACGCCGCGGCGAAGCGGCAGCGGACGGGAGTCCGCGGAAGTCCAGCCGGAATAGACGTCGAGCGCCGCTCGGTCCCCTCGTCCACCGCCGGTCTCAGCAGGCGATTCCCCCTGCTGGGAAATTCTTTTGGCCGCGGCCCATCCTCACCGGGACCGGCTCCGAACTGCTAGAGAGAACGGAGTCCTACCGTCGGGAGCGCCATGATGCCAGAGAACGGCGGCGGCGCCGCACGCCGCCACGAGCAGCCGCACTTGGCCGCCGTCGGCGACTTCGCCGAGACCGGCGAGTGGCTGCTGCACCGGACCGCGCTCGGCGACGAAGCGGCCTTCGCGAAGGTCTACGACCGCATGGCCCCTCGCGTCTACGGGCTGTGCCTGCGGGTCCTGCGCGACCCCGCGCAGGCCGAAGAGGTCACGCAGGAAGTCCTGATCGAGGTGTGGCGCACCGCGACCCGCTTCGACGAACGCCGCGGCTCGGTCGGGGCGTGGGTGACCACCATCGCGCACCGCCGCGCCGTGGACCGCGTCCGCTCGGCCCAGGCCGCCGGGAACCGCGAGCGCCGCGCGGCGGCCCGCAACGCCGAACCCGAATTCGACACGGTCGCCGAGGCCGCCGCCAGCCGCATGGAGCACCGCCAGGTGCGCCGGTGCCTCAAGACCCTCACCGAGCTGCAACTCCAGGCCGTCACCCTGGCCTACTACGGCGGGCACACCTACCGGCAGGTCGCCACCCTGCTGGAGACCGCCATGCCGACGATCAAGTCCCGCATCCGCGACGGCCTGATCAAACTGCGCGACTGCCTGGAGGTGTCCTCATGAGCGCCGACGCCCACGCCCTCATCGGCGCCTACATCCTCGACGCGGTGGACGAGACCGAGCGCCGCCTGGTCGAAGCGCACCTGACCGAATGCCCTTCATGCCGCCAAGAGGCCGCCGAGCTGCGCGAAGCGGCCTGGCGGCTGTCCGACACGACCATCACCGAACCGCCGTACCGGCTGCGCGACAGCGTCCTCGCCGAGGCGCGGCGCACCCGCCAGGAAGCGCCGTACGGACGCGACGCCGACGACCCCGGCCCTGCGGCAGGCGTGCCCCCCTCGGTCCCGCGACAGGTGTCGTTGCCGCGCCGGGCCTTGGCGCTGGCGGCCGCGGTAGTGCTGGTCGCGTTCGTCGGCGGCGCGGTCGCGTGGGCGCTGATGCGGCAGTCCGGCGACACCGGACCGAGCGGGTCCGACCAGATCGCCTCGGTCCTGGAGGCCGCTGACGCCGAGATCGCCGTCCAGGAGCCGCCGACCGGCGGCAAGGTCACCGTGACCTACTCCGAGGCCCTCGATCAGGCCGTGGTCGTCGTGTCCGGGCTCGCCTCGGTCGGCGAGGACCGGTCCTACCAGGTGTGGCTGGTCGACGCGGCCGGTCAGATCTCGGCCGGCGTCATGGACCCGGGCGACTCCTCGTCCACGATGCTGGTCGAGGGGATCGACGACGCCGACCTCATCGGGATCACGAACGAGCCGGCGGGCGGGTCCCAGGCCCCGACCCTGCCGCTGGTCGCGGACGTGGAACTGTCCTCATAGGATTAGATTATTCACTGCGGGCCGGGTCTTTCGACCTGGCCCGCTTCATGTTTCACCTGCGGGCATCGTCTTGATTGAAAACAAATCAGCCGATCGACCCATCCGGATCCGTCCCCGCTCCGAATCGGGGGCATGAGCAACAAGACGATCGCAGCGTTCGCGGGCATCGCCTGCGCCGGGGCCGCCCTGGCCGCGGCGCAGCTGGTGTCGGCCGCCGTGGCACCGGGCAGCGCCCCGGTCGCCGCGGTGGGGGCCGCGGTCATCGACGCCACCCCCGAGCCGGTCAAAGAGTTCGCCATCAGGGCGTTCGGACAATACGACAAGCTCGTCCTCCTGACCGTCATGGGCGTCACGCTGCTCGCGGCCGCCGCGGTGATCGGCGTGCTCTCGCGCCGCCGCATCGCGGCCGGTTTCGTCGCTCTGGCGGTCCTCGGCGGGGCGGGCGGGGCAGCCGCCCTCGCCCGCCCCGCCTCCCAGCCCGCCTGGATCCTCCCCTCACTCGCCGGGGCCGCCTGCGGCGCCGTCGTCCTGTGGCTGCTGTTCCGACGGCCCGCAGCCACCGGGACGACCGTGCCCGGCCGCGTCGTGGACCGGCGAGGGGTCCTCATCGGCCTGGTGGGGGCCGGTCTGGCGGGAGCGGCCGGATGGCGTCTGAGCGGTACGGGGGAAGTCGACACCGCTCGCGACGCCGTCCGGCTGCCCGCCCCCGCCTCCCCCGGGCCCGAAGGAACCGGGCTCGACATCGAAGGCCTGACGCCGTACCTGACGCCGACCGCCGACTTCTACCGCGTCGACACCGCGCTCGTCCTCCCCCGGCTCCTCCCCCAGGACTACCGGCTGAGCGTCACGGGCAGAGTCGAACGGCCCCTTGAACTCTCGTTCCAAGACCTGCTGGACCGCGACCTCATCGAACGCGAGATCACCTTGTCGTGCGTCTCCAACGAGGTCGGCGGCACGCTCGCGGGCACCGCCCGCTGGCTCGGCGTCCCCCTGGCCCCGCTGCTGGCCGAGGCGGGGCCGGACCCCGACGCCGACCAGGTCGTCGGGCGCTCCGCGGACGGGTGGACGGCGGGCACGCCCACCGCGGTCTGCACGGACGGGCGCGACGCGATGCTGGCCGTCGGCATGAACGGCGAACCGCTGCCGCTGGAGCACGGCTTCCCCGTGCGGATGCTCGTCCCGGGCCTGTACGGCTACGTCTCGGCCACGAAATGGCTCGTCGAACTCGAGCTGTCCTCCTTCGCCGACTTCGACCCGTACTGGGTGCGCCGCGACTGGGCCGCGCAGGCGCCGGTCAAGACGTTCTCGCGCATCGACACCCCCAAGCCGCTGAAGCGGATCGCGACCGGACCGACCGCCGTCGCCGGCGTCGCCTGGGCCCAGCACCGCGGCATCGACCGCGTCGAGGTCCGCGTCGACGGCGGCGACTGGAACGAGGCCGAACTCGCGACCGTCGTCAGCACCGACACGTGGCGGCAGTGGACCTGGGAGTGGGAGGCCGAACCGGGCCGCCACCTCCTGGAGGTCCGCGCCGCCGACAGCGGCGGGGCGACCCAGCCCGAGGAGCGGCAGCCGCCGTTTCCCGACGGCGCCACCGGATGGCACTCCGTGGTCGTCACCGCCGAATGAACCCGCCGGGGGCGAGCGCCCCCGGTACCCGATGAGAGAGGCAAGACCGATGAACCAGCGAATCCTGACCCGCGCCGGAGCCATGGCCCTGGCGGCCGGCTGCGCGATCGCCCTCGCCGCCTGCGGCTCCGACGACAGTGGCGATGACACCACCACCGACGACGCCACCACCGCGGAGGACATGACCGAGGAGACCACCGAGGACGCCGCCGTGAGCGGCGAGTTCGGCACGGCCTGCTCCGCGGTGCCCGCCGACGGCGAGGGCAGCTTCGCGGGCATGGCCGACGACCCGGTCGCCACGGCCGCGAGCAACAACCCGGTCCTGACCACACTGGTCGCGGCCGTCGGCGCCGCCGACCTGGGCGACACCCTCAACTCCGCGGAGGACATCACCGTGTTCGCGCCGACCAATGACGCGTTCGCCAAGATCCCCGCGGCCGACCTCGAAGCGGTGCTGGCCGACACCGAAACGCTCACGAGCATCCTCACCTACCACGTGGTCGGCGGGCGGATCGCCCCTGAGGACCTCGGCACCGCCGGGCCCTTCACCACGCTGCAAGGCGAGCAGATCGAGGTCAGCGGCTCCGGCGAGGAGTTCACCGTCAACGGCGAGGCGACCGTGGTCTGCGGCAACGTCCAGACCGCCAACGCCACGGTGTACCTCATCGACACGGTCCTGATGCCCTGAGACGTGACATGAGACTGCCGGGGTCGACCGCTGAGCGGTCGGCCCCGGCGGCCGTTCCACGCGTGTTCGAGGGTGGAGAAGTCGGTGTGCGGGCCGAATGTCGTACCCCGGTGGGACAATCCGAAGTCGGGCACATCCACGACACCGACGGGGGACACGATGATCGACGGCGACACGCTGCACGAGACCGCGCAGAGGACCGCCGAGGAACTGCCAGCGGCCGTGCTCGAGCACCCGTTCGGGCCGGACTCGGACGTGTTCAAGGTCCGCGGCAAGGTGTTCATGCTGATGATGGGCCTGCGCGGACAGCAGGTGGTGAACCTCAAGGCCGACCCGACCGAGGCCGAGGCGCTTCGGCAGGCCCATGCGGAGATCACCCCCGGCTATCACATGAACAAGCGGCACTGGATCACGCTCGCGCCGGGCGACTCGATCGACCCCGAGCTGGTCCGAGACCTGGTGGCCGACTCCTACCGGCTCGTGGTCGCTGGGCTGCCCGTCTCGCGGCGCCCTGTGGACCCCGCGAAGTTCCGTCCCCGCGACGCCGAGAAGCGGAAGCGCTGATGAAACAACCGCCTCCCGCGCTCCCGCTGTTCGGCGACGACACGCCCCGCCCCCTGGCCGACCGGCTCCGGCCCCGGACGCTCGCCGAGGTCGTCGGCCAGCAGCACCTGCTCGCGGCCGACGCGCCGCTCGGCCGCATGGTCGAACGGGGCCGACTCGTCTCGATCATCCTGTGGGGCCCGCCCGGGTGCGGGAAGACCACGATCGCCCGCCTCCTCGCCGAGCAGTCGAACCTGGCCTTCGAACCGCTCTCGGCCACGTTCTCGGGCGTGGCCGACCTGCGGAAGGTCTTCGGGGCCGCGCAGCAGCGCCGCGAGATCGGCCAGGGGACCCTGTTGTTCGTCGACGAGATCCACCGGTTCAACCGCGCCCAGCAGGACAGCTTCCTGCCTTATGTGGAGGACGGCACCATCGTGCTGGTCGGGGCGACCACGGAGAACCCGAGCTTCGAGCTCAACGGCGCGTTGCTCTCCCGCTGCCAGGTGTTCGTGCTCAACCGCTTGGACGCCGCCGCCCTGGAGACCCTGCTGGCCCGGGCCGAAGCGGACGCGGGCCGGAGCCTGCCGCTCGACGCCGAAGCGCGCGGGGCGCTCGTCGCCATGGCCGACGGCGACGGCCGCTACCTGCTCAACATGGTCGAACAGCTCCAGGCCCTGCCTGAGCAGACCGCGCCGTTGGACACGGCCGCTCTCGCCGCCCAGATCCAGAAGCGCGCGCCGCTGTACGACAAGACCCAGGAGAGCCACTACAACCTCATCTCGGCCGTGCACAAGTCCCTGCGCGGCTCCGACCCCGACGCGGCCCTGTACTGGCTGGCCCGGATGCTCGACGGCGGCGAGGACCCGCTCTTCATCGCCAGGCGCTTGGTGCGCTTCGCCAACGAGGACATCGGGATCGCCGACCCGCAGGCGGTGCAGCAGGCGCTCGCCGCGTGGGACGTGTACGAGCGGCTGGGCTCGCCCGAGGGCGAACTGGCGATCGCTCAGGCCGTGGTCTACCTGGCGACCGCGCCGAAGTCCATCGGCGTGTACCGGGGTTTCGAGGAGGCGATGAGCAGTGCGAAACGGACCGGTTCGCTCGCGCCGCCCATGCACATCCGCAACGCGCCCACCCGGCTGATGAAGGACATCGGCTACGGGAAGGGCTACCAGTACGACCCCGAACTGGCCGAAGGGTTCTCCGGCGCGGATTACTTCCCCGACGACATGGACCGCGAGACCTTCTACCGCCCCACCCGCAACGGTTATGAAGCGCAGATCAGCGAGCGGCTTGAACGCTGGGCCGCGATGCGGGAGGAACGGGATCGCGGCGAGGGCGCGGAGGGCGACGGCGCAGGGCGGTGACGCTGTCCGCGGGCGGTTCGCGGCGATGATGGTCGGTCACGAGCGGTCGGCACAGTCGGCCGTCGGCGCAGGTCAGGACCGAAGGCGGTAGCCCTTGTGCGTGGGGCGGAACCCGGCCGACTCCAGAAGCGGGGCCAGCGGGGATGCTAGAGCCGAAGCGTCGTTGACCCGCTCGATCGAGAGCGGGCCAGTCCTTCCCGCTCGGGTCGCGTCGGCGAGGGCTGCGGTCGCGGCCTTCAGTCGGGCGTCGCCGGACCAGTCGGCGGCCTCCTCATCCGTTGCGGGCCAAGCAAGCAGCGACTTGCCGCCCCGTTCGAGGTAGAGGGCGAGCTCGCCACCGACGAGGACGACCAGCGAGCCCGCTTTGCGGCCGGGCTTGTGGCCGGAACCCGAAGGCGGTTCGGGCCACGGCAGCGCGGCCCCGTACGCGTTCGCGGGGTCGGCGGCGGCGAGCACGGCCACACCACCAGAGCCCGCGCGTTCGCGCCGGGTCGCGGTGGCGCGCAGGCGGTCGACCGCCCCGTCCATCGCGAACTGCGCCGCGCCCAAGCCCTCGACCACGTAGCCGCGACGGGCCTTGCCGGTCTCCTCGAACGCGGACAGCACCCGGTAGACCTTGGCGAAACCGCCTTCGACCGCTTCGGCGGCGACCGCGCCGCGCGTGACGACGCCGTGCCGGTCCAGGAGGGTGCGGGCGAGCGCATGGGCGCGGACGGTGGCGTCCGGTTCCGGTTCGGGCAGCAGGGACCAGCGCCCGGCCAGGGTCGGCACTGCCGCGGTCCCGGTCCGCAGGTCGCGCCAGCCGGAGGGCGCGCCGTAGCGGCCGCGCGGCACTGATCGCTTGGCGCGGTGGGCCGTCGCGCCCGCGGTGCGCCCGGAGCCGAGGAAGGCCCGCAGCGGCGCGAGCGTGTCGTTGGTGACGCGCCCGGACCAGGCCAGGTCCCAGAGGGCCGCGGCGAGCTGGTCGTCCTCGGCTTCGGGATGGCCCTCGGCGCGGATGCGGTCGGCGAGCTGGCGGAAGAAGAGCCCGTAGCCTCCGGCGAGCGCGTCCATGAGGGAGCCGTGCAGGGGGCCAAGTTCGAGAAGCCCCGGCTCGGGCAGGTGCAGCGGGGCGGTCTCGGCGGGGAACAGCGCGATCCAGCCGTCCTTGCCGGGGATCGCGCCCGCGCCCGCCCAGAGGACTTCACCGGAGGCGGTGAGTTCGTCCAGGAGCGCCGGGGTGTAGTCGGCGACGCGCGAAGGCAGGATCAGCTTCTCGAGGGCCGAGGCGGGCACGGCGGCGCCTTGGAGCTGTTCGACGGCGCGCAGCAGGCCGTCGGCGCCGCGCAGGTCACCGCGCGGCGTTCTCTTTGCGGCGCTGCCGGTTTCGGGCGGCGACCAGTGGCCGACGTGCTGCCAGCCCGGCAGGAACTCGGCGAGCGCGGCCGGAGGCACGGGTTCGAGTTCCTGGCGCAGCGCCGCGAGGGAGCGGCGGCGGAGTCGGCGCAGGACCGTGGCGTCGCACCACTCCCGGCCCTGTTCGCCGGGCCGGAACTCGCCCCCGGCCAGGCGGCCCGTGGAGGCGAGGCGGCGCAGCACGCCTTCGGTGACGGCGGTGCCGAGGCCGAAGCGGGCGGCGGCGTCGCCGGAGGTGAACGGCCCGTGGGTGCGGGCGTAGCGGGCGAGGAGGTCGCCGAGGGGATCGGGCACGGGTTCGGTGAAAGCTTCGGGGACGTCCGGGGGCAGCGTGGTGCCGAGGGCGTCGCGCAACCGGCCCGCGTCCTCGATCGCGGCCCAATGTTCAAGGCCCGCAATGCTGACGCGCAGGGCGCGCCCGGTCTTCGCCAGCGCCTGGGCCCATTCGGGGTCGGCGCCGCGTTCGGCGAGTTCGACGTCGGTGAGCGGGCCGAGGACGCGGAGGAGGTCGGCGACGCTTTCGCCGTCGCGGGCGCGGCGGTCCTCGGTGAGCCACTGGAGTTCGCGTTCGAGCAGTTCCAAGGCCTGCGGGTCGAGCAGTTCGCGCAGTTCGGCCTGGCCGAGGAGTTCAGCGAGGAGGCGGGAGTCGAGGGAGAGGGCGGCGGCGCGGCGTTCGGCGAGCGGCGTGTCGCCCTCGTACATGAACTGGGCGACGTAGCCGAACAGGAGTGAGCGGGCGAAGGGCGAGGCTTCGGCGGTGGTGACCTCGACCAGTCGCACTTTGCGGGATTCGATGTCCCCCATGAGGTCGACGAGGCCGGGGACGTCGTAGACGTCTTGGAGGACCTCGCGGACGGCTTCGAGGATGATCGGGAACGAGGGGAACTGGCCCGCGACCTCGAGGAGCTGGGAGGAGCGGAGCCGTTGCTGCCACAGGGGTTGGCGCTTGCCGGGCTGGCGGCGCGGGAGCAGGAGGGCGCGGGCGGCGGCTTCGCGGAAGCGGGAGGCGAAGAGGGAGGAGCCGCTGACGGCGAGGGTGACGATGTCGCCGATCTCGCCGCTGTCGAAGGCGAGGTCGGCGCCGATACCAGCGCCGTCCATTGTGGTGTTTTCGGGGTCGGCCGGGTCCTCGAAGGCGGTGGTCTCGGTGTCGGGCAGGCGCAGCACGATGCCGTCGTCGTGGTGCATCAGCTGCGGGTCCATGCCGTACCGTTCGCGCAGGCGCGCACCGAGGGCGAGCGCCCACGGGGCGTGGACCTGGGCGCCGAACGGGGAGTGGACGACGATCCGCCAGTCGCCCAGTTCGTCGCGGAAGCGCTCGATGACGATGGTGTGGTCGTCGGGAATGTGGCCGGTGGCCTCGCGCTGGTCGTGCAGGTAGGCGAGGGCGTTGCGGGCGGCGAACTCGTCCAGGCCCGCCTTGGCGAGGCGGGCGCGGGCATCGTCTGCGGGCAGTGCGCCGAGTTCACGGACGAACGCGCCGAGCGCGCGGCCCAGTTCGAGGGGCCGTCCGAGGCCGTCGCCGACCCAGAACGGGAGGCGGCCGGGCACGCCGGGAGCCGGGGAGACCACGACGCGGTCGCGGGTGACCTCCTCGATCCGCCAGGAGGAGGTGCCGAGCGAGAACACGTCGCCCACCCTGGATTCGTAGACCATCTCCTCGTCGAGTTCGCCGACGCGGCCGCCGCCGCGCTTGGGGTCGGTGCCCGCGAGACCGTGCCCCTGAAGGAAAACTCCGAACAGGCCGCGGTCGGGGATGGTGCCGCCGGAGGTGACGGCCAGGCGCTGTGCGCCGGGGCGGCCGGTGACGGCGCCGGTGGTCCGGTCCCAGACCACGCGGGGTCGCAGTTCGGCGAAGGCGTCGGAGGGGTAGCGGCCCGCGAGCATGTCCAATGTGGCGGTGAAGGCGGATTCGGGGAGGGACGCGAAGGGTGCGGCCCGGCGGACCAGGTCCAGCATCGCGTCGGCGTTCCACTCGTCCATCGCGGTCATCGCCACGATCTGCTGGGCGAGGACGTCCAGGGGGTTGACCGGGACCTTGAGCGCCTCGATCTTCCCTTCGCGCATCCGTTCGGCGACCACCGCGGACTGGATGAGGTCGCCGCGGGTCTTGGGGAAGAAGACGCCGCGGGAGACCGCGCCGACCTGGTGACCCGCGCGGCCCACGCGCTGGAGCCCGGAGGCGACGGAGGGCGGCGCTTCGACCTGCACGACCAGGTCGACGGTGCCCATGTCGATGCCGAGTTCGAGACTGGAGGTGGCGACGACGGCGCGGAGCCGTCCGGCCTTGAGGTCGTCCTCGACCAGGGCGCGCTGCTCCTTGGAGATCGAGCCGTGGTGGGTGCGGGCGAGGACGGGCGGCGCTCCGGGCGTGGCCGAGGCGTTGCCCATCATGGCGGCGGGGCCGTGGCTCTCGGGGAGGGGCTGGCCGGTCCGGCGTTCGTATTCGATCTCGTTGAGCCGGTTGGAGAGTCGTTCGGCCACGCGGCGGGCGTTGGTGAAGACGATGGTCGAGCGGTGCTGCTGGACAAGGTCGGTGATGCGCTCTTCGACGTGCGGCCAGATGGAGCTGGTGGCGCGGGCCTCCGCGGCCGTGGAGGACGCGGCGTTCGGGGCCTCGCCCAGCTCCCCCATGTCCTCGACCGGGACGACGACCGAGAGGTCGAAGACCTTCTCCGAGGGCGGCTGGACGATCTCGACGCTCCGCTGCGGTGACAAGAAGCGGGCCACTTCCTCGACCGGGACGACGACCGAGAGGTCGAAGACCTTCTCCGAGGGCGGCTGGACGATCTCGACGCTCCGCTGCGGCGACAAGAAGCGGGCCACTTCCTCGACCGGGCGGACGGTGGCCGACAGGCCGATCCGGCGGGCGGGCCGGTCCAGCAGCTCGTCCAGCCGTTCCAGCGAGAGCGCGAGGTGGGCGCCGCGCTTGGTGCCCGCGACGGCGTGGACCTCGTCGATGATCACCGTCTCGATCCCGGCCAGCGCCTCGCGAGTGGCCGAGGTCAGCATCAGGAACAGCGATTCGGGGGTGGTGATCAGGATGTCCGGCGGACGGAGGGCAATCGCGCGGCGTTCGGACTGCGGGGTGTCGCCCGAGCGCACGCCGACCCGGATCTCGGGTTCGGGGAGGCCGAGCCGCGCGCACTCCTCGCGGATCCCGGCCAGCGGCACGCTGAGGTTGCGCTCCACGTCCACACCCAGGGCTTTCAGGGGTGAGAGGTACAGGACGCGGCAGCGGCGCTTGGGTTCGGCGGGCGGCGGTGCGGCGGCGAGGTCGTCCAGGGCCGAGAGGAACGCCGCGAGGGTCTTGCCCGAACCGGTGGGCGCGACGACCAGGACGTCCTTCTGCTCAGCGAGGGCGGCCCAGGCGCCTTGCTGGGCGGCGGTGGGCGCGTCGAAGACGCGGGTGAACCAGGCGGCGGTCGGGGGCGAGAAGCGGGCGAGTGCGGGGTGCGGCGGACGGACCATGCCGTCCATGGTGCCCCACCCGATGCGATTCGCTCCGCGCTTTACTTCAGGTCGGCGAGGAGGGCGTCGAGCGCCGCGGTCAGCGCTTCGGTATTGGCCGCGTCGAACCAGGTGGTGCGGATGCGCTCGTTGGTGCCGCCCGGCGTCTCGTGGTCGCGGGCGATCCGCTCCAGGGAGCGCGATTCGTCGCTCAGCGTGCGCCCGAGGTCTTCGAAGAGGCCGCGCACGAAGTGGTCCGCGTCCTGGGGCGGGATGCCTTGCCGCGCAGCCCATTCGGTGAGCGTGACGAGGTACTGGTAGTGGGTGGTGAGTGTGGAGGTGAGTGCGGTGAAGACGCTGAACGCCGCCTCGTCCGCGACCGGGAGCGATCCGCCGAGGCCGTCGAAGAGGGCGTCGACCTCCGGGTGGGAGGGGTAGACGACGGTGACGGAGCGGCGTTCGCGCGCGGCGGGCAGCGGGATGGCCCGCACCACCGCGGCGTCGGTGCCGAGCGTCGTGCGCAGGTCGGCGATGCTGACGCCCGCCATGACGCTGACCACGACGCGGTCGGCGCCGATCCGGAGCCCGGCGAGGGCTTCGGCGTGGCCGACGTGGCGGACGGCGATGATGACGAGCTTGGAGCGGTCGATGACGTCCTGGTTGGAGGCGCACACCTGGACGTTCGGGAACCGCTGGGAGAGTTCGGCGGCGGCCTGGGCCCCGCGCGGCGAGAGGTGGATCTGGGGCGGCGCTTCGACCCCGTCGCTGAGGCCCTCCACGATGGCCCGTCCGATCTCGCCCACGCCGATGATCCCGATGCTCTGCATTGCCGCTCCTCGTCCGCTTGCCTGCCCGCAGGATTCTAGTTGGCCTGAAGTCAGGCGTCGCCGATCCGCTCCAGCAGGCGGAGGAGCTCACGTCGATCGGCGGCACTGAGCCGTTCGGTGACCGCGGCTTCAGCCTCGTGCCAGGCGGCCATGACGCCGTCGACCGCCTCCTCGCCTTGTTCGGTCAAGCGGAGTCGGACCACGCGCCGGTCGGCGTCGTCCTGGACCCGCTGGACGAAGCCGGAGCGTTCCATGCGGCTGACGGCCTTGGCGATGGTGGGCTGCTCGATGCCCATGCGCGCCACCAGTTCCGCCTGCGTGGAACCCGGATGGCCGTGAAGGTCGACGACGATGAGCTCCTGGCCGGGGTGCAGGCCGAGCAGGGCGAGCCGATGCGTGAGGTCGGTCCGGTGGGCGCGCACCGCGTGGGCGAGCGCGTAACCGACCGGGCCGACGCTGCGGGCGGTCTCACGGCCCGACCGGGGTCTCGAGGTCTCCATGGTCGAGGATTGTACAGTCGGCTATTATATAGCCGGGTATATACATTCTCGTTTCGGAGGCATCGTGGTCCATCTGCTGCACATCGACTCCAGCGCCAGGAAGCGCTCCTTCTCGCGCGAGGTCGCGGGCGCGTTCGCCACCGCATGGCGCTCGCACCACCCCGAGGGCGTCTATACCTACCGCGACCTGGGCACCGATCCCGTTCCGCCGGTGGACGAGGCGCGCACCGAGATCGCCATCCAGGCCTCGGCCGCGGGCCTGCGGGGACTGGACGCCATGCCCGACGCGGTCCGCACCCCCGCGCAGGAGCAGAGCTGGGCGGTGAGCCGGCCGCTCATCGAGGAGCTGATCGCCGCCGACGTACTGCTCATCGGCAGCCCGATGTACAACTTCTCGATCCCCTCGGTGCTCAAGGCCTGGATCGACCAGGTCTCCTTCCCGTGGCTGCCGCTGGCCGGGAAGACCGCCGTCGTGGTCACCGCCCGAGGCGGCTCGTACGCGCCGGGCGCACCCCGCGCCGAACACGACCACCAGGAGCCCTACCTGCGGTCCTACTTCTCGACCCTCGGCCTCACGGACCTGCACTTCATCCACACCGAGATGAACAACGCGCTCCACGTGCCGTTCCTCGCCGAGTACAAGGACGCGCACCACGCCTCGCGCGCGGCCGCGCTGCACGCCGCCGCCGAACTCGCGAAGGCGATCGGCGAGCGCGCCGGGCAGCCCGGCTGACGGATGCGAAGGAGGAGCCGATGCGGCGCTCGGCCGCATCGGCTCACGTCCTGAGCCGCAGACTCAGCCTCGGCGTTCGGCCGCGACGAGGGCCAGCACGCGTTCGCGTTCGGCGCGGCCCCAAGTCTCCTTGGTGACGAGGATGCCGACCAGGCCGATGAGCGCCGCCCCCAGGTACAGCATCGAGGCGCCGGGCCAGCCGAACACGCCGACGAGCGCGGCCGCGAGCAGCGGCGCGAAGCCGCCCAGGGCGGCCGCGGTCTGGTAGCCGAGCGAGGCGCCCGAGGCCCGCGTCGCGGTGCGGAACTGCTCGGTGAGCAGCGATCCCTGTGTGCCCGTGAGGGAGGCGTGGATGAAGCCGATGCCGATGATGAACACCGTCACGACCAGCACCGGCTGCCCCTCGTTCGTCAGCAGGTACATCGGGAACGCGAACAGGGCCGCCGCGACGCAGCCGACGATGTAGATCGGGCGCCTGCCGATCCGGTCGGTGAGGCTGCCGGCCAGGAACGTCACGGCGATCGCCAGGATGCTCGCGGCGGTGATCGCGCCGAGCGCCGTCGAGCGCAGCTCCGGGTCGCGCTCCGAGAGGTAGTTGAGCAGGTAGGTCGCCGTCGAGTAGTACGCGAAGGACTCCACCAGGCGCAGGGCGATCACCCGCAGGATGCCCCGCCAGTCCTCGCGCAACGTGGCCAGCAGCGGGTTCTTCTCGGTCTTGCCGCTCGCCTGCGCCTCCTGGAACTCGGGCGATTCGGACAGGCGCGAGCGCACGATGAGCGCGACGATGACGAGGACGGCGCTGAACAGGAACGGCGTGCGCCACTGCCAGTCCCCTTCGAGGGTCGAGCTCCACGCGAAGACGCCGCTCGCGAGCGCGATGCCCAGCGGGTTGCCCGACTGCGGGATCGCGGCGAACATGCCGCGCCGGTGCCACGGCGCGTGCTCGTAGGCCATCGTGATCGCGCCGCCCCACTCCGCGCCGAACGCGAGGCCCTGGACCATCCGGATCACGGTGAGGATGATCGGCGCGGCCACGCCGATCTGCGCGTACGTCGGCATCAGGCCGATGGCGAAGGTCGCGGCGCCCATGACGATCATGGCGGCGACCAGCACGGGCTTGCGGCCGTACCGGTCGCCGAGGTAGCCGCCGATCGCGCCGCCGAGGGGCCGCATGACGAAACCGACCGCGAGCGTGGCGAAGGCGAGCAGGGTGCTCACCAGGGGGTCTTCGGAGGGGAAGAACGTGACGCCGAAGTAGAGGGCCGCGGCGGTGCCGTAGGCGATGAAGTCGTAGTTCTCGACGCTGGTGCCCGCGGCCGCCGCGATGGCGGTCTTGACGCGGTCCTTCGAGCCGAGCACGCTCGGCCTGGTGTCGGTTGCCGTTGGAGGCATGGGGATCTCCTTTGATCGGGGTGGACGGGTGGACGGGTCAGTCCATGGGGGCGGACTTGCTTGTGGCCCGGTCGGGGGCGCGGTCGAGGGCGTTGAGCTTGGCGACGCGGCGGCGGGTGTCCTCGTCGTCGTCGAAGGCGGCGCCGAGGAATTCGCGCACGATGTCGGGGACGAGCGCGTGCGGGACGAGCCAGGCGCCCATGGCGATGGCGTTGGCGTCGTCGTGCTCGACGGCCTGATGCGCCGAGTACGGCTCGTGGGCGAGCCCGCAGCGGATCCCGGGGAGCTTGTTGGCGGCCATCACGGCCCCTTGGCCGGTGCCGCAGACGAGGATGGCGCGTTCGGCGCGGCCGTCGAGCACGGGGCGGCAGGTGGCCTGCGTGATGTCCGGGAAGTCGACCGGGTCGGTGCCGTCGGTGCCGCAGTCGAGGACCTCGTGGCCGAGGGATTCGACGACGGCGCGGACGGTGTCCTTCAGCGGGAAGCCGGCGTGGTCGGCGCCGAGCGCGATCTTCATCGGACGGTGGTCCTCTCGATGGGGTTCTCGTGGAACGGGATGCGGGCGAGCCGTTCGACCTCGCCGCGACGGGGAATGGACGAGGAGGCGCCCGGTTTCACGACCGCGAGGGACGCGGCGTCGAGGGCGTGCCGGAGCCGCTCGGGCAGCGGCAGATCGGCCAGCGCCGCGAAGTACCCGGCGAAGGTGTCGCCCGCGGCCGTGGTGTCGACGGCGTCCATGCGGCGCGCCGGTGCGCTGCCGGTGGCGCCCGCGACGCGGTAGGCCGCGCCTGCCGCGCCGAGCGTGCAGATGACGTCCGCGCCCGTGGCTTCGGCGATCCCGGCCATGAGTTCGCCGGTGTCCGCGCCGCCGACGCCGTGCAGGGCGGCCAGGCGCTCGAGTTCGTGCTCGTTGACCACCAGCAGGTCGACGCCGGGGATCAAGGCTGCGGCGGAGGTCGGTGCGGGGGCGGCGTTCCAGATGACGAGGGCGCCCGCGTCCCGGGCCAGGCCCGCGGCGAGGCGGGAGATGCCGGCGGGGATCTCGTTCTGCAGCAGCAGGACGTCTCCCGGTTGCAGTGTCCGGCAGGCCTCGCGCACGGCGTCCGCGCGGATCGCGTGGTTGGCGCCGGGGACGATGACGATCGCGTTCTCCGCGTCGTCGTCGATGAGGACGATGGCGCGCCCGGAGGGGGTGTGGTCCAGGCGGTCGATCCCCTCGACACCGATGCCGTCGGCTTCGAGTGCGGCGACCGGCGCGGTCCCGTCCTGCGCGCCGACGGCGCCGACCATGCGGACGGCGGCACCGGCTCGTGCGGCGGCGACGGCCTGGTTCGCGCCCTTGCCGCCCAGCGCGGTGTCCAGTGTGGAGGCGCTGAGGGTCTCGCCGGGCCGGGGGAAGCGGGGGACGCGGACGGCGTCGTCGATGTTGACGCTGCCGACGACGAGGACGCCGGGACTCATGCGCGGTCTCCTTCCGAGCGGTCGATGAAGGTCGTGGCGATGCGCTGGGAGGCCGGGGCACCGCCGCCGATGATGTCGAGGAGGCCCCGGACTCCGGCGCGGCCGATCTCGGAGGCGTCGTTGCGGACGGCGCTGATCGGCGGGGAGGTGTAGGCGAACCATTCGATGTCGTCGAAGGAGACGAACTCGAGGTGCGCGGCCGCTTCGGCCCCGAGGCGTTCGCGGACGGCGCGCATCGCGCCGAGCGTGGTCTGCCCGTTGGCGGCGAACACGGCGGTGGGCCGGGCGCCCCGGTCGAGGATGCGCAGCATGGCTGCGGCCGCGCCGTCGGCGAGGAAGTCGCCGGCGTCGATGAGCGCGTCGTCGGTGCTGATGCCGTGGGCCTCGCGTCCGGCGAGGTAGGCGTCGTGCCGCTCGGCGCCGGTCGAGAAGGCCTCGGGGCCGCCGATGAAGGCGACGTCGCGGTGGCCGCGGCGCTGGAGCCAGGCGAGCGCCTGGGCGACGCCTCCGGCGTTGTCGGTCCCGAAGAGCGGGGCGCTGACGCCCTCGATGGCGCGGTTGAGCAGGACGATGGGCAGTTTCGCGGCGAGCAGGGCGTCCAATCGGTCGGTCCTGGGGCCCTGCGGGGAGAGGAGGAGCCCGTCGACGCGCTGGGACACGAAGGCGTCGAGCACCGCGTCGGCTTGCGCCGCATCCTCGTTGGCGTTGGCGAGCAGCACGGTGTAGCCGAGGGCGCGCGCCTCCTGCTCGGCCGCGTGGGCGAGTTCGGAGAAGAACGGGTTGCGGATGTCGGAGACGAGCAGGCCGAGCACGTCGGTGCGGGCGCGGCGCAGGGAGCGGGCCGGGCCGTTGGCGACGTAGCCGAGGTCGCGGGCGGCGGCGAGGACCCGGTTGCGGGAGTCCGGCGAGGTCTGCGGGCTGCCGCTGAGGACGCGGGAGGCGGTGCCCACCGCGACCCCCGCACGCGCCGCGACGTCCTTGATCGTGGCCAAGCTGCATCACCTCTCGGTTGCCGAACTGCCGTTTCCTCATTTCATGGAAACGATTCCATGACGGAAACGTTTCCATCGTAACCACGACCACCGGTAAAACGCAACCCTGTCGGACCTGGGCCGTAGGGTGGAGGCCGTGAGCGATCGACAGCAGGCCGCAGTGTCCGTGCCCGAGGTGATGGCCGAGCTGGCCGCGCTGGAGGACCCGAAGATGCGCGCGGTGAACGAGCGGCACGGCGACGACCACGGCGTCAACCTGAGCAAGTTGCGCGCGATCGCGAAGCGCCTCAAGACCCGGCACGAGTTCGGGCGGGAGCTGTGGGCGACCGGCGACACCGCGGCGCGGCTCCTGGCGATCCTCATCAGCCGCCCGCGCGAGTTCGCCGAGGAGGACCTGGACCGCATGCTGCGCGAGGCCCGGGCGCCCAAGGTGCAGGACTGGCTCGTGAACTACGTCGTGAAGAAGAGCCCCCACGCCGAAGCGCTGCGGCGCAAGTGGTTCGACGACCCCGATCCCGTGGTCGCCAGCGCGGGCTGGGCCCTCACCACCGACCGCGTCGCCAAGCGGCCCGAGGGCCTCGACCTGGACGCCCTGCTGGACCTGGTCGAGGCGCAGATGAAGGATGCGCCCGACCGTCTGCAATGGGCGATGAACGAGTGCCTGGCCCGCATCGGCATCAGCCATCCGGAGCAGCGCGCCCGCGCGATCGACATCGGCGAGCGCCTCGAGGTGCTCAAGGACTACCCCACTCCCCCGAACTGCACGTCGCCCTTCGCGCCCATATGGATCGCCGAGATCGTGCGCCGCCAGGAGAACGCCTGATCTGAGCGCCGGTTCGGGCGGGCCCTAGCCGGGTGCGGCCAGGACGGATTGCACCGTGGCGGTGACGACCTCGGCGACCTCCTCGGTGGTGAGGTTGCCGCGGCGGTGCTGTTCGGCGGCCCCGTGCAGGAGGTACTGCACGACGTTGACGAGCCAGGCGAGCGGCAGGTCGGTGCGGAAGACCCCGTCCTCCTGGCCGCGGCTAATGAGCTCTTCGACGCGTGCCGCGGGTTCGGCGTGCAGTTCCCTGAGCCGCCCGGCGGGCAGGACCCCTTGGGCCGCTTCGAGCAGCGCCGCCGATTCGGCGACCAGTGCCCAGCTGGAGGCCAGCAGCCGGTTCAGGGCCTCGCGCGCGTCGCCGTCGAGGTCGACCGCCGACAGGGTCGCCTCGCCGGCACCGAGCGCGTCGGCGAGGGCGGCCTCGACCAGTTCCGCGCGGGTTCGGAAGTGCCCGTAGAGGGTCATGCGGCCGACTCCGGCCGCGGCGGCGATGGTCTCGATGGTGGCCGCCGGGTCCTCGCTGAGGCTCGCGCGCGCCGCCGCGACGATGCGGGCGATGCTGCGTTCGGCGTCGGCGCGCCGACGCGGGCGGGTGCTGGAATCCATGGGGACAGCGTAACTCGTACGGGAATATACGAGCTAAGCTCTCGGTTATAACTCGTACTTGAACATACGACTTAACGTCTGGAGGCGGTCATGACCACCGATTCGACCCTGCTACCGCAGGCACCCCATCCGCTGCGATGGAGAATGCTGGGGTTCCTCGGCGCGGCCCAGCTGATGCTCATCCTCGATGTGACCGTGGTGGCGATCGCCTTGCCCCACATCGAGACCGAGCTCCACCTGAGCCGTGAAGCGCTGACGTGGACCGTGAGCGCCTACACCCTGGTGTTCGGCGGCCTCATGCTCCTGGGCGGGCGCATCGCCGACCTCGTCGGCGCGAAGCGCGTCGTCCTCGCCGGGCTGCTGATCTTCACCGCGGCCTCCCTCGCCACCGGGCTCGCCGGATCCTCCGAACTCCTCCTGGGCGGCCGCATCGCCCAAGGCGTCGGCGCCGCGCTCCTCTCACCCGCGGCATTGTCACTGGTCGTGACGCTCTTCGACGGCGAGGAACGCAACAAAGCGCTCGGCATCTGGTCCGCACTCGGCGGCGGCGGGGCGGCACTCGGCCTGCTCCTGGGCGGCCTCCTCACCGCAGGACCGGGCTGGGCGTGGGTCTTCTTCATCAACGTGCCGATCGGCCTCGCCATCATCGCCGCACTCGCCCGACTCCTGCCCCGCCAGGGCGCGACCGCGCCGCGAGCGCGCCTCGACCTCCTCGGCGCACTGCTGGTGACCGCCTCGTCCGGCGTCCTGATCTACGCGCTCATCAACGCGGGCGACGCCGGATGGCTCTCCGCCGCAACCGGAACGCTCGTCCTCGCCGCAGTCATCGGCTACCTGCTGTTCGTCCTCTGGCAGCGGAAGGCGCGCTCGCCCCTGATGGACGTGGTCCTGCTGGCGCGCCGCCCGGTCGCGACCGGCACCTTCCTCATCCTCATGGCGACCGTCCTGATGATCGCCGTGTTCTTCCTGGGCACCTTCTACTTCCAGCACGGGCGCGGCTACGGCGCACTGCGGACCGGACTGCTGTTCCTCCCGGTCGCGCTGGCGACCATGGCCGGAGCCAACGCGACCGGACGGGCCCTCGCCAAGCACGGCTCACGACGCCTCGCGGTGGCCGGTCTGCTCATCGCGGCGGTCGGCCTCACGATCCCCGCATTGTGGACGAACCCCGTCGCGGTCACCGTGGGCGTGGCGATCGCGGGCGCCGGGACGGGCGCCCTGTACGTGGTCGCCTCGGCGACCGCGCTCGGCCAGGTGGCCCCGCACGAGGCCGGCATCGCCTCAGGCATCGTGAGCACCTTCCACGAGTTCGGCGCGTCCATCGGCGCCGCCGTCGTCTCCAGCGTCGCGGCGGTCAGCATCGCGGGCGACTCGCTCACCGGCTTCACGAACGGCTTCATCGTCATCGCGATCAGCGCGGGCGCCGGAGCGGTCGTCGCCGCATTCCTGACCCCCGGCCGCCCTGCGGCAGCGCGCTGAATCCGTACCGTCCACTCCGGCGGCGGCCTGGGCCCGCCGCCGGAATCCCTTCCCTCCCTGAATGAAAGCGTCGTGATGAGCGCACCGACACGGGCACCGTTCCTCGCCAGGCTGCTGGTCTCCGGGGCGGGGATCATGAGCCTCGCCAACTCGATCACCATCCCCTTCCTGGCCGTGTTCCTCCGGCGCGAACTCGGCCTCGACCCCGCGACCATCGGCCTGGTCATCGGATCCTCGGTGCTCTTCTCGATCGCCGCCGGATTCCTCGGCGGCACCCTCTCGGACCTCCTCGGCCGCACCCCGATCCTCATCGCCGGACTGCTCGGCGTGATCGCCTCCTTCATCGGGTTCGCCCTCGCCGAGAACCTGACCGCCGTGTTCGCGTGGAACGCGGTCATGGCGCTGTCGACCAGTTCGTTCGGACCGGTCGTCAAGGCCCTGCTCGGCGACCTCCTCCCCGCCGAGGCCCGCGTCCGCTGGTTCTCCTACCAGTACCTGTCCACGAACGTCGGGTACGCGGTCGGCCCGCTCATCGGCGTCGCCCTCGGCCTGGCGGGCGGCCGGGCGGCGTTCCTCGCCGGGGCGGTCCTCTACGGCGCCTACCTCACCGCGCTGGCGTTCACCCTCCGGAGCGCCCCGCACGCTCCGGCACCGGTTGCGGCGCAGGAGGAACGGCCGAGCGCCGGAGCGAGGCTCCTCGCCAGCTTCCGCGCCGTCGCCGCCGATCCCCGGCTCCTGTGCCTCCTGCTCGCCGGTCTACTGCTCGAATCCGTCCAGCTCCGCATCTCGGCCCTGCTGGCCCAGCACCTCGACCTCGGCTTCGCCGACGGCGCAAGCATCCTCGCGGCGGTCATGACCACCAACGCCGTCACCGTCGTCGCCCTCCAGCTGTTCGCCTCCAGGCTCGCGCAGCGGTGGGAGCCGATCACCGCGATCACCGTGGGCGGGCTGCTCTTGTTCGTGGGCATGGCGGGGTTCGCCGTGTCCGGCGCGCTCTGGCAGTTCGTGGCCGCGATGGTCGTCTTCAGCATCGGCGAGACGTTCATCGTGCCCTCCGAGTTCGCCCTCATCGACCGGATCGCGCCGCCCGAGCACCGCGGCAGCTACTTCGGCGCGCAGACCTTCACCCAGTTCGGCGGCTTCGTCGGCCCGTTCGTCGGCGGCCTCCTGCTGTCCACATGGGACGGCACGGTGATGTTCCTCGGCATCGGCGCGCTCGCCCTCCTCGGCACGGCGGTCTACGCGACCATCGGCCGGGTCCTGCCCGGACTCACGGGCAGGCCCCGGGAGACCGCTGCTGAAGCCGTCAGGTGAGCGCCCTCGGCCCAACGATCACGGCAGTTCGGTCAGCTCGATCATGGTGGAGGCGTAGTCGGCCGGGTCGAGGCCGAGATCAAGGCCGTGGGTGGTCAGCACCAGGCCGTGGTGCACCCGGCCGGTGCGCTCGTCGCGGTACCGGGCGTCGGGTTCGAGGCCGTGGAGCTTGAGCAGCGGATCGCCGTATCCGAAGGCGCGGGCCTGGCGCCAGGCCAGCACCACGACCGTCCCGTCCCGCTCGAACTGGACGCCCGACACCGCCCCTGACCGCAGCGGGTGCCGTCGTCCGAGTTGGACGACGGGTCGGATCCGCTTGTAGTCGGCCACCAGCTCGGCCCCGCGCGCCAGTTCCTCCTCACTCCAGATGCGCAGGTCCCCGCCCACGGCGAGCGCGCCCGCCATGGCGACGTGGAAGCGGAAGTCGAGCGGGACCACCCTGCGGGTCAACGGGTTGGGCGAGTCGGTGACCCAGGTGCCCATGACGCGGGCGGGGTAGATCTGCGCGAAGCCCTCCTGGATGGCGATCCGGTCCACGGCGTCGGTGTTGTCCGAGGTCCACACCTGGTCGGTGCGGCGCAGGATGCCGAGGTCCACGCGGCCGCCACCCGAGGAGCACGACTCGATGCGCAGGTCGGGGTGGTCGGCGCGGAGCCGGTCGAGGATGCCGTAGAGGTTGCGGGTGTGGTCGAACCAGAGCCGGTCCGGGTCCTCCGCGCCGGGCCAGCCGGCCTCGCTGAAGGGCCGGTTCATGTCCCACTTGACGAAGTCGATCTCGTTGTCGCTCAGCAACTCGTCGAGCCGGGCGTGGATCCACTCGGCCACGTCGGGGCGGGCCAGGTTCAGCACCAGCTGCTGGCGCACTTCGCTGCGGCGCCGGTGCGGCTGGTGGTAGACCCAGTCGGGGTGGGCGCGGTACAGGTCGGAATCGGGGTTGACCATCTCCGGTTCGACCCAGATCCCGAACCGCATCCCGAGTTCGTGGACGTGCTTGATCAAGGGCCCCAAGCCGTCGGGGAACCGATCGGGGTTCGGGGTCCAGTCGCCGAGCCCGGCCCGGTCGTTGACGCGGGCGCCGAACCAGCCGTCGTCCATGACGAACAGCTCGCAGCCCATCGCCGCCGCCCCCTCGGCCAATCGCATCTGGTCCTCGGCGGTGAAGTCGAACTCCGTCGCCTCCCAGGAGTTGTAGAGGATCGGGCGGACCTCGTCGGGGTGCGGCAGGACGTGGGCGAGCGTGTAGTCGTGCCAGGCGCTCGCGGCCGCGGCGAAGCCGCCATCGGTGTGCAGTCCGGCCGCGACGGGCGTCTCGAGGGTCTCGCCGCCGCGCAGGCGGATCGCGACCGGGTCGTGGCCGAAACCGGCGGAGACGACGACGCGGCCGGTCGGGGCCTTCTCGACGGTGACGCGCCAGGTGCCGCTCCAGGCGAGGGCGGTCGACCAGACCGCGCCGCGGGTCTCGGTGGTCTCGCCGTCGTCCACGGCGATCCACGGATTGGCCTGATGGCTCGTGACGCCCCGGCGGGAACCGATCACGGTCTCGCCGTACGGGATCGTGGTGCGGGTGAGCTGGGTTTCGGCGCCCCATTCGCCGTGCAGCTGGCTGAGGCGGGGCGCGTCGAGTTCGGGGAGGACCCAGGTGGCCGAGTCGGCGCGGACGACCTCGATGTCCTCGGTGCCGCTGTTGCGCAAGGTGATCGAGCGCTCGATGACGTCGGTGTCGGACTGGGTGCGGTAGCGGGCGCGCAGTTCGAGCGGGTAATGCCGGTCGGCGAAGACGAGGGTGAGGGCGCCGTACGCTTCGGTCGCCTCGGTGAAGGCGAGTTCGAGGTCGCGGGTGCCGTCGGCGAAGCGGACTTGGATGCCGTTGTGGCCGTATTGGAACGCCGACGCGCCGCCGAGGTCGAGGCGCACCTCGCGCCCCACGACGGGCCTGAAGGGCGTCTCGGAGAGGTCGAGGAGGGCCAGCGCCTGTTCCGGGCGCAGCCGGGGTCCCCAGTGGAGGCCGTGGAGCCGGTCGTCTTCGTCCAGGGCCACGACATAGCTCGTGTTCGGCGTGTCGATGGTCCAGAGGCGGGGTTCGCGCGCGGTCATGCGGCGTCCTTTCAAGAGTGTCGGTCATTCCAAGGGTGTCGGTGCGTCGTGGTCTCCGTGGTGCGAGCCCGCCCCATGAGGTGGGACGGGCTCCGAAGCCGATGGTGAGCGGTCGTCATCGCCGTGGGGGGCCGGAGGTCTCCCTGACGATGAGTTCCGGGGAACGCCAGGAGGGTCGGGGTTCGGCGCCGCCTTCGAGCTTGTGGCGCAGCAGCTCGAACGCGCCGCGGCCGACGCCGCGGAAGTCGAGGTCGACGGTGGTCAGCGGCGGCACGTGGTAGGCGGCGAGGGGGCAGTCGTCGAAGCCGACGACGCTCAGGTCGCCCGGGACGGTCCGTCCGGCCCGGTGCGCCGCGTGCAGGACGCCGAAGGCGAGGTCGTCGTTGCCGCACAGGATCGCGGTCACCGCGGGGTCGGCGACGAGGGCGGCCGCCGCCTCAGACGCGGCGCCGACGGACCATCCGGAGTTGACGACCTCGGGCGCCTCGATCCCGGCGTCGGCGAGCGCGTCGGCCCAGCCGGTCCGGCGGCTCGCCTTGGAGGGGATGGCCAAGTAGTGGACCGTGTTGTGGCCCATGGAGAGCAGGTACCGGGTGGCGCGGGCGGCGACGGTGCGGTCGTCGAGCGAGACGCGCCAGTCGGCCGCTCCCGCGTCGTCTTCGACGCCGAGGTGCTCGCCGCCGGTGGCGATGGTCGTGCCCGGCTGCGCCTGGTGCAGCACCCGCATCGCGCCGGTGGTGGTCTCGTCGTGGGCGATGACGATGGCCGGGGCCCCGTCGTGCGGGAGGCGGCCGAGGATGTCGGCGTCGGTGTAGGTCTCCTCGGGGTCCAGGACGGAGATGAGGATGGTGAACCCGGCGGTCCGCGCGGCGTCCTCGATGCCGCGGAGGGTCTCGGCGGTCCCGTACAGGGAGGTGTCGGTGGTGAGGACGGTGACCGACCGCACGGCGCCCCCGGCGAGGGTGCGCGCGGAGCGGTTGGGCCGGTAGCCCAGGTCGCTGATCGCGGCTTTCACCCTGGCCCGGGTGGCGTCGGCGACCATCGGGGAGTCGTTGATGACCCGCGAGACGGTCTGGTGCGACACCCCCGCCCGCTTCGCCACGTCGAACATGCTGACGGGTCTGGGTTCGGCTGCGCTCATGCGGTCGGTCACCTCTCGTTTCCGGTTACTCGGCGTTGGCGATCGCGACGACCGCCTCGGCCGCTTCCTGGGCGTCCTTCTGTCCCAGCCAGACCTGATTGAACTCGTCCAGTGCGGCGGTGCCGAAGGCGGCGTCGTTCATCGACAGCGGGTAGCCGGTGGTGGTGCCTTCGGCGGCGGTCTGGAAGCCGGTCACGTCGATGCCCTGGTCGGCCCAGTAGTCGGCGAAGCCCTGGTTGAGGGAGGACACGCCCGGCCACACCGATCCCTGTTCGGTGGCGATGGATTGGGCCGCTTCGGAGCCGAGGAACTTCACGAGCTCCCAGGCCTCGTCGGGGTGCTCGGTGCCCGCGTAGATCGCGTTCGACAGGCCGTTGATGACGGTGCCGGAGCCGACCGGGCCGGAGGGGTTGTCGGCCACGGCCCAGGAGCCCGGCTCCAGCCCGTCGCGGTAGAAGCCGAGCATCCACGAGCCGTCGAGGGTGGTGGCGGCCTGGCCGGGGACCACGTAGTCGCCTGGAACGCCGCCGTTGGGCTGGTTGGTCGATTCGGCCGGGACGGCCACGTGCCACTTGTTGTAGAGGTCGGCGGTGAACTGGAGGGCCTCGACGCATTCAGGGGCGTCGATGGCGTAGTCGCCCCAGGGTTCGGCCTGGAGGGAGCAGCCGTTCTGGACCGCGTAGTTCCACCAGTCGGTCTGGCCGGTGGCCGAGGCCATCGCGGTGCCGTACTGGACGACGTTCTCGGGGTCGAAGTCGGCACTGAGGGCGTTGTCGCCGTCCGCGTCGACGGTGAGCTTCTGCAGGAACTCCACATAGGTCCCGCCGTCGACGGGGTTCCATTCGAGGTCGTTCACGGTGGCGGGGTCGATCCCGGCGGCTTCGAGCGCGTCGAGGCGGTAGACCAGCGCGATGGAGTCCCAGTCCTTCGGGAGGCCGTACTGGTCGCCCTCGAACTGCCATGAGGCGTAGAGGTTCTCGGGGTAGACGGCGGTGTCGAGGCCGTCGTCCTCGATGTCCTCGGTGAGGGGGAGCAGGACGCCGTTGTCGGCGTAGGTCGGGAAGCGGGAGACGTGGTTCCAGAACACGTCCGGGGCGTCCTCGGCCGCGAACTGGCTGTCGAGCCCGGGCCAGTAGTCGTCCCAGGGGTTCTGCTCCAGCTCCACCTCGATGTCGGGGTGGTCCTCGTTGAAGGCGGCGATCATCGCCTCCAGCGCGGGCCGCTGGTTGTCGTCCCAGAAGGCGTATCGCAGCGTCACCGCTCCGTCGTCGTCCCCGCCGCAGGCGGCGAGTCCGATGGGGAGGGTGAGCGCGAGGGCGGCGAGGGCCGCCGAGCGCGTCTTGTTCATCCTGCATTGCCTTTCGTCGTTGAAGGGTTGCCGAGAGGTCGCGTCACTTCATGCCGCTGAGGGCGATGGAGCGGACGATGTGGCGCTGGAACACCAGGAAGACGGCGACCAGCGGGAGGAGCGCCATGGTGGAGGCGGCCAGGACGAGGTGGTACTCCTGGTTGAACTGGCTCTGCATCTGCGCGATGCCGCGGGTGATGACCCTGGTGGACTCCGAGTGGGTGATGATCAGGGGCCACAGGAGGTTGTTCCAGGTGTTGACGAAGCTGATGATCGCGAGGGTGCCGAGGATCGGCCTGGCCATGGGGACCATGACGCGCCACAGGATCGTGAACGTCCCGGCCCCGTCGATGCGGGCGGCGTGCTCGATCGACTCGGGGATGGTCTTGAAGTACTGGCGGACCAGGAACACCCCGTAGGGCATGAGGAAGCCGAACACGAACGGCAGGATCAGGCCCACGTGCGTGTCGACCAGGCCGAGTTCGCGCACGATGATGAACGTGGGCACCAGCGTCACGATCTGCGGGACCATGAGCGTCGCGATGTAGGCCCAGAACAGCTGGTCGCGGCCGGGGAAGTCGAGGCGGGCGAACGCGTAGGCGGCCAGGGTGGAGAACACGAGCTGCCCCACAGTGACGGCGACCGCGACGATCACGGAGTTGACGACGAACGTGGCGAAGTCGTAGCGGCTCCACACCTCCGCGAAGTTCGACAGGATCGGGTTCACCGGCGGCGCCCAGGGTTCGGAGGTCAGGATCTCCTGCTTGGACTTGAACGCGGCGTTCAGGGTCATCAGGTACGGGCCCACCGAGAGCAGCGCGCCGGCCACGAGCACCAGGTAGAGCGGGAGCTTCTTCATCGGGTCTCCTAGCTGAAGTCGTAGGTGGTGCGCTTGCGGAAGAACGAGACCTGCGCGAGGGTGATGAGCGCGATGATCGCGAAGAGGACCACCGCGAGCATCGAGGCGTAGCCGGCGTTGCGCTGGGTGAAGGACTCCAGGTAGATCTGGTAGTTGAGGGTCGCGGTGGACCCGGCCGGGCCGCCCGCGGTCATGACGTGGATGGTGTCGAAGACCTGGAACGAGCCGATGACGCTGGTGATGAGCACGAACAGCATCGCCGGGCGCAGGAGCGGCAGGGTGATCGTGAAGAACCGGTGCAGCGGCGAGGCGCCGTCCACATCGGCCGCCTCGTAGAGCTGGGCCGGGATGGCCTGGAGCCCGGCGAGGAAGAACAGCATCGTGTAGCCGGTGTACTGCCACACGTTCACCGAGGCGATGACGGGCATGGCCCAGTGCGAGTCGGTGAGCCAGGCGGCGCCGTCGACGCCGAACAGGTCGAGGAAGCGGTTGAGGGCCCCGTAGGCGGGGTCGAAGACCCACCGCCAGATGACGCCGAGCGCCACCGGCATGGCCATCCACGGCAGCACGTAGATCACGCGGAAGGCGTTGCGGGCCTTGATCTTCGCGTTGAGGGCCAGCGCGAGGAGCAGTGCGAGCACGGTCTGGACCGGGATGTTGAGCAGGACGTAGTAGAACGTGTTGCCGATCGACTGGAGCGCGCGCTCGTCCCCGGCCAGGTCGCGGTAGTTCTGGAGGCCGATGAACTCGGGGTCGGACAGGAGGTTCCAGTCGTAGAAGCTCAGGGCGACGACCACGACGATCGGTGCGACGAGGAAGACGGCGAAGCCGATGATGCTCGGGGCGAGCATCCCGTAGGCCTCGAGTGCGGGCCGCAGGGGTCGGCGCCGCCGCGGCGGTGGCTTCTCGTGCGCGCTCGCGGCGCCGGAGCGCTGAGCGGTCTGTTGCAGGGTTCGCATGGCACCTGACTACTCACGTAGGGATCGGGAGGTCATGCGGAATGTTAGCGCTCACGGTGATCACCGGTCAAGACTCAATCTTCGATATTTCTATCCGTCAATATTTATCGCATGTTTCCCCTGTTAGATGCCGATATATCTGCCCGTTAGTCGATGAAGCGGCTCTTGACCGAGGTTCCTCGGGCGTTCTACGCTGAGATTTCGTTAGCGCTAACAGCGCTCATCCCCCATCGAAAGGCAATCCGCGATGTCCGAGAATGCTCGACTCTCCAGACCGCGACGGCGCACGCTCGGCGTGCTGGCCGCCGCACTGGCCCTGACCGCGTCCCTGCTCACCGCCTTCAACGCCGCAGTGACCTCCCAGGCACAGGTCACGGCGCAGAGCGTCCTGGTGGTGAACGCGAACGCCCCCATCCGCCCGGTCACCCAGGTGGGCAACGGCATGCTCTACGGCCTGTCCACCGCCGACAAGCCGCCGCTGAGCCTGCTGACCCCGCTGAACCTCAACACCCTGCGCCAGCCCCCGCCGAACCACGACCACATCCCCAACGGCGAGACCGACACCATCGGCGACACCCTGGACGTGGCCGCGAACGCCAAGGCCGCCGGGGCCACCATCACCGTCGACATGGCCGACTCGCTCCCGGGCTTCCCGTACCAGTGGGCCGGGTGGACCGACTGGCTCGGCCGCGTGGACCAGATGATCGCCGACCTCGACGCCCGCCCCGACATCACCAACGTCACCGCCTGGGAGATCTGGAACGAACCGAACTGGACCTGGCCCAGCTCGGCGGGGACCTTCAACGACGGCTGGGCCCGCACCTACCAGCGAATCCGCAGCCACGACACGACCACCCCGATCATGGGCCCGAGCGACGCGTACTGGAGCGAGTCCGCGATGCGAACCTTCCTGACCGCGGCCAAGGCCTCCGGCACCGTCCCGCAGGTCATCTCCTGGCACGAGCTGTCGGGCTGGCAGAACGTGGACGACCACGTCGCCGCCTACCGCGCCATGGAGCAGTCCCTCGGCATCGGCCCGCTGCCGATCTCCATCAACGAGTACGCCGGCACCGGTGAGGTCGACGTTCCCAGCACCGTCAACCACTACATCGCCCAGTTCGAGCGCTCAGGTGTCCGCGACGCCGAGCGGGCGTTCTGGTACGAGGCCGGGACCCTCAACGGCCTGCTGCACAACAACCAGCCAACCGCCTCGTACTGGATGTACCAGTGGTACGGCCAGCAGACCGGCAGCATCGTCGACGTCGTCCCCACGGCCTACAACGACGCCGTCGCCGCCTACAACGCCACCGCGAAGGAGGTCAGCATCGTCTTCGCGGGCGAGGCGGGCGACAACACTATCCAGGTGAACGGCTTGGGGGCCTTGGGCTCGCAGGTCAGTGCCAGATTGGAGTACGTGCCCGGTTCGGGCCGCACCACGCCCGTCGGCGGCGCGACCCATGTGTGGACGCAGACCTTCGCGGTTTCGAACGGCACCGCGAGCATCCCGATCGACGACCAGGACTACCTCGGCGCGTACCGCCTCGTCCTGACTCCAGCGGCGGCGACGGGCGGCGACACCGGCGAGCTGCGCTCGGTCAGCGCGGCCAAGTGCCTCGACGTGCCCAGCTCCTCGACCACCCCGGGGACGCAAGTGGCGCTCTGGACCTGCAACAGCGGCGTCAACCAGCAGTGGACGGCGACCGCGGCCGGTGAGCTGAGCGTGTACTCCGGGACCTCGCGGATGTGCCTGGACGCCTACAACAATCAGACCTCGGCGGGCACCCAGGTCATCATCTGGACCTGCAACGGCGCCACCAACCAGAAATGGACCCTGAACAGCAACGGGACCATAGTCGGGAGGCAGTCGGGCCTGTGCCTGGACGTCTCGGGCGCCGCCACCGCGAACGGCACGAAGGCCGTGCTCTGGACCTGCCACGGCCGGACCAACCAGCAGTGGAGTCTCCAGTAAGGACGTGATGCGGGGCCGACGCGAACTGCCGGGTACGCGTCGGCCCCGCATCGCTGTGGTTCAGTCGACCGGCGAGACGCGGATGAGGTTCCCGTCCGGGTCGGCGACCACGAAGGTCCGCCCGAAGACGTCGTCGTGCGGGGCCTCGACCGTGGTGGCGCCCTTGGCGGTCCACCGCTTGTAGTACTCGTCCACGGCCGCCGCGGAACCGGGCACCATGAGGCCGACCTCGGAAGTGCGCGGCGCCTCAGGCGTGAGGTTGTCCCCCCGGCCCGACCACAGCGCGAAGAGCACGCCCGGGGCCACTTCGAACGGGACGTAGCGCGGCGTCGTGGTGAGCGGCTTGATGTCGAACAGGTCGTTGTAGAAGGTCACGGCCCGGTCGATGTCGGTGACATAGATGAGGAACAGGTTCGGGGACGGCATGACTACCTCCGATGTCGATGGCGTTGAAGGCTGTTACGTTAAATCCGAAACCAGACAGGAATCGCCGGTATTCGGGTCGGCAACCGCGAATGAGACGGGGATCATGAAGAGGCAGCAACGCTTGCTGGCGATGCTCGTGGCTCTCCAGGAGCGGCACCGGACGACGGCGGCCGAGCTGGCCGGGGAGTTCGGCGTCTCCGAGCGCACGGTCCTGCGCGACGTGCAGGCGCTCGCCGACGCGGACGTGCCGGTGTTCGCCGAGCGCGGCCGCTTCGGCGGGATCGTCCTGCTGCCGGGCACGCAGATCGACCTCGCGCGGATGACGCAGGCCGAGGCCGAGATCCTCAACGTCGTGGGGGTCGATTTGGACACGGCCCGGCGCCTCGGCGTCGACGCGGCCGCCAGGAGCGCGCTCCGCAAGCTCGCCGCCCGCCGGTCCTCCCGCCCCTCCCCCGCCAACGATGCCCCACAGCTGGACTTCGCCGAGGTCGTGGCGATCGACCACCGGGGCTGGTTCGCGCCGCCCGACGACACCGACGTGGCCTCGCTGGTGCGGGACCTGCGTCTGGGTCGGCGCCTGCGCGTCGACTACCGCCGCAGCGGGCGGGACCGGGCCGAGAGCACGGTCGTCGACCCGTACGGCGTGGTGCTGCGGGCGGACCGGTGGTACCTCGTGGCGGACGCGGACGGCTCACCTCGCCTGTTCGCGCTTTCTCGGCTCCAGGGCTGGGAGGTGCTCGACCGGCCGCGCCGGCTCCGTCCCGGCACCGACCTCGCGGGGGTGGCAGCCGCGCTCGCCGCAGCGCTCGAAACCGATCGCCAGGTCACGGTGACCGCCGACCTCGACGCCGACCGCCTGGATATGGCCCGCCGCATCCTCGGCAGCCGCCTCATCGGCACGGAGGCGACCGAATCGCAAGGGACCGTGCGGATCAGCGTCGCCTACGAACAGATCGGCGCCGTCCGGCACCTGCTCCAGTTCGCCGACCACATCCGGGTGGTGGACCCGCCCGAAGCGCGGCGGCTCGTCCGCGAACTCGCGACCACCATCGCTGAGCGCCACGCCGAACCGTGATCCGGCCGCCGGTCATTCCCGCGTGAGGTCGGCGATCGTGGTCTCCAGCCAGGCCCGGTCCGCGCGGCTGGTCGCCGCGGCGAGGGTCAGCATGCCCTTGCGGAACCGGTCGCTCATCTCGGCGGCCCGCAGCGGCTTGCCGTCCACGTAGAAGTAGCTGGCCGGGCCCTGCATGAACTCCAGCCGGCGGCGCAGCACGCGGGCCTGGTCGGCCGGATCGGGCAGGCGGCCGAGGAAGGCGAGCACCACCAGGAACGAGTTGCGGTCGGTGATCTCGGCATCGGCGGGCTCGCGGAGCCGACGGAGCAGTTCGGCATGGCCCTCGGCGGTGAGCGAGAGGACCTGGCGCGGGGTCGCGCCGCGGCCGGGCTCCTCCTGCCGGTCCAGCAGTCCGGCCTTCCGCAGCTTGTTCAGCGCGGGGTAGAGCGCCCCGTCGCTCACCGACCGGACATGGCCCGACAGGCCCGAGATCCGGGCGCGAAGCTCGTAGGCGTGCAGCGGTTCCTCCGCCAGGAATCCCAGAATGCTCAAGGTCAACACCCGGCCATCCTACCGAGAAACAATCTCTAATAGTGTTGACTCTATTAGAGTGCCTCGATTAGAGTTACCGGCATGAACGAAGTCATCGTCGGCACCACCCGCGTCCGATACCGCACCGAGGGCGCAGGACCCGCCCTCGTACTCGTCCACGGCACCGGCCCCGGGTCGGTGACCTGGGATCGCATCACCGGACGGTTCACCGGACAGCACACCGTGCTGCTACCCGACCTCGCCGGGAGCGAGCGCGCCGAGGACGACGGCGGCGACCTCACCGTCGAAGCCCTCGCCGAACAACTCGCGGCCGTCATCGAGGACGCGGGCGCTGCGCCCGCGGACGTCGTGGGGCACTCCCTGGGCGCCGCGGTCGCCGCCGCGCTCGCGGCCACCCGCCCGGAACTGGTGCGCCGCCTGATCCTGGTCGCGGGCCTGAGCAATGCGGAGGACGAGTATTTCCAGGGCAGCATGGCGGTCTGGCAGCGCCTCTCCCCCGACCCCGAGGCCTTCGGCCGGTACGCGGCCCTCATCGGCTACAGCCGCAGGCACCTCAACGGCATCGGCCGCGAAGCCGTCGAGGAGGCGGCCGGATTCATGCGCCCCACCACCGGGGTGCTGCGGCAGATCGACCTCGTCCGCCGCCTGGACATCCGCGCCATGCTGCCGAAGATCGAGGCCGAGACGCTCGTGATCGGCTGCGCCCAGGACGCCTGCGTCCCGGTCGAGAACACGCGGGAACTGCACGCGGCCATCCCCGGCAGCACCTACACCGAACTCGACAGCGGCCACGTGGTCCGCGCCGAACGTCCCGACGAGCTGGTCGGGACGATCCAGGGATTCCTTCGGCCCGCCGTCACCGCCTGACCGAGGAAAGTCTCAACCGAAGTTGCAACGATACGTTGTAACCCATGGTTCAAGACATTCACGAATGCGTCAAGGAAACCCACGACCTCGTCGGGCTCGGCGAGCCGAAACACGGGGAGCCGGTCTTCGGACAGGCCCGCAACGAGCTGTTCGCCCAGCTGGTCGAACGCGGCTTCCGGTCGATCGCCCTCGAGACCGACCGGGTGGCCGCGCTCCTCGTGGACGACTTCGTCCAGGAGGGCGCGGGCACGCTCGACGAGGCGATGAGTGCCGGTTTCACGCACGGATTCGGCGCCTTCGCGGCCAACCGGCGGCTGGTCGAGTGGATGAGGGAGTACAACCGGGACCGCGCCCCGGCGCAGCGGCTGGCCTTCCACGGCATCGACGCTCCCCTGGAGTTCACCGCGGCCAGCCCGCGCCGCTACCTCGAACACGCCCGCGACTACCTGGGGCTCGACCTCGATGTGGCGAAGCTGGTCGGCGAGGACGAGCGGTGGAGCCGCACCGAGGCGGTCACCGACCCGGCCGAGTCGCCCGGCGACACGGCCGAAGCCCGGCACCTGCGAGCCATCGCCGACGACCTGCACACCCGGCTCTACGCCGAAGCACCCCAACTGATCGCGGCGACGTCCCGAGTTGCGTGGCACCGGGCCGGAATCCACCTCACCGCCGCCCTCGGCCTGCTGCGCTACCACCGCCAGGCCGCAGAGCGCGCCGAGGAGAGCGAACGGTGGTCGCGCCTGTCCGCCACGCGGGACGCGCTCATGGCACAGAACCTGCTCGACATCCGCAGTATCGAGGCCGGCCGCGGCCCGACCATGATCTCCGCCCACAACATCCACTTGCAGCGCAACATCAGCCGGATGAGCATGGGTGGCATGGACCTGACCTGGTCCGGCACGGGCGCGATCCTCGCGGCCCTGGTGCCGGAGCGGTACGCGTTCATCGCGGGCAGCCCGGGCCGAGGCGAACCCCCGCTCGACCAGGCGACCCTCGACGGGGCCGACGCGGTCCTGCACGTCGGCGAGGACACGGCGACCACCACGCCCTGACCCGGCCGTTCGGCGGCACGAGAAGAGGGGCCACTCGAATGAGTGGCCCCTCCTTTGCATGAAGGACTAGCCTTCAGATTGCAGTTGAACCGTGTTCCGCTGTTGCGGGCGCGGCCTCGGGAGGGTGTTCCAGCACCCTCTCGGGGGCCCGCCTGCGGCGGTCACTCGCAGAAGACGCGGATCTGCGCGTCCGGCTGGTCGACCTCCACGGTCACCTCTTCGAGGTGCTCCACCAGCTCCTCCAGCTGGTCGGGCTTGAGCTGCGTCAGGTCGAACGGCACGCCCGACTTGTGCATCTCGGCGTTGGCCTTCTCCAGCGCCTGCGGCGGGACCAGGGCGGTCAGGCGGACGCCGGCCCGCAGCAGTTGCAGCGGGACCCGCACGTTGATCCGTCCCGGCTCGCCGTTGTCCATGGTGTCGACCATGACCCGCAGGTACTTGGCCTTGCCCTTCGGCCGGGCGGCGGGCACCGGCTCCGCCTGGGGCTGGTCGCGTTCGAGCGCCGCGATGAGCAGCTCCGCCTCGTCGGCGGAGAGTTTGCCCTCGGCCAGCAGGTCGAGGATGTCCTTGCGCTGTTCGTTCATGTGAAACCTCTCTTATCTGATGGTCACGAGCAGGTCCATGGGGCCCTGCTCGAAGTCGACCCGGAGTCCGGGCAGTGCGGAGACGATGCCCCAGCCGGAGCCGAGCGCCCGCGCCGCGTTGATGTGGAACACCATGCAGGCCACGAGAATCCCCACTACGACGAGCACCACGATCGGTGCGAACAGGACCAGCACGGGGATCACCGGGATCCAGATTCGGACGGGGCGGCGGTGCGGGCGTCCGACCCGTACGGTCACCAACTGCGGCATCATGTCTGACTCTCCAATTCGGACAGGGCCTGCTTGGCGGTGATGTCGCCGCGGCGCAGCCGGTCGATCACGTCGGATCGCGAGGGGGCCGGATCGGTCTCGACGAAGTCGAGCATCTGCGTGATCCGGTTGAGTCGCGACTTGATCGTCGGGTAGCTGACCCCGAAGACCCGCTCCATCTCCTTGATGGAGCCGTGGCACCGCACGAACGCCGTGACGAAGACCTGGTCCTCGACGTTGAGCTGCGCCAGTTGCGGCAGTTCGAACTCGCCCTCGACCGCGACGCCGCTGTCGGCCAGGCGCACCCGCTCGACGACGAACGACCGGCCCCGGGTCAGGCTCGTCAGTTCCTGCCAGTCCATTGCCTCATCTGCCATATCTCAATTTGTACTCCGTCTCATATCAATTTTCAAGAGGTCGACCTTGATTTTCTTAATTCTGGCATAGTTCCCGGGTACAGGGGTTGGCACACTCTGGGGATTTGCGGAGCCGCGGACGCTCGTAGAGTTCTCTTCACAGCCCCGAACACCGCAGCGAAGGATGGCAGAGCGATGAGCGAATACGACGAGACCCCGGTCGAAGAGGACACCACCGTTGACGAGACCGAGGTCGAGGACGAGTCCTCGTACGGCGGCACCGGCCTGTCCCACCTCGAGGAGACCTTCGACCTGGACGGCGACGGCGTGGCCGACGACACCATCTCCGTCGACGGCGTCACCTACATCGACACCGACGGGGACGGCGAGGCCGACGCGGTCGCGACCGACTACGACGGCGACGGCGTCTCCGACGAGGTCCTGGTGGACCTGGACGGCGACGGCGGCTTCGAGACGGCGATCAGCGACAGCGACGGCGACGGCCTGGTCGACACCTACGAGTCGGACACGGACAACGACGGCATCACCGACCAGGTCTCCTACGACACCAACGCGGACGGCCTCGTGGACCAGGTCGTGACCGACACGAACGGCGACGGCTACGCCGACGTCGTGGCGACCGACTACAACGCGGACGGCCTCGTGGACGAGATCGAGATCGACTCCGACGCCGACGGCGTCGCGGACACCGTCCTGAGCGACAGCGACGAGGACGGCTTCCTCGACACCGTCTACACCGAGGCCACCCCCGAGGGCGACTCCTTCCAGTCCCAGACCGGACAGGTCATCTAACCCCATCCGGTCAGGATGAACGTGCGCCTCGACTGAGCCTGTTCGGGGCCTTCAGAAGAGCGCAGACGGCCACCGTGGCGATGTCATCGACATCGCCACGGTGGCCGCAACGCTATGCGCCCCTGGTGATCCGCGTGAGGGTCCGGAGGACTTCGGAGGCGGTCCTCGGGTCGATGCCCGTCGGAAGGTCCTGCGCCCTGCCCTGCACGTCGTAGTTCGCGGTGGCGGACAGGTAGGCCGCGCGGACGGTCTGGTCGGGCTGCGCGGGGTCGATACTGCCCAGGTAGCCGTCGATGCCGGGGTCGAGCGCGAGCACGACGAAACCGCCGCCGGGCAGCGGCTGATGGACGCCCGGCGCGACCCAGAGGTTGTCGGCGGGGCCGCGCTGCCAACCCGATCCGAGCATCCCGAACATCTGCCCCATCGCGATCGAGGCGCCCTCGAAGCGGGTGAGGCGGCCGGTCCGCAGCTCCTCGGCGGTGAAGGCCAGGACCGGACGCGAGAGCTGCTCGAAGGGCTGCAGGATCTCGTAGTCGGCGAGCAGTTCGGCCCAGGCCGCGAGCCGCTCCCCCAGGTCGACGGGGTGCGCCAGGCGGATCAGCGCACCGGCGGGCAGGTCGCACGCGTCGTCCCCGACGTCGGTGAGGGTCCGGTCCTCGGCGAGGCGGAACGCGAACCGCTCCCCTTCTGCTGCTTTGCCTTCGAACGTGGCGAGCCACACGAGTCGGCGGGCCAGGTGCCACATCAGCGGGTGGTCGGCGAAGTACTCGCGGAACTGCGGCACCGTCCATATGCGGCCCGCAGCCATGGCGCGTTCGAGCCGCCGCACCTGCTCCTTCGCGACGGCGCGAAGGTCCTTCTTCAACGCCGAGAACCGCTGTGCGGCGGCCTCGGCGACCTCGGCGTCGTCCTGCGCGCCCGGCTTGGGCAGGCGCTTGAGCGGTTTGCCGTCCGCGGCGGTCACGAACGGCTGCAACCGCTCGTCGAAACCGACGGTGAACTGCCGCGGGCCGTAGTCGAGGACGAGGCTCAGCTCGCCGCCGAGCCCGAAGTCGGGCACGAGCCGGTCGGCCAGCTGCTCCGGGGTGAGGCCGAGGCGTTCGGCGACGACCTCGATCTGGCGGCGGGCCTCCAGTTTGAGCGCCCTGAACCCCACTTTTCGCTCGATCGTGTGGAGGGCGCGCAGCGAGGTCTCGGTGCCGATCGCGCCCAGGATCCCGAGGCCGGTGACGGCCCGCTTGTGCTGGCCCTCGCCGGGCCATTCGCGGATCAGCGCGGCGAGTTCGGCGACGGTGCCGTCGTCGGCGAAGTGCGCGAGCTGGTCGAACGCCCAGCCGTCCTTGGACGGCGCGCCGACGGCCGTCCACAGCTCGAACAGCGCCCAGGAGAAGCGCGTGAGCGAGACACTGTCGCAGGCCTCGTCGACAACCGCGACGCCCGCGTACGGGAGTTCGGGAGAATCGAGGGCGAGCACGGTCGTCAAGTGCACCACCGACTCGGGAGGCAGCGCCGCCTTCCGTCCCTTGAGGAGTACCTGCGGGAGCATGGTCGGCGGTCCCCAGGACGGGGGCGCGGGGATCTTGGCGTCGAGAGGGTCGAGCGGGTCCGCGGCGATGAGCGCGTCGATCGCCGCGGCGGCGGCCTCGCCGTAGTCCTTCGCGGCAGTCGCCACCGATTCCGCACCCTGGACGGCGATCAGGTACCGCAGCGCGGTGGTCGCGGCCCGGCGCAACGCGCTGTCAGTGCCGAGCGCATCGGGGATGAGCAGATGCGCCGCCGCATCGGCGTGCCGGGCGAACCAGCGCTTCGCGTCGGGCCCCATGGCCCTCGACCGCGCGAGCCAATCGGCGGCGATGCGGGCCGCCGCCAAGCCCTGGATCGGCATGAGCAACTCGACGAGTGCGTTGCGGCCCTTGACGAAGCCGGCGACCCGGTCGGCGACCGGCGCGCCGAACCTGCCGAGGAGGCGGGTGAGATCGATCGGGATGACGTCCTTGGCGGTACCGTCCCAGCCGGCGACGAGCGGCTCGGCGGCCTCAAGTGTCGCCCAGGCGAGGAAGACCGTCGGATTTCGCAGCTCGCCGTGCTCCGCGAAATACGCGAGCCCCCGCTGCTCCGCCTTGTCGCCGAGCCTCCCGTTGGAGTCGTGCTCGCCGAGGGTCGCCCAGCGCTGCGCCTCTTCGGCATCACCCCAGACGAGACGGGTTTCGAGCGCGGGAGCCAGATCCTCGACCACTGGACGTGTCGTCTTGCGGCGCTTGCCCTTCCAAGGCGGGAAGATAAGCAGCGGCGGCAGTGCGGCAGGCTGCGCGTCGGGAACCCGGTCGGCGGTGTCGAGGAGGGCGGCAATGGCCTCGCGGGTCGGCTCGTCGCTCTCGGCCAGCGCTTCGCCAAGGGCCGCAGAAGATTTGACGACGTTCGCGAGTCGCGTCCGCGCTTCCGGGTCGGGGTCGTCGGCGCGTGCGGCGATGGCGCGGAGCGTGCGCACGGGGAACCGTTCGGCGACCTCCATCACCACGGTGAGCGCGCCGGGCAGCGCGAGCTTGTCGACCAGGTGGCCGGTGGCCTCGTCGGCGGGCAGGAGGCCGATCGCGGTCATGAGGGCGGCGCGGGCGGGTTTGGACAGCCGCACGAAGGTCCGGTCCATGGTGTGGACGAGGACCGGGAGGGCGGCGGTCCCCATGCCTTCGATGAGCGGGGCGAGGGCGCGCACGTCGATGTGGTCGGCGTCGATGCCGCGTCGTTCGACGAGGTCCCAGTCGCGGGGGTCGGCGGCGAGGGACCACACCATCCAGTCGTCGGCGCGGCGGCGTTCGAAGTAGCCGGTGACCGCGGGAACGGCCTGCTCGACCCAGGCGCGTTCGGTCGGCATCAGGAGGGCCGAGCCGATGTGCCGCGCGGGATCGGTGCGGCGGGCTTCGACCGCGGCGACGGCGTCCCGGTATTCGTCCTCGGCGGCCGTCGCCAGGAACGCGCGGAGGCGTTGGGCCGCAGGTTGGGCGAGGCGCCAGCCCTTCGGTTCGTTCCAGTCGAGGTAGGTGTTGAGGTGCGCGCCGGTGATGCTGCGGTCGTCGGCGGCGAAGGACAGGTTGTAGACCAGCGCCGATTCGAGGGTGGCGGTGGCGGCGAAGGCGAGCCCGTGGTCGGCGATCCAGGCGTCGAGGTGGCGCACGCGGGCCGCGGGGTCGACGGTCTGCTTGCCGGTGCTCTCCAGCAGGTGCATGAGGGCGGCCGCCCCGGCGGGGTCTGGTCGGCCTTGGAGGTGGGTGGTCATCGCGGCGGCGAACTTGGTGTTCGCCGGTGCGGCGATCCCCTCTTCGATCAGGGGCCGCATCGCTTCGATCCGCTGGGCGACCGCTTGGGACGCGTCCGGATCGAGGGCGACGGTGGGGTGGGCGGTGTTGGCGAGGTCGCGGCCGCGCCGGGGCGGGACGTGCCGCCGCCATTTCGCGGGGAGGCGGAGCCGGTCTTCGTCGGGGCGGTCGGCGGCGGGGTGCTTCTCGGACCGTTGCATGTCGGGCAGCATAGTCCCATTGTGGGCGGTGGTCCCGCATGGTTCCACCGCCCACAGATTCGAACGGCCCCAAGCTAAGTCGAAGCCGTGCTCAGCCCGGCATGTGCCCTGGACCGGGCCACGGGGCGGGCTGGTACCGGGCGTAGTAGGCGAGCCGGGCGAGTGCCTGGCGGGTCTCGCGGGAGCGTCGGAAGTACTCCCCCGATCGCGGCAGCGCCAGCAGCACGATCGCGGCCAGGACGAACGCCAGCGTCACGATCGCGGTGCCGTTCATCAGCCACCGGTGCCAGGCGATGCCCGCGAAGGCGCCGGACCCCAGTGTCAGAGCGGCCGCGCCCACCGCGAGCCCGCCGAAGACCCACGTCAGCACCCGTGCGGCGGGCCGACCGGTCGCATCGAGCACCCCGAGGAGGACGAACAGCGCCACCGCGAGCAGCCCGATGAACACGGTCGCGGAGAGCAGCATGACCGCGGGCACGCCCCCGTCCGGGCTCTGCGCCAGATCGGCGTAGTGGCGTTCGTACTGCGGCATCGCGAACAGCGTCGCGAGCATCGCCGCCAGCCAGAACGCCGAAGCCCCGGCCAGCAGATATGCGGCTATGACCACCTCGCGCGGCCGCTCAGGCGCGGTCACCTTGGGCGGGAACGGGATTCCGGGTCCGGGGAACACGCTCATGAGGTCACCGGTCCCGTCGCGACGGCGCTGGTCTGCGGTGGTGCGGTCGACCGGGACCTGCGGCGGCGCACCATCAGGTATCCGCCGTACAGCAGCCAGGACAGCACCGGAAGCCCGGTCGACACGTAGAACCAGGGGTTGCCGAGCGGTGAAGCGGGCGTCGGATAGGGATCCCACAATGGACGCTCAGTGACCTGGCCGCCGAGCCACAGCACCTCCGTGCCCTCCTCGGCGGTCGGATCGAGCAGCGCCTGCTCGACCGCGGCGCCCAGATTCGGATGCTGCGCACTGAACTCCTCGGCCCCGAGTTCCTGCTCGGGGACGTCGCTGAAGTTCACGCCGCCGTAGACGTACACGTAGGTCACCAGGTAGTCGCCCTCCTGAGTGGTGTGCTCGACCTCGAACTCGCCCTCGGTGTAGGACTGGACGTACCGGTCGAAGACCTCCTCGGGATCCCATGCGATCCGCGAGGGCCACGCGCTGGCGTCACCGGAGTCGATGATGCCGCTGTAGGCGGTGGTCTTGGTCAGGCTGCGGTCCCGGTACCACTCGGCGGCGATGCGGCTGGCGTAGACGCGGCGCAGGTCGGCGTACTCGGGATCCGTGTTGACCGCCTCCTCGACCTGGGGCAGGATCAGGTCCCGGTAGACCTGCTCGTTCGCCGCGGTGTCTTCTTTGGACTGGCCGGAGCAGCCTGCGTCGCCGCCGACGCCCTGGGCCTCCAGGAATTCGGTCTCCATCTTGACCTCGAGCGGGGCGTCGAGGATGAACAGCTCGTCGTCGTCCTCGTGCACGACCGCGGGCTGGGGGACGATCCACTGCCGCATTGAGATGCACTTGGTCTCGCCCTGCAGCGCGTCCCAGTACTCGGCGCCGAGGTTGGTGTCCGGGTGGATGAACTCGCCGACGGACCGCTTCAGCTGCAGGTCGGCTTCCAGCAGGACCCGCCCGGCGTCGGTCTTGCCGAGTTCGTCGTCGATGATCCGCTCGGGCTCGTCCGGGTTGAGGTTGACGGTGAAACTGGACGGGGGCAGCGCCAGCCAGGTGAAGAAGGAGTCCGCGGCGAGCTGGGCCGACTCCCGGCCCCCGTAGGAGACCTCGACGCCCTCGGCCGGATCGACTTGGTACGCATAGTCGACGCCCGAGCCGAGCCCGCCGTCGTAGGTGTCGGACACGTACCGCAGTTCGAGGGTGGAGAAGTCCACGCCGCCGAGCGGGTCGGTCACCATGTCGGCGTCCTCTGCACTGGCGTAACCGAACTCCTCCGCGAGGCCCTGGGCGGTTCCGTCGCTTACCTGTGCCTCCTCAGCGGAACCCGGAGATTGGGTGAATGCCTCGGTGGCTTGGCTGTCGGCCGAATGCTGCCCCTCGCTCACCAAGCCGCCCGGGGGCACCGGAGCAGGGCCGGTCGGGGGGTCAGCTGCCGCGGCCGGGCCCGGCTCCTCGCCCGGCGGCAGACTGGAGTTCTTGTGCCGCTGGGGTTCCGCCACGGCAGGGAGAGCGAAGAGGCGAAGCTCGACTTTCCCCGCATACTTCGCCTGGGCGGCCAGGTTCTCAAGGTTCTTGATCCGTCGAGCAGTCGGCTCCTGCAGGAAGTACACGTCGACCTTCTTCGTGCCTTCCTGGAGCGCCAGATCCAGGCGGGACCTGATCTGCGCGAGTGTCCAATTGCCGGACTTGACCTCGACGATGTGGGTGATCTGGCCGGAGTCGTTCCTGTAAAAGTAGTCGAACCTCTCCGGTCCGTCCCCGAACGTCTCGTCATGCAGGTACTTGTCATCGCTGAACCCGCGCGCGTCGTCGATCAGGTTCTCCCCGGCTTCGCCCTTGATTCTGTTGTCGATGGAGATGACGTAGCCCTGGAGCCATGCGTCCCACAACTCCTCGCGGAGATAGGGGTCGAAGTCGTTCCAGTTCGCGTAGGTGTTGAAGCCGTATCGAACCCACCGCGAGAGGACGTGCTCGATGGTCCCGACCTTGTACTCCTCCTTCGGCTCGTCACGGACGATCTGGTCGATCTTCGACCAGGTGTAGGTTTCGTCGCCCCAGGTGATCAGATCGCCGCCCATGCCTCCGGCGGTCTCCTCCTCGGACAGTTCACCCTCGTCCTCCGAGTACCAGTCGAGCTCGTTGAGCCAGAAGTCGACCGAGTCGTACGGATAGGTCACGGGCGCTTGTTCGGGAGCGGTGAAGCCGGTCCCGATCTGGTAGGGCTGGCCCGGTTCGTGCTCCTGGGCCTGCGCGGGGACGGCGCCGAGGTACAGCACCATCATCGCGAGGATCGCGCCCGCCGTCGAGAGCCGTCTCAGCAACTTCTTCATGTCGACCCGCGTCGACGAGTCCGGGGAGAAGTCCCAGTCGTAGTCGGGCTTGGAAGCGTTCATCGGGGGGTGCCTTTCTCGCATCGAACGGGAACGGACCCATCATGAGTGGAATGATCATGAAACGGTCCCGGATCGATCACCGGTCGGCGTCCGGCGAGCGGGCGACCGTCCCCGGTGAGCGGCGAGGACCACCCCAGGGCTTATTGCAAGCATTTTGCAACAGTAGGATGTCGGCGACACTGCCTCGACACTCGAAAGGCCCCTCATGGAGACGACTTCGGCCGCGCCGCAGGTGCGGCACCTGGACTCGGCCGCCGTGCGCGAGCGCGCCGCGGCGTGGACCGGCCTGTACAACGCCTGCTTCAGCGCCGCCCCTTGGAACGAGCCGCACCACTCCGAGGCCGAGTACCTGGAGCTGATCTCCTGGCACCTCGACCAACCGGGCCTGCGCGGCGTCGAGGTCTGCGACGCGGACGGCGCACCGATCGCGGTCGCCTACGGCTGGCCCTGCGCCGAACAGGTGCCCGATTCGGGCCTCTACCGGAGGATCGCCGAAGCCTTGGGCCCGGAGGCGACCGCCGAGCTGTGGGCCGAGCGCCCCTTCGAGATCGTCGAGGTCATGGTCGGACCCGCCGCACGCGGGCTCGGCCTGGGCCGGTCGCTCCTGACCGCGATCCGCGCCGGTTTCGACACCGCCTGGCTCCTGACCCGCGCCGACTCCGACGCGCCCGCCTTCTACCGGGCCCTCGGCTGGGAACGCGCCGCCGAGGTCACGGCCGACGGCTACGACCTGTACGTCCTGCGCGCCAACCCCGCGTGAGCGGTTCGGTGGTGATGGGCGTCGAGTCCTCGTGCGACGTGGACGCGATCGCGGTGACCGCCGGGCCAGGCCTCGCCACCGCGCTCCAGGTGGGCATCGGCGCCGTCAAGGCGTACGCCCTCGCGCTCGGCGTGCTGTGCAAGGAGACCCACCGGAGGACCGTCCGCATCGCCCCGCCGCTCGTCATCGAGCCCGCCGAGATCGACCGGGGCGTCGCGGCCCTCGCCGAGGCGCTCCACTAGAGCGACTCGAAGGCGAGGAGACGGCAGGAGGCCGCGCCGGGGCCGAGGTCGGCGTGCAGCCCGGGAGGGCGCTGAACCGCAGGCCGTCGATCGTCGCGCGGACGTGGTCGATGCCGCCATCAAGGGTGGCGTCGAGGGCGGCGAACACGTCGCCCGAGCCGGTGTACGATCGAAACGAAAACACTTCGTTTCGATAGGAGGCCGCCGTGGAAGGTCGATCCCGACTCTCACCCGAGCGCGAGTCCGCGATCTTCGCGACCGTCGAACGCCTGGTCAGAGAGCACGGCTACGAGAAGATCACCATGCAGCAGGTCGCCACCGAGGCACGCACCAGCACCGCGACCCTCTACCGACACTGGAACGGCAAGCCGCGTCTGGTCGTGGAGGCCGTGCGGCACTACCGGCCCGCGCCGATGGAAGACGTCGACACCGGCAGCCTCCGCGGCGACTTCCTCACCGGCTCACGCCTGTTCATCCGCACCGCCCCCGAGGACCACGAGCTCATGAGCGGGCTCGGCAACGCCGCCAGGTCCGACCCCGAGCTCGACCAGGCGATGCGCGAGGTGCTCGCCGACCCCATGCGGCGCGCCGTCGACCTCGTGCTCGACCGCGCCGCCGCGCGCGGCGAGATCGCGGCCGACGCGCCCGCCCGGGAATTCGTCCCCGAGCTGCTGTTCGCCTCCACCATCGCCCACAGAATCCACACCGGACAGTTCCCGGACGAGGCGTACCTCGTCCGGTTCATCGACACCGTCATCCTTCCCGCATTCGGAGTCCACCAGCCATGACCGCCACCACCGCCGACAGCGCCACCGGGCAGACCGGATCCCGCCTGCCGTCCCACTTCGGGTGGATCTACGCCGCCCTCATGGTGACGATGCTCCTGTCCGCATTGGACCAGACCATCATCTCCACCGCCCTCCCGACGATCGTCGGCGAACTCGACGGCCTGAGCCACATGGCATGGGTGACCACCGCGTACATCCTCGCCGCCACCATCGGCATGCCCGTCTACGGCAAGCTCGGCGACCTCATCGGCCGCCGCAGCCTGTTCCTCGCGGCCCTCGCGATCTTCGTCGCGGGCTCCGCGCTCGCGGGCTTCGCGCAGGACATGCCGCAGCTCATCGCCTTCCGCGCCCTCCAGGGTCTCGGCGGCGGCGGGCTCATGATCATCTCCCAGGCGATCATCGCCGACCTCGTCCCGGTCCGCCAGAGGGCGAAGTTCATGGGCCCCATGGGCGGCGTGTTCGGCCTCGCCGCCGTCGCGGGCCCGCTGCTGGGCGGGTGGATCACCGACAACGCGGACTGGCGCTGGGCCTTCTGGATCAACCTGCCGCTCGGCGTCGCCGCGCTCGTCATCAGCGCCGCGGCTATCAAGCTGCCGCGCAGGAAGATCGAGGTCAGGTTCGACTACCTCGGGACGGCGCTCATGGCCGTCGCGGTGACCTGCCTGATCCTGGTGTGCACGTGGGGCGGCACGGAGTACGACTGGACGTCGCCGACCATCCTGTGGCTGGGCGGGGCGACCGTCGCGACCGCGGTCCTGTTCTACCTCGTGGAGCGCCGGGCGGCCGAGCCGCTGATCCCGCTGCGGATGCTGCGCAACCCGGTGTTCAGCCTGGCGACGCTCATCGGGATGATCGCGATCGGCCTGGGCATGTTCGCGGTGATCAGCTACATGCCCACGTACCTCCAGATGGTCTACGGGTACTCGGCGACCGAGTCGGGGCTGCTGCTGATCCCGATGGTCGCGGGCATGATGCTGACCGCCATCGTCTCGGGCGGGCTGGTGTCGAAACTGGGCCGCTACAAGGGATTCGTGGTCGCCGGCATGGTCGTCATGCCGATCGGGATCTGGCTGATGTCCACACTCGAGGCTTCGACGCCGGTGTGGGTGCTGTGCGCGTACCTCGCGCTGCTGGGCGCGGGCATGGGCCTGGTGATGCAGAACCTGGTGCTGGCGGTGCAGAACGCCTTCCCGCAGAAGGAGGTCGGGACCGCGACGTCCTCGAACAACTTCTTCCGCGAGATCGGCGCGACCATGGGCGTCGCGGTGGTCGGGGCGCTGTTCACGAACCGGCTCACCGACGCGCTCGCCGGGATCGGCACGGACTTCGGCGGCGCCGGGGCCGAGTCGATCACCCCGGCGATCGTCCGCTCGCTGCCCGCGGAGCTGCGCGACCAGGTGGTGAACGCGTACGCCGACTCGCTCCTGCCGATCTTCCTCGGGCTGGTGCCGGTGATCCTGGCGGGCACGGTGCTGGCGCTGTTCCTGCCGAACCGGAAACTCCGGGAGGACGCCGAGCACGCCGCCGAGGACGAGCCGGTCACCGCCGGAGTCGCCTGAGGGCGGCATCGAGACCCCGCCCGGTACCCGCGGCACAACATCCGGCCGCGGGTACCGGGCGGCTTCGCGTCAGGGGACGTTCGCGGTCTCGGTGGCCGCTGCGAGGAGGATCCGCGCCGCGGAGCGGGCGTCGTCGGCAACGGCTCCGGTGTGGTCGGCCAGGCCGTGGGCCTTCACGCCGTTGTAGAGGACCATCAGCTGGCGTGCCAGCGCGATCGGCCGGGCGGCGCCCGCCTCGGCGGCGAGGGCTTCGAACCGGTCGCGCATGCGCTGCTCGTGTTCGACCAGTGCGCGGTGGGCGGGGTGCGCCTCGTCGGTGAAGGACGCGGCGCTGTTGATGAGGATGCAGCCGTGGTAGGTCGGGTCGGGCAGCCCGGCGACGAGCAGGTCGAACGGGGTCAGGAGCCGGGCGAGGGGGTCGTCGCCGCGCCCGGCGAGCGCGGCGTCGAGTTCGGCGAACCACTGCTCGCTCGCGGTGTCCAGCATGGTGCCGATGAGGGCGTCTTTGGATTTGAAGTGCGCGTAGACGGTGGGTTTGGCGACAGCGGCCCGTTCGGTGAGCGTGTCGATCGAGACGCTGTAGCCGTCGGCGTAGAAGAGCTCGCGGGCGGCTCGCAGCAGGCGGTCGCGGGCGGACGGTCGGGTCGGCATGGTCTCATTCTAACCGGTTAGTTCAGTGTGCTAGCGTTCGCCTCAAACTGAACTGGTCAGTTAGTTCGATTTATGGAGGTCGAATGAAGGCACTGGTCTATGACCCCGATGCCGCGCACGGCTTGCACTTCAGTGAGGTCGCCGAACCGCGGCCGAGTCCGTCGCAGGCGTTGATCGGCGTCGAGGCGGCCGCCCTGAACTTCGGGGAGCTCGCCTTCGCGGCGCGGCAGCTGCGCCCCGGCGCGGTGTTCGGCAAGGACGCGGCGGGCGTCGTGCTCGAGGCCGCCGCCGACGGTTCGGGCCCTGCGGCGGGCGCGCGGGTGACCTCCTTCGCCGGGGTGGGCGGGTGGGCCGAGCGGCGGGCCGTCGACACGCGCGACGTGGCCGTCGTGCCGCAGGCGGTCGACTTCGGCGTCGCCGCCGCGATTCCGGCCGCCGGTGCCACCGCGCTCCAGGCGGTGCGCAGGTTGGGTTCGGTGCTCGGCCGCCGCGTGCTGGTGACCGGGGCGTCCGGCGGGGTCGGGCGCTTCGCGGTCCAGCTGGCCGCCAGGTCCGGTGCCGAGGTGGTCGCCGCGGTCGGGCGTCCCGAGCGAGGCGAAGGCCTGCGGGAGTTGGGCGCCGCCGAGGTCGTGGTCGGATCGGCGTCACCTGAGAAACCGGTGTTCGGGGTGCTCGACAACGTGGGCGGGGCCGTGCTCGGGGAGGCGATGGGCCGCTTGGAGGACGGCGGGATCGCCCTGTCCATCGGGTGGGCCTCCCGGGAGCCGAACGTGATCGACTTCGAGAGCCTGCGGATGCTGGGCGGGCGCCGGCGCCTCGAACCGTTCTCGGTGTCGGGCCCGTTCGGGGAGGACACCGCCTACCTGCTCGGCCTCGCCGCGAAGGAGGAGCTGGACGCGCAGATCGGCTGGCGCGGATCGTGGCTGGAAGCGGCCGACGCCGTCGAGGCGCTGCTCGGACGCCGCGTTCTCGGCAAGGCGGTGCTCGAAATGCGGTCCTGAACACGGCCGCGGCCCGGCTGCCGTGAGAACCAGGCTGTTGCAGCCCGCCCGAAAACATGTCAATATAGTTGACATGTTTTCGGATGAGCGCGACGTCGCGCTGTTCTTCGCGGGCTGGCGCGGCTTCGTGGACCGCGCCGATGCCGTTCTGGCCGTTCACGACCTGGGCAGAGTGCATCACCGCGTCCTGTACGTCGTGACGCGGCGGCCGGGCATCGGCGTCGGCGAGCTGGCGCGAGGCCTCGGCATCTCCCGGCAGGCGCTGCACCGGCCGCTGTCGGAGCTGCGCCGCCGAGGCCTCGTGCATGCCGTCGCGGCGGCGCACAGCGCTCGCGAACGCACCCTCACCGCGACGGCCGCGGGCGAGGCGCTCGAACGCGAAGCGACCGGCCCGCAGCTCGCCCACCTCGAACAGGTCTTCGCCGAGGCGGGCCCGGAGGCGGTACGGGGATGGCGTCAGGTCATGCGCGGCCTCGCGGCGGCCGCGCTGTCCGAGTCGCCGGAGACCGTCCGCGGCCTCATCGAAGCTGAGGACCGCGATGACCGATCTGCTTGACCTGCCCAGCGGCCGCACCGGCTACCGGACGGACGGGCCCCTCGGCACCCCCGCCGTCGTCTTCATCCCTGGCGCCACGCTGCCGATGTTCGTGTGGGAGGGCCTGGCGGAATCCTTGGCCCGCAACGGGATGCGAACGATCCGATACGACCTGCTCGGCCGCGGCGACTCGGCGGCGCCCAAGGTCCGCTACGACGCCGAGCTGTTCGACCGCCAACTCACCGAACTGCTCGACGCACTCGGCGACGGCCAGCCCGTCCACCTAGTGTCACTGGCCTTCGGCGGCCTCATCGCCGCCGGATTCACGCAGCGCCACCCCGACCGCGTGCGGTCCCTGACCTATGTGGCGCCGGACGGCTTCGGCGTGCGGCTCTCCCCCACCGTCCGCCTGATGATGCGCCCGGTCCTCGGCGAAATCCTGCTCAAACTCTCGGGCACCCGGACCCTGCTGGCACGGCTGACGGACTACTCCGATCGCGCCGAACTGGTCGAGCAGGTGCGAGAACGATTCCGGCCGTACGCCAGCGCGCCGGGATTCCAACGTGCGGTCCTCTCGTCGATCCGCAACATGCCGATCCACGACGCCGCCGCGCTCTACCGCCACAGTCGCACCGTCCCGACGCTGGTCCTCTGGGGGCGCGACGACCACGTCACCCCACTGCCGCGACCCGAGGCGCTGGCAGCCGCGATGCCCGACGCGCGAGTGCACCTCTTCGAGGACACCGGGCACCTGCCGCAGACGGAACACCGCCGCGAAACCACCGAGCTCCTGCAGTCCTTCTGGGAGGGCGAGGTCGACCGCACCGCACGGCACTAGGGTCGTCGCCAGAGCGATCGGCCCGGGCGGGGAGGTCCTTGCCGCCGTTCTCATCTCGCGGCCGCACCGGCCCGTGCCTCGGCGACCTCGATGACGGCTTCGAGCCGGTGCAGAGCGGCCTGCAGGCGGTCGACGGTGTCGCCGAGGCGGTCACGTTCGGCGCGGAGCATGCGCCGCTGCGCCTCGTCGGTGAGCCCGGTGTCGATGCACGGCAGCAGTTCGGCGATGCGGCGGCTGGAGAGGCCCGCGGCGTACATGTCCTGGAAGAACGCCACCTTCTCGACCGCGCTCGCGGGGTAGAGGCGCTGCCCCGACGGGCTGCGCTCGGGTTCGAGCAGGCCCTGCTCCTCGTAATAGCGCAGCGCGCGGACGCTGGCGCCCGTGCTTTTCGCGAGTTCGCCGATGCGCATCACACTTTTCCCTCCGCTTCACCCTTGCCTCTGACGTTAGCGTCAGGTTTTAACGTAGCTCGTATGAAGATCAACGGAGCAACAGCACTCGTGACCGGAGCCAACCGCGGACTCGGGCGCGCTTTCGCCCAGCACCTCCTCGAGCGGGGGGCCGAGAAGGTCTACGCGGCGGCGCGGCGGCCCGAGACCATCGACCTCCCCGGCGTCGAGCCGATCCAGCTCGACATCACCGACCCCGAGCAGGTGCGGCGCGCGGCCGACCTCGCGGGCGACGTCACGCTGCTGGTCAACAACGCCGGCATCAACACCTATCAGGACCTGGTCACGGGCGACCTCGACCAGATCAGGCTCGACCTCGACACGCACCTGTTCGGATCGCTGCGCATGGTCCGCGCCTTCGCACCCGCGCTGGGGGCCAACGGCGGCGGCGCGATCGTCAACGTCCTGTCCGCGATGTCGTGGTTCGGGCTCAAGGGCACCAACTCCTACCACGTGGCCAAGGCTGCGCAGTGGGCCATGACCAACGGGGTCCGCCTCGAACTCGCCGGGCAGGGGACGCTCGTGACCGGGATCCACCTCGGACTCGCGGACACGGACATGGTCGCCGACTTCGACGGCCCGAAGCTGCCGCCGCTGGAACTGGCGCGCCTCGCCCTCGACGGTGTCGAGAAGGAACAGTGGGAGGTGCTCGCGGACGACTGGAGCAGGATGGTCAAGTCCGCACTCGCGTCGGACCCGCGACCGTTCTACGAGAACCTGACGCTCCCCGCCTGAGCAACACTGCGGCACTTGGCTTCGCGGCTCCGGCACTCCGGCCCACACCGGAGGCGGCATTCGCCGCGGCCATCCGATCCCACCCGGCGAGGGCCGCACTCGGCCGACCGCGCGCCGCGGGCGTGGACGACGACCTCGTGGCCGTCTTCGGTGAGCGCCTGCGCGGCGGCGAGACCGAGCCCGGTCGCGGCCCCGGTGACCAAGATGAGCGCCATGGGCGTTGTCCTTTCGTCTGCGGCGGCCCGGCCGACCGCGGTCATCCGAGTGTCCTATGTACATGGAATGGGACCGCGAGTGAACTCGCGGTCCCATCGGCTAAGCCGAGCGTTCTTCGACGGGTTCCCCTGCCCGCTGCGACGGGACGGCCGCGTCGGGTTCCGGGTCTTCGGCGGGTGGGGTCGGGGCGTCCGGCTCGGCTCGATCGATGCGGGAGGTGAGGCCGATGGTGAGGGCGCCGAGGGAGCCGACGGCGGCGCAGATGCCGATCGCGACCGAAGGCGAGAGCACCTCCGCGAGCACGCCGCCGATCGCGATGCCGAGACCTTGCGCGGTCTGGAGGCCCGCCGCGGCGAAGCCGATGGCTCGCGAGCGCATGCCGTCGGGGATGAACTGCGTGAACCGGACCTGGGCGAGCACGATGTAGGCGTGGAAGACCCCAGCGAGCATCCACAGTGCGAACGTGGCCCACAGCGGCGGCGCGAAGGCCGTGGCCATGAGCGGGACGCCGACCGCAACGGCCAGCGGCACCGTCAGCCGCCGGCGCCAGTCGGCGTTCAGCTTCGCCACGAGCAGCGCGCCGATGGCGGTGCCGATCACGACCGAGGACATGAGCACGCCCACGGCGTTGTCACCGGCGCCGATCTCGGCGACGTACGGCACGGCCAGCGCCTCGCTGACCACGAAGAAGCCGACCAGCCAGATGAGTCCGGCGAGGGCGAGCAGGTGGCGGTCGCCGACGACGAGTCTGATGCCCGCCAAGGCGAAACCGCTGCCGCGTCGCGCCCCGGTGGCGTCCTGTTCGGGCAGGTGGGGGCCGACGCCCCATTGCAGCAGCGCCGCCGACAGCAGGAAGGTGACCGCGTTGACCGCGAGCGCGACGTGCGGCCCGTAGGCGCCCACGAGGACGCCGCCGAGGGCGAACCCGGCGATCTGCGCGATCTGGTCGGTGGAGGCGATGATGCTCATGCCCACCGGGAACAGGTTCCCGGGGAGGGTGCGGGGGACGGTGGCGATGCGGGCGGCCGAGAACAGGGGCTGCGGGCAGGTGACGGCGACCAGGAGGACCGCCACGATCGGCAGCGGCAGGCCGGGGATCGCCATGAGTCCGATGAGGACGGCCCGGAGGAGGTCGACGACGACCATGACGGCGCGGCGCGAGTACCGGTCGGCCAGGCCGGCCAGGAGCGGCGCGGTGATCAAGGGCGGCAGGTACGTCAGGGCGTAGGTCAGGGCGGTGAGGGCCGCGGAGTCCGTGCGCTCGAAGACGAGGAGTGCCACGGCCACGCGGGCGATCTGGTCGCCGATGCGCGACTGGGCCTGGGCGACCCAGAGGAATCGGAACTCGCGGACGGCGAGGACGTCGCGGAATCGCGCGGTGGGCTCGTTCATGTGCTCCCCTGTGGGTGGGCCGGGAGAACTCCGCCCGGTCGTGGGAGGCGGTGTCCGATCCTATTGAAACCCTTTGGGCGGCAAAGGACAAGACTTGCAGGTCAGGGGGCGGTCTCGCGGCTCAGGAGGTCCCGCCGGGGACGATCGCCAGCGGGGAGTCCGCGGCGGCGGTCGTCGCCGCGTCGGCGCGGCCGAGTTCGGTGAGGATCCGCTCGAACATCGCGGTCGCCGCCGCACCGAGGTCGTAGGCGACCGTGGTCAGCGGGGGGATCGTGAGCTGTGCGAGCGGGGTCGCGTCCATGCCGATGAGCGCGAGTTCGGACGGGACGCGCCAGCCGCGAACGGTCCCGGCCGACAGGAGCGCGGTCGCGACGTCGTCGTTGTAGCAGACCACGGCGACGCCGGGCGGTTCGAGGGCGTCCACCGCCGCGATGGCGTCCCGGGGCGTGACGTCGAGGCGCACGATCTGCGGTTCGGCAAGTCCCGCTTCGGCACAGGCCGCGCGCACGCCTTCCTCCCTGGCGATGCCGAAGGGGTCCTGGCGGGCGTCCGCCAGGTGGGCGAAAGCCAGTCGCGTGTGCCCCTGGGCGATGAGGTGGCGGGCCTGGAGTTCGCCGATGGCGCGGTTGCGGGCGTCGTCGGCGCGCGAGGGCTCGATCGCGCGCACGCCGCGCTCGTCGAGGAGTCGGCGCTGCTCCGGGGTGAGCGGGGTCATCGAGACGACCGCGGCGGGGGCCATCCCGGCCGCGATGCGGTCGAGCGACTGCGCCGACGGCGTGGAGAACCGCAGCACCAGGGTGAGCCCGGCGGCGGCGAGCGCTTCGGTGAGCCGGTCGACCAGGTCCTGGAGGTTCTTGCCGAACGTGGTGTTGGGGATGAGCAGGATGACCAGGTCGCTGGAGCCGCGCGCGAGGGTGCGCCCGGCGACCGACGGGTGGTAGTCGAGTTCGGCGGCGGCCCGGCGGACGCGGTCGCGCGTTTCGCTGGCGAAGCGCTCGTCGCGGCCGTTGAGGATCAGGCTCACGGTCGCGCGTGAGACGCCGGCGCGTTTGGCGACGTCGGCGCTGGTGACCGCCATGTCCGTTTCCCTTCGGCGTGCGAGTGGGTGCAACAGGATCCTACGGGAGACAAGTCCGAGCCGGAGTTGACGCGCGTTAACAAGATGTGCTTTCCTAGGTTACGCGCGTTAACACTGTGTCTTCGACACCGGGTTCGCTGACGCGCCGACACCGGAACCTGAGGAGTTCGCCATGACGCGACGGCAGTTCAACCACGGCTGGTCGTACCGGCCGAAGACCACCGCGTTCCAGGAACTCGGCGGCGCGGGCGCCGAGGCCTGGACCGAGGTGGCACTCCCCCACGACGCGCTCATCGGCGCCGTTCGACGCGCCGACGTGCCGCGCGGCGAGACCACCGGGTACTTCCCCGGCGGGGCGTTCGAGTACCGCAGGACCCTCCCGGTGCCCGCCGAGGACGCGGGCAGGCGGTACGTCCTGGAATTCGACGGCGTCTACCGCGACGCGATGGTCTACGTGAACGGCGCCCTCGCGGGCCAGCACGCCTACGGCTACTCGCGGTTCACCGTCCGCATCGACCCGTTCCTGCGCTTCGGCGAGGACAACGAGGTCCGCGTCGAATGCCGCGCCCACCTCGACTCCCGCTGGTACACCGGCGCGGGCCTCCACCGGGAGGTGCACCTGCACGTCACCGAGCCGGTCCACTTCGCACTGGACGGCATCCGGATCACCACCCCGGACATCGACGACGAGCGCGCCGTCGTCGACATCGAGGCCACCGTCGTCAACGGCGGCTTGACGACCGTCACCTACCTGGTCGCCGGCGCGATCACCGGCCCCGACGGGACCGAGCTCGCGCGCGGCCGGTCGCCGATCACGCTGCCGCCCGGCGAGTCCGGGGTCGTGCGGCAGCGCCGGTACGTCCCCCGGCCGAAGCGTTGGAGCGTCGAAGCGCCGCACCTGTACGCCGCCGACCTGCGGCTCCTGGACGGCGACCGCCTCGTGGAGGAGGCGGACCTCGCGTTCGGCATCCGCTCGCTCCGGCTCGACCCCGAGCACGGGCTGCGGATCAACGGCGTCCAGGTGAAACTGCGCGGCGCGTGCGTGCACCACGACAACGGCCCGCTCGGCGCGGCTTCCTTTGCGGCGGCTGAGGAACGGCGGGTGCGCCTGCTCAAGGGGGCCGGGTTCAACGCGATCCGCAGCGCGCACAACCCGGCGAGCCCGGCGATGCTGGAGGCCTGCGACCGCCTCGGCATGCTGGTGATGGACGAGTCGTTCGACATGTGGACCTCCGGCAAGTCCGACTTCGACTACGCGTTCGACTTCCCGCAGTGGTGGGAGCGGGACCTGGAGGCGATGGTCGCCAAGGACTTCAACCACCCCAGCGTCGTCCTCTACTCGATCGGCAACGAGATCCCCGAGACGGGCACCGCGCACGGCTCGGTCTGGAGCCGCCGCCTGGCCGAGAAGGTGCGATCGCTCGACGCGACCCGGTTCGTGACCAACGGGATCAACGGCTTCGTGTCGGTGCTGGACACGGTGATCCCCGCGATGCGGCAGCGCCGCGAGAGCGCCGGGACCGATGCGGGCGGCGTGAACGGCATGATGGCCGGCTTCGGCCAGATGATGGACCGGATCCAGACCTCGCCGATGGTCACCGAGCGGACCGAGGAGTCCTTCGCGGTCCTGGACGTGGCCGGGATGAACTACGGCGAGGCACGGTACGCGTCGGACGCGGAGGCCTTCCCGGACCGGATCATCGTCGGCGCCGAGACCTGGCCGAGCGTGATCGACCGCAACTGGGAGCTCGTGAAGGCCCACGGCCGAATCATCGGGGACTTCACCTGGACCGGCTGGGACTACCTGGGCGAGAGCGGGATCGGACTGATCCAGTACGCGGGCGACGGCGAGGGCGCCACGTCGTTCTCCAGCGGGTTCCCGGGACTGACCGCGTGGTGCGGGGACCTCGACATCACCGGGCACCGCAGGCCGGTCTCGTACTACCGCGAGACGGTCTTCGGGCTCCGCTCGACGCCCTATATCGCCGTGCAGCGGCCCGAGCGGTACGCGGCCGAGGTCGCGGTGGCGACGCCGTGGTCGTGGAGCGACACCGTCTCGGGCTGGAACTGGCCCGGTTTCGCGGGCGAACCGATCCGCGTCGAGGTCTACTCGGACGCCGAGGAAGTGGAGCTGCTGCTCGACGGCCGGAGTCTCGGGCGCGCGAAGGTCGGCGCCGAACGGCGCTTCCGGGCCGACTTCGACCTCCGGTACGCGCCCGGCGAGCTGACCGCCGTCGCCTACACGCGCGGGACCGAGACCGGACGGGCCTCGCTGGCCTCGGCCGGGGACGACCTGCGCCTGTCCTTGGAATCGGACCGGACCGAGCTGGGAAACACCGACCTGGCCTTTGTGGACATCACTCTCACTGACAACAGCGGTGTCGTCCACCATGCCCTGGACCGCAGCGTCACCGTCGCGGTCGCGGGTCCGGCGGTCCTCCAAGCGCTCGGCAGCGCCAACCCCGTGACCGACGAGGGCTTCCGCAACGACACGCACCTGACCTTCGACGGCCGGGCCCTCGCGATCGTGCGGCCCACCGGGCCCGGGGCGATCACCGTGACCGCAACCGCAGAGGGCTGCGAGCCGTAGTCACTCGTCCTCCGCACCAACTGATCCCCAACCCCTCTCGACAAAGGAGTCACGAGACCATGAGCAACGAAGTCCCCTCAGCGGCCCTCGCGGGCGCGGCACTCGACCGGCCGCCGGCCCCGCCCGGCACCGCACTCACCGTGCAGCCGAAGGCGAGCGGCCGCTGGGTCCTGCTGCTGATCCTCGCCATCTTCGGCGCCTACATCGCCTGGGTGACCCCGATCGGCGTCTCTCTTGCCATCCAGGTCAATGCGCTCGCGCCCGACCATGAGGAGTACCTCGGGATCGTCCTGGGCATCGGTTCGGCCTCGACCATGGTCTTCGGGCCGTTCTTCGGCCAGTTGAGCGACCGCACCCGTTCCAGACTGGGACGACGGCGGCCCTGGATCATCGGCGGCACCCTCGTCGGGGCGGCCGGCCTGGTCGCGATGGCGGCCGCGCCGAGCGTGTCACTGCTGTGCGCCGCATGGGTGCTCGCCCAGATCGGCTGGAGCCAGGCCGCCAACAACCTCGTCACCCTCCAGGCCGACCGGCTCCCGGAGTCCCAGCGCGGCAAGGTCGCCGGGTTCGCCGGTTTCGCGACCATGGTCGCCCCGGTCCTCGGCGCGGTGATCGCCGGTTCGTTCGCCGCCGACCCGTTCCTGCTCTTCCTCGTGCCCGGTGCGATCGGCACGGTCATGATGGCCCTGTTCGTGCTGCTGGCCCGTGAGGACGACAGCCGCGGCCTGGTCATCACCGAGGCGCTGACAGCGAAGTCGGTGCTGTCGAAATACGGGTTCGACCCGCGCCGCTACCCCGACTTCGCCTGGAACTGGATCGCCCGCTTCCTGTTCTTCTTCGGCCTGACGCTCAACACCACCTACACCGCGTACTTCTTCGCGTCCCGGCTGGACATCCCGGTGAGCAAGATCGGCGGCACCGTGGCCACGGTGGGCATCATCGGCGTGGCCGCCACGATCATCGGAGCGCTCGGCAGCGGCGGGCTCTCCGACAGGCTCGGCCGCCGCAAGGTGTTCGTGGTCGGCTCGGGGCTCCTGTTCTCCCTGGGCACCATCGTGACCGTGTTCGCAGACGACCTGCCGCAGCTCATCGTCGGCACCTTCGTGTGCAACCTCGCCATCGGCGTGTTCTCAGCGGTCGACCAGGCCCTGTTCATCGACGTGCTCCCCGAGCGCGACACCGACGCGGGCCGGTTCATCAACCTGACCCAGTTCGCCGTCGCCATCCCGCAGTCGATCGCCGCACTCGTCGCCGCGGCACTGCTGGCCGTCGGTGCGGCCGGGGGCGAGAAGAACTACACGGCCGTCTACGTGGCGGCCGCGATCTGCACCGCCGTCGGCGGATCACTGGTCACCCGCATCAAATCCGTGCGCTGACACGACGAGAAGCAAAGGAGCGACACATGTTCACCACCTGGCACCGCATGATCGAGCGGCGGTTCCTCGGACCGTCGCGGGCGATGAAGGCCTCCCACTTCGAGCAGCTGGAGCTGCACGGCGGCGAGATCGTCTTCCTCGGCGACAGCATCACCGAAGGCGGGCAATGGCACGAATGGTTCCCGGGCCCGGCGGTCGCCAACCGCGGCATCGGCGGCGACACGTCCACGGGCGTCCTGAAACGGCTGCACACCGCCACGGCGGGCCCGCCGAGCGCGGTCCTCCTGCTCATCGGCACCAACGACCTGAGCCTGCAGTACCCGATCGCGGAGATCGCCGCCAATGTGGACCGGATCGTCACCACCGTCCAGAAGGACGCCCCCGACGCGCAAATCGTTCTGCAAAGCGTGATGCCCCGCAAGTCGAAACGCCGCGGCAAGATCGAGGAGCTCAACGACCGCTACCGCGAGATCGCGCACGCCCACGGCATCCGCTTCCTCGACCTGTGGCCCGCACTCGCCGATGAGGACGGCGCGCTGCGGCGGGCCTTCACCTTGGACGACCTCCATCTCAACGGCGCGGGCTACCGGGCCTGGGTCGAGGTGCTGCGACCGGTCGTCGAGGAGGTCCACGGCGCGGCGACGTGACGGGGTGGACCGGGGTCAGTACGGCATCGCGCCGATGGCGGCGAACGTCCTGACCTCGAGTTCACAGCCGTCCTCGTCCGTGGACCTGATTTCGATGGCGGCGCCCGCCACCTGGTCGGCGACCAGCGACCGCCACTCCGCCAATACCTTATCGGTGCACTCCTCATCCGGGGAGACGCTGAAAGTGAAGCGGTCCAAGGAGATCTCGCCGTCGATATGGTCATGATCGGCGACGTACGCCCCCAGCTCGCCGGCCAACTCGGCGACCCGGTCGGCCGAGGTGCCCTCCTCGAGGATCAGCGTTCCGATCGCCGATCCGGCGTAGGGCAGCGTGTTGTAGCCGGTGGTGTCGATTTCCGCGACGTCCGGGGTGTCGGCCCAGTCCGCTTCGAAATCCTCGGCGAGTGCCGATCCCTTGTTGAGCGCGCAGCCGGACACGACGATCAGGCTCAGCATGAGCGCGGCGGTCCACATGAGTCGCGGCATCAGGGCCGCCCGGGGTATTCGCCGGCGTGCAGCTGGCGGGTCCGGGCGATGTCGATGCTGGCGCGCTTCATCGTCCCGTCCGCGTAGCCGCCGCCGAGGACGACCCCTATGATCAGCAACGGCATCAGGATCGTTCGCACCTGCATGGCCCACGGGCCCTTCGCGCCGATCCGGCCGCCGTCGCTGAGCCGCACCAGCCGCGTGCCGGTGCACAGGGCGCCGAGGGCGCGGCCGCTCCCGTAGAGCAGGCCGTACACCAGCGGGGCGACCAGTAGCCATACGATCGCGATCAGCCCGAGCTCGCCGTTGCCAAGGCCCAGGGACGGGGCGAGTCCCGCCAGGATCCCGACCCCGATGAGGGCGACGACCAGGTACGCCACGAAGTCGATCAGCCAGGTGAAGCACAACGCCCACCCGCCGGCGGGAACGTACGGGGTGCCGTTCCCGAAGGTCTCGATTTTCTTAGCTCCCATAGCGAGGGACACTAGCGCCCGGCCACCGACCGCGACTGCCGACCATGACCGCTTTGACCTGCGTGAATGCGCGAATCGGCAGATCGCTCCCCGAATTCCTGCCGCTATCCCGCCGGTTCGCCGCCTCGAAATCGCGGCGGCCGACTGGTGAACTGAGCACACGAATAGAGCGGCGACGTCCTGTCGCCTGGACGATTGGAGAGAGCATGCGCAGTCTGGCAAAGGCACTCGCGGCGCGCGTAGTCGGCGGCAAGACCGTCACGCGCGCGTACTACACGTGGTACTACGAGGAGTAAAGATGGACTCCAACGGTCGCGGTGTCGACATTCGTCCGGCACCCGTGAAAACGGGTGATTCGCAAGAGCCGACGAAACCTATCCCAGGACCGGCACCGCGACCGTTGGGCCTCCCTCCCGACGACTTCGACCGCGACCCGATCGCCTGCCTGGCGCGGCTGCGGGACGAATACGGCGACGTGTTCTCCTTCGCCCCAGGCAAGATCGTGGTCGCCCGACCGGCTTGGGTGCACTGGGCGCTGGCCCGCACCAACCGCGAGACCCACGTCGATCCGCCCCCGTCACCGCGCCGAGGCGAGCAGCGACCCCTCATCCGCAGCCGCGTCGAGACCTGGATGGCCACCAGACGCACCGCCCAGTGGCATCGTCTCGGCCGCGAGGTCGCCGAGCAGTCGACCCCGGTCATCCGCCGCTCCCTCCAACGGTTCCTGGACGCCGCCGAAGGCTCACCCGCCCGCCTCGCCGACTGCGAGCACGCCATCCTCGACGCCGCAGGCGGCGTGTTCATCCGGGATTTGGAAGGCAACCTCCGCAACGCGCTGATTCGCGCCTCGGACCTGCTCCTAGAGGAGGGTTCGGCGTCGTTCAAGCTGCCCTACTGGCTCTCCGTTCGGACGCGGCGCCGGTTGCGCGCGAACACCGTATGGATCGAATCCCTGGTCGCGCACGTCAGCGCGCGCCGCGCCTCTCGAGTCGCCGAGGAACCGCCTTCCGACCTGCTCGACCTGCTCCTGGACGCCCGCGACGGCGACCTCCCTGCGTTCACCGACCTTGAAGTCGCGCAGACGCTGTCGATCAATCTCGGCAACTTGTACACGGTCGGCGGCACCGGCCTGGCGTGGCTGCTGACGGCTCACGGCGCGCACGATCTCACTCGGCCCGAGACGGTGGGCCGCGAGGACTGGAACCGGGCCGTCGTGAAGGAGACGCTGCGGGTCTACCCGACGGTCACACTCACCAGCCGAATCCTGGCCGAGGACACCACGTTCGGGGACGTCACGGTTCCGGCGGGCGATTCGGTCTACCTCAGTTCGCTCCTGCTCCACACCGACCCGCGCTGGTGGCGAGAGGACCCGAGCCAATTCGATCCGGAGCGCTGGCTCGCCGACGAGGTCCACGACCCGCACGCGTACCTGCCCTACGGCGCGGGCCCGCGGATCTGCACCGGGGTCCACATCTCGAATGCGGTGCTGGAGGCCGCAGCCGACCTGCTTGCGACGAGGACGGTGACGGCGCGCCCGGGTCCTCCGAAACGGTTTTGGGGCGCGATCGCCCAGCCCCGAAGGTTCCGCGTCCACGTCAGCCGCAACGGCGGCACTGAAACCGACTGACGGACGAGCCAACGGCCCGTGGCGCGGCGCTCATCTCACCGCGAGAGCTCTTTCAGCTGCTCGGCGACGATCGCCGCCTCGGGGACTTCGCAGGCGGCATATTCGTCGGCGGCAAGACGCAAGTGCCGCAAGGCGGCCGGTAGGTCGCCGCGACTGCGGTGGGCGTCTGCGAGCCCGTGGTGGGCCCGCGCGAACTCGTACGAGTCCTCGACCGACTCCGCGAGGTCTGCCGCCCGCTCGTGCTGGCCGATCGCCGCATCGACGCGTTCGGTGGCGGTGAGCGCGCGCCCGAGGCCGTTGCGGGCGGCGCGTTCCAGTGACGGGTCCACCAGCTTCACCGCGTGCTCGACGGCCCGGTCGAGGTGGACGGCGGCCTCGGCGTAGTCGCCCAGGCGCAGCAGGTCCTCCCCCAGTTCGATGAGCGTCGCGGTCACATCGGCCTTCACGCCCTCGCCCCGGTACGCCTTGAGGCTGGCGGAGTGCATCGCCACGGCCCGCGCCGGATCGCCGCCCTCCCGGGCCAGGATGCCGCGGAAGACCTCGATGCGGATGCGGTTGTGCTCGTCGGCGGCGTCGAGCCGACGCTCCGCCGCCGCGAGCAGGCGTTCGGCCTCCGCGAACCGGCCGAGCCGCAGCAGCGGGACGACCATGTTGAGCCTGACGAGCGCTGCCGCCGCCGCGTCCGCGGCCGCCTCGGCCTGCGCGAGCGCCGCCTCATGGACCGCCACCGATTCGGCGAACCGCCCCGACCTCCGGTACAGCACACCGATATTCGCCAAGGTCAGCGCCGCGTCGCCGAACTCGCCCAGGTCGCGTTTCAGTGCGACGGACCGGTCCAGCAGACCGATCGCCTCCTGGTGCCTGCCCGCCGCCAGCAGTTGCCGGCCCGCGTCGCCGAGGGTGAAGGCCTCCTTGCGGCCGTCGCCGGTGCGGCGGGCGATGTCCAGCGCGATCCGGTTGACGGTGGCGTGCGGCCCGATGTCGGGGTCGTGCACGAAGAACGCGTTGAACGCCGAGGCGAGGTGCCAGGCCTGTTCGAGGTGACCGGCCTGCTCGGCCGCGACCACCGCGGCCTCCAGATTGCTCCGCTCGGCCTGGAACCACGACAGGGCACCGGGCTGGTCGGCGAAGCCGGGGAGGTCCGCGCCGTGCGCGGCCGCGCCTTCGGTGAACCGGCGCTTGTTCGGGTGCAGTCGTGCCGCCGCCTGGTAGGCGAAGTGGAGGTAGACGCCGATCAGCCGGAGGAAGGCCGCGTCCAGGTCGGCCTCGGCCTCTTCCAGTCCTGCGACGCGGGAGGCGAACAGCCGCAACAGATCGTGGAGTCGATACCTCCCGAGGGAACGGGTCTCGGCGAGGCTTACATCCACAAGGGACTCCAGCATGACCGATGCCTGTTCCTCCCGCACCTCGGCCAGTGCGGCGACGGCGTGGACGTCCGTGTCGTCGCCGGGAACGAGGCTGAGTCGGCGCAGCAGGCGCCGGTGGTCGGCGTCGAGTTCGAGGTACGAGGCGCGCAGGGCGGCGGCGACGCCGCGGTGGCCCATGTCGAGCTCGTCGAGCAGGCGGTCTTCGTCGGCGAGGCGCGCGAGCAGGTCTTCGGCCCGCCACAGGGGGCGGCTGCGCAGGCGCGCGGCCGCCAGGCCCATCGCCAGAGGCAGGCGCCCGCACCGTTCCGCGATGGCGGCGGCCTCCGTCGCGGTGATCCGGCCCGCGACGGCGGCGCCGATCATCGCCACCGCTTCGCGCATCGGCGGCGGCTCCAGCGGCACCGAGTAGACCCCGGCCAGGGAGGACAGGTCGCGTCGGCTGGTCGCCAGGATGAGGCTGTCGGGCGTTCCCGGCAGAAGGGCCTCCACTTGGCCGGCGTCCGCCGCGTTGTCGAGCACCAGGAGGACGCGCCGGCCGGCGAGGACGCTGCGGTGGCGGGCGGTGAGCTCGTCGAGGTTCGCGGGGAGGTTCCGGTCGGCCAGGTCGAGGCCGCGCAGCACCCGCACCAGCACCGTTTCGAGACCGGGGCGCGGGCCGGTGCCGTGGGTGAATCCGTGCAGGTCCACGAACAGCTGCCCGTCCGGATACCGGGCGGCGAGGACGTGGGCGGCGCGCACGGCCAGCGAGGTCTTCCCGACTCCGGCCATCCCGTGCACGGCGATGACGGTGGCGCCCTGGTCGACGGCGGCGGTGAGCGCGTCCAGGTGGCCCTCGCGTCCGGCGAAGGTCGCGAGCGTTCGCGGCAGTTCCCGGGGCACCGCCGCGGCCTGGTCGGCGGTCTCGACCTGTTCCTCGGTTTCCAGGCCCAGCGCTGCGGCGAGGAGCCGCAGCGTCTTCGGTTGCGGCCGTACCCTTCCCGACTCGATGTCGCGGACGGTGCGCGTCCCGATGCCGGCCTTCGCGGCGAGTTCCTCCTGGGTCAGCATCGCCCGCAACCGAAGCGGACGGAGACCGTTGCGGACGTCGTTCGCTGGGTCAGCCATGACGCCATGATAGGACGCCTCGGCGACCAAACGGACGAACCGTCCCAGTCGGGTCGGATGGCGACGCGTGGGTCGACCGAGGATTCGATCGCCGTCGGGATGGGGCAGGATCGAGTCCGCACGGTCGTCGAGGTCATCGATGGCAGCACCTGCATGGACCAGAAGAGGTGACGGTTTGAAGCTGCTCGTCCTAGGAGGAAGCCAGTTCGTCGGGCAGGCGATGGTCGCCGAAGCCCTTGCGCGAGGCTGGAACGTGACCACCTTCAACCGAGGGCGGTCGGGAACCGACCTTCCCGGCGTCACGGCGGTCCGCGGGGACCGGTGGGACCGGGCCGATCTGGAGCGCCTCAGCGCCTCCGGCCCCTGGGACGCCGTGGTCGACACCTCCGGGTACGTGCCGCGGAACGTCCTTGAAGCCGCGGAGGTCCTCGAGCCGTCCGTCGGCCGCTATGTGTTCGTCTCCACCCTCTCCGCCTACGAGGGCTGGCCCACCCAGCCCCTGACCGAGGACTCGCCCGTGCTGCCTTGTCCGCCCGACGCCGACGAGACGTTCGGCACCGACACCGAGAACGGTCCCTCGCGGTACGGCTTCCAGAAGTCCGGCTGCGAGTCGGCGGTCGGGCAGGTGTACGGAGCGGCGAGGAGCACCGTGCTGCGCCTCGGGGTGGTGCTCGGCCCGCAGGAGTACGTCGGGCGGCTCCCCTGGTGGCTGCACCGGATCGCCAAGGGCGGGCGGGTGCTCGCGCCGGGGAATCCTGACCGGAGCATCCAGCCGATCGACGTCAGGGACGTCGCGGGCTTCGCGCTCGATACCGTCACCGCGGGTCGCGCCGGGGTCTTCAACCTCACCGGCGCCGGTGACGCGACCTTCGGGGACTTCCTCGACGCGTGCGCCAAGGCGACCGGCGCCGACTCCGAGATGGTGTGGACGCCGGACGAGGTGCTGCTGGAACACGGCGTCGGGCAGTGGTCGGAGCTGCCGCTCTGGCGGATCGCCGCGGGTACCTGGAACGTCAGCACCGCCAAGGCGCGAGCGGTCGGCCTCTCGACGCGGCCTCTCGCCGAGACCGTGCGGGACACCTGGGAATGGGTGCGCGCCACCGGACTGGCGGAGAGCGGCATCCCGGCCGGGATCGGCATCGACGGCGAAAAGGAGCAGCGGATCCTCAGCGCCTGAGCGCCGGAATCAGCAGTGACTGAGCTGTCAGGCGGCGAGTTCGGTCAGGGCGATGGTGTGGTTGGTGTGGCGGATCTTGGAGCTGAGGTAGCGGAGGTTGGTGTCGGTGGCGAAGACTCCCGTGGGCACGGTGGCCTTCACGTCGGCGCCGAGGTCGCGCAGCTGGCGGGCCTTGTCCGGGTTGTTGGTGAGGAGCTCGAAGCCGTCGATGCCGAGCGCGTCGAGCATCTGGGCGGCGGCGGTGTAGTCGCGGCCGTCCTCGGGCAGGCCCAGGGCGGTGTTGGCCTCGTAGGTGTCGAGGCCCGCGTCCTGGAGCGCGTAGGCGTCGAGCTTGTTGTACAGGCCGATGCCCCGGCCTTCCTGGCGCAGGTAGAGGAGGACGCCGCCGCGTTCGCTGATGCGTTCGACCGCCTCGCGCAGCTGGGGTCCGCAGTCGCAGCGGGCCGAGCCGAAGACGTCGCCCGTCAGGCATTCGGAGTGGAGCCGCACGAGCGGGGTCGCGCTGCGGCCGGGGTCGCCCAGGACGAGGGCGAGGTGCTCGGCGCCGTCGGCGAGGCCGTGGAACGTGACCGCTTCGGCGGTGGTCGCGTAACCGTCGGGGAAGCGCAAGGGAATGGTGACGCGGGTGCGGATCGTCGCGGTGGCGCTGTCCATGTCGGCTCCGAATGCTTGTACTTCAAATTTGAACTGCCTGATACAAGGTACAGTTGAGTTCAAATTTGAACAAGGAGGTAGGCTAGAGGCATGGGTCACACGAGTTGGCTGAACGACGAGGAGATGCGGGCATGGCTCGCGTTCATCCCTTCGGCGAACCTGGTCCTGCGCGAGCTGGACCAGCAGCTCAAGGAGGACGCGGGGCTCTCGCACCTGCAGTACGAGATCCTGATGCGCCTCAACGAGGCCGAGCGCGGCGCGATGCGGATGACCGAGCTGGCCGAGCGCCTCATCAACTCCAAGAGCGGCCTGACCTACCAGATCGGGCAGATGGAGAAGGCCGGGCTGGTCAGGCGGCGGCCGTGCGAGTGGAGCAAGTCCGGCATCCTGGCCGAGATCACCGACGAGGGCCGCACGACGCTCGAACGCGCCGCGCCCGGGCACGTCGCCGCCGTCCGCGCCCTCCTCATCGACGTGCTCACCCCCGAGGAGCGGAAGGTCATCGCCGAGGCGCTCGGCCGGGTCCGCGACCGCATCGTCCAGGAGAAGGACGGCGGGACCTGCTGGTAGGTCTCCGGGCTCCGGACCCGAACCGTTTCAGCGCCATCGCGGCCGTTGACATTGAGATATTCCTATGTCTAGTATGAATATCGCTTAACCGATTCAGTCCTGTTCTCTCACCTTCCCTCACCGGTGGGGCTGGACGGGTCCCCAGAACCCCCGGGGACCCGCGTCGAGCGGACCGACGAGCCGCGGCCACGACCCCGGCCGCTTGCGGCGGTGCCCCGTCCTCGTCCGCTCGGAGTCCCACCCGCGCAACCGCATCCAACCCCTATCGCGCGATCCCCCACCCGATCGGGGCTCATCGTGTCAAAGGAGACGCAAGTGCCTTTCTCTTCCTTCCGCGCGCCCAGGCGCGCGGTCATCGTCATGGGCGCCGCCGCCGTCGCGGCCTCGGCCGTTCCCCTCTCCGCCGCCGCCGCGGGCAGCGCCGCACCGGTCAAGATCGTCGACGACAAGGCGACCGCCGGGACCCGCGCCCTCTTCCAGTACATGCGCGACACCCAGGGCGAGGGGATCATGTTCGGCCACGAGCACTCGCTCTCGGACGGATTCACTTTCGACACGTACGACGGCTACGCCTCCGATGTGGAGGCGACCACCGGCGACTACCCCGCGGTCTTCGGCTGGGACACCCTGGTGCTCAACGGCTTCCAGAAGCCGGGCGTGTACGGCGGGACGAACGCGGAGAACGTCGAGGCCCTCAGCTGGGCCTTCGAGCACTCGGACGCGCGCGGCGGGATCAACGTCCTGAGCGCCCACATGTACAACTTCGTCACCGGCGGGAACTTCTGGGACACCGCGGGACGCGTGGTCGGCCAGATCCTCCCCGGCGGCGCGAAGCACGCGGACTACAACGAGTTCCTCGACCGGATCGCGGCGGCCGTCAAGGGCGCCAAGCGGCCCGACGGGACGCTCATCCCGATCGTCTTCCGGCCCTTCCACGAGAACACCGGCGGCTGGTTCTGGTGGGGCGCGGGGCACTGCACCTCCGCCGAGTTCATCGAGATCTTCCGCTACACCGTGGAGTACCTGCGCGACACCAAGAAGGTCCGCAACCTGCTGTACTCCTACTCCCCCAACTCCAGCTTCGGCGGCGACCCCACCAACTACATGAAGACCTACCCGGGCGACGAGTTCATCGACATCCTCGGCTACGACGCCTACGACAACTCCGCGGGCTCGGCCGAATGGCTCGCCGCCACGATCAAGGACCTCAAGATGATCGTCCAGCTCGCGGACGAGCGCGGCAAGGTCCCGGCCTTCACCGAGTTCGGCGAGTCCGGCGAGGAGGGCCGGGACCTCACCTGGTTCACCGACCTGCTCGACGCCCTCAAGGCCGACCCGGACGCGAGCCGGGTCTCCCACATGCTCACCTGGGCGAACTTCGGCGGCACCAACCGCGCCTACGTGCCCTTTCCCGGGCACGCCATGGCGCCGGACTTCGTGGAGTTCCACGAGGACCCGTTCTCGCTCTTCGCCTCCGACCTCGACGGCGTGTTCGACGCCAAGACCTGCGCCGTCGCGAACGCGCCCTTCATGCACCTGGCGACCCCGACGGACCGCCAGCGCGTGACGACGACCTCGACCGGGATCCGGGTGCGCCTGAACAACGCGACGGCCCGGAAGGTCACGTACGCCATCGACGGCGCCGCTCCGGTGACGCTGCACCTGGACGCGAAGGGCTACTACTCGGGGACCTGGTCGATCGATCCGTCCTGGTTGGACAACCGCTCGGTCACGGTGACGGTGAGCGCCAAGGTGGGCGCTGCGACGTTCACCGACTCGGCGCTGGTGCTGCTGGGCGAGGTCGCGCCGCTGCCGGCCGGGTGGATCGACGACTTCGAGAGCTACGCGGGCGACGACTCGACGCTGAGCGAGGCGTACAGCCACATCAACGCGAACACCACGACGCTGTCGACCGACCACAAGGCGGGCGGGGCGTTCGGCCTGGCGTACGCGTACGACTTCACGAACGCCGGGTACACCGGGATCGGCAGGTCGGTCGGCGCGGACTGGACCGCGTTCTCGGCGTTGAAGCTGTGGATGCAGGGCGACGGTTCGACGAACGGGGCGACGATCCAGGTCGTGGCGAAGGGCGCGTACTTCGAGTACAACGTGGGCCTGTCGAACACGAGCGGGCAGGAGGTGGACGCGCCGTTCACCGAGTTCAAGCCCGCGCCTTGGGACACGGGCCACGCGGGTGAGTTGCTGGACGCCGAGCACCTGGCGGACGTGTCGGCGTTCTACCTGTACTTGGGTTACGGCGGCGCGAACGCCACCGGCACCGTGTACTTCGACGACATCCGGGCCGCATAGGTTCGATGTGAGGAGAGCCCCGCAGCGCGGTCGCGTTGCGGGGCTTCACCTTGCGGTGGGCGCGGGTGCCGTTTCCTCAGTCGCCGTGCGGGTCGGCGGCGTTCAGGGTCGCCACGACCTGGTCGTAGTCGCCTCGGGCTTCGGCGTAGCGCAGGAACTTCACGCGCTCGACCTGGATCTCGTTCGCGTCCGGCTGGGATTCGATGAGGCCCAGGACCTCTGCGACGAAATCGTCGAGCGGGATCGCGAAGTCGCTCTCCTCCTGGCCGGGCATGAGGGCGGTGCGGACCGCGGGCGGCTCCAGTTCGACGACCTTCACCGCGGTGTCGGCCAGTTGGAGCCGGATCGACTCGCTGAGCATGTGGATCGCGGCTTTCGAGGCGTTGTAGCTCGGCGTGACTTTCAGCGGGGTGAAAGCGAGCCCTGAGGAGACGGTCATGATGGTCGCGTCCGGGCGGGTCTGGAGGTGCTGGACGAATGCGGCGATGAGCCGGATCGGGCCGAGCACGTTCGTGGTGATGATCGACTCGGCCGACTCCAGGAAGGCCTCGGGGCGGTGCCAGTCCTCGACGCGCATGATCCCGGCCATCGCGATGAGGACGTTGAGGTCGGGGTGGCGGGCCAGGACGTCCTTGGCGGCGGCCTCGATGCTCGCGGGGTCGGCCGTGTCGATGCGGACGGTGTCGATGCCGGGGTGGTCGGCGGCGATGCGCTCCAGCAGGTCGGTGCGGCGCCCGCCGACGATGACGGTGTTGCCCCGGGCCCGCAGCTCCAAGGCGAGGGCGAGGCCGATGCCGCTGGTGGAGCCGGGGATGAAGATCGTGTTCCCTGAAATGTCCATGCCTTCAGTCTCGCCGCGGGGAGCCGTTCTGTGCAGAGATCGGCTATCGGGGGATCGGCGATCCCTGGCTCAAGGTCGCTGCGGGGCGGGTCGGGGCACGATACTGGAGGCATGGACCGCGAAGCACTGGCCGAGTTCCTGCGCCGCCGCCGCGAAGGCCTCCAGCCCGGGGACGTCGGGCTGCCTGCGGGGGCGCGCCGCCGCGCGCCCGGCCTGCGCCGCGAGGAGGTGGCGTCCCTGGCCGCGATGTCGACCGACTACTACACGCGCCTGGAGCAGCGGCGGGGGCCGCAGCCGAGCACGCAGATGCTCGCCTCGCTCGCCCGGGCGCTGCGCCTGACGGGCCAGGAGCGCGACTACCTGTTCCAGATGGCCGGGCACGGCGCTCCGGCGCAGGTGTCGGCCGCCGACCATGTCTCGCCCGCGCTGCTGCGGGTCCTGGACCGGTTGGAGGACACGCCCGCGCTCATCCTGTCGAACCTGAGCGAAGCGCTCGTGCAGAACCGTCTGGCCGAGGCGCTGTTCGGCGACCGCACCGCGTTCACGGGCATGGACCGCTACGACGCGTACCGGTGGTTCACCAGGCTGGATGAGCGGGCGAAGTACCCCGCGGACGACCGCGACCGGCAGGCGCGGGCGCTGGTGTCGAGCCTGCGCGTCGCGTACGGGTCGATGGGCCCGAAGTCGCGGGCCGGGGAGCTGGTCCGCGCGCTGCGCAGGGAGTCCGGGGAGTTCGCCGAGCTGTGGGACCGCCACGAGGTCGCCAAGCGCTTCGCCGACCACAAGACGCTCGTCCACCCCGAGGTCGGCCCGATCGAGCTCGACTGCCAGGTCCTGCTCACCGAGGACCAGTCGCAGGCGCTGCTGGTGCTCACCGCCGCGCCCCGGTCCGAGTCCGAGGAGAAGCTGCGCCTGCTCGCGGTGCTCGGCACCCACTCCTGACGGGATCGGCCGTGCTCGTGCCCGCGTTGTTGTGCCTGATCGGCAAGGAGCGCAGGGCAAAAGGGCCGGTCGGCGACCTCGAACTTCCCAAGGTTGAGGCCGGTACTGTCGAGGTCGCCGAGCGGATTTAGAGGAAGGCTCGCAGGCGGCCTGCGATGCCGTCGGCGTCGAGCCCGTGGAGGCGCTCGTGGTCGGCGGCGGTGCCGTAGCGGCGCAATTCCTCCCGGCCCACGCCGATCGACAGGACCCGGTGGGGCCGGTCGGACAGGGCCTTGGCGACGAGCCAGTCCGAGGTGCCCTCCAGGTACGGTTCGACCAGGACCACGGTGTTGCCGGGGTCGGCGGCGAGGTCGCGCAGGCCCTTCGTGTCGAGCGGGCGCGGGGTGTTCGTGTACGCCACGGTGACGTCCAGGCCGTCGACCGCGGCCAGGACGTTGTCGAGGACCGGGCCGACCGCGACCACCGTGGCGCGCTTCCCGCGTCGCAGCACCGCGAGCGTGCCGTCAAGATTGCCGTTCGCGGTCGCGTTGTGGCTCAAGGACAGTCGCAGGTAGGCGCCCTCATCGGAGTGGACGGCCCGGTCGAGCAGGGGTGCGACCTCGGCGGCGTGGCCGGGCACGAAGACCCGCCAGCCGGGCAGCGTGTCGAACAGGGCCACGTCGCGGGGGCTGAAGTGCGTGAAGCTGCCCTCGGCCCAGTCGTACGAGGCGCCGACGCTGACGAGCACGCCGCTCGTGCCCTGGTGCTCGAAGTCGATCTTGACCTGCTCGAAGGCGCGCTCCACCAGGAACGGCGCGTACGAATGGGCGATCGGCCGAAGTCCGGCCAGCGCCAGTCCCCCGGCCGTGCCGACCATGAGCTGTTCGCGGATGCCGACGTTGATCACCCGGTCGGGGTGGGCCGCGGCGGCCTTGCGGAACAGGTCGGCGGAGATGTCGGCCAGGACTATGGCGGTGCGCGGGTCGGCGTCGAGAAGGTCGGCGGCGTGGGCGGCGAAGGCGTCGCGCATGGTCAGCGCCTGGGCTTCGTCGTCGAGCGGGTCTGAACGGAACATGGCGGGTCCTCGGTTCTCAGTGGCGGGTGCCGGGCGCGGCGACGGCGACGGTGACCTGCGGTCGGTCGGGGTGGGGCGCGGTGAAGGCCTCGTAGAGGGCGTCGTGGTCGCCCATGGGGGCGGTGGCGCTGCTCCAGCCGTGGACGTCGAAGCGGGAGGCGATGCCGCCGGGCCAGCCGTGTGAGGCGGAGTCGTTGTCGGCGACGATGACGTTGAGGTTCGCGAGGCCGACGGCCCCGGCGTAGGCCATGGCCTCGTGGTTGGAGCCCTCGTCGAGTTCGGCGTCGCCCACGAGGACGTACACCTGGGCGTCGTGGTGACCGGTCGCCTTGAGGCCCAACGCGACGCCGACGCCGAGGGGCAGTCCGTGGCCCAGGGATCCGGCGGACATCTCGGCGCCGGGCACGAGGGTGGCGTCGGGGTGCGAGCCGAGCGGCGAGTTCAGGGTGGCGACGGAGTCGAGCCAGTCGGCGGGGAAGAAGCCCTTGGCGGCCAGGACCGCGTAGAAGGCGCTGGGGCCGTGGCCTTTCGAGAGCAGGAAGCGGTCGCGGCCCGGGTCGTCGGGGTAGTGCGGGTCGATGCGCAGGACGCGGTCGTAGAGCACCCAGATCGCGTCGAGCGTGTAGGTGTTGACGACGGGGTATCGCACGTCGGTCACGGTGCGCTGCGCCAGTTTCCGGGCGTCTTCGAAGGTGACGGTCATGCCGGGAATCATGTAACTTCAAGTCGACTTGAAGTAAAGACCCGAGTGAGGAGCGCCATATGGATTCGCCCGACGCGCACGCGTTGCTGTCCATCGGCGACTTCGCCGCGCGCGCAGGGGTGTCGACCTCGGCGCTGCGCTATTACGAGTCGCTCGACCTCATCGTCTCGGTGCGCACCGGCGGCAACCAGCGCCGCTACCGCCGGGCGGAACTGCGCCGGGTGGCGTTCATCCGGGTCGCGCGGTCGGTGGGTTTGTCGCTGGAGGAGGTCAAGGCGGCGCTGGACCGGCTGCCGGGGCGGCGCGTTCCCGACCGCGCCGACTGGCACCGGCTGTCCTCGGCGTGGCGCCAGCGCCTGGAGGACCAGATCAGGCGCCTGCGGGAGTTGCAGGAGGACATCGACGGGTGCGTCGGGTGCGGGTGCCTGTCCTTGGACAAGTGCTCGATCTACAACCGGGACGACGTGCACGCCGGCGACGGCCCCGGACCGCAGCGGGGCTTCAAGACGCGTTAAGGCAGGTTGGCGATGATCGCGGCGGTGACGGCGTCGGTGTCGGCGGTGCCGCCGACGTCGCGGGTCGTGATCCCTTGGGCGGTCGTGGCCTCGATGGCCGCGTTCAGGCCCTTGGCCTCATCGCGCAGGCCGAAGTGGTCGAGCATCATCGCGGCGCTGCCGATCGCGCCGATCGGGTTGCACACCCCCTGTCCCGCGATGTCGGGGGCCGAGCCGTGCACGGGCTCGAACATGCTCGGGAAGCGGCGCTCGGGGTTGAGGTTGGCGCTCGCGGCGAGCCCGAGGCTTCCTGCGAGGGCGCTGCCGAGGTCGGAGAGGATGTCCGCGTTGAGGTTCGAGGCGACAACCACCGAGAGGTCCTCGGGGTGGAGCACGAACTTCGCCGACATGGCGTCGACCAGGACGCTCTCGGTCTCCACGTCGGGGAAGTCGGCGGCGACGCGGGCGAAGACCTCGTCCCACAGGACCATCCCGTACTGCTGGGCGTTGCTCTTGGTGACGCTGGAGACCTTGCGGCGGGCGCGGGTCCGGGCGAGGTCGAACGCGAAGCGGATGATCCGCTCGCAGCCGGTCTCGGTGAACAGCGAGGCCTGGATCGCGACCTCCCCGCCGCCGGGGCGCGCGGCGAGGTTGCGGCCGCCGATCCCGGCGTACTCCCCCTCGGAGTTCTCGCGGACGACGACCCAGCCGAGTTCGGTGTCGTCGGCCTTGCGCAGCGGGCTGGTGATGCCGGGCAGGAAGGTGACGGGCCGGACGTTGGCCCACTGGTCGAAGTTCTGGCAGATGCGCAGCCGCAGGCCCCACAGGCTCACGTGGTCGGGGACGGTGGGCCACCCGACCGCGCCGAAGTAGATCGCGTCGAAGCCGCGCAGGGTGTCGAGGCCGTCCTCGGGCATCATGAGGCCGTGCTCGGCGTGGTAGTCCGAGCCCCAGGGGAATGCTTCCCAGTCGAAGGCGAAGCGGCCCTTGGCGTTCGCTTCGACCGCGTCGAGGACGGCGCGCCCGGCGGCGACGACCTCGCGGCCGACGCCGTCGGCGGGGATGGCGGCGATGCGGAAACGCGTGGTGCTCATGGGGGCTCCGAATCTTCGGCGGCGGGAAGTCCGCTTCGAGTCAACAGCGCCGCAGCGCCCGCGTCCAACACCGGTCTCCGATCGGTTCGATCGGGTGGACCTATGGGTGCTCTTGAACGCCGCTGGGCCAGGAGTCGGCCATCTGGACGAAGGCGCGGGCGGCCGGGGTGAGCCCTTCGGGCCGGGCGACGAGCGAGACGTGCAGCTCCCACGCGTGCTCGATGCGGTGGACGACCGCACCGGCCCGTTCGGCGAGCGGCGTCCAGGACTCGGGCATGACGGCGTGCCCGAACCCGGCCAGGACGAGCGGCAGGATCGAGGTGCGGTGGGCGATCTCGGCGGCGAGGTGGATCTCGGTGCCGTTCGCGATGAGGTCGTCGACGAAGCGGCGCATGAGGCTGCCGCGCTGTGAGGCGATGAGGCGCAGTCCGTGGAAGTCGCTGGGCCGCACCGTGTCTCCCGGTGGGAGGTCGTGGTCGGGCGGGGAGATGAGCACGAGCGGCTGGTCGCCGATCGGGACGACGCGCAGCCCGGCGGTGTGGAGCGGGCCGGCGGCGCCGAGGAGGCCGATCTCGGCGACCCCGGTGCGCACGTTCGACACCACCTCTTCGGCGGTGAACGCACCGTCCACATTGAGCGTGATGCCTGGGTGCTCCTCGGCGAAGCGGCACATCATCGCCGTCAGCGGTTCGATGCCCGGCGAGGGCATGGAGATCATGTCGAGGCGTCCGCGCCGGATGCCCTTGACCGCCTGGGCGATCGAGCGGGCCGTCTCCAGGTCGCGCAGGACCTGCCGGGCCGGTTCGACGAGTTCGCGGCCCGCTTCGCTGAGCACCACGCCGCGCCCGACCCGGTGGAACAGGGGCACGCCCAGTTCCCGCTCCAGGTTCGCGATCGCCTGCGACAGCGAGGGCTGCGCGATGTGGATCTGCTCGGCGGCGCGGCCGAAGCCGCCGTGGTCGACCACGGCCAGGAAGTAGCCCAGTCGGCGCGCGTCCATGCCCCTCCGTCCCTGCTAGCCGCCCATAGGCGGTGCCTATCGAAACTCTAGACGGAGGGGCACGGCCCGCGTCAGCCGCCGATCCCGGACACGGCCACCATCGCGCCGATGAGCGCGATGATGACGACCGCGCCGATGAGGTCGAAGGTGACGCCCGAGCGGATCATCCTGGTCATCGGCACGCAGCCGGTGCCGTAGACGATCGCGTTCTGCGGCGTCGAGACCGGCAGCATGAAGCCCAGCGAGGCGGCGAACGTCGCCCCGAGCGCCGGCACGAGTGGATCGATCTCGGCGGCCACCGCGAGCGGGATGATGATCGGCACCACGACCGCGGCCGAGGCCGTGTTGCTCGTGGTCTCGGAGATGAGGATCGCCAGGACCACCGCGAACGCCGTGATCGCGAACGTGCTGGTGATGCCGAGCGTGCCCGAAGCGCCGTTGCCGATGGTCTCGGCGAGGCCGGTGCCCGAGAGCAGGGCCCCGAAGATGATGCCGGTGCCGAACAGCAGGATGGTGCCCCAGTCGATCTTCGCGGCGTCCTTCCACGTCAGCGTCGGCTCCTGGCGGGCCCAGTTGATCGGCAGGATGAACAGGAGCGAGGCGCCGATGACGGCGGCGACGCCCTCGTTCAGGCGGTCGTCCACTGTGGCGTAAGCGGTGGAGTCGGTGCCCGCGACGAGGCCGACCACGGCGGGTATGAGCCACAGGGTCACCGTGACGCCGAAGGCGATCACCGTGTTCTTCTCGGCCCGGCTCATCCGGCCCTGCTCGGCGCGCTTCTCGCGGATGTACTCCTCGACGCCCTCGATGTGGCGGATCTCGGGGCGGTTGACCAGGAGGAGCACGACCGCGAGCACCGCGAACATGATGAGGCAGATCGGGAGCGCGGCGAGCATCCACTGCCCGAAGGAGATCCGTTCACCGGTGGCCTCCTCGATCAGGCCGCGTCCGATCAGATTCGGTGGCGATCCGACGGGCGTCAGCAGGCCGCCGACGCTCGCGCCGTAAGCGAGCATGAGCATCAGGGCCGCGCCCACGCGCAGGCGCATCGGGTCGAAGTCGGGCCGCACGACTCCTTGGTCCTGCATGAGCCGCGCGATGACCGCGAGGATGCCGAGGGCGGTGGGCATGAGCATCGCGACCGTGGCGGTGTTGGAGATGAACGCCGACAGCGCGCAGGTGATGACGCCGAACGCGATGATGGTGCGGACCGTGGAGCGCCCCACGCCCGGCAGGCCGAGCACGAAGTACGCCACCCGTTGGGCCACACCGTGCTTGAGCATGGCCTGGGCGAGGATGAACGCGCCGATGAAGGTGAAGATGGTGCTGGAGCCGAAGGGCGCCAGCACTTCGTCCGAGGGCGCGACGCCGAGCAGGACGATCGCGGCGACCCCGATGAGGCCGCCGATCGGAATCGGGATGGGCTCGCAGATCCACAGCACGACCACGCCGAGGAGCACGGCCGCGAGCGCCTGCTGGTCGCTCTCGAGGCTGAGCGGCAGGAAGTAGAAGACGATCGACACCAGCGGGGCGAGGAACCAGCCGACCAGGCGGCGGCCCTTCTCGAACTTCTCCTCGGCGCCGGAGCCGAGTTCGGTGAGGCTGCGGTAGGTGGAGCCGCCCAGGAGGGCCTTGTCCACATCGGTGCGGGGGATCTCGGCAGCACCAGAGGCTGCCTGCGGGGGCGCGTCGGACACCATGCCTCCTCCTTGAGGTATAGATTGTGATCACTGTCTCATTGATCCCCCCTATGGGTCCAACAGTTGTCTCCTTTGCGGCATATAGGCCTTGCCTATCGGAGGGCACCGTGGCAGTGCCTATCAGAGGGCACAGTGATGCCGGCTGCGGAAAATCCGTCGACTTCGACGGCGGCGCCGCGCCCAGGGGCGCATCGGCCGAAATCAACGCCATACATCGATTTACTTGACTAGATAAATTAATGACTGCTACGATCCGCTCACCTCGACATTCTCTTTGGGAGCGCTCCTCCAGACCAAAGGACTTCGAACATGCACATCACCAGAACCCGCAGGAGAACCGCGATCACCGCGATCGCGGCCGCGGCGCTCAGCACCGCCGCCATCACCATCGCCACGGCGAACCCGGTACTCGCCGAGGAAGGCTGCGAAGTCACCTACAACGTGGTCAACAACTGGGGCTCCGGCTTCCAGGCCAACGTCGCCATCACCGCCGACGAGGCCATCGACGGCTGGGACATCGGCTGGAACTTCCCGTCGGGCACCAAGGTCACCAGCGCCTGGAACGTCGGCTGGAGCCAGTCGGGCACCCACTTCACCGGCTCGGACGTCGGCTGGAACGCCAAGGTCGCCTCGGGCCAGACCCGCGAGGTCTTCGGGTTCATCGGCTCCGGCAGCGTCGCCGCGCCCACCGCGATCACCGTCAACGGCGACCTCTGCGACGGCCAAGTGGCCCCGACCGGCCCGCCGACCTCCCCCACCTCGACGCCGACCGACGGCCCGACCTCGCAGCCGCCCGGCGGCCCGGTGTCCATCATGCCGCTGGGCGACTCGATCACCGGCAGCCCCGGCTGCTGGCGCGGGAACCTGTGGTCGCTGCTCGACAACGCCGGGTACGACGTCGACTTCGTCGGCTCGCTCTCCCAGCAGTGCAACCCGGCCGGGTCGGACCCCGACCATGAGGGCCACGGCGGCTACCAGGTCACGCAGTCGGTCGCGAACGGCAACGTGCGTTCCTGGCTGGAGCTGAACACTCCGGACGTGCTGCTGCTGCACTTCGCCACCAACGACGTCTGGTCCTCGATCCCGCCGGCCCAGATCCTCGCCGCGTTCACCACCATCGTCCAGGACCTGCGCGCGTTGAACCCGGACGCGATCGTCCTGGTCGCCAAGATCATCCCGCTGGAACCGGCCGACTGCGCCGCCTGCCCGCAGCGGGCGATCGACTTCAACGCGGCCATCCCCGCCTGGGCCGCGGGCGTGACCACGGCCCAGTCCCCGGTCGTCGTGGTCGACCAGTGGACCGGCTTCGACAACGACGTCGACACCTACGACGGGGTCCACCCCGACGAGGACGGCTACGTGAAGATCGCCGCGAACTGGTTCGAAGCCCTCGAAGAGGTCCTGCAGTAACGTTGGAGGAGCGGCGGCGCCGGTCCCCGGTGGGGGAACCGGCGCCGCACTTCTGCGTGAAAGGTCGTTTTGCATCGTTGTAGGATCGTGAGGACCGAGGAGGTGCCATGGCGGCGACCCTGCACGATGTCGCAGACCTTGCGGGAGTGTCGTTCAAGACCGTCTCGAACGTGGTCAACGGCTACCCCCACATCCGCCCCGCCACCCGCGAGAAGGTCGAGCGCGCCATCGCCGAGCTCGGCTACAAGCCGAACCTCAGCGCCCGCAGCCTGCGTTCGGGCCGCACGGGCGCGATCGCCCTCGCGGTCCCCGAGCTGAACCTGAGCTATTTCGCCGAACTCGCCAGCTTCGTCATCGCCGCGGCCGAGGAGGCCGGGCTGGTGACCCTCGTCGAGCAGACCGGCGGCGACCGCGACCGCGAGCTGGCGCTCCTCCAGAGCCCCCGGCTGCGCATGACCGACGGCCTCATCCTGAGCCCCCTGGGCATGCGCCAGGAGGACGCCGAATCGCTCGACGTCTCGTTCCCCTTGGTGCTCTTGGGCGAACCGGTCTTCGACTGGCCGAACGACCATGTCTCGATGCGCAATGCGGAGGCGACCCGCGCGGGCACGGAGTACCTCATCGAATCGGGACGCCGCCGCATCGCGGTCATCGGCGAGTACGAGGACGAGGTGTTCGGCTCGGCCCGGTCCCGCCTGAAGGGCTACCGTGAAGCGCTTGCGGCGCATGGGATCGAGTACGACGGGAGCATCGTCGCCGGTGCGACCTTGTGGCACCGGGCCGACGGCGCGCACGCGATGCACGAACTGCTCGACCGCGGGGTGGAGTTCGACGCCGTCTTCGGGTTCAACGACACGCTCGCGCTCGGCGCGATGCGCGTGCTCCAGGAGGCAGGTGTGCGCGTGCCCGAGGATGTGGCCGTGCTCGGCTTCGACAACCTCGACGAGGCCGCGTACTCGATCCCGTCCCTGACCACTGTCGACCCCGGCCGCGAATGGATCGCCCGCACCGCGGTCGGCACGCTCCTCGAACGCATCGGCCGCGGCGGCGCCGACCTGCCGCCCCGCACCAAGTTCGCGGACTTCGGCATCATCGAACGCGAGTCCACCCCGCGGGCGTGAACGCTTCGCGGGCACGAATTCGTCGCGGGCCCCAACGCTGCACGAGCCGCAATGCCGCACGGGTGTGAGCGCATCCGGGACTGCACGCGACAGGAGCGGACGGCGTTCCGCCCGCCCCTGACCGCCGCTTACTGCATGCCCTCCTTGACGAGCCGCCACTGCTGGCAGGCGTAGCCGTTGGACGTCCACTGCTGCGCGACGGCGCCGTCCGCGGTCGAGCAGCCGTCGATCTCCAGGAGTTTGCCGCTGTTGGCGTTCGCGAACGTCCAATAGCCGCCGCTCGTGGCCGCGACCCACGACTGCGTCGTGCTCCCGCTCGACGCCCGCTGCACCGCGTCGACCCCGTCGGCCGTCTGCGAGGACGGGATCTCCAGGAGCTTCCCGCTGTTGAGGTTGGTGAGGCGGACCGTGCTGCCGCTGACCGTGGTGACGGTCCACCGCTGCGTCGCGTTGTTGGTGTCGCCCCACTGCACTACGGCCGCACCGTCAGTGGTGAGCGCGCTCGCCACTTCGAGGAACTTCCCGCTGTTGCGGTTGACGACCTGGAACTGCGGGGCGAGCGCCGTCGCCGCGTAGAGGTGGACGGCGTCCAGCTCCGCGAAGTTCGTGCCCTTGGTAAACCGGATGGTGTTGGTCCCGGCGTTGAGGGTGACGGTCTTCTGCGCCCACCCGTACCGTCCCCAGTCGACGGTGGCCGGGTAGCTGATCGCCGAGGCCGTGCCCCCGTTGACGCTCACGTTGTGCGTCGCGGTGGCCCCGTAGCCGTTGTCGTAGCGGGCGTTCAGCGTGTACGTGCCCGCGCTGGGGACGCGCACGGTGAACTCCACATAGCTGCCGGCGTTGTTGATGTTGCCGATCTTCGACCCGTTCGAGGCCTGGACGTGCGTCACCGTCGAGACGTCGTTCAGCGCCGCGTTCTCCGCCTCGTACTGCTGGGCGTCGAGCGGGATCGAGCCCACGCGGATGTCGTTGAGGTCGGTGGTCGTGTTCTCCACGTTCACGGCCTGGTAGAGGGTCCGGCCGTCCGCGCTCACGTCGATGCCCTGAGCGAACCCGCTGAAGGAGCCGCCCTGGGAGTCGGTGGCGTCGTAGGTGACCGCCATCGGCAGGCGCTCCCACGGGCCCTCGCCGAAGTTGTAGTTGACGTAGAAGTTCTGGCCGCCGTCGATGTTCCCGGACGCGTCCAGCGACCACTTCGAGGCCACCACGACCATGCCGTTCGGGCCGCCCGAGGGCACCCATTTGACATACGGGGAGGAGCCGACGCCCCGGCCGTCGGCCAGTTTGATCGCGGTCCCGATGCTGTTGGTGTCGCCCCAGTTGAGGCCGTCCGCGGAGGTCTTGTAGTAGACCGGCGCGGTGTTCTGCGACTGGCTGGGGCGGTTCACGACCTCGAAGGTCGCGAGGTAGCGCCCGTCCCCGAGCTTGGTCACGGTGATCATGCCCGGCCGGTCGCTCTGGTTCGTGGGGGCCGAGACGTTGACGAGCGAGCCCCAGGTCTGGCCGCCGTCCGTGGACCGGCGGTAGGACACCGCCTGGAGCACCCCGTTGGCCTTCTGGCGCTCGTCGGAGTAGTAGGCGACCAGGCCGCCGTTGCCGTCGATCGCGAGCGAGGGCTCCCACACCGTCGTGGTGGTGGAGGTCGGGGACGGGTCGTAGACCGCCGGTCCCCCGGTGTCGATGGTGCTCAGGTAGCTCCAGCTGGTGCCCTGGTTGGTGCTCTTGTACACGACCAGGCGGCTGGTGGAGCGGTCCTCGGGCATGACCATGCCCGCCAGCAGGATCGTCCCGGCGGTCAGGGTGCCGGTGGTCTGGGAGACCTCGAACAGGAAGGGCTGCGCGGTCCGCGTGAGGGCCGGGAAGGTCGCGCTGGGGTCGACGTCGGTGACGTGCGTCCAGCTCGTGCCGTCGTTGGTGCTGCGGTAGATCGGGTAGACCTGCTTGCCGTTCTGCAGCACCAGCTGGTCGTAGGTGACCAGCTGGGTGCCGTTGGCGCTGCCGCTGTTCTTGAGCACCACGATCTTGGCGTACGTGGTTCCGGCGGGGGTGCCGCCTTCGGGGTTGAAGGAGCTTCCGGCCGCCGGCGCGTACACCAGAGCGCCGTTGCCGGTCGTCACCGCGGCGGCCGGGAGGGCGCCCCCGGCGAGGACGAGGAACAGCGCGAGGACCGTCGCCGCGAGCGCGGCCAAGAGACCGCGCCGAGGCCGGTCGAGGGGTGGGACGTGTTGCATCAGCCTGTCCTTTACAACGTTGTACGTAGGAACGAGCACATCGTAGGACCAGTTCGCCGAAACCGTCAAGACCATGATCACGAAACGGAGAAGAAGACCGGGGGCTCGCCATACGGTATTGACAGTGGCGACACGCCGTCGTAGCATCCAGAATTACAACGTTGTAGAACTGCTGTTCAGACCAATGTTGCCACAGGCGCAGACAGCGCAGTCTCGCATCGAGAGGGAATTTGGACATGACACGCACGCGAATCCTGCTGGGCGCCGGAGCCGCAGCGCTCGCACTCATGGCGACCGGCTGCTCCGGCGGCGGCGGGGACGACGGCCCCGTCGAGCTGACCTTCTGGCACGGCTACTCCGAGGCCGACGGCGACGTCCTGGAGGGCATCGTCGACGACTTCAACGCCTCGCACGACGACATCACCATCAAGACCGAGCTGAAGACCTGGGCCAGCATCGACGACACGCTCCTCACCGCGCTGTCCGCGGGCGAAGGCCCCGACATCGTCGCGATGCCCGCCGAGCGCCTGCCGGTCTACGCCTCCAAGGGCGCGTTCGCCGAGCTGGACGACTTCTACGAGGACTCCGGCAGCAACACCGCGAACCTGATCCCCGGCGCGGTCGACATGGTCGAGGTCGAGGGCGCCAAGTACGGCGTGCCCACCGGCTTCGTGCCGCTGGCGGTCTACTACAACACCGCCCTGTTCGAGGACGCCGGCGTCACCGAGTTCCCGCAGACCTGGGACGCGTGGGTCGACACCGCGAAGCAGCTCACCGTGGACGACGACGGCGACGGCACGCCCGAGCAGTACGGCGTCGTGCTCCCCGACCACGCCACCGTCGCCAATGGACTCTGGCCTTCGCTGTTCTACGGCAACGGCGGCGACATCGTCGCGGACGGCCAGGCCGTGATCGACTCGCCCGAGAACGCCGAGACCCTCGAGTTCTGGAGCTCGGCCATCGCCGCCGACCAGATCTCGCCCACGGGCGTGGACGGCGTCGGCGCCGACGAGCTGTTCAGCGGCGGCAAGGCCGCGATGACCGTCGGCGGGCCCTGGATGGCCTCGATCGCCGACGAGAACGGCATCGACTACGCGATCGCGCCGCTCCCGGCCGGGCCCCAGGCCCAGGCCGCGTCCGCGATCGGCGTCTCGATGGCGGTCACCGTGGACGCCGACGAGGCCGCGCAGTCCGCCGCCGAGGAGTTCTTCTCGTTCTTCCTCAACGACGACAACGCGGTCGCGTGGTCGCTCGGTTCGGGATGGCCGCCGCTGCGCACCGACATCCCCGCCGAAGCGGTCGCCTCGAACCCGGTCGTCGCCTCGCTCACCGCGATCGCGAGCACCGGTCAGCCGCTGCTGCCCGGCGTGGTCAACAGCACCGACGTGCTCAGCGCCGTCGACGAGCTGACCCAGCGGGCCGTCGCCGGTGAAGACGTCGACGCCCTGCTCGCCGAGGCCCAGGCCGAGATCCAGAGCGCGCTCGAATAGGAACGCGAACGGGGGCGTCCACTGCGGACGTCCCCGCCGCGATGTCACTCGGAGGTTGAGAGGAAGCCATGAGTGCCGCAACTTCGCCGGTCCGCCGGTACCGTCCGCCCGCGCCGCTGGGCGGACGCCGCCGCGCCACCGGAACTCCCCAGGGCCGCAACGCGAAAGCCCTCGCGTTCCTGGCCCCGGCATTGATCGTCCTCGGCCTGTTCGTGGTCTGGCCGATGCTCTCGGCCCTGCGGTTGTCGTTCACCGACGCCAGCGGCTTCGGCCGGGAGGAATGGGTCGGGCTGGAGAACTACGCCAAGGTCTTCACCGACTCGGACGTCCTCAACGCCGTGACGAACACGGTGCTCTACACCGCGCTGTTCACGCCGACCGCGGTCATCGCGGCACTGGGGCTGGCGCTGCTGCTCAACAGCCCGCACATGCCGTTCCGGTCGTTCTTCCGCACGGCGCTGTTCGTGCCGTTCGTCGTCTCCTTCGCCGTGGCCGCGTTCGCGTGGAGCTACCTCATCGATCCGCAGGTCGGGCTGCTCAACTACTGGCTCCGCGGCATGGGGATCCAGATGGGGAACGTGCTGGAGGACCCGACCCTGGCGATGCCCGCCGTCGCGTTCGTCGCGGTGTGGAAGCTGTTCGGGTTCTACTTCGTCATCTTCCTCGCCGGGCTCCAGGACATCCCGTCCTCCCTGTACGAGGCCGCGCGGATCGACGGCGCGGGCCCGTGGAAGCGGCTCAAGCACGTCACGCTGCCGCTGTTGTCGAACACCATGGCGTTCGTGGTCGTCTTCGCGACGATCGCCGCGCTCCAGGCCTTCGACCAGATCTACGTGATGACCGGCGGCGGGCCGTACGGGAACACCCAGACCGTGGTCATGGAGATCTATGAGTCCGGCTTCCGCAAGCTCGACATCGGCTTCGCCTCCGCCCTGTCGTACGTGCTGCTCATCGCCACGCTGCTGCTGAGCCTCGTGCAGTTCGTGTTCTTCGGCCGCAAAGAGAAGGACCTGACATGAGCGTCCTCAATGCACCGCTGCGGCGCCTGCGCGAGCTGCGCCCGAGCACCGTGGTCGCGACCCTGGCGCTCGTCATCGTCAGCGCGGTCGTGCTGCTGCCCATCGCGATCATCGTGTTCACCGCGTTCAAACCCGTGGCGGAGGTCAACGCGTTCCCGCCGAGCCTGCTGCCCGACGAGTGGACGCTGGACAACCTCGAGCAGGTGACCGCCGACCTCCCGTTCGCGCGGCTCATCGCCAACAGCTTCGCGTTCGCGGGCGGGGTGACGCTGTTCGCGCTGGTCTTCGACTCGCTCGCGGCGTACGCCTTGGCGCGCATCGACTTCGCGGGCCGCAAGGTCCTGCTCATCGCGATCATCGCGACGCTGATGATCCCGTTCCAAGCCACGCTCATCCCCCTCTACCAGCTGGTGGCCGACCTCGGCTGGGTGAACACCTACACCGGGCTCATCGCGCCGCGCGCGGCCGACGCGTTCGGGATCTTCTTCCTGCGCCAGTTCTTCCTCGCGCTCCCCCGCGACATCGACGCGGCCGCCCGCATGGACGGCGCGGGCGAGTTCCGCGTCTTCCGCTCGATCGTGCTGCCCAACGCCATGCCCGCACTGCTCACCTTGGGGCTCTTCACGTTCGTGAACAACTGGAACGACCTCCTGTGGCCGCTCGTGTTCACCACCGACGCCGAGATGGGCACCATCACCTCGGGCCTGACGCTCCTCACCGGGCCCAGCGGCATCGTGCCGCACGGCGTCATGATGGCCGGCTCGCTCATCGCGATCCTGCCGCTGGTCGTCGCCTTCCTCTTCGTACAACGCCGCTTCATCGAGAACATCGCCACGACAGGACTCAAATGACCGCTTCCCGCCATTGGCACCGCGACGGATCGCTCCACTTCGCCGTCGGTGTCGAGGACACCTTCGTGCCCCAGGCAGGCCCCGGCCAGCGCCCGATCGACGAGTACGAGCTCACCGAGCACTACGCGAGGTGGCATTCGGACCTCGGTCTGGCGGCCGAGGCCGGCGCGGAGCTGGTGCGGTGGGGGGTGCCGTGGTACCGGATCCAGCCCGAGCCGGGCCGGTGGGACTGGGACTGGCTCGACCGGGTGATGGATCGTTTCGTTGAGTTGGGCCTGCGTCCGGTCGTGGACCTCATGCACTACGGGACGCCATTGTGGATGGAGGGTGAGTTCGCGAACCCGGACTACCCGAAGCGGGTCGCGGAGTACTCGGCGCGCGTGGCAGAGCGGTACGCCCCGCTGGGGGTCACCGACTACACACCGGTGAACGAGCCGATGATCCACGCCCTGTTCTCGGGCGAGTACGCGTACTGGCCGCCGTACCTCTCAGGGCCGCAAGGGTTCAGCGCGATCGTGAAGCAGCTGGCGCGGGGTTTCGTGCAGGCGCAGCGCGCGATGGAGGACGTGCTCGGCGAGGAGGCGGTGTTCGTGCACGTGGACGCGGGGATGCGCTTCGCCGGCGACGTGGATGCCCCGGAGCACCGCGAGACCGCCGCACGGCTGAAGGAGCAGGTGTTCCTGGTCGAGGACCTGGTGACGGGCCGCGTGGGCGGGACGCATCCGCTCGCGCCGTTCTTGCGCGCGGGCGGTTGGAACGACGAGGACTTCGCCTGGTTCACGGAGGCGCCGGTGCTGCCGGACGTCATGGGCGTCAACTACTACCCGCTGCATTCGACCGAGGTGTTCGAGGCCGGGGTGTTCCACACTGGAGGGTTCCCGGATCCGCGCCCGGTGCGCGACGACGGGACGGCGGGCCTGGTGGAGCTGCTGCGGTCGGCGGCCGACCGGTACGGGGTGCCGGTGATGCTGTCGGAGACCTGTGTGACCGATTCGGTGGAGGCGCGCATCGCCTGGCTGGACGAATCGGTCGCGGCGATCCGCGGCCTGCGGGACGAGGGCGTCGACGTCGTGGGCTACACGTGGTGGCCGCTGTTCGACATGTACGAGTGGACCTACCGGCATTCGCAGAGCCCGCGCGAGGCGCACCGGTTGACCATGGGGCTGTGGGAACTCCAGGAGCAGAACGACGGCCTGGCACGGGTCCGGACGGCGGTCGCCGACCGCTTCCGCCACCACGCCACCGGCCGGTAAAAGCGCCAGGGGGTGTTCGCCGGCTCCCGGAGAGGCGGTATCCGAGTCCGCTTGTCCGCTCGCAAAACCCCTTAGGGTCTTTCATCCGGCGGCTCGTGGGGACCGCCCAGGGTCTGGCGCCAGTGTTCGGCGGCTTGGGCCATGTCGTGCCCGAGGAGGCGGAAGAACCGGCTGGTCTCGCGCATCCGCTCCCCCGCGGGAGTGGCGCCGAACTGCTCGGCCCCCTGACCGGTGAGGTCGGCCCACGTTCCCATCGCCTCGATGCTGGCCTGCCATGCGTGGTAGGAGGCGTGGTCGTCGATCCGATACCGGTGCCGGCGGCCGTCCCTTTCGCGGCCGACGAGGCGGCGCTGCTCCAGCCAGGCCACGGCCTTGGAGACCGACGCCGGGCTGACCTGGAGCCGAGCGACGAGGTCGGCCGCGGTGGCGCTGCCGGTGTCGCTGGTGAACAGGCGGGCCAGGACCTTGGAGGCCATCTCGGGCATCCCGGTCCGGGTCATCATGGCGGCGAAGCGGTCCTCGAAGGCGCGCTGCGCCAAGGGATCGCCGTCACCGCTCGCGGCGATCGGGACGGCGGGGTACGGCTTGCGACGGTGGGCCCGCCACTCGGTGGCCTGCTGGGCCCGGTTCGCACGGTAGCGGCGGGGGCCGCCGTTGCGCGCGACCTCGCGGCTCACCGTCGAGCCGGGCCGCCCCAGTTCGTGGGCGATCTCGTTGTAGCCCAAGCCATGCGCCAATCCGGCGGCGATCCGCTCCCGCTCCTGGTAGGTCAGGCGACCTCCCGCCATGCGGTCCTCCCCTTTCAGTGAAGTGATGCATTCAGTTGCAAGGTCATTGCATTGATTTCGAAGCCACTGCCAGCGACATCAATGTTCAGCGGTTGTGTCGAGTCGAGGGGCGATCCTAGCATTTCGCGCATCAGGAACACCAGGAACGGAAGGACGCCGAAATGACCACTTCGCTGCCGACCGCGCGGACCGCCGACCGGCCGTTCGACCCGCCCGAAGGACTCGCGCCGCTGCGCGAGGAGCGGCCGCTGAGCCGCCTCGACTACCCGGACGGGCACCAAGGCTGGCTGGCGACCAGCCACGAACTCGTGCGGCAGGTGCTGGGCGACACGCGGTTCAGCGCCCGCAACGAATTGCAGCACCTGCCGATCCCCGGCGCCGGCAACAGCGACCAGCCCTCGCCGCCCGGCCAGTTCCCCACGATGGACGCCCCCGACCACACCCGCTACCGGCGCCTGCTCACCGGGCTGTTCACCGTCCGCCGCATGCGCCTGCTCACCGAGGAGGTCCAGGCCGTCACCGACCAGCATCTGGACGAGATGGAATGGGGCGGCGGCCCCGTCGACCTCGTTGCGGCCCTGGCCCAGCCGGTCCCAGCGCAGGTCATGTGCGAAGTGCTCGGCGTGCCGTACCAGGACCGGGCGCGCTTTCTGGAACAGGCGCTGGCACTGTTCCGATTGGACACCACGCCGCAGGAGAAGGCGGCGGCCTACAGCGCGGTGCACGACTACGTCGCGGCGCTCATCGCGGTCAAGCGGAGCGATCCGACCGACGACATGCTCAGCGAACTGACCGGCAGTGACCTCACCGACGAGGAGCTGGCCAACATCGGGTTCGTGCTGCTGGGCGCGGGGCTGGACACCACGGCCAACATGATCGGGTTGGGCGCCTTCGCTTTGCTGCGCCACCCGCGGCAGCTCGCGCGCCTGCGCGAGGAGCCGGGCATCGCCGACCAGGCGGTCGAGGAGCTGCTGCGCTATCTGTCCATCGTCCCCTTCACGGTGCGCACGGCACTGGAGGATGTGGACCTGGAAGGGTGGCAGATCAAAGCCGGTGAGACCGTGACGGTCTCGATTCCGGCGGCCAACCACGACCCCGCGCGCTTCGCCGATCCCGACATCCTCGACCTGGCCCGCCGGACCGGCGGGCACGTGGCCTTCGGGCACGGCGTCCACCAGTGCCTCGGCCAGCAGCTCGCGCGCGTGGAGATGCGGGTGGCACTGCCCGCGCTGATGACCCGGTTCCCCACGCTGCGCCTGGCGGTGCCCGCCGCGGACGTGCCGCTGCGCACCGACATGCTCATCTACGGTGTGCACCAGCTGCCCGTCGCGTGGGAGGCGTAATGGATGCCAAGGTATGCCTGGTCACCGGTGCCTCATCGGGGATCGGCCGCGCCACCGCGCTCGAACTGCTGAAGGCCGGCCACATCGTGTACGGCGCCGCGCGGCGCGTGCACAAGATGGAGGGCATCCGCACCGTCGGTGCCCGAGTGCTGGAGATGGACGCGCGCCGCGAGGAGGACCTCGACCGGGCCGTCGCCACCGTTCTCGAGGCGCACCAACGCATCGACGTTCTGGTCAACAATGCCGGAACGGTCCTGCACGGCGCCGTCGAGGACGTCCCCCTGGATTACGCCCACGATCAGCTCGAAGTCAACCTGCTCGCCCCGGCGCGGCTGATCCAGCTCGTCTTGCCGCACATGCGAAAGCAGGGTTCGGGCACGATCGTCAACGTGTCCTCGATCGGCGGGGAGATCGCGCTGCCGCTCGGCGCCTGGTACTACGCGTCCAAGCACGCGCTCGAAGCGCTCTCCGACACGCTGCGCACCGAGGTCGAACCGTTCGGCGTCGACGTCGTGATCGTCCAACCCGGGATCATCAGGACCGAGTTCGAGGACGCGACGGCGGCGCAGCTGCGGGAGTTCTCCGGCGGCGGGGCCTACGGTCGGATGGCCGAGGCCATGGCGCGGCGCAGTGAGACCGGCCTCGCCGACGGGTCCGACCCCGGCGTCGTCGCCGCGGTGATCCGCGAGGCCGTCGAGGCCGAGCGCCCGGAGACCCGCTACGCCGTCGGCCACCTCGCCGATAAGCTGCTGGAGCTCAATCGGTCGCTGCCGGATCGGGAATGGGACGCGATCGTGACGCGATCGACCGAATAGGACCGAACGGGAATCGGGTCGGGCCGACCGGGCGATGACGGTGTCGCGATCCGGGCTGGGATCCTCTTCTGACCGCACGCGGCCGTCCCCGGGAGTGTCCGGGGGCGGTCGTCAGGCGTGGAAGCCCTTGGCGAAGAAGTCGAGGGACTGGGCGACCTCGGCGATGCGCGGCGAATGGTTGAGGTGGCCGTGGATCATGCCCGGGGACAGGTAGGACTCGACCGGGACGCCGACCTCCCGCAACTGGCGTTCGAGGAGTTCGCCCGAGGCGCGCAGGTCGTCGTACTCGGCGACGAGGATCAGCGTGCGCGGCAGGCCGTCGAGCCGCGCCGCGCCCGGCAGCGCGTCCGGCGGGACATCGCTGATGCGGCCCACGTAGTTGCGGACCATGAACTCGATGCCGTCGGTCTCGAACCGGAACGGCACGGCCGCCATCTCGGCGTTCACCGCCGGGCTGAGGGTCGGGTTCGGGTAGTGCGCGAACGGGTAGGCGAGCAGCAGCGCGTCCGGGGTCCGCGCCTGGGAGTCCCTGGCGCGCAAGGCGGCGGAGAGGGCGAGGGCCCCTCCGGCGCTGGCGCCGCCGATGGCGATCGGCCCTCCCGCGTGGAGTTCCTGTCCGCACAGCCAGTTCCAGGCGGCCGCGACGTCGTCGATCGGGACGGGGTACTGGACGCCGTCCACGGCGAGGCGGTAGTCCACCGAGACGACCGCGATTCCGGCGCGGCGGGCGAGTTCGAGGCTCACGACGTGGCCCTCGGGCATGTCCAGGTCGCCGTGGAGGAAGCCGCCGCCGTGGGCCCACAGCAGCGCGCCCGCGGCCGGTTCCTCGGGGCGGTAGACGCGCAGCGGGATCGGGCCGTGCGGGCCCTCGATCGCGGTGTCCTCCACGGCCACGCCGGTGGCGTCCCAGTCGTCGGTGTCCGAGCGGTATTCCTGCAGGTACTGCTGGGCCAGCGCTTCCTTTTCCTCGTCGGTGGCGGCGGAGGCGGCGGCCTCCTCCATCCCGCGGAACATCTCCGTGAAGTACGCGTCGACCGGCAAAGCCGCCTCCTTCGATAACGCGGACTTCGCACGCCCGCCCGCGCTCGATTTTGCCCTACGGTGCGGAACGCGCTTTCACGGGCGCACTTGGATCACGGCGTGCGTGCCGCTGGTGCGCCAGTCCGGGGACGCCTTGTCGAGGTCGGCCAGGCGGCCGGGCTCGATGCCGACGGCGAGGTCGGACTTGGCGGTGCGCAAGGCGGCCACCGGGCCCAGGAAGTACGCGACGGCCTCGGCGAACGGGGTGGCGGCGTCCCAGGCTCGGTCGCCGACGAGCCGCCGGTAGTTCAAGTCCCCTTTGAGGATCACGAGCTTCGCGTTCGCGAAGTCCCGTTCGAGCTCGGGCGGGAGGCCGCGGTAGGTCGACGGGAGCGTGTAGAAGGCGTTGGTGCGCAGGCGGAGTCGATCCTCGCGGATCGCTTTGCGCAGCCGGTGCGCGAGCGCCTGGACGGGCGGGTTGGGGTCGGCCGCGAGCGCGGTGAGGGTGGCGAGCACGTCCTGTCCGGTGGCGTCCGAGACGAAGTACGGATCGGCTTTGAGGTGCAGCTCGACGGTTCCCGTTCCAACATTGCCCGTTCCGACCTTGCCGGTACCGACACTGCCGGTTCCAGCGTCGCCGGATGCGGCATCCGAGCCGCGCTCCAGGATGGCGTCGATCAGGGCCAGGTCGGCGGTGATCTCGCGGCCGGCGTTGTCGGCCACCACGATCACCGGTCGGTCCCCCGGCGCGTCGACCAGGTCCCACAGCGCGGCGCTGTCGTCCACGATGACGTCACCGGCGCTGTCGCCTTGGCCCGCACCGGGATTGTTGGTGCGGAAGCCGAGGTCGGCCTGGTTTCCCCAGAGGCTCGCGTGCAGCAGCGACTGCCGCCGTTCCTGGAGATCGTGTTCGGTGAGGGAGGCGTAGGCGTCGAGGTCGGCGCGGATCTCGGGGCCGTCCAGTTGCGCGTGCTTCTGGGGCGCGAACGGGTCGACGCCGTGCCACGGGCTGCCCGGCGTGAAGTATTCGACGGCCGCGAGGATCCTGCGGTAGAAGTACGACTCGGCCCACAGGAACGGCAGGTCGTTCCAGGCGCTGTGCGCGTATTCGGCGAGCTCGGCCGCCCAGGCTTCCCGGCTCGGACCGGACGGGACCTCGGCGGGCACGGTGCCGTCGAGCGTTTCGGCGAGCAGCGCTTCGAGGTTGGAACGAAGGCGCGGCGGGTAGGGGAAGTCGCCGAGGAGGTTCGCGATGAGGACCGGGTGGCGCTCGTGGAAGACCGAGCGGCTGAAGGACCCGGGGCGGTCGATGCCGATCGCGGGCGGCAGTCCGGTCGGTTCCGGACGCTGCGGTCGCGGGCGCTGATCATCCACTGTCGCCACTCCGTTCACTCTGGGTACCAGAGCCTGATCGTAGCGGGCGTTAGGCGGTGTTTACGGACCCGTGGCGAGTCGGTATCCGAGTCCATTGGTTCGCTCGCAAGGCGGAAGGGCCTTTGCATACCGGTGTTGTATGCAAAGGCCCTGACAACGAAGCGAGCGGGCCAATGGGCCGGATAGCGGCCGCCAGGGGTCCGTAAACACCGCCTAAGCACTCAGCGCCTGGGTGATCATGCCCAGGGTGGCCCAGTCGACGCGGGCGCCCTTGCGGATCTCCCCGAACGTCGCGATCTCGACCCAGGTCACCTCTCCCCCGCCCACGCCGTGCGGGCCGGGCACGGCCCGCAGTCCCTCCAACTCGGCGTCGGTGATCGCCGCCGCGAACAAGAGCGCGTGATGCGCCGACACGGTGGCTGCGACCTGGCGGCTGCCCAAGGGCCGCAACCGGTCCGCCGTCAAGACCAGGCCCGTCTCCTCCTCGACCTCGGCGAGCGCCTGAGCCGCGTCGACAGGCCCGGGGCCCGAGCCGCCGGGCGGCTCGCGCACGAACCCGTCGGCCGTCGAGGCCGAGCTGCGGAACTCGCGCACCAGCACAACGACCGTGTCGTCGAGTTCGGGCGCGGGCCGGTAGAGGACCGCCACGGCCAGGTCAGGGCGCGACAGCACCACCTCGTTGTCCTTGACGCGGTCCTCCGCGGCCACGTGGACGCTGACGTGCAGGGCCCAGTAGTGGACGGCCTTGGCGGGGCCGACCCGGAAGGTCCACTCCACGCGCGCGCCCAGCAGCGTGTTCCCCGCCTCGCGCTGCGCGGTGGTCCAGCGCTGGAGACTTTCGTTGCGCCACACCAGCAGCGGGATCTCGCGCTCGCCGCCGGAGCGGAGCGCGCCGGGCCCGATCTGGTCGAGCGCGTGGGCGACCGTCCCATCGAGGGTGAAGGCGCTGGGGACGCCGCGGGCGTCCGCCTGCCGGAAGAGGTAGGTGTTGCCGGGCGCGTCCTCGGGCGCGCCCACGACGGCCTTGCCGGACCGGTGCCAGACGCCCCACTCGATGTTGGTGGTGAACGCCGGCATCGTCGCCAGGTCGCGCGGCACCCAGAAGAGGATGACGTCCGCGATGTTGAGAAAGCGCTCCTCCCAGGCGATCTGGCCGTCGTAGTCGGATTCGAGGCCCCCGCGCGGCTCGGGCGAGAACACCACGAGCGTCCCCTCGCCCTGCCACTGCTCGCGCAGCGAGCGGATCGCCGCGGGATGCCAGGACACGGCGTTGTCCGCCCGAGGCAGCGGCCCGGCGAGGAAGACCGACCCCGCCCAGGACTCGGGCGGGGTCTCGTTCGCGTGCACCACAACGACGTTATTTGGCAAGGACCGGTCGAGCATGTGGGGCGGCTCCGTTCAGTCGCGGACTCCGGACTCAAGCAGTGTAGGCGCGGAGGCTCCCGCGCGGTACTCCTCGGCATCCGTGAGGCGGCTGGTGAGCAGGATCCACGCGCCCACGATCGCGAGCGGGACCAGTTCAAGCAGGTTGACTTCCCACCGGTCCAGGCCGCCCTGCTCGACCAGGAGCGGGAAGGAGAACGTGCCGATGATGAGGTTGTTGCCCGCGTGCGCCAGGCACGGAACCCAGACGCTCCCCGAACGGCGAAACAGCCAGGCAAGGACGATCGCCTGGGCCATGATCAGCGCCGTCCACGTGACGAGGGTGAGCAGGTGGTCGGCGTCTCCGGAGTAGTCGGTGAAGACGAGCGGGTAATGCCATGCGGCCCAGATGAACCCGGTGATGAGCGCGGCCCCGGCCGGGCTGCGGCCCACCCGCTGCTGGAGGTAGCCGCGCCAGCCGGACTCCTCACCCCAGAAGATCGGCATCGCGAGCACCGGCGCCGCCAGCGCGATGAGCAGCACGAACCCCAGGTCGAGGTCGATGCCGAGGGCCGACTCGCCGAGGGACCCGAGATTCGGGCGGTACCCGGCGATCGCGGCCGCGAGAGCGCAGGTCGCCGCGAGCATGAGGACGGGCCCGAGCCAGGCGATGAGGTAGTAGCGCCAGGCGGGCCTGACCCGGAGCCGGGACCCGGCGTCGCCGAAGTCCTCGCGGGTCACCCACTTGCGCACGATGATCGCTCCGATCGCGGGCGCAAAGGCGACCGGGAGCTGCACGAGCGGATTGACCATCGAGAGGTCGAAGGCGAAGGCGGCGACGAGGATCGCCGTCCAGGAGAAGCCGAAGGTGATGAGGAGGAAGGCGATCACGCCTTTGGTCTTGAGTGCCATGGCATCAGGGAATCACCGGCGCGGGCCGGAGTCACTGCACTCAGGTATCGAATTCGGGTGGGGCCAGGCATACCCGGGGCACTATGGCCAGTGCCATTGGTGGTGCTCGCTGCGCGCTTTATGGTGAGGGGCATGTCGAAGGGACCGCCGCAGACCGCGCTCGAGGCGGTCCTGTGGCCTCGGATGCCGTTGAGCCGCTGGCCGTGGCGTTCGGCCGCGTACCTGTTCGCGGCGCTGCCGTCGGCGCTGGCGGCCTTCGCGGTGCTGGGGGTGCCGTGGCTGGTGCTGGTGGTGCGGCTCGCCGAGGGCCGGTACGAGCTTGGCGTGATCGGGGCGCTGGTCCTTTTGGGGGCCACATTGATCGGCGGTATCGGCCCGCTCATCGCTCCGGCTCTGGCCCGGTTGGAGTTGCGGCGGTGGCGGTTCGTGGACGAGCGCCCGCCTGAGTACCGGGCGATGCTGCGGAGCCGCCGGTACACGAATCCGCGGGCGCGGCGCGAGGTCGGGTACGCATGCGTGCTGGCCACCGTGACGCCGGTGCTGGTCGTCGCGGTGTCCATGGTCGCGCTGATGGCGGGGACGTTCATCGCGAGTCCGTTCCTGGTCCTTGCGCAGCGGCCCGGCGACGCGCCGGTGGCCTTGGCGTTCGACAGGGTGACCACAGTAGAGGAGACGGTGCCCTTCGTGGTCGCCGGACTCGGGCTGCTCCTTTCGCTGCCGTACCTGGTCACCCTGCTGGCGGGCGTGCACGCCGCCGTGGCGCGGGCGCTGCTGGTTGGCGGGGCGCGCGAGCGGTTGCGGGCCGAACTGGTCGAGGTGTCGGCCTCGCGGACCCGCCTGGCGGACGCGTTCGAGGCCGAGCGGCGCAGGATCGAGCGCGATCTGCACGACGGCGCGCAGCAGCGCCTGGTCGGCCTCACGTTGAAGCTCGGCCTGGCGCGCCTCGACCTGCCGACCGGCTCATCGGCCGCCGTGGCCGTCGCGGAGGCGCACGACGAGGCCAAGCAGCTGATGGCGGAGCTGCGCGAACTCATCCACGGCATCCAGCCGCAGATCCTCTCCGATCTGGGCCTGCCCGCGGCGATCGGGGAACTGGCCGACCGCTCGACCCTGCCGGTGACCGTTGACGCCTCGCTCCCGGACCGCCTGCCCAGCCTGGTCGAGGGCACGGCGTACTTCGTGGTCGCCGAAGCGCTCACCAACGCCGCCAGGCACAGTCGCGCGACAAGCGCGAGCGTGACCGCGCGTCTCGACGGCGGCGTGCTCGCGGTCGAGGTTCGCGACGACGGCCGTGGCGGGGCCGATCCCGAGTGCGGCACCGGGCTGACCGGGCTCGCCGACCGGGTGGCGGTGACCGGCGGCAGGATGCTGCTGTCGAGTCCTGCCGGAGGCCCGACGGTGATCCGGGTGGAGGTGCCGTGCGACCCGAGTCGACCATCCGCGTAGTCCTCGCCGAGGACGGGGTCCTGCTGCGGGAAGGGCTCATCGGCCTGTTCGAGCGGTTCGGCTTCGCGGTCGCGGCGGCGGTGGGCGACGCCGAGGCCCTGATGGCGGCCGTCGCCGAGCACCGCCCGGACCTGGTCGTCACCGACATCCGCATGCCGCCGGGCTTCACCGACGAGGGCATGCGCGCGGCCGTGGAGCTGCGCCGCGCCGATCCCGAACTCGCGGTCGTCGTGCTCAGCCAGTACGTGCAGCACCGCTATGCCGCGGACCTGCTCGACACGGGCGGCGGCTACGGGATCGGCTACCTGCTCAAGGACCGCGTAGTGGACGTCGAGGCCTTCGTGGACGCGGTGCACCGCGTCGCCGCGGGCGGCACAGTGGTCGACCCGCAGGTGATCAGCCAGCTGCTGCGACGCCGCCGCGACCCTGTAGCCACATTGTCCCCACGCGAGCACGAGGTCCTGTCCCTCATCGCCGAAGGGCACTCCAACGCGGCGATCGCCCAGCGCCTCCACGTCTCCGAAGCGGCCGTGGGCAAGCACGTGGGCGGCATCCTCACCAAGCTCGACCTGCCCCGCACCGACGACACCAACCGCCGCGTCCTCGCCGTCCTCGCCTACCTCAGCGCCGACAACGGCACAGTCCCTTGAGCCGTGTCCCCGTCCGCTTGCGGTCCTTAAAGGCCGAACTCCCGGAAGAATCCCTGGACAGGGTGGGACGTTCCGAGGGCCCCGTTCGTGTAAAAGCTGCGATCACCACCGACGCAGCCGAACACGAGGAGCCCCATGGAAGCCGCCGTCCCACCGGTCACGACTGATGCGCCGCGGCAGGAGCCGCCGTCCTCCCTGCCTTTCGACTTCAACCAGGACGGGTACCGCGCGGTCGTGGATCTGCCCGAGGCCAAGCGGCCCTGGCGGAATCGACCCACCAGGTGGGAGAACGCCACCCCTGACAACAAGCACACGTTCCTCGACGCGGAGGGCGTGATCCTGTACCGGCCTGACTGGGACGAGCCGGGCTACGACCAGCCGGTCACGCAGATCCAGTTCGGCCTCGGCTGCGTCACCAGCTACCGGACCGAGCAGGACGCGACTCGCAAGGCGCTGTTCCTGACGCGGGCGAAGGCGCAGGCCGCGCGGTTGATCGAGACCCGGGTCCAGGCCCGCGGCGCCTGGTACTTCCCGTACCCGTTCGACTTCACCCACGCGGCGCACAGCGGCGTCGACTACCGGGCGCCCTGGTATTCGGGTATGGCGCAGGGAGAGGCGATCAGCCTGTTCATCCAACTGTCCGAACTGGACGGGACCACTGAGGATGAACGCGTCCGGTACCGCGCGGCGGCCGACGGCGCCTTCGCGTCGCTGCTGCGTGCCGACGACGGCACGCCCTGGGTGGTCAACCGCAACAGGACCGGTTACCTGTGGATCCAGGAGTATCCCGGCAGCGCGCCGGGGACGGGCGACTACACGTACAACGGCATGGTCTTCGCGATGTTCGGCCTGTGGGACTACATTCGGGCGACCGGCGACGAGCTGGCGGTGGCGCTGTTCGACGGTGCGTGCACGACCGTCGACCGCTACTTCTCGCTGCTGCGCAATCCGCGCTGGATCTCGTTCTACTGCCAGACGCACCGGGTTCCGGCCGCGTCGTACCACCAGCACCACATCAACCTGCTCCGGCAGCTGCACTGGCAGACGGGCAGCCCGCGCTTCGCGCGCATGGCCGATCAGTTGACGGACGACCATCCCCATGCCGCCGTGCCCGAGGGGTCGACCATCGCCTTCGCCGCCGGGAAACACACGCTGTACCGGTTCGCCACCAAAGCGAACGGCGACTTCAAAGCCGCGAAGGGCGACGCGGAGCTCGACCGCAAGACGGTGCGGTTCACCCGCGCCACGCAGGCCCCGGCGAACCGGCGCCGGAGGATCAGGAACCGCGACATCCACTACCGCATCGACGCCGGCGCCTACAAGGGCTGGTGGGTCCGCGAGCGCTACCCGAAGGCCTTCCTCATCGGGGAGTACCTGCCGAGCCCCTGCCACCCCGACCGGACGCTGACCTTCCCGGCGAAGGCGAAGGTCACCTGCCACCGGCTCGGTGCCAACGGGCGCTTCACCATCCGCCGCACCGTCCGCTTCCGAACGCCCACCGACGCCGCCTTCGACCGGCGCTCGATCGTCAACGGCAGGCCCATGTGCCGCATCTCGGCCGGGGAGCTCACCGGCCACTGGGTGTGGACCGGCGACGTCCGCACCGACGGGCACTGAACGGCGCCGCGAACCCCGGCTCAGTTCGGCAGGAGCGGGCGGACCGAGCCTCTGAGCACGAGGTGGGTGCCGAGGACGGTGTGGGGCGGGGGGCCGCCCACCCGGGCGTGCTGGAGGGCGAGGCGCACGGCGGTGCGGCCGAGTTCCTCGTGGGGCTGGGAGACCGTGGTCAGGTCGATGTCCATCGCCGGGGGCAGGTCGTCGAAGCCGACCATGGAGACGTCCTCGGGGATCCGCAACCCGGCCTCGATCAAGGCCTGGCGGGCGCCGGCGGCGATCTGGTCGTTGCCCGCGAACAGGGCGGTGAAGTCCGGCGGGCCCGCGGCCAGGCGCTCCTTCATCATCCGGTAGCCCTCGAAGCGCTCGAAGGTCCCGTCGAGTTCCAAGCCCGGGTCGTGGGCGACGCCGTGCGCGGCGAGGGCGTTGCGGTAGCCCTCGATCCTGGCGTCGGCGGTGGTGTAGCCGGGGCGGCGGCCCAGGAACAGGATCCGCTTGTGCCCGTTGGAGAGCAGGTGGCTGGTGGCCGCGAAAGCGCCGCCGGTGTTGTCGTACTCCACGACCACCGCGGGCACGTCCGGGCCCAATGGCGGGCGGCCGCACAGGACGAGCCGTGAGCCGATCGCAGCGAGGGCGTGCGCGTACCGGCTCATCCGGGCCCGGTACTCGTCGTCGGCGGCAACGTTGCCGACCAGGATCACCGCCTCGGGGTGCTGCTCGCGCATGAACTGGACCATGGCGAGTTCGCGTTCGGCGTCGCCACCGGTGGTGCCGATCTGGCACAGGCGGCTGTCCTCGGCGGCCTGGGTCTGGACGCCTTGGGCCACATGGGCGTAGTGCGGCGATATCACCGAGTTGACGATGATCGCGATGCTCTTGCGGGTGGTGCCCTGGAGGGCGCGGGCGTGGTGGTTGGCGACGTAGTCGAGTTCTTCGACGGCGCGCATGACGCGGCCGCGGGTGGCCGGTGAGGCGGGGTAGCTGCCGGAGAGGATCCGGGAGACGGTGGCGACGGAGACGCCCGCCAGTTCGGCGACCTCGCGGATGGTGGTGTGGCGCGAGCCGTCCGGGGACTTGGCTGCCTTCCGGGCCAACGTGCCTGCTTTCAGTTGAAACGCCGTGGTAACGGTTTCGGTAACAATGATTCCCGGCCGCCGCGGGAGTGTCAAGGCCCGCGTCCGGTGGTGGAGGGAGGGACCGAGGCCGTCGGGGAGAGGACGGCCTCGGTCCGGCCTGATCACTCCTGGGAGGCGAAGAGGGTTTCGGCCTCGGTGAAGAACAGGTCCGCGGCGTCGGCGGGGGCCATGGAGCCGTATTGGACCTGCTCGTAGATCTCCATGTACTTGGCCTCGATCGCCCCGGCCGCGGCGGGCGGGACGGGCGGGGCCGGGAGCAGGTAGGACTCGACGCTGGCCTCGTAGTCGAAGACGGCCTGTGAGTACTCGTCGAGCTCGATGTTCTCCAGGCCCGCGTTGGTCGCGGGGATGCCGCGGTTGGTGCCGAGGATCGCGACGCCTTCGGGATCGGAGAGGAAGAAGTCGATGAACTTCGCGCAGGCCTCGGGGTGCTCGGTGGTGGCCGAGACGACGAGCTGCATCGAGGGCTTGCGGTAGATGCCGAGGTTGTCGGGGGTGATCGCGGGCGGGGCGCCGACGGTGAGGGTGCCGCCGCCCTCGGCGACGGTGGGCCCGAAGCCCGACAGCGCGGTGTCCCAGCGCAGTTCGGAGGCGACGGCGCCTTCGGCGATGCCGTCGGTGGACCATTCGGCCATCTCCTCGGCCGAGGGCACCAGGTCCTGCTCGATGAGGGGCGCGGTCATGTTCCAGTACTCCAGGAGCTGGTCCTTGGTGAAGCCGAGGGCGCTGACGTCACCGGAGTAGAACGCGCCGCCCTGCTGGAGCAGCCACATCTCCAGGTAGAGGTAGGAGCGGGCCCAGTCCTCACCGCCCCACAGGCCGTCGCCGAGCCCGGCTTTGAGGGTGGCGAGGGAGGCGATGTAGTCGTCCCAGGAGTGGCCCGGGACGGGGGCGGCGACGCCGTGGGCCTCGTAGAGGTCGGCGCGGTAGAGCAGGCCGCTCATGTTGCCCGCCACGGGAACGGCGACGAGTTTGTCGTCGAGGTAGCAGGTGTCGAGGAGGGTGCCGCGGAAGTCGTCGGTCGCCACGACGCCGTCGAGGGGCAGGAGCAGGCCGCTGGTGGCGAACTGGCGCAGGCGCGGGTAGTCCATCTGGAAGACGTCGGGGAGGTCGCGGGAGGCCATGCGGCCCGCCAGGCCTTCCCAGTGGGCGGCGTAGTCGGCGAAGTTGGCCTGGACCTTGATGCCCTCGTTCTTGGACTGGAAGAGGTCGATGGCCTGCTGGGTCAGTTCGGCGCGGGCGTCGTCGCCCCACCATTCGAAGCTGATCTCGACCGGGTCCTCGGCGGTGTCGGCCGGGCCGTCGTCGCCGCACGCTGCGGTCGCGCCGAGGGCGGCGGCCGCGGCGGCTCCCGCGAGGACGCTCCGGCGGCGGATCGGGAAGTGGGGCATGGTGATGGCGCTCCTTTGCGGTGAGGGATGGGGGCGACCGGGTGACGCTGGGGGTCTCGATCGGCTGGCGCATTGAGGGAGGTAAATCGTTTTAACATTTGATTCCGCCACGATAGAACGCGCTTTCCAAGGCTGTCAAGATCCATGGAGGGGCATTTCTCGATCGACGTTGCGTCCCAAGGCCGTCCCGCCCGCTCCGGCGGGCGGGACGGCCTGCGGTCAGTAGGTGATGGGCGGCCGGGGCGGCGTGCTCATACCCGCGCCGAGGAAGTAGTCGACGTGGTGGGACTGCATGTACCCGTGGAGGGTCATGGCGTTGCGGTACGCCGGGTTGTGCGCGAGCGTGTAGAGCCTGGTGGTCGTGGGTTTGTCGGTGGTGAAGATGATCAGCTCGCTGTAGGCGGCGTTGGTGTAGACGACCTCTTCGCGCCAGTCGCCGAACAGGTCGCCCACGAGCGTCGGTCCACTCTGGGCGGCGGTCACCGCACCGAAGTTCCAGGTGCTCTCGATGCGCGGCAGGCTCCCGGTCAGCTTCGGGTTGGCCGGGTCCCACTCCTCGATCTTGCCCGCGTTGAGCAGTTCCATGGTGAGGTCGCCGTCCCACCACAGGCCCAGCTGCGGCCAGGGGCGCAGGGTCGTGTTCGGTTCGGTGAGCTGGTTGCTCGCGGCGTTGTAGAGACCGTCGAAGGACCAGACCTCCATGCCGGGGTAGCGCGGGTCGACGTCGCCGGCCATGCCGCGGCCGACGTCTGCGGTGCCGCTGAGCGTGTGCTTCCAGATCATCTGGCCGGTCGCGGCGTCGTAGTAGTACTCGCGCAGGCCGCTGGGGTTGTCCTGCTGCACGCCGTAGCCCTCCAGGCCCGGGCGGCTCGGGTCCATGTCGGCGATGTGGAACCGGTCGCCGTGGATGATGCCCTGGCCCGCGAGGGAGTAGCGCAGGGTGCCGTTGCCGTTGAGGACGAAGCCGACCTCGGCGATCTCGTCCTTGCCGTCGCCGTCCACGTCGATGATGCGGGTGTTGTGGCCGTCGGGGGCGTTCGTGGAGCCGCGCAGCCACTTCCACTGCTGGGCCAGGTTCTGGCCGCTCCAGCTCCAGGCCGCGTACATCAGGTTGAAGGACCCGTCGTCCTTGCGGTTCTTCATGAACGCCACCAGGCTCGGCGTGGTGCCGTTGAGGTAGCCGACGCCCAGGCGCATGGCCATCGGGCCGTCGGCGAGGTAGTCGGTCGGGATGGCGGCCCAGTTGCGCAGCGCCCCGGTCTGGCCGTCGAGGACGGCCATGAACTGCCGCGAGTCGTCGGCGTGGGTCCAGGTCGCGCCGTCGCCGAAGGTGACGCCGTCGGCGATCTTCAGGGCGACCTCGGATCGCCCGTCGCCGTTGAGGTCGTAGACGGTGACGCCGTCCCAGTGGCCCACGTCGATCGTGGACGAGCCGGGCTCGATGTTGTCCTGGTTGGTGCTGTTGGGCCCCAGGTCGACCTGCCACAGGAACGTGCCGTCGCTCTTGTAGGCCTCGATCTTCTGCGGGGAGGTCTGGCGGTCGACCACGTAGTCGTACGCGCCGTCGCCGTCGAGGTCGCCGGTCCACGTGAACTTGACCGCGCCGCCGGGGCGCAGCGGCACGCGGACCACCGGCTCCTCGGCGTGGTTGGCGCTCAACGTGAACGACTCGCTCGGCGCCTGCTCGACGCCGCCGACGACGGGGGTCACGCGGTAGGCGTTGGCCTGGCCGAGGTTCGCGGTGGTGTCGGTGTAGTTGGTGCCGCCGGTGAGGACCTGGGCGTTGAGCTTGGCCCAGGTGCCGCCCGCGGCCGAGCGGTAGACGTTGAAGCCGATGCCCGTCGGGTCGAGCCCGAGGAGGCGCCAGCTGACGAGGACGCCGGTGGCGCTGGACCGCACGGCCACCACACCCCGGTTCAGGTCCTCCATCTGGCGCGCCACCTGCTGCGCCTCGATCGGATCGACGGTCTCCGCGTGGGTCGTCGCGGTGCTCACGGCGAAGGCCGCGGCGGCGCCCAGGAGGCCGACGGCGGCCCCGATGGCGCGCAGTTGCGTAAACGTTTTCATTCGTGCTCCAAGCATGCCGGTTGGAACTGGAGCGCCCCCGGCTCGATGGCCGTTCCTGCGTGAACGACACTGCTTTCCCGCATGAACGACACCGCCGCAAGCGCTTCCCAGGAATGGTTGACTATACATTGACGTCTGACTATATTGAAGCCCTCGAGTTAAAACGATTTAATCGAATGTGACGCCCGTATTCCTGGAGGACCCGTGTCCGACCCATCGCCGGAACTCGCACCCCAACCGTCCCTTGACGTTTCACCCCCAGGCTCCCCCGGCGGCCTGCGCCGCCGCACCGTCCTCGCCACCACCGCCGGAGTCGCCGCCGCGGCCGCGCTCGCCGACGCCGCCCCCGGCCACGCACAATCAGCCACTGAGGACGGTCCCGATTCGGTCGAGCTGTCCTGGCTCGAAGGCAAACCAGCAGAGTCTCCCGGCTCGACCTGGGGCGTGCCCTGGGGACCGGGCCGGTTCCCCGAGAACCAGCAGTTCAAGCTCACCGCCGACGACGGGGCGGCCGTCCCGGTGCAGACCTGGCCGCTCGCCTACTGGCCCGACGGGTCCCTGAAATGGACCGCCCACGCCGTCGGCCCCGCCTCGCGGGCCGAGACGTTCACGCTCGCAGCGGGCGAGCCCGCGGCCCCCGCGTTCGCCGTCTCGGTGTCGGAGTCCAAGAAGCACTTCGACGTCAGCACCGGCGTCATCACCGCCCGGATCGGCAAGTCCGGCTCGGACCTGATCAAGCACGTCAAGCGCGGCGATCGCACCCTCGTCAAGGGCGGCCACCTGGTCAACATCACGCAGGAGGAGGCCCCCGACCCTGAGACCGGGTCGGTCAGCCGCGACCGGTACGTCAGCGAGATCGACGAGGTCTCGGTGGAGCAGGACGGGCCCGTCCGCGCGGTGATCCGCATCGACGGCAACCACCGCAAGACCAAGGGCCGCGCCAAGTCCTGGCTGCCGTTCACCGTCCGCCTGTACTTCTACGCGGGCGGCGAGTCGTTCCGCATGGTCCACACCTTCGTCTACGACTCCGACGGCGAGGACGCCTTCATCGCCGGTCTCGGCGTGCGCTTCACCGTCGCGCTGACCGACGAGCTCTACGACCGGCACGTCCGCTTCGTGGGCGAGGGCCACGGCCAGCTCACCGAGGCGGTCAAGGGCATCACGGGACTGCGCCGCGACCCCGGCGCGGCCGTGCGCGCGGCCCAGATCGCCGGGCAGGCGCTGCCCGACCCGTCCACTTGGGACCAGCGCGTCACGACCCGCCTGCACTGGATCCCGGCCTGGGGCGACTACTCGCTCGCGCAGCTCAACAGCGAGGGCTTCGCGATCAAGAAGCGCACCAAGGAAGGCCACGGCTGGGTGCCGGTGGACCAGGGCCGTCGCGCCTCCGGGTTCGCCTACCTCGGCGGGCCCTCCGGCGGCTTCGGCTTCGGCATGAAGGACTTCTGGCAGCGCCACCCCACCGGCCTCGACATCCAAGGCGCCCATACCGACGAGGCGACGGTGACCGTGTGGATGTGGTCGCCCGAGGCCCAGCCGATGGACACCCGGTTCTACCACGACGGGCTCGGCCAGGACACCTATCCCGAGCAGCTCGACGCCCTCGAGATCACCTATGAGGACTACGAACCCGGGTTCGGCACGCCGTACGGCGTCGCCCGCACCTCCGAGCTCCAGTTCTGGGTCACCGAGGCCACGCCGACCGCGGAACGCCTGGGCGCCATGGCCGACGTGGTCCGCGCCCAACCGCAGGTCATCGCGCCCACCGGGCACATGAGCGCGGCCGGGGCCTTCGGCGGCCTCTTCGGCCCCGTCGACCGGTCCCACCCGGTCAAGGCCGACGTCGAGGACACGTTGGACTTCCTGTTCGATCACTACCGCACCGAGCAGGACCAGCGGCACTGGTACGGCTTCTGGGACTTCGGCGACTTCATGCACTCCAAGGACGTCGACCGCAAGATCTGGCGCTACGACATCGGCGGCTACGCCTGGGACAACTCCGAGATCTCCCCCGACCAGTGGTTCTGGATGCAGTACCTGCACACCAATCGCGCCGACGTGTTCCGCTTCGCCGAGGCCATGACCCGCAAGACCAGCGAGGTCAACTGCTACCACGTGGGCGACTGGGCGGGCCTGGGCACGCGCCACGGCGTCCAGCACTGGGGCGACTCCTCCAAGCAGGTCCGCGTCTCGAATGCGAACTACCGCAGGTACTTCTACTACCTCACCGCCGACGAGCGCACCGGCGACCTGCTCCATTCGCTCGCGAGCAGCGAGGAGACCGCGCTCGTGCTCGACACGGGCCGCAAGATCCGCGCCGCGGACGACCCGTGGAACCCGGACCGGAACGCGGTCGGGATCGGGTTCGGGACCAGTTGGGCCGCACTGGCGGCGGCCTGGCTGACCGAGTGGGAGCGGCGCGGCCCTGACTGGGAGTTCTGCCGCGACAAGGTCCTCGGCACGATGGAGACCATTGCGGCCCAACCGAACGGCTTCGCGCAGGGCTCGGCGGACTACGACCTGGACACCGGAAGGTACGCGATCGAGACGGAGCGGGTGACCGAGCGCAGCAACCTCAGCAACTCCTTCGGGCGCGTCGAGATCTGCGCCGAGCTCATCCAGCAGATCGACATGCCCGCGTTCGAGGCGGACTGGCTCAAGTACTCCCGGTTCTACACCGCGACCAGGGCCGAGCAGGAGGCTGAGTACGGCGGCCGGTTCGGCGACCTGTTCCTGTACTCCTACACGCGGGCGAACGCGTTCGTGTACGCGCGCACCGGTGACGAGTCGCAGGCCCGGATCGCCTGGGACCGGTTCCGGGGCGCGTCGGACGCGCCGGACTACTCGCCGCGGGAGACCGAGACCGTCGAGGGCACGCTCAACACCATCGAGTGGTGGCCCAACGGCGGCACGAACGACATGGCGCAGTGGGGCCTGGCCGCGATCCAGATCCTGCACCTCGTCGGGGACTTCGCGCCCGACGAGTAAACACCCCCCAGCAGTGCGGGACCGCCCACAAAGGGCGGTCCCGCACTCGCTTGTCAGTCGCCCCAGTTCGCGGCCGTGCGGCGGCGGCGCATGAAGACGAGGGTCGCGATGCCGGCTGCGGCCAGGGCCGCGGCCCCGCCGATGGCGGCGGTCAATGCCGCGCCGGTGGTCGGCAGGTCGCCGCCGCCACCGCCGTCGACCTCTTCGACCAGTTCGGCGATGCCCCAGTTGGCGTTGGTGCTCCAGGACAGGCCGGTCGGGTCGTACCAGGTGCGGACCCCGGTGCGGGCCCCGTCAGTGCCGTCGTTGACCTGGAGTTCCAGGCCGTGCTCGGCGCCGACCTCGGCATCCCCTTCAGCCAGGGCGAGGGCGATCTCGACCCGGTAACCCGTGTCGGTCGCCGCAGCCGCGCTGGTGATCGCACCCGAGTCAGGACCGTTGCCGCCCAAGGAGACCGCGTTGGTGAAGCTCACGCGGTACTGGCCGTCCGAGTCCTCGTAGCCGCCGCCCTTCGTGTTGCCGGGGTTGAGGAACAGCTCGACCGAGTCCTGCTCCCAGGGGTTCGGGCTGCTCTCGTCCAGTTGCGGGTCGGTCACCTCGAACAGGGCGTAGAGCGCGTCCTCGTCCCACAGGAGCGAGACGTCGGCCGTAGCGCCGTCACCGCCGCCTTCCACGACGACTTCGGTTGCCACAGTGGTGGCCTCGTCCCAGGCCGCGTCCCTCGCGCCGTCGATCGCGGGCGCGGTCTCGGCGAGCGGAACCTGCACGCGGGAGTACTCCGGCTCTTCTTCGTCGGGGATGTCCGGGAGGCGGCTCGGGTCCACGATGCCCCAGTAGGCCCATTTGGACTGGAGGGTGTCGCTGAAGATCAGCGGGCTCTCCAGCGGCCGGGGTTCGGTGAGGGAACGCAGCCAGGAGCGGCCGTCGTGCAGGCCCCAGACGGTGACCGACTCGATGTCGTCGCCATGCTCGCGGAGCATCGCGAACAGGTCGCGGAAGTAGTGACCCTGCTCGATGAGGCGGGCCTCCAGCTCGGGGAACTCCTCGCCCTCGCCGGGTGCGCCGATCGCGACGTCGAGTTCGGTGATGTTCTGCAGCACACCGAGGTCGGCGAACTTGGCGATGCTCTCCTCGATCTGGTCGATCGGGGTGTCGAGGTTGATGTGGGTCTGGTGGCCCACGCCGTCGACCGGGACGCCGTCGGCCAGCATGTCGGCGACCAGGTTGTAGAGGTTGTCCCGCTTGCCGGGGTTCTGGGTGCCGTAGTCGTTGATGAAGAGCTTCACGTCGGTGGCACCCACGGCGTCGAACTGCTCGCGGGCGATCCGGAAGGCGGCCGAGACGTACTCGGGGCCTTCGAAGATCTCGTACCAGCGGCTGTGGCGGTAGACCTCGGCGTTGTTGTCGCTGATGACCTCGTTGACGACGTCCCAGGCCCACATGGTGTCGCCGTAGTGCTCGGCGAGCGCGCCGATGTGCGCTTCGAGGCGGTCGAGCATGATCTGGCGGTCCTCATCGGAGCTGCCGAGGGGCTCGCCCGCGTTCGGGTGCCCTTCGGGGTACTGGAACCACCATTCCGGCACCTGCGTCGTGTGCCAGAGGAAGGTGTGCCCGTAGACCGCCATGTCGTTGGCCTCGGCGTAGTCGACCAGTTCGTCGGCCGCGTCGAAGGTGAACTCCCCCTCGGTCGGCTGGATCGCGTCGGGCTTCATGTGGTTCTCGGCGGTGATGGCGCTGAAGTGCTTGCCCAGCAGCTGCGCCGAGGGGTCGGCGATGTCGCGGGCGTCGACGGCGGCGCCGATGAGGAAGTCGTCGGCCAGGACGTCGCGGAGCGAGGGGATGTCCGGTTCGACGCCGGGCGGGGTGAGTTCGGTGATCGTGAAGTCGTCGATCGAGTAGGACGCTTCGGGAGTCGGCGACTCCACATAGAAGGTCAGGCTCTCGGCGGCGGCGGGGATGGTGTACTCGCCGCTGAGCTCGGTCCAGTCGGCGCCGACGGCGGCCTGGTAGACGACGCTGTCATAGGAAGTGCCCGAAGCGGTCTCGCGCTGCACCGTGGAGGAGAGCAGCTCGCCGTCGCTGCCGTCGGCGAAGCGGACGCTCAGCGCGATCTCGTAGACGCCGCCAGGGGCGATGTAGTCGGTGAGGTCGATCGCGGGGCCGTGCCAGTCGGCGGCGCGGCCGGTGGTGAGCAGGCTGCCGTCCTCGACGGCGAGGGTGACCGGGCCGCGCGGGACCCAGTCGCCGACGGTGCCGTCCGCGAAGTCCGCGGTGTAGACGACCGTGGGCTCGTCCTGGGCCGAGGCGGGCTGGGCGAACGCCAGCGCGGCGGGCAGGATCAGCGCGCCGGTTCCGGCCGCGAGGGCTTTGAGCCGTCGATGCCGTGCGCGGGGTTGATGTTCCATGGCTTTGCAGCTCCGTTGCGGAGGAGGGAAAGAGGGCGTCCGGAAGTTTCGGATATCTCGTGAAACTTCCGGGTGAGGGTGGTGCCATGGTATGGGGGATATAAACGGCTGTCAATCGCCGGGCCGAGATCGGGGGGTCAGGCGGCCTCGCCGCGCCGGTAGCGGCCCGGTGAGATGCCCTGGGACCTCTTGAACGCCTTGGCGAACGCGAATTCGGAGGTGTAGCCGACCTCGCGGGCCACGACGGTCAGGGGCGTGTCCGATTCGCGCAGCCGCTTGGCGGCCAGGAGCATCCGCCACCGGGTCACGTACGCCAGGGGCGGTTCCCCGACCATCGCGGCGAAGGACCGGGCGAAGCTGGCCCGCGACATGCCCGCCTCCTTGCCGAGGGTGTCCACCGTCCAGGCCCGGCCCGGTTCCGCGTGCACCGCATGGAGTGCGGCGGCGATGCCCGGGTCGTTCAGGGCCGCGGCCCAGCCCTGGCGTTCGGTCGCGGCCTGTTCGAACCAGGTCCGCAGGGTGTAGATGAGGAGGGTGTCGAGCAGGGCCGGGATCATCGCGGCGCTGCCGTGGCGTTCGCCTTCGAGTTCGTGGCCGAGCAGGTCGACCACGGCCCGCAGTTCGGGGTGGCGTCCGACCCGGGTGGGGAGGTGGATGACCTGGGGCAGTTCATCGACCAGCGGGTGGGAGAAGTGCCGGTCGAACTGGTAGCCGCCGCACAGCCAGACGCTGCGCGGGCCGTCGCCTTCGACGGGCACGCGGGGTTCGCCGTGGCGCAGCTGCTCGAACAGGGGGGTGGTGGGGCTGTCGGCGAGGCCGTGGCCGCGGTCGAAGACGAACATCGCCACGTCGCCCGCGTTCATCGCGATCGGCTCGCCCGCATTGGGCATGAGCCAGCACGAGCCTTCGGTGGTCACGTGGAAGCCGACGCCGTAAACACCCGCGTAGTGGCGGCCCCAGGGGGCGCGGCGGGAGAGCACCGAGGCTTCGGGGTCGCCGACGCGCAACGCGGTCATGACGCTGCTGAGCACATCCATGGACCGATCCTAACGTCTCTGATCTGAGACGCACGGACAGGAAATGCAGACTTCGCGACATAGGCAGTCTCAGCGGATGACCGTAGCGTCGAGTAGGCGCCGCGACCGCGGCGCACGCACGCCTCTCGGAGGAGCGACTCCCTTGTCCCACACCGTTCTCGACCGCCCGGCCGCACCGGTCCGAAGCCGCCGCCGGGCCGCGCTCGCGGCGCTGCTGACCATGCAGCTCATGGTCGCCCTCGACGTCACCGTCGTCTCGGTCGCGCTCCCGGCGCTCAAGGCGGAGCTGGGCTTCAGCGCCTCGGGCCTGTCGTGGGTGGTCAACGCCTACCTGATCGCCTTCGCCGGGCTGCTCCTCCTGTCCGGCCGCCTCGGCGACCTGATCGGGCCCAAGCGGATGTTCCTCGCGGGCACCGCCGTCTTCACCGCCGCCTCGGTCGTCTGCGCGCTCGCCACGACGCCCGCCGCGCTCGTGACCGGGCGCTTCGTCCAGGGACTGGGCGCTGCGATGGCCTCGGCGGTCATCCTGGCGATGCTGGTGCGCCTCTACCCGGACCCGGGCGAGCAGGCGCGGGCCATGGGCGCGTACGGGTTCACCCGCGCCGCCGGGGCGCTCCTCGGCCTGGTCGCGGGCGGGGTCCTCACCCAGACGATGGGCTGGGAGGCCGCGTTCTGGATCAACACCCCGATCGGCCTGGTCGCCCTGGTCCTCGCGGCGCGGTTCGTCGCTTCGACGGAGGCCGCGGCGCGCACCGCCCGACCCGACGTGCTCGGCGCGATCCTGGTGACCGCCGGGCTCTCGCTCGGCGTCTACGCCATCGTGATCGCCGGGGAGCCGGATGCGGCGCCGCTGGTCTGGGGCGCGGCCGCCGTCGTCCTCCTGGCCGCATTCCTGGTCCGCCAGGCGAAGGCCGCCAACCCGCTGATGCCCTTGCGGCTCTTCCGCAACCGCTCGCTGGCGGCCGGGAACGCGTCGTTCGCCCTGCTGTACGCGGCCGCGACGGGCTTCCAGTTCATGACCGCGCTGTATCTCCAGCAGGTGCTCGGCTTCAGTGCCGCGATGACCGGCCTCGCGTTCATGCCCACCCCGGTGGGCGTCGGGCTGGTCTCGCTGGTGTTCAACGCCCGGCTCACCCGCCGCTTCGGCGCCGCCGCGGTCATGCGCGCCGGGCTGGCGATGCTGGTGGTCGGCGTCGCGCTGCTGGCGCTGGCCCCGGCCGACGGCTCGTACTGGGTCCACGTCTTTCCCGCGCTGGCGATTTTGGGCGTCGGCCAGGGCCTGGCCATGCCCGCGACGATGATGCTCTCGATGACGGGCGTCCCGGCCGCCGACCGGGGGCTGGCCTCGGGTCTGAACAACACGGCGCAGCAGATCGGCGGGGCGGTCGGGCTCTCGGCGATGGCGGCGGTCGCGGCGGCAGTGACCGCGGGACGCGAGGCGGCGGGGTCGGACCGGTTGGCGGCCTTGCACGAGGGTTACGCGGCCACGTACTGGATCCAGGCGGCGCTGGTGCTCGCCGCGCTGGTCCTGGGGACCGCGCTGCTGCGGGCGCCGAAACGGTAAGTGCGGGTGGCTCCGGTGCGGCCGCACCGGAGCCACGCTCAGTAGCCTACGGTGAACCGGCGCTGGAGGTGGCGCGGCGTCGCCGCTTCCTCGATCACCGCGACCGCCAGGTCTTCGGCGCTGATGTCGCTCGTGCCGTCGGCCCGCACGAGGATCTGGTCGCCGCCGGTGCGGAAGCGGCCGGTCCGCTCCCCGGGCAGGACGCGCCCGGCCGAGGGGCTGACGTAGGTCCAGTTCCGGTCCGAGGTCCGGTACTTGTCCAGCGCTTGGACATTGGCCAGGACGGCCTTGACGTAGTCCGCCGGGACGCCGAGGTTGGCGGGCAGGCTTTCGGCGAAGCCCTCGACGTCGACGACCCGCAGGCCGGGACGCACTTCGAGGCTGCCGGCGCCGCCGATGACGATGAGCCTGATCGCGGGGTGCGCGACGAGGCCGGCCAGCAGGGCGTCGGCCGCCCTGGGCAGGACGTCGGCGTTGGCGATGGTCTCGGGGATGTCGCGTCCCGCGTTGATCGCGCTCACCACCACGTCGAGGCCGGTGATGGCCGAGGAGATGCTCGACGGATCGAGCACGTCCGCGACCTGCCAGGTCACCGGTCCCCCACCGCCGGGAACGCGGTCGAGGCTCCGCGTGAAGGCCGTGACCTCGTGGCCCTTCGCCAAGGCCTCCAAGACGATCCGACTGCCGATGACACCGGTCGCTCCGAATACGCCGATCTTCATGACCGCTCCCTCTTCCCAAGAGTCGATGTGACAGCGAACAGTTATTGAACGCCGTGTAATTTCTACACGGAGCATAGTTCGATGAGAGGGAGGACTGTCAAGGTGACGAGCACGACATGGGCACGAAGGAGCCCGGCATCGAGGCAGTCGAAGTGAAGCCTTAGGCCTGCTGGTGGTGGGCGAGTCTCGGACCGTCCTCGCCTGGACTTGCGAGAATTCATACCCTGATTGACGGTATACCTTCACTACCGTTATATTGGTGCCATGGCGACAACCATGAGAGAACCGACGTTCCTGATCCTCACCGCACTGGCGCGAGAACCCTTGCACGGCTACGGCATCATCACCGAGGTCGCCGACCTGTCGGACGGGCGACTCACCCTGCGGCCCGGCACGCTGTACGGCGCACTCGACCGCCTGGCCGAAGACGGCCTCATCGAAGCCGACCGCGAAGAAGTCGTCGACGGGCGGCTCCGCCGCTACTACAAGATCACCGATGGCGGTGCGGCCGCACTCAGTGAGACGGCCGAGCAGATGCGCCGCAACGCCGAGGCCGCCGCCGAGCGGCTGCGCGCCCGCGTCCCCGGCCGGGCCGTCGGCAGTCCGATCGCCGCCCACCGACTGGCAGGAGCCTGACATGACCGACCCCCTCGCCCAGCGCTATCGGCGACTGCTTCACCTCTACCCCAAGGAATACCGGCAAGCACGCGGCGACGAGATGCTGAGCACCTATCTGGACTCCGCGCCGCATCACCGCACCCGGCCGACGCTCATCGACACCGCGGACGTGGTGCGCAGCGCGGGGGTGCGGTGGCTGCGCACCACGCGCACCGGCGACTTCCCCGCCGGGCTCCGGATCGCAGGGGTCCTGTCGCTCGCGGCCGCAGCCGGACTGGCCGTGTTCTGGCTGCTCCGCGTCGAGCTGGCCCCGCTGCCCGACAACTACCGCGTCCAGTCCCGGTGGTGGATCTTCCAGTCGATGAGCAGCGTCGCCTGGTCCGTCTGGATCCTCGCGCCTCTGGCGGCGGCGATCGTGCCGCGAATCCACCGGTCGGTGATCGCCGCAGCGCTGGTGGCGACCGTCGCCGCCGTTCCCGTCTCGGCATTGGCCTCGCTGAACACTCCCCCGATGTACCTCGTGACCTCGCAGGTGGCACTGGGCCTGATGGCCCTGGCGTTCCCGGCGAAGCCGACCTTGCTCGAACGCCTGATTCCCCTCCTCACCGTCGCCGCCGTGGCCCTCACCGCAGTGGCGACGTCGGCTTGGCGGCAGCCGACCGCCTACCGGTTCGCCGAAGGCGCCGACGCCTCGCTCTCAGTGCTGGAGGTCGCGGCCCTCGCGGTGGCGGCCGCGGCCGCCGCCTGGGGCATCGCCGACCTGGTCGTCCGACGTCGCGCTCGCGGCCTCTGGGCCGGCGCACTGCTCCTGGGCCCGATCCTGATCGTGGCGTTCCGGCAGCTGGAGCCGACGCGGGCCGTTCCGGGCGATCCCGCTGCGGGCGCTGTGTACTGGCTCGACCTCATCGGCACCGCCGGAGTCGTGCTGATCGTCTCACTGAGCGTCCTGTCGGCCGCGGTGGTGTGGCGAGACCGCACCGGCGAAGGCATGGACTAGACCTCGGTCGCCGTGCGGCGCAAGAGCCAGTATTCGGGCGGCCACCGCGCTTCTGGCGCGATGGCCGCCCGATCGGTGCTCGACGCCGACCTGCTCGCAGGGATCACGGCAGGTCGGCGGGAGCCTCCAGGCGCCAGGTCGAGGGCCACCGGCCGAAGCGTTCGACCATCGCCATCAGCGCCGGCAGCAGCATGACCCGCACGACCACGGCGTCGAGCAGCACGCCCAGCGCCAGGGCGAAACCGAGCTGCTTCATCTCGATGCGGTCGATGAAGACGAAGGCCACGAACACCGACATCATGATCACCGCCGCACTGGTGACCACGCTCGCCGAGGACAGAATGCCGTCGCGGATCGCCTCGGTGGGCGTGAGGCCGCGCTTCGCGGCCTCCCTGATCCGGCTCATCACGAACAGCTGGTAGTCCAGCGACAGTCCGAAGAGGATCGCGAACACCAGCAGCGGGGTCCGGGAGCCGATGAATCCCGGGGACTCGAAGTCGAGCAGGCCCTCGGCCCAGGTCCCCTGGAACACCAGCACCAGCGCACCCCAGGCGGCCAAGGTGGACAGCAGGTTCAACGCCATGCTCAAGAGCGCGAACACCAGCGACCGGAAGGCGATGAGCATGATGACCAGGGTGGCCAGCAGTACGAACCCGACCACGAGGAAGAGCCGCGAGGACTGGTGGTCGGCGTAGTCCGAGGCGTAGGCGGGCTCGCCGGAGACGGCATAGTCGACGCCGTCGATCTGGCCGATGGTCGCGGGCACCAGGTCCTCGCGCAGCAGTTCCAGCGACTGCGCGGCCCGCGGGTCGCTGGTGGCGTACGGGATCGGCAGGTCCAGCCGCACCGCCGAACCGTCAGGTGACACCCGCAGACGCGGTTGATCGATCTCGGCGAACAGCGCGTTCCCGTGCGTCCGCTCCTCCAGTGCGGCAACGGCTTCGGCCAGTTCGGCGGCATCGGACGGGTCCACGTGGGCGATCACCGAGTGCGCGAGCCCGGCCGCCGGGAACTCGGCGACGAGATCGTCGTAGGTCGCGATGGACTGCAGTGACCGGGGAAAGGATTCCTTGCCTTCCACGCTCGTCGTCATGCCCAATGCAGGGAGCGCGAGCCCGCCGATGATGACCAGGCCGATGGCCGCGGTCGCGACCGGATGCCGCAGGGGGGGCCGCAGCAGCCTCGACCACACCGGGCTCCGGCCGGAGGTCGCCCGCCGCCGCAGGAGCCTGCCGCCGTCGATGCGGCGGCCCGTCTTGACCAGTAGTGCGGGCAGGACGGTCAGCGAGCTGATCATCGCCACGGCGACCACGATGATGCAGGCCGTGGCGATCGAGGAGAAGATGACGTCGTCGACCAGGTACAGGCCGGCCAGCGACACGATCACCGCGATCCCCGAGGTCACGATCGTGCGCCCGGCGGTTTCGGCGGCCAATTCCACCGCGGCGGCGAGGCTGACGGTCCCGCCTGAGCGCATGCGTTCCTCTCGGACGCGCTTGAGGTAGAACAGCGAGTAGTCGACGCCGACGGCCATGCCGATCATCGCCAGCACGCTGGTGACGGCGCCTCCGGCATCGGGAAAGAAGTGCGAGCTCAGGGCGTACAGGCCCAGGGCGGCGATGATCGAGGTGACCGCCAGCGCGAGCGGGACCCCCGCCAGGAGGAGCGACCCGAACACCACGAACAGGATGGCCAACGTGATGGGCAGGGTGAACTTCTCCACCTGGGCGAGTTGGGAGCCCAGCTGATCGTTCAGTTCGTTGGAGATCGACTTGCCGCCGGTCTGGGCGATGTCGAGGCCGGGATGGGCTTCCTGCGCTGCGGCGGTGGCTTCCAGCAGCGGGTCGATGTGGTCGGCGGCCTCGTGGGCGGGCATGGACATGGTCACCGCCACCATGACCGCGTCGCCGCTGTCGGCGGTGACCGGTTCGGCGACGTCGGCGACCTCCTCGAGGGCGTTCATTCGCGCGCTCAGGTCGGTTGCGGCCGCGGCGGCCGCCGCCGGGTCGAGGGTGTCGGTCGGCGAGGTGATCAGGACCTGCTCCACCGCCGGGGCGGAGAGGCCGTTCTCCAGGGCGATCGTCTCGGCCTCGCCGGCCTCACCGATCCAGTAGTCGGAGAACGCGACCTGATTGGTGCCGGCCGCGGTGCCGGCGCCGAGGCAGACGACCACGAACAGGGTCCAGGCGGCGATGGCCTTCCAGGGGTTGGCGGCGCTCCAGGAGGCCATTCTGACGGTGAACGGCCGCTGCTTCGTTTCGGTGAGGGGTGGCGACGGAGGGGAGATTCGCGAGTTCATCGGTACCAGCTTCTATGCGGGTGGGAACGCTCGGTCGAGACGGCTTTCACCCTCGAATGTGCGTCGCTTCCATACCGATCGACACTAATGAGCATTTCCGCCCGGGACAGTAAGGCAGTCCCTACCGCACCGAGGGGGGTCCACCCGAACACCTGGTCCCCGGCTCTGGTGCGGCCCGGCTTTTCAGGTTCCTGAACGCTCGCGGTTGTCGTTGCGCCCGTGGAGCACCCGGCCTTATCGCCGCGCCTCCAGGGCTGCGGCCAAGCCGTCGAGGCCGTCGAAGCGCCAGTCGAAGGCGTCTGCGGCCGTGGGCGAATCGCCGATCGGGCGTTGGACGTAGGCGGTCCGCATGCCCGCGGTTTGGGCGCCGCGCAGGTCCCAGGAGTGGGCGGCCACCATGAGCACGCGGTCGGGCGGGCATCCGGCGGTGTCGAAGGCGAGTCGGTAGATCTCCGGCGAGGGCTTGTAGGCCTGCACGGTCTCGCCCGACAGGGCTTGGTGCCAGCGCAGTCCGGCGTACGCGCTGAGGCGCAGGAGTGCGGTGTGCCCGGCGTTGGAGAGGGCGATCACCGGGAGTTGCCGGGCGATCCGTTCGAGCCCGGCGACGGTGTCGCCCCAGGCGGCCAGGCGCTGGCCCGCAGTGGCGAGGCGGGCGAGGACGGCCGGGTCGGCGCTGCCTGCGCTTGCGGCACTGTCCGCACTGCCCGCGCGCTCCGCGCTGGCGGCGCTGTCCGCGACGCGTTGTGCCGCTTCGCGATCGAGGATCTCGGAGTTGACGTACTTGCGGCCCCCTTCCACGATGCGTCGCTGCTCATCCTCGATGTGCCGCTGCCACAAGGTGAGCAGTGCGTCGACCGCGGCCTCGTCGGCGGCGGGGACCGCTTCGCTGATTCCCGCGCGCAGCCCGCCGGGCTCGTCGACCAGGGTGCCGAGGACGTCGAAGACGACGACCTCGATGTCGCGGATGTCGGCCATGGGTGCTCCTCTTCGCGATGCGTCACCGGTTCGACCGGTGACGAGTTCGTACAGCTTGCCATCCGCTGCGTCACCGGTCAAGATGGTGACGTGAACTTCGCATTCGTGAGCGGGAATCCGGCGCTCGATCTGGCCGGGACCGTCATGTACCGCCGGGCCGGGCCTGTCGATGTCCTGGCCGCGCCCGCGGATCTCGAACGGTGGGTGGCCGAATGCCGCGAGCTGCCCGATCGCGTGGCTGCGGACCTTGCGGGGTTCGAGGCGGCGCTGTCGCTGCGGGAGGCGGTCTACCGGCTGGCGCTCGATCGCGTGGTCGGGCGGCCTTTCGATGCGGGCGGTCTCGCGATCGTCAACGGCGCTGCCGCCTGGCCCGTGCCCGTAGTCGAGCTCGATGACGCGGGCCTGCACGTGTCGGGAGATCTTCCCCAGGTGCTCTCGCACCTCGCCCGAGGCGCGATCGCGGTGTTCGCCGATCCTATTGCGCCCCTGAAGGAATGCGGTCGCGCCGATTGCACCCGCCTCTATCTCGACCGCTCGCGCGGCGCTCGGCGCACCTGGTGCGGAATGGACGAGTGCGGCAACCGCGTCAAGGCCGCGGCCTATCGCGCCCGCAAGCGGGGCGCCGCGTCCGCCGACGACACGACCTGACGCTGTTTCGCGGCTTGGCGCGCTCGGTTCGCCTTGCGGAGCAACTCCCAGGTGTCGGCCACCGGCCCGACGTGCTGGAGCTTGTCGGGGTTGTTGACCGAGCGGATCGTCTGAATCCTCCCTTCCAGGATGTCGAGCGCCCAGGCGCTCAGGACCTTGCCGTCGGGGCCCCGGAAGACCGCGCCCGGTTGGCCGTTCACCTCGTGCGCTTCGATCTCGCCCCCGGTGGCCGCGACCATGGGGCTGAATGCGGCGAGCACCCGGATCACGTTCGCGAGGCCGTCGAGGCGGCCGTTCGCCTGCGGGGCCTTGCCGCCGCTGTCGCCGACCATCAGCACGTCTGCCGCGAGGAGTTCGCGCAGGCCGTCCACATCGCCCGCGCTGAAGGCGTCGAAGAACCGGCCGGCGAGCTCCTCGCGCTCCCGGCGGTCGGCCGCGAACCGCGGTCGGCCTTCGTCCATATGGCGTCTCGCCCGCACCGCGAGCTGGCGGCAGGCCGCCTCCGACCGGCGGACGGCGGTGGCGACCTCGGGGAAGCCGAAGCCGAACACCTCCCGCAGCACGAAGACCGCCCGTTCGAGCGGGCTGAGCCGCTCCAGGAGCAGCAGGGCCGCCATCGACAGGGAGTCGGCCAGCTCGGCCGACCGCTCCGGATCCTCATAGGGATCGGCCAGGAGCGGTTCGGGAAGCCAGGAGCCGACGTACTGCTCCCTGCGGACGCGGGCCGATCTGAGCACGTCGATCGCGATCCGGGTGACCACGGCCGAGAGGAAGGACTTGGTGGAGGTCGGCCGCGTCCGGGTGTTCTCGAATCGCAGCCAGGTCTCCTGGACCGCGTCCTCGGCTTCGCCGACGCTGCCGAGGATCCGGTAGGCGATCGCGAACAGCAGCGGCCGCAGGTCTTCGAACTCCTCGATCCGTGTCGCGCTCCCGTCGACTGCGGACTCTCGCATGATCGCTTCCTTCAGTCTTTTGCCTTCTGCGCCGATTGCTTCTTCGCTGTCATGAGGACGAGAGAGCCGACTCGTTTGTGACATGGGAATCGGGAGACGTGGGCCACGCCGGTGCGATGTCACGGGCCGCGGCGCTGCCTCGTCTCGGGTGTGGAACCACCTTCGAGAACCGAGGAGCTCACCATGCTGGAAACGAAGATCGCCCTGGTCACCGGCGCCAACAAGGGCATCGGGCTGGAGATCGCCCGCTCACTCGCCGCGCTCGGAACGACCGTGCTCCTGGGCGCGCGGGATCCGGAGCGGCGGGCCAAGGCCGCCGCCGCGCTGCAGGCCGACGGCCTGGACGTGCATCCGGTCGCGCTCGACGTCACCGACCCGGAGACGATCCGGGCCGCGGCGGCGCTCGTCGAGGAGCGTTACGGGCGGCTCGACATCCTGGTCAACAACGCCGCCACCTCCAAAGGCGTCTACCACCTGCCCAGCGAGGCCGATCTCGACGTCGTACGGCACGTGTTCGACACCAACGTGTTCGGCGTCATCAGGGTCACCAACGCCGTGCTGCCGCTGCTCAAGCGGTCCGCGTCGGGCCGCATCGTCAACATGACCAGCGGATACGGCTCCGTCGCGCAGCTGATCGAGGCCGACCGGCAGTATCCGATGCCCGCCCAGATCGACTACCCGACCTCCAAGGCGGCGCTGAACGCCCTCACCGTCCAGTACGCGAAGGAGCTGAAGGAGCACGGCATCGCGGTCAACGCCGTCACTCCGGGATTCTGCGCCACCGACTTCAACAAGGATCTCGGCATCGCGATCCCCCGGACCGCGGCCGAGGGCGCGGCCGTCGCGGTCAAGCTCGCCACCGCGGGACCTGACGGCCCCACCGGCGGCTTCTTCGACGAGGACGGCCCCGTGCCCTGGTAACGGCACGCCGAGCCCCGGATTCCACGAGCGGTGTCCGGGGCTTTCCGCTACTCCGCCACCGGAACGGCGTCGAGTATGGTCAGCGCGTTGCGGACGCCCTGTTCGAGGAGGTCGTCGGCGAGCCTCCGGTCGGCGAGGGCGCGGGAGAGTTGGAGGGTGCCGACCATGGCGGCGTAGACGCCGAGGGTGGTGACGCGAGCCGAGGGCGGGTCGTTCGGCGCGAGCCGGGCGGCGAGGTCGTCGATGAAGGCGAGGGTGCTCGCGGTGTAGGCCTCCTTGGTGGCGGCCCCGCACCGGTCGATCTCGTCGAGCAGTGCGGCGGAGGGGCATCCTTCCTCGGGGTTGTCGCGGTGTTCGGGTGAGAGGTAGGCGCGCACGATCTGCTCGAGTCCGGCGCGGCCGGGTTCGGCGGCGGCCATCCGTTCGCGCAGGGCGCTGATCTGGTCGGCGACGGTGGCGGCGACCAGTTCCTCCTTGGATCCGAAGTGGGCGTAGAAGGCGCCGTTGGTGAGTCCTGCGTCGGACATGAGGGTGGCGACGCCGGACCCGTCGATGCCGTCGCGTTTGAAGCGGCGCCCGGCGGTCTCGATGATCCGCCGCCTGGTCGCCTCCTTGTGCTCTTTCCCGTATCGCGCCACTCGCTCCCCCTGTCCGCCGCGGAGCGCACTGTCCGCGCACCAATGTTAGTACGATCATAATTCAAATTCGCCGGAATCACCGCACGAGGGCCTGGCGTTCACTTATGATAGTACGATCGTAATCCAAAAGGATTCCCACCGTCCACTACCAGCAGGGAACGCACTCATGGACCTTTCCACCAGCACCGTCCTCGTCTCCGGCGCCAACCGCGGCTTCGGCCGCACCCTCGCCGCCGAGTTCCTCGGCCGCGGCGCGACCGTCTACGCCGGCGCCCGCAGGCCCGAGCAGATCGACCTGCCCGGCGTCCGGCCGATCGCGCTCGACATCACCGACCCGGCCTCGGTCGCGGCCGCCGCGAAGGAGACCGGCGACGTGACCGTCCTGGTCAACAATGCCGGCGTCGAGACCGGGACCAATCTGCTCGACGGCGACCTCGACACGATCCGCCTGGAGATGGACACGCACTACTTCGGCACGCTCGCGATGGTCCGGGCCTTCGCGCCCCAGATCGCGGCCAACGGCGGCGGCGCGATACTGAACATCCTGTCGGCCCTGTCCTGGTTCAACGTCCCGCAGGTCGGCGCGTACGGCGCCGCGAAGTCCGCGCAGTGGGCGCTCACGAATGCGCTGCGCCTGCAGCTCGCCGGGCAGGGCATCCGCGTGGCCGGCCTGCACGTCGGCTACATGGACACCGACATGACCCGCGGCATCACCGATCCCAAGTCCGACCCGGCCGACATCGCCCGCCTCGCCGTGGACGGGATCGCCGAGGGCGCCTACGAGATCGTCGCGGACGAGACCAGCCGCCAGCTGCAGTCCGGCCTGGCCGCGGGCGTCTCGGCGATCTACCCGCAGCTGCCCTGAGGCGACGCGAAGGGCGGCATCAAGAGTCCATAAGAGACTAGTGATGCCGCCCTCGACCGTGCCTAGAACCCGGTGAACGCGTCCTTGTGCGCGGACAGCCATTCCTTGAAGGTCTTGAGCCGCGGGTTGAGCTCGCGGACCTTGTCGAGGTCGCGGCGGCCGGTGAACTCCGCGTCGAACTCGGCGTAGTACTGGAACATGTTGCCGAACTCCTCGGCGCCGGGGAATCCGGCCGCGCGCAGCCCCTCGAACGGCACCGGGTAGTAGTGCACCGGCTCGCCGAGCTGCTCGGCGAACGCCGCGGCGTACTCGGCGACCGTCAGGTGCTCCCCCGCGATGCTCACGGTCTCGCCGACGAGCGCCTTGCCGCGCTTGAAGATCCCGAACGCGGTGCGGCCGATGTCCTCGGACGCGATGCCCGAGAGCCTGCGGTCGTCCATCGCCATCGCGATGGCCAGGGTGCCGTCCTCCTGGCGCTTCGGCGCGAAGAAGGTGAGGAAGGAGTCCCAGTAGAAGGTGGTCTGGAGGAACGTCGTCGGAACCCCGGCCTCGACGAACAGGGCGTTGGCCTCGCCCTTGACGTCGAAGTGCGGGACCTTGTACTTCCCCAGGAGGGTCGGCATGCGGTCGTCATCGAGCGGGACGGACTTGCGGGTGTCCTCCAGCGTGGACCAGATCGCGTGCTCGATCCCGGCGGTCTTGGCGGCCTGGGCCAGGTTGCGGGCCTGAGCGTATTCGCGGTCGGGAGACGTGTGCTCCCAGAAGTTGGTGACGAGATAGGCCCCGTAGGCGCCCTCGAAGGCCTTCGCCACGCTCGCCTCGTCGTCGAGGTCGGCCTGGACCACCTCGGCGCCGAGCCGGGCGAGTTCGCGGGCCTTCTCCGAGTCGGGGTTGCGGGTGAGCGCGCGCACCGTGAACCCCGATTCGGGTTCGGCCAGGATCGCGTGGGCGAGCCCGCCGCCCTGCTGCCCGGTCGCGCCGACCACTGCGATGATCTTCTGCTCTGCCATCGTCTTGCCTCTCTGACGTTGCCGTCGTGCCTATGTTCACCATACTAGTTGCGTACGCAAGCAAATGATATAGCTTTGTGAGGACCGGCACTGGGCATTGGCGAAGGTCGGCGTGTCGCACCGCTGCGGCCCCGACTTCGCGCCCGTTGCCAGGGAGTCGCTTGAGTAGGGTGGGCCACATGACGAACGAGGTACGGCCGCTGACGCCGCAGGAAGAGGCGGTCTGGCGCGCGCTCGCGCCCGTGCTCGCGCAGCTCCCGAAGGCCCTCGACGGGGACCTGCGGGACGGCGCGCGGATGAACGTGTCCGAGTACGGGGTGCTGATGAACCTCTCCGAGGCGCCCGACCGGCAGCTGCGGATGAACGAGCTCGCCGGGCGGGTCGCGGTGTCCGCCAGCCGGATCAGCCGGATCGTGGACGCCTTCGCCGAGCGGGGCCTGGTGGTCAAGACGCGAGTGGACGACGACGGGCGGGGCAACCTCGCGACCCTCACCGACGCGGGCTTCGAGCGGCTGCGCGAGGCCTGGCCGACCCATCTCGCGAGCGTGCGGCGCCATGTCATCGACCACCTCTCCGGGCTCGACCTCGCCGCTCTGGCCGCGGCCTTCACGGCGATGGCCGACGAGATCAAATGATCCCGCCGGCCGAAGAACGACTTCAAGACATCGCGTCGCGGACCTTCGCGGTGTCGACGAACTGCTCGAAGCGGACGATCAATCCGCCCCTGACGATGAAGTGGTGCGCGACCCGCACATCGATGTCCTTGCCGGTGGCCTTGTTACGGGCCGTGTACCGGGCCAGGACCACGACGTTCTCACCGTCGACCACATAGGCGTCGTCGTGGGCGGCCCAGCCGTCCCAGTCGGCGCCGAGGCGCTCCATGACGTTCGCGGTGACGCCGCCTGGGGTCCGGTAGGTGCCCGCGAGCGGGAACCCGGCCATCTCGGTCCACTCGACATCCGGTGCGAGCGTGGCCCGCAGCGCCGCGAGGTCGCCCGCCGCGGAGGCGAGGTACTGGCGGCGCACCACGTCGCGCGGCGCGGGCGAGTCCGCGAACCCGGGTTCGCTCAGCCCCATGCCATCTCGCCCTTCGCGACCTTGCCGCCGAGCTGGGCGGCGACGAGCAGCTGGGCGTCGGGGTAGCGGCGCACGAGTTCGGCGGTGACGGCCTCGCCAGTGGGCTGGTCCTTGAGGACCTCCTCGAAGGCGCTCAAGTAGTCGCGGGTGTAGCGGACCGCTTCGACGGTGGCCGGGGTGCCGGGGGCGCGGTGGCCGGGGACCACGAGTTCGGGCTGGAGCGCCTCGATCTCGTCGAGGACGCCGCGCCACACGGCGCGGGAGTCGGCGTCGGAGTCGGCGGTCCACACGTGCTGGCCGGAGAAGACCAGGACGCCGCCGAGGACGGCGCGCGACTCGCTCTGCCAGAAGTAGAGGCTCCCGCCGCCGCTCTTGAGCTCGAAACGCAGGCCTTCGAGGGTCAGGTCGCCGGTGAGCGGCTCGAGGTCGACCAGGCGGGTCGGCAGATTCACTCCCGAAGCGGCCCAAGCCTGGAGCTTGCCTTCATAGGAGTGCTTGATGTGGTCGATGACCGGCGGCGTCGCGACGAAGCGGGCATCGGGGAAGGCGTCGGCGATGACCTCGGCGCCGAAGTAGAAGTCGGGGTCGCCGTGGCTCACGACGACAGTCGTCAGGTTCCGCCCCGAGTCGAGGACGGCGGCCGCGATGCGGTGGCCGTCGGCGCGGGTGAACGCGGCGTCGACCAGGAGCGCGTCATGCTCGCCGGTGACCAGTGTCGCGGTCTTCGCCTTGCTCCCGGCCGGAAAGTCCAGGTCGAGAATCGTGAATTCCAGCGTGCTCATGCCTGCTCCTCGTAAGGTGCTCGTGGGGCCCGGTCGCTCACGGGCCGCTCTCATCTTACGGAACAGTATCTGACGAGTCAGATATTTCATGATGTCGGCGCTGAGGGCCGGATCACCGGATTCAGCGCAGCGGCGGGATCGCGTCCCGGGCCGAATGGCTCAGTTTCCGCAGGTCATCGGCGAACCACTCGCGGTGCTCCGCGGGAATGGGCTCGACGAAGAAGCGCTTGATGTTCTCCAGGTGCACGCGGCTCGCCTCGATCGCCTTCGCCTCACCGGCCTCGGTCAACCGCACCAGGCGGCCGCGCCGGTCGGCGGGATTGTCGCCCCGCGCCACGAGGCCCCGCGCCTCCATGCGGTCGATCAGGCGCGTCACCCCGCCGGTGGTGAGCACCTGCTCGCGGCTGATCGCGCGCATCGACAGCCCCGGCTCGCCCGCCCGGGCCAGGATCAGCAGCACCTCGTACATGAGGTGCGAGATCCCGCACTGCTCCTCGATGGCGCGGCCCAGCAGGAACTCCAGCCGGTTCGCCGCGCCCAGCAGCCGCCCGAAGGCGAGCACCAGCTCATTGTCGGCGGCTTCCTTGGCCGTCCCGATCGCCTCGCCCACAGTGCTCCCCTCGCCGCCTCCCAAGATACGGCAGCGGGCAAGGGCGACAACGGTTCACTCTGGAACGCCGCCGAAGCGACGCCCAGAGTGAACCCTTTGAACTAACCTTTGGCCAGGACCCGGTCCCAGTCGACCGTCCTCGCCCAGTCCTCGAAGGAGTGCCACCGGACCTGCGGGTACGCGGCGTGGAGCGAGTCGAGGTCGATGAAGTCCGTGTTCGCCTCGAACGCCTCGAACATCGTCGCGATCTCCTCGCCCGCCCACTGGCGGATCTGCGCGATCGGGAACACCTGGTAGGGCAGGTCCTTGCCGAAGATCCCGCCGAGGATGCGCGCGACCTCCTCGCCGCTGACGCGGTCGGAGGCGATGTCGACGCGCCGGCCGATCATCTCGACCGGGTTCTCGAATGCGTGCACGGCCATGCCCGCGATGTCCTTGACCGTGACCTGGTCGAGGGGCTTGCCCGGCGACAGCGGGGTGGAGAAGGCGCCCTCCTTGAGCCGGTTGAAGCCCACGTTGAGCGCGTTCTCCATGAAGTACACCGGGCCGAGGACCGTCGCGGGCACCTCGCGCCCGCCCAGGTACGCCTCGATGATCTGCTTGCTGTCCGCATGGTCCATGTTGGATTCGACGAGCTTGTCGGCGCCGCGCACCGAGGAGTACACGAAGTGCCCGCCGTGGGCCGCGGCCGCATCGACCAGGATCTTCCCTGCGGCGACCTCTTCGTCCTTGCCGCCTTCGCCGAACGGGACGGTCAGGCCGAAGATCCCGTCCGTGCCCTTCGCGGCGGCCGCCAGGGCCTCCGCGTCGGCGAGGTCGCCGGTGGCGAGTCGTGCTCCGTTCGACGCGAGCGCTTGCGCCGCAGGGGATTCAGGAGTGCGGACGTACGCGGTGACCTCGTGTCCGCGTTCGAGGAGCTGCGCGGCGACCTCGCCGCCCTGCTTGCCGGTAGCACCGGTGACCAGAATGTGCGCCATCAGATCTTCACCACAATCTTTCCGCGAACGTGGCCGCTCGCAACTTCACGTTGGGGGTCGGCGGTCCACTCCGGGGGGAACGTCCTGCCGACGGTGATCTTCTCTGAGCGGGCCTTCACCTGCTCATTCAATCAGTTGAGTGAATACTATCAAGTGAATGAATGAAAGTTGCTAGAGTGTGGCGATGTCCGCAGAACAGACCCGCGAGCGCATCCTCGCCGCCGCCGTCGAAGAATTCGGCGCGAAGGGGTACTCGGGGGCGCGCACCGCCGGGATCGCCGCGCGCGCCGGGGTCAACCAGCAGCTCATCTCCTACCATTTCGGCGGCAAGCAGGGCCTGCTCGACGAGCTGCGCCGCCGCTGGTCCGACGAGCAGGGCGCCCGGTCCCCCGCGGGCACCACGTTCGCCGACTCAGTCGGGTCCTATCTGGACCTGGTGCTCGATCGCCCGGCCTGGTCGCGGCTGGTCCTGTGGCAGGCCTTGGGCGACGACCCGAGCGACGACGAGGCCGCCGAGGCGCGGCGGGAGCGGACCGCGCACGGGGTCGACAGTGTCCGGTCGCGGCAGGATCAGGGCGAGATCACCGCCGACGTGGACGCCGAGTTCGTGCTCCTCCTGTCCTACCTGCTGGCGTTCGCGCCGATCGCCCTGCCCGACCACGTGCGCGGCATCCTCGGCGTCGACCCGCTGGGCCCGGAGTACCGCGAGAAGGTCCTGGCGCAGCTCACGAAACTCCTCGACCCCGAACGCGAGAGCGGCGCCGCGGATTGATCCGCTTATGCGAATGCCGCTGACGGAAGCGATGCTCCCGCCAGCGGCATTGTTTCTTCCTAGTCGACGGTCTTGACCGGCAGGATGATCGCCGAGGGGTGCTCGGGGTCGTGGTGGATCTCCTGGTCGGCGGCGCGGAGTTCGACGGCGGTGGCACGGGGTTCGCCGGTGCCGTGGTTGCGGGCGTAGCGCGGGAACGCGCCGCTGGAGACCTGCACGCGGATCCGGTGACCGCGCTTGAAGCGGTACGCGGTGGGCCACAGGCGAACCGCGACGCGGGACAATTCATCCGCGTCTGTGACGCTGGTGAGACCGTCGCAGATGTTCGTGGACCGGCCCGTCTCGTCCACATCGCACAGCCGCACGAACACGTCGGCGAACGGCAGGCTCGACTTGAACCAGATCTCGGCGCTCACCTCGCCGACGATCTCGACGTCGGCCTCGAGCGGTGCGGCGGTGTAGGTGAGGACGTCGTCCAGGGACTCCAAGGCGGCGTTGTCGACCGCGCCGCCGTGGCTGATGCTGATGCCGCCCGCGGCGGGCGTGGGATCGGCCGGGTCGTAGCGGTACCGGGCCGGAGCGCCCGCAGGCGGCGCCCCAGCGGCGAGGCCGCCTTCAGTGTGGAGGTGGAACCGTTGCGGCTCATAGCCTTTCGGCGGCCATGACTCGAAGTCGCGCCAGGCGTCCTCCCCCATGACGAACAGCCGCACCGGCGCGCGCTCGGGCGGGGCCTCGCCGCGGGCGAGCGCGAGCCCGAACTCGAGGGCTTCCAGGATGGGGACGTTGTTCATCGCGGCGTGCGTCCACGGGCCCACGGTGAGCCGGGCGGTCTTCCCGACCTCCTGCAGGGCGGCGAAGTCGCGGAGCTGGCCGGGCAGGAAGATGTCGTACCAGCCGCCGATGGAGCTGACCGGGACGCTCACGTCCGCGACCCGCTCGCGGTGGTCGAGCCGGTCCCAGTGCGGGTCGTCGGCGTCGTGGGCGAGGACATCCTGAATGTACTGGGACCGGTGCCCGATCGCGTGCACGTCGGCGTCCCCGAGCGGCAGCGACCACAGTGCGCTCACGGTCTTCTTGTCCTGGGACTTCTTGCGCAGCAGCGGGAACGACCGCTCCTGCGTGGCGACCATGACGCCCCATTCGAACGGCAATTCCAGCGAGAACCCGTCGGATCGCATGAACTCCCTGGTCAGCGCCGACTCCGTCACCTGCGGGATCATGGCCTTGACCTGCGGGGGCAGCTCGTCGGCCACCGCCCACTGCACCATCCCCATGTAGCTCGCGCCGAAGAGCACGATCGCCTCGCCCAGCCACGGCTGCCCCACCAGCCAGTCGAGGGTGTCGAGCCCGTCCTCGCGCTCCTGGCGCAGCGGGTCGAAGTCGCCGCCGGAGCCGAAGCCGCCGCGAGTGCTCTGGATGAGGACCTGGTAGCCGCGTTCCGCCAAGGGCAGGGCCATGGCCTTGCCGAACAGGCCCGCCCGGCCGTACGGGGTGCGGATCAGCGCGGTCGGCAGCCCGTCCGCCGCTCCCATCGGGGCCCAGCGGTCGGCGAGGAGCACGGCACCGTCGCGCATCGGGACGCGCAGGTCCCGGTCGACGGCGATCTTGCGGGTCGGCGGCGCGGGGAGCTTCAGCGCGCGCTGGAGGACACGGCTCATCAGGGTCATCGTTCGGTCGCTTCCTGTCTCGGTGTGGCGGTGATGGTCTCGCCCAGGCGAAGGAGCCGGTCGGCGAACGCCTCAGGATCGAGGGGTGCCTCGCCGTCGATGACCCAGGCGTTGAAGAGGGCGGCCCCGCCGCCGGTGAAGAACCGGGCGAGGTCTTCGGCCTCGCGGTCGCCGACGCCGGGGAACCCGAGGTCGACCGACCGGCGGTTGATCGGCAGCAGCAGGTCGCTGAGGACCCGGTTCATCGCGAACGCGGTGGGGCCGGTGAGCATGGCGCGGTAGAAGGCCCGGTGCTCGGCGAAGTGGCGGGCGGTGGCCAGCGCGCGGCCGCGTCCGGGCGGTTCGGTGTCGAGTCCTTCGGCGAGGAGTTCGCGGCGGGCGAGGTCGAGCGCGGCCTCCAGGAGGAGGGTGTCGCGGTCGCCGAAGTGCTGGTAGACGAGTTGGCGGCTGACGTCGGCGGCCTTGGCGATGTCGGAGAGCGACACGGCGGCGCTGCCCTGCTCGGACACGAGGTCGACGGCGGCCTTCATGAGCGCGGCGCGCGAGCGCCGCACGCGCCGGTCCTGCACGGGTGTTGTCGAGCGGTCCATGCCCCGATCCTAGACACATGTCAGGAAAATGACAAGCATCAATTATCGATGCCGGTGTGGCGACCGACTCGATGCCGAAGGATCGGTCATGCCGATTCGGGGTTGACAATCCATGACCCCCACCTAGGCTGTGTACCGATAAAGAACCCGTCTTAAGGAAGTACGCACAGTGAGCCGGAAGATCTTCCGACACGCCCCCGTCGTCAAGGGCGTCCCCCACCTCCTGCACGGCGGGGACTACAACCCCGACCAGTGGATCCCCTGGAAGGACACCATCTGGAAGGAGGACATGCGCCTGGCCCGCCTCGCCGGGGTCAACACGCTGTCCGTGGGCATCTTCGCCTGGGCCGCACTCGAACCCGAAGAGGGCCGCTACGAGTTCGGCTGGCTCGACGAGGTCATGGACCTCATGGCCGAGAACGGCGTCACCGCCGTGCTCGCCACCCCCACCGGCGCGCGGCCCGGCTGGATGAGCCACAAGTACCCCGAGGTCCTCCGCGTCAACGGCGACCGCTCCAAGAACCTCCACGGCGGCCGCCACAACCACTGCCTCACCTCGCCGGTCTACCGCGAGAAGACCCGCGCGATCAACACCGCGCTGGCCGAGCGCTACGGCGATCACCCCGCCCTCGGCGTCTGGCACATCTCGAACGAGTACGGCGGCGAGTGCCACTGCGACCTGTGCCAGGAGCGTTTCCGCGCGTTCCTCCAGGACAAGTACGGCACGCTCGACGCGCTGAACGAGGCCTGGTGGAGCGCCTTCTGGGCCAAGACCTACAGCGACTGGTCCCACATCGAGTCCCCCAGTTCGCACTGGAGGGGCGAGCAGGACATCCACGGCCTCAAGCTCGACTGGATGCGCTTCACCACCGAGCAGTTCGTGGACTTCTACCTCCACGAGACCGCGCCGCTCAAGGCGGCGACGCCCGAGGTCCCCTGCACGACCAACCTCATGGGCACCTACCCGGGAATCGACTACTTCCGCCTCGCGCAGGTCCTCGACGTCGCCTCGTGGGACTCCTACCCGCAGTGGAGCGGCACCGAGCGGGACGTGCGCACCGCGGCCCACGCGAGCTTCGACCACGACCTGACGCGCAGCCTCAAGGGCAAGCCGTTCATGCTCATGGAGTCCTCCCCCTCGGCCACCAACTGGCGGCCGGTCGCGAAGCTCCACCGCCCGAACGTCCACATGCTCCAGTCGACGCAGGCCGTCGCGCACGGTTCGGACTCGGTGCAGTACTTCCAGTTCCGCAAGGGACGCGGCGGCTCGGAGAAGCTGCACGGCGCGATCGTCGACCACGAGGGCAGCGAGAACACGCGGGTCTTCAAGGACGTGGCCGCGGTCGGCGAACGCCTGGCGAGTCTTGACGCGGTCGTGGGCACCACGACGCCCGCGGACGTCGCGCTCGTCTTCGACTGGCACAACCGGTGGGCCCTGGACGACATGAAGGGCATGCTCCAGGACAAGACCGGCTACGTGGACACGGTCATCGACCACTACCAGGCGTTCTGGGAGCAGGGCGTCCCGGTGGACGTCATCGACTCCTCGCTCGTCGCGGCGCCGGGCGAGCTCGACAAGTACCGCGTGCTGGTCGCCCCGATGCTGTACATGGTGCGGCCCGGCGTGGCCGAGGCCGTGAACGCGTTCGTGGAGGGCGGCGGCACGTTCGTCGCGACGTACGCCACCGGCTACGTGGACGAGAACGACCGCACCCACCTGGGCGGCTTCCCCGGACCGCTGCGCCCGGCGCTCGGCGTGTGGGCCGAGGAGATCGACGCGCTGTACGAGGAGGACCGCAACGCGATCCGCTGGAACGGCAAGGACTACGAGGCGTTCGGGCTGTGCGAGCTGATCCACGCCGAGGGCGCCGAGGTCCTGGGCACGTACGGCACGGACTTCTACGCGGGCCGGCCGGCGCTGACGGTGCACCGACAGGGTGCGGGGCGGTCGTACTTCATCGCCGCGCGCACCGGCGCGGACTTCCTGGACGACTTCTACCGCAAGGTGGTCGAGGAGACCGGCGTCGAGCGCGCCCTGGACGCGCAGCTGCCCCCGGGCGTGACCGCGCAGGTCCGCAGCGACGGCGTCCACGACCATGTCTTCGTGCTCAACTGCAACCCGACCGCGGCAGTGGTCGAGCTCGCCGACGAGCGCCTGGACCTGGAACCGTATGGGACGACGGTTTTCCAGCGGCCAAGCCTCGAGCGGCCCAGGCGGTAAACCGATAGGCGGCAGGGGTCCGGGCATGCGTCCGGGCCCCTGCCGTTCTACCGTTGAGGTCCGTCCAAGGAGGTCGCGAGTGAGTCTGACACCGGTGCTGATCTCCAGTCCGTTCCTCGGCCCGGCAGTGTGGGCACCGGTCGAGCGCGAACTCCGCGAGGACTTCGGGGTGCCCGCGATGACCGTGGCGCTCAACGGTTCGGGAGCCGCCGACCCCGTCGCGATCTCGGCTGCGCTGCGGGAGCGGCTTCCGCAGCGAGATGATCTGCTGCTCGTGCCCCACAGCAACGCGGGCCTCTACGTGCCGTCGCTCCTGACCGCCGTCCCGGCACGCGGCGTGGTCTTCGTGGACGCGATCCTGCCACCGCCCGCCGGGCGTCTGCCCGTGGCGCCGCAGCGGCTGCGCGACCTCTTGAGCGCGCGGGCGGACGAGGCCGGGCTGCTCCCGCCATGGACCGAGTGGTGGCCCGAAGCGGTCGTCGCCGAACTGTTCCCGAACGAGGCCACCAGGGAACTGGTGGCGTCGGAGCAGCGGCGTCTGCCGTTGGCCTATCTCGACGCCCAGGTCGAGGCGCCCGCCGGATGGGACCGGATTCCGGCCGCCTACTTGGCGTTCGGCGACACCTATGCCACTGAGCGCGAGGACGCTCGGAGCCGCGGATGGCCGGTGCGCACGATGGACGGGCAGCACCTGCACATGCTGCGTGAACCGGCGGCCGTGGCGGCGGCGATCATGGCGCTGGCCGCCCGCGCTACGGGTGCGGACCCGGAAGCCTGAGCCGCGGGCCCGTCACAATTCGGTCGACGCGATGCGGGCCGGACCTGGGCGGGTGCCCCGGTCCGGCCTGTTTCATCGGTTGCTCAGCGGCCGTTCAGGGCCGGTTGGCGAGGAGTTCCTGGATGCCCAGGCCGTAGCCGGAAGGGGTGCCGTCCCAGTCGGTGATCAGGCCGGGCATGTCGCAGCTGGGGTACCAGCTCCACGCGAGCCAGCCGATGCCCTGATCGTCGGCCCAGCCCGCGAGGTCGTCACTGAAGTTGTGGTTGCAGTCGTTCTCCCCGAACTCGCCGTAGACCGTCGGCACCTCGGCCGCGATCGGTGCGACGTCGGATTCCCAGCAGGCCTGGGTGTTGCAGCCGGTGGTCTCGTAGACGTGGACGCTCGCGACGACGTTGCCCAGCGGGTCGATCGGCTGGAAGTCGAGCCAGCCGCCGCAGCCGTTGCCCCACCAGTTGCAGGTGACGATCACCGGCTGGGTCGCGCCGGTGGCGCGCACCGCGTCGAGGAGGTCCTGCATGCCCGCGGCCTCCCATCCGTCCACAATGCAGCCGTCCCGCCAGCACTCGTCGGTGATGTCGTGCGGCTCGTTGTACAGGTCGTAGAGCACGGCCGGGTTGTCCTTGAACCGCTCGGCGACCGAGGTCCAGAAGTCCGGCGAGTGGTCGGCGTCGGCCATCTTCTGCTGGCCTTCGGCGGGCGTGGTGCCCGGCGAACTCCAGTGCAGGTCGAGCACGACGTACACGCCCGCGTCGGTCAGCTTCGTGACCCACTCCTCGATGAAGGCGCGGTAGTTCTCACCGGTCCACTCCGGCGTCGTCTCGCCGTAGCCGAGCCAGCACTGCTGGTTCATCGGCACGCGGACCGTGTTCGGGTTCCAGGAGACGATGGCCTCCACGGCCGCATCGTCGACCGGTCCGTCCACAAAGCCCCAACCGTGGCGGCACGGCCATTCGGCGCCGGTCCGGTTGAAGCCGTTGAGGACCACCTCGTCGCCTTCGACGTTGACCAGCTGGTTGCCCTCCACGCTCAGGGCGCTCGGCGGGCCGCTCGGCCCTCCGGTGGGCTCCTCGGTGGGCTCGGTCGGCGGGTCGGAGGTCGGCGCGGTGGTCGGCTCGCCGACGCTGCCGTCGCAGACCCGGCCGTTGAGGCGGAACTCGGTCGGGTTCGTGTTGACGCCGGCCCAGTACCCGTTGAACCCGAAGGAGACCGACGAGCCGGTGTTGATCCGCTTGTTGTAACTGAGGCTCTCGGCGTTGACCGTCTCGGCGGTCGTGGTGAACGCCGCGTTCCACCCGTGCGTCAGGTGCTGGCCTTCGAGGAAGACCCACTCCAGGTCCCAGCCTTCGATCGGATCGCCGAGATTGGTCACCGTCACCGCCGCGTTGAACCCGCTCGGCCACTGGCTCGTCACCTCGTAGTCCACCTGGCAGCCTTGGCCCGCTTGGGCGGCGTTCGCCGCCGTCATCACCCCGGCCGCGAGCAGCGCCGCGACCGCGGTGGCTATAGCGGTGAGCCGCAGGCGGATTCGACGTGGAAAGTGCAGGTTCACGGGGGCGCTCCTTGCCGGGTAGTCGCTGTCCTCTGATCCCAACCGGACGCCCCCAATATATTCAAAGACGTCGATTCCTCACTTTACTTTACCTGCTTAAGAATTGTCAATCAGGGCATCTGCCTGCGAAAACGTTCGGTCGCTCCTGGAGGGCCGTGTGCTGCGGCGCAGCAAGGAGGGATCCGGGCACGGCCGCGCCCGGATCCCTCCTGCCCCAAGGCCTCAGGCCTCGGGGATCTCCCTGCTGAAGTTGGCGAGCGAGATCGAATCCGGGTCCGGGCCGCCGCGGACGCCGGTGTCCAGGGCGTCGATCTGCGCGAGTTCGCCCTCGGTCAGCTCGAAGTCGAACACGTCGAAGTTCTCCGCGATGCGGTGCGGCTTCACGGACTTCGGGATCGCCGAGCGTCCCTGCTGGACGTGCCAGCGCAGCATCACCTGCGCCGCGGACTTGCCGTGCGCCTCGGCGATCGCGAGGATCGCCGGGTCCTGGAGCGTGCTCTTCTCGCCGCCCCGGTAGAAGGTGATCCCGCCGATCGGGGACCAGGCCTGGGTGAGGATGCCGTGCTCGTCGTCCACTTTGCGCGTCGGATGCTGCGCGAAGTACGGGTGCACCTCGATCTGGTTGACCGCCGGGACGATCTCGGTGCGGTCCAGCAGTGTCGCGAGGTGGTCGGGATCGAAGTTCGAGACGCCGATCGCGCGGACCTTGCCGTCGGCCTGCAGCTTCTCGAGGGCCTTGTAGGCGTTGACGGTGCGGTCGAAGTCGCTGGAGAGCGGCTGGTGCAGGATGAACAGGTCGATCTGGTCGACGCCGAGCTTGCCCGCTCCCTTGTCGAAGGCGTGGAGGGTCTCCTCGTAGCCGTAGTCGTTGATCCAGACCTTCGTCTCGATGAACAGGTCGGATCGGTCGAGGCCGGAGCGGCGGATGCCTTCGCCCACTTCGCGTTCGTTGGCGTAGGCGGCGGCGGTGTCGATGTGGCGGTAGCCGGTCTCCAGCGCGGCCGCGACCGCGGCGGCGGTCTCCTCGGGCGGCGACTGGAAGACGCCGAGGCCGATCGCGGGCATGGTGACGCCGTTGTTCAAGGTGAGCTGCGGAGTCGTGGTCATGGTGGTGGATTCCCTTTCGGTGTCAGTAGAAGGCGGGTTTGTCGCCGTCGGTGCCGGGCTTGTCCACGCCGATGCTTTCGCGCGAGTACAGGCCCGGTTCGGTGATGAGGCGGACGGTGAGGTCGGCGGCGCTCTTGCGGGAGACCTCGGTGCCGCGGAAGGGCTCGCCCTTCTTGGTGGTCTCGTAGTCGACCTCGTCGTAGTCGGTGAGCCAGGCGAGGCGCAGGATCGTGTAGTCGAGGCCGGAGGCTTCGATGAGGCGGGCGGCCTCCTTGTGGGCGTCCATGTAGGAGCCGACCATGCTGAGGTTCCAGCGGCCGAACGCGCCGGGCACCTCGTCGTGGATGCCGAGTGCGGAGACGTCGATGAGGCGGCGCACGCCTGCGCTCTCCATCGCGGCGATGACGTTGCGGACGGACTGGAGTTCGTTGTAGGGGCCGACGGCGGAGTAGACGATGTCGCAGCCGCTCACGGCCGCGGCCAGCGCTTCGGCGTCGGCGGTGTCGCCGCCGACGATGTCGACCCGGGAGTCGTTGACGCGCAGCCGTTCCGGCTTGCGCAGGAAGAGCCTGAGGTCGTAGTCGGTCTCGTCGAGCAGCCGTCCGGTCACGAGCCGGGCGATCCGCCCGTTCGCGCCGAGCATCAGCACACGTGTCATGTCAGCGTCCCTTTCAGAGGTACTTGGCGTAGAAGTCGGTGAGCCTGTCGATCGCGGCGTCGACGTACTCGTCGATCCAGTAGGTCTCGATGTGCTGCGCGCCTTCGAGGTAGAACAGGTCTTTGTCGCTGGTGCCGGTGGCCTTCGGGAAGGCCTCATCGGTCATGTAGCGGGTGTCGGCCTCGCTTCCGGCGATCATCAGGAGCGGGACGTCGATGAGGTCGAGCTGGTCGGCGGCGTCGAAGGCCATCAGGTCCAGCAGGCTGCTCATCGTGTACTTGAAGGTCGAGCCCGGGGCGGCGTGGGTCTTCCAGTAGTAGACGTAGCCCTGGCGGTACAGGGCGAACGGCAGGGCGGCGATCTGCTCGTCCGTCATGTCGGCGTCTCCGGCGTAGAGGACTTCGCCTCCGGCCGCTTCCTGCGCGCGTGCGGCGGAGGCCTGTCGCAACCGGTCCTGGACGGTGTCCAGGGCCGAGTCCTGGAAGCCGTTGCGCCGGACCCTGCCGGAGTTGAACATGCTGACGGTGGCGACGCAGCGGAACCGCTTGTCGGACTGCGCCGCTTTCAGGGTGTATCCGCCGCCGCCGCAGATGCCCAGGGCCCCTAGGCGGTCGGTGTCGACGCCCGGGAAGCCGGCGAGGTGGTCGGCCATGCCGTGGACGTCGTCGGTGCGGAAGAAGGGCTTGTCCACACTGCGGGGCGCTCCTTCGCTGTGCCCCTGGTAGGTCGCGTCGGCGGCGATCGTGATGTAGCCCTGTTCGGCGAGGCGCTGCGCGTACCGGCCGGCGACCTGCTCTTTGACGCCGCCGTTGGGGTGCGCCACGGTGATGGCCGGATACTGCCCGGCCGGGTCGTAGCCTGCCGGTGTGTAGACGTTCGCGGCGATCTGCAGGCCGCGCAGCGTGTAGCTCACCGGGTGGACGTTGACCTTGCCGGGCTCGTTCTGCGTGAGCGCGTACTCGTAGACGAAGCCGAACTGGTTCGCGCGGTAGTCGTGCACCGGGCCGGCCCCGGCGAGCAGGTTCGTGTCGTTCATGATCGTGTCCGTTTCAGTCGAGCTGCTTCTTGGCGAGGAACGCCGCGATCTGGTCGGCGATCTCGGTGTTGTTCAGGTCTGACATGAGGAAGTGGGTGTTGCCGGTGATGCCGAGTTCGGGCAGGTGGACGAGTTCGGCGTCGCCGCCGTGGCGGTTGATCGCCTCGACCCACAGCCGGGCCATGGCCAGGCGGGTGCGCCAGTTGTCGCGGCCGGCGATGTCGGTCGGCTCGGTGGGGATGTTGTCGCCGTAGAGGACGAGGATCGGGAGGCGGGTCAGGGCCGCGAACTCGGCGAGCGGCACGGGGACGCCTTCGAGCGTGCCGTTGGAGCCGGGCATCGGTTCGGGCACTTCGCCTTCGGGGAAGACGTAGCCGCTGCCGGGTTCGAGGGCGATCACGCCTTTGACGTTCGTGTTGCGCATGGCGGTCGTCCACCCGAACCCGCAGGCGTGCGAGTGGGTGACCATGACGGCCGGGCCGATCCGGTCGAAGGCCGCCGAAGCGCCGTTCGCGAAGACCTCGCCGTCGAGCGGCCCGGTGTCGGGGACGACGGCGCGGAAGAACTGCTCGACCGCCGCGTCACCGGGCGGGAACTGCCCGCCTTCGTACCGCTCGGGCCACAGTCCGAAGCGGAACTGGTTGTACAGCCACTGGTCCATTGTGGTCGTGTCGGTCTCGACCGCGCTGGTGGTCTGCCCGGCGGAGCCGCGGCGGGGCTGGTCGAGCGTGTAGACGGTGAAGCCCTTGCGCAGGAACAGGGTCTGGAAGCCTTCGCGGCCGTCGGGGGTGGCGCCCCAGCAGATCCCCGAGCCCTTCCAGCCGTGCCAGAGCACGAGCGGCAGCGGGCGCGAATCGGGCGGGACCTGGTAGAACACGCGGGCGTGGTCGCCGTGGAGGGTCTGCCCGGCCGGGTCGGTCGGGTTCCTCGGGTCGAACACGCCCGGGGTGGTGACCACGGTGCCGCCGACGGCGAAGCCGCCCTGGTCGTGAATCGTCAACGGCGCGAAGGCGTCTCGTTCGGTCATCGCGGCGGTCCTCCTTGCGCGTATTCCTCGTCGGTGACGTGCTCGCCCCATTCGACGTCGGGCATCGCGGCGTCGCCGCCGCCTTCGGCGAGGGCGAGGTGGGTCATGAAGCAGTCGGCGGCGGCGCCGTGCCAGTGCCATTCGCCGGGTGGGGTGTGGACGGTGTCGCCGGCGCGCATCACGAGGATCTCGCCGCCGCGGGCCTGGACGAGACCGGTGCCTTCGGTGACGTGCAGGGTCTGCCCGACCGCGTGGCGGTGCCAGGCGGTGCGCGCGCCGGGCGCGAAGCGGACCGTGCCGACCCGCAGCCGGGACGGCTCGCGGCCTTCGGCGATCATGTCGACCCACACGTCCCCGGTGAACCGCGCCGCCGGGGCCTTGGCGGTGGGTCGCTTCGGCAGGAGTTCCACGGGCTCAGCCGTTCCCGTCCTGGGAGGGGCCGTCCTCGGCGGTCCGTTCCTCGAGAATGCCGCGCAAGGTGGTGGCCCCGGCGACGCCGCAGGGCCAGCCCGCGTAGAAGGCCAGGTGCGTGACGAGTTCGGACAGCTCGTCCTCGGTCACGCCGTTGTCGAGGGCGATGCGCATGTGCGAGGCGGCCTGGTCGGAGCGGTAGAGGGCCACCAATGCGGCGACGGTGATGAGGCTGCGGTCGCGCGGCGAGAGGCCGGGCCGCTTCCAGACGTCGCCGAACAGCACCTCGTCGGTCAGCTCCGCCAGCTTGGGCGCGACCGCGCCCATCAGCTGCTGCGCCCGGGTCGGCTCCTGCGCCATGGCAATGCTTCTCTCGGCTCGGTCTCGGCACGCCCCTTCGAACATGAGCGCCCATGTCGGAGGCTAGTCAGCAAATCGCGTTGCCGCGGCCGAATCCGAAGCTGGAGAGGGGCCCTGTCATTACCGGGATCAGGATTACCGTGCTGGTGACGGCCGGTGCCCGGCCCCTGCGGCGCGCGCGCCCGCCGCCGCGGCGAGGCCCGGTTGCAGGCGGCGGGCGGCGTCGACGTGGTCGCCGGTCCAGATGATCCGGACCGCCTCGGGGGTGGCCCGCCCCTGGTCGTCCACCAGTTCGCCGCGGACGGACGCGGCGAGCCGGGCCGCGGCCCGGGGCCTGCGCTCCACCGGTTCGGGCACCGGCGCGCCGCGGTCGAAGCCGTCCGCGAACCGGTGGTACCAGTCGGTGACCCGGACGGCCGCGCCCATGATCTCGACGCCGGCCCCGACCCGGCCCGCGTCCTCGCGCGGCACGCCGCGCCACAGCGCGGTGACCGCGTCGGCGGCCAGGCGGAGCCCGACGACCCCGGTCACCAGGGCGGTCATGTCCGCCAGCGGCACCGGTTTCGCGCCGCGCTCGACCAAGTAGCCGCGGAAGGCGTCATCGAGCCGCCGGGATGCGGCGGCGGCCTCCCGGCGCAGGGCGACGGGTGCGTCGGCATCGCGGTCCGCGGTCCGGTCGCCGAGCACGCACTGGACGGCTCCGGCGAGGTAGCGGGCGCTGTGCGCGTAGGCGTCGGCGAGCGCCCGGTCGACGGCCGCCGCGGCCCCGCGCGGCCAGAAGAACAGCGCCACGAGCACGCTGACGGCGCAGCCGAGCGCGATGTCCTCGATGCGCATCAGCACGATCTGCCACTCGGGGTCCTGGCCCACGTTGAACATCACCACCAGCGTCACGGTGAACGCGGCCTGGCCCGCGGCGAAGCCGATCGCCGAAGGGGCGAGACCGGCGGCCAGGACCGCCAGCGGGAGCAGCGCCCACAGGACTTCGCCGTGGTCGCCGATGAGCAGGAGCAGGCCGGTGCCGATGAGGGAGCCGATCACGGTCCCGGCCACGGCGCGGACCGCGTTCTGGCCGGTGTTGAGCGCGTTCGAGCGCAGCACCGCGAGCACGCCGAGCGAGACCCAGAAGGAGTGCTGCACGCTGGTGGTCTCGGCGATCGTCACGGCGAGGCCGAGGCCGAGCGCGCCGCGGACGCTGCCCCGCAGCCACACCGAGGAGCCGCGCAGGTGCGAGGCGGCCCGGTCCCGGGCGGCCGCGAACGGGCGGCGGAGCGCGCCCGGCTCCAGGCCCAGCAGCCGCTCGCGCAGGCTGCGCTGCTCGGCCTCGGCCGCGCGGTCGACGTCACCGGCGATCTCCAGGACGGCGAACCCGAGTTCCTGCGCGCGGAACGAGACGTCCAAGGTGCTGATGAAGGCCCGGATCTCAGGGTCGGTGCCGCCCAGCGGGCGGTCCACCGGCAGGCGGGCCGCCGCCCCCTCGGTCATGGCGTCCAGGTCGCGGCGCAGCTCCCCGGAGGCGGTTCGCAGCGCCTCGCGGTCGCCGCGCAGGTTCTCGAGGAGGTCGGCGGCGCCCGCCAGTACCGCTGCGGCACTGGCTCTCACGACCGGCGCGTCCCGGTCGCAGGAAGGCACCTGCTCGACCCGCGCCGCATCCTCGTCCATGATGGATCGCAACCAGGTCAGCTTGTCGACCAGCCGCACGAGCGCGAGGGAGCCGGCGGACAGCCCGGCGGGTCGGTAGGGCGCGGCGTCGAAGCCGCTCCGCAGATCGGCCGCCGCCGCTTCGGCCCGGTCGCCGATCGCCTGGAACGCCACCGCGTCGGGTGCGTCCCGCACGCGGGCGAGGCGGTCGGCCCCGGCCCGCAGCTCGGCGGCGGCCTCACGGCACGCCAGCGCCGCCGGGGCGCTGAGCGGATCGGCGGCTTTGCGCGGCCACATCAGCGACACCGCGACCAGTGTGGCCGCCGTGGCGAGGCCGACGCCGGCCAGCTCGGCCGGGAGCGACGAGAGCGGGACGGGCGTGGTGACCGGGAGGATGAAGGCCAGCAGCAGTGCGGTGGAGGACCCGGCCAGGACCGAGCTGACCGTCCCCGAGAACAGCACCGCGAAGCCGATGACGACGGTGAGAGTGACTGCGAGCCAAGGAATATGGGAGGCGAGGGTTCCCAACGTGACCAGCACCGCCCAGGCGAGTGCGAGTCCGATGTGGGCGCGCAGGCGCTGGACCATCGGCCCGGTGTACTCCACCAGGAGCATCATCGCGAACGAGCCGAACGCCGCGAAACTCGCGGTGGTCGGATTGTGGAGCACCAGGTCGCCGAACGCGAGCAGCGCGGGCATCCAGATGGCGGTCCGGACCGCGCGGCGCGTCGTCGCCAGGTCGGTGTCGCGGGCGCGCAGCCACGCCAGCGGCCGCGGGCCGGGGTGCGGCCGTTCGGGGCGCTTGCTCATCGGACCGACTCCCCTTTCCGCAGCGGATCGCGCAGTGGCGTGGCATGCGCGGTGGACTGTCGTCGATGCTGGCACCGTCGCGGGCGTCGCGGGCCCGAATCGGTGGACGCCCGGGGTTCAGGAGGGTTTCGGTGCGGCGGGCACCCCTTAGGCGATCAGGCCCGTGTCGCGCAGCCAGGCCTCCACCGCCGGACCCGAATCGGCGGATTCCTCACCGAGGACGGCCAGGCCCGGCCCGACCGAGGCCTCGGGCAGTGCCGCCCGGTAGTCGCCGTCGACGCCCGCGAGGCCGCTCACGGCGTAGGTCACGAAGGGCAGCACGGTCTTCCCGGTGAAGTCGAGACCCTCGGTGAAGGTGGACATGATCATCGGGGCGCGCACGTTCCACACGGGACTGCCGAGGATCACCGTGTCGTACCCGGCGAGGTCGGGCAGCTCCCCCGCGATGGCGGGCCTGGCGTCGGCGTCCTGCTCCTCGACATTGCGGTCGACGGTGTCGTCATAGGAATCGGCGTAGGGTTCGGCGGCCTCGATCCGGAAGACGTCGCAGTCGAGGCGTTCGGCGATGAGCCCCGCGACGACCTCGGTATTGCCGACCTCGAGGTCGGTGCGGTCGCCGTAGTAGTAGTTCTCCCCGGGCCGCGAGAAGTAGGCGAGCAGGACCATGGCGTCCCCCGAAGTCTCGGTCGGGACCGGATTCGAAGACCGGTCAGTTGCAGAGCCCTGTTCACTGGTGCAGGCGGCGAGGAGCGCGAAACCTGCGGGCCCGGCGAGCGCCGCTCCCAGGAGAGTACGGCGATTCGGTCGGCGGGACATCGGTGTTGCTCCGTTCCGGGGTCGCGTCATGGGGCGCTGTGCCGCCGGGCCGCCGCGGCGGGGACGATGAGGGCGAGGGCCGCTGCCAGGGCGATCGCGAGCATCACCGTGCCGCCGAGGTAGGCGTCCACGACGCGTTCGCTCAATGTGGCGGCTCCGGCCGCCACCGAGGTGAGGATCGCGACGCCGAGCGTGGACCCGAGCTGGTGCGCGGTGTTGACCAGGCCCGATGCGGCACCCGCGTCCTCCGTGCGGGCCCCGGCGATCCCGGCGGCCGTGAGCGGCCCGAAGGCCAGGCCCTGGCCGAGGCCGATCAGGACGAGCGGACCGACCATGCCCGCCAGGTAGGAAGTGTCGGCGGTCAACTGCGACATCCAGGCCATGCCGGCCAGCACGAGCGCGAGCCCGGCCGCGACCAGGCGGGCGTTGCCGAAGCGGGCCGTGAGGCGCGCGACCAGGAGCGAGGCGCCGAACTGGACGAGGGTCATCGGCAGGAACCCCAGGCCCGCCTGGAGCGGCGTCCACCCGTACACGCCCTGGAAGAACTGGGTCGTGAAGAAGAAGAACGCGATCATCGTGCCCGCGAACAGCAGCCGACTGATCGCCGCGCCCGAGCGCTGGCGGGACGCGAAGAGGCGCAACGGCATGATCGGCTGCTTCGCGCGCCATTCGTTGACGACGAAGATCGCGAGCACGACCGCGCCGACCGCGATCGCGGCGACGGTGAGTGGCGCGGTCCAACCGTGGTCCCCGGCGTTGATGATGCCGAACACCAACGCGCCCATGCCCAGCGTCGAGGCGACGGCGCCGAGGAGGTCGAAGCGGCCGCGCGCGGCCGCGAACACCGGCAGGTAGCGCCGTGCGGCCCCGATCATGAGGATCGCGATCGGCACGTTGATGAAGAACCCGGCCCGCCACGACACCCAGTCCGCGAGGGCGCCGCCGACCAGAAGGCCCAGGCTCGCGCCGAGACCGGCGGTCGTGCCGTACGCGGCCACCGCGCGGGTGCGTTCGGGACCGGCGGGGAAGACCGCGGTGATCAGCGACAGCGAGGCGGGCGCGACGATCGCCGCGCCGACGCCTTGGAGGGCGCGGGCGCCGATGATCCACGCCTCGTTCTGCGCGATCCCGATGAGCAGCGAGGCGAGCCCGAACACGACCAGGCCCGCGGTGAAGACCCGCTGGCGGCCCAGGAGGTCGCCGGCGCGGGCGCCGAGGAGCAGGAGGCCGCCGAAGACGAGCGTGTATGCGTTCTGGACCCAGGCCAGCGCCGTGGTCGACAGGCCCAGGCCCGCTTCGATCTGCGGCAGCCCGGTGAAGATGATCGAGTTGTCGAGCACGATCATGAAGTAGCTGACCAGCACGATCGCGAGCACCATGCCGGTGCGGCGCGGGGCGCGCGCCTCTTGGCTCGCGTTCGGATGGGCGGTCGTTGCGGTGGTCATGATTCGATGGGACCACGGTTCCGGCGAAACGGGCAGTGATGGCCGTTCCTGGTAATGCCAGTACCTCCTTCACCTGTGGTTTCGGACGTACCGTGAAGTCATGAACCGAAGTGAGGACGCGGCCGAGTTCCTGCGGTCGCGGCGCGACCGCATCAAGCCCGAGCAGGCGCGGCTCCTCGGCGGCGCGCGACGCCGCGTGCCCGGCCTGCGGCGCGAGGAGGTCGCCTACCTGGCCGGGGTGAGCATCGACTACTACGTGCGGATGGAGCGCGGCGACCTGCGCGGGGTCTCCCCCGAGGTCCTCGACGCGCTGGCGCGGGCACTGCAACTGGACGAGGCAGAGACCGCGCACCTGCACGACCTCGCGCGGGCGGCCGGGCCGCAGTCGGCGCAGCGCCGCAAGCGCCCGGTCGACCAGACCGTGAGCCCGAGCCTGCAGCGGTTCATCGACGGCGTCACGGGTGCCGGGGTGTGGGTGCGGGACCGGAAGATGGACTACGTCGCCGCGAATCCGCTGGGGCGGGCGCTCTACTCGCCGATCCTCGCCGACGCGGCCGACCGCGGGAACACGGCGCGGTTCGTGTTCTTCAATCCGGCTTCGCGGAACTTCTTCCCCGACTGGGAGCGCAACGCCGACCAGCTCGTGGCGACCCTGCGCGCCTACGCCGGGCAGCATCCGCACGACAAGGGCCTGACGGATCTGATCGGCGAGCTCGTCACCCGCAGCGACACGTTCCGCGTCCGGTGGGCCGCGCACGACGTCCGCTTCCACCGCGGCGGCGTGAAGCGCATGCACCACCCCGAGGTCGGCGACCTCGAACTGTCCTACGATGCGATGGAACTGCCCGCGAATCCTGAGTGGACGATGTTCGCCTACACGGCCGAGCCGGGCACGCCCAGCGCCGAACGGCTCACGCTGCTCGGGAGCCTCGCCGCGAGTGCCGCGGAGCCGGAGCGGGACGACTTCCGCACGCGCTAGAGGTCTGCGGGGATCCGTAGCGAGGCGGTGCCCGAGAGACCTCCGCGCCTGCTCACTCGGGGATCTCGTCGCGTTCGGTCAGGCGGACCTCTTCGAGGTCGAGGCGGCCCTGCATGTAGCGCAGGACGGTGTCGTCGATGCGCTGCTCGTCGCGCAGACGCACCGCGGTGGCCCGCTTGTGCGCCAGGAGCGCGAGCCGCAGCGCGGTGTCGTGCCGGTCGTAGGCCAGGGCCGGATGCTCCTCCTCGCCCTCCTCGGCCAGGTAGATCGCGAGCTGCTGCTCGTAGTCGCGTCGGAGCCGTTCGGCTACTTCGGAACTGGTGCCCAGTTCCACGGCGGTCTCGTCGAGCGCCCCGAGGGCCTCCTCGATCGCGGTGACCAGGACGAGCTGGCGCTCCTCCTCCATGCCGGTGTCGACCGGCAGCCGCGCCCAGCGCAGCACCCCGGGCAGCATGAGGCCCTGGACGACGATCGTCAGGACCACCACGAGGGCGGTGGTGAAGATGATCTGGTCGCGGGCGGGGAAGTCCGCGCCGCTCTCGAGCACGAGCGGCACGCCCAGGGCCGCGGCGATCGAGACCGCCCCGCGGAACCCGCACAGCGAGGACAGGACGCGAGGGCGGGCGCCGACCCGCCGCAGCCGCTGCTGCGGGCGGCGGTCGAGCAGCCGGATCACGTACGGGGCGGTGAAGAAGTACGCGAACCGCGCGGCCACCACGATCCCGGTCACGATGAGCGCCTTCACGATCGAAGCGGTGAGCGCATCGCCGTCGAGGGAGCGGGCGGCGTCCTGGGCCTGGATGCCGACGAGGACGAACAGGACGCTGTTGAGCACGAATGCGGCGAGCGACCAGAAAGCGTTGGCCTGCATGCGGGTCGCGGGAATGGACATGCGCGGCGAGGCCTGGGTCATGATGAGGCCGCACACCACGACGGCGAGCACCCCGGAGGATTCGACGAGTTCGGCGGCGAGGTAGGCGGTGAACGGGATGACGAGGATCGCGACGTTGCCCAGGAGCGGGTCGTCGATGCGGCGGCGGACCATCACGCCGATCCAGGCCACGAGCAGCCCCGCCGCCGCGCCGCCCACATAGGACAGCACGAATCGTCCGGAGACGGCGGCGAAGCTCAGGTCGAGCTCCCCGATCGTCACGGCGACCGCGATCGCGTAGACGACCAGCGCGGTGCCGTCGTTGATGAGGCTCTCGGCCCGCAGCACGGTCATGTTCCGCCGCGGCAGCGACTTGGCGAAGGCCGCCACGGCCGTGGCGTCGGTCGGGGCGACGGCCGCGCCGAGCACCCAGGCCGGGCCCCACGGCATCCCCAGCGCGTGCGCCGCCGCCGCGACGGCCGCGGCGGTGCCGATGACGAGCACGGTGCTGTTGAGGACGATCCCGCGCAGGTCGCGCCGGATGCCCCGCAGCGGCGTCGTCAGGCTCTCCCAATACAGCAGCGGCGGCAGGAACAGCAGCAGCATGACCTCGGACGGCAGCGACACCTCGCGCAGCAGCGGGACGAACCCGAGGAGCACCCCCGCGAGGAGCAGCAGCACCGGAGCGGCGATGTTCAGGCGCCGCGCGGCCACCCCGCACACCAGCACGGCGACCCCGAGAACCACCACAAGCTCCAGACCGAACACCCGACCACTCCCTCTCGCAGGGCTCAATCATGACCCAAGGGCCTGCCCCATGGATCAGGACGGGGCGCAACCCGAGTCCGTCGTTCGCATGCAAGGCGCAAACGGCGGTTCGAATCCACTGGGGAGTGCCGCGGGCGAGTCCGACGGTTGCTATTCGGGTCCGGGCGGAAGCGCGTCGAGGAGCGCCTTCGTCGTTTCGGCGAGTCGTTCGGCGTCCGCGGGATCGAGCGTCTTCAGGGTGAGCGGGAGCGAGGTGCCGCGGTCGATCGCCGCGAGCGGGACCGCCGGCGGGCTGTCGATGAACCCGTGGAGGGGTGCGATGGACTGCTCGACCGAGCGCGCGGCGAGCTTGGCCGCGACGCGGATGAAAGCGCGGGCCGGAGCGGGCAGCGGGCTGAGGTCGCCGCTCTTGGTGAAGCCGGGGTGGTACAGGACGTACCGGACAGGGTTGTCCGGCTGGGAGGCATAGGCGACGCCGAGCAGGTCATTGGCGCGGCCGGCCTGGAGTTGGGCGGTGATCGTGCTGTACTTGCGCTCGAGCTGGAGGTCGTCCCAGCGAATCGCGCCTTTGGCCATGCCGACACCGGCGACGTTGACGATCACGGGAGCGGTGCTTCGGCGCAGCTGCGGCGAGAGCCCGCGTCCGAGCAGGTAGCGGCTGAGGTAGTACAGGGCGAAGGTGCGTTCGAGCCCCTCCTGAGTCACGACGCGTTTCGGCGATTGCCGGTTCGCGAACAGGCACAGCGCATCGATGACCTGATGGCGTGCGGCGATCTCACTGATCGCCCGGCGGGTGGCCTCGACACTGGACAGGTCGACTTGGAGGAACTGCACCCGGTCGGCCGCACCGATCCGGTCCGCGTCGGCGACCAGTCGCCGCCCCTTGTCGGGATTGCTGCCGAGTGCGACGACCAGGTCGCCGCGTTCGGCACGAGCGAGGGTCAACGCACGCCCCATCCCGTCGGTGCCACCGCTGACGACGATGACGCCGGGGAAATGGGCGTTCGGTTCCTGGACAGGCATGAGGGACTTCCTAAGGTAGTTACTTCCAGTACGCACTAACATCATGAGTAACTACCCTCGGCCGCGCAAGGAGGCAGTTTGAAGTCCGGTACGAACACGAATGTGCCCTCAATGGTCAGCGCGCCCCTGCCCGACCCGGTGCCGATCGAGGAGTACGAACAGTGCCCGGTCACTGACGTACTTCGCCGGGTCGGCGACAAGTGGTCGGTCCTGGTGGTCGTGCTGCTGGGGAAACGTCCCTACCGGTTCAACGAACTCCACCGCGGGATCGCGACCATCAGCCAGCGAATGCTGACCCGCACGCTCCGCGGGCTGGAGACCGACGGGCTGGTCCACCGCGAGGTGCTCCCCACCAACCCGCCCAGCGTCGAGTACCGGCTCACCCCCCTCGGCCAGAGCCTGCTCGTTCCGCTCTCGGCCCTCGCCGACTGGGCGGTCGAAAACCGGACCGAGATCGCGGCCGCGCGATCGTCCCGCGCCCTAGCACGCGACCAGAACCTTGCAGGGTGAGACGCCTATGCCCCACCCTGCGTGATCCCGTTCAGCGACACTGCGGCGCGGGTCGACCGCTCGCCGGCACTCCTCAGGGCGTCTCGGAGCGGGGGTCCTCGACGGTCCACTCGTGGTCGCCGCTGCCGACTTCGAACTGGTCGCCTCCGGGGAGTGCGACCTGCGCTGTCGTGTTGGGCGGCACGGTCGCCCGCACCGTGATCCGGCCGCCTTGGGCCTCCCAGCGGACCGCGGCGCGGCCGTACGGGGTCTCGTGCTCGGTCGCGGCCCAGTCCAGTCCGGGCGGCGGGACGGGTGCGATCGCGATCCGGCGGTAACCGGGTTCGGCGGGCGCGAGCCCGGCGACGGCGCGGTGGAGCCAGTCGGCGATCGCACCGAAGGCGTAGTGGTTGAACGAGGTCATCTGACCGGGGTTGATCGTGCCGTCCTCGAGCATCGAGTCCCAACGCTCCCAGACGGTCGTGGCGCCCATGGTGACCGGGTAGAGCCAGGACGGGTTCGCGGTCTGGAGCAGGAGCCGGTGCGCGGTCCCGGCGTGGCCGGTGCCGACCAGGGCGTCCTGGATGATCGGGGTGCCGACGAAGCCGGTGCCGATCCGGTCGTCGGCGCGCTGGACGAGCAGGGCGAGCCGGTCGCCCATCAAAGCGCGCAGATCAGGGTCGGTGACGAGGTCGAACATGATCGCCAGCGCGTAGGCCGTCGGCGCGTCGGAGACGATGCGGCCGGCCTCGGTGACGTACTCCCGCAGCCAGGCGAGTCGGACCTCCTCGGCGAGGGCGCCGTAGCGTTCGGCGTCCTCTTTCAGACCCAGTTCCCTTGCGGCGCCGGCCACCAGTGCGGCCGAGCGGTGGAGGTAGGCGGTGGCGACGATGTCCGGGTCGGTCTTGGCCTTGCCGGGTTCGGAGGGCGGGGAGTCGGGGTCGAGCCAGTCGCCGAACTGGAACTGGCCCTCCCACAGGCGGCGCGGCCCGGCAATGGCGGCGATGTGGTCGACCCAGCCGCGCATGCTCGGGTACTGCCGTTCGAGCACCCAGCGGTCGTCGAAGCGTTCGAACAGGACCGTGGGAACCACCGCGGCGGCGTCGCCCCAGGCGGCGGCCGGGGTCCGGCTCGAGTCGAGGACGTCGGGCACGATGAAGGGGACGGCGCCGTCCTCGGTCTGCTCGAGCGCGAGGTCTTCGAGCCAGGAGGCGAGGAAGCCGCTCGAGTCGTACAGGTAGGCGGCGGTGGGGGCGAACACCTGGATGTCGCCGGTCCAGCCGAGGCGCTCGTCGCGCTGCGGACAGTCGGTGGGGATCGACAGGAAATTGCCCCTCATGCCCCAGACCACGTTGTCGTGCAGGCGGTCGAGCAGTTCGTGCGAGGAGGAGAACCAGCCGGTGCGGTCCATGTCGGTGTGGACGACGACGGCGGTGACGTCGCTGGGGTCGAAGCGGCCGGGCCAGCCCTGGATCTCGGCGTACCGGAAGCCGTGGAAGGTGAACGCGGGCTCCCAGGTCTCGGTCCCGTTGCCCGCCAAGGTGTAGTGGTCGGTGGACTTGGCGTGCCGCAGCGGGCGGGTGCCGAGTTCGCCGTGTTCGAGGACTTCGGCGTGGCGGAGCACGACGGTGTCGCCTTCGCGGCCGGACACGCGGATGCGCAGGTGCCCGACGAGGTTCTGCCCGAAGTCGACCACGGTCCGTCCGCTGGGGGTGGTGATGACCTCGGCGACGGGGATCTCCTCGACGGCGCGCACGGGCGGCGCGGTGCGGGCGACCGGGTTCATGGCGCGGGAGGTGTCGGTCCGGGCGTCGAGCCAGGCGCCGTCGTCGAAGCCCGGGGAGGACCAGCCGGGCATCGCGCGCCTGGCGTCGTAGGTCTCCCCCGCGTAGATGCCGCTGGCGGTGACCGGTCCGTCGGCGGTGGCGCGCCAGCGCCCGTCGCCGGTGGCGACGCGGTCGGTGGTGCCGTCCTCGTATTCGAGGACGAGCTGCGCGGCGAAGCTCGGGTACTTGCCGTAGAACGGTTTGGCGTCGCCGTGGAAGCCGAAGCGTTCGGTGTACCAGCCGCCCGCGAGTGACGCGCCGATCGCGTTGGCGCCGGGTTTCAGGAGGGCGGTGACGTCGGTGGTCTCGTGGATGACGCGGTCCTTGTAGGCGGTCCAGCCGGGCTTGAGGCGTTCGTCGTCGACCGCGGCCCCGCCGATCTCGACCTGGTAGACCCCGCGCGCGGTCGCGTACAGGGTGGCGGCCCGGAGTCCTTGTCGCACTGCGAATTCGCGGCGCAGCAGCATCGTCTGGCCCACGTCGGCGGGTTCGGGCACGGCGAGGAACTTCGCGTGCCATTCGTCCTCGCCGAGGTGTCCGGCGCGGATGTGGAGCGGCTCGCTCCAGTCCGAGACGGCGCCGTCGGGGCTGTGGACGCGGACGCGTATCCGGCCCTCTTCGCGCGGGCGCAGGGACTCGAAGGGCCAGGCGACGAGCACGGACTCGCGCCCGTCGATCCGGGCGACGGCGGCCGCTTCGCCGCGGCGCCATTCGATCTCGGCCCCGCTCTGGGTCCAGTCGGCGGCGCCGGTCTCGGTCTTCCAGGACAGGCGCGGGCGGCTGGTGCCCACGAAGGGGGAATCGGTGCGGTATTCGGCGCGCACGCCGTGGACGGTCGGATGCATTTCGCTACTCCTGGTTTCGCTCGGTCGGTCGCGGTGGTGTTCGCGAGTCTGGTGTCAGCCCTTGATCGCGCCGGTGGTGAGCCCGGCGACGATCTGGCGGTTGAAGAAGGCGTACATGATCAGGGGCGGGACGGTGATGAGCAGGACGTCCATGAACAGCAGGTTCCATTGGGTCGAGTACTGGCTCCGGAAGTTGTAGAGGGTCAGCTGCACGGTCGCGTTCGCGTCGCCGGGCAGGAAGTACAGCGGGTTCTGGAAGTCGTTGAAGACCGCCACCGCCTGCACGATGACGGCCGTGACGATGACGGATCGCAGCAGCGGGAAGACAACCTGGAAGAACAGGCGGATCGGCCCGGCCCCGTCGATGATCGCCGCCTCGTCGAGTTCGCGCGGGATCGTGGCGACGAACGCGCGGAACAGCAGGATGCAGAACGAGAGCCCGAAGGCCACCTCGATGAGGATCAGTCCCGGCAGGGTCCGGTACAGGCCGAGGCCCTGGAGCACCCAGATGGTGGGCACGACCGCGGGCGGGATGATGAGGCCGGAGAGGACGAGCAGGTTGAGCGCCGGCGTCCACCGGTTCGGCCTGCGCTGCATGACGTAGCCGCACATCGCCGCGAGCACGACCATGATCGCGATGCTCGCCACGGTGAGGATGGTGCTGTTGACGAACGCGGTCAGGAGCATGTAGTCGCGGGCCTCGATGACCGCGGTGAAGTTGTCCCAGATCGCCCATTCGGTCGGGAGCGCGAACTCCAGCAGGGCCGATTCGGCGCGCGTCTTGGACGCGGTGATGACGATGAACGCGAAGGGCACCAGGAAGACCACCGCCGAGACGACGATCGCGATGACACCTGAGACCACACCGGCGGGGCGTTTCATCGCTCCACCTCCCGTCGGGTGAGCCGCCAGTACAGCGGGACCATGAGCGCGGATACCAGCAGGAAGAGCACGACGTTCCCGGCACTGGACAGGCCCCAGAACCCGGCCTGGTACTGCTTGAAGATCACCGAGGCGACCACGTCGGAGGTGAAGCCGGGACCGCCTCTCGTCATCGTCCAGATGAGGTCGAACGAGCGGAGGCCGCCGATGAGCGAGAGCACGATGACCGTGGACGTGGCGGGCCACAGCAGCGGGAGCGTCACGTAGCGGAGGTTCTGGAGCGCGGTCGCGCCGTCGACGCGCGCGGCCTCGAAGTACTCCTGCGGGATCGCGACGATGCCCGCGATGTAGATCAGGGTCGCCAGGCCGACGCCCTTCCAGACGTCAACGAGCGCAACGGAGATGAGCGCAAGCTTCGGGTCGGTGAGCCAGCCGGGCCCGGTGATGCCGATCGCGTCGAGGCTGCGGTTGATGAGGCCGTCGGACGGGTCCATGAGCACGGCGAAGGTGATGCCCACGCCGACGGTGCTGACCAGGACCGGGAAGAAGACCACCGAGCGCAGGTAGCCGCGGGCGATGATCTGCGAGGTGAGGAACACCCCCAGGAGCAGGCCGATCACCACTTTGAGCGCGGAAGTGAGCACCCCGTACACGAAGGTGTTGACGAGCCCTTGGAGGAGGTAGGGCTCGTTGAAGAACAGGGCGAAGTTCTCCAGGCCGATGAACTCCGCGCCGGTGAGCGACCACCGGGTGAGGCTGAAATACAGCGAGGCCACGGTCGGCACCAGGAACAGGACGCCGTAGACGGCGGCGGCGGGAATGTAGAACCACAGTGGATAGTGGCTGCGGGGGTCGCGACGCTTCGTGCGAGGCGCGCGGAGTGCGGTGGTGGACATGGAGGTCTCCTTCGAAGCGCCGCGCCCGGTCCCCCGGGCGCGGCCGAAGCTGGATCGGCGTTCACTCCGGTTCGGGAGCGAGCGCGGCGAGCGGCTGGGTGAGGCGAGGGGCTACCAGCCTTCGAGGCCGAGTTGCTGGGCCTGCTTCTTCACGTCCTCGTCGTAGAGGGCGGCCGCCTCGTCGGCCGGGCGGATGCCCGAGCCCACCTCGACGGTGATCTGCTCCAGGGCCGGGCCCTTCACCGGGGACAGGAACTCCAGCGCGGGCGCGGTGAGCCCGGCGTCGAAGTACTCCTGCAGGTCGGTGACCGCGGGCGGGACGTCCTCGGGAATGACGCACCCGTCGATGAAGTACGGCCCGGTCACGCCGACGGCCGCGGTCTGCGCGTCGCAGCCCTCGACGCTCGCGACGAACGCCAGGAACTCCTTCGCCGCGCCCTGGTCCTGCGTGGTCTGCGGGAGGTAGAGCGCGCCGGGGAGCCAGGTGGTGAGGCCCGCGTTCGCCGCGTCCTCGCCCGGCAGGGCGAAGAACCCGATGTCCTCCAGCGCCTCGGGGTTCGTCGCCTGGATCTCGGTGAGGGCCACGGTGAGCATCGGGTAGTGGACGCCCTCGCCCGAGGTGAGGGTGGCGAGCGCGTCCGCGTAGCTCGCGGAGGCGAAGTCCTCGTTGAGGTATCCGGCCTCGTAGACCTCCTGCAGGTGCTCGAACCCGGCCATGGCCGCGGGCGTGTCCGCGTAGTGGGCCTCGTTCGCCGTGTAGGCCTCGGCGAAGTCCGGGTCGGCCGCGAGCACGTTGTAGTTGTCCGCGAGCACGAACAGCTGCGAGGTCCAGGTGCTGTCGGGCCCGTAGCTCTGGATCACCGGGGCGGCGTCGCCCGCGTCGAGGATGGCCTGGTTGTTCGCCATGAAGGCGTCCCAGGTCGTGGGGACCTCCAGGCCCAGCTCCTCGTAGGCGGGGATGTTGTAGAGGACGCCGCCGCCGACGGCGTTGCCGACCGGGACGCCGAACACGCTGTCGCCCGAGCGCACGCCGTCCTGGAACGTGTCGGTGATGGCGTCCATGTAGGACTCGCCGGAGAGGTCGACGAGGGTCTGCTCGGGCGCGAGGGCTTGGAGGAGCGAACCGGAGTTGTAGAAGAACAGGTCGGGCATGTCGCCGGTCTGGAGGCGGGTCTTGACGATGTTGTCGCCCTCGGTGCCCGGCGGGCGGGTCTCGAGTTCGATCTTGACGTCCGGGTTGGCCTCGGTGAACGCGTCGGCCAGGGCCTGGACGGAGTTGACGGTGGCCTCGGAGTTGTCGACGAGGATGGTGAGCGTGCCGTCGTCGTCGCCGCTGGAGCAGGCGGCGAGGGCGCCCGCGGCGACGAGTGCCGCGGCCGCCGCGGCTGCCGTGCGGCGGGGGGTTCGGTGGTGCGAGAGCATGGTCGTGACCTCCATTGGTGACGCCCGATCGTCCCGATTGGAACGATTCATTCGTGAGGGATTGCGAGTGCGGTTGTAGTTGTGATGAGCAGGTGCGGTCAGCGGTCGCCGAGCGCGCGCAGGCGGGTGGCCGCGCTGCGCGGACGCGGCGGGCGGGTGCTGGAGCGGACGATGAGCTCGGGTGGGACCACCTCGTGCCGCGGCTCGGCTCGCCCCTTGATGCGTTCGAGGAGCAGTTCCACGGCGAGGTGGCCGATGCGCTCGCCGCCTTGATCCACAGTGGTCAGCGAGATGCCGGGGTGCCCGGCGATCTCGATGCCGTCGTACCCGGCCACCGAGACCTCGTCGGCCGTGAGCCCGGCGTCGGCCACGGCGCGCAGGACGCCGAGCGCCGGTTCGTCGTGGCAGGCGAAGATCGCCGTCGGCCGCTGGGGGTCGTCGAGCAGGCTCAGCGCGGCCTGGCGGGCCGCGGCCTCGACGCTGACGCCGTTGGCGGCGCGCCCGATGCGGATCCGGTCGGCGAGCCCGGCCTCCTGCATGGCGGCCTGGTAGGCCGCGAGTCGGACCGCTTGCGGGACACCGGAACCGGGCGCGGTGCGGTCGGCCTCACCGGTGAGGTGGGCGATGTCGCGGTGGCCGAGGTCGAAGAGGTGGCGCATGACCTGGCGGGTCCCGGCCTCGTCGTCGCTCACCACGGTGTCGTAACCGGCGGGCCGGTCGTGGCGGCCGAGCATCACCAGCGGCGTCGCGGCGGCGACGGTTTCGAGCCAGTCGGCCTTCACCATGGGCGAGACCGCGATGACGCCGTCGACCTGCCGGTCCACCAGCGCCTGGATCGCCCGGTAGCCCTCGCTGTGCGCGGGGTCGGCCGGGGCGATGATGAGCTGGTACGGCGTCCCCGACAGTGCCGCCGTGGCACCGGCGAGCAGTTGCGGGAAGAACGGGTTCGCGAGTTCGGGGATCTCGATCCCGAGCGTGAACGTGGCCCCGCGCATCCCGCGCGCCGAGATGTTGGGGCGGTACCCGAGCTTCTCGATCGCGGCCGTGACCCGTTCGCGCATGGCGGGACTGACCCCGTAGGCGTTGCGGATGACCTTGGAGACCGCCGCACGGGAGACACCCGCCTCGCGCGCGACGTCCTCGATGGTGACCGAGCCCGTCGGTGTCCACGATCCCGCCATCGGAACCTCCCCGTTCAGTGATGCAGATCAATCTACACACGATGTAGAGCGTTCTACAAGAGGTTGGTTCGCAGGTTTTTCGGGCAGGTCCGGACGCTCCTGCCGTGGGAGCGTTGCGGCGGCTGGGGAGAGCGCGCGTCGTACGCCGTTGGGTCCCAACCGGGTACGACGCGCGCCTCGATCAGGCGGTGGTACCGGTGACGGTGCCGCCGGATTCGGTGATCGTGTAGGTCGCCGTCGCGCCGCTCTGGAAGTGGAACGTCAGCGTGACGGGTTGGCCGTCGGTGACGGCGGCCAGGAACTCGGGCGTGAGGAGGAGCGTGCCCGCGTTGTAGTCGGGCCGGAAGTTCGACCAGAACTCCTGGTACGACGTCCAGGTCGCGGTCCCGGCGTTCGAACCGTCGGCGTACTTGGCCTCCATGGTGGCGAGCTGGTTGCCGTTGAACTGGGTGGGGACGGCGAACGACGCGGAAGGCCCGGTCGCGTTGGACAGGACCGGCGTGCTGCTGGTGATGACGCTGATCTGCCAGGGGACGCCCGCGGAGAAGCGGGCTTCGATGGTGCTGTTGGTGCCGTAGGCGCGGTTCCCGGCGAGCCGGGTGAGCGCGGTCGAGGTCAAGGTGAGCGTGTTGCCCGAGACGGTGTAGTCGGTGCCTTGGGCCAGTTGCGTGTTCCCTTGCCACAGGCCCCGGAACGTGGTGCCGTTCGGGTTCAGCGTCAGCGTCTTGGCCGGGATGGTCCCGGTCTTCGGCAGGTGGACCTGGTCGAACGAGGCGGTGCCGGAACGGGAGGTCCAGCCCGCCTCGAAGTAGCTGTAGATGTGGGGGTCGCGCCATTGGAGCGTGTTGCGGTTGAGGAACTGGCCCGCGTCCCACAGCATCGTCGTGACGTCCTTGTCGCGGGCCTGGAACTCGGCCGCCTCGAAGAACTTCATCAGCTCGCCGTGTTCGTGGACGCCGGGCCGGTTGTGGTCGTAGTTCAGGACCGCCCACTCCCCCATGATGACCGGGATGTCGGCATCCACAAAGGTGTCGTTGACGCGCTGGAAGGTGCCGACGAGGTCGGCCTCGACCTCGGCGTTGTACGTGGTGAACCCGGCGATGTTGACGCTGAAGGGCCAGAAGCCGTAGAAGTGGATCGTCGCGGCGACCATGGGGTCGTCCAGGTCGTCGATGGTGGCCTTGAGCGCGTCCAGGCGGGCCTGGTCGGCGTTGGTGAACAGGGTCGGCATGACGAGGAGGCGGTCCGCGTTGCCGCCGCCGGAGTCGCGCACGATCTCGTGGAAGGAGCGGTTCAGCTCGTCCACGAACGCGTCGCCTGCGGCGCCTTCGGCGTTCGTGAACTGCGGTTCGTTGACGCTCTCGAAGGAGAGTTCGGCCGGGTAGTCCTTGAAGCGGTCGGCCAGCTGGGTCCAGATCGCGTCGTACTTGGCGAGGACGCCGTCGTGGTCGGTCGGCATGGCGCTCATCCACATCCACGAGTCGTGGTGAATGTTGAGCAGCACTTGGAGGTCGTTCTCCAGGGCCCAGTCGATGACCTGGGCGACGCGGTCGAGCCAGGCCTGGTCGATCGTGTAATCCGGTGCGGGGCCGAGGTTCTCGTCCCAGGTCACCGGGAGGCGGATGGAGTTGAAGCCTTCGGCCTTGACGGTCTGGAGCAGCTGCTCGGTGATCATCGGGTTGCCCCAGGCGGTCTCGCCGCCGAGCGCGTCGAGGGTGTTGCCGACGTTCCAGCCCGGCTGCATGGCGGCGACCTGGTCCATCGCACTGACGCCGCCGGTGGGCGGCGGGGTGGTCGTGGGCGGGGTGCTCGGCTCGCCGACCGTGCCGTCGCAGGTCACGCCGTTGAGCGTGAACGACGACGGTACCGGGTTGGCCTGCGTCCAGGAGCCGTTGAAGCCGAACGAGGTCGAGGCGTTCGACGCGATGGAGCGGTTGTAGCTGACGTTCTTGGCGGTGACCTGGCCGCCGGTGGCGGTGATGTCGGCGTTCCAGGCCTGCGTGACCTGCTGGCCGGAGGCGAAGGACCACTTCACGGTCCAGCCGTCGATCGCCTCGCCGAGGTTGGTGACGTCCACTTTCGCGGTGAACCCGCCGGGCCACTGGTGCTGGACCTGGTAGTCGACCTCGCAGCCGCCTGCCGCTGACGCGGCCATCGGCGCGAGGACGCCGAGTCCGGCGACGGTCGCGGTGACGGCCGCGAGTATGAGTATGAGCCGTTTCCTGGCTCGTGAAATGGTGCCGCGCATGGCACTCCTTCGGTATGAGGGCAGGGTGGACCAGCTTCATCCAAAAAGGATCTATCGACGCTCGTCTATCCCAGATTAAGTTGGGCGAGACAACTTTGTCAATCGTTCTACACAGTTTTCGCCGCCGTGGGGGTCCCTGTCAGTACCCCCCGACGGCACCGTCGGGGGTTATCGGTTTGCCGCCGGCCGGGCCGGTCTGATAGGAAACGGGGATGCTCAAAGGCAACAAGATCGGGCTCAGGGCCCGGTACGAGGACGACATCCCGGTCCTGCAGGCCGAGCTCGCCGACGACGTGGTGAACGCCTCGCGGGCGACCGCCCGGCCGTGGCGGCCGGTCGCACCCGAATCCAAGGACGCGCAGTTCCGGGTGGACGACAAGGACGAGGGGCACGTCCCGTTCTCCGTGGTGGAGCTGGACGGCGGCACCTTGATCGGCGCCGCGAACCTGTGGGGCATCGACAACCACAGCCGGTCCGCGCACCTCGGGCTGGGCCTGCTGCCGTCCTGCCGCGGCAAGGGCTACGGCACCGACGTGGTAGCGGTGCTGTGCCACTACGGCTTCGCCGTGCGCGGCCTGCACCGGCTGCAGATCGACACGCTGTCGGACAACATCGGGATGCTGCGCTCCGCGGAGCGCAACGGCTTCGTCCGCGAAGGCGTGCTGCGTTCCTCTTCCTGGGTGATGGGCGAGTTCCTGGACGAGGTCCTGCTCGGGCTGCTCGATGAGGAATGGAAGCCGGGCTCGACGGGCTGAGCCCGCAACATCATCGGTCGCGGGCGGGAGGCGTACGCGGCCAAGGCGGAAGCAACGAGGTCGGCACCACGGCCGCGATGATCCGAGGACGCTAGTCCTTGAGCCGGTCGGCGCGCATGACCCGCAGGAGCGCCGGGAGCCCTGCCGCCAGGCCCTCGCGTTCGGCCGGGGTCATCGCCGCGGCCCAGCGCTCGTAGCGACCATGGAGGACTCCGGCGGCCTCGCGGTGGAACCGCCGCCCCTTCGCGGTGATCTCGAGGCGGTAGACGCGCCGGTTGTCCGGGTCCCGCTGGCGGGTCAGCAGGCCCTCCCCCTCGAGATCGGCGACCAGGCGGCTGACGCTGCTCTTCTCCAGCCCGAGGTGCTCGGCGAGTTCGCGCTGCGAGATGCCGCCGCTGTGGTCCAGCTCGTGGATCGCGAGCAGCTGCGACAACGACGGCGCCCGGCCGGGCAGAACCCCGTCCAGCAGCGCGAACTCGGCGGTGCGCACGAGATCCAGGAGCAGGTGGTGCAAGTGATCCGCGTCGGCGCCCATCGCCACTCCCCATCATCGGTTGTGTTCTACAACTGAACATCGTAGACTCGAATGACAGTTGTACGATACAACCATTGGAGTCGCTCATGCCGCACCGATCGCACGACCACGTACACGGCACCGGGGCCATCGAGGGCCGCCACAGCCGCGGCTACGACCGGATGGCCCGCCTGCTGCTCAGACCGCTCTACCGCCGGATCGCCGCGGACATCGCGGACTCGGCTCCCGACGGGGCCGCACTGCTCGACGTCGGCACCGGCCCCGGGATCCTCCTGAAGACGCTCGGCCGCCTCCGTCCCGACCTCGAACTGGTCGGGGTCGACCTCTCCCCCGACATGGTGGCCCACGCCGGACGCAACCTGGGCGACCGCTTCGAGCTGCACGCCGCCGACGTCGCCGCGCTCCCGCTCGCGGACGACCGGTTCGACCTCGTCGTCACCACCTACAGCTCCCACCACTGGGGCGACCCGGAGACCGGGGCCGCCGAGATCGCCCGCGTCCTCCGCGCCGGCGGCCGCCTCCTGGACTACGACTTCCCGTACGCACCGTTCGAAGCGCTGACCGGCCGCTCCGGACTGACACTCGTTGGGCAGGAGTCCTTCAGGACCGTCTGGGGCCGCTTCATGAAGACCACCCGCTTCGAGGCCGCGGCGAACTGAAACGGCCCGGACCGGGTCCGGGCCGATCGATGTGCGCTCAAGGGCGGCGATCAGGGCGACGCGGCCAAGGGGGAGGCGCCGGTGAAGAACCGCAGCATGTTCTGCGCCGCGTCCTCGGCGAGCATCATCTCCATGATGGACGTCGACAGTGTCGCCCTCCGGACCGCGCGGTCGTGCATCACCGGTTCGAACTCGGCCAGCGCGCCGTCGAGATCGGCGGGGCGGGCGGCGATCGCGAGGGCGAGTTCGGCGGCGTCGAGCATGGCGAGATTGGCGCCGAATCCCGTGGGCGGCATCAGGTGTGCGGCGTCGCCGAGGAGGGTGACGCCGGGGCGCGGGGTCCAGGTCGCGCCGATCGCGAGGACCCGGGTCGAGCGGATCGCGTAGGGCGGTTCGCAGGCGCGGATGAGGCGCACGATGTCGGGGTGCCAGCCGTCGAGGAGTGCGGCGGCGGCTTCGGGGCCGTCGACGCCGTCGAGGGCGCCTTCGGGGCAGCGGGCGCCGATGCCGACCTTGATGGTGCCGTCGCCGTTGCGCTGGGCGGCGAGGTGGAGGCCCGATCCGAGGGCCCAGTAGTTGCCGCGCCCGACCTGGGCGGCGAGTTCGGGGTGCGTCCGGTCGGCGTCGCTGATCGAGCCTTCGAGGTGGGTGAGCCCGGAGTAGGCGGGGCGGTCCTCGGATACGAGCGGGCGGACGCGGGAGTTCGCGCCGTCGGCGCCGATGAGCAGGTCACTTTCGGCGGTGGTGCCGTCGGTGAAGCGCAGGAGGTGCCTGCCGCCGCCGAGCGGTTCGGCCGCGGTGAGGGCCTTGCCCCATTGGACGGTGCCCTCGGGGAGTGCGTCGAGCAGGAGGTCGCGCAGGTCGGTGCGGTCGATCTCGGGGTTGTGCAGCGGGGCGTCGTCCGGGGTGTCTTCGCGCAGCAGCACGGTCCCGGTGGGGTCGAGCAGGATCAGGTCCTGTCCTTCGGGTCGGGCCGCGGCGAGGAAGGGGACTTCGAGTCCGGCCTCGCGGAGCGCGATCTGTCCGCTGTCGGAGCGGATGTCGAGCATGCCGCCCTGCGGGCGGGCGGTGCGGGAGGCGTCCCGCTCGTAGACCACGGAGGCGATGCCGTGGACGTGGAGGACGCGAGCGAGGGTGAGGCCGCCTGGTCCGGCGCCGATGATGGCGATCATGACCGCTCCTTTGATACGTCGTATTGAGAAATACAGTGTATCGACTAAGTCGGTGTATGGTTCAAGTCCTTGGAGGTGTGAGTTGTCGGACAGCGCACTGGTATGGGATCGGCCCGAGCCGCCCGAGCGGCCGGCCCTGAGCCCGTTGAGCCGGGACAGGGTCGTGGCCGCGGCGGTGGCCCTCGCCGATGCCGAAGGGCTGGAAGCGGTGTCGTTCCGCAAGGTCGCGGGCGCGCTCGACGCGGGACCCATGCGGCTCTACCGGTACGTCGACACCAAGGAGGAGCTGCTCGAACTCATGGTCGACGCCGTCCGCGCCGAGCTCCCCGCCCCCGCCGGGCGGACCTGGCGCGAGGTGCTGCGATCGGCCGCCCGCGACGTCCGCGACGCGGCCCTGGCCCACGAGTGGTACGCCGACCTGCTCGGCGGCCGCCCGCATCTGGGCCCGGCCTCACTCGCGCATGTCGACGCCCTGCTCGCGGCGATCCGCGCCGACCCCCGCGTCCCGGATGTGGACACGGCCATGCGAATGTCCGAGGCCCTGGGCGTCTTCCTCAACGGGGCCGTCCGCATGGAGATCGCCGAGCGCCGCATCGAGCGGGCCACCGGCCAGAACGAGACCCAGTGGCAGGCCGCCTCGGGTCCGTACCTGAAGCGGATGCTCGCGACCGGGCGCTACGAGGCGCTGGCCGAGGCCGTGCGGGACGCGAAGCACCGCGACGCCGCCGAGGTGTTCGAGCTGAGCCTCGGGTACCTGCTCGACGGCATCGAGGCGAACCTGCCGGGCTAGATGGCCCTGTGAAACGGGCCCTAGGCCGGCGAAAGCGGCGTCCCTATGATGATGGGGCCTCGCCTTGCCTCGACCCTGGACCCTGGACCTGGAGCTTCCATGCCTGCCGACCCGACCGCAGCGCCACTCCCCTACGACGAGAACCACTTCGACTTCTCGCCGTGGTCGTTCTGGTCCGAGGCGCCGGACGAGGCGAAGGAGCGGCAGCGGCGGCTCCAGGAGCGGCTGGCCGCCGAACACGGCTACGTGTTCGGCCGGGACTGCTTCGTGTCCGAGCGGGCGGCGATCCAGAACGAGGCCCTGCGCCTGGGCGATCGCAGTTATGTCGCCGCGGGCGCCTATCTCAGCGGCGACCTCACGACGGGCGCGGACTGCTCGGTCAACCCGTACACCGTGGTCCGCGGCGCCATCACGCTCGGCGACGGGGTCCGGATCGGCGCCCACACCTCGATCATCGCGTTCAACCACGTCATCAGCGACCCGGACCTGCCGGTCTCGGCCCAGGGCCTCACCGCCCGCGGCATCGCGATCGGCGACGACGTGTGGATCGGCTCCCATGTGGCCGTGCTCGACGGCGTCCGCGTGGGCGGCCGCTCGGTGCTCGCCGCCGGGGCGGTCGTCACAAAGGAGGTGCCCGAGGGGGCGATCGTCGGCGGGAACCCGGCGCGGGTCCTGAAATGGCGTGTGCCGCAACTAGAGAGCGCCGGTAGGAGCGGGTTGGGCGGCAAGGCGGCCGCGTTCGCCGAGCGGGCCCGGTCAGAGGCGGCGGCGCTGCTCGAACGGTGCTGGAATCCGGATTCCGGCCTGTTCGGGGACCGTCCCGGCGCGGCCCCCACGGTCCGGGCCCAGTGCGACGCCGTCGAGATAGCCGACCTGCTGCTGGGGACCCCACCGACGCAGCTGCCCGCAGTAGAGCAGATCAAGCGGTTGCAGTCCTGGCAGGACCCGGCTTCGGGCCTCGTCGCGCAGATCGACGCGGACGGCGTGATGCAGGGGCGCGAGCTGCACCTGGATGACGGCGAGGCCGCGTACCACGTCCTCAGTGTCGGCTACGCCCTCGACCTGCTCGGCAGCGCGTTCGCGCACCCGATCTCGCTGCGCCCGGCCGAGCCGGTCACGCCGTGGCTCGAAACGCTCGCGTGGCAGGACAACCCTTGGGGCGCAGGGGCGGACGTCGACGCCCTCGGCACCGCGATGACCTGGAACCGCCTCGGCGGGAATGCGAATCCGGTGGGAAGCGAAGAGGCGCTGTTCGGCTGGATGCTCACCCGGGTCGACCCGGGCACCGGCATGTGGGGCCGCGTGGACCACGACGACCTGCTGCTGGCGGTCAACGGCTGGTACCGGGCGGTGCGCGGCACCTTCGGCCAGTTCGGCGTCCCGGTCCCCCACCCCGAGCGCGTCATCGACACGGTCCTGCGGCACCTGGAGGACGCGACCCGCTTCGCGCCCGACCGCTTGAACGCCTGCAACGTCCTCGACGTGGCCTATCCCCTGTGGCTCACGCGCCGAACGGGATACCGCGCGGAAGCGGTCGCGGCGAAGGCGAGGACGCTACTGGGACACGTGCTGTCCCAATGGATTCCGGGCGCGGGGTTCGGTTTCACCGCGCCCGCTTCGGGACTGGGGACCGAGACCGAGCCCGGCCTGCAGGGCACCGAGATGTGGCTGGCGATCCTCTGGTACCTGTGCGACCTGCTCGGGATCGCGGACGACCTGGGGTACCGCCCCCGCGGCGTCCACAATCCCGCTCCGCGCGTCGCTCTCAGGTGATCAGAGGGTGAGCAGGACCTTGGTGGCGCGGCGCTGGTCCATCGCCTCGTAGGCCTCGGGCGCCTGGTCGAGCGGGAGCGTGAGGTCGAAGACCTTGCCCGGGTCGATCTTGCGGTCCCAGATCAGCTGGATCAGGTCGGGCAGGAACCGGCGCACGGGAGCCGGTCCGCCGTGGGTGTGGATCTCGGCGAAGAACAGCTCCAGGCCCGGGATCGCGACGCCGTGGTTGACGCCGACGAAGCCCAGGTGACCGCCCGGGCGGGTCGCGCCGACGGCCTGCATGAACGATTCCCGCGTGCCCACGGCCTCGATCACCGAGTGCGCGCCGAGCCCGTTCGTCAGCTCCTTGATCCTCGCCACGCCCGCGTCGCCGCGCTCGGTGACGATGTCGGTGGCGCCGTAGAAGCGGGCGAGCTCTTGGCGCTCGGGGTGGCGGGACATCGCGATGATCCGCTCGGCCCCCAGCTCCTTCGCGGCGAGGACGCCCATGAGCCCGACCGCGCCGTCGCCGACGACCGCCACGGTCTTGCCCGGGCCGACCTCGGCCGCGACGGCGGCGAACCAGCCGGTGCCGAGCACATCCGAGGCCGCCAGGAGCGAGGGGATCAGATCCGCGTCGGGCTGCCCCGGGGTCGCCACGAGGGTGCCGTCCGCGTGCGGGATGCGGGCCCGCTCCGCCTGGGTGCCGATCTCGGACACGAACTGGCCGTGCACGCACTTGGACGGGTAGCCCGACACGCAGATCTCGCAGGTGTTGTCCGAGATGACGAAAGAGCCGACCACGAAGTCGCCGACCTTCACGTTCTTCACCGCAGCGCCGACCTCCTCCACGACCCCGACGTACTCGTGGCCCATGACCTGGTGGTCGGCGGGCTCGACGCCGCGGTACGGCCACAGGTCCGAACCGCACACGCAGGTCGCGGTCAGCTTCAGGATCGCGTCGGTCGGCTCGATGATCTTCGGGTCCTCGCGCTCCTCGACCCTGACGTCTCCGGCCTTGTACATGACGACTCCACGCATGATTGCCCTCCTGTAGTGGATCGGTCTCCATTACAGCGCCGCGCCGGTCGCTCTGGGGCTCCTTGTCGAAAGGTGTACTGGTAGGGCACCTTTTGCGCCCCGGTTTCGGCGTAGCGTGAGCGCATGGACAACCGATCCGAGGTCCGCGAGTTCCTGACCTCGCGGCGCGCGCGCATCACGCCCGAGCAGGCGGGTCTGCCGCCGGGCCGGAGCCGTCGCGTGCCGGGTCTGCGCCGGGGCGAGGTCGCCCTCCTCGCCGGGGTGAGCGTGGAGTACTACACGCGGCTCGAACGCGGTTCGCTCGGCGGGGCCTCCCCCGAAATCCTCGACGCCGTCGCCGGCGCCCTCCGCCTGGACGAGGCCGAGCGGGCGTACCTGTTCGACCTCGCGCACGCCGCCAGCCCGTCCGGACGCAAGCCTCGGCGGCGCCCGGTGAACGCCTGGAGCCCGCGCTCGAGCCTCCAGTGGGCGCTCGACGCCGTCACGGCCGGACCGGCCTTCGTCCGCAACGGCCGCATGGACCTCCTGGCCGCCAACCCGCTCGCCCGTGCCTTCTACCAGGAGATGTACGAGGATCCGGAGCCCAACTTCGCCCGGTACGTCTTCCTCGACCCGCGCAGCCGCGACTTCCACCCCGACTGGAACGCGTCCGCCGACATCGTCGTCTCGATCCTGCGGACCGAGGCCGGGCGCGACCCGCACGACAAGCGGCTCCAGGACCTCATCGGGGAACTCTCCACGCGCAGCGAAGAGTTCCGCGGCCGGTGGGCCGCGCACAACGTGCGCCACCACGGCTCCGGGACCAAGACCTTCCGCCACCGGGTCGTCGGCGAGGTCGTCGTGGCCTACGAGGGCCTGGAGATGGCCGCCGAACCGGGACTCACGCTCACGATCTACTCGGCCGAGCCCGGGACGCCTTCGGAGGAGGCGCTCCGCCTGCTCGCCTCCTGGGCCGCCAGCGCCGAAAGCGACGCCGAGGAGCAGAGCCGCTCCGACCGTTGAGCGGTGCCGCCGTGATGGAGGTACTCGCAGGGACACCCATGCGGCTTCGCGCACGCATACGGTTGTCCGCGAACAGGGCCAGGGACGCGGCGGGCATCGGCTCCGCCGTCACCGCAAGGGGGATTCATGAGCACTATCGCGATCATCGGCGCAGGCCCCGGCCTCGGGGCGGCCGTCGCGAGACGATTCGGGAACGAGGGCTTCGCGGTCGCGCTCCTCGCGCGCACGCAGTCCAAACTAGACGAACTCGCGGCCGGGCTGACCGCCGAGGGGATCACGGCCCGCGGCTACGCCGCCGACGTCCAGGACCAGGAGGACCTGGCCGGTGCACTCGCCGTTGCGGGCGATGAGCTCGGCCCGGTCGAGGTGCTGCAGTACAGCCCGCTGCCCCGCCGGGAGTTCCTGCGACCGGTCCTGGAGACCGCGTTCGAGGACCTCGCGACGGCGTTCGGCTTCTCCGTCGGCGGACCGGTCGCGGCCGTGCGGCAGGTGCTGCCGGGTATGCGGTCCCTCGGTCGCGGCACGGTCCTCCTCGTCAACGGCGGCAGCGCCGTGCGAGCCAATCCCAAGTACGCCGGGACGTCGATCGCGTTCGCGGGCGAGTCCGCGTACGGCGCCATGCTGCACGAGGCGCTCACGGGAGAAGGCGTCCACGTCGGACAGCTGATCATCCCCGGCGCCATCGGACCGGGCAACGGCCCCTTCGATCCCGAAGCGCTCGCCGAGACACTGTGGACCATGCATCGCGACCGGGGCGCGTTCCGCGTCACCGTCGGCGAGGACGCATGAGCGGGGTCCGGAAGGTCGCCGACATCGGCTACTACGCGCCCGGCGGCAACCTCGTCCTCTACTACGGCGAGGTCGGCTACTGGAACGGCATCGCCCGCATCGGACGCCTCGAAGGCGACCTCAGCGCGATCGCCGACCAGGACGCGGACTTCACCGCCACCATCGAGCGGGCGGACTGAGCCGGAACCCGTCCGCGAATCCAGGAACCAACGACACCTATAAGGAGCGACCATGCCGACCTACAACGCCTACGCCGCCGTCTCACCCACTGAGCCGTTGCGGGCCACCACGATCGAACGCCGCGAACTCGGACCGCGCGACGTCCTCATCGACATCAAGTACGCGGGCATCTGCCATTCCGACATCCACACCGTGCGCGGCGAATGGGGCCCGCAGTCCTATCCGCTCGTGCCGGGCCACGAGATCGTCGGCGTCGTCGCCGAGGTCGGCTCCGAGGTCACGAAGCACGCCGTCGGCGACCGCGCCGGAGTCGGCTGCATGGTGAACTCTTGCCGCGAGTGCGAGCAGTGCCGCAAGGGCAACGAGCAGTACTGCCTCAACGGGATGGTCGGCACCTACGCCGCGACCGACGTGGACGGGACGATCACGCAGGGCGGGTATTCCACGCACGTCGTGGTCGACGAGGACTTCGTGCTGCGCGTGCCCGAGGGCGTCCCGTTCGAGGCCGCCGCGCCGCTGCTGTGCGCCGGGATCACCGTCTACTCGCCGCTGCGCCACTGGAACGCGGGCCCCGGCAAGAAGGTCGCGATCGTCGGCCTCGGCGGACTCGGCCACATGGGCGTCAAACTCGCCCACGCCATGGGCGCCGAGGTCACCGTCCTGTCGCAGTCGCTCAAGAAGCGCGAGGACGGACTGCGACTGGGCGCCGACCACTACTACGCCACCGGCGACGCGGGCACCTTCGAGGCGCTGGCGGGGACCTTCGACCTCATCGTCAACACGGTCTCGGCCGCGGTCGACATCAACGCGTATCTGGGCCTGCTCGGCATCGACGGCGTCCTGGTGAACGTGGGCGCGCCGCCTGAGCCCCTGCCGGTCAATGTGTTCGGCCTGCTGATGGCCCGCCGCACCTTCACCGGCTCGGCCATCGGCGGCATCAAGGAGACCCAGGAGATGCTCGACTTCTGCGCCGAGCACGGCATCGCCTCCGAAGTGGAGGTCATCGGAGCCGACCGGATCAACGAGGCCTACGAGCGGGTCCTGGCCTCCGACGTGCGCTACCGCTTCGTCATCGACACCGCGACTTTGCACTGAGGGAGCCGGATGCCGCCGGGACCTTCCGGTCCCGGCGGCATCCGTCGCAACGACTTAGCACGTGCAAGACTGGTACCCATGACGACCGGTGCGCAGGATCCGCGGGCGAATCGCAGCGCGAAGGGCCAGGGTCGCCTGCCGACGATGCGCGACATCGCCGACCACCTCGGAGTGTCGCGCCAGCTCGTGTCGCTGGTGCTGCGGGACGTCCCCGGGCCGAGCGCGGAGTCGCGGGAGCGGATCCTGGCCGCCGCGAGGGAACTCGGGTACCGCCCGAACGCGTCCGCCCGGCTGCTGCGCCAGAACCGCACCCGCCTGATCGGGATGGTGTTCTCGATGCGCAACCCCTTCCAGGTCCGGTTCGTGGAGCGGTTGTTCGTGCGGGCCGCCGAACAGGGCTTCGGGCTGGCGCTCGGACCGGCCACGGTCGAACGGCCCACCGACGCCGTCGTCGCCGAGCTGATGGAGCGGCGCGTGGAGGCGCTCGTCGCCTTCAACCCGGAACCGGACTCGCCCGCGCTGGCCGAAGCGAGCGACCTCGTCCCGGTCCTGTGGCTCGGCGAATGGACCGAGGTCCCCGAGGTGGACAATGTGCACGCGGACGAGGCCGAGGGTCTGCGGCTCGCGATCGAGCACCTGATCGATCTGGGGCACAAGGACATCGCCTACATCGGCGGCCTGGGCGGCCGCGTGGGGCGCGACCGCGCCGACGCGTACCGCGCCGCGATGGACTCCTTCGACCTGGCCGACCGGATCGAGGTGGTCCCGAGCGGTTTCTCCGAAGAGGACGGTGCGACGGCCGCGCGTGGACTCGTCGCGCGCGATCGGCGCCCGACTGCGGTGGTGTGCTGCGGCGACCAGTGCGCGGCGGGCGTCATGGCCGTGCTCGCGCGCTCGCGGGTGCTCGTCCCCGGGGACCTCTCCGTCGTCGGGTTCGACGACAGCTTCCTGGCCTCGCTGTCCTACCACCGCCTGACGTCGATCCACCAGGACGTCGAGGCGACGGTGGAGGCGACGCTGGCGGCCGTGTCCGAGCGGATCGACGGCGACGAGGGGCCCCGCCGCGTCGTCGCCACCGCCACGAGGCTGATGGTCCGCGAATCGACGGGGCCCGCGCGAACCGGGACGTGACGTCCGGGTTCGCCATTGCCGGTGGAGGTCAGCGCACGCCGCGGATCGGGATCACCACGGCGGCGCCGACGAGCGCGACGATCCCCGCCCCCCAGAGCAGGGCCGGATAGTTGCCGCCACCGCCCAGCAGGAGCAGTCCGAGTGCGGGCGCGAAGGACTGCGGCAGGCTGTTGGCGATGTTGACGACGCCGAGGTCCTTGCCCGGCCGCTCCGGATCGGGCAGGACGTCGACGACGAGCGCGGTGTCCACGGCGGCGTAGACGCCGTAGGCCAGGCCCATGACGACCTCGGCGGCGTAGAACATCGCGACGCTGTCGGCGTAGACGAGCACCACGAGGCCGACCCCGAAGAGGAGGGTCGACCCGGCGACGAAGACCTTGCGGCGCCCCAGCCGGTCCGACAGCCATCCCGACACGGCGGTGCTGGCCATCAGGGCGATCGTGTAGCAGAGCACGCCGGTCGCCACCGCCGCGACCGCGGCTGCAGCGGCCAATCCGAGGTGGTCCTGCATGTACAGCAACCGGTAGGTGGTGAACATGAACGTCGCGAGGACGATCAGGAACCGCGACCACCAGGCGAGGCCGAAGTCGCGGTGCCGCAGCGGGTTCGTCCAGAACGTGCGGAGGAAGGCCACGAGCGTGAACGGCCCCGGGGAGGTCTCGGGCAGCCGGTCGGGTGCGGCGAGCACATAGACCCACACGCACGCGACCCCGACTGCGCCGGGGACGGCGAACAGCAGGAACAGGTCGTCGACCAGGAGCACCGCGACGTACATGCCCGCGAGGATCGAGAGGTTCTGCGCCAAGGCGATGACGCTGGAGGCGCGACCGCGCTGGAGGTGGGGCACGTTGTCGGCGAAGCTCGCCACGAGCGCCGCGAAGGCCGCGTTCGACCCCAGCTGGCAGACGAACCAGGCGAGCGTGAGGGCCGGGACGTTCGGCGCGAGGGCCAGCGCGACCAGGCCGAGGAGCAGGACCGCGATCCCGCCGACGAGCCAGGGCCGGCGCCGCCCCCACCGGGTCCGCGTGCGGTCGCTCAGCGCGCCGAACAGCGGGTTGCCGACGATGGCGCCGATCGCGCCGATCGGCAGGACCGTCCCGATCACGGACGCCGGGTCGCCCGGGTGCAGTTCCTGGGCCTTGAGCTGCATGCTCACGAACACGGGCGCGAGGATCGCGATGAAGATGCCGAACTGGGCGATGCCGAGGGCGGCGAGGTAGCCGCGGCCGACCGGGACGGACGCTTCCGGGGCTGGGTGGGGCTGGACTGGGGATTCCGTCGACATTGACGCCTCCTTGCAGATGGGCGGCGCCGAGGGACTGGAACGCACTGACCAGGGATTTAGCTCGTGCTAAGATTGGCGCCGTGTCGAGCCTAGCTCGTGCTAATAGATTTGTACAGATCGATCTCATCGGAGCGTGACATGCTGCCAGACCACCTGCCCGAACCCGAGCTCTATCTGCCCGGCGCGGGCGAGCCGTCGCTGCGCTGGGGCGTCGTCGGTCCCGGCTGGATCGCGGGCGAGTTCGCGAACGCGCTGCGCGCCCACACCGGGCAGCGCCTCGTCGCCGTAGCCTCCCGCTCCGCCGAACGCGCCGCCGCCTTCGCCGCCGAGCACGGCATCGGCCTGGCCTTCGACTCGACCGAGCAGCTCGTGAACCACCCCGAGGTCGACGCCGTCTACGTGGCGACCCCGCAGAGCGAGCACCTCGCGGCCGGGCTGGCGGCGATCGGCGCGGGCAAGCACGTGCTCATCGAGAAGCCGATCGCCCTGAACGCGGCCGAGGCGCAGACCCTGGCCGACGCGGGGCGCGCGGCCGGCGTGCTGGTGATGGAGGCGATGTGGAGCCGCTACCTGCCCCAGGCCTCGGTCATCCGCACGCTGCTGGCCGACGGCGTGCTCGGCGAGGTCCGCTCCGTGCTCGCCGACCACGGGCAGGCGATCCCGGCCGAACCGGGCCACCGGCTCTACCGCCCCGAGCTGGGCGGCGGCGCGCTCCTTGACCTCGGCATCTACCCGGTCCAGTTCGCGTCCATGGTCCTCGGCGCTCCCCTCGACGTGGTGGCGGTCGGCGGCGAGACCGCGACCGGCGTGGACGCCTATGCGACCCTGGTGCTCACCCACCGGGGCGACGCTCAGTCCACTTTGTACACCTCATTGCTGGAGCGCACGCCCACGACAGCCGCGATCGCGGGGACCGAGGGGACCATCAGCGTCGACAGCGCCTTCTACATCCCGACCTCGTTCACGCTCGCGAGCCCGCGCCACGACGGGCCGAGCCTCACCTGGACCGACCCGACCGGCCTCAAGCTCTTCGACGGGCTCTCATGGGAGGCGACGGCGTTCGCGAGGTTCGTCGGCGAGGGCCGCACCGAGTCGCCCGTGCATACGCTTGACGAGACGGTGGCGATCCTGGCCGTCATCGGTCGCGCCCGCGCCCAGATCACCGCAACGCCGCATTCGTGAAGGAGACGTCAATGACCGACCTCGTCGACACCCTTGAGCAGCAGGAGAAGGAGCTCGTCTTCGACTCCTTCGACCATGCCGACGCGTGGCGGCTGGGCTCGCGCCTCGCCGCGACGGCCCGGGAGGCGGGCCACCAGGTGGCCATCGACATCCGCCGCCCGGGCCTGATCCTGTTCCGAGCGGCCCTGCCGGGAAGCACCCCCGACCAGGAGTCGTGGATCGCCCGGAAGGCGGCCGCCGTGCTGCGACTGGAGTACAGCAGCGCGCTCGCGGGCGCGCGCCTGGCCGACAAGAAGATCGACATGATCGCCAGCGGCTGGCTCCGTCCCGACGAGTACGCGCTCACCGGCGGCTCGTTCCCCATCCGGGTCCGCGGCGTCGGCGTCGTCGCGGCCGCCACCGCCTCAGGTCTAGCCTCAATGGAGGACCATGAGCTCATCGTCGCCGGTATCCGCGCCCACCTTGCGGAGAGCGCATGAGCGAGGACGCTCCCCTGCGGCGGTTGCAGGCCGGTCAGACCGCCCGCATCCGCGTCTGGGACCGCGCGACCGGCGGCGTCCGCACGGTGCACGAATCGCGCGAGCGGCTCTACGAGGCGCCGAACTGGACGCGCGACGGCCGCCTCCTCGTCAACGGCGACGGCCTCTTGTGGACGATTCCGGTCGACGGTTCGGCCCCGCCGCAACCGGTTCCGGCCACAGGACTGCCGGAGGTCAACAACGACCACGTGCTCTCCCCGGACGGTGCGACGGTGTTCGCCTCGGCGAACGACTGGCACGTGTGGGAGGTCCCGCTGTCCGGGGGCCCCGCACGCAGGATCACCGCCGAGGACGGCGCGATGCACTTCCTCCACGGCGTCAGCCCCGACGGCGAACGCCTCGGCTATGTGCGGCTGGTGCCCGAAGGCGACAACTGGTGGGCCTCGGCCACCATTCACACCGTCGGCGTCGACGGACGTGGCGACACGGCCGTGACCACCGATCCCGGTCCCGCGGACGGGTGCGAGTGGACGCCGGACGGGGAGTGGATCGTGTTCAACACCGAGCAGTTCTCCGAGCGGCCCGGCCACGCCCAACTCGCCCGCGTCCGGCCCGACGGGTCCGATCTGGAGCAGCTCACCTTCGATCAGCGCGTGAACTGGTTCCCCCACGTCGCCCCGACCGGCGACGTCGCCGTCTACCTCAGCTACCCGCCCGGGACGATCGGGCATCCGGCGGACCTGCCCGTCGAGCTGCGGCTCGTCGCGGTGGGCGCATGGCGGGAACCCACGACGCTGGCCGCGTTCGAGGGCGGGCAAGGCACGATCAACGTGCCCAGCTGGTCCCCCGACGGATCGGCGTTCGCGTTCGTCGACTACCCCACGGCCGCTCAGCAGTTGTGAGACGCGTTTCGGTGCGCTCCTGCCGTCAGGCGGGAGCGCCCCGGTGCGTGCGGGACTACTTGTTGACGGTGAAACCCTGCGCGTTGCCGTACTCGACCAGCGGGTCCTGCCAGGCCGCGAGTCCGGCGTTGAGGTCGGACAGCTCGATGTAGGCGTTCCCGACGGTGTCGGGGAAGATGCTGTTGGCGTACACCTGGAAGGGCAGGTACTCGAACCCTTCGATGACGTTCTCCGAGGCCGCGACCAGGACCTCGTTGATCTTCTGCCCGCCGAAGTAATCCGACTCCAGGCCGAGGAACTCCTCGGAGTTGAGGTCGGCCGTGGTCGAGGGGAAGCCGCCGCTCTCCAGGAACACGCCGACGCTGTCGTCAGAGCTGTTGAGCCAGCGGACGAACGCGGCGGCCAGGGCCGGGTTCGCCGACTGCTTGACGACCGACTGGGCGCTGCCGCCGTTCTCGGCCGTGGCGGGCGAGCCGTCGTAGCTGGGGACGGGGGCCACGCGCCAGTCGCCCGAGCCTTCGGGGACCGAGCCTTCGAGGATGCCCGGGATCCAGGCGCCGATGATCAGGGACGCGATGGAGCCGTTGGACAGCCCCTTCCACCAGTCGTCGCTCCAGGTCGGAATCGGCGCGAGCAGGCCGGGTTCGAGCATCTGGTTCCACATGTCGGCCCACTTCTGGGAGCCGTCGTCCTGGAGGTCGATGGTGATGTCGGTGCCGTCCACTTTGTACGGCTGGCCGCCGGCCTGCCAGATCAGCGGCTGGGCGAAGCCCGGGTCCCCGGCGTCGTTCGTGAGGAACCTGGTCGAGTCGGCGGCGTGGAGGGCCGCGGCCGCGGCGACGAACTCGTCCCAGGTCGCGGGCACCGTGAGGCCGAACTGGTCGAAGACGGCCTGGTTGTAGACCATGACCATCGGTCCGGAGTCCTGCGGCAGCCCGTAGATGCCGCCGCCGAGGCTGACCGCGCTCCAGGTCGAGGCGGTGAACTTGTCCTCCAGGTCGGCGAAGCCGTACTGGGTGAGGTCCACGAGGCCGTCGGAGAGCGAGAACTGCTGCAGGGCGTAGTACTCGATCTGGGCCACGTCCGGGGCGCCGGAGCCCGCCGCGATGGCGTTCTGCAGGGCGGTGTACTCGTCGGTCGAGGTGCCCGCGTTGACGACGGTGACCTTGACCTTCGGGTACGCGTCCATGAAGGCCGCGGCCTGGGCCTCGCCGGAGGGCGTCCAGGTCCAGTAGGTGAGTTCGCCGCCCGCTTCCAGGGCCGCGTCCAGGTCGGCCGCGGTCCCGGTGTCCTCGGGGTCGTCCGAGTCGCCGCAGGCGGCGAGGGAGGTGCCGATGACGGCGGTGCCGGTGATGGCGGCGGCGCTGCGGACCAGCGTCCTGCGGTTCATCGAGAGATTCATCGTGGTGGTTCCCTTCACTTCTTTGTGTTGGGGTGCAAGCGCACCCATCGGGTTTCGAGCGTTCTTGAGGAGTTCGGGCAAGACGCTCGGTTCAGCCTTTGACGCTTCCCGCGCTCAGGCCGGACTGCCAGAAGCGCTGGAGGAAGATGAAGATGGCGACGATCGGCACGATCGTGATGAACGAGCCGGTCAGGACCAGGTTGAAGATCGGTTCGGCGGCGACCCCGGAGGCCTGGGCGCTCCACTGATTGAGGCCGACGGTCAGCGGATACCAGTTGGGGTCCGAGAGCATGATCAGCGGCAGGAAGTAGTTGTTCCAGGTCGCCACGATCGCGAACAGGGCCACGGTGACAATGCCGGGCGCCAGGAGCTTGAGCGAGATCGTGAAGAACGTGCGCAGCTCGCTCGCGCCGTCGATGCGCGCGGCCTCCAACAGCTCCTTGGGCACCGATTCGAGCGTGTACACCCAGATCAGGTAAAGCCCGAAGGGGCTGATCAGCGACGGGATGATGATCGCCCACGGCGTGTTCGTGAGGCCGAGCTTGCTGAACAGCAGGAACGTCGGGACCGCGAGCGCGGTGCCGGGCACGGCGATCGCGCCGAGGACGACGGCGAAGTAGGCCTTGCGGCCCGGGAACGTGTACTTGGCGAGTCCGTACCCGGCCAGGGTGGCCAGGAGCGTCGCCCCGCCCGCACCCGCGATGACGTAGAGCAGCGTGTTGCCCAGCCAGCGCAGGAAGATGCCGTCGTTGTACGTGAAGGTCTGGACGATGTTGTCCCACAAGGCGAACGAGTCGCCGAAGGCGAGCCCGAAGCCGGAGAACAGGTCCGCTTGGGTCTTGGAGGCGTTGATGAACAGCCACGCGAGGGGCACGAGGGCGTAGATCAGGAAGAAGCCCATGACCAGCGTCAGCGGCAGGGACTTGCGCGGGGCGGCGGCCGAGGCGTGGCGTCGGCGGCGGGCCTTGGGGTGGATCGTGCGGTAGGCGGACATCAGCGGTCCTCTCTGCGGGTGCCGCGGAGCTGGACCACGTAGGCGATCACGGCCGTGATGACGCCCATGATGATGGCGATCGTGGCGGAGTAGTTGTACTGCTGGCCCGCGAAACTGAGGTTGTAGGCGTACATGTTCGGCGTGAAGTAGCTGTTGATGACGTTGTTCGCCAAGGGCTTGAGCACGTTCGGCTCGTTGAACAGCTGGAAGCTGCCGATGATGGAGAAGATCGTGGCGATCGCGATGGCCCCGCGCGCGGCCGGGAGCTTGATGGCCTTGACGACCTGGAAGCGGCTGGCGCCGTCGATGTCGGCGGCCTCGTACAGCTCGTGCGGGATCGTCTTCAGCGCGGAGTAGAAGATCAGCATGTTGTAGCCGACGTACTCCCAGGTCACGATGTTGCCCAGGGAGGCGAGGATCCACCGCGGCGCGAACGGGGCGATCACGTCGGTGCCCAGGAGCTGGTTGAGGTCGGCGGCGAGTCCGAAGTGGTTGCCGTAGATGAAGCCCCACATGAGGACCGCGACGACGGCCGGAACCGCGTAGGGCAGGAAGATCACCAGGCGGAACAGGCCGCTCGCGTAGAGGCGGGCGCTGTCGATCGCCAAGGCCGCGATGAGCGCGAGGCCGAGCATGATCGGGACCTGCACGAGCAGGAACAGCGAGACGCGCAGGACCCCGTCCCAGAACTGCGGGTCGGCGAGCGCGGTCGCGTAGTTGTCGAGGCCCACGAAGGAGTTCCCGCCGACGAGCCGGTTCTGGAACAGGCTCAGCCACAGCGCGTACACCAGGGGCGCGATGAACACGAACACGAAGACGAACGCGAACGGTCCGACGAACTGCCAGCCGCGCCAGTCCTTCGGGGCTGGGCGTGGGCGCACCTTCCGGACGCGCCCCGCGCTTGGAATGACCGTGGTCATCGTCGACCGGTCCCTTCGGTGGTGTCGGTGGGCGCGTCGATGAAGACGCGGCTCGACCAGGCTTCGGGCGCCAGTTCGGTGCCCGCGGGCAGGAGTTCGCCGGTGACCGCGTCATGGACGGCGCGGGCGAGGGTGAGGCGCTGGGGCTTCCAGCCCCAGTTGAAGGCGAACCAGACGCGGCGTCCGTCCGGCACGGTGCCGGAGGCGACGGTGAGCGGCCGTTCGAGCGGCCCGGCGAGGGCGTCGGCGGCGGATTCGGGGGCGGCCCATCGGACGAGGCCGCGGGCGAGGGCCGGGTCGGGCACGGTGCCGACGACGGTGATGCGCCCGGCCCCGGCGGTCTTGGTGGTGACCGCGGGGAAGTCGCCGAAGCGCGGGTGCTCGTAGCGCGCGAGCGTCTCGGCCCCTTCGGGGATGAGCCCGTCGATCCACCAGCGGGCGGCGGCGGACTCGTCCAGGTCCAGGACGCCGGTGCCCGTCACGGTGACCGGCGCTTCGAGGTTGGAGAACTCCTCGTAGCGCACGCCCGCGGCCTCGTGCAGGACCGCGGGGGCGACCGCGACGCGGGCGCGGGCCTCCTCGTCGGCGTAGCCGGTGCGGATGCCGAGGATCAGGTGGCCGCCGAGTTCGGCGTACTCGCGCAGCAGCGCGAGTTCAGCGTCGTGGGCGATGTAGGCGCCCGCGGCGACCAGGACCGGGAAGCGCCGCACCAGTTCGGACGCGCCTATTTCGGTCGCTTGATCGAAATGCATGAGGCGTGCTTGGCGTCCGGCGTCGATCACGCCGCGGTGGAAGGCCGAGACGATGTGCTCGTAGGAGCCGATGTCGGCGCTGCCGTCGGTGGCCAGCGGCGGCATGTACTGCATCGCGTAGCGGCTGGGGTTCGACCACAGGACCGCGACGTCGCCGTCGGGTGCATAGCCGTCCAGGTCCGCGCCGAACCGCCCCAGTTCGGCGCCGATCTCGGCGATCTCGCCGTAGACGCGGCCGGGCACGAGGCTGTGCGGCAGGATGCCTCCCCAGTAGGTCTCCGCTCCATAAGGGAGAGTGTGCCAGTGCCAGTACTCGATCATGGCCGCGCCGCGCGAGAGGAACGCGTACGCGGCCTGCTTGAGCTGGCCGGGGTAGGGCGGGAAGTTTGCGTCGGCCGTGCCGATCGACTGCGCGTTGGTCTCGGTGACCAGGTAGCGGGCCTGCTTGGAGGCGTACATCCGGTCGGCCTGCCCGAAGAGCCCCGCGACGCCGGTGGTGGTCCAGTCGTTGGGCTGCTCGCGTTCCAGCGAGGCGTCGAGGTGGTCCTGCATCCCGTAGTAGGGGTTTCCGGCGGTCACGTCGAGGCGGCGGTTGAGCAGTTCGTCGTCGAGCCCGCGGCGCGGGTACTGCAGGCAGGTGGTGGTGAACTGGCCTTCGCGGCGGTACTCCTCGACCAGGTCGGCCTGCCAGGCGATGAACGCGGTGGTCTGCTCGGCCTGGAAGCGGCGCCAGGCCAGGTCGTACTGGGGGAAGGAGTTCCCGTCGGGGCGCCACAGCTCGGACCAGTCGTCGATCCGGTGGGACCAGTAGGTCAGGCCCCATTCGCGGTTGAGGGTCGCGACGTCGCCGAAGCGCTCCTTGAGGCCGCGCACGAAGCGGGTGAACACGCCGTGGTTGTGGAAGAGCTCCAGGCCCGGCTCGTTGTCGACCTGGAAGCCGATGATCGCGGGGTGGGCGGCATACCGGGCGAGGATCGCGCGGATGACGCGTTCGGCGTGGAACCGGAACGCCGGGTGCGTGTAGTCGACCTCTTGCCTTGCACCCCAGGGGATGCGCTCGCCGGTGCGGCGTTCGGCGGCGATCTCGGGGTGGGCGGTCTGGAGCCACGGGGGGACGGCGTAGGTCGGGGTGCCGAGGATGACGCCGATGCCGCGGCGGTGCGCGCCGTCGAGGACCGGCTCCAGCCATTCGAGGTCGAACTCCCCGTCGCGCGGCTCCCAGGTCGACCACACGGACTCCCCCACGCGGATCACCGTGAATCCGGCCGCCCGCATGAGGTCGAGGTCCTCGTCGAGGCGGTCCGACCGGTGGTACTCGGCGTAGTAGGCCGCGCCGAAGAGGACTCCGGAGGGAAGGGGCGTCGGGGGACGTGAGGCCATCGCGTAATTGCTCCGTTGCTGTTACAGGTGGGATTCGTGAGTATGCTAACGCAGAATGTTTTCGAAAACAAGACGACTCTAGCAGCATGTTTTCGATAAACTCCGGCTCTTGAGCCACACTGGGCTCAGACGCGCGCGGCCGTCGCCTCTCGGGGCGCCCGCGGGCCGGTATCGGACTCCGGAGGCACTGGATGGAATTGGACGCGGTCGGCGACGCGACGCCCCCCGAAACGGCGAAGACGGCGGGCCGGCAGGAGGCCCCCGCAGGCAGACCGGCCACGATCTACGACGTCGCCCGCGTCGCGGGCGTCTCCCACCAGACGGTGAGCCGCTTCCTCAAGGGCTACGAGGGCATCCGGCCGCAGACCCGCGAGAAGGTCGTCAACGCCCTCGCCGAGCTGAAGTACCAGCCGAACCTCACCGCCCGGTCCTTGAAGAGCGGGCGCTCGCACCGCCTCGCGGCCCTCACCCACGAGATCGACCAGGTCGGCCCCAGCCGGATCGTCCAGGGCGCCAGCGTCGCGGCCCGGCAGGCGGGCTACCTGCTCGACATCGTCACCCTCGACATGAGCGACGCGGACGCGATCAGCGAGGCCGTCGACCTGGTCGCGCAGCTCGACGTCGCGGGCATCCTCGCGCTCGCCTCGAACGACGCCATGACCGAGTTGTTCGAGCGGGCCGACTTCCGCGTCCCCGCGCACATAGCGGTCGAAGAGGACGACGCCCGGACCGGGCACCAGACCGAACTGTCCGCCGTCGGCTTCCCCTCGCTCATCGCCCACCTGGCGGGCCTGGGCCACAAGACCTTCCTCCACATCGCCGGACCGCCCGCGTGGTCCTCCTCGCGCAACCGCGCCAGGGCGTATGAACGTTCACTCGGCGACCACGGCCTCAAATCCGCGGGCACCGTCCACGGGGACTGGTCCGCCAAGTCCGGGTACGACGCGGTCATGGGCATCGGCGCCGACCTGGGCGCCACCGCGATCGTCGCCGCGAACGACCAGATGGCGCTCGGCGCGATGCTCGCCCTGACCGAACTGGGGCTGAGCGTGCCCGACCAGGTGAGCGTCACCGGCGTGGACGACATCCCCGAGGCCGCGTACTTCTCACCGCCGCTGACGACCCTGCGCGTGGACTTCGCCGCGCAGGGCCGCTCCGCGGTCAGCGAACTCCTCGCCCGCCTCGATCACGTTGCCCCACAACGAGTCCCCGCGCTCCAGACCGAACTGGTCATCAGGGCCTCCAGCAACCGGGTGCGATCGGACAAGGTCTAGAGAGTGTTCGCGAACTCCCGCGAGTTCGCGAACACCACCCTTTATGCTGCGGCCCAGGCGAACTGCTGGTTCTGACCGGCGTTGCAGGCGTACTGCTTCAAGCGGGTGCCGTCGGCGGTCGCACTGCCGGGAACGTCCAGGCACTTGCCGCTGTGCCGGGCCACCAGCTTCACGTAACCGCCGCCCGCGTCCACCACCTCCCACTGCTGGTTCCTGCCGCCGTTGCAGGTCCACTGCACGACCTGGGTGCCGTCGGCGCTCGAGGCGGCGTTCACGTCGAGGCACTTGCCCGAGTGCCCGGCCACGACCTGGTAGTAGCCGTTGCCCAGGCCCTGGAACGCCCACGACTCGTTCGCGCCGCCGGTGCAGGCCCACTGGGCGATCTCCGCGCCGTTCGCGGTGCCTGCGGCGAACACGTCCACGCACTTCCCTGAATGGCGCGCCGCGACCGTGACCGCGCCGCCGGTCCCGCCGGACGGCAGCCACTCCTGTGATCCGTTGGCGGTCAAGGGCTGCAACGTCGCTGCGGCCCCTTCGGACCCGCCGGTCAGGTACAGACTCGGGTTCGCGGTCGACTGGAACCGGTAGTAGCCGCCGCTGGTGGCGACGAGATTCCAAGTGCCCGTTGCGGTGTCGTCCACCCACTGGCCGATCCGCTGCCCGGCGGTCGCACTGCCGGTCCAGATGCCCGCAGCGCGGCCGCCCGACTTGTTCAGCAGCGTCACCGAGTTCCCGCCCTTGGTCGCCAGATGCCAGTACTGGGTGTCCGGCACCGCAGTCGCACCGGCGTCCTCCAGAACCACGTCGGGGACGTCGCCGTTGCCGATGTTCGCGTCCGTGACATTGCCGCCCGTCCCGAGGACCTGGCCGGTCTGCCGGTTCACCAGCTGCTGGTACGCGCCGTCCGAGTCGCCCAGGTCGACCTCGCCGAAGCGGATGATCGCGGCGCTGGCGGCGCCGCCCCACGTGCCCTGCAGGATGACCACTCGGCCGGTGCCCTCGACGTACTGGAGGGTGCGGCTGTAGCCCGCGCCGATGTTCGTCTGGTACCGCGTCCACGTGCCGGTGCTCGAACCGGTCTCGTTGACCCAGACGCTCGCGCTGCCCGCCGCGTTGTACACGATCCGGCCGTCTGGGAGTCCGATCAGGACCGGGCTGCCACCGGTCGCCAGAGCGCCCGAACCGCCCGAGACCGGAAGGCCGCCGATCTCCGCACCCGCCTGGCCGCCGGTCGACCTGAAGTCGAGCGGGCTGGTGGCGATCTTGTAGCGGATGTTGGCGCCGCCGCCCCAGTACTCGTAGGTGATGAGCCACCTGCCGTCCGAAGTGGGCGCGACGGTGGTCATGCCCGGACGGCCGCCGCCGATCTCGGTCTTGCCCCCGCCCATGCTCTGGTTGAGGCCCTGGACGTCGACCACGGGGCTGGACCAGGCCGCGCTGGTGCCGTTCCAGGTCTTGTGGGCGAGGATCTGCCCATGGGAGTCGGGCGCGGTGGCGTTGGCGGGGTCGAGGATCGGCTCGCCCGCGGTGGTGACGCCGATGTAGTCGTTCTCGTCGGAGTAGTAGGCGACGAGCTGGCCCTGGTAGATCGTCAGGAACGGCTCCCACAACGGGTCGACCTGCGCGTACGTGTTCGCGGCGGCGATGTTGACGCCCGTGGCGCCCGCGCTGCCGCCCTGCCAGCCGCCCGTGGCGATGATGTTGACGACCCGCCAGGTCGCGCCCTCGTCATTGCTGGCGTACAGGGCGAGCGCCATGTCGGAGCGGTCGCCGTCGTTGGTGGGCGTCCAGTTCGGGTCGGCGGCCTTGTGCTCGCGGTAGTAGTGGTCCTCCCCCGACACGATGCTCGCGAGCAGGAGGGTGCCCGCGCTCAGGTTCCCGACCTGCTGGGGCAGGGCGTAGAGGTACGGGCTGGTCCAGTTGCTCGTGTACTTCGCGTACGCGGGGTTGCTGGAGAGGTACGCGGGGGCTTTGACCTCGGCGAGGTGCTGCCAGGAGGTGCCGTCGTCGTCGCTCTTGTAGATCGGCAGGGTCTGGCCGGCGGTCCCGCCGCTCGCGGGGACGACGGAGTTCTCGAAGGACGCCACGAGTCGTCCGCTCGGGAGCTGCGCGGACTTCGGGTAGACCGCGCAGTTGCCCAGCCCCTTGAGGCATTCCTGGTCGCCGAGGTCGTAGAGGACCCCGCCCATCGGGTTGTACGCCTGCGCGGGGGTCGCGGGCGCGACCAGCAGCGCCATCGCGGCGAGCAGGACGCACAGGGCCCTCCACAGCACTTGCTTCTTCGGCTTCATTGCCACTCCTCAGGGGTTTCGCCAATCGCGGTGCGAGCGCCGGGAGCCGTGGAAATGCACGGGCCTCGCCTCCGCCGAGGCTCAACCTAACAGAAATGTTGTCGACAACATAGACCGCGAACGATACGTTTTTCGCGACGCGCGGCCGCCTGAGCCGCCACCGGACGCCGCCCCCGAGAACCGGCGCCGGGCCAACGTGGAGCGATTTTCAGAAGTTTCCGGCAATCGGTTGCACCTTTCCCCTTGACTCCCGGAAAGCCCTTGCCCTAGATTCATTGAAATACCTCAATATCTCCCTCTAGAGAGGTTCAGCGAGCCAATGAGACGATCAGCCCTACTCCGCACCGCGATCGCGGTGGCCACCACCGCGGTGGTCGGGATCGGCATCGCCCTGTCGATGCCCCAGGCATCGGCGGCGACCAACTCGGCCACCGGTTACGCAACGCAGAACGGCGGGACCACCGGCGGCGCGGGCGGCCAGGTGGTCCAGGCGTCCACCGGGACCCAGATCCATGCGGCCCTGTGCAACCGGGCCAGCAGCAGCACCCCGATCATCATCCAGGTCTCGGGCACCATCAACCACGGCAACACCACCAAGGTGTCGGGCGACAGCTGCAACACCGGCGCGGACCTGATCGAGCTCAAGCAGATCAGCAACGTCACGATCCTCGGCGTCGGGGGCGGTGCCGTCTTCGACCAGATCGGCATCCACATCCGCGAGTCCAGCAACATCATCATCCAGAACGTGACGGTCAAGAACGTCAAGAAGTCGGGCTCCCCCACCTCCAACGGCGGCGACGCGATCGGCATGGAGAGCGGCGTCCGCAACGTCTGGGTCGACCACGTCACCCTTGAGGCCTCGGGCGGCGAGGCCGAGGGCTACGACGGCCTGTTCGACATGAAGGCCGACACCAAGTACGTCACCCTGTCCTACAGCATCCTGCGCAACTCCGAGCGCGGCGGCCTCGTCGGCTCCGGCGACACCGACCTGGACAGCAGCTTCGTCACCTACCACCACAACGTGTACCAGAACCTGAACTCCCGCATCCCGCTGCTGCGCGGGGGCACGGCGCACTCCTACAACAACCACTTCATCGGCATCGTGGAGTCGGGCATCAACTCCCGCGTCGGCGCGAAGATCAAAGTGGACAACAACTACTTCGAGGACTCCAAGGACCCGATCGGCACCTTCTACACCAGCCTGAAGGGCTACTGGCAGGTCAGCGGGAACATCTTCGACAACGTGACCTGGTCCGCCCAGGGCACCGACAACTACCCCGCCGGGCCCAACCCGGTGTCGACCACCACGGTCAGCATCCCGTACGCCTACACGCTCGACCAGGCCAGCTGCGTGCCGTCGGTACTGTCCTCGACCGCGGGCGCGAACAAGGGCCTGAAGGTCTCGGACGGCAGCTGCTCGGTGGTGACCCCGTCGACCAACCCGACGACCACCGCCAACCCGACCAACCCGACAACGAGTCCCACGACCGGTCCGACCAACCCCCCGACCGGGACCAACCTGAGCCTCGGCGCGGCCGCTGACGGCACCAGCAAGGCCAGCGGCACGAGCTACGGCAACGTGCTCGACGGCAACATGAGCACGTACTGGTCGCCGAGCAGCACGACCGGCCGGATCTCGATCAAGTGGACCGCGAACACCACGGTCTCCAAGATCAACATCCGCGAGGCGTCGGGGTCCACAGGGCTCATCGGCGGCTGGCAGGTCGTCAACAACGCCACCGGTGCGGTCCTGGCCTCGGGCAGCGGTGCGGGAGTCATCTCCTTCGCCTCCACCTCGCTGGCCAAGATCAACTTCGTGATCACCAGCGCGACCGGCACTCCCAAGGTCGCCGAGTTCGAGACCTACGCCTAACTGCGACAACGAAAGACCTGCGGGGCCCGTCCGTACGCCGGACGGGCCCCGCAGGTCTGCGTCGACTACTCGGTCACGAAGGTGCTCACGCTCTGCGCGGGCAGGTTCGCGGTGAAGGCGCCGCCCGACACGGTGATCGAGGTCTGGCGGGCGAGGGTCCGGCTCGAGTCCGTGAGCCAGAACGAGACGCGGGGAGCGGCGCTGCCCTGGATGGTGAAGGGCTGGCTCACCGCCGACGTTCCCTTGTTGACGGCGACGATGACCACTTTGGATCCGCTCTTGTACGCCGAGGTGTACAGGGTCGAGGTGGGGTTCGCGGTCGCGTCGACCCGGGAGTAGCCGGGGCGGATGAACTTCGCGAAGTGCGCGAGGTTCGCGCCGCGCTTGCTGATCGCGCCGTCCTCGCGCATCGGCCCGTAGCCGCGCCGGATGTACCACCACACGTACGCCTGGAACTGGCCGTTCACCAAAGCGCGGTGGACGTGTTCGCCGACGTCGAGCGCCTGCGGCCAAAGGTCCGCCGAGTCGCTGCTGTTGGGGTAGTAGACCTCGGTCATCCAGAGCTCCTTGCCCTGGCCCTTCTGCTGGAAGAGTGGGTAGGGGAAGTCGGCGGGCTGGGTGCCGTACAGGTGGGCGCCGAGGAGGTCCGTATTGGCCAGTGCGGCGGCGTCGTTGAGGATCGGGTCCGAGGCGGCCTTGCGGTACTGGAACGACTCCGGCGCGATGACCCTGGTCCGGATCGAGCCGGCGTTCTCCTTGAGGAACTTGACCATCTCGGCGGGGGTCCAGGCCGTCCAGTCGTGCGCGTAGTCGGGTTCGTTCTGCACCGAGATGGCGTACAGGTTGACCCCGTTGTTCAGCATGAACTGGTAGAAGTCGTTGAGGTGCTGGGCGTAGGCGGCGTAGCTGCCGGCCTTGAGCCGCCTGCCGCCGGAGAAGGTCTCGACCATGCTCGCGGGGGGATTCCACGGGGAGGCGATCACCTTGGCGCCGTAGTCGGTGGCGCGCTTGGCGGTCGCGACCTCGCGGCTCCAGTTCGCTCGGTCCTCGTGGACGGGGATGCGCAGCACGGAGAAGCCGAGCTGGCCGTCGCCGTTGCCGAAGGCCGTGTCCCGTTGGGCGGCGGTGAGGTCTGAGATCCAGACGGTGTGGTTCATGCCGCCGAAGCCCTGGATGGTCTGCCGGACCGCCGAGGGGTTGACGACCATGGTGGCCTGGGCGGAGAACTCCGCGTGCGCGGGCGCGGCCGTGGTGGTCGCGGCGAGGACCGGGAGGGCGCCCATAGCCAGGATTGCTCTGCGGTTCAAGGGTTTCGGGGCCTTGGGATCGAAATCGTTGCGACGGGGCGACATTGCTCCTCCTGCGGGATGGGGCGATCGGCGCCGCTCGACGCGGAATGCGGCCGTGCGCCGTGATTCATTGCGAGAACGCATCGAAACTTTCGATTCGTAACCGCTTGATATGGAAGAGTAAGTTTGTCGGTTCGGCGCGTCAACCCCTGTTCAGAGGCGAATAATTTCGGAAATTTCATCGATAGGCTTCGATGATTTGTTTCGGAGAGTCCGGACTTCACTCCCGATATTCCGGGCCCGTGCCGATCGCTCAAGCGTTTGCCAAGCGTGCCAGGGGGAACGCGGACGAACAGCACCGCGCGAGGCCGCGCCCCAGCCGCCGTGCGGTACCCGCTCAGCGCCATCACATCCCGTACAGACGTGGAGCCATTCGTGGAGCCGTCTCGAATGGACCCGAACGGAGCCTGTTACTACGTTGGCTCCATGACCACCCCCACCGGGCCGCGGCGTCGCGGCGGCGAGATCGAACGGCTCCCGAGCGGATCGCTGCGGGTGCGCGTCTACGGCGGACTCGATCCCGCCTCGAAGCGGCGGCGCTACCTCACCGAGACCGTCCCGGCCGGTCCTGCATCCGAGGCGGAGGCCGAGCGCGTGCGTGTCCGCCTGCTCGACGAGGCCGCGACGCACCGGCTGCGCGCGGCCGAAGCCAGGCGCCGCGAATCCGCTGCGCCGCAGCAGACCGGCGAGCCCGTCCCACCTGAAGTGGACGTTCCGGCCGCGCTGGTCGGCCAACGGCGCGGCAAACTGACCGTGGCGGCGATCGCGCGGCTTGCCGGGGTGTCGGCACCGACCGTCTCGAAGGTGCTGAACGGGCGCGCGGGCGTGGCCGCGGAGACGCGCAGGCGCGTGGAGCGGCTGCTGCACGAGCAGGGCTACCGCCGCCCGGAGAAGGTGGCCCGGGCCGCGAGCATCGAGGTCGTCTTCTACGGCATGCAGGGACATCTGGCCGTGGAGGTCATGCGGGGCGTGCGGCGGGTCGCGGGCGAGCGCGGGCTCGCGGTCGCCTTCACCGATGCGCGGCAAGAGGAGTCGACCGGCCGCAACTGGGCCCAGGAACTGCTGGCGCGCCGCCCGACCGGGATCATCGTGGCCCACATGGGCTTCACGGCCGAACAGCACGGGCTCCTCGGCGCGGGCGGCCTCCCGGTGGTGGCCGTCGACCCGACCTTCGAACCGCTGCACCAGGTTCCGTCGGTGGCCGCGGCCAACCGCCGCGGCGGGCCTGGTCCTGGCCCTGGCAGCGGGCGAAGTGGTCACCGAGAGCCGCATCGAACTGGCGACCTCGCTGACGGTCCGCTCCAGCACCGCGCCGCCGAGAAGCACCGCGCCCTCGAGGAGCTGAGTACCCGAAACGATCCTTGCACCAGACGAACGTTTCTGCGACCCCGACTTCGGCACCGCCACGCTGGACCACTCCACGCGAATAGCGCTGCTGCCTTAAGGTTGACGCGAACCCTCCGGTCGACCTTCGCCATTCGGGAGTGAGCCACTTGAACGGTGCGGTACCGAGCCTCCAGGACATCCTCCGTCGGCGGCAGCAGGCGACGTTCGTCGGCAGGGACTCGCGGCTCGTCGAGTTCCGGGAGAACCTTCACCTGGCCGCGGACGACCCGCGGCGCCGGTTCATCGTCAACATCTACGGCATCGCGGGCGTGGGCAAGTCCTTCCTCCTCCAGCAGTTCCGCAGGATCGCGCAGGCGGAGGGGGCCTGCTGCGCGTACGTCGACGAGGACTACTTCGACGTCGTGGAGGCCATGTCCGCGATCGCCGCCGAGTTCGCGGGCCAGGACGTGCCGCTCACCGAATTCGAGGCCCAACTGGCGACCTACCGCCAGCGCCGCCGCGAATTGGAGAGCGACCCGAACGCGCCCCTCGGGGATCTGATCACCACGACGACGGTGCGGGCGGGATTCGCCCTGGCCAAGTCGGTCCCGGTGGCCGGGGCCGTCGCGGAGTTCGTGGACTCGGACGCGGTCGCGGTGCAGGCCAACCGCTTCCGCGCGTATCTGGTGCAGCGGTTCAGCAAGAAGTCCGACATCGATCTGCTGCTGACGCCGGTAGAGGTGTTGACCCGCGCGTTCGTCGTCTCGGTCAATCGCGTGGCCGAGGAGCGACCGGTGGTCCTGTTCTTCGACACGTTCGAACGCACCGCGCCGTATCTGGAGAGCTGGCTGCTGAACCTGTTCAACGGCAGTTTCGGCGGCCTTTCGTCGAACGTGGTCACCACGATCGCGGGCCAGCACGCCTTGGCCGACAACCGCTGGTCGCCGCTGCGGAGCCTGATCGCGGCCCATCCGCTGGAGCCGTTCACGGAGGAGGAGGCGCGGGGCTTCCTGGCGCAGCGGGGCGTGGTCAACGAGCAGGTCATCGAGGTGATCCTGCCGCTCTCGGGCCGGGTGCCGATGTGGCTGGCGACGCTGGCGGACAGCAATCCGCAGGAGCCCGGCAGCATCCCGGATCCGAGCGAGAGCGCGGTCGAACGGTTCCTGAAGTGGGAGCCGGATGCGCGACGACGCCAGCTCGCCCGGGTCGCGGCACTCCCCCGGCGTTTCAACCGGGACATCCTGCTCGCCATCGTGGACGGGAGCGAGGTAGACGAGCTGTTCGACTGGCTGTGCGGGCTGCCGTTCGTGTCAAGGACGGGCGAGCACTGGCGATACCACGACGCGGTCCGCGACCCGATGCTGCGACTGGCCCGCATCACCTCGCCGCAGCAGTGGAGGGATCAGCACCAGGTGCACGCCGACTACTTCCTCAGCGAGCAGGCCGCAACCGGTCTCGACGCGAAAGAACGCTGGTCCGACCCCACCTGGCAGGCTCTCGCACTGGAAGAGTGCTACCACCGGCTGTGCGCCGCACCGGTGAGCGCCTTGCAACGAGCGCTCGAAAGCGCGGTCGAGGCATCGGAAGTGAGTGTGACACTGGCTCGGCGCTGGGCTGCGATGCTCGCCGAGGCAGGTAGCGCCGCGGGAGCGGAGCGACTGCGGTCCTGGGGTACGCGGTTGACCGAGCTGCTACAGGATCAGGATGACGACACCACATTCTTGACTGCCCTCATCGACGGCGGCGCGCTCGGACCCGAAAGCACCGCCCGCGCGATCGCGGGCAGAGGACGTTCGCATCGGCGACATCAGCGGTACGAGCAGTCGCTCGCCGACCTCGACCGAGCAGTGGGGCTGCAAGGGGATGACGCCCGGTTCCATCGGTGGCGGGGCCGCACCCTTCAGGCGCTGATGCGGTTCGAAGACGCGCTTACGGCATTCGACCGAGCCATCGAACTCGACCCGACGTCCACTCGGTCCTTCGCACAGCGAGGCGTCACCTTCCGGCTGATGGACCGGAGGGCCGAGGCGCTGGCGGACTTCGATCGCGCCATCGAACTCGACCCCGATTTCGGCTGGAACTACGGGCAACGCGGCGTGATGTACCAAGTGGCCGAGCGGTATGAGGAGGCCCTTGCTGACTTGGACCGGGCGATCGAACTCGATCCCGAAGACGATCTTCATGTCGCCCAGCGCGGCTTCACCCTCCACCTGATGGGACGCCGTCAGGAGGCCATGACGGACCTCGACCGAGCGATCGAGATGAACGCCGACCAAGCATGGAACTACGTGCTGCGCGGTGGGGCCTTCCGCGTGCTGAACCGCCATGAGGAAGCCCTCGCCGACTTCAACCGCGCCATCGAACTCGACCCCGAGGTCGGCATCGCCTTCGCTTATCGCGGAGCGACCCACCGCGCCCTGGAACGCTATGAGGAGGCACTGACCGATTTTGGTCGTGCCATCGAACTCGATCCTGAGGACGACTGGGCGGCCACCCTGCGGGGGCGAACCTACCGTGACTTGGGTCGTTACGAGGAGGCGATCGCCGAATTCACTCATGCGATAGAGATTTCCCCCGTCGAGCACTGGGATCTCGCCGAACGGGGTTTCACCTATCGGATGATCGACCGCCTCGATGACGCTCTGGCCGATCTGAATCAGGCCGTTGAACTCAACGGGGGCAACGACTGGAACCACGCGCAGCGCGGAATAACCCACCACACGATGGGACACCACGATGCGGCCTTGGTCGACTTCGACCGCGCCATCGAACTCGACCCCGAAGACGACTGGACCTACGCGCGGCGCGGGATGGTGCACCGCGACTTGGAACGCTTTGAGGAGGCATTCGCCGACTTCGAGCGCGCCGTAGAACTCAATGCCGAAGAGACGTGGTACCTCGGGCTGCGAGGCGGCACCCACCTATCCCTAGGGAGATATGAAGCAGCCCTCGCTGACTTCGAGCGCATGCTGGGCATGGATCCGAGCAGCGCGGAGACCCTGAACCGCCGGGGCACGGCGAATCTACTGCTCGGGCGCTACGATGCGGCGCTCTCCGACTACGACAGGGCCGCCGAACTCGAGCCTGACGACGACTGGAACCGCGGAAACCGCGGCAGGGTTCACCAGCTGTTGGGGCATTTCGAGAAGGCGCTCACTGATTTCAGCCATCTGGTGGAACGCGAACCCTCGAGCAGCTGGTGGCGATTCCTGAAAGGAGTCACCCTCAAGTCCAGTGGCAGACGGGGCGAAGGCGAGGCCGAAATCCTCACTGCGATTGACTTGCTGCGCCCCGAAACGGCCGCCGAGCCCGAAGTCTTCCAGCACCGGTTCAATCTGGTCGTCTACCTGCTGGGCTTCGGCCGGCTGGCCGACGCCCGTCTGGCGCTCCGGGAGACACTGGACATGTCCCCGACTTCCGTTTCGGCGCTTGAATTCCTGGAGGACCTCCAGTATCTCGCCGCGTGCCCCGGCCTCGACGTCGACGGGATCGATGAGCTCTCCCTGATCGTCACCGAGTACCGCGACGCGCGCCTCTCTCCCGCACCGGAATGAGCGCCACGCCGCCCTCCGCTGTTTCAGGGCCGCGCGCAGCCGGCGCCTCTCGGCACCGGCTGCGCGCGGCCCAAGTCTCCAGCTTGCGTTACTTGCCGTCCCAGGCCCACAGGAAATCGGTCGGCATCTCCTGGTAGCTGATCAGGTACCCACCCCAGGCGCGGTGCTCGCCCGACTCGGCCCAGTCGAAGTTGCATCTCGCCCAGTTGCCGTACCCGAGGGTGTTGCGGCAGAGGCGTTTGTTGACGCTGCCGTTGTCGGTGCCGATCTCGGCGATCGCGGATTTGCCGTCGGACTGGCCGTCGTAGACGTAGACGTAGTCGCCGTCGTACTTCACGCAGACGGTGGTCTTGTGGTACGCGGAAGGGGCCGTCAGGCACTCGCCTTGCACGAGTCCGGCTTCCACGCCGGTCTGGCAGGTCGTGTCCGCGTGCGGGCACCACGCGAAGTAGTCGTCCGCCATGGCTGCCGGCGGCAGCGCGAACACCGCGATCGCGACGGCCGCGAGCACGAGCGCGGCGCGCTTGGAAGTCCGGCTCAGCGTGAGCCGGAGTCGAGAGAGGAGGGTTCTCAAGAGAGGTGTCCGTTCTATGTAGGCGGATCAGGAGGGTAACGATACCAACCCTTGCGCCGCAACGAAAGATCAAAACCCAGTGAGAATTCGGCAACGGACGGCGCGTGGGCCCTGCGTCGAGCGAACGGACAGAATGCCCGGCGGGATCATTTGCCCGAGAACGACCAGAGCAGGTCGCCGGCCCAGACGGTTTCGTAGTTCATACGCGCGGTACCAACGATCGCAGAGGCTCGCTGACCAGGCGATTCGGTTCACTGATCCGCCCGCGCGGTGCCTCCTGTTAGCCTGTGACACATGCGCTTCATGGTGCTCGGTCCACTGCGAGTGGAATCCGAAGGACGCCGGGTGGCGCTCGGCGGGCCCCGCCAGCGCGCGGTCCTGGCGGCGCTGCTCGCCTCCGCCAATGAGACCGTCGGCCGGACCCGGCTCATGGAGCTGGTCTGGGACGAACCGAACGCCTCCGCCGAGGCGAATCTGCGCGGCTACATCTGGAAACTCCGTGCGGCGCTTCGCGAAACGGGCGACGATACGCCGCGCATCCTCTGGGACCAGGGCTTCCGCCTCCGCGTCGAGCCCGGTGAGCTCGATTCGTGGGAGTTCGACCGCCTCGCCGACGAAGGGCGGCGGGCCCGCGTCGAAGGTCGCTTCGGCGATGCCGCCGAGGCGCTCGGCCACGCGACCGCGCTGGTCCGCGGCGAGCCCTATCAGGACGTCGAGGCCAGTGTCCGGTTCGAGGGCCTGCGCACCGCCTTGCGCGAGCGGCACGATCACGTCGTCGGGCAGTACATCGAGGCGAGGATGAACCTGGGCGAGCATGCCGAGCTGGTGAGCGAGCTGCGGGCCTGGCATTCCAGGCAGCCGCTGTGGGAGCATCTGGCCGCCCAGCTGATGCTCGCGCTCTGCCGGTCGGGCAAGCGCGGGGAGGCGCTCGCGGTCTACCGCGACACCCGGGCCGCGCTCATCGACACTCTGGGCGCCGAACCCGATCACGAACTCCAGGAGATGCACCGGCGGGTGCTGGCCGACCGCGACGGCCTCGACGCCGCGTCCGGGCCCGCGGTGGTCGTCAATCGGGCCGCGCCGGTCAATCAGCTGCCGTTCGACTTGAGCGCCTTCACTGGCAGGGAGTCCGAGCTGGCGCTCCTGGACGCGCTCGGTGGCGCTGACGCCTTGGCGCCCATCGCGATCGTCTCCGGACCGGCCGGGGTCGGCAAGACCTCGATCGCGGTGCGCTGGGCGCAGCGGGCCGCGGACACCTATCCGGACGGGCGGCTCTACGTCGACCTGCGCGGGTTCACGCCCGGCGAGACGGCGCTCAATCCGAGCGAGGCCCTGCGCGGCTTCCTCGAAGCCCTTGGGACGCAGTCGGACACGATCCCGGCCAGTGTCGAGCAGCGCTCCGCGAACTTCCGTGCGCTCTTGGCGGACAAGCGGATGCTCATCGTCCTCGACAACGCCAAGGACCCGGCGCAGGTGCGTCCGCTGCTGTCGGGTGCGCCCGATTGCCGCACCGTCGTCACGAGCCGCCGTCGGCTCACCGGGCTGATCGCCTCGACCGGGGCCATGGTCGTCCCGGTCGAGACCATGCCGGATGCCGAGGCCCGGTCGCTCTTGGCTGTGCGCCTCGGTTCCGCGCGGGTGGCCGCCGAATCCGGGGCGGTCGACCGGATCCTCGGTGCGTGCGCGGGCCTGCCGCTCGCCTTGGCCGTGGTCGCCGCCCGTGCGGCCGTACGCCCCGGTGATCCACTCGCGCTGCTCGCCGACGAGCTGGAAAGCGGTGCGACGCCGCTCGACGGCCTCGGCGGCGACGACCCGGCGACGGACCCCCGGTCGCTGTTCAGGTGGTCGTACAAGCAGCTCAGCGCCCCGGCGTCGCGTCTGTTCGGCTTGCTGGGATTCCATCCTGGACCGGACTGCTCCGCACCCGCGGCCGCGAGTCTGGCGGGCATCGACCTCGACCGGGCGCGCGCCGCCCTGGCCGAACTGGTCGAGGCGAATCTGCTGCGCCCCCGTCCCGGGAGCCGCTACCTCCTCCATGACTTGTTGCGCGCCTTCGCGACTGAGGTCACCACGGAAGCGGACGCCGCCGAGGCCACCGGTCGGCTGCTCGACCACTATCTGCGCACCGCGGTCGCCGCCAGCCGCCTGATCAATCCCCATCGCGACTCGGTTCCCTTCGCTCCCAGCGAGATCGCTCCGGAACCGCTGGCGGACGGCGCGGCCGCGATGGCCTGGCTGACCACCGAGCAGGCCGTCCTGCAGGCTGCCGTCCACTGCGCCGCCGAGCGCGGCTTCGACACCCACTGCTGGCAGCTGGTGTGGGCGCTCCACGAGCACCTCCACCGGCACGGGCGCCGGCTCGACCAGGCCCGCCTGTGGCAGACCGCCCTCGAGGCGGCCCAGCGGCTCGGCGACATCGCCGTCCAGACCCGCGCCCACCGCCAGATCGCCCAGGCGCACGCCCGCCTCGGTCGACTGGACGAGGCGCGGGAGCACCTCGACCAGGCCCTGTCGGCGAACAAGACCCTGGACGACCCGATCGATCGGGCCCACACCTTGCAGGTGTACGGCCGGCTATGGGTGTCGCAGGACGCCCTCGCCGAGGGGATCGACTGCAACCAGCGCGCCCTCGACGCCTACCGGACCGCCGGGCACCTGCCCGGCCAGGCCGCGGCCCTCAACTCGATCGGGTGGATCCACTCCCTGGCCGGGAACCACGCGGCGGCGCTCGCCTGCTGTGAGCAGTCGCTGGTCCTCATGCGGGCGCTCGACCACCGCTCCGGCCAGGCCAACGTCCTCGACAGCCTCGGCCACGCGCACTACCGGCTCGGCGACCACACTGCCGCCGTCGACCACTACGAGCGCGCGCTCGGCCTCCACCGCGAACTGGACTCCCGCACGGGAGAGGCCGAGACCCTCACCAATCTCGCCGACGTCCATCAGGCCGCGGGTGACCGGAACGCCGCGAAGGCCGCTCTGCGGCGCGCGCTCACCATCCTCATCGACATGGAGCACCCGGCGACCGCCGCAATCGAAGCCAGGCTCAAGGACCTGACCGCCTCCGAGCACTCCGCGCCGGTGTCGGACGGCCGCTTAGGAGGTCGCCGCCGCATGATCGGCGGTGGGGACCGGTCGGGACGGAGCGCTGTCGTCCTTCTTGTCGAGGGCACCCGCACAGGCGGTGACGACCAGGGCGAGGACCGCCATGATCGCGCCGACCCAGATCGGCGAGGTGTAGCCCAGGCCCGCGTCGATCGTCAGGCCTCCGGCGAAGGCGCCGATGGAGATGCCGAGGTTGGCACCGGACGAGGCGACCGCCGAGGCGAGCGTCGGGGCGCCCTTGGCCTTGTCGATCGCGCGCGTCATGAAGGCCGGCACGGTGGCGAATCCGGCGCCGCCCACCAGCATCAGGGTGATAGCGGCGGGGATCTTGTAGTGCGCGGTGAAGGTGAAGACGACCAGCACGACGGCGAGCAGCGCGGTCGTCACCAGCAGGGTCGGGATCTGGGCGCGGTCGGCGAAGCGGCCGCCGAGCAGGTTGCCGATCACCAGGCCGACGCCGAACAGCACCAGCAGCAGCATGAGCGAGCCCGAGGCGAACCCGGCGACCTCGGTCATCAGCGGCGCGACGTAGCTGTAGGCGGCGAAGAGCGCGCCGATGCTCAGGCCCGCGATGGCGACCGCCAGCCACACCTGCAGGCGGCGGAACTCGGCCAGTTCGCGGCGCAGGCTCGTCTCGGTCGGGCGCGGCTGCTTGGGCACCAGGGTGATGATGCCGAGGAGGCTCACGAAGCCGATGGCGGTGATCATGATGAACGTCGCGCGCCAGCCGAAGCCCTGGCCGATCCAGGTGCCCAGCGGCGAACCGACCACATTCGCCATGGTGAGGCCGGTGAAGACCATGGCGATGGCGCGTGAGCGCTTGGACTCGTCCACCAGGTCGGCGGCCACGACCGCGGCGACGCCGAAGAACGCGCCGTGGCAGACCGCGGACACGATGCGGCCCAGCATGAGCACCCCGTAGCCGGTGGCCGCGGCGGCGATCACGTTGCCCGCGATGAACAGCAGCATCAGGATGACGAGCATGTTCTTGCGTGGCAGGCGGGTGCCGGCGGCGGTGGCGATCGGGCCGCCGACCACCACGCCGAGCGCGTAGCCGGAGATGAGGAGGCCCGCCGTGGACAGGCTCACGCCCATCTCGTCGCCGATCTCCGGCAAGAGGCCGGAGACCACGAATTCGGTGGTGCCGATTCCGAACGCGCTGACCATCAGCGCGAAGAGGGCAAGAGGCATGGCGATGCGGGCTCCTTCTTCTTTGTGGTGCTTCGGATGTGCTGCGGCGGCCGCGACCGCGTCGTGCGCAGCGGCACGAAGCGGTCGTTGCGCGACCATTTTCCATGCATGAGCATAATACGTCCATGCATTAATTGCAAGCGCAAGATATGGGGATGCATGTTAATGTTGGTGACGTCGCCGCAACGCGATCGAGACTCCAGGAGGTCGGCAGGCATGCCACTTATCAGCACGGTGAGCCCGCGCATCGAGCTCCCGACCCCCCTTGAGCAGCACTGGCAGGGGCTGCGCATCCTCCAGGGCCAGGTCGACGTGGCCGCCGACCGGGCGCTGCACGCCGAGCACGGCATCTCGCTGTCGGAGTACACGGCCCTCGCCGCGCTCGCCTACTCCGACGACGACGGCCACCTGCGCCAGCAGATCCTCGCCGACGCGATCCCGCTCAACCAGAGCTCGCTCAGCCGCCTGGTCGGGCGCCTGGAGAAGCTCGGGCTGACCGAGCGGTACGTCTGCCCCAACGACCGGCGCGGCGTCTACACCCAGATCACCGACGCCGGACGGGCCAAAGTGGAGGAATCCCGGCCGACGTATCTGCTTGCGCTGCAGGAGATCCTCGGCGAGGTCGCCTCACGCGAGGACGCCCCGGTGATCACGCGCCTGCTGAACGAGACCGTCGAACAGGACTCCTAGCGTTCGTCGGTCCGAACCTCACTCGCCTCCTCTTCCCACGAGGCCGAGCAGGTCTCCGACGGCGCCGATCAGCAGGTCGACCGCCTTCGCGGCACCGCCGAGGCCCGGTCCGGTGATCCCGGCGACCCGTGCGCCCGCGGCACGCGCCGCACGCACCCCCACCTCCGCGTCCTCCACCACCAGGCAGTCCCCCGTCGGCACGCCGAGGCGGCGCGCGGCCGCCAGATATCCCTCGGGATCGGGCTTGCCGTTGGCGACGTCATCGGCCGTGACCAGCACTTCAGGCACCCGGAAACCCATGGCGCGCAGCCGTGTCGTGGCGGTCGGGCGGCTCCCCGAGGTCACGATCGCCCACGGCAGCGCGCGAGACGACAACTCCTCCGTCAACGCGACCGAACCCCGGCACGCGCGGATCCCGGCGATGTCGGCGGCCTGAACGCGTTCCAGCTCAGCGCCTTCGGCCGCCGAGTCCAGATAGGGCGCCAGCAGTCCGACGGTCTCGCTCGCCCGTCGCCCGGGCAGCAGCGGCTCGACGGTCCCCCACGCCACGTCGTGGTGCACCGCCCACTCGCGCCACACCCGGTCGATGACCGCCGAGGAGTCCACCAGGACCCCGTCCAGGTCGAACAGGACCGCACGGGCCGAAGCCACCGCCTCGACCGCTTGTGTCACCTTCATGTCGTCACTCCTCAGGTTCGCAGTTCGGGAAGCCGCCTGGCGCGGTCGCCGCGCCAGGCCAGCCAGGTCAGGTGCAGCCGTCCTCGGCCGTGGGCGGCGAACTCCGCCGCTTCGCAGTTGCGCCACCGAGGTTCGGCCGCGGCGCGGAACGCCTCCCGGTCGGGCGGCTCCAGCAGGTGCGGCAGCCCCTCGGTGAAGAGGCCGCCGTGGCCGACGACCACCGCGGTGGCGTCGGGCGCGTCCGACACGATGCGGCACAACGCGTTCCGCAACCGCGCGACCGCTTCGACCATGTTCTCGCCCCCGGGGAAGCGGACCTGCTCGCGGCCTTCCCGCCACGCGCCGATCGCGTCGTAGTAGACCCGCCGGTCGTCGGTGCGGCCGGAGCCGTCGAGGACGCCGACGTCGAATTCGCGGAGGTCTTCGAGCACGGTGACGGGCGTGCCGGGCGGCGCCAGCAGCTCGGCGGTGTGCCGGGCGCGGCGCAGCGGCGAGGCCCAGTAGCGGGCCTCCGGACCGACCGCCAACGCCGCCTTGGCTTCCAGGGCCTGCCGGCGTCCACGTGCGGTCAACCGGAAGTCGGCCTTGCGAAACGACAGGATGTGGTGGACGTTGGCCGGGTTCTCACCGTGGCGGACCAGCAGCAGTCGCGTCATGACGCTCCCTCCAGACGATCGGGGGACGTGGCCGGGGCGCTCCCCGGCCACGTCCCGTGCTCACACCAGATGGCGCAGTGCGGCCTCGTGGTCGATGGTTCCGGCGGTCTCCAACTGCCGCACCGCGTCCTCCAGGAAGAGCACGCCGTACAGGTAGTGGCCGGTGGCGAGGTCGATCGGGCTCAGCGCCGCGTCCTCCTCCTCGTCGGTGCGCTTCTTGATGTCCGAGAGGCGGCAGGCCGCCTCGCCGAGCAGGTGGAAGGCGTGCCCGAGGAGGTACCGGCTCTCCCAGCCCGCGTCGTCGCGGGTGAGCTCGCGGAAGGACGGCAGCGTCCGCAGCAGCGGGAGGAGCCCGTGCGCGGCCGCCACGTACCCGGGGTAGTTCCCGCCCCGGATGCCGACCCTCCAGCCGTCCACTGGGGATTCGGTAATGTCGAAGCCCTTGCGCAGGCCCGCGTCCCAGACGGTGAAGCTGAAGAGGATCTTCGAGATGTCGTAGGCCGGGTCCCACGGGCCGAGCGTGCCCCGGGGGTCGATGATGCGGTAGCCGCCGTCGCCCTCGGCCGCCCGCCGCTCGTCGGTGACCAGGATGTTGCGGGTGTTGAGGTCGCCGTGGACGGGATAGAACAGGTGCGCCGGGTCGACGCGCGCCGTCAGCGCCGGGTTGTCGATGATGTTCTGCGCCAACCGCAGCGGGTTACGGCAGGTCACGCCGTTGACGACGATGTGCTCGGCGTCGGTGAGCTCGTCGGGCAGGTACTGCTGGAGCAGCCAGAAGCGCCGCGCGAGCCGGTCGCCGTGGACCTCGGCGATGTTCCCCGGAGCGGTCGCCGTGCGTTCGCGCAGGTAGCCGGTCCCGATGAGGTCGCCGAGGATGGTCCGCAGCTCGGGCTCGTAGTGCAGGCCCAGGTCCTCGCCTCGGCGCAGCGGTTCGGCGATGTCGCGGTTGGGGTAGAACGGCATCGTGTACGCCGCCCACTGGTCGCCGTAGTATTCATTGGACAGTCCGGTGTAGACGTCGGTTAGTTCGGGCACGTCGCGGCGCACCTTCTCGATCTGACGGATCTTGACGCGGAACGACTCCAGGTCGTGGCCGTCCACCGCGCCGGGCAGGTCGACCAGGAGTTTGACCACCTGGTCGGTGCCGTCCACCGTTTTCACCCGGACCAGGCGGGCCGGGGAGCCGCCTTCGGTCAGCTCCTCGGTGGCCGCGACGTCCATCCGTCCGATCAGGTCGGCCAGGACGGACTCCTCGACCGCTTCGATCTCGGTGGCGTCCAAGGGGAGGACGGGGGTCTCCTGCTGTGTGCTCATGCCGGTTTCCTTTCGGGTCGTGTCGGCCGGTCAGGCGGCGACGGTCTGCTTCGCGGCGGCGGCGCCGCGGGCGGCGGGGAGCGCCATGAGGTAGTGCTCGATCGAGGCCGCCACCGCCTCGCGCAGCCGCCCGTCCAAGTCGATGCCGCGCTGGGCGGCCCGGCTGCGCGCGGCTTCCTTGATGTCGCGGAACAGGTCGGTGGCGAACACGTAGTGGCCCGAGATGAGCGCCCGCTCGGTGTCGCCGGCCTGCGTGCCCGGACGCATCCACTTCTCCCACGACCGGCTGTCGTAGGAGGCGGCCAGGAAGCGCTCCAGCTGCACGTTGAGCCCCAGCTCCCGCAGCAGGCCCGCCAGCGCCCGGCTCTCCACGACGCCGAACTCGGGTGCGACGTTCAGCGCGTCGATCCCGGCGCGGTCGAGGTGGGCGAGCTGCTCGCGCGACAGGTAGTCGCAGTTGTGGGCCTTGAGCGCCGCGCCGTGGCGGCGGGTGATCGCGGCGAGTTCGCGGACCGTGGAGGAGACCGCGAACGGTGCGATGGTCAGGGCGCCGACGTTCTCGGTCTCCATGACCTTGGTGCCGGTCTGCGCCACGATGAACGTCGGGGCGGGCAGTCCGGCGTCGCGCAGCCGCCCGAGCGCGGTGCCGACCTGCTCCTCGAATTCGGCCGGGTCGTTGGTGTCGCTGCCCTGGTCCTCGAAGCCGATCTCGAACATCGGCTCGGCGCCGTGGACTCCCGCGAATTCGACGGCGCAGGCGTACAGCTCGACGGCGCGGTCGATCGCGGCCTCCAGCGGTGCGACGCCCGTCAGGTCGACGGAGGTGTCGATGTGGAGCAGGTCGAAGCCCTGCCGGATGTCCTCCTCATAGGACCGGGTCGCGGACTTCATCGCCTCGCTCAGGCTGTAGCGCTGCTGCTTCTCGCGGGGGTTCTGGTACGGGCCGCCGTGGTCGCGGCAGAGCAGGACGAGGCCTTGGGGGTCGTGGCGGCGGAGGTACTCGACGAAGGTCTCGGTGCTCCAGCCTTCGACGTAGCCGCCGCCTTGGGCCTGGGCCTCGATTTGGCGGCGGCTCGGGATGAGCATCAGGGGCCTGCCGTGGCGGTGGGCCACCTCGATCGCGGCGTCGACCGCGTTCTTCGACATGGGTCCCACGCCGAGGCGGGAGGGAACGTTGATGTGTGCGGGGTTGCGGGAGTCGTGCATGGCACCGTCCTTTGTTGAATGCTGCTTCGAGTGCTTCTTGAATCGGTTCTTCCGGTAGCGGTTCAGGAACGCTCAGTGGGCATGGTCGGCACGACGGTGTGCCCTGCGCGGTCGTGCGCAGGTATGGGTGAATCCGGGTTCGGTTGGGGCTCAGCGGTTGCGGCAGGCCCAGGCGATGCCCTGGCGGACGAGCCGGGTCGCGTCGGATCCTTGGAGGTCCTTGGGGTAGTGGCCGACCGAGCAGTAGAAGACCCGGCCCTCGCCCCAGTTGCGGGTCCAGGCGACGGGCATCCGGTGGCCGTCGATCCAGGGCAGGTGCTCACCGCTGAACACCGTCTCGGCCAGCACGTGGTTGGTGGGGTCCACGTGCATGTAGTACTGCTCGGACGCGACGTCGAAGTCCGAGACTCCGGCGGTGACCTGGTGGTCGGGGTCGGTGATGTGGACCTTGTAGGGGACCTTGACGCCCTCGCCTCCGGGGTGGGAGACGCAGTTGCCCCCGATGAGGTGGTTGTAGCGGAGGCTGGCGCGGAACGAGGCGCCCATGCCGTGCCATCCGGCGACGCCGGTGCCGTGTTCGACGGCGTGCAGGAGGCTGTCCTCCTGGCGGGTGGTCAGGTTCTCGGTGGTGTGCGCCTGGGTCCAGCCGATGACGATCAGGTCGTACCCGGTGAGGTCCTGTTCGAGCCGGTACGGGTCGTTGACGGTGTCCACCTTGATGCCCAGGTCGCGCATTTCGGCGAGGGCCCAGTCGGCGACGTCGTAGGGGCGGTGCCCTGGCCAGCCGCCGTACAGGAAGAGTGCGCTCTGCTCCATTGAGGATCCTTAGGGGTCGGACCGAGGGTGGGGTCGGCCGGGGTGGGGATCGGCTGCGGCGGTGCGGCGATCCGGGGTCGGGAGGGTTCAGCCGAGGTTGCGGTAGACCGCGACGACGGGGTCTTCCGCGAGGAAGTAGCCCGGGGTGTAGTAGCTGATCGTGGCGAAGTCGAGGCGGCCGTCGCCGTTGAAGTCGGCCACCGCGATGCGGGCGGCGGAATCCGCCGACACCCGCCGCTTGGTCCACAGGCCGGCTTTCGCGTCGACGGCCTTGTAGCAGAAGACGCCCTGCCAGGGCATCGGACCGCGCAGGGCGACGAGGAACTCGTCCTCGCCGTCACCGTCGAAGTCGGCGGCGACCACATGGTGCCCGGGGCCTTCGCCCATTTCATTGGGGTCGCCGTAGACGTCGAGGACCGTTCGCTCCCATTGACTCTGGTCGCCGGGGTCGACGTACACGGCCACCGTGTTGCCGTGGAAGGGTTCGAGGGTGGCCGCGAAGCGGAGGCCTTGGGAGGCGAGCGTTCCGACGGCGACGCTGCTGCTGCCGGCCCATCCTGTCCGGTCGCGCTGGCTCTGCTCCCCCGCGCCGACCGGGCGCGCGGCCCAGGTGCGGCTGGTGTCGTCCCACCCGTAGGCGCTCAGGCCTTCGCGGCTGGCGACGAGCAGCCGTTCCCGCCCTTGCGGGTCGGTGCCGAAGGGCGTGTAGTCGTGGAGGACGCCGAAGGAGTCGGCGTCGACCGCCGCGACCGTCCACTCGGGATCGGAGAGAAGTTCGGCCGGCGGTTCGTAGACGGTGATGTCGGCGGGCTGCTCCATCCCGGCCCGTCCGCCGGCGCTTCCCACGACCGGCAGCGCGAGCAGTTGCAGCCCTTGGGGTCGCGTGAAATGGCCGAATCGCAGCCGGTGCGCCGACACCAGTTTGCCGACGCGGCGGCGCTCCCAGGGCTCGCCGTCGAGCGTCCCGGGGTTGCGGAGCCAGGAGATCGTCCCGTCATCGGGCTTGTGCGCGTACATGCTCTCGCCGTACTCGTGGCACACGACCAGGTCGGGCAGTCCGTTCCCGGTGAGGTCGGCCGCGTCGAACGCGACGGGCTGCCGCAGGTCGGCGATGGTGTGCGCCCGCCAACCGGGGTTGGCGTACCAGCGGACCACTCCTTCGGCCAGCCCGGAGGTCAGCAGTCCCGGACGCCCGCTGCCGTCGAGGTCGACGGCCTGGATCCAGTACCCGTCGGTGAGCCCGTCCGCGACGACCTCCCGCTCGAACTGCGGAATCCGTACCATCCGTCTCACCTCCCAAGATCCATGCATATGCCTAATATGCTTACACCTGAAATATAGGGGAGGCGATCTGCCTGGGCAATGATTTTTTCGTGTGACCTAGGTCTCGCCACATTGGACCACTTGATCATTTTCCCTTGTGGCGCAATGCGACTCATGAGACCCGAAGAACCGACAGGGACACCAGCGCATTCGAATACACAGTGTCCCTCGGTGAATCAGGTTGAAATAGCACAAATGCGGATGCTACTAGCGAATCGACAACCAGAACCGAGTCTGTCGCGAACCTGACTCCGTCACGGCCCGAACGGAGTTCCGGCGCACTCGGGCCGGATCGAGAAATCTCCACTCCGGAAGGCGCATGCGGAGATTCAGGAGGGTCGGGCGAGGTACGCGGTCTTGACGTCGGCGGTGAATCCAGAGGCCTTGTAGTACGCATGGGTGGCCGGATCGCGCGAGCCGGTCAGGAGCATCGCCTTGTAGCAGCCCGCGTCCCATGCGGCCTGGAGTGTGTCCGCCATGATCCGCTTGCCGAGGCCGGTGCCCCGCAGGCGCCGGTCGACCACGACGTTCTCGATGACCGCGTACGGCGAGGCGGACCGGGTCAGGTTCGGGATCACGTTCAGATAGGTCGTGGCGACGATGGCCTCCTCGGATTCCAACACGAAGAGGTGGAGGCCCGGCGAATCCAAGATCGTCTGGAACACCGACACATCAGAGCCGTCCTCCACGACCGGATCCTCGGGTTGCAGCTGGCGGTAAAGCCGCAGGATCTGATCGAGGTCGTCGGGCCCGGCTTCACGAAACAGCGTCACACTCCTAGATTAACGCCATGGACACTCCAGCCGACCTTCCGCAGATTCGCCGGGCCATCGAGTTGAGCCGAGCACAGGACGACCGCACGGTAGTCACGGCGGCCGCCCGATCGCATTTCAGGCGAGGCTGCCCGCCTGGACCTGCCACTCACCGCCCCACCGCTAGCCGAACGACATCGAGGCCTAGAAATCGACGTCGATGTAGCGGGGGCGGTAGTTGTTCACCTCTTCGTAGAGGTCGTCCGGGTTGAAGCTGTTCACGTTGTAGGTGATCAGGAGGCTGTCGCGGTCGCCCAGGTTCGGGTGGGCCTTCGCGTTGTAGGTGAAGACGTTCCCGCCGGTCTCCGGCGTTTCGTACAGGAGGGTCTTGTCCGTGTACGGGCCCTCGATGTCGCTGCTCTGGTACATCACGATCTTGGCGCTCAGCGCCTCGGTGGCGTCGCCGGTGACCAGGACGAACTTGCCCTGAAAGCGCGAGACGCTGAACTCGTTCGAGACGCCTTCCAGGATGCGGGTCGAGGCGTTCGGGTCGTCCTGCCATTCGCCGTCGGCGAGGTACTGCCAGTCCGCGGCGGTGAGGGACCCGGTGGGCACCCGGGCGAGGTGGGCGTACTTCTGGGCCTGGAGGTCTTCCACGCCGAAGACGTAGGTGTAGCCGTCGGACGGGTCCTCGTAGATCGCCGAGCCCCAGTTCACCGTGGACTCGGGCAGTTCGGTGATCGACGTGAGGCTCATGTCGCCGGTGTCGAAGGTCGCCACGGCGTTGCCCGCGAACTTGAAGTCGAAGACGCCGCTGCCGGTCTTCTCGAACTCGAGCAGCATCACTTGGAGCGCATCGCCTTCGACCGTGCCGTCGCCGAACCAGTACCAGCGCTGAGTCTCGTCGGCTCCCGCCACTTTCGCGAGCGATTCGGGGGCGCTTTCGGTTCCTCCGCTATAGGTGGTGAGCGTGCCGTCGTCGTCCACGATGATCGAGTTGTGGGTGAACGGCGAGTCCAGCGGCCTCCCGTGGTTCTCGTCCACCTCGCCGAAGAACGTGTCCGAGTAGAGCCACGCCGTCGTGCCGTCGGGCAGGTCGACGCTGTACGCCGAGTCGGCGCCCGTCCAGCCTCCGGCCGTGTCGCCGTAGGTGCCGAAGCGCTCGGTGAGCTCCTGGTTCACGGCGGCTGAGATTTGCGGTTCGCAGGCGGGAGTCGCTTGGGCGGCGGCGGGAATGGCGGCTACCGCCAGTCCTGATACCAGTGCTGCGGCTCGGGTGAGGGTTCTGGTCATGGTCTGCTCCTTTGCAGATTCGGGGGGGTTATGCGGCGTCCGCGACGGTGCCGTCCGCGTGCACGTCGACCAGGCGGTCGCCGATGCGCAGGCCGCGCAGTACCGCGTCGGGGTCGATGTCGGCGATGCATCCTCGTGCGGTGTCGAGGTGGTCGGAGCCGACCTTGGGGTCGATGCCGAAGAACGACTCGATCACCAGGGCCACATAGGCTCCGGCCGAGGAGCAGGCCCAGTCGATGATGTACGGGAGCTGCGGCGGCGCCTTGCGCGCGCCGCCGTTCACCGTGGGCATGGCCTCCTCGGTGAAGTGCGCCTGCGCGGGAGGCCCCTGGTTGGCCGAGCGGGCCAGGCCCGGGAGCCAGTCGATGGCGACCGACGGCGCGCCGAGCGCCACGAGGGCGCGCGCCGCGTCGGCGGGCCAGGCCGGGTAGGCGCCGTTCCACTGGTGGTCGGGGCGGACGCTGAAGCTCGCATCAGGATCCATTGGGGACAGTGAGCGCATCCAGACTTCGGTTTGCAGCTCTCGCTGATAGAACTGGACCATCTCGCGGCGCACCTGCTCATGGAGGTCGTCGGCGATCGTGGTGCCGACGACGGCGAAGTCGTAGGTGTGGCGCACCGGAACGAGGGTGCCGTCCGGCTGCCGGGCGGCGAAGTGGCCGCTGCCGGGCAGGTAGAGGTCCACTACGGACTTGACGAGTGCGTCGGCCTCGGCGGTGAGGGTCGCTGCCCCGTCCGTGTCGCCTTGGGCGGCAAGTATTTCGGCGACCGTGCGCAGGTTCCACACGTTCGCCGCGTTGAGGCTGGCGACCTCGTGCGTATAGGAGCTCACGCACTCCAGGAGATTGTCGATCTCGCCGTAGTCGGCGAGCGGGGACGAGCCGCGCAGGTCCTGCCAGGCCAGCGCCCACTCGCGCAGGTGGGTGCGGACGGTGCGCCCGTCGAGCGTCTGGTCCAGGAGATCCGTGTCGCCGGTGAATCGGACGTAGTCGTGTACGAGCCTCGTCATCGCGTAGTCGTTGACCGAATACCAGCGGCCGACGGGCCCGCCCGTGAGGGAGGAGGTGCCGAAGTGCGTGTGGATGTCGGAGGCGATCCAGTGCCGCAGTTGGCGTTGCATCACGTCGGGGTCGAGGAGTGCGTGGGTGAGGGAGGAGAGGCTGTAGTCCCAGATGAAGGTGGTGGTGGCCCAGTAGTTGGGCATCAGGGTGTCGTAGCTGCGGCCGAGTACGTTGCCCGCGAAGTCGCGCCGGAACCAGATCGTCCCGAGCACGCCCCACCAGTAGAGCCGCCTGAGCGGTTCGGAGGTGGTCTCCAATGTGGGCAGATGTCCGGAGAACTCGGTGTTTCCGGGTTGGAAGGCCGCTGCGAGTTGCTTGTCCCAGAACGTCTCTGCGGATCGGATCGCCGCGGGGAGGTTCGCTCTCAGGCGGTCGAAGGTGGCGTTGGCGTCGGCTTCGGTGGCGCCTACGGCGTGCACGTAGCCGAACCTGGCGGTGGCTCCCGGGGCGATGTCGAGGTGCACCGTCAGCTCGCCGCCCCGTTCGATGCCGCCGATGCCCGCCTCGTGCTCCCCCGCGGTCGGTGCGATGCCCGAGAGTCGCACTGCGGCTTCGACGTCGACGCCTTGGACGCTCCAGGCCGTGCCCGCCTCGTTCGCGAAGACCAGGCGCGAGGGTCCGAGGGCGGCGCGGTTGCGCTCCTCGGGGGAAACCGCGTCGAGCCAGGCTTCCTGGGAGCGGGTTGCGCCTGCGGTGAGCGACAAGGTGATCGGGACGGTGCGGGGCGCGTCGCCGCGGTTCGTGGCGTTGACCTCGATGGCTATCGCGGTTTCGCCTGGGGCGCATACGGTTGTGGTGGTGAGGTGGAGGCCCGGCAGTGTCACGCTGCGGCGGACGCGGTCGGGGCGCCATTCGTGGGTGATCGGCGCGCCGTAGGACTCCAGGAGTCGTCCGTCCACGAAGCACGCCGCCGTTCGGGTGAGGCCTTGCGACACCGGCGGGAACGTCACGACGCTGATGGCGGTGAGGTCGTGCTCGATCCTGGCGGTGCCGAGGAGGTTCGTGAGGCCGCTCGGCGCGATCATGTCGTCGTAGTGGTGCGTGACCGCGTCGGCGGCGAGGTCGTCGACGGTGGGTACGGCTCGCAAGGGAACAGTGCGCATCAAGGCTCCTAGTACTGCCCGAGGGCGAGGCCGCGGGCGAAGAACTTCTGCGTGAAGAGGAAGAGGACGACCGTGGGCAGCGAGACGAGCAGGCCCCCGGCGAGCACGGTCGACATCTGCGCGCCGCCGTAGGTGCTCTGCATCCCGGCGAGGCTGGTCACGATGGGCCGCACCGCGTCGGACTGGCTCAGGACGAGGCCCAGCAGGAAGTCGTTCCAGATGAACGTGGCCTGGAGGATGAAGATCGCCACGAGGGCGCTCGAGGCCATCGGCAGGTACACGCGGAGGAAGATCCGCCAGGTGGAGGCGCCGTCGATCACGGCCGCCTCGAAGACGTTGTGCGCGATGCCGCTGAAGAAGTTCCGCATCACGAACGCCGAGAACGGGATCGAGATCGCCGTGTACACCGCGACCATGCCGACCCGGGTGTCGAACAGGCCCGTGCGGGAGTACGCGTCGAACATGGGCAGCAGGATCATCTGGAGCGGGAAGACGGTGCCGCCGAAGATGGCGACGAACCACGCGAACCCGTGCTTGAGCCGCAGCGCCACGATCGCGAACCCGGCGGCCGCGCCGACGAGGACCGCGATCGCCGGGGCGACGACCGCGTAGAGCAGGGTGCTCGCGGCGCTCTCGGCGAGCCCGGAGAGCCGCATGGCCTCGGCGAAGTTGGCGAACAGCGCGAAGTCGGTGGGCAGCCACGACTCCTTGGTGGTGAAGCCCTCCGGCGTCTTCGCGGCGTTGACGAGCAGCAGGTACACCGGGAGCAGCCAGATCAGGCCGAGGACGGCCAGGACGGCGGTGCGGATGACTCGTGACATGTGTCAGACCCCGTGCTTGCTGGAGAGCTGCTGGCGCAGGTAGAGGACGGAGGCCGCGAGCGTGACGATCGTGAGGAACACGGCGATCGCCGAGCCGAGGCCGTAGTCGCTGTTCACGAAGGTCTCCTTGTACATCGTGAGGGCGAGCGTCTCGGAGTCGCGTCCCGGCCCGCCTTTGGTCATGCCCTGCACGATGTCGAAGGTCTTGAGGCTCGCGACGATCGAGAGGCCAACGACGACCGCGGTGAGCGGGCGGAGCATGGGCCACAGGATGGCGGTGAACAGGCGCAGCCCGTTGGCGCCGTCCATCCGCGCCGCTTCGAGCGGCTCCTTCGGGATCGACTGGAGGCCGATCGTGAAGAGCAGGGCGTTCACGCCGACGCCCTGCCACGCGGTCGCGAGGATCATCACGACCGTGTTGAGCGGGGCGTCCACGAGCCAGCGCGGCGTGTCACTGACGCCGAAGGCGGCGAGCGCCTGGTCGAGGGCGCCGTCGCTGCCGAGGATGAACGACCAGATGACGCCGACGCCGATCCCCGAGAGCGCGTACGGGATGAGGAACGGCAGGCGCAACCAGATGCCGCCCTTGAGGTTCCAGGTGAGCAGCGCGACGCCGAGGCCGATGCCGACGGGGACGAGGAGGGTCCCGCCGACCCACAGCAGCGTGTTGAGCACCGACCCGAGGAAGGCGGGGTCGTCGAACATCTCGACGTAGTTCGCGAGGCCGATCCACTCGGGGTCGCCCAGGCCGTTGTACTCGGTGAGACTGATAGCAGTGGTCCACAGCAGCGGCAGGTAGAGCAGGACGGCCACGGCGAGCACGCCGGGTGCGATGAACCCCATGGCCGACCAGCGGTACGGGTCCCTAGTGGACGTAGGGGTCTTGGCGGTGGTCATGCGTCGCTATTCCTGCTCTGCCCAGTAGTCGTCGGCCTCGGCCTGGATGGTCTCCAGGTACGGGAGCGGGTCGCCCGGGTTGGCGATGAACGCGCCGAACTGCTCCAGCGCGACGGTGAGGATCGGTGTGGGGGTGGCCTCGTAGTAGCGGTCGTAGCGCTCGTACCCGTCGCCGGCGACCGTGGTGCCGAGGTCTTCGAGCATCGGGTCGGCGACGGTGGCCTGCGGGTTGAACGCGACGTCGCCGCGGGCGGCGCTCCACGCGGTCTGCGCGTCCGGCGACATCCACCACTCCGAATAGGACAGTCCGAGGGTCTTCTGGGTGGAGTTCTCGGCAACGCAGAGCGGCCCGGACTCGACCGCGACGGGGGTCTTGGCGAGGTCGGGGTTCACCGCGGGGATCACGAACATGTCGTAGTCCTCGCCCGAGACCATGCCGGCGCCGTCGAGCGAGCCGTTGAAGAACGAGCCGAAGTTGATCATCGCGAAGTCGCCCTGGCTGAGGCCGACGGCGGGGTCGACGGTGCTGCCCGGGTCGCTGAACCAGCCCGCTTCCTGCTGATCGCGCCAGGTCTCCATGATCGCGACGATGCGCGGGTCGGTGTACTTCACCTCGCCGGTGGCGAGTCCGTTGTAGAGCTCGGGGTCGGTGCCCGCGACGAGCTGCTGGAACCAGGGGAAGGTGAACAGCGTGCTGGTCTGGTAGTACGGGGTGATCCCGGCGTCCGACAGCTGCCCGGCGATCGCGTCGAGCTCGGCCCAGGTGGTCGGCTCCTGGAGGCCCTGCTCGGTGAAGATGTCCTTGTTGTAGTACATGACCCAGTAGGCGATGTTCATCGGGACGCAGTACTGCTTGCCGTCGTACGTGTAGGCGTCGCGCATGTCCTCGGCGATCCAGCCTTCGTCGACCGCGTTCGTCCAGATGTCGGTGGTCTCGGCGACCAGGCCCTCGTCGACGAGTTCGCCCAGCGAGGGGCCGGTCTGCCAGGTGAACAGGCCCGGGCTCTTGTCGGTGCGGAAGGACTGCTTGATGAACGCATCGTACTGGGCGGCGTCGGAGTAGCCGGTGGTGTTGAGGCTGATGTCGGCGTCGGACTCGCTCTGGGCGTTCAGCTCGTCGAAGTCGGGCTCCCAGGCGGCCTTGTTCGTGTAGAAGTCGAGCGTGCCCGTGGTCGCGCCGTCGTCGTCCCCGCCACCGCCGCACGAGGCGAGCAGCAGACCGGCGGCCGCCGCGGCGGAGATGACGAGGGGGATCTTCCGTGATCGCATTGCGAACTCCTTTGTTCTTGTCTTCCAAGGGGTAAAGAGGCGAGCTGGGGGTCAGGCCGCGCCGATGCGGGTGCCGCGGACCGAGGCTTTGACGGTGGCGAAGCGTTCGCTGCGGGAGCGGCCTGTGCGCCTGATGACGTAGGGGCCCACGGCGGCCGGGACGATGAACGTCTCGGCGTAGTGGATCGGGTAGGGCGCGAAGGCGCCGGTGGGGCTGGCGATCTCGACCTCGTCGCCCTCAACGAGGTTGAGCACGTTGACGGTGCCTTCGGTGTCGTGCGCGGCCTGCTCGGCGAACCAGTGGCGGCGCACCTCGATGTACTCGAGCTCGTGCAGGCCGGTGCGCTCCTCGACGTTGCCTTTCTCAACAGCGCTATCGCCGTCCTCGCTGAGGACTTCGACCTGGCCGACGAGGTTCGCCTCCGTCCAGGCCCGGTCGCGGTCCCACACGAGGTTCCGCTCGCCGTGGTCGAGGTGCACGGGCCGGGGGACGCCGTCGAGGCCGAGGCGGCCCCAGTCCCAGAGCTTGAACGTGAAGATGTACGGGGTCGCCGAGATCTCCAGGACCATCGAGTTCGCGCCGGAACTGTGGACGGTCCCGGCCGGGATCAGGAAGTGGTCGTGCTTCTTCGCGGGGAACGCGTTCACGTGGCGCTCGGTCTCGAAGGGCCGCTCGCCGCTCGCGGCGGCCCTGAGGTCCGCCATCATCGCGTCCTTGTCGACGCCGTCCTTGAACCCCAGGTAGACCACGGCGTCCTCGCCCGCGTCGAGCATGTAGTACGACTCGTCCTGCGTGTAGTGCATCCCGAAGGTCCGCTGGATGTAGTCGGTCAGCGGGTGCACCTGGAGGGAGAGGTTGCCGCCCTCCATCGTGTCGAGGAAGTCGAACCGGATCGGGAACTCGGCGCCGAACCGGGCGTAGGTCCGCTCCCCCAGGAGTTCCTTGGGCCGCATGAGGACCAGGTTCAGAGATGGGATCTCCACGATCGCACCCTCGGCGTCCTCGAGGAGCAGCGAGTTCTCCTCGGGCACGCAGTCGAAGCACCACGCGTAGTTCGGCTGCTCGGGCGGGAGGTCGAGCGTGCGCTTCATCCACTGTCCACCCCAGACACCGGGGTCGAAGAACGGGACCACGCGAAGCGGGGCCTGCGCGGCGTGCTCGAGGCCCGTCCGGAACGCGTCCCCGGTGATCATCCCGGCCGGGCGCGGCGTCGGCTCCGCGTGCCCGATCGCGTTGGCGTCCAACACGAAGTCGAGCCGGTCGAACAGGGTCCGCTTGTGGCGGTCGGCTACGCGCCACTCCACGAAGAACCCGCGCTTGTACTTGCGCAGCCGGTCCTCGTCCGGGTTCTCGGCCCGCCAGTTCGTCGCCCCCAGGCGCTGGCGCAGCTGGAGCTCCCAGCGCGCCATGTCCGCGAGCACGAGCGCGTACGGGGTCGAGAGCCGTTGGGCGACAAGGTCGGCGCCCCAACCGAGGAGCACCGTGGGCCGGTGGTCCGAGGCGAGGTCGGCGGCGACCGCGTCGAGGCGGCCCGCGTCGTAGAAGGCGTCGAGGGCGGCGTGCGAGAGCACCCCGAACACGCGGTCGTCGGTGAGGTTCTCGGCCATGAAGGCGTCGAGTTCGGCAGTGGGGCGCGCGGCGGCCTCCTCGACGTCCACGATCCGCCACTCGGGCAGCGCGTCGGCGATCATCTTGGCGATGAGCGGCAGGTCCGCGCCGGGGTACGCGTCGACGGCGAGCACCGGCGCGCGCCCGTCCGCCCTGCCGGAGGCCACTGCGGCAGCCTGCACCCAGGCGTTCGCGCCGGTGAGCACGCGGGCGTCGGCCGGAAGCGGCACGGTCGGCCGCTTCTCATAACGTCCGGTGTGGACAGTGGACGGGCTGGCGGTGGACACTGGCGCTCCTTCAGGAATCGTTCTGGGCGGCGAGGACGGAGAGTCCGCGCAGCACCGAGAGGTCGGGACGGTCGGGGATGACGAACGCGGGCCGGTGCGAGCTCGTCCAGAGGTGCTGCTCGACGTAGGCCTCGATCGGCGCGGCGACGGCGCCGCCCGCGCGCATGATGCCGCCCGAGAGGATGACGACCTCGGGGTCGTAGGCGTGGCACAGCGACACCGCCGTGGCGCCCCAGGCCCGGATCGCGCGGAAGAGGAGCGCGGCGGCCGCGCCGTCGCCCGCGTGGGCGGCGGCGATCATCTCGCGGACGTCAGTGACCGCGTCCCCGCGGGTCGCCAGGTCGCGCCGCAGGGCCCAGGCCCCGGCGATGGACTCGGCGCAGCCCACGTTCCCGCAGTTGCACAGGGCCGCATCGAGGTCCACGGTGAGGTGGCCGCCGAGGATGCCCGCGTGATCGTGCGCGCCGCGCAGGAGAGTGCCGTCCATGACTGCGGCCGTGCCGATCCCGGTGCCGAGTGTCATCAGCACCGCGTCGCGCGCACCGGCCGCCGAGCCCGTGACGGTCTCGCCGACGAGCGCCGCCCGCGCGTCGTTCTCGATCACGGCCGGGAGCCCGAAGGCGTCCTTCGCCCAGGCGATGAGGTCGAGACCGGCGAGGCGGGGGTGCTTGTCGTGGGCCTTGACGAGGCGACCGGCGGCGCGGTCGACCACGCCGGGAACCGCGATGCCCGCCGAGCGCGGCGAAGCGTCGGCGATCAAGGCGGCCACGGCGGCCTCCACGCGTTCGAGATCGCCCGCACCTGCGGGGACGTGGGCCAGGCGGACGGGAGTGCCCCGGTCGAGGATGCCGAGTTTGATCTCGGATCCGCCGAAGTCGATGCAGAGCTCCATCGCCCGTCTCCCTCCCCGTCCGCGGCCTGAGCAGTCCCAGGTTCGATGACAATGATCTTGCGATTGGTAACGTTACCAACGATGGGCCGCGCTGGCAACCCCGCCACTGCGGGAGTTCACGGGTGCTTGATCGTGACGGGGAGTTCGATGGTCCGGGGCGCTTCGTCGCCGTCGCCGACGAGCCGCGCGAACAGGAGCGTCGCCGCCTCCCGGCCGAGCAGCCGGGCGTCGTGGTCGATGACCGTGACCGGCACCGGCATCAGCTCGGAGAGCTCGAAGTCGTCGAAGCTCACGATCGCCGGGCGCGGCCCGGGGAGGCCGTCGCGGATGCGCCGCCCGATCTCGCGCAGTGCGCCGATCGTGTTGCGGTTGTTGGCACTGAAGATCGCCGTCGGGGGCTCGGCGAGGTCGAGCATCGCCCGCGCGGCCCGGCTCGCCGCGTCCACGTCCTGCTGGTCGCGCGCGACGATCACCGGGTCGATCGGCGCGCCGCGCTCGGTCATCGCCCGCTCGAAACCGCGGAACCGGCGCTCGCCGGTGAACACGGAGCTGCGGTTCCCGAGGAACCCGATGCGGGTGTGCCCGGCCTCCAGCAGCGAGATCGTGCCGCGGTAGGAGCCGCCGACGTCGTCGAGCAGCACCGTGTCGACGTCCAGGCCCGGCACGCGCCGCGAGGCGAGCACGAGCGGGACGTGGCCCAGCCGCTCGGGCCGCAGGTGCGCCGCATCGCCGCTCGTGGGCACCAGGATCAACCCGTCGACCTGGCGTCCGATGAAATCGCTGATCAGCTGGCGCTCGCGCGCGTCGTCCTCGCCCGTGTTGCCGAGGATGATGCGCCGCCCGTGCTCGGCGGCGACCTCCTCGACCCCGAGCGCGAAGTTGCCGTAATAGGGGTTGGCGAGGTTCGTGATCGCCACGCCGACGAGCCCGCTGGGCTGGCCGGGACGCAGGCTGCGCGCGTTCTCGTTGCGGTAGTAGCCGAGCTCGCGCACGGCCGCCATCACCCGCTCCTGGAGGTCCGGGCGCACGTTCCTGCCGCCGGCGAGCGTGCGGGAGACGGTCATCGGGCTCACGCCCGCGCGGGTCGCGACCTCCTTGACCGTCGGCTGGCGCGCCCCTCGGGTTGTCGACATGCCCGCCCTCCTCCCTGTGAGGCGCCAATCCTATGCGCCCGAACGAGTCGACGCTGGTCAGCCTCGGCGGAAACCGGCCGCCCGGGTGCGGGCGGCCGGTTTCCTCTTGCAGGTGGAACTGCTAACGGCCGGAGAACTCCTGGGCCAGCGGCAGATACTCGGTGGCCTGGCCGCCGCCCGCCTCACTGGTGGGGGTCCACAGGCACGGCAGCTCGGACTGGCACTCCGGGCCCCACAGCAGCGCGACCGCGGCCCCGCCGTCGCGCATGCCCTCGATGGCGGCCCGCATCAGGGGCACGGTGCTCGCCTCGCTCGCGGCCGACGCGGGGGCGTAGAACTCCGACCACCACACCGGCAGGTCGGTGCGCGCGGTGATCCACTCGGTGATGGCCTGGAACTTCTGGCGGGTCTGCGCGACCGTCGGGTAGTAGCCGTCGTTCGTGGACGACCAGGTGTCGACGGTGAAGAACTGGGCGCCGTCGGCGTTCGCCAGCCAGTACTCCATCGCGTCCAGATCGCGCTGATCGACAGTGCCCCAAGATCCTTCGAGGTCGGAGCAGTCGTGCGTGCAGTCGGCGTAGGTGTTCAGCGAGACGTACGGGCCGCCGAGCTGAGCGTCCGGGCGCACCTCCTTGACCGCCTCGTACACCAGGTTGTACAGCTCGGTGAAACCCTCGTAGTCCCACCGGTTCTCGCCGATGTTCCAGAAGCCCTTGAACTCGTTCCACACCTGGAAGTACTCGACCTGCGGGTACCGCGCCGCGGCCTCGGCGGCCAGTTGCGCGTACTCGTCGTAGTACTGCGGCAGGGGCGCCTCGTACGCCTTCGGCCAGTCCACGCCGCCGGCCGTCATCCACCCCGGCGCGCAGCACAGGGTGATGACCGGGGTGCCGTCGGTGTCCTCGATGAGCTGCATTCGCTCGTCCAGGCTGCCCCATTCGCGCTCGTCGGAGTTCGGGTCCGGCCACGGGTTCTCCGCGCCGAAGCCCATCAGGTGCTGGTTCTGGTACGGGCCGACGCCGGAGAGGATCCCCCAGGCGTCCGCCACGGCCTCCTCGTCGCCCCACCAGTCGGCGCTGTAGCGCTCGTGCGTGACGCCGAGTTGGAATGCGGCCGCGGCCTCGGGCTCGTCGGTCATACCGTCCGCGAACGCCGGGACGCTCACCGAGGCGACCGCGATCATCCCGCCGGCGGCCAGCGCCGTTGCGGCCTTGCGCACTGTCCGGATCGACCTGTTGACTCTTCGTTGAGGCATGAATCTCCTTATGACATAAGGGATGTGGTCGCCTTGATGCTAGGGCTTCGGGCACGGGAGGACAAGCGCCGCGAGACGGTTTATTCGACAGAGGACGATCGAGCGGGCGTCCTCCATGGTGGAGGAAGACCCTGGTGGTGCGGGTGGTGCATGAGGCCGAAGGCGGTGCGATGGGACTGCTGTGACGGGGTATTTCGCGAGTCCCGCTTGCGTGCGGCGCGGGGTTCGTGGCAGGGTTGGCAACCGATGAACATCGATAAAGCTGAAGTGATCGTCACGAGTCCGGACCGGAACTTCGTGACGCTGAAACTGACCACGGACGACGGGCTCACGGGCTTGGGCGATGCGACGTTGAACGGGCGCGAGATGGCCGTGGTCGCCTATCTGAGCGAGCACGTGGTCCCCCTGCTCCTGGGTCGGGACGCGCACCGCATCGAGGACACCTGGCAGTTCCTCTACCGCTCCGCCTACTGGCGCCGCGGACCCGTCACCATGGCCGCGATCGCGGCAGTGGACATGGCCCTGTGGGACATCAAAGGCAAAGCCGCCGGGATGCCGGTCTACCAACTCCTCGGCGGCGCCTCCCGTAATGGCCTCCTCGCCTACGGCCACGCCTCAGGCAAGACCAACGAGGAACTCTTCGACTCCATTCGCTCGCATCAGGAGCAGGGGTATAGGGCGATCCGCGTCCAGACCGGCGTCCCGGGCCTCAAATCCATCTACGGGATCGCCTCCAACGCCACCTACGAAGCGAATGAGGGCGTCCGGTACGACCACGAACCCGCCCAGCGCGGTGCGCTCCCGGCCGAGGAGGACTGGGACACCCGCTCCTACCTCCGCCACATCCCCACCGTCTTCGAAGCCGTCCGGGCCGAGTTCGGCCCCGAACTCCCGCTCCTGCACGACGCCCACCACCGCCTCACCCCGATCCAAGCCGCGCAACTGGGCAAGTCGTTGGAACCGTACGACCTGTTCTGGCTCGAAGACGTCACCCCCGCCGAAAACCAGGAAGCACTCCGCCTGGTCCGCCAGCACACCACGACGCCGCTGGCGATCGGCGAAATCTTCAACACCGTCTGGGACTACCAGCAGATCATCCGCGAGCAGCTCATCGACTACGTGCGTTCCGCGGTGACTCACACCGGCGGGATCTCGCATTTGAAGAAGGTCCTCGACTACGCGGCGCAGTACCAGATCAAGTCGGGGATGCACGGGCCCACGGACATCTCGCCCGTGGGCATGGCCGCCGCGATGCACCTGGGCCTGGCGATCCACAACTTCGGCATCCAGGAGTACATGCAACACGGCACCAAAACCAACCAAGTCTTCCAGCAGTCCTTCACCTGGACAGACGGATTCCTCCACCCCGGGAACCAACCCGGCCTCGGCGTCAACCTCGACACCGACCAAGCCGACAAATACCCCTACGTCCAGGCCTACCTGCCGTTCAACAGGCTGGCCGACGGCACCGTCCACGACTGGTGAATCCGTTGCCCCTCCACCGCGTGGTGGAGGGGCAACGGATTACTTGAACGCGGCGACGTTGCGTCCGGCCCATGCGGCGAACGATCCGGCGGGCCTGCCGAGGAGTCGTTCGACGTCGGGACTGACACTCTGCTCCACTTCGGAGGGTTCACCGAGTGCGCCGAGGGTGGCCTCGACGACCGGTTCGGGCAGGAACGTCAGCATCTGCTCCCGCGCCTGGTCGCGGGTCTGCTCGATGAAGCGGACCTCCTCGCCCAGGGCGCTGCCGATCGCAGCGGACTGCTGCCGGGGCGAGATCGCCTCGGGGCCGGTGAGCGTGTAGATCGCGCCGCCGTGGCTCCGCTCGCGCAGAGCCAAGGCGGCGACCTCGGCGATGTCCGCCGGGTCGACGGCCGGGATCGCGGTGTCACCGAACGGCGCGGTCACGGTTCGCTGCCCGCGAACCGATGCGGCCCAACCGAACGCGTTGGACGCGAAGTTGCCGGGCCGCAGCATCGTCCATTCCAGACCCGACTCCTTCACGGCGTCTTCGAGCCGCGAGGGGTGGCGTCCGGTGCCCACACCGTGGGAGGACAGCAGCACGATCCGCTGCACCCCGCCCGCCTTCGCCGCGTCCATGACATCGCTCAAATCGCCCGTGGCCATGAACTCGGCGGAGGTCAGCACGAAGAGCGCTTCGGCCCCGTCCAGGACCGGCTTGAGGCTCTGCGGATCGGTCAGGTCGGCCCGGTGGAACGGGACGCCCTCCGGTGCCGCGCCTTCGGTCCGGGCCACGGCCGTGACCGGTTCGCCCGCTTCGGCGAGGGCCTGCACGAGCGGCCTGCCGACATTGCCCGTTGCCCCTGTTACGACGATCATGCGTGTTTCCTCTTCTTCATCGGTACTGCTTACCGGGCCACGGTACTGTCGTGGGGATAGTAGGTACCTAGAGGAAAGTGAGGCTTTCGTGATCGAGGACACCACCGGGTTGCCGCCCGAAGAGGCCTGCCCGATCTCCCCCGTGGTCAACCTCGTCTTCAGCCGGTGGACCACGCCGATCCTGTGGACGCTCAACGAGTTCGGACGCCAGCGCTTCGTCCAGCTCGAACGCCTCATCACCACGATCTCGCCGAAGGTCCTGACGCAGCGGCTGCGCCAGCTCGAACGCGACGGGCTGGTCTCGCGCACGTACCACCCCGAGGTCCCGCCGCGGGTGGAGTACGAGATCACCGAGCTGGGACGCAGCCTGTCGCCGCTGTTCGCGTCGATCGCCGACTGGTCGGTCAACCTGGACCGGGTCGAGGCGGCCCGGGAGGCCTACGACGCCAAGTGAGCGGGCCGGTACCGCGGATGCGGTACACGAGACGCTCCAGGAGGCCGATTCGGTTTCCGCGCTGGCGCGGCACGATCGAGGAGAGCCCGAACCGCAGGCCGGAACCCCCGGCAGGACGGCGACGGCTCCCACGAGAACACCGCGCCGCTCGGGCGCGGTGACCGCGACATGAGGAGCACGACATGGCCCTGGCCGAGACGACCACGAACCCGACCGACTTCGTCGCCTACGAGTACGAGGCGGTCCGCGTCGACCGCGACCTGGAACCGCTGTACAAGGACGCCTACCGCAACTTCGGCTGGACCGTCGAGGACCGCGAGACCAGTCTGCCCAGCGCGGGGACGGTCACCCTCAAACTCAAGCGGGACCTGCGCGTCAAGAACCGGACCCGTGTCATTGAACTGCAAGGCGAGTGCGAGGACGCGCTGGCGGCGATCGCTCGCATGGAGCGGTCCAAGACGACCGCCGCCACCGGTGCCGCCGTGGGCGTGGGGCTCCTGGGGGCGGCCAACCTCGCCGCCTCGATCTTCGCTCTCAACGAGGACATGCTGTTCGTGTCCGTCGCGATGGGTGTCTTCGGCCTCCTCGGCTGGGCCGCGACCTACTTCGTGCACGGCCGCATCAAGGCGAAGAAGACCGCCCAGCTCACGCCGCTCATCGACGGCGAGTACGCCATCGTGCGCAGCACGAGCGAGCAGGCCGCCCGGCTTCGCGCCTGACCGTCAAGCGTCTACGGCGGCCTTGCGGTCGAAGCCGGTGGCGGCGTTGGCGGTCAGGATGGCCCAGGCGCAGCCCGCCGGGGCGAAGAGCGCGAGACTCGGGCCCACCAAGGGGATCGCGACCGCCGCCCCGGCCGCGAGCAGTGCGACCGTCCAGGCGAACGGGGCCAGCGGGCGGACGACGGCCGCTTGCACGGCGACCGTGAGGACGCGGAGCGGGGGGCCCTCGGCCCCGCCGAGCACGGTGCAGCACACCGCGATCGACGCGAGGCCCAGGAGGAGCGCCGCCGCGGTGACGGCGAGGAACGCGCCGTCGCCCGCGCCGTACAGCGCACTGTCGTAGGCGAGCAGGACCTGCATGAGCGCCAGGCCGGTCCACAGCCACCAGAGGCGGACCGCACCTGCCGCGAAGGCCCGGCGGAAACGGCGCAGCGGGGCGCCCGCGTAGCCCCGTTCGGTGATCATGTCGCGCGTCCCGGCGAGGGCCGCGTACGCGGCGGGCCCGATGGGCAGGGCCGCAAGGGCGCCGAGCCAGATCGATCCGTGCGAGACCGCCGGGCTCGCCGCGTCGACCGCGAGCGCGGGCAGTGCGGCGAGCACGAACTGGGCCGAGACGGCGAAGCCGCCGAGGACGGTCAGGAGCAGGCGGGCGAGGTGCCCGTCGTAGGCGAAGACCTTCGCCGGTGCGGCGCTCATCCCTTCACCGCCCCGATGGACATGCCCTTGATGAAGTACCGCTGGAACGCGGCGAACAGCAGCACCGAGGGCACGGTGGCGACGATCGCGCCCGTGTAGATGAGCTCCCACTGGGAGGCCATGAGGCCGGACATGCGGCTCAGCGCGACGTTGATCGTCCCGGCCGAGGAGGCGTCGAGGAACACCAGCGGGATGAAGAAGTCGTTCCACAGGCCGAGGGCCTGGATGATGACGAACGCGGAGGTCACCGGGAGCAGCATCGGGAAGACGATCGACCAGAAGGTGCGCAGGCGGCCCGCGCCGTCCATGTGGGCGGCCTCCTCGACCTCGCGGGGCACGGTCTTGATGAAGCTGCAGTAGAGCAGCACGCCGAACGCGGCTGAACCTCCGAAGTGGACGAGCATGACGCTGTAGAGGGTGCTGTAGAGCCCGACCTCGTTCATGGAGGTCACCAGCGGGATCATCCGCACCTGGAAGGGGATCATGAGCCCGGCGATGAACAGCAGGTACATCCACCGGCCGGTGCGGCCGCCGACCCGCTCGATCCCATAGGCGGCCATGGGGACCAGGGCCAGCAGGAGGACCAGCGTCCCGGCCGTGATCGCCGCGGTGTTCAGCAGCGCCTCACCGTACTCGGTGGTCTCGAAGAGGGTGACGTAGTTGCCGAAGTCGATCCCGGTGGGCAGGCCCATCGGGTCCTTGGTGATGTCCGCGTAGCTGCGGAAGGAGTTCAGGAGCGCGTACAGCACCGGGAAGGACACGGCGAGCACCAGGACCGAGAGGACGGCCATGACGACGGCCTCGCCGGGGGTGAGGCGGCGGCGCTCCTTGGCGCGCTTGGCTTTCACTGCGGTCACGCCTGGATCTCCCTGCTGCGCATGTAGCGGTTGGCGATCACCGTGGTCACCATGACCACGACGAACAGGACGATGGCCGCGGCGCTGCCGTACCCGGCCCGGTATTCGCCGAAGCCGACCTTGTAGATGAAGAACGCCATGGTCTCGGAGATGAATCCGGGCCCGCCCATGGTGAGCACCATGATCTGGTCGAAGATCGTCCAGCCCGCGATCATCATGAGCGTCATGTTGACGGTGACGGCCCCGGCGAGCATCGGCCACGTGACGTACCGGAACACCTGCCCCCGCGAGGCCCCGTCGATCCGGGCCGCCTCCAGGAGCTCCTGCGGCACCGATTGGAGGTTCGCGAGGTAGATGAGGGTGGTGTTGCCGCCCAAGGTGAAGCAGATGATGAACAGCAGCACGCCGATGACGATGTCGTGGTCGCCCAGCCAGTCCCGGGTCTGCGCGTCCAGGCCCAGGCTCTTGAGTGTGGCGTTGACGGCGCCGAAGTTGTAGTTGAGCACGTACTTCCAGATGGTCGCGGCGATGAAGCCGCTCACCAGCGCCGGGAGGTACACGATGGTGCGGAACAGGCCCTGGGCGTGGTTCAGCTTGTCGAGCATCATCGCGACGCCGAGGGCGATCACGTTGACGATCACGGCCGAGCCGAGCCCGAGGATCAGGGTGTTCTTGACGGCGTTCCAGAACCGCCCGCCGGTGAGGATGTCCTCGTAGTTGCGCAGGCCCACGTACTCGAAGGTGGGGCTGATGCCGTCCCAGTCGGTGAGGCTCAACTGGATCGACTGCAGTGAGGGCACGATCATCATGAGCGCGTAGAGGATCAGCGCGGGCGCGATGAACAGGAGCATCGCGACGCGCTGCCGGTCGAACCGGCCTCGCTTACGGGCCGGGGCGGGCCCCGCGGCGGTTCGGGGCGGGGGCTGGGCCGGAACGGCCGCCGCCGCGGCGAGTACTCGCTGGTCGGTCACTGTCGTCCTCTCTGACGGTTCGGGGGCGGCGCCCGGGGCGGGCGCCGCCTAGGCGGTGTTTACGAACTCGTGGCGAGTCGGTATCCGAGTCCATTGGTTCGCTCGCAAGGCGGAAGGGCCTCTGCATACCGGTGTTGTATGCAGAGGCCCTGACAACGCGGCGAGCGGGCCAATGGGCCGGATAGCGACCGTCAGGGGTTCGTAAACACCGCCTAAAAGGTTCTAGCCTTCGGCCATGTCCTTCTCGAACTCCTCCTGGGACTTCTCGATGAACTCGTCAATGGTGATCTGCTCGTCCATCATCTCGATCCGGCTCTGGCGGAAGAAGGTCTGGAAGGTGCTGTGGTTCGGGTTCGTGGGCTCGTTCTCGTACCAGGCGAGCTTGGGGTTCTCCAGCAGGCCGAAGTAGTCGGCGGCGCCGGGGATGGTGCTGTTGCGGGTGACCTGGTCCGCGTCCTTGATGTTCGGGGAGACGACGCCGGTGGCCTCCATGAGGTCGCACGCGGCCACGGAGTAGTAGTACTCGAGGAACTCCACGGCCGAGTCGTACTGCGCGCCGTCCTCTTCCGCCTGCTTGGAGATCGCGATGCCGGAGGCGGTGTCGCCGTTGACGGAGTTCTTGAGGACGTGGATCGTGCCGTCGTCGGCGGGGATGACGAAGAGCCCGGCGTTGTAGTCGGGGTCGACCTTGGCGATGTCGTTGAGGCGCCCGAGGCCGGCCGAGGAGGTCGCCATGATCGCCTGGCCGTTGATGAGGAGCGTGGAGGTCTGGGCATCCTGTGTGGACTGCCAGCCTTCGAGGGCGTACTCGTCGGTGATGGTCTGCAAGCGCTCCATGGGGTCGCGCAGGTCGGCGATGCTCGCCTCCCCGGCCTCGACGGTGTTCCAGAACCCGCCGGCCTCGCTGTACTGGGCGAACGTGGGGGCCGCGAGGGGCTTCCAGATCTGGTCGGAGGGCCAGATCTCGGCGGCGGCCATGGCGAGCGGGACGTCGCCGTTGGCCTTGATCGCGTCCATCAGGGCGATGAACTCGGCGTAGGTGGTGGGCACGGCGAGCCCGTTCGCGTCGAAGTAGTCCTTGTCGTAGACGATGTTGAAGCCGATCTCGCCGTTGAGGGCGGTGCTCGGCACGATGTACACCTCGCCGTCCTCGGCGGGCGAGTACACCTCGTCGTTGAGCAGGGCGGTGACGCTCTCGGGAATCGGCGCGATCTTGCCGGCCGCCATGTAGGTGAGGGTGTCGCGCATGTCGACCAGGGCGGGCCAGTTGCCGGTGGCGTCGACGGTCTTCAGCGCGGTCGCGTAGTCGGCGGCGGCCGGGAGGGGTTCGGGCTCGACCACGGTGGTCGAGCTCTGGGCGTTGAACGCCTCGGCGACCGCGGCGACGACCGCGTTCCAGGTGGCGTCGCCGGTGGCGTACAGGAAGCGGATCAGGGTCTTGCCCGAGCCGTCGCCTCCGGCGGAGGGACCGCACGCGGCGAGCGCGGGAGCGGCGGCGGCCAGGGCGGCGGCCCCGGCGGCGGACCGCACCACCGTGCGGCGCGACAGGCCCCGCTCGGAGGGGTCTTCGCGGTGGGCGGCGCTCGCTGTCGCGTTGCTCATGGGGATGCTCCTTTGCATGAAGGGTGGCCGAACGTCCATAGAAATCGGATTCTATGAATCTAGGCGAGCGTTGCCTGCGACACAAGGCCAGTTTGCAGAATCGTTACCAATCGAGATCGGTCAGATTGCGTCGCAGCGAGAAATAGCAGGCAGATCGCTTGGGTTCGATGCGTCGGCGGTTGCGGCGGGAGGCGATTGCAGTGTCCCTGAGGTTCCCTTATAGTAGAAATCGATTTCTATAGCGCCGCTCGAAGGAGCTCCCCCACATGACCGATCGCCCCCGCGCCCTGCTCGCCATGAGTCCCGAGTTCCTGCCGCTGCTGTTCCCGGCGCCGCTCATGGAGCGGCTGCTCGGCGCGCTCGACTTCGATCCCGCTCTGGTGGTCGAGGACTTCGCGGACCCGGCGGCCGCGGCGGCGCTCGCCGACGCGGAGGTCCTCGTCTCCAGTTGGGGCGTGCCCGTGCTGGACGCCGCGGTGCTGGAGGGGGCCCCGAAGCTGCGGGCGATGCTGCACGCGGCGGGCTCGGTCAAGCACCTCGTGGGCGACCCCGCCTGGGAGCGGGGCCTGCTCGTGTCCTCCTCGGTCGAGGCGAACGCCCTGCCGGTGGCCGAGTACACCCTCGCCGCGATCCTGTTGGCGGGCAAGGGGATCTTCGACCTCCGCGAGGACTTCCGGGCCCGGCGCGCCTTCGAGCTGGGCTACATCCACCCGCAGGTCGGCAACTTCGGGCGCGTCGTGGGCGTCGTCGGGGCCTCCCGGATCGGCCGCCGCGTCCTGGAACTGCTGCGGCCCTTCGACTTTCAGGTGCTGCTGGCCGACCCGTACGTGGACAAGGAGACCGCCGCCGCGCTCGGCGCCGAACTGGTGGACCTGGACGAGCTGGTCGCCCGCGCCGACCTCGTCACCGTCCACGCCCCGCGGCTTCCCGAGACCGAAGGCCTGATCGACGCCGCCCGCCTGGCCTCCATGAAGGACGGCGCGGTCCTCGTCAACACCTCGCGGGGCAGCCTCGTGGACACCGACGCGCTCATCGCCGAGGTGCGGACCGGGCGCCTGTCGGCGATCCTCGACGTCACCCACCCCGAACCGCTCCCCCGCGATTCACCGCTCTACGACCTCCCGAACGTCTTCCTCACCCCGCACCTGGCCGGATCGCACGGCAACGAACTGGCCCGCATGGGCCTGCTCATGGTCGAGGAGGCCGAACGGTTCGCGGCCGGGGAGTCGCTGCGGCACCGGGTGGACCCCGGTCTGCTGTGGAGGCAAGCCTGAGGCCCTGGGCCGCTGCGCTGCAATAATGGCAGAATCCACCGAGCGAAGGAGACGCGCGTGCACGAGAGGTCCGGCACCGGCAGGCGGCCCACGGTCAAGGACGTGGCCGCCCGGGCGGGGGTGTCCGCGCCCACGGTCTCTCGGGTGCTCTCCGGGAACTACCCCGTGGCGGTGTCCACTCGCGCGAAGGTGCTGCGGGCCATGCGCGAGCTCGACTACGTCGTGAACGCCCAGGCGCGGGGGCTGTCGGGGACCACGACCAAGACCGTCGCGTTCGTCGTGGACGACGTCACCGGGCCCTTCTTCGCGCACATCGCGCGCGGGGTGGAGCAGCAGGCCGCGTCCGAGGGACGGCTGTGCCTGCTGTGCACCACGCACGGCGACCCCGAGCGGGAACTCGCCGTCGTCGACCTCATGCGGGAGCAGCGCGCCGAGGCGGTCATCCTCGTCGGCGGCGCGTGGGACGACGCGGACTTCACCGAGCGCATGATCGGCTTCGCCCGCGCGCTCGACAAGTCCGGTTCTCGACTCGTCCTGTGTGGACGTCCGTCCTTGGGCGAGGACGTTCCGGCGCAGATCGTCAGCTACGACAACCAGGGCGGCGCCTACGCGATGACCGCCCACCTGCTCTCGGCCGGGCACCGCCGCACCGCCTACCTGGGGCGCGCGGTCGGTTTGTCCACAACGGATGAACGGGTCGCGGGCTTCCGTGCCGCCCATGCCGACCACGGCGTCGAGCTCGACGAATCGCTCATCGTCTCCGGCGAGTTCTCACGCGAGAGCGGCTACGAGCTGACCAAGCGGCTGCTGGCCGAACGGAGCGACGTCACGGCCGTCTTCGCGGCGACCGACATGGTCGCCATCGGCGTGTACAAGGCCCTGCGCGAGGCCGGGATCCGCATCCCCGAGGACATGTCGGTGGTCGGCTTCGACGACATCCCGTTCGCCGCCGACCTGGCCCCCGGGCTCACCACCGTCCGGGTCCCCCACGAGCAGCTGGGCCGAGAGGCGGTCCGCCTCGGCCTCCAGAACGGACCGCCGAGCCAGATCATCCTCGGCACCCACATCGTGGTCAGGGACTCCGTGGCCCGCCCCGCGGGCGACCCGGCGAATCGCTGAGCGGCGATGTCCGCCCCGGATTGGGGCGGACATCGCCGGGCTCGCAATGGTTCCGGTAATTAGCTGATCTGGTAGGAGCCGGCGCGGTTCGCCCAGCCGATGGTGCCGAGATTGGCGAGGTTGTCGATCCAGGTGGAGACGTCGCCGTTGAAGGTCACGCCGTCGAAGAGGCGGATGTCGCACGAGTGGTACGTGTGCACGGAGCTGGCGCGGTTGCTCCAGCCCGCCGCGTCGAGGTAGTCCACGCTGAACTCGACGGGCGAGTACGCGGCCGAGCAGGTGTAGCCGCCGTCGACCACGAACGTGCGGGTGCCCGCGTTGACGTCGTAGTTGGTGCTGTCGTACAGGCGGATCAGGACCGTGGTGGCCTGGATGCCCACCTCTGCGGCGGCGGCCTCGTCGGCGGCGAGGGCCGCGGTCTGCGAACCGGCGCAGGTGACCTCGTCGCGGGTCAGGTTGACGACGCAGTGGTCGGCCGTGGTCGCGGCCTGCGCCGCGGACGGCACGAGCGCCAGGAAGCCGATCGCGACCGGGAGGGCCAGCAGCGCGGTGAGCAGGGAGCGCCCGCGTTTTGCGGTTTTGGGGTGGAGTTGTTGGAGTTCGTTCATGCGCCAAGAATATTGGGGGCCAACGGGAAGGCTGCGCGAGCATCCCTCATGCGACTCCGATGATCATTGCGGTCAGTCGAGCGCCACGGTGCGGTGCTGAGCGCCGGTCTTGTCGAGGGTGAACGCGGCTTCGCGGCCTTGCCAGGCGATGCGGTAGTCGCCCAGGAAGCCGTTGAAGCGCAGGCGGCCCTCCGCGTCGGTGGTGGTCTTGGTCGGCGGCGTGCCCCATTCCTCGTTGATGAGGCGGTGGAGCCGGTCGTAGGAGGGCTTGGCGGTGCCGTCGGCGCGGACGAGGCCGCCGGGCGCGCCGAGCCAGCCGCCGTCGGTCATGCCCCAGTAGGTGATCGCCTCGACCGACGGGTGCGACACGAGGGTCCGGTAGTGGCGTTCGATCTCGTCGGCTTGGCGCGCTTCGCCTTCGGGCGTGCTCGGCCACGAGTCGATCTGGTAGTCGTTGAGGTCTTCGATGTCGGGCGGCATGATGTGGCCGGACAGGAGGGTCGTCTCGGTGAAGTGGATCGGCAGCCCGTACCGGGAGAAGCGGTCGAGGATCGCGAGGGTCTTCTCCTCGCCCCAGTAGCCCTGGTGCATATGGCTCTGCAGGCCGATCGCGTCGATCCGGATGCCCGCTTCGAGGACGCCCTCGATGAGGCATTCGAACGCGGCGGACATGTCGAAGTCGTTGAGCAGCAGCACCGCTTCGGGGTTGGCCTCGCGGGCCGCGTCGAAGACCATGCGCACCATGGGGATGCGTCCGATGTCGCGGCACAGCCGGGTGATGCCGTTGTCGTACTTGTCGAAGATCGGCATGATGACGACCTCGTTGATCACGTCCCACGTGTCGATCACCCCCGCGAAGCGGCTCGTCTCGCGGCGGATGCGATCGGTCTGCGCCTGCGCGATGGCGGCGTTGTCGAGGTCGAGCAGCCAGTCCGCGGTCACGGTGTGCCAGGCCAGGGGGTGACCTTTGACGGTGTGACCGCGGCGGGCCAGCCAGTCGGCGGCCGTCAGCAGCCGCTCGGTGTCCGGCTTGCCGCGTTCGGGTTCGAAACGGCCCCAGTAGAACGGCAGGGTGGCGAAGTTAAACAGGCCCTCCCACTGCGCGAGCAGGCGTTCGTCGCGCTGCGAGTGCTCGGACAGGCCCCCGGCGTAATCGATGAACTCGAAGCCGGTGCAGCCGAACAGGAACCGGTGCCGTTCCTGGCGCAGTTCGACTTCGTGCCCGGCCAGCGGTTCGCCGCCCTGCGTCAGCGTGAGCTCGACGTCCGCGGCCCGATGACGACGAGTTTCGGAAGTTTCAGTCATCGCGTCAACGCTTTCCATGGAAGTTTCGAGTCATGTCGATATTCCAGCAGGCGCGCGGCCTCCCGTCAAGTGCCTGTGAGGCCCGTGATGCGGCGCAGGTTGCCCGCGTAGATGAGCGCGCGGTCGTCGTCGGTCAGGTCGAGGCCGTCGATGACGCGGATCATCTCCCTGATGTACATCGGGCCGCCCTCGGGGTCGAACGGGCAGTCGCTCGCGAACAGGACGTTGGACGCGCCGAAGAACTCCAGTCCGCAGCGGGTGCCGATCGCGGAACCGGACAGGGCCGTGTCGCCGTAGAAGGACCGGAAGTACTCGATCGGCTCCTTCGAGAGCCGTTCGAGGACCTTCCCCGCCTCGTCGCCATGGGTGCGGCTGCCGAACTGGTCGGCCCAGCCGAGGCGGATGCGCCCCTCCAGGAAGGGGATCATCGCGCCCATGTGGTGGGTGACGACGGCGAGGCCGGGGTGGCGTTCGAGCAGGCCGCTGAACACCATGCGGGACATGGCCACACTCGTCTCGTAGGGCCAGCCGAGCGCCCACCAGACCTCGAACTCCGAGCGCTCCTCGGAGGCGTAGTCGGCCGCGGCCGCCGACCGGGTCGGGTGCATCCACACCGGGAGTCCCCGCCGGGCCATCTCGGCGAAGACCGGTTCGAACCGCGGGTCGTCGAGCGGGACGCCGTTCATGTTGGTGAAGACCTGCACCCCCACGGCGTCGAGTTCGTCGACGGCGTAGCGCAGTTCATTCAGGGACGCCTCGGTGTCGTTGAGCGGCAGCGACGCGACGAACGCGGGGAACCGGGCCGGGTACTGGTCGACCAGTTCCCGCATGGACTCGTTCGCGAGGCGGGCGAGCTTCCACGAGTCGTCCGGTCCGGCGAGCATCTCGATCGGCGGGGAGGAGAGGGTGAGCACCTGCTGGTACTCGGGGCCGAACTCGTCCATCATCAGCAGCCGCGCGTCGATGTCATGCAGCGCAGGGAGGTTGAGCCAGCGCTTCAGCGACTTCGGGTCGGAGACGTGCTCGCGCATGACGTCGAAGTAGCGGCGGGGCAGGATGTGGCTGAACGCGTCGATCTTCAACGCGACTCCTTCGCGGTGTCGGGGACCCAGCCGGTGAGGCGGCGGTCGACGAATTGGACGAGGGCGACGGCGGCGAGTGCGACGACGATGATCACCAGGAGGATCGCGAGGACGGCGGCGCCGTCGAAGCTCTTGCCGGCCTGGGTGACGACGCGGCCGAGGCCGACGACGGCGATGAACATCTCGCCGTTGATCATGCCGGTGACGGCGCGGCCCATGCCGAGTCGGATTCCGGCGAAGATCATCGGCGCGGCCGCGGGCAGGACGATGCGGGTGACGATCTGCCATTCGCCGGCGCCGTAGGAGCGGGCCATCTCGATCAGGTGCTCGGGGACGTTCTCGACTGCGGACGCGGTGTTGATGATCATGATGAACGCCGAGTACATGACGATCACGGCGACGATCGAGGACTGGCCCGAGCCCAGGACCGAGAAGAAGATCGGCGCGAACACCAGCGACGGGGCTGTGAGCAGGGCGTACACGTAGACGCCGAGGGCGGCTTTGACCCGCCGGTAGCGGCCCATGGCGGTGCCGATGACGATGCCGGCGACGAGTGAGACGCCGAAGCCGAGGGCGAGGTTGCCGAGGCTGATCGCGAGGTTGCCGAGGATCTCGCCGTCGGCGATCATGTCGCCCAGGGTCGCCAGGACTTCGCTCAGCGGCGGGAAGAACGGGACGTTCGCGGCCCGGCCGACGATCTCCCACAGCACCGCGCCGATCGCGAGTGAGATGAGGCTGACCGGTACCCGGAGGGCGCGGCGCTTCGGTCGGAGGCGGCCGGTGGGCGTTCCGGTGCGGGCCCGGGGGTGCGTGAGGGCGCTCATCCGGCGGCCTCGGTCAGGCCGGGCCGGGCGGCGCGGTGCTCGTCGTGCATGTCGCGCAGGCGTTCCCACAGGTGGGCGGTGATCTCGACGTAGTCGCGGGAGCGTTCGACGCTGCCGATGTCGGAGGACCGCGGTCGGGCGAGGGGGACGTCGACGATCTCGGCGATCTGCCCGGGGCGGGCGCTCATGAGCACGACCCGGTCGCCGAGGAGGACGGCCTCTTCCATTGAGTGCGTGATGAACACGACGGTGAGGCGGTTGGCCTCCCAGATCGCGAGCAGTTCCTCTTGGAGGAGGCGGCGGGTCTGCTCGTCGACGGCGCCGAAGGGCTCGTCCATGAGGAGCACTTCGGGTTCGACCGCGAGGGCGCGGGCGATGCCGACGCGCTGCTGCATGCCGCCGGAGAGTTCGCCGGGCCGTTTGGTGGCGAAGCCGTCGAGGCCGACCTTGGCGATGAGGTCGCGGGCGCGCTCGTTGCGTTCGGCCTTGGCGACGCCTTTGAGCTTGAGTCCGAAGGCGACGTTGTCGAGCACGGTCGCCCACGGCAGGAGCGCGAAGTTCTGGAAGACCATGCTGCGGTCGGGGCCGGGTCCGCGGACGGGCCTGCCGCCGATGGTGATCTCGCCTTCGTCCCAGGATTGGAGGCCGGCGATCATCTTGAGCATTGTGGTCTTGCCGCAGCCGCTGGGCCCGAGGACGGTGAGGAACTCGTTGTCGCGGATGGAGAGGTCGACGCCGCGGAGCGCTTCGACGGGCGCGCCGTCCTGACCGGTGAAGGTCTTGCTGAGTCCGGTGATCTCGATCATCGACGGGCCTTCCGCTGCTGGTTGCCTGGTGCCCAGGGCGCGATCTTGCGTTCGAGCCGTTGGGCGAGGGAGATGAGGAGGAGCGATTCGAGGAGGATGGCGGTGATGACGGCGTAGAGCGCGGGGGCGTTGAACATGCCGCGGAACTCCAGGACGAGGCCGCCGAGGGCGAGCGAGACCATGAGGAGTTCGACGATGACCATGCCGGTCACGGCGCGGCCGAGGCCGAGGCGGACGCCGGTCATGATCGCCGGGAGGGCGCCGGGGATGAGCACGTCGCGCCACAGCTGTCTTTCACTGGCGCCGAAGGATTTCGCCATCTGGATGAGGGTGGGGTCGACCTGGCGCACGCCGGTGCGGACGTTGACGACGACCATGACCACGGCGAAAAGGGTCACGAGGATGACGCGGGAGAGCAGGCCGAAGCCGACCGACATGATCAGCAGCGGGATGATCGCGGCCATGGGGGTCACGAGCAGGATGTTGAGGTAGACGTCGGTGAACCGTTCGAGGGTGCGGTAGCGGCCGAGGAGGATGCCGACGGGGATGCCGATGACCACCGAGCACAGGAAGCCGAGCACGAGCGCCTGGTTCGAGACGAGGAACGCGTCCCAGAACTCGCGGGTGGCGACCAGTTCGGCGAACGCGGCGACGGTCTCGGTGAAGGTGGGCACCAGCAGGCCGCCCCAGTAGGTGCCGTAGATCTGCCAGGCGGCGGCGAAGAGCACGAAGGTCAGCAGCTGGTAGCTGCGGTCGGCGTCCAACAGGCGCTTGAGGCGGTGCGTCCAGCGGGGCCGCGCGGCGGGGATCGGATAGGTCGCCATGGCGCTATCCGAGGAACGAGAGGTCGGCGGCGTCCTTCGCGGAGAGTTCGCCGACGACGCCGGCGTCCACGAAGAAGTCGATCGTGCCCTGCACGTTCTCCTCGGTGAGCGCGGCCGCGTCGAACAGTCCGGCGTCCACATAGGCCGCCGCGATCTGGTCGAGCGTGTCACTCGGCTCCTCCCCCAGATACTCCACGGCCAGGTCGACCAGGCGGCTCGGGTCCGCGTTGATCTCCTGGTGGATCGCGATGAGGGCGTCGACGAACGCGCTCGCGGCCTCGGGCGAGTCCGCCAGGAAGTCGGTGTTGGCGTAGACCGTCTGCGGGTGCAGGTCGGGGAGCTCCTGCCCGAAGTCGACCACCTTGCCGAACTCGCCGCCGGTGCTCGCCGCGAGGGTGACGGCGTCGGCGATCTCGAGCGCGGTGGCCTCGATCTCGCCGGACATCAGCGCCTGCGCGCGCACGTCGGACCCGCCGATCACGAGGTATTCGGGTTCGTCGCCGGTGCATTCGTCGGCGACCCAGTCGCGGACCATCGCCGTGGCGACGGCGCCCTCGCTGAAGATCCCGACCGGCTTTCCGGCCAGGTCGTCGCAGGTCGCGACGCCTTCCTGGCCGTAGACGGCCCACTGGTTGCCGATCACGTCGGCGATGATGCGGATCGGGGCGTCCTGCTCGATCGCGAGGAGTGCGGGGCTGGTCGCCTCGGCCGAGATCGCGTAGTCGCCGCGCGCGAGGCCCTCGATGGCCAGTTCCGGTTCGGCCAGTTCGACGATGTCGACGTCGTAGCCCTGCTCGCGGACGGCGTCGACCGCGGCCATGAGCGGCACCGTCGTCAGGTCCGGTTCGATCAAGGCGACCGTGAAACCGTCGGAGTCGTCGCCGCACGCGGCCAGAGCGAACGCGACGGCGAGGGCCGCGGTGCCCGCCAGTCCGGCCCGCAGCGACCGGGAACGATTCCGATCAGGACTCGAACGGGCCAACGGCGCGCCGCGCTTCTCCGGCGTCTTCAACCTCGTCTGCATGGGCGTCACCTCTCGGGATCTTCATCGTTGAAGTCCGCACCACGTTATCGGGATCGATCCCGATCAGTCAAGAGGTGGGGCCACCGATTCCCGAATGATGAGCGAAGGAGCCGACAACCGCACCCCGGGAGCGTCCCCGGCCTCGCCGCCGAGCAGCAGATCCAGGGCGTCGGAGGCCAAGTCGCCGAACGGGACCCGCACGCTCGACAGCGGCACGCCCAACCGCGCCGCGATCGGCGTGTCCGCGTAGCCGACGATCGAGAGCCGGCCCGGGATCGCGATGCCCGCGCGCTGCGCGGCGAACATGACGCCCATCGCGAGGCTGTCGTTCGCGGTGAACACCGCAGTGGGCACGTGGGCCAGCGCGAGCAGCCGCTGTCCTATCTCGACGCCGCTCTCGATGCTGAAGTCCGAATGGTGCGCGAGCTCGGGAGGGACGGGGAGCCCGGCCTCGGCCATAGCCTCCCGGTAGCCCGCCTCGCGGTTCTGGGAGCTGGAGGCGTGGGCGGGACCGCCCACGTAGGCGATGCGGCGGTGGCCCTGCTCGACGAGGTGGCGGGTCGCGAGCCGGCCGCCCAGCACGTCGTCGGTCAGCGCCGCCGGACCGGTGCCGTCGGTGCGCATCGCCAGCGCGTAGGGGACGTCTCGTTCCTGGAGTTCGATGAGGAACGGGTCGGCGCCGTCGGTGCGCGCGGTGGTCAGGATGAAGCCGTCGACGCGCTGGGACATCAGCAGCCGTCCGCGTTCGAGTTCCTTGCGGGGGTCGTCTCCGGTGGTGACGACCGTGGCCTGGTACCCGCGTGCGGCCGCCTTCTCGACGACGGCCTCGTAGAGCATGGCCATGGCGGTGTCGGTCAGGCGCGGGACGACGACGCCGATCAGGCCGGTGCGCTGGCGGCGCAGGTTCGCCGCCCAGGCGTTCGGCACGTAGCCGTGTTCGGCCGCGATCTGCCGGACGCGGTCGGCCCGGACGCCTTTGACCGGGGCGTCGCGGTCGAGGGCGCGGGAGGCGGCGGACCGGCTCACGCCCGCGAGTGCCGCGATATCGGCCAGGGTGAGGTCGCGTCGGCTCTTGTTCGGACCGGCCTTGGACATGGTCGCCTCCTGATCGGGATCGATCCCACTATTATGCGGGGCCGTGGCCCGGTCGGTCGCGGGGACCAGTGCAGGAGGCGTTCGCGGCCGCCTCAGACGCCGGCTTCAGCGGGTTCAGGTTCGGGTGCGGCGCTCTTGCGGCGGGCCGATTGCAGGAGGAGGACCACGGCCATGACGGCCAGGCCGAAGAGGCCGACCGCGCGGAAGCCCGCGGCGAAGGCGTCCTGGACGTGGCCCAGCAGGACCGGGTCGCCCTGGTCAGCCGCCTCGCGGAAGCCGTCCACCCAGGACCCGTCGGCCCCGCCGGTGCTCGCGGTCAGGGCCGCCCGGTAGACGACGGTGCCGATGCTGCCGAGGACGACCAGTCCGATCGCGATCCCCATCTCGTTGGCGGTCTGGACGAACGAAGCGGCCGAGCCCGCCCGCTCCTGCGGGGCCCGCGAGATGACCTCGTTCATCAGGAACGGGAACACCGCCCCGATCCCGGCAGTGGCCAGGACGCTGCCGCAGACCATCGCGGCGATCCCGGCCCGGCCCGGCGAGACCAGCGCATACGAGGCGAAGCCCAGGGTCATCACGGCGAGGCCGCCGATGACGACGCGTGAGGGCGCGATGCGGCGGCCGAGCCACGGGCCGAGGTTCGAGGCCACCATCATCGCGAGCGTCGAGGGCACCAGCCACATCGCGGCGTGCAGCGGCGAGAGCCCTTGGGTGCTTTGGAGGTAGAAGGCCCAGAAGAGCGAGGTGCCGCCCATCAGCAGCGCGGTCAGGAACAGCACCCACATCACGCGGGCGACGCCCGGGCGGTGCAGCAGCGTCAGGTCCACGAGCGGGTCGTCCAGGGTGCGCTGGCGGCGGACGAACACCCAGCCGAGCGCGATCCCGGCGACCGCCGCGGCCAGCGCCCGCCAGGACCAGCCGCCGTTGACGAGCAGTTTGAGCGCGGCGACGATCAGGAGGATGGAGGCCAGGCAGAGTGCGGCGCTGAGCAGGTCGATGCGTCCGGCGGCGGTCGCGCGGAACTCCGGGAGCAGGCACGGTGCGGCGATCAGGACCAGCACCATCACGGGCACGCCGAGCAGGAAGACCGAGCCCCACCACCAGTGCGCCATCATCACGCCGCCGATCAGCGGCGCGGCGGCCATCCCGGTGAGGAAGCAGGTCATGTACGCGCCCATCGCGGCGACGCTGCGCTTCGGGTCGGGGAAGAGCCGGCCGATCAGCGCCATCGAGGCGGGCATGATGGCCGCGCCCGCGACGCCCATGATCGCGCGGGTCGCGATGATCATCCACGGCTCGACGGCGAACGCGGCGAGGGCCGAGGCGGCGGCGAACACGGCCGAGCAGATGACGATGAGCCTGCGGCGCCCGATCCGGTCGCCGATCGCGCCCATCGTGATCATGGTGCCGCCCACCATGAAGCCGTAGATGTCGTTCATCCACAGCAGTTCGGTCGGCGAGGGGTGCAGGTCGGCGGCCATCTGAGGCAGCGCGACGCTGAGCACGCTGATGTCGATCGCGATGAGCAGCGAGGGCAGGGACAGCAGCGCCAGCGCCAGGCGGGGGTTGAGCGCGCGGCCGCTGCGGGTGCCGGTCGCGGGAGCGGTGGTCGTCATCGGGCGTCTCCTGATTCGGGGCGCCTCGGTAAGCGCCGTCAGGGATATGACGAGGCGGGGGCCGCGAATTCAGCGGCCCCCGCCGGGTGGATGGCGGCCTTTCTCGAGTTGCGGGCGGCCGTACCTCGGGTTGCGACTGCGATGAGGAGTCCGAGTGCGGCGTAGCTCGCGCCGAGCAGGCTCGCGGCCGTCCATCCGGCGGTGCTGTAGGCCCAGGTGGTGGTGACCGCGCCGATGTTGCGGCCCCGCTCCTCGGGCGGGGAGGCGGCCGCGACGTAGGCGACCGTGGTCTCGACGACCACGGCGAACAGCCCGGCCACGGCCAGGCCCGCGAGGTATCCGATCTGCCCGGCGGCCACCAGCCAGCCAAGGGATCCTTCTGCCAGGCCGAGGTCGGCGCCGGCATCCTCGAGGATCGGCTCACCGAAGCCGGGCAGGACCTCTTCACCGCCGTCGTCGCGCTCCGCCAATAGGGGGAGCGACACGCGTTCGCCCCGGGCGAGCCGCACTCCACCCTCATCGACGACAGTGGACGGGAACTCCCCGAACTCCGTGCCACGAGCCGGGACGGCGCATCACTCTCCGCCGCGACCTCGCACGTCCAGAAGACCACCTGAACCCGGTGTCAAGTGACCGCCGCGCGCAACGGAAGACGCCAGTTCCTCCCCAGCTCGATGAATGCGCTGGTTCAGCGCTTCATCGCCATCCGGGAGAGGTGCGCAACCGAATACCGAGGTATCCATCACCGCGCATTTCATATAATTGAAAAGCGGCCGAACGGAAAGATCGAGCGCAAGGCAATGCCGATCAGATCCACCCGTACCCGCGAGGACGACCGGCTTACCTCGCAACCCATCACGTCCGATGACGTCTACGAGCATCTTCAGAAGCGGTGAATAGCTCGCGTTGAGAATCGGAGTTGCGATGATCAAGGCGTCCGAATCCGTGATCCGGGAGGCAAGATCCTCTATCCCGGCTGTTCTCCTACCGCTGAGGAAGCTCTCCATCATCGCTAGTGCATGGTGCTTCAGATCAAGCAGCGAGAACTCCCCTTTCATCACATGCGACCGAAGAGCACCTTCAGTCGCGGAGGATATCCGCATCGCCAGCTCGGTGCTGGCGGACGCTGCACTCGTTCCCGCGGAGACGATCTCAATCGCCGTCATGATCGGGCCTCGCAGATGCATTCCGACCGGCGAATCCGGCGATGAAGCGGCGGGTCTCGGCGACGATGACGTCCACATCGTCCATCGATTCCGCGTAGTGTCCGCCACCGGGCAGGTCGTAGTGCGTCCAGCGCACCTTCCTTGACCACCGCTCGCGAACCGGCTCGAACAGATCGTACGGACAATGAGCGTCGCCCCTGCCGTGGAAGCTCAGCACCCCCAGATTCCTGGAATCGGCGGGAACCGGGTACGCGAAGTAGTCTCCGTCATCACCGCCGAGGTCGAAGCGGTCCCCGAACCAGGACTCATGGGAGGGGTCGGTCGCACTTGCGACGCGGACGTGATCCGCGAGCGGCCCCATGGTGCCGCCGAGGATCAGTCCGTCCACAGGAAGTCGAGCCGCTGCCGCCAAGGCGAGCGCGGCGCCGAAGCTCCAGCCGGCCAGGATCACTGGCTGCCGGGACGGCATCGGTCCGATCGCCCAGGATATATCCTCAATGGAGGAACGTTGCCATGTCTTCCAGGCTGCTGTCGTGTGGTCGGGTGAGACCCCTCTTGAGCCCCGATAGTTCAGCGAGCGCCAGTCCCAGCCTTGCGAGACCGAGTGGGGAGCGAGTCCGAAGAACCTGAGCTCGTCCGTCTCATAGGATTCAGGGCCTCCGTGCAGATGGATGATGGTGCCGGCGTGACGATCGGCCGAAGCGACCCGCAAGGCCCTCGGTCCGCCGTCCCCGCGGCTTGCGAGGTACTTCGCATGTGGCACCCGATCCCGTGCCGCTGGAGCGATGACCACCGTGTCTTCCGCGCTTTCAACACGGATGCCGTCGACCGAGCTGCGCGACAGCCATATCGGGGCGCCGAATCCGATGCGTTTCTTCCCAGGGCCCTTGCCCACGAGTTCGAATCCGATACCCTCTTGCCGCTCGGTGATTCGAAAGACCGACTCCTGGAAGCCGTCGAAGATCGCGCACAGTACTGTCCGGCTGTCACCGCCGAGGCTCCCGATGTTTCCAGGTGCCCGTGAGGATCGCATGCGACCGGTCTCGTCGATCACCGCCACGATGTCGTCGCCTGGTGAACGGACTGCGACGTACAGGCGGTCGTCTTTGGTGCTCCAGACGCTGGTCCAGTACCCGGACCGGAAGTCCAGAGAGTCCGCCTCCGATGTCCCGACCGTCCAGACGCGGACCATATCACCCTGTGGCCCCAGATCCATGCGTGCGGCGATCTGTGTTCCGGTGGCAGCGACGACCTCGAAGTCCCGCATCGGCGGCAGTTCTCGGACGCTCCATTCGCCAAGCTCACCGTCGCCGATGAGTGCGGTGTACAAGCGAGTGCGCCGCTCGCCTGAGTCGACAACCGTGAGGTGGTCACCGGTCACGATGCAGTACGGCTCGCCCTCCCAGGTCGGGAGATCGGCACGCTTCATCTCCCGAACCGACTCGCAGTCCCAGTCGACCATCGCGCAGTAGAGACCGGACTTGGTGTCGGTTCCGATGAGTGCCCCTTCCGCCACGTGCACTTCCTCGCAGTTCGCTACCGCATCGGGAAGTCGCACTTGCGTGAAGGTGCCGTCGTCGGCCAGCCATGCCGGTCCGCTGGAGCAGATCACCGCGGTGCGATCCCCATGTCGAGCGATCGGGACGGCGTCCATCGTCTCCCAGAGCACCTCGGACGAGTAGACCGGGAGGTCGCTCGCAAAGGAGGTCGGTTTCCATTGCGCCCGCGCCGATGTCATCGCTCCACCTTGAAGGATCGATCGCCGCCGGAATCGGCGATGGTGTGGGATACGTAGACGAACGTCCGCGAATCCCGTTTGGCGATGTCCCTGATCCTTGCGAGCGTCAGTTCCTGACTGCTCGGGCTCATGGCGCTGAGGGTTTCGTCCAAAAGCGTCACCCGCGCCGAATTCGCGATCGCATACTCGACCAGGAGCGCCTGCCGCTCGGACTTCGTGAGGTCGCCGAGCGTCCAGTCTTCGGCGGTGCTCGACTTCGGCGTCTGCGTAGTGCCGAAGGCGATCTCATCGCAGGAAAGGGACCTGATGGGAATGTCGTCCTCCAGGAGAACGACCTCCGCATCGGGAAGGCGCTCGTTCAGCGCTCTGAGCGCGACGCTCTTGCCGGCGCCGCTTCGGCCCGCGACTCTGATCACCGAGTACCCGGACTCGGTGATCACCGCTTCGATCGATGCGACCGCACTGGAGTGCCGCACCGGCTCAGGACCACCGCGAACCTCGGCGGTGTCAAGGAGCGCCATCACGCGTTCGGCGGTGGTCATGGTGAGGCTGACGCGCTGAACCGACTCGATCAGACGCGGCAGCTGCACCGCGATCGTGTAGATGAAGTACGCAAGCACAACGGGGGCCAGGGCGCCACCGAGCTCTGACAGCAGCGCAGAGGTGGTCAGCCCGAGCGTGAGCACCAGCAGGCTGACCGACTGCAACTCGGTGCGCCTGCGCATCATCGCCGTCACGACGCCTACCGACTCTGCCTCAAGCCCAGCCTCGGCTCGGCTGTATGCGGCCCTCGATGCCGTGCGGAGCGAAGCGTTGCCGACGATCAGCTGTTCGCCAAGAATCGCCGTCGCGTCGCTGAGGAAGTGCCCCCGCTGCTTCGCTTGCGCCGTCGTCGACGTGACCAGCCGTCGCTCCCCGCGGCGGTAGACGAACCACGCGGCCGGCACGAGCACGGCGATGATCAAGAGCAGCACCGGGCTGCCGATGCCCGCCACGACCGCGAAAATGCCGATCTCGGCGCACATCGCCAGTGCGGCGACCAGCTGACCGGGCGCCTCCATCTGTAGCGCCGAGAAGTCCTCTCCGTATCTCCCGACCAGTTCGCCGGTGTTCCGCGGCCCCGAGATGCCCTTCAGGCGGTCGCCGATCCGGCGGTGCAGCAGTGTGATGTGCTTGATCGGGGTTTGGAACTGGAGCGCAAGCGCAGCGAGCCCGACGCCGAGGAGCCCCGCCGTGACCAGGCCGATCTGCAACGCTCGCTGCACCGGTGCGCTTCCGTCAGCCGCGTTGAGCGCCATGGGGAAGCACACGGCCAGTCCCGCGCTCGCAACCGCTGCGAGGACGATGCCCGTGGCCCCGAAACCTCCGAAGATCGTCCTCCAGATCCGCAGCGATCCTCGCACGGTGGGGGGCGGCGAGAGGAACGCGGCGGTGGTCGCTCCGGTCTGCGGTTCACTCACCGTCATGTCGGGAAGGCGATCGGATGGCGTTTCATCGACGGCGCCCGCCGCGACCGTCGGCAACGGACGTTCTTCGAACCGCAGCTCCTCGTCGACGAGTACCGCCGCGTATCTCCGGTCCGCTTCGGGGCCGGCGAGGTCGGCACCGATGAGCGTCAGCGGGCGACCGCGAGCGGTGATGCGCCTGATCGCCCGTGTACGCACTCCCGGGTCCAGGGCGGCCAGACATTCGGCGTCCAGAACGCAGGGGCCCTCGGTCGTGGTGAGAATGACGGCGATCGCCAGCCGGTGGCGCTCGCCTCGGGACAGGGTCTCGATTCTGGAGTCGTCGACGCCCAAGTCGAGGTCGCCGGGGAGTTCAAGGGCCTCCGTCCAATCGAGGAACGCGTCCCGCTCCCGCTCGCTCAGCATGGAGTGCCAATCGGCTGCCACCACCGATGGGATGTGAGGGTCGGCGGGGATCCATCCGCATTCGCCTTCGACCGCCGAGCGCATGGCGACTGCCGACACCATCTCGAGTGTCGCGTCATCGGAAGACGAGATCCAGGTGACGCCGGGAACCGCGGGAAGTCGGATCAGGGAGTCGCCGTGGCGGACGTACTCGTCCGCTCCGCTCCGACGCTCATCCCATTCGCGGAGCATGGGGATGGACAGGCGGATCACGCGGTAGTTGACGACCACTTCTTGAAGCGCGTTGTACAACAGGGTCGACGCCACCAGGAGCGGCACAAGTGAGATCGCGGCGCCGCCGATGCCGACCGCTGCGACGATGGCGGCGATGCCGACGACCACCGGCACCGCCGCAGTCGAGACGATCCCGTTCAAGACCTGGAGCCGCGCCCGTTCATGGAGGACCGGTTCCTGCCGATCCCGCGCGCGTTGCATCCAGCCGGAGATGAATCGGTCGAATTTCGCGTTCTTCAGCGAGCGAATCGAGGTGCTGATGTCACGGATCCGCTCGACTCGGTTCGATTCAAGCGCGATGATCTTCTCGTATACCCGGCCGATCGAATGCACGAGTCGCACCGACACCGCGGTGACGAGTGCGAGCCCGGCAAGGGCGATCCAACCGACGAGCTGGTAGACGACTGCCACATAGCAGGCGACCCCTACCGCTAGCGCAAGGCTGAGTCCGAAGTCGAGGACGTAACTGAACTGGCTGATCTGCGCTGGGTGGGTCGTGAACTTGCCAACGAGGTTCGAGCTCCGGCTCGGGCGGCGTCCTCGCAGCGCCTCATCGAAGAACGAGCGGTAGGCCAGCGTTCTGGTTCCGAGTACCAGCCGCAGCTCCTCGCGCTCCTTGAACCATCCGCAGAGGGCGCTGGCGGCCACGGCGGCCATGAGTCCGAGGCCGCTGGACAGCATGCCCTCCGACTGGCTGACCGAGTCGCTGAATCGCGAGAATCCGACTGGGATAAAGATAGTCGCGGCCACCGCCGCGGAGCCGAACGCGAGCACTGCTGCGGATCTCCCGCGCTGAGCTCGAAAGAACGCACTCCATGCTCTCGGCCCTCGTCGCCCAGCTGTCAGCGACGAGAACTTCCGGTGATCCAGACGCAGGCTCGAGGTCACCTGGTACGACTCCTCGCGGTCATGAGGTTCTCCATCACTATCTCGCTGTCCGGGTACCTTTCCTGGAGGGCGAGCAGCTTCCTGACGACATCGGTATTCGGGTCGGTGAAGGATTCGGCTTCGATGCCGATCAGTTCGGCCTCGGCCCTGTCCTCGCTCAACTCGAGCGAGGCGGCGGCACGCCGCCAAGTCTCGAGCACCTGGGCATGCCTGCCGGAGTCGCTGAGGACTCGCAGTAGTGCGAGCCCGGCCTGCTCGGCGCCAAGGGCCCACGCGGCGCTGTATCCGTCAACGGCCTCTTCAGTTCTCCCCAAGCGCTCCGCAATGAACGCGTACAGCTCATGCACGCCGATTATCGCCGGATCGAGCGATCGGGCCCGGCGAGCGGCCTCGAAGGCGTCCGCAAGCCGTTCGCGATCGCACAGAAATGACGCCAGGTCCTGCCAGTACTCCGCGAACAGCGGATCAAGGAACGCAGCCTTCCGCAATGTTCGTTCCGCCTCGGCCGGTCGCCCCATTGCCGCATAGACGCGTCCAAGGTTGTTGAGCAGCACCGTTTGATGGAGTTGGCGGCTCCATTGGGTCTCGTTCAGGGTGGCGATGCCATTCTCCAGCAGCAAGGCGGCCTCGTCATATCGCCGCCACCGGAACAGCAGCAGAGCGTACCCGTTCCGGTTGAAGACGGTCTCGTACACGACGGCTTCAGTCGGTTCAAGACCGGTCAGGATCTCGTGCGCCTCTTGAAGATACCGACCAGCGGTCTGGTCATCAAGACGTCCGGACACATGATGTCTTGCGAACATCATCGCAAGACTGTACTTCGCGCGGGCGGCTTCGAGTCCCCCCTCGCCTTCCCAGATCCGAAACAGGCGCTCGGCGTCGGCGCCATCGCCCTGCAACCCATACGACAGGGCCATCGATGTCGCGAGCTTGGCTCCAGGCTTGTGGCCGGACTGCTCCAGCGTCCTCGCCAACCACACGGCAGACCATGAGTCGCCGAATGCCAAGAGTCGGTCCAGCTCTTCCGCAATGGTCGATTCGTCGATCTTCCCTCGCTCGATCAGGGCGACTATGCTCTCGAGGGAAGCGTCCTCCGGCTCGGTCGGTCGGACCTGCAACTGGTGCTCTGATTCGATTCTCATCCGCATTCGACCGCTGCCGAGCGCGGCAAAGAAGTCGTGATCGGCCTCGCTCAGTTCTCCGGCGACTCGCACCGTGACGCCGTCTTCGAACTGGTCGGCGAGTCGGCTCCCGACATAGACTAGGCCTCGGATTGCCCGCTCTTTGGTATAGAAGCGCAGTTGGTCTCCGGGAGTCTGCGCGTCGCTGAGTGAGAGTTCGCCGTCCGGCGACCGGTGTGATACGGGACGCAAGTGGACCAGGTATTCGCCACCGATGACATGCTCCACCTGCTGGTGTGCGAGAAACGATCTCGCCCCGCTGAACGGGACCTGTTTCGATGCCGTGACGCTGATTGTCAGCATTGACTCCGCCTTCCTCCCGGGGTTCCACAATGCGGCGTCTCGAAATGGGCGATCAGTACGACGCACATTCCAAGACGCCGCGAGAGATTACTGAGCAGCCTTGTAGCAGTACATGACCGCCATGTTGGTCTTCGGCTTCTGCGTTTCGCGCTTCTTGATCTTCATTAGGAGACCTCCATTATGTATGCTGGAATTCGAGCGATTGCTCCCCAAGGGGCTATGTCGATTACGCGATCGTCACTCGCTGCCTTGGATCCGATCGAGGCTGACCGGACTTCGAATTGTCGTCACTTGCCAGCCATCAGGCAAGGGTTTAGGGTGCGGTTGGCGGGATTCCGACAGATCCTGTCGTGATGCCGCCAACTTCTCGGCGTTGACGCAATTCGACGAGACCGGGGAGGTGTTCATCGTTGAGGATTCCGACGGCATACGCCCGCGCCCCAACCGCCACCGGACCCTGAACCCCCAGGGTCTTCGCGAGTCTTGCGGCCTCCCGCTCCACCGTCCTTGTCGACAGGAAGAGCGACTCGGCAATCTGCTGGTAGCTGAGTCCCTTTGCCATCTCAAGCAGGATCGATTGCTGGCGAGGCGTAAGTTGGAAAGTTGCGGCGTGAAAAGGGGTTCTGTCCGTCATATGCAATGGTTCCTCTATCGCGCCGGACTGGAACCACCCGGCATCGTGGACGGTGCCGTCGTACACCGCCGCCCAGATCAGCTTGCGTGCAGAAGGCGAGATTTGCAAGGCGGGGTACCGGCAGAATAGCGGCAGGAAATCCAGTCGGGCCTTGAGGGATTTGAAAGTCGTTGGCAAGCCAACGTCCTCGATGATCCTCAACAAGAGGCCGGCCAGGGACGGACCGCGGCCCCTCGGCGAGCGCCTCCTCGGCCAGTCGACCCACTGGCACGGCGGCATCGGGTGTTAGGCCGGCACGCGGCTCTGATCAGCGCGCGTGAGACACACCGTTGTGCGCTCGAGGGCCGATCAGAAGAAGCTGCGGAGGGCTGACGTGATGCGGTCTATGACAGTTGTACCCAGGGATCACCGAAGTCGATGTGGAGGAGGCAGAGGCAAATGAGCCGGCGCGAAGATCGACGTTCTGCCCGACAACAAGACCGACCGGATCCGCTCGCCTCAAAATCAGACACCTGGTCGATATATTGACCAGTAACTTGATGGTTTCTGGATCGTTGTCTTGTGGTGGCTGACGATCTTCGGGTGGACATGCGGACGTTCTCTCCTGCCCAGCAGGAGGTGCTGCGCAAACGGGTGATCGCAGCGGTGCTGCACGAGTTGGTCGGCGGCGCCTCGACGCGGCGCCGCCGACCGGGCTCGTCAGTGCGCGCTTCGGAGTCCGTAGGAGCGAATCGTCGTGTACGAGATCTCGTTGCCGCGGTCGTCGGTGGCATTCACGCGGACGGAGACGTAGTCGGCGCGGGGCGGGTGCCGCAGTGTTCCCTCGGCGACGGACCCGTTCAGTTCGAGACTCACCTCGGTCCAGGTCTTCCCGTCGTCATAGGAGACCTCCAACTCGGCGTCGGCGAGCGTTGCGCCAGCGTCCCCGAACAGACCCGGCTCCAACGAGAGCACGACCTCCTGGGGGCACCAGGCGTCGGCCCATCCGCCTTGCACGCCTTCGCCTTCGAATGCGACTGTCGGAAGGGAGAACTCAGCGTAGTCCTCATCGCCGACGGCGGCCGGATCTGCGTCGAAGGTCCATTCGGCCGTAGCGGCGGTGGCGAACAGACCGGTGGCGGTGTCGCGAGCGCCCTCGGCCGTGAGCGTGTAGCGGCCTGCGCCCGCCAGCGGGGCGCCGAGTTCCCCGTCTTCCAGTCCGCCTTCCCACACCGGCGTCTCCAGTCCGTCCTTGGTGAGGACCGCGGTCCCCTGGAATCCGAGGAGCTGCATCGCCTCGCCGTTGTAGGCCCCGGCGAGGTTCACCTGAAGGCTGATCTCGCCTCCCTCGTCGGAGCTGAGGAGCACGCCGTCTGCGGTACCGCCGCCGAACGGGCCGTTCACCATGTCCCGGCTGGATCGCTCGCCGACCTCTGGCCTGATCGTCTCGGTAGTTCTGAATCCCTCCACGACGCCCCAACCGTCCTCATCGACGCGGCCGCCCATCGCGCTGGTCACCCACTCCATCGAGGGGCCTGCGTTGTAGTACTCGGTCCGCACGCTCGGGAACTCGACGGGGACCATGGGACAGTTCTGGGTACCGACAGGTTCGGCGATGATGTCGCCGTAAGTGCAAGTGAACCCCGGGACGGGGACACCGAGGTCGTGGTAGGAGGTCTCCACCGCGGCCAGCTCGTCGTCGGTGACGGCGAAGGAGGTGTCGTCGGGGAACGAACCGTTCTCGAGGAAGGCGAGGTTGTAGGTGTAGGGGTCGTCCGCGCCCTCAGGGCTCGTGAGCACGGTCTCGTAGGAGAACTTGACATCCACCTGATCCGGTTCGGGCATCAGGTAGATCGCGGCCTCGGGCCCCGCGTAGTCGGTGAAACCGAACCGCCGGTCGAGGATGCTGGTGCTGACGGCAACGCTCGCGACCTGCTGGACCGCATCCGGCCGCTCAACGTCGACGGTTACGGGCTGCGCGTCGGTGGCGTCGAGGACCAGGAGCGACTGCGACGAGCCCATGGTCACCGGCGTGATCCCGAGGACGATCTCGGTGCGCTCGTACGTGTCGGGGACGTTGTTCCAGAAACCATGAATGAGCGTGTAGTCGCCCGGCTCCAGTGCCTCCGATCCGACGCCGGCGGCGTCGAACTCGAGAAACATCCACTCTCCGGTCTCGTTGTCGGCCACGATCACGAAGTCGTTCTGTGGAACGGCGCCGGAGCGGTCGCGGAGCTGCACGGAGAACTTCTGCGCCTCCGCGGCGCTGGTCTCGATCACGGGGTTCGTCAGGCCCGCGTCGCCGACGTCTTCGAGGCGGGCGGCATCGGCCGCACCGGCATCGGCGATGCCTGCTGCGGCGAGGTCAGTGACGTTGTAGCGGCGCGGGTCCTCCGCGCCGGTCTTGATCGCCTCGGCCCTGTCGTGGGGGATGACGAGGGTGTCGCCGGAGCCGTCAGGCGCGGGAATCGTGAGGAACCCGACGCCCTCGCGACCCTCTGCGGGAAGCAGTCCTGTACCGCCGTCGGGGAACACGGTCACCGCGTCGCCGGTCGGGAGCACCACGGTCGAGGTCGCCGGCGCTGCCGGTACCGCCACACCGCCGTCGTCGTTCTCGGCGTGCGCGCCCGCGCCACCGGTCACTACCGTCGCCGCGAACAGGGCCGCTGCCGCGGCAAGACCGCCTGAATGTCGCTTGTGCATGCGAGTTCCTTTGCGTCTCAAGCGGATATGCCGAGAGGCACATCCATGGATAAGACATGCCGAGAGACATGGAACGTTGCAAATCGATCAGCAACATGATGGTTTCATCGTGTAGTTCGTTTGGGGCGCTTGGCAGTAGCCGATGATCCTGGTCGGGAGTTTCTGGATGCTGCGGAGCACGGATCGGGTCTCGGCGATCAGCTGTTCGCGGCTGGTGATGACCCGATCGGCGAGCTGGTGTTTCAGATCGGCGTTGACCAGTTCGTCGGGGTTCAGGTGTGGAGCGTAGGCGGGCAGGAAGTGCAGCTCGATCGCCTCGGCGTGCTTCGCGACCCACTCCCGGACCGCTTTGGAGCGGTGGACCGAGTGCCGGTCGAGCACGAGATGGATCTTCTGGTCGAAGTGGCCGATGAGCTTGGCGAAGAACGCGATGCAGGTCGGAGCGTCGAACCAGCCGGGGAAGATCGTGAAGTACATCTTCCCCGTGGTGGAGATGGCCGACATGGCGTTGAGGCCGAACCGCTTCCCGGTCCGGGCGACTACCGGAGTCTGGCCCTTCGCTCCCCAGGTGCGGCCCGAGAGGTGATCGGAGCGCGCCCTGACTTGATCCGCGAACATGATCACGGCCTCCTCCGCTTCGGCCCTCGCTCGGACGGCCGGGTATTCGGTCTCGGTCCATTCCCGCATAGCCTCGGGGTCGGCCTCGCGGGCCCGGCGGTCGGGTCGTTGGAACTACAGGCCGAGCCGGGCCGTGAGCTTGCTCAGGCCCGGGAGGGTGTAGCGAGCCCCGAAGTGAGCCTTGATGAAAGCGCCGACCTTCGCCCGAGTCCACAGCAGCCCGCCGAGTCCGAGGTCGTCGGGGTTGAAGTCCAGGATCGTCTGGCGGACCGCGGCTTCCTCCGAAGGCGAGAGTCGACGCCCCTGACCGGGTTTCGCGCCGGTCGCGCCCGAACGGAGACCGGCCTCGCCGTCGGCCTGGTAGCGGGACCGCCAGGAGCTGATCGACTTCGTCGACACCCCGATAGCGCGGCGGCGGCCTCGTCGTTCATGCCCTCGTGCACTATCCCTCAAACTGGTAAGTGATGTGGGTGACGAGCGAGGCGCTCCGGGCGGAGGCGATCTTCAGGTTCAGCGGCGGCACGCCGTCGAAGAGCCGCTCGCCGGCGCCGAGGGTGAGCGGGACGACGTGCACGCGCAGCTCGTCGAGGAGTCCGGCGGCGAGGTACTGGTTGACCGTCGCCGCTCCGCCCGCGATCGCCACGTTCCGGTCCCCGGCGGCGGCCGTCGCCTGCTCCAGGGCGGCTTCGATGCCTTCGGTGACGAAGGTGAACGTGGTCCCGCCCTTCATGGTGAGCGGTTCGCGCGGTCGGTGGGCGAGGACGAACACCGGCGCGTGGTACGGGGGCTCCTCGCCCCACCAGCCGGTCCAGGCGAGGTCCCATTCGCCGCGGTCGGGACCGAACATGTTGCGGCCCATGATGAAGGCCCCCGCGTCCGCCATCTGCTCGGTTTCGGGCAGGTTCTCGTCCGGCGTGTCGAACCGCCACGCGAACATCTGGTCGATCGGCGCGTCGCCGAAGGGGTTCTGGAGGGTCTGGTTCGCTCCGGACACATAACCGTCGGCCGACACCGCGAGATCGCTTACGACTTTGCTCATGAGGGATACCGTCCCACAGACGGCGCGGCGCCGCACCCGCGAATCCCTACTCCCGCCGCGCGGCCCTGTCGATGAATCGCGCCAGGAGCTCGTGGAGCTGGTGACGCTCGGCCGCCGACAACGGCTCCAGCAGGCCGGACATGACTTCGGCGGTACTGGTCTGGGCGGCGGACAGCCGCTCTTCGCCTGCGGGCGTGAGGTGCACGGCGTGGCTGCGGCGGTCGCGCTCGTTGCGGCGGCGCTCGGCCAGTCCCTGGCGTTCCAGATCGTCGACGATGTGGACCATCGAGGACTTGTCGATCTGGAGCCGGTCGATCAGCTCGCGCTGGCTGAGCGGTCCGGCCTCGGCGAGTTCGCCGAGCACGCCTAGGTGGCGCAGCTCGACCTCGTGGACCTGCAGGGAGCGGTTGGTCGCGGCCCGGGCGTACCGGTGGGCCAGGTACAGCTGGCCGCCGATCTGGACGTCGAGCTGCTCGTTGGGCTTCTCCATCTCCACATCATAGGCCAATTGACAGATAGTCTATAAATAGATAATCTCTAGTCATGCATATTATTATCGTGGGCGCCGGCCTGGCCGGGCCGCTGCTGGCGCACGGGCTCATGAGCGCGGGCGCCACGGTTTCGCTGTACGAGCGCGAAGACGCCGATCAGCCGAGCCAGGGGTTCCGCATCCACATCGCGCCCGAGGGCGACCTCGCCCTGCGCCGGCACCTGCCGCCCGACCTGTACGAGCAGGTGCTGGCGACCTCCGGGAAACACGGCTCCGGTGTCCGCTTCCTCGACCCCGGACTCAACCTGGTCCACGAGATGCTCGTTCCGCCAACGGAGGACGAGGAGTCCGGGCGGCATCTGACGGTCGACCGGCTGACCTTGCGGCAGATCCTGCTCACCGGGGTCGACGTCCACCACGGCGCGCCGTTCGAACGCTACGAACTCATCGACGGCGGCGTTCGGGCCCACTTCGCGGGCGGCGGCACCGCCGAGGCCGATCTGCTGGTGGGCGCGGACGGGACGCACTCTCGGGTGCGCGCGCAGCTCTTGCCGCAGGCCCGGGTGTTGGAGACGGGCCAGACCGAGATCTACGGCAAGACGCCCCTGACCGACGAGGTCCGCGCCCTCGCGCCCGCCGCCGCGATCGACGGGTTCTGCTCGGTCATGGGCCCCGACGGCCGCTTCGTGTCGCTGGCGGCGCACGAGTTCCTTTCGGGCGGAACGGATTACGTCATGTGGGTGGTGGTCGCCCCTGCCGCGCGGTTCCCCGCCGACCTCGCCGCCATGGACAAGGCGGGCCTGGCCGAGACCGCGGCCGCGGTGGTCGACGACTGGCACCCCAGCCTCAGCGCGCTCGTTCGCCTGACCGATCCCACCACGGTCAACCCGACGACGATCAGGACCGCCGAACCGGTGCCGCCGTGGGAGACCGTCCCGGTCACGCTCATGGGAGACGCCGTCCACACGATGATCCCCCAGGGCACCAGCGCCGCCTTCGCGCTCAAGGATGCGGCGCTGCTGTGCCGCCGCATCACCGAGCGGACGGGCCCGCTCCTGGAGGCCGTCCACGCGTACGAGGCCGAGATGCTCGAGTACGGTTTCGCCGAAGTGGCCCGCGTCCTCCGCCAGGCGGGCGAGCACGCCTGAATGCGAGCCCGAGGCGCCGGGGTCGGCCGCGCGGATCGCCGACCGGCGTGACGCCCTAGTACTCCATCCGTGAACGTTGATGTTTGCGGAGAGCGACGACTCGATACTCTTGAGGCGCTCGGGCTTCGGGCGCAGCAGAAGCAGCCGCTCTCGCGTGGTTCCCGTTGTGAGACAGGAAAACAGAAGAGCCGCTGCGGAAGCCAGGATACTGCAGGAAGCGTTCGATGCTGCCGGGCAGGCGGTGTTCGATGCGATGGCCGGCCTGTTCGGCTCGCGGCCGTGCCGGATGAGCGCCCGCGACTACACGAGAGGCCTGTAGGCGAGTCGGGAGCGGAAGAACTGCGTCACCATTGCCGAGCACGCCGGGCACTCCAGTCCCGATCGGCTGCACTACCTGCTTGAACGTGCCGTCTAGGAGGAGCGAGAGCTGCGGGTCCACCTCGCCTCACTCGCCGTCGAGCGCCTGGGCGACGAGGGCGTTTTGCTCTTCGACGAGACCGGGGACCTCAAGAAGGCCCGCTCCTCGCTCGGTGCGGCCCGCCAGTACACCGGGACCGCAGGCAGGGTGGAGAACGCGCAGGTCACCACTTGGGCGGTCTGGGCGACCGCAGCGGGTCACGCGTTGATCGACTGCGAGGTCTACGGCAACTCACCCCACCTGCGCCGCGGCCTCTACGACGCCCGGCTTCCGTTCGTGCTGGCCTGAGCCTCCTCCACGAAGCTGCGGACCGACCCGCTCATCGAAGCGGCGCGGGCAGGCGATTCAGCAGGACCCATCGATTTCGAGGATGCCAACCTCGTTGCCACGGACGAACAGCACGTAGATGCACTCGTCATCGCCATCGCCATCGGCTTGGTCCGGCGGTGGCCACGCGGTGGGCAAGAATCCATGAGCCGCGACGAGCGCGCCGCCCAGTCGGTCCTCGATGACGTCGACCAGGTCGTCGACGAGGTGAGTGATGATGTGGCCAGCCGGGATTTCGGGACACTCGTCAATGCCGTCCCACGAGTCTTCCCAGGGGTCGTCCACGAGGGAGAGTCGTGCGATGTTGTGGAGCGAGGTCCGCAGGTCGGTGAACGTGATCGGGCAGAATGTCGGTGCTTCGTCGGCGTACTTCTGGGTGTCCTCGCGGGTGGCCGACCACAATCGGGTGGCTGCGCCGAGGCGGTCGTCGTCGTGTTCGGGGAGCGTTCCGATGAGGAACCGGAAGTCGACTGGGTTGTTGTTGTCCACCATGAGGTGCTCGCTCAGCAGTGTGGCAAGGCAGGCGATCCGGGTGCGGAGGGCGCCGTCGGCGCCATCGTCCGCGATGACGGGCGGCTGCTGCACCGTCGGCGCCGGTACGAGGGTGATCCGTGCGGTTCCGAAGTAGTCGCGGTGCAGCAGGTGCAGGGCCGGGTCTTCGCGGGTCGTGGTGAGGAGGAGCAGATCACCGTACCGGCCGACCGCCCGGTCCACCAGGTACCGCACCAACGACCTCCGAGGCGCGTCGTCGACGCCGGTCACCTCGTTGATGCGTGAGACCAGCTCCTCGGGCGGAGTGGTGCGGTCGTTTTTCGACCGTATGCTCGCGTAGGGGAAAGCGCCCGAGACCTCCGGCAAGTCCGCGATCGCCGCAAGCTGTTCGGTTGGCGGCGGCCAAGGCTCGTCTCGGCGGCCGGTCCTGTCGAGCACGAGCGTGGACACCCACCCGGGTGCCGCTGCCGGTGCCCACGCGGCGAGCAACCAGAGAGCCGAGACGAGCACCCACTGAGGGTTCGACGGCTGACGACCGTCGGACCGGTCCGCAGGATCCGGTTGACGGTGCCACGCGTCGTTGAAAGCCGTGGCCAACTCCACTCGAACCTCCTCCGTCACGGTCCGTGCGTGCCGGTTCCCGCGCGACCCGACCGCTGCCACGGACCCGCGACGACCATACCCAAGCACCGCAACGAAACCAGGCCAGCACCATCAGCGACGATCAACTTTCACGGATGTCGTACTAGAGCCTGTTTCGTGAGTGAATCAGAGGACGCATAGGCTCCAGTGGGGCCAGTCGCAGGAGCTGGCTCTGAAATCGGAGGCGGCATGACGGCCTGGAGGAACGCTCGGGATTCCGACCAAGGACGACGCAGCGGGGTATCACCGGAGAACCGTGTCCGCGAGCTGATCGCAGCAGTCGTCGACGACACTACGGCTGTAGCGGACCAGGTTCGCGGGCTGTCCTACGATGAGATCCACAGGATTGAGTGCGACCAGTCCGCGCCTCTCGGCGATGCCTATCGGCGCTTCCTGGCGCTGATCGGAGGGGGTGCCGGACACTTCTTGCTTGGCAGTGACGTCTTCTATCCGGCAGTCATCGGTTTGGGTGAGGCGGCACGAGAACTGCTGGCGGAGAATGAAGTCCCCTTCGTTCTCGCCGAGTCGGACCGGGTCATCCTTATGCACCAGGGTTACCAGTTCGACTTTCTGCGCGGCCCCGAGCCCGATCCCGAGGTCTGGTCGTACCGTGAGGGTGACGGTCCAGGCGATGTGCCCACCTTGAGCTTCAACCGATTCACCGACTGGCTGCAGGAGCAGGTCGCACAGCAGACCGAGGCGTGGGCGCGGCTCGTCCCTTGGTACGAGGCCGAGAAGCAGAAGGGCCCGGGCGAACGGCGCGTGTACTTCAGGCGTCGCTATCCGGACGGCACCTTCAGGGACGAGTTCTGATTCCGGAAGCACGCCATCACCGCCACTCGTTGATGACGGCAATGGTGACGGTGGCCTTGTAGCGGACGGCAAGCTGGTCGTACCCCGTGGCCACCGCCCGGTGGGCCCGCTACCGGCCGATGCGGCGCGGGGCCGTCACCGCGCCGAGCTTGTCGGGATTGCGGACGGCGTAGAAGTTGGTGATCCGCCCGTCCGCGATCTCGACCAGGAAGACGCCTTCCAGGCGGTCGCCGCGGTAGGCGAGGATCGCGGGTGCGCTGTTGCAGTTGACCGTCTCGATCCGCAGGCCCGAGATGCGATGTCCCTTGTGGAAGAGCTCAACGAGGATCGCGGCGACCTTCTCCGCGCCCACCACGGGTCGGCGCGCCGCAGTGGTCTTGCCGCCGCTGTCGGCGGTCCAGACGGCGTCCGGCGCGAGCAGTGCGAGCAGGCCCTCCAGGTCGCCGGTGGCCGCCGCGGCCAGGAACCGGTCGGTGATCCGCGCGGCCTGCGCGGAGTCGGCGGGCTCGAAGCGCCTGCGCCGCGCCTGCACGTGCTTGCGTGCGCGGTGCGCCACCTGGCGCACCGTCACCACGGACTTGCCCACGGCCGCAGCGATGTCGCGGTACTCGAAGCCGAACACCTCGCGCAGCACGAACACCGCGCGCTCGTCCGGAGTGAGCGTTTCGAGCAGCACGAGCATCGCCATCGACACCGACTCGGCGAGCACCACATCGGACGACGCGTCGTCCCCGAGCATCAGCGGCTCGGGCAGCCACGGGCCGACGTAGTCCTCGCGGCGCCGCGTGCTCGCACGAACCGCGTTGAGCGCCTGGCGGGTCACCAGCCGCGCCAGGTACGACTTGGTGTCCCGCACCGCCGCGAGGTCCACATCGGCCCATCGCAGGTAGCTGTCCTGCAGCACATCGTCGGATTCGGTCGCCGAACCGAGGATCTCGTAGGCGATCGTGAACAGCAGCGGCCGCAGCAGGGTGAACCGCTCGGCGTGCTCGTCCGCGCCCAAGGGATCGGTGTCCACCGGGTCAGTGCTCATGGCATCGATGTTCGCAGCACCAGTTCTCATGAGTTCAGTGCTCATTAGTTCGAAGCTCCCGCGGGGGCGGGCCTTGACGAGTCGACCTGCTCGGGACGCGGGCCGCCCTTGGGCCAGATCATGGCGCCGGGCTTGCGGGCTTCGAGACGGATCCGCTTGGACACCACGAACTTGCAGGTCAGTTCCTTGATCACCGCGCCGAGGCGGCCGCTGATGAAGACGTTCACCGCGGTGTCGTCCTTCCGGCCGAGCTGCCGGACGCCCGCGTGCCGCCCCAGGCTGACGCACGCCCCCGTGAACGCCAGGTCGATCACCGCCGGTTCGGTCCCCGCGATGCGGCTCAGCACGGTGTCGGCGGCCCGCGCCCCGAGCGGCCCGGCGGCGTACCCGCTCATCCGCAGCGGCCGACCCGAAGGCGCGGCGGCGTCGCCCGCCGCGACTATGCGGTCATCGTCCACACTGGTCAATGTCTCGTCGGTGAGCAGTCGGCCGATCGCATCGGTGCGCAGGCCGCTCGCGGCCGCCAGCTGCGGCACCCCGAAACCGGCCGTCCAGATGGTCAGCGCGCTTGGGCGCACCGCACCGTCGGCGAAGACGACCTCCTCCGGCCGGACCTCGGTCACCGCGGCGCCCTCGATGACGGCGACGCCGTGCCCGGTCAGCCATTTGGCGACGTATCGGCGGCCCGGCTCGCTCAGTGTGGGCGTGAGGGTCCGGCCGCACACCAGCGTGACCGCACGTCCCTGCTCGGCCAGTTCGGCGGCCGTCTCGATGCCGGTCAGTCCGCCGCCGATCACGGTCACCGGGGCCACAGGCGCCAGCGCTTCCAGCTTGGCGCGCAACATCTCCGCGGATTCGAACTCGGCCGTGTCGTACGCGAACTCGGCCGCGCCGGGCACCGCTGCGGGCGTCGCCGCGACGCTCCCGACCGCGTAGATGAGGTAGTCGTAGTCGAGCGCCAGGCCCGAGGCCAGTTGCACCCTGCGGGCGGCGGTGTCGATGCGCGTCGCGCTCTCGACGACCAGCCGGATCCCCTCGCCGAGCAGCGTGCCGTACTCGATCCTGGGGTCGCCGGTGCGGGCCGCGAACTGGTGCAGCCGGATGCGTTCGACGAACGCCGGGCGGGGATTGACCAGCGTGATGTCGACGTTCGCGTTCTGGCGCAGGCGGTTGGCCGCGAGCGTTCCGGCGTAGCCGCCGCCGATGACGACGACCTTGGTTCGGGTGCTGTGTGCGTTCATGCCCTCAAGACACCGCGAACCGCCCGGACGTGACACCGCCGGGCATGACCTGGGCCATACGAAAAGGAAGGGGTGCAGGTCGTCATCGCTCCCCGGCCCGGAATACTCGGTTGATGCGTGACGAAGCATCGCAGTCGCCGCCGACGGCGCTCATCACCGGCGCCGCAGTGGGCATCGGCGCGGCCTTCGCCAGGGCGCTGACGCGCAAGGGTTATCGGCTCATTCTCGTGGACCGCAATGGCGAAGGCCTGCAAGCGATCGCGGAGGAGCTGCCGTCCGATTGCGAGGTCGTGATCGCCGACCTCACCGCGGAAGCGGACGTCGCGCGCATCGAGGAGCGCTGCCGTGAAGGCCTCGACCTGCTGGTGAACAATGCCGGATTCGGGCACGCCACGGAGTTCCTCGCCACCCCGGTGGAGGCCGAGGTCGCGATGTCCCGGTTGCAGATCGAAGCCGTGCTGCGCCTGACGCTCGCCGCGCTGCCGTCCATGATCGAGCGTGGTCGCGGCGGGGTCATCAACACCGCTTCAGTCCTCGGCTTCTTTCCCAGTTCGACGTACTCGGCCACCAAGTCCTGGGTCATCAGCTTCAGCCAGTCTGCGGCCCGAACGGCACTCCCCCACAACGTCACCGTCATGGCGCTGTGCCCCGGTTTCACGCGCACCGAGTTCCACGACAGCGCGAGGATGAACATGACCGCCATCCCCGGTTTCCTGTGGCTGGACGCCGATTTCCTGGTCGCGAGAGCGCTGCGGGACTGGCGTCGGCGCAAGGCCCTGAGCGTCCCCGGCTGGCAGTACAAGACCATCGTCGCCGTCGGGCGCATACTGCCGCTGTGGCTGATCGGCCGCATGCTCTCAGGTTCCAACAAGCGGTCACTGGCGGTCCGGAGCGGTTAGACCGGGTTGGTGATCTGCTCGCGGAGGATGTCGCCGTGCCCGGCGTGGCGGGCGAAGTCCTCGGTCAGCAGCAGGTAGACGAACCGCAGGCTGACGTCACCGGCGCGGTAGTGCGACCTGGTGTCGTCGAGGTCCAGGTCGGCGGCGATCGCGCGGGAGCGGTCACTGGCGCGCTCGAACTCGGCGATCACGTCCGCCAGCGTCTCACCGTCGCTGACGATGAAGGTCCCGTCGTCGCCGGTGGCGTAGCCGTCGCATTCGAACTCGCCCAGGCCGAGCAGGGTGCGCTGGAACCAGATGCGCTCGGCCGTGGCGGCGTGCTTGATCAGCCCGATCGGCGTGGTCAGCGAGATGACCAGGCGCCGCCGGGCGTCGGCTTCGGAGAGCCCCCGCGCGGTGTCGATGAGCGCCTGCCGGTTGCGGTCGAGCATGTGCTCGAGCATGAGGCGTTCGGGTCCAATGGTCGTTCGGGGCATGGTGAACACAGGTCGTCCAGCTTTCTGGGTTGGGGGAAGGCTCAGACCGGCATCTGTTCGCGCGGTTCGGTGTCGGCCTTGTCGACCGATTCCCGGTAGCGCGCGCTGAGCAGGCGGTACTGCGGGCTGAGCAGGGCGGCGCAGGCGAGCACCGCGCAGAAGACGCCGCCGAGGAGCAGTAGGAGCGCGATCCCGCGCGCCTCGCCGGTACCCAGCAGCCATTCCCATTGTGCCTCACCGGCATCGGTGCGCATGTACGGGATGATCCACAGCTCGGCGAGCGGGGCGATGAACAGCGCGGTGATCGGCGCGGCGGCGGCCTCGAACGTCATCGCGAAGCCGAACACGCGGCCCTGCTTCTCGAAGGGCACGACCCGCTGGATGACCGTCTGCTCGGCGGCCTCGGCCACGGGGATCAACGCCATGAACAGCCACACGCCGAGGATGTAGAGCCAGCTCAGCTCCCGGATGGTCGACATCGCGCCCGCCGCGCCGAGGGCGATGACCACGAACAGGATGGTGCGGATCGGGTTCCTCCCGACCCCCTTCTTCGCGACGACCGCGCCGCCGAGGATGAAGCCCGTCGAGGCCACGGCGAACCAGAGCCCCCAGCCCTCCACGCCGAACAGGTCGATGCCGTACGGGTCCATGACCGCCATGGCGACCCCGCCGTACAGGTTGTTGAGCGAGGTGAACAGCACCAGCGCGAGCAGGCCCGACACCGCCCGCACCGCGAGCCACCCGCCGCGCACGTCCACCCACGCGGTCATCGGCTCGGCCTCGGCGGCCCGCTCCTCGGGGATGCGCAGCGGCACCAGGTGCAGGAGCGTCAACGCCAGGGCGCCGATGCCGATCAGGAGCGTCCACCCCATGCCGAGGAACCCGACCGACAGGCCGCTGAACACGCTCGTCACGAGCATCGCGACGCCTTGGACGGTGCCGACCATCCCGTTCGCGTTCGCATGGCGGTCCTCGGGCACCAGCAGCGTGACCGTGGTCGACAGGGCGATGCCCCGCAGCTGCTCCACCACCGAACCGGCCAGCATGACCACGGCGAAGATCCAGAACCAGGGCAGTCCGAGGTCCTTGATCCCGTCCTCGCCGACGGCGAAGAAGAACAGTGCGTCGAGGACGAAGACCGCCAGCGCGACCAGGGTCGCCCACACCATGACGGCCTTCTTGCGGAACCGGTCGACCAGCGTCCCGAAGAACATGCCGAACGCCGAGACGAACAGCATGTACGAAGCGCCGATCACGCCGGTGGCGATGACGTTGCGCGTCTCGACGTAGATCCAGAAGGTCAGCGCGAACCACAGGAAACTCGTGGTCACGTTGGCGACCGCGGTGTTCACCAGCACGTGGAGGAAGGTCCGGAAGCCGTCCTGGGGAACGGTGCGCCTTTCCGGCACGGCCTGGTCCGAGCCGTCTTCGGGTGGGATCGTGGCCTCGGTCATCACGGTCGTCCTCTCAGCGGGGGTGCGATCGTCCGGCCCACGGCGGGTCCGGCCCTTTCATGATCGTCCTCTCCCTTATGACCGGATGAAGCCGCCGAACTCATCGGTCGCGGCGGCATTCCTTCGCGAACCGGTCGCGGGTCGCATCGGCGGCCCGGCGAAGACTGCCCGACAGCAGTGCTGCGGAAGTCGACCTTCGACGAATGCTAGTGCGGGAGTTGTCCATCGGCCCGCTCGCGGGCGTCGAGGAGTTCGTCCCAGTGCTCCATCGCCCACGCGCAGGCGGCCGCCAGCGGTTCCAGCATGCCGCGTCCCAGTGGCGACAGCGCGTACTCCACGCCCCGCTTCGGGTCGGTGTGGGCGGTGCGGGAGATGAGCCCGTCGCGTTCCAAGGCGCGCAGCGAGTGCGTGAGCACCTTCGGGGTGACGCGGTGGAGCGGCACGCGCAGCTCGGAGAACCGGCGCGGGCCGTCTTCGAGGCAGCACAGGATCAGTGCGGACCACTTGTCGCCGAAGCGGAAGGGCACCAACGTGGACGGGCACAGTTCGTCGAACATGTCCTTGGGCAGCGGCTGCAGTTGCGTCATCGTGTCTCCCGCTCGTCGGCCGGTCTCGGTATCCCGGAGGAAACCGCCCCCGCGGATACGTTGCTGGGAAACATGGATTCGACGGAAGGTATTCCAACGATGGGCAAGTTCGTGATTTTCGGGGCCGGCGGCCGGGCCGGTCTGCAGGCCGTCGCCGAGGCGCGTCGGCGCGGGCACGAGGTCACCGCGGTGGTCCGCGACCCGGCCCGCTACAGCGGCCCGGCGGACGAGGGCGTGAAGGTGGTCGCCGGTGACGTCACTGCGGTGGCGGACGTAGCGGCTCTCGCGGCCGGGCACGATGCCGCGATCAACATGGCGGCGGTGGTCGGCGTCGACACCTTCTTCACCGATGCCGCGCACGCCCTCATCCAGGGGCTGGGGCAGGCCGGGGTGGAGCGGCTCGTCGCGGGCGGGCTCGCTCCGCTCCTGCCCGGCCCCGACGGGGTCCGCCTGCTCGACGCTCCCGGTTCCCCCGCCGAGTTCCGGCCCTTCTGCCTGGCCCACGCCGCCGGGTACGAGGTGCTGCGCAGTGAGGCAGGCGAGCTGAGCTGGGTGTACGTCAGTCCGGTGGGCGACTTCGATCATGAAGGGGGGCGCACCGGCAGTTACGCGATCGGCGAGCACGGCGACATGACGGTGCGCATCTCTTACCCGGACTTCGCGATCGCCGTGCTCGACGAGGCCGAGACCCCGAAGCACCACGGCATCCACCTGGCGGTGGCCTGACGTAGGTCCGCTGCTGCCCGGCCCCGGTGACGTCGTCACCGGGGCCGGGGGCGAGATCAGGGTCGGCTCCGGTTGCGGCTCGGGCGGGGTTCGGCGAGGCGCGAACCACACGAATGGGGAGGGTTCCGGCGGCGCTCAGTTAGTTACGGTAGCGTACTTACTGAACCGTATTTATGGTTTTCCCTTGCAGTGGAAGGTAGGTGGGTCTCCGATGGAACCCATGGACATCCCCGTGCGCGAACCGGTCGTCGTGGTGGGCGCGGGACCGGTCGGCATGATCGCGGCGCTCGCCCTGCGGCGGCGAGGCGTCGACGTCCTCGTGGTCGAGGACGAACCCGAGGACCGTCGGCGCCCCGGCAGCCGCGCCCTCGTGCTGGCCCTTCCCACCCTTCGTCGGTTCGACGCCGTCCTGCCCGGGCTCGCCCAGGCCGTCGTCGAGGCCGAGGCCCGGAACATGCGGGGCGGCTCGAGTTTCGAAACGTTCTACCAGGGCAAGCGCGTCTTCGGCATGCGGATGCCCGACCGGCCGAAGGCGAAGAAGCTCGCCGTCAGCCTGCCGCAGACCGTCACCGAGAAGATCGTGTACGACGCGGCCGTGGCGCACGGCGTGCGGTTCCGTTGGGACTCCCCGGTGGCCGGCATCGAGACGGACGCCGAGGGCGCCACGATCACGCTCGCCTCGGGCGAGGAGATCCGGTCCTCGTACGTGATCGCCGCGGACGGCGCCCGGTCGGCCGTGCGCAAGGCGCTGGGCATCGAGATGTCAGGCCACACCGACGCCACGCCGTTCCTCATCGTCGACGTCGACGAGAACCCGGACGCCGCCGCAGCGCCCATGCCCGGCCTCTTCCACTACGGCAACCCCGAACTCGACGGCCGCAACGTCCTGCGCATCCCCTTCTCCGGCGGCATCCGCGTCGACCTGCAATGCCTGCCCACCGACGACGCCGAGCATCTCGCCTCCCCTGAAGGGCTGCGGGAATGGCTGCCGAAGGTGGTCGACCCTTGGCACGCCGACCATGTGCAGTGGGTGTCGACCTACCGTTTCCACCAGGTCGTCGCCGACGCCTACACCGACGCGCACCGGCGCGTCCTGCTCACCGGCGAGGCCGCGCACCTGTTCGCGCCCTTCGGCGCCCGAGGGCTGAACTCCGGCGTCATGGACGCCACCGACGCCGCGACGGCCGTCGCCGACGCGATCGCCGCGCCCGACCGCGCGTCCGCTCGGCGGCTGATCGACAAATGCGCGGCGGACCGGCGGCAGTGGGGCCTGCGCAATCGCGCGGTGTCCAACCGGGCGCTGCGTCAGATGCGCGCCGACGACCCCCGCATGAGGGCCCGTCGCACGATGGCCGCCCGGCTCGCACCCGCGTTCTGGCCCGCGGGCGCCTGGCTCGCCAATGGACCGCTGCAGTTGCCGCTGGTTCCCCGGCTTCGCCCCTACGGGATCTACTGATGGCCAGCGGGACGCCGCGCAAGCGGCAGGCCAGAACCCCGATCGAGGTCCGGCGCGAGCAGGTGCTCGACGCGGCGCTCAGGCTCATCACCGAGCACGGGTACGCGGCGGCGTCGATGGCGGCGATCGCCCGCGAGGTGGACCTCGCCAAGCCGCGGGTGTACGCCGCCTATCCCGAACGCGGGCAGCTCATCCGCGCGCTGTTCGAACGGGAGGAGCGGCACCTGGTCGCCGATCTGGCGGAGGCCATGCCGCCGTTGAGCGGCGACCTCGACTTCGCCGCGACGCTGGCGGCAGCCGCGGAGAACCTGCTGCGCGCCGTCACCGCGCGGCCGGACGCTTGGCGGCTGCTGATGCTCGCCCCCGACGAGGCGCTGCCGGAGGCCCGCGAGCACTACGCCGCGGCCCGCCGGTTCGCCCTCGATCAGCTGCGAGCGCTGCTCGAAGCCGGTCGGACGAGCGGAGGTTGGCCCGGCGGGCTCGACCTCGAACTCGCCGCGCACGGCCTGCTCGCCGGCGGAGAACAGGCCATCCGCCTGGTCCTCACCGACCCGGAGGACTTCCCTCCGGAACGCTTCGCCGACTTCGCCCGCACCTTGCTGGGCGCACCGCCGGCTCGGTGAGGTCGCCACCGGGACCGGAAGCGTTCCTGCGGGTTCAGCGATGGAGACAGAGCCGGGCGGGCGCCACTGCATGTGGCGCCCGCCCGGAACGATTCACGGCTGCATTCGTGTCCGATTGCGAGGATCCGAGGCGGCCTTCCGATCGCCGGTCAGGCTTCGCAGTTGGTGATCGTGCCCTCGTTGGCGCCGACGGGCGTCGAGCAGGTGTCGTAGTCGTCGCCGCCGTCGATGACACCGGTCGAGCTCAGCGCCGGGCCGGGCCCATGACTCCCCAACGCACTGCTGACGATGATCGTGTCATCGCCTGCGCCGCCGTTGACCGGTCCGGAACTGCCGGCGCCTCCGGTCCCCATAGTGGTGCCCTCACCGGCGGTGACCTCGATGCGGTCGTTGCCGTCATCGCCGTTGATCGTGCCCCCGTAGTTCCCGTCGGGACCCGCCTTCTGGGCCCCGGGCATGCCGCGCACGGTGATGGTGTCATCGCCGCCGCCGCCGTTGATGCTCGCGGGGTACATGGTCTTCACAAGGCCGCCTCCGCCGGGCTTGCCTCCGGTGATGGTGATCGTGTCGTTGCCCTCCCCGGCGTAGATCTCACCGGCAGACCCGTACCCGCCGGACCAGTTTCCCGGGTCATCGGCTCCCGTGGCGGTGATCTCGTCGTCGCCGGCACCTGCGTTGAGAGTCGTTCCCCTCTGGATGCCGTTGGGGCACAGGATGACGTCGTTCCCTTCGGTGCCGTTGATCTCCTCACCTGAAGCCTCGACCCCGTTGACGGTGCAGGTCGACTCGTCGGCGAACGCCGGACCGGCGCTGAGTGCGATGGCCGTCGAAGCGAGCGTCGCGGTCGCACCCAAGGCGCCCATCACCCTGACGGCTCGTGAAGCGTGAAAGTGCATGTCGATCCCCCTGAATTCGGTTCCGGCAGCGAGGTTACCGATCCATTCAGGAGGGCGGTCGAATTCGGTGAAAGTCCGGCGAGGGCTCCATCTCGGTCGATGGTCCGCGAGGTCACTGCTGTTCGGTGAGGCGGTGGCCGATGAGTGCCAGGTTCTGGATCGTGGCGAGGCCGCACTGCGCGGCGTCGTTGGTGGACAGCGTGCGCGCCTCGTCCACCGGCGCCAGCACTTCCGGTGGCAGGATCCGCACCGCGCGGAACGCCTCCTCCCCCATGAACTCGCCACCGGCGAAGTACGCCCGCCAGGCATGGTCGGCGAGCGCGTCGTCGCCCAATCGGTTGGCCGCGTACGCCGCGAGCCGGGAATGCGCCTGCTCCAAGTGGATGCCCGACGGGGCCACGCCCAGTTCCTCACGCTGCTCCTCGGGCGACGCCAGGTACAACCGGCAGTACTGCAACCACGCCTCCCGGAATCCCGGCGCTTCGATCTGGCCGGCGTCGATCAGGGCCACGAGTTCGCTGCACACCTCGACCAGGCCGAACACGGCGGACAGGTGCGAGACGTTCACGCGGTCGCGCGCGGTGTCGAACCGGCCGGTGTCCAGGTCGTACAGCGCCTCGCCGGTGAAGAAGCCCTGCGGCAGCGCGCCGATGTCGCGCATCGTGCCGAGCAGCCGGTCGCGCGAGCGCGCATTGCCGGTGATCTCCCAGTCCGCCAACCAGGTCGCCGCCAGCGCGCTCCAGTCCGTGCCGAGCCCGACTGCGAGCGCCCGGCGCTCCGGTTTGTAGGTGGCGGCGTCCGACCGCACCTTGCGGGTGGGGTCGAGCGAGAGGAAGGTCGTGTCCGAACCCCGCAGCTCCAGCATGCGGTCGCGGGTGTGCTCGTCGCCGGTGAGGAAGTGGTGGATCCGCCGGTATGCGGGCGTGGAGATGCGCAGTTGCTTTGCGCTGCAACCCCAGTGCTGGACGTTGTGTCTGGTGCCGAGCCCCTGCCAGGGACCGGCGTGGTAGACGTCCACGTCGCCGGTGTGCCGGGTCATGCGCTCGGCGAGGCGGAACACGTCCGCGCGTCCGGTGCGCAGGAACGAGGTCCACAGCCACAGGTCCGGCGACAGCTCGGAGTTGTCCCACGCGTAGCCGCCGACGTCGTAGCGCCAGGTGTGCCGGTCGGTGTCGTAGGCGTGCATGACGTCGCCGAAGTTCCAGAACCCGTACCAGGAATGCTGGTCGACCTGGCCGACGTAGTGGTCGAGCAGGAAGTCGAGCCGGTCTTCCAGTTCCGCGCGCCGCGGATCGGTGTGGTCGGGAAGGTCCCAGTCGCCCAGTACGCCTGCCGCGTGGAGTGCCTGCGGCGTGGGTGTCAACTGTGGACGGTTGATCGTGCCTCGGGCGAGGCGCGCCAATTCGGTGACGGGCGGCGTGGCCGCGAACGGTGTCACCGTGAGCTCGTGGGTGCGGCCGATGCCGTGGGCGGTGCCGAAGCCGGGTTCGTAGTCCTCGTAGGTGATCTCGAGGGCTTCGAGCTGGTCGGCGTAGTCCTCCTGGCCGAGGCCGTCGTGGTAGAAGCGCAGGTCCATCGGGTCGGCGTCCGGGGACCACAGCCAGGTGGTCAGGGTCGCGGCGTCGGTGTCGGCGGCGCGCACGTCGAGGCCCGTGGGGTGCGACTGCCAGAATCCGGTGAGCCCCACGGCGAGCCCGCCGGAGGTGTCGCCGACGTAGGCGAGGCCGTCAGATCGGGTGCCTTGGGCGACATCGATCCACGGCCGGTCGGGGGCCGTTCGCTTGTGGATGGAGTAGCCGTTCGCGTTGGGCTGGCGCAGAGTGTAGTCGGCCCAGGCGGGGATCCAGTGCGCGAGTTCATTGACGGATCGGTCCCAGGTCGCGGGCGGCGGCGTGGGGCGCCCGTCGAGTTGTGCGGCGCGCACTTCGGCGCCCGGGTCGCGGCGCAGACCGGTCAGTCCGCGTACGGCTTCGCGCAGGAACCCGCCGTCGGCGCCCGCGAGGCGCACGTGCCGGTCGTGGCATTCGGCGCGCAGCGGTACGGTGAACCGCAGGCCGAGCGAGCTGAGGAAGTCGCGGTCGGGATCGCCGTCCCACACGAAGGAGTGGACGAGTTTGAAGGTCGCCGCTCCGGCGGCGAACACGAGCCGCACGGTGAACGGGAGCCATTCGCGCCCGCCCGTCTCGTCGCGGTGGATGCCTTCAACGCGGAGCACGGCTCGCAGCGGCCCGTCCTGCTCGACTGCGCAGCCGGTGACGTGTCCGACGGCGTGGGCCCGGCCCCGAACGTCGGGCTCCGGGTGGTCCTGGCGGCTGGAGATCAACCGGCCCGCCGTCGCCACCTCTGTTCCTCCGATATGGAGGGTTCGAATCAGGTCGGGTCCGGAGTCGGCCACGATCACGCGGCATGCGCCGGTGTCGACCGCGTATCCGGTTGCCGTGGGGGTCACGGTGACTCGGGTCTGGAAGGCGGCGTCCTGCCCCGGGCTCCGGGTCACGACCTGGTAGCCGTCGGAGGGCGCGCGGTCGGCGCCGAGCGCGATGCCCGCCCACTTGACGCTGCCGTCCGGCCAGGTCGCGAGCGGCCAGGTCTGTGCGGGTATTGGTGTTCCGGTGGCGTCGAGGACCGCCAGGCTCGCCGGATCGGCTACCGCGCCCGGTGCGAGCGGGACTCCGCAGGTGACACCGCCGATCGCGAGGTCGGGTGCGGCGTCTTCGAGCCAACGCAGTGGGATGTCGACGGGAGCGGCGTCACCGGTGGCGGCGTTCGGCGCGGTCTTCATGGCAGCTCCTGCACTTCCAGGTTGCGGTAGTGGGCGACGAGGGGCGACATCTGGCGCAGGCCGATCCGGCCCCCGCCCAGCGGCTGGTCGTCGTGGTACGTGAACAGGTGCAGGTCGTCGATCGCGAAGGACACCTCGTTGCCGCGCTTGACGATGCGCGCGCGGTAATGGCGGTCAGCGTCCTCAGGGCCGGGCAGTGGGTCCGCGCCCTGCGCTACGAGGTGGAATCCGGGGCTCTTGCGGAGGTTGCAGGTGTGAAAGCGGCGCTCGGTGGGCCACTTGCGGCGCAGGTAGGACACGTGGAGCGTGGACACGTCGCCCGAGTGGTACTGCGGGTAGTGGCCGGTGCGCGGGGCGAGCGCGGGGTCGAACAGGTCGCGTCCGGTGCTGCCGGTGGCGGCGAAGAAGAGCATCGCCAGGCCGGATCCCTTGAGCGGCTTGAAGTCCCAGGCGATCGCGAGGTCGGGACCGAACACCTCGGGGCACCAGTACGTGAAGTGGGCGTGGTCCCCGCGCCCTTCGGCGATCAGGGCGGCCTCGTCGGCGGTGCTGGACAGCGCCATGCCGCCGTCCGTGTGCTCGACGCCGACGGGCCCTTCCGCGATCCAGCCGTCGAGGTCGGACGGTGCGGCCAGTGCGTTGCGGTAGACGTTCACTTCCGCAGCATCTCCAACCCGGCCGGCGATTCGTCTGCGCCGTCGCCGTCGAGGGCGCGCAATGCTTCCGCGACGAAGCCCGCGACCGCGCGGGCTCCGGCGGTCGTGAAGTGGGTGTTGTCCTTCGCGAGGTCGTCACTGACCGCGATGCCGCGTGCGGCGGCGGCGCCGTGCACGAACAATGCGGCCGACTCCTGCTCGCCGAGCCAGGCGTAGAGCCAGCGGGTGAAGGCGGTGAGGTCGATGACGGGCACGTCGAGGTCGTGGCCGAGCCTGCGGACCTCGGCCGGGTAGAGGCCGTGCGAGTGCCGCAGTGTCCCTTCGGGTGTGAACATGCGGCGCTCGACGCTGGTGGTCAGGACGGGCCGGGCGTCGGCGCGGCGGACCTCGGCGATGAAATCGGTGAGTCGTTCGCGGTAGCCGCCCGTCGCGGCCAGGATCTCGGGTTCCTTCTGGTCGTTGTGGCCGAATCCGAACAGGACGGTGTCGCCCGGCCGCAGTTCGCCGGTGATCAGGTCCCAGTTGCCTTGCTCGCGGAAGGATTTCGTGGTGGCGCCGCCGAAGGCGCGGTTGCTGACGGGCGCGTCGACGAAGGCGGCGAGTTCGTCGCCCCATCCGAGGAGGGGCAGGTCGGGGTGGCCGGAGGTGGCGCCGTGGTCGGTGGGAGCGACGGTGGAGTCGCCGGCGAGGTGGATCGTCATCAGCCTTTCACGCTCCCGATGAGCATGCCTTTCGCGAAGTGTTTCTGGAGGAACGGGTAGGCCAGGAGCACGGGGATCGTCGCGATGATGACCACGGCGAACTTGATGCCCTGTGCGGGCGGCGGCACGTCCGAGTTCAGTTCGTCCGCCGAGAGGGAGGCCGCGGCGGTGACCTGGCGCAGGATCATCTGGAGCGTCCATTTGCCGGTGTCGCTGAGGTAGAGCAGCGGCGAGAGGTAGTCGTTCCAGATGCCGACGGCGTAGAACAGGGCGAACGTGGCGAGGACCGGTTTGGACAGCGGGATGACGACGTGTCGCAGCACCTGGAGTTCGTTGGCGCCGTCGATCTTGGCGGACTCTTCCAGTTCGTGCGGCAGCTGCTGGAAGAAGTTCTTGATGATGATGAGGCTGAACGGGTTGATCGCCATGGGCAGGATGAGCGCCCAGTAGGTGTCGAGCAGGCCGAGGTCCTTGACCACGAGGAACGTGGGGATGAGGCCGGCGCTGAAGACCATGGTGAGGATGACGAGGCTGAGGATGGTGCGGCGGCCGGGGAGGTCGGGCTTCGACAGCGGGTACGCCATCAGCACGGTCAGCGCCAGTTGGATGAGCGTGCCGACGAAGGTGACGACGACGGTGGTGACGAAGGCCCGCACGAACACGTCCGAGGAGAGGATCGACTCGTACGAGGTGGTGGTGAATTCGGTGGGCCACAGGAAGAACGGGCGAGTCGTGATCTCGAGTTCGGTCGCGAAGGACCCGGCGAGCACGTAGACGAACGGCAGGACGGCGAGCAGTCCGACCCCCGTGAGCAGCACGATGTTGAGGACGTCGAAGGCGCGTCCGGCGGGGGTGTTGAACCGCTTGTCGGTCGTGGAGGCCATCAGAAGATCCCCTGCTGGTTGAAGCGCTTGGCGAGCCAGTTGGTGCCGAAGATGAGCACGATGCCGACGATCGCCTTGAACAGGCCCACGGCGGTGGCGTAGCTGTAGGCGCCCTGCTCGATGCCCGCGAAGTAGACGTAGGTGTCGAAGACGTCGGCGACCGTGCGGTTGAGGGAGTTGGACATCAGGTAGATCTGCTCGAACCCGGTGTTGAGGATCTGTCCTGTCTGGAGGATGAGCAGGACCACGATCGTGGGGAGGATCGAGGGGATCGTGATGTGCCGGACGCGCTGCCAGCGTCCCGCGCCGTCGATGACGGCCGCCTCGTACTGCTCCTGGTCGACGCCGGCGAGCGCTGCGAGGAAGATGATCGTGCCCCAGCCCGTGTCCTTCCAGACCGTCTGCATGAGGATGAGCGGCCGGAACCAGTCGGGGTCGGCGAGCAGGTTGGCGTCGGTGCCGAACAGCCCGCCGAGGAACGTCCACAGTGGTCCGCTGCCGATGGCGAAGAGCAGCGCGGTGATCGACACGACGACGGTCCAGGACAGGAAGTGCGGGATGTACACGAGGGTCTGCACCGTGCGCTTGAGGACCTGGAGCCGCAGCTCGTTCAGCAGCAGCGCGAGCACGATGGTGAGCGGGAACGCGATGAACAGGCTGAGGGCCGCGACGATCAGCGTGTTCTCAAGCAGGCGTGGGAAGTCGGGGTTGGAGAGGAACTCCCGGAAGTGAGTCAGGCCGACCCATTCGCTGCCGTCGATGCCGAGGAACGGGATGTAGTTCTTGAACGCGATCCGGGCCCCGTACATGGGCCAGAACCGGAACAGGGCGAAGTACAGCAAGCCCGGCAGCATCAGGAAGAACAGCCACCGGTACCGCACCACGTCGGACCAGCGGCCCCGCCGTCGGACGGGGGTCCGCGCGGGCGGCGCGCCGGGTGGTTCGCGGTCGACCTCGAGTGCGGTCGTCATCGCAGGCTCCTTGGGGATCGGAGTGCGGGGCCGGGCCGCTTCACGGCTCCGGCCCCGCGCCAGGGGTCAGTTCAGTTCGGAGTAGAGGTCGTTGATCTCCCGGGTCACGTCGTCGCCGCCGCTGGAGCGCCATGTGTCGACGGCCGCCTGCAGCCCGGCCTCGTCGATCTGTCCGGCGATGTACTGGATGCGGGCGTCGGCGATGATGGCGTCGAGCTGGGCGCCGCTGGTGGTGTAGGTCGGCGAGACGATGCCGGCGGCGGGGTTGAAGACGGCGTTCGCCAGGTCCTCGGCCTGCAGGGTGAGGCGCAGCTGGTAGAGCGCCTCGTCGTACTCGGTCTCCTCCTTGATCGGGTAGGCGTTGTACCCGGCGACGTTCATGCCGAGCTGCGCCCAGGCCCCGGTGACCTGGTCGGTGAAGTCCTGCTTCGCCGGGTCGAACACGGCGGCGCCGTCCTCGACGGTGAAGTTGTCGCCTTCGATCCCGTGGTTCATGAGGTTCTGCGCCTCGGTGGTGTTGAGCTCGTTGAGGGCCGTGAGGACCTGCTCGAGCTGCTCCTCGGTCTGCACTCCGGAGCGGGGGACCGCCAGGAAGCCCGAGTAGCCGGCGGTGGGCAGCGCGAAGGTGCCGTTCGGCCCGTCGAGCTGGCCGGCGAGGGCGACGTACTGGTCGTAGTGCTCGGGGTCCTGCTCCTTGAACAGGCCCGCGAGCTGGGTGGCGCGGGACTGGACGTCGAGGATGATGCCGCCTTCGCCGTTGAGGAAGGGCTCGTTCCAGGTCGCGGGGTCCATTGTGGCGTAATCGGGGTTGACGTAGCCGTTGGCGACCAGGTCCCGCTCGTACTGGAGCGCCTGGCCCCACTCCGGGGTGGTGAAGGAGGGGACGAGTTCGCCGCCCTCGTCGGCCCACAGGTTGCCCGAGCCGTGCCAGACCTCGATGACGTCATACGGGCCGTTGTTGCCGAACCCGGACCACATGGGGTTGATCATGCCGTAGGTGTCGTTCTCGCCGTTGCCGTCGGGGTCGTCCTCGGTGAAGGCGCGCGCGATCTCGTAGAGGTCGTCGGTGGTCTCGGGCAGTGCCAGGCCCAGGTTGTCGAGCCAGTCCTGGCGGAGGATCACGCTGCTGCGGATGACCTCCCGAGAGCGGTAGACGCCGTAGACCTTGCCGTTGACGCTGGAGGCCTCCTGCACTTCGGCGTTCTCGCTGACGAGGTTCGGGTAGTCCCCCGAAGCAAGATAGTCGGTGAGGTCCCAGAACCCGCCCGCCTCGGCGGTCTGGACGAAGGCCTGGTCCTTGCCCTGGATGACCATGACGTCGGGGATGTCGTCCCCCGCCAGGACGGTGTTCGTCTTGGCGCCGTAGTCGCTGTTGGGCACCCATTGGACGCTGAGGTCGAGACCGGCGATCTCGCTGAGCGCCTTGTCGATCGGGTCGTCCTCTTCGGGCGGCACCGCGGAGAAGAAGGGCGCCATGATGTCGAGGGACTCCAGGGGCTCGCCGGAGCCTGAGCCGTCGTCGGAGCATGCGGTCAGCGCGAGGCTGCCGACCATGAGCACCGCCAGTGGTATGCGCTTGCTAATGGTCCTTGGCGTGGTCATCGGGGGTCCTTTCGGATGGGGATCACTTCGGTTCCGGTACGGCGTCGCCGCCGCCGGGGTCAGTCCGCGGCCGGAAGGCTCCGGTCGTTCGCGGCGTAGAAGGACAGGCAGAGCGCGGTGCACAGGTGCACCCACACGCCTATGGAGAGCACGGGCGCCAGCCCGGGGACGAACGCGGTGCTCGCGACGACGAGCGCGGTCGTCGCCGCGAGCAGGAGCGGCGCCCCGGGGAACCTGACCATGAACGACCAGGACAGGCGGAGGCACTGGCGGCGCCGCAGCTCGTAGTGGGCGTCCATCGTCAAAGCGAGCACGAGGTGCACGAGGCCGATCGCGATGGCCGCGACGAGCGCGACCCGCAGCCCCGTGGTGCCGGGCCGACCGGTCAGGGCGGCGAGGTTCCAGCCCAGGCACGCGAGGACGGCGGCGGACGGCGCGGCGAGGAGGTTGGCGTGGACGAACTGGTCGCGCCACCGGGTCGCGAAGGCGCGCACGAGCTTCTGGGTGTCACCGCGCAGCCGGGTGCGGCTGCATGCGGTCGCGGCGGCCAACGCGGGGGCCCAACCGGCCACGATCCCGCCCGCCAGCGAGAAGACGATCACGAGGAGGTTCAGCAAGCCGACGAACGCGACGGCGTCGAGCCGGCCGTACCAGCGTTCGACCCGCGAGCCGTCCCGGGCGGGACGGCCGGGTGCCGCCGGTCCGCGAGGGGTGTCCAGCGTCGTCATGCGTGCTCCCCACATCTCCATTGATGCGTGCGGGCGGCCTCGTCGACCGCTCGCGTGTGGTGCCGCTGAGGGGCGGCACAGCTTAAATACGTATTGAAAGGATTCAATCGTGGTTGACACAGTAGTTAACGATTGCCCGTTCGTCAACGGGAACGTTCGAGCGGTGCCTCGGCCGCGGCCGGGGCACCGCTCAGGCGGTGTTCGCGAACGCCCGCCCGGGGGTTCGCGGGCGGCGCTTCAGCCCTTGAGTCCGGTGTGGGCCAGGCCTTCGACGAACTGGCGCTGGGCCAGGACGAAGACGATGAGCACGGGCAGTGCGGACAGCGTCGCGGCGGAGAGCTGCACGTCCCACATGGGACCGCCGTAGGCGTCGGTGAACTGCGTCAGCGCCTGCGGGAGCGTGAACTTCTCGGGCGTGGACAGGAACACGACCGGTTCCAGGTACAGGTTCCAGCTGTGCAGGAACGAGAAGATCGCGACCGCGCCGAGGGCCGGGCGCGACAGCGGCAGTGCGATGCGCCGGTAGAGGCCGAACCGGCCGAGCCCGTCCATGCGCCCGGCCTCTTCGAGTTCGGCGGGCAGGGCGATGAAGAACTGCCGCATGATGAGCGTGGCGAGGACGCTCGGGGCGCCGAAGATCGGCACGAGGATGAGCGGCCAGTGCGTGTCGACCATGCCGAGCCCGTTGAACATCTGGAACAGCGGGACGATGGTGACCTCGCTCGGGATGAGCAGGCCCACCAGGACCACGAGGAACAGCAGGTTGTGCCCGGGGAAGCGGATGCGCGCGAACGCGTATCCGGCCAGGGAGGACACCGCGAGCGTCCCGACCGTGACCACCGCCGCGATGTACATGCTGTTCCAGTACTGGGCGGCGAACGGCGCGAACTCGAAGACGCGCGAGTAGGCGTCCAGGCTCGGGTCCGCGGGGAGGATCGACGGCGGGAACGCGAAGATCTCGTTGGCGGACTTGAGGCTCGAGGTGACCATCCACCAGGTGGGGAACACGAACGGGACCGCCAGGACACAAAGGAGTCCATAGAGGACGAGTTTGGTGCGGCGGGAGGGCCCGGCGGCGCGGCGCGCGGTCGTCGTGCGCGCATCGGTTGCGGGCGTGGTTGAGGCGTGCTCGGTCGGGATGCGTTCAGTCTTCATGGACGACCCACTTCTTGCGCATCTGCCACTGGATGACGGTGAGCACCAGGACGATCGCGAACAGCAGGACCGACAGGGTCGCGCCGTAACCGAAGTCGTGGAACTGGAAGGCGTTCTGATACAGGTAGTAGACGAGGACCGTGGTCGAGGTGCCCGGCCCGCCGCTGGTGAGGACGTCGATCTGGGCGAACACCTGGAGCGAGCCGACGACGGTGATGATCGAGGTGAGCAGGATCGTCGGGCTGATCATCGGCATCGTGATGCGGCGGAAGCGAATCCAGGCGCCCGCGCCGTCGATGGTGGACGCCTCGTACAGCTCCTTCGGCACGCCTTGGAGGGCGGCCAGGAACAGGACCATGTTGAGCCCCACGTTCTTCAGGACCTGCACCACGATCACGGCGGCCATCGCGGTCGTCTCCCCGCGCAGCCAGTTCGGGCCCTCGACGCCCATCGTGGACAGGAGGCCGTTGATGCCGCCGTCGTCCTGGAGCAGGAAGCGCCACACGATCGTCCACGCCACCAACGTGACCGCGACCGGCGAGAAGAAGAGCGTGCGGAACACGATCGTGCCGCGCAGCTTCTGGTTCAGCAGGATCGCCAGCACCAGCGCCAGACTCAGGTTGAGGACGACCAGGCCGATCGAGAACGCCGCGGTCGCACCGAGGACCCCCGGCAGCGCCGGGTCCTGCGCGAGGCGCTCGTAGTTCTTGCCCCCGGTCCACGTGAAGCCCCCGGCGAGCACGTTCCAGTCGTGGAGGCTGTACCAGAACATCAGGCCCAGCGGGAGCAGCACGAACAGCACCATGCCGACCAGCTGCGGGGCGATGAACACGTACCCGGCGAGGTGGTCGCGGCGCCGCGCGTTCAGCCATCGGGCCCTGCCCGGCCGGGACTGCTCCCGGCCGGGCAGGGCGGTGTCCTTGTGCGCCAAGGTCATTGCGCCAGCAGCGGGTCGATGGCGGTGCAGACCTCGGTGAGGACGGCGGGGACGTCGGCCTCGGCGACCCAGAGCGGGTCGAGCGCGGCGCGCACGGCCTGGTCGATCTGGGCCTGGCCGGTGTGGCCGGGCTTCACCACGCCCGCGTCGATCCGGTCGATGACGACGGCCTGGAGCTGCTCGGGGGTCAGGAGCGGGTTGGCCTGGCCGAGGACCTCGGCGGTCAGCTGGGATTCGCGCGGCGGCGGGAAGTACTGCGCGAGCTTCGCGGAGTTCTCCGGGTTCGTCATGTACGCGAGGAAGTCGGCCGCCTGCTCGGCGTGGGCGCCGGTGGTCAGGACGCCAAGCCCGGCCTGGCCGATCACCGAGTACTCGCCGACGGGTCCGGCGGGCAGCGGCACGAGGTCCCACGCGAAGGTCGCGTCCTGGAGGAGGCTCGCGCGGGAGATCTGGGTGATCGTCATGGCCGCCTCGCCCGCGAAGAAGTCCGCGGTGGTGCCGGGGCCGGGCATGGCCTCCTGGGTGAACACGGCCTCGTGCATGAACGTCAGGGCGTCGACCATCTCCGGGGCGTCGAAGGTGCATTCGGCGCCGTCCTCGCTCCACGGCCGCGCGCCCCACCCGGTCCACAGGGTGGAGAGGTTGTCCCAGCCGGTGTAGTCGAAGTCGCGGATGACCATGCCGTCCGCGCCGGACTGGGCGCGGACCGCGGCGCCGGCCTCCACGACCCGGTCCCAGGTCCACTCCCCCGCGGCGATGAGCTCGGCGGCGGTGGGCTGCCCGGCCGCGGCGAGGAGGTCGTTGTTGACGAACACGGCGAACGGCGAGGTCGAGAACGGGTACGCGTACAGCTCGTCGTCTTGGCGCCACAGCTCGGTCACGGCGGGGATGAGGTCGTCGTACTCGTAACCCTCAGTGCCGGAAAGGGTCTCGCCCAGCGGCGCGAGGGCGCCGCTGGTGACGAAGTCGGGCGCGGCGTTCTCCAGGATCCACGCCAGGTCGGGGGCGTTCTGGCCCGCGATCTGGGTGGTGAGGGCGCTGGTGTAGCCCTCGAAGGGCAGCGGGTCGAACGCGATCGACTCGACGTCGGGGTGGTCGGCGAGGTAGGCGTCGGCGATCCCGTTCAGGAGCGCGAGGTGGTCCTCGCTGGAGGACCAGGTGGTCATGCGAAGGGTGATCGGGCCGTCGTCCGATTCGCCGCCGCAGGCGGCGAGCGCGCCGGTCAGGGCGATGGCGCCGCCCCCGGCGAGCAGGCCCCGGCGGCCGACCACGACGTTGTGGGGATCGATGGGCATGTGCGTCTCCTAGTTGTCAGTAAGCGGTGATGTCGGGCCAGCGCAGTTCGACGCCCTGCGCGGCGAGCCGGTCCTGGAATGCGGCGAGGAGCGCCGGGTCGGCGCCGACGGCGCGCGGCGCGGTGCCGCGTTCGAAGCTGAAGGCCGCGAGGGCCCCGGCGGCCTCGCCGATGTTCCATTCGACCGGGTGCAACCGGTAGCAGCCGTTGGTGATGTGGGTGGTGCCGAGGTTCTTCCCGGCGGGGAGGAGGTTGTCGACCCGGACCGGCAGGAGTGCGCCGAGCGGGATCTCGAACGGGCAGGAGGCGACGTCGATGTAGTTGTCGCCTCCGGTCGAGGGGTGGAGGTCGATGCGGTACATCCCGATCCCCACGCTGTCGTGATAGGACACCGCACCCTTGTCGCCGCGGACGGCGGCGGAGAGGTCCTGTTCGACGACGGTGTATTCGGCCTTGATGCGGCGCGATTCGCGGTGGTAGGGGGCCTGGGCGAGGCCGTCGGGCGAGCCGGTGACGTCGCCGCGCAGGCGCAGTCCGGGCCAGCCGGTGCCGCCGTCGGGGCGGGGGGCCTCGGTCTGGAGCCAGTACATGACGCTGCGGGAGAGGTCGCGGGCCCGCTCCAGATGCGTTGCAGCGTCGGGGTTGTCGATGACGGGGGCCAGGAAGTAGTCGATCATCGGCCAGTTGACGAGGGTGATGTCGCTGGCGTACGCGCCGGGCGTGAAGTTGCTGCGGGCGGCGATGCGGCGGAAGGTCCACAGGTTCATGTCGCCGCCGCCGCGGCGCTGGTCGCCGACGACCGCGAGCGGGTCGTCGCCGGGGTTGGGCACGAAGGTCCGCTCGGCGGGTTCGAGGGTGCGCGGGTTCGGGGCCCGGAAGCCCAGGAGGTTGCCGCCCCAGAAGTCGGTGCGGAAGGCGCGCCAGAAGTCGTAGTCGGCGGGCCTGTCGATGGTGTGGTCGCCGTCGACGTGGTCGATCGCGAAGCACACCGACACGGCCTGCATGTTGTCCGGCTGGGCCGCATCGGGTGCGCTCGGCTCGCCGGTCTCTCTTGAGGATTCGAAGCCGGTGGTGTACTCGGTGCCGGTGAGCGGCAGGAGTTCGCCGGTCTCGGTCGCGTCCAGGACGTACGGGGCGCTGACGACGAGGCGCTCGCCGGTATCGCGGTGGGCGAGCTGGACGGCCTCGACCCGGTCGCCGTCCACATCGGCCGCGACGGGCCGGTAGGGCTGGAGGATCCGCAGCCGCCCGGAGCCGATGTGGGGCGCGAGCATCGATTCCAGGACGGCCACGGCCACCCGCGGCTCGTGGCACAGGCGGCTGACGTGCCCGCCTCCCGGATTGAGGTCCACTTTGGCTCGGGCGGCCTCGGTGAGCGGGTAGTGGCGCCGGTAGTAGTCCCTGATGCCTTCGCGCAGTTGCCGGTAGGAGGCGGTGACGCCGAACTGCTCGACCCATGAGGGTTCGTCGGGAGGGACGGCCTGGCTCGTGAGCTGACCGCCGATCCAGTCGTATTCCTCGGTGAGGATCACCTGGCGCCCGGCGCGGAGCGCGGCGAGCGCGGCGGCGACGCCGCCGAGTCCCCCGCCCACGACGAGGATGTCGGCATGCAGTTCCTGCGGCGCGGCAGCGTTCAAGACTGGTTCCTTCCGGTGGGGGGAGCGAGGGTCGCGCCGTCGTGCAGTTCGCACGGGAGCAGCCGCTGCCTTGCGGTCTCGACACCCTCGATGAGGGCGAAGAACACGTCGAGGGCCTGGCGGCCCATCTCGCGGCGGGGGATGGTGAAGCCGGCGACGTCGAGGTCGATCGACACCGGCCTGGTCGGGTCGCCCAGGGCGACGAGGGAGAGGTCGGCCGGGACGCCGAGGCCGCGCGCCTGGGCCCAGGCGGCGACGGCCGGGATGTCGGCGGGCTCTTCGAGGAACAGCGCGGTCACGCCGTCGGCGAGGGCCGCGTCCAGGGCCGCGGGGTCGGCTTCGGGGATCCTGAGGGCGCGGGCGCGCGCCGCTTCGGCGGCGTCCCGGTACCCGCGGAACCGGTCCACATAAGACTCCGGACCGTCGCCGCGCCCGACGTAGGCGAGGTTCGCGTGTCCGAGTTCGGTGGCGCGGCGGACGAGTGCGGCGGTCGCGGCCGGGTAGTCGGCGCCGACGTACGGCACCGGCCCGCCCGCGTCCTCGCGGCGGCCGACCGACACGAACGGGATGCCTTCGGCCACCAGGCGTTCGAGGTCGCCGCGGTCGACCTCCCGGCCGAGGAGGACGCAGCCGTCCGCGAGGCGGATGCGGCTGCCCTCGGCGAACATGCGGCGGCGGCCCCCGTCCACGGGGGCGCTGGTGAGCAGGAGCAGGTCGCAGCCGAGCCGTTCGGCCTGCTCCTCCAGTCCGCGCAGGAACGGGTGGAAGAAGTCCCTTGCGGCGGAAGGGAAGACGGGTTCGTAGGTGAACACGCCGATGATCCGGTTGTACTGGTCGCCGAGGCGGCGCGCGACGGGGTCGGCGACGTAGCCGGTGTCGCGGATCGCGTCGAGGACCCGCTGGCGGGTCCCGGTGGCGATCCTGACGCCGCCGTCGAGGCGGTTGTTGAGGACCAGGGAGACGGTGGCCTGGCTGACGCCGCTGAGGCGGGCGATGTCGCGCTGCGTCACGCGACGGCGGGATCCGGTCACGGCGGGCCTCTCTCGATCGACGTATAATGCGTATAACCACAGGTGTGGTGTGATCATGTTGCACGCCGATTTTGGGACCGTCAAGATGATAATACGTATTATCATCTTGACGTCTGGTCACCCAGGACCGGAGACTCGTCCTCCACAGGCCTGCCGCGGTGCCAACGCACCGCCGCGCATCGAAGCGCGGCGGCCGCCCGGGCCGGACAGGAGTGCGTCATGGACGCCGCCAGACAATCCGCCTTCGGCCGCCGGGGCCTGCTGCTGGGAGCCGCCGCCCTCGGCGCGACCGCAGCACTCGGCGCCGCCCCGGCCGGCGCCGCGGTGCCGGGCTTCCCGACCTTCACGCGACTCGGTGCGGCGCTGGACAAGTCAGCGCTCGCCTACAACCCCACCGACGAGCTCATCTTCCCCTCGATCCGCCGCGCCGCCGGAAGGGTCGCGAACCCCTTGGGCGCCTGGTACATGTACTACGCGCCGCACGACGACCCGGGCGGGATCTGCCTCGCCTACGCCGACTCGCTCGAAGGGCCGTGGAAGGAGTACTCGGCCAACCCGATCATCGACCGGAACTGGGGCGGCCACTTCTCGGTGCCGCACGTGTCGAGCCCGCATGCACTGTGGAACGAAGCCGACGGGAAGATGTACCTGTACTTCCACGGCGACAACCGGACCACCCGGGTCGCGACCTCGACCGACGGGCGCACGTTCACCTACGGCGGCACCGTTCTCCACACCTCGATGCTGCCGTCCAATGTGACCGAGGCGTCCTACGCGCGGGTCTTCCCGCACCCCGTCCAGTCCGGCGTCAACGTCATGCTGTTCATGGGCAACCAGGCCGGGACCAGGAAGATCTTCATCGGCTGGTCGAACAGCCTGGCCTCGGGCTGGCAGTTCAAGCAGCAGCCGCTCATCTCCCCCGGAGCGGGCGAGGGCGGGCAGGTCTCAGGGCCGCACTACTGGTCGCAGAACGGCGGCGGACACGTCGTCTACCACGGCGGCGACGGCAGCATCCGCGTCGCGAACGTCGGCACGAGCTTCGACCGCGAGGAGCACCTCGGCGTCCTGTACTCCGAGCCCGTCGCCACCCGGGCCGCGGCCCCGAGCTTCGCAGAGGAGAACGGCCGCATGTACATGTTCTATGAGGCGGGCCAGCGGGGGAACACGAACATCGCCATCGCCCGCGCCTGAACGGGCCCTTCCGCGCGGGCGCGCCTCGCCCGCGCGGAAGGCGAGACCGTCAGGGGCGCACTCCCGCCCCGAAACCGGTCCAACGCAACTCGGTCGGCAAGTGGCTCATGTCGTTGAACATGGTGACGCCCGGCGGCAGGCCGGGACGGTACTCGATGACGGTGAGCGCGGTGTTGGCGCAGTTGAGGCCGAGCCAGCGCGCGGGCGGCGCATCGAGTGCATCGCGGACGAGCCAGGCGACCGAATACGCGTGGGTGACGAGCACTTCGTGGACGTCCTCTTGCGCCGAGGGGTCGAGCGCGGTGGCGAATCGCGCGGTCAGGCTCTGGGCGATCTTGTGTCCGGCGGCGGCTTCCTCGCTGTCGTAGCCGTCGAAGAACGGGATCCAGGACTGCGGTATCTCAGCGCCGGTGGGCACGTAGGGCACGTGGTCGATGAGCTCGGCGGCTTTCACGACCGGGATGCCGGACGCGAGCTGGGCGCCGAGCTCTCGGGCACTGGCGACCGCGCGGGGCAGCGGTGAGTGCCAGACGGCGGTGACGGGCAGGTGGGCGAGGCGCTGCCCGAGCAGGCGCGCCTGCTCGCGTCCCGTGTCGGTGAGTTCGCCGAAGGCGTCGGCGTCGCCGTGGCGTGCGATGTAGAGGTACCTGTTTGCCATGGGATGCAACGGGGTCCGGCCGGGTGGCGCGGGAGCCCCGGTCTCCTTTCCTCGGGTTTCAGCGGTGTGCGGTGATGACGGTTCCGGTGGTGCCGTTGACGGTGACGATCTCCCCCTCGCGGATTTTGTTGGTGGCGTTCGGGATGCCGAGGACGGCGGGGATGCCGTGCTCGCGGGCGACGATCGCCGCGTGCGAGAGCGTGCCTCCGGTTTCCGTGATGACGCCTGCGGCGACGCGGAACAGGGGTGTCCAGGCCGGATCGGTGTAGGGGCAGACGATGATGTCCCCGGTCGCGGCGCGCGGGAAGTCGGCGGGGCCGCGCAGGAGGCGCGCCGGTCCGGTGGCGGTGCCGTGGCTGCCGGGGGTGCCGGAGAGGCCCGTTGCGGGCGTTCGGGTTCGGAGTGCGGGGACCGGCGCGGTGATCGGGCGCGCTTGGAGGATCCAGAGGCGGTCGCCGCTGACCGCCCATTCAATGTCCTGGGGCGCACCGAGGATGGCTGCGATCGCAAGCCCGAGAGAGGCCAGGGCTGCGATGGTGTCGGCACTCAGGGCGGGTCGGGTGCGCTGGTGCTGCGGTACGGGGCTGCTCGCGATGCCCGTGTCGTCGCGGTCGAGACGGGTCGGCTTGTCGGCGATTGCGCTCGTGATCGACCCGTCGGTACCGACCTCGTAGGTGTCGGGCGTGACCGTTCCTTCGACCACGCTGGGCCCGAGTCCCCAGGAGGCCTCGATCCTGGTCCTCTGACCGGGCTCGGCGGGGGTGAACATGACTCCGGAGACCTCTGCGTCGACCAAGCGCTGCACCAGTACTGCCATCGCTGTCTCACTTGATGCGTTCACGTGCTCCCAGTAGCCCGCGACGCGGGCAGCGGACGCCGAGCGCTGGCAGGTGCGGATCGCTTCGATGACCTGGTGCGTGCCGCGCACCCCCAGGACGCTCTCGTACTGTCCGGCCGCCGACGCGTCGGCACCGTCTTCGTTCGCGGCCGAGGAGCGCACCGCTACCGGAGGATCGCCCAGAGCCGCAAGGCATTCGGTCACTTCCGAGGACAAGACTTCGGAAATATCCACTGTGGACTCACTCGCGGCACGAAAGGCGGCGAAAGGCACGACGAACCCGTCGGGCGCCGGGATGCCGTGGCGCAGCAGGGTCGCCAGGGTCGCGGCCTTGCCCCCGCAAGTTACGGGGATCGCGTCCTTCAAGAGCGTGATCATGCCACCAGCTTTCAACCAAATGTTGACAACATAATGTTGATTGTGCATGATGGTGGCATGGAACGCAAGCACGACGCCGACCGGGTGTCCACCGGTGACCACGCCCAGATGCGGCGCGAGCAGAGCGCGCAGCAGCGCCTGCTCGCGGCCGGTGCCGAGGACCTGGACGCCCCCGCGTGGCGGCCTGCGCCGCTGCCGCCGTCCGCGGTCGACCTTGTGCAGTTCGCGGTCTGGCGAGCGGGCGATCTGGACAACGAAGACCTGCTCAGCGCGCTGGCGCTGATGCCCGCGGCGCGCGCCGAGATCGAGGGGGTGGAGACGGGCCTGCTGTTCACCGCCCGCGGCGCCGGGCTGACGTGGGCCCAGATCGCCGAGGCGATGGGATTCCGCTCCCCGCAGGCCTGCCAGCAGCATTTCAACCGGCTCACCGCCAGGCGAACGGAGCAGCCATGACCCGGCCTTCACCACCGGACCTCTTGGCATTGCACGCCGTGCGGCTGCTCGGGCTCGCCGACCTCCCCGCGATCACCGCGCGCTTCGATCTCGCTCACGCCGAGGCCGAACAGAGCCTGCACGCGGCCGAAGCACGACACCTGGTGCAGCACACGTCGTTCGCCGGTCTTGAAGGCTGGTTCCTGACGGACGGGGGCAAGGCCGAGAACGAGCGGCGGCTCGCCGAGGAACGCGCCCTGGCCGATCCCGGCGATGTGATCGGTTCGGTCTATGCGGACTTGCTGCCGCTGAACGCGCGGCTCCTGCGGGCCTGCACCGACTGGCAGCTCCGACCCGCCGACGGCGACACCCTCGCCGCGAACGACCACGGCGATCCCGACTGGGACGCAGACATTCTCGAGGAACTGGCTCGCCTGCACCGCTCACTGGTCCCCCTGGTCGACCGCCTCACCGGCATCCTCGCCCGGTTCGGCGGATACGACACGCGCTTCGCGGCGGCACTCCACCGCGCCTACTCCGGGGAGCACGGATGGGTCGACCGGACCGATGTCGACTCCTGCCATCGCGTCTGGTTCCAACTCCACGAAGACCTTGTCGCCACCAAGGGGATCGACCGCCGCGCCGAACGCTGACGGTCGCCTCGTTCCGAGTCGGCGGGTTCCGCGGCCTCGGTGTGGGTCGAGCCGCACGATCGGGTGGGGACAGGCCCACTCGTGCCCCGAACCTGTGGGCACCGGCGCACCCGTGGGGCACAGTCGAGGCACCGACAGACCGGATCGGCACGATGGGCGTGTCGACCGCTGTCGGTATCGACCGAGTCAAGGAGAACGATCATGCGACGACTGGCCTCATGGGCGGTAAGCGCCGGGACGGGATTCGTCCGGTCATGCGAAGTGGCGGCCGCGAGCATGCTCGTCCCGGCCGTCTGGGCGGTCATGGCGTTGATCGTGCTCTGGCTCGGGCTGGGCCTTTGGGCCTCCCTCGCGCCGTTCATCTTCGCCTGCTTGGGCACCGCGGTCCTGGCCGGGCCGGTGGCCCGGCGGTTCCGCTCGTTCGCCGCCCGATGGACCGGCACCGCCGTTCCCGCGGGATACCGGCGCCTCGGAGCGGTCGTGCAGCTGTCGACCGGGTACTGGTGGAACGGCTTCTCCTACGAGCGCACCCGCGACGACGCCATCGCCGACCAGCGGATGCGCGGCCGCTGGAGCGACCCGGCCTTCTGGCGCGACGTGCGGTTCACCGCGATCGCACCCCTCACCGCGGGCCTCGCCGCAATCGTCCCCATCCTCGCAGTGGCCTGCGCGATCGTCCTCTTCACACAGCCCACGCTCGGCCAGCCCTTCCTCGGCGCGGCCGCCCTCCCAGAACCGACGCCCGCCTGGCGTCCTCTCGGCGCGGGCGCATTGGCTCTCGCCGTCCTCGCCGCCCCCTTCGCGTGGCGGCTCGCCGCGCCGATGGCGGTCTGGTTCCTCACCTCCCCGGAAGCAGACCTGGCCGACCGGGTCGAGGAACTGACGGTGCAGCGCGCGGACACCACCGTCGCCCAGGCCGCCGAGATCCGCCGCATCGAACGCGACCTGCACGACGGCGCGCAGGCGCGGCTGGTCTCGCTCGGGCTGGCGCTGGCGACCGCGGAGAAGCTGATGGAGACCGATCCGGCCGGGGCCAAGGCGCTCATGCGCGAGGCCCGCGCCGGTGCGACAGCGTCCCTTGAGGAGCTGCGGGAACTGGTCCGCGGCATCTGCCCGCCGGTCCTCAACGAGCGGGGCCTCATCGACGCCCTCCGCGCGTTCGCCCTCGACAGCCCCCTCGAAACCACCGTCGCGACCGACCTTGACGAGCGGTGGGAGCCGCCGATCGAAGCGGCCCTGTACTTCGGCGTCACCGAACTGATCGCCAACGCCGCCAAGCACGCCCGGGCCGACCGGGCCGTCATCCGCATCAGCCGTGACGGCGGGGCCGTCATCGTCGACGTCGAGGACGACGGCCACGGCGGCGCCGCCGAACGCGCGGACGGCGGGCTCGCCGGACTGCGCCGCCGCCTCGCGGTCTTCGACGGCACGGTGGAACTCAGCAGCCCGGTCGGCGGGCCGACCCGTGCCAGAATGGCGGTGCCATGCGCATCGTTGTAGCCGAAGACCTGTACCTGCTCCGCGAGGGCATGGTCCGCCTGATCGAGGCCTACGGGCACGAGGTGGTGGCGACCGCGACCTCCGGGCCCGAGACGCTCGACGCGCTCCTGAAGCACCGGCCGGACGTGGCCGTGGTCGACGTCCGGATGCCGCCGACCCAGTCCGACGAGGGCCTGCGCGCGGCCCTCGCCGCGCGGCGCGAACGTCCCGGGCAGCCGGTGCTGATCCTCTCCCAGCACGTCGAGCAGCTCTACGCCCGCGAACTCCTGTCCGACGGCACCGGCGGTGTCGGGTACTTCCTGAAGGAGAGCGTGTTCGACGCCGACCAGTTCATCGACGCCCTCGAACGCGTCGCGGGCGGCGGCACCGCCATGGACCCGGCCGTCATCGGCAAGCTGCTCTCGGGGGGCCGGTCGAACCGGCGGCTGGAGAAGCTCACCGCGCGCGAGCGCGAAGTGCTCGCCTTGATGGCCGAAGGACTGTCCAATCAGGCCATCGGGCGGCGGCTGTTCCTCAGCGACAGCGCGATCAGCAAGTACACCACCTCGATGTTCGTCAAACTGGGCATCACCGACGACGACCACCACAACCGCCGCGTCCTCGCCGTCCTCACCTATTTGAACGAACCATGAAGGGCCGCAAGGAATCCGATCGCCTTGCACCGTGGACGCCGATGACCAGCGCGGTGAGGCCGCCGAGCGCCATGACCGCCGACGGCGAGGAGTGGTCGACGACGACGCCTCCTGCGAGCGCGCCCATGGCGATCGAGGCCTGGAAGGACGCGGTGAACAGCACCGACGAGGCCTCCACGGCGTGCGGGGCGGACCTGGCGAACCAGGTCTGCGAGCAGACCGGGACGCCGCCGTACGCCAGCCCCCAGACCGCGAGCAGCGCCACCGCCCCGGCGAGTCCGTGGCCGAGAACGGGCAGCAGCAGGGTGCCCGCCGCGATCGTCGCCGCCACTGCGGCGAACACGGCTCGCGGATGCCGCGACACCGCGGCGCCGCAGACGAGGTTCCCGATGATCCCGGCGGCTCCGTAGACGAGCAGGACGACGGTGATCGCGGCCGAATCCGCCGAGGTCACGTCCTGCAGGAACGGGGTGACGTACGTGTAGGCGCCGAAGTGGGCGATCACGATGAGGACCGTCACGACCAGCGCGAATCGCGTGCCGGGTCGGCGCAGCATGTCGCCGAGCACCGCCAGGCGGGTCGGCCGCTCGGGCGGCAGCGAAGGGAGCGTGAGGAACAGCGCGGCGAGGACCGCGGCACTCAGGATTCCCATGACCACGAACGCCGTGCGCCAGCCCGCGCTCTCGCCGATGAAGGTCCCCGCCGGCACGCCGAGCACCGACCCCAGCGGCACCGAGGAGAAGATCACCGCCGTCGCGCGGCCCACGGACGCCGGCGGCACCAGGCGGCTCGCCAGACCGGCGCCGATCGACCAGAATCCGCCGATGGTGACGCCGACGATCACCCTGGAGACGAGCAGCAGCGAGTAGTCCGAAGCCGTCGCCGCGAGGAAGTTGGCGACCGCCAGCGCCAGGATGAGGAGGCACAGCATCGCCCGGCGGTCGATGCGGGCGGTCGTGACGGTCACCAGTGGTGCGGCGATCGCGGCGAGGAGGCCGGGCATGGTCATCATCAGCCCGGCCATGCCGTCCGAGACGTCGAAGCTGGAGCCGATCGAGGTCAGCAGTCCGATCGGCAGGATCTCGGTGGTGACGATGGCGAAGATGCCCGTCGTCACGGCGATCACCGCCGGCCATGCGGTGCGGCCCTCAGGTGTGGTGCGCTTCGGTTGCGGCGGGGCGGCGGTGCGCATGGGTCGGCTCCTGTCCTGGGCTCGGTGCGGTGCTCGGGTTCCACCTCACCAGGCCAGGGCGCCGGATGCTGGCACGAATGCGACGTCAACCGTCAGGCTGCGGCGCCGCCGTCCACCACCAGGTCGTGGCCGACGACGAAGCTGGATGCGTCGCTCGCCAGCCACAGCACCGCTTCGGCGATCTCCTCGGTGCGGCCCACTCGGCCGATCGGGATCATCGCGCCGTAGCGGGCGTCGCGCTCGGCCTTGGTCTCGCCGGGGCTGTCGAGCATGTGGGTGTCGATCGCGCCGGGGCTGACGGCGTTGATGCGCACGCCCTCGCCGATGTACTCGCGGGCCGCGGTGCGGGTCAGCAGGCTCACGGCGCCTTTGGAAGCGGTGTAGGGGCCGAATCCGGCCGGGCGGGAGTGGACGCCGAAGATCGAGGCGTTGTTGATGATGGTGCCGCCGCCGTTGGCGCGCATGTGCTCGATCTCGTGCTTCATGGACAGCCAGGTGCCGGTGGCGTTGACGTCGAGCACCCTGGTGAAGTCCGCATAGGACGTTTCGGCGGTCCGGGCGTAGGTGCCGAGGACGCCCGCGTTGTTGAACGCGACGTGCAGGCCGCCGTGGCGTTCCACCGCGGTCGCGATCAGGTGCTCCACCTGGGCAGGGTCGGCGACGTCGACGGTGACCGCCGAGGCCGTGCCGCCGTCGGCCTCGATCAGCTTGACCGTCTGGTCCAGGTCGGCCCGGGTGCGGGCGGCCACCACGACGGTGGCCTGGGCGCGGGCGAGGCGGCGGGCGACGGCGCGGCCGATGCCGGATCCGCCGCCGGTGACGAGTGCGACCTTGCCGTCGAGCTGTCCGGTGATCTGCGTGTTCATCGTTGTTTTCCTCCGCTTGGGCGAGTGGTCGGTTGGTATGGAATAACGATGCGCCCGTTGGCAATTGGCATCAAGCACCGATCGCGCTACGGTCGTTTAGCTGAACTCAACGATGGGAGCGACATGCTGGAGCGCCACGAGATCGAGACGTTCCTGACCTTGGCCGAGGAGCTGCACTTCGGGCGCACCGCGACCCGGCTGCGGGTGACCACCGGGCGGGTCAGCCAGACGCTCAAGAAGATCGAGCGCCGCATCGGCGCGACCCTGTTCGAACGCACCAGCCGCACGGTGGCCCTGACGCCGATCGGACGGCGGCTGGCCGAGGACCTGCGACCGATCATGTCCGATATGGAGGAGGCGCTGCGGCGGGCCGCCGACGCCGGGCGCAATGTGGCGGGCGTGCTGCGCATCGGCTTCATGGGCGCCGTGGCCGGGCAGCTGGTCAGCAACGCCCTCAACGTGTTCGGACCCCGCCACCCCGAATGCGAGCTGCGGCTCATCGAAGCGGCCAACGCCGAAGTGGGCGACCTGCTGCGCCGCGGCGAGATCGACGTCCTCATCGCCGCCCGGCCGTTCCCCGACGCCGCTCTGGGTCCGGTTCTGATGACCGAACCGCGGGTGCTGGCGGTGTCCTCGGCCAGTCCGCTCGCCTCGCAGGAGTTCGTCTCGGTGGCGGCCCTGGCCGAGTACCCGATGCTCCAGTTGTCCGTCCAGGCGCTCCAGGGTGTGGGTGTGACCCGGCAGGCCAGCTGCATTCCCGAAGGCGTGGACTTCAAGTCCGGGCCCCGGGCCGCCACCTTCACGGAGATGCTGACCATGGTGGGCGCCGGGCTCGGCGTGGCCGCGGTGGGACGGCACGTCGCCGACTACCACCCGCGGCCCGACGTCGCCTACGTGCCGTTCTGCGACTCCAGCCCCGTCGAGTGGGGGCCGGTGTGGTTGGAGGCCAACGAGACCGAACGGGTGCGCGAGTTCGTGCGGGCCGCCGTCGACGCCGCGGCCGCCCAGGACCTGGTGAGCGGCGCGACGGCCTGAGCGGCCGGGTGGGTCAGCGCCGCATCCTCGGGTCGTGGGAGGGGTCGGCGTACATGGGCGGGCAGCCTTCAGCGACGGCTTCGGGGCGCAGTTCGTAATGCCAGGGCTCGTTGCGGTAGATCTGGCACAGCCCGTACCGGGCGCCGTGCTCCGACAGCCACACCCTGGCATCGGCGGGACCGATGTCGACCGCGTGCCCCGACACGTGAGCGGACGTGTCGGGGGCGGACACCCAGCGGGCGGCCTCCGCCGCCGATCCGTACGCCGCGACCGCCTCGTGGAGGAGTCGTTCCTGGTACTGCGGGGAGCGCCAGCCGCCGTTGACGACGAACTCGACGCCGTCGCCTGCGGCATCGGCCGCCGCCCGGCGCAGGGCGCCGAGCAGGTCAGGGTCGAGGTTCGCCACCGCCGGAACGCCGCCGTCGAAGACTGTCGCGCGGTCGAGGACGGCGCCATGAGCGGCGCCCAGGGCGCGCCGGGCGTCCGAGACGCCCGCTCGGGTGGGGCTGGCTGCGGTTCGTGCCGATTGCGTGGAGGTCATGGCGCCAGTCAAGGCGGCGCGGCGTTGTCGGCCCGTATGCGGTTTTTGATATGCCCGCGATAGGGTCCGCCTCGTACCATTGCGGGCATGCGTGTACTGGTCGTCGAGGACGAGCCCTACCTGGCCGAAGCCATCCGCGACGGCCTGCGCCTGGAGGCGATCGCCGCCGACATCGCCGGTGACGGCGACACCGCCCTGGAGCTGCTGGATCTCAACGCCTACGACATCGCCGTCCTCGACCGCGACATCCCCGGCCCCTCCGGCGACGAGGTCGCCCAGAGCATCGTCGCCTCCGGCAGCGGCATGCCGATCCTCATGCTCACCGCCGCGGACCGCCTGGACGACAAGGAGTCCGGGTTCGGACTCGGCGCCGACGACTACCTCACCAAGCCGTTCGCGCTCCGCGAACTCGTGCTCCGGCTCAGGGCCCTCGACCGCAGGCGCGCCCACAGCAGGCCGCCCGTGCGCGAGCTCGCGGGCCTGCGGCTCGATCCGTTCCGCCGCGAAGTCTTCCGCGACGGCCGCTACGTCGCGCTCACCCGAAAGCAGTTCGCCGTGCTCGAAGTCCTCGTCGCCGCCGAAGGCGGCGTCATCAGCGCCGAGGAGCTGCTGGAGAGGGCGTGGGACGAGAACGCCGACCCGTTCACCAACGCCGTGCGCATCACCGTCTCGGCCCTGCGCAAACGGCTCGGCGAGCCCGGGCTCATCGCCACCGTGGCGGGCGTCGGCTACCGCATCGAGACGGACGCGGACCGTGGATAGGAAGCCAGGCCTGAGCGTCCGCCTCAAGCTCACCCTCAGCTACGCCGGGTTCCTCATGCTCGCCGGTGCCCTGCTGCTCTTGGTCGTCGTGGTGTTCCTGCTGCGTTATGTGCCGATGGACATGCCCCCGGAGGAGGTCTTCAGGACTCCCGGGATCTACATTCCCGACCGGTACGACCTCTGGCGCGCCTTCGCGCCGCGGGGCGCCATGGCGATGGTGTTCCTGCTGGTGTTCAGCCTCGTGGGCGGATGGATCCTCGCCGGCCGCATGCTCGAGCCGCTGGCCCGCATCGCCGACGCCACCCGCACGGCCGCGAAAGGGTCGCTCTCCCACCGGATCCGGATGGAAGGCCGCAAAGACGAGTTCCGCGAACTGGCCGACGCCTTCGACGACATGCTCGCACAACTCGAAGCGCACGCCGCCGAGCAGCAGCGGTTCGCCGCCAACGCCGCCCATGAACTGCGCACTCCGCTGGCGATCACGCAGACGCTGCTGGAGGTGGCCCGAAACGACCCGGACCGCGACAACGGCGAACTCGTCGACCGCCTCCACTACGTCAACTCGCGGGCGGTCGACCTCACCGAAGCACTGCTCCTGCTCAGCCGCGCCGGCCAGCGCACCTTCGTCCGTGAATACGTCGACCTGTCCCTGCTGGCGGAGGAGGCCACGGAGACGCTGCTCCCGCTCGCGGAGAAGCGTGGCGTCACCATCGAGGTCTCCGGCGAGATCACCCCGGCCACCGGCTCCCCCGCGCTCCTCCAGCAGTTGACGACGAACCTGGTGCACAACGCGATCGTCCACAACCTGCCCAAGGAGGGCACTGTGTGGGTCACGACCGGCACTCGCTCCGAGTCCGTGGCGCTCACGGTCGTGAACACCGGCGAAAAGCTCACGCCGCAACTGGTCGCCACCCTCGCCGAACCGTTTCAGCGCGGCACCGGCCGCGTGCGGACCGACCATGCGGGCGTCGGGCTCGGGCTGGCGATCGTCAAGAGCATCACCGAGGCGCACGACGGCACCCTCACGCTCGCCGCCCGCGCCGACGGCGGGCTCATCATCACCGTGGGTCTACCCCTCGCGGATGCCGACACCGGCAGGTGACGCGGGGAGGTCCCGCAGGAAGCGGGACGAGGCGCCCGCCTGGTCGGCGTAGCCGAGGCGCCGGTAGAACCGGTGCGCGTCCGCGCGCCGGTCGGCGCTGGTGACCTCCATCCGGAGGCAGCCGCGTTCGGCGGCGAAGGCTTCCGCGGCCGCGACGAGCCGGGAGCCGACGCCTCCTCCGCGCGCTTCCTCCGCGACGACCAGGGCCACGATGCGGCCCCATGCGCCGTCGCGTTCGAAGAACGGGCAGAGGTGGACGGCGATGACCCCGCGGATCTCGCCTTGGACCTCGGCCACGAAGGACGCGCTGGCCGCGTCGTCGAGCCAGGCCCGCATCCGGGCCGCTGTTGATTCGCGGCCGTCCTGGGGGTAGCCCAGCTGGTTGAGCAGTTCGCCGACGGCTGGGGCGTCAGCGCTGCGCGCCGGTCGAATCCGCATGTTGTCTCCCTTCCGACACCACTCGACTCTCCTGAATGGATGGTGTGATGGGGAAATCGAAGTAGGTGTCCGGGTACGGCTCGTCCTTCAGCGTGTAATGCCACCATTCGCTCGGGTACGGAATGAAACCGCAGGACTCCATGGTCGAGCGGAGGTGTCTGCGGTTGTCCGCCTCGACCTGCGTGATCCCTGCCGCCCCATGATGGGAGACGGCGTCCATCAGGTCGAAGTCGCCGCCCATCGCGGCAGGCGCACCGGTGTCCAGGTGGCAGAGCGTCAGGTCGACGGTGCTCCCCCGGCTGTGCCCCGACAGGGCGGCCACGTACCCCTTCTCGACCATCGCGGCCCTGTCGATGTTCGGATGGTGCCGCAGCTTCGTCTGCGGATCCTCCGGCTCCCTCGACCAGCGCAGGAACGCGTCCACGGCCCGCTGCGGCCGGTAGCCGTCCCACAGGAGCAGGCCGAAGCCGAGCGCCGCGGCCTTCTCCTGCACCACTTCCAGCGCGGCGCACAGGGCCTTCGTGCCGACGATGCGATCGGTCAGGTACCCGTCGACGGGCCTGCCGGTGAAGTTGTCCGAGGTGGCGTACTTGGCGTCCCAGCGGATTCCCGGCACGGCCTCGTCCACGAAGAGGAAGTCATCGTTCATCGGCAGCTCCGGTCAACGCCAACGACACCGCCCGGTCGATCACTTCGGCGAGCGGCAGCCCCGCGGCCGCCATCATCCGCGGATAGCGGCTGTACGAGGTCATGCCGGGCAGGGTGTTGACCTCGTTGAGGACCACCGTTCCGTCGCCTTTGAGGAACAGGTCCACGCGCGCCAGGCCACCGCATCCCAGAGCACGGTACACGTCCTTCGCGGTGTCCTGCACCAGCTGTCGCGCCTCGGCCGGGATGTCGGCGGGGACGATGAAGGTCGCGTTCTCCGAGCCGGTCTCGGGCGCGTCCTCCTGGTGGATCTTGAAGAAGCCGTGTGTGAGGGCGACGCGGTCGACCTCGCCCGCGAACAGGTCCGGGTCGTTCCCCAGGATGGCGCAACCGATCTCGCTGCCGACGACCGCTTCCTCGATCAGCACCTTCGCATCGAATTGGCCCGCGGTAGCCACCGCGTCCGCCAGCTCCTCAGGGCGGGTCACCTTGCTGACGCCGAAGGAGGAACCGGAACGGGCGGGCTTGACGAAGACGGGGTAGTCGTACCGGTCGGGATCGAGGGGCCCGTCCGCCGGAACGGTCCAGAAGTTCGGCGTGGCGATGCCCGCGCTCCGCGCGACGAGGTACGTGAGGGTCTTGTCCATGCACAGCGCGGAACTCTGAACGTCGCAGCCCGCGTAGGGGATGCCGGAGAGTTCGAGCAGTCCCTGGATCGCACCGTCCTCGCCGAGTTTGCCGTGCAGGACGGGCAGCACGACGTCAAGGCGGATCGTCTCGTACTGGCCCTTCTCGAGCACCAGCAGTCCGTGGACGGTGCTGTCAGGTGCGAGCACGGCCGGGCGGCGCTCGCCGTGCTCCCAGTCGGCGTCGGGGCCGTCGCAGAGGTTCCACTCGCCGCTCCTGGAGATCCCGAGGTAGAACGGTTCGTACTTGTCGAGATCGAGGCTCCGTGCGACCTCCTGCGCGGACTTGACGGAGACGGGGTGCTCCTCGGAGGCGCCTCCGAAGACAATGCCGATCTTCAACTTATCCATGCTGGTTCCCACTCTCGAATTTCAGGCAGTTGGTGATGGAGTTCTCGACCGTGTCGCTCAGGGCGCGGTCGGTGTAATAGGCGGTGTGCGGGCTGATGAGCACGTTCGGCAGCTGCTGCAACCGCAGGAGCGGCTTGTTGTCGATGGGCTGGTCGCCGCAGTCGGCGTAGAAGATGCCCTCCTCGCCTTCGAGGACGTCCAGCGCCGCGCCGCCCAGGCGGCCGCTCTCCAGCGCGGGGATGAGCGCCTCGGTGTCGAGCAGGGCGCCGCGCCCGGTGTTGACGATGAGCGCGCCGTGCTTCATCCGCTCGATGCGCTGGCGGTTGAGGAGGTGGTGCGTGGCCGCGTTCAGCGGGGTGTGCAGCGTGACGATGTCGCTGAGGGCGAGCAGTTCGTCGAGGGGGGCGCAGTCGGCGTCGGTCTCGGGGCGCTTGTCGTAGGCTAGGATCCGGCAGCCGAAGCCCTGCAGCCGCGCCATGACCGCCGATCCGATGCGGCCGGTGCCGATGACCCCGACGGTCAGATCGCGCAGTTCTCTCCCGCGGACCGCGTGCAGCCGGTAGTCGTGGGCGTCCGTGCGGCGGATCATGGCGGTCGCGTCCCGCAACGACATGAGCATCAGCATCAGCGTGTAATCGGCGACGCTGTCGGGCGAATAGGCGATGTTCTCGACGGTGATGCCGACGCTCTCCGCGTACTTCACGTTGATGTGGTTGTACCCGATGCTCCTGGTGGAGAGGTACTCGACGCCGATGCGGCTGAGCGCGAGCAGTGTGGAACTGGCGATGCGGGTCTTGTGGCCGACGCTGATGCAGCGGTTGCCGAGCGCCAGTTCGACATTGGCCTCGGACACCGCCGCCTCGGTGATGGCGGGCATGACGCCGAGGCGGGGCGCCAGCTCCCGGAACAGGACGGCCTCGTCCCGCTCGCAGCCGTAGACGGTGATCCCCAGGGGCGGATCGTCCGAGGTGGACACCGGCGATCGGGTCCGGCGGGCCGCGGTTCGGGCCGGTTCGCTGTGGGTCATGCGTCGATTGAAAGCGGCGCGGCGTTGTCAGGGCGTATGCGGTTTTGCATAGGGCCGCAATATGTTACCCGTCGGTAGCATATCGTCGGCGTATCGAGAACCGCATACATCCCGGCAACGCCGGTGCGCCTTGACTTTGGGCATGACCCACAGCGAACCGACCGCCCGCCTCCTCCCCCGGGCCGCGGCATGATCCCCCTCGGCCTGAACGAGATCGCCGCCGTCGTCGGCGGCACGGTCAAGGGCGACGGCACGGTCACGGTAACCGCGCCGGCCGTACTCGACGGCCGGGAAGCCGAACCGGGCGGCCTCTTCGTCGCCTTCCCCGGCGAGCAGGTCGACGGCCACGACTACGCCGACCAGGCGAGCCGGGCCGGTGCGGTGGCCGTGCTCGGCTCCCGCCCCACGTCGCTGCCCACCGTCGTCGTCGAGGACGCCCAGGCCGCGCTCCAAGCGCTCGCCGCCCACGTCGTGACCCGCCTGCGCGGCAAGCTGCACGTGACCGGACTGACCGGCTCCCAGGGCAAGACCAGCACCAAGGACCTGCTGGCGGCCGTGCTGTCGAGCGCCGCGCCCACGATCGCCGCGGCCGGCTCGCTCAACAACGAACTCGGCGTGCCGATCACCATGCTGCGCGCGGGCGGGGACACCCGCTTCCTCGCCCTGGAGATGGGCGCCCGCAACGTCGGCGACATCGCCGCGCTCACCGATCTGGTCGCGCCCGACGTCGCCGTCGTCCTCAACGTCGGCCAGGCCCACCTCAGCTTCTTCGGGACGCGCGAGGCCATCGCCGAGGCCAAAGGCGAACTGGTGCAAGGTCTCGCGCCCGGCGGCACGGCCGTCCTCAACGCCGACGACCCCCGCGTGGCCGCGATGCGCGCGCTCACCGACGGCCCGGTGCTGACCTTCGGCCGGGCCGAGCACGCCGACGTGCGGGTGCTCGACCTGGCACTGGACCGCCTCGGTCGGCCCTCGTTCACGCTGCGGACCGCCGACGACACCGTTCACGTCGCGCTGCCGTTCGTGGGCGCGCACCAGGCACTGAACGCGTCGGCCGCCGTGGCGGCGGGACTGTCGGCCGGGATTCCGCTCGAAGCGGGCGCAGCGGCACTGGCTCACGCTTCATTGTCGAAGTGGCGCATGGAGTTGTGCGAGCTCGCCGGGGGCGCGACGCTCCTCAACGACTCCTTCAACGCCAACCCCGACTCGGCCCGCGCCGCACTGGACACGCTGGCCGCGATCAAGGCCGGGCGCCGCATCGCCGTCCTCGGCGAGATGCTCGAGATCGGCGAGGACAGCGCGGGCGAGCACCGGGCCATCGGGAAGTACGCCGCCACCCGGGCTGATGTGGTGGTCGCGGTGGGCGAGGGCGCTGAGCCGGTGGCCGACGGGGCCGGAGCGCGGGGGGTGGCGCTGGCCGACAACGCCGCGGCCGTCGACTGGCTGCGGGGCCGTCTCGCCGCGGGCGACGTGCTGCTCGTCAAGGCCTCCCGCGAGGCGCGCCTCGACGAGGTCGCCGCCGCACTCGCATAGACGTAGGGACACATAGAGGTACAGAAGCGCAGACCCATAGAAGCGCAGGCTCGTTGCCGCGCAACCCGTCAGCGCGCCAGGATGGTCCTGTCGCTCACAACGCCACTTTCAGCGCGGTCTGCGCGCCGTCGATCGCCTCGCTGATCTCGGCGGCGAGCCCGAGGCGGCCGTCGTCGGCGAACAGGCCGGTGCGCATGAACGTGACGCCGCGCAGCCGACCGTAACGGTCCACAGTGGCGCGACAGAGCCCGGTCCCCGAGTACGCCTCGGACAGGAACGTGTCGGCCGGCGCCGCGCCCGAACCCGGTTCAGGGACGGTGTCGTGGGCGCCCAGTTCCTTCGCACGGCGCCACCGCTGCTTCTCAGCGACCACCCAGGCCCGCACGATGCTCACCGCGATCGACTTGCCGCCCATGCGTTCCACGCCGCGCAAGAGTTCGAGCGCGCGCAGCGAGCCGTCGAGCCCGAGCGTCACCGAGGCCGCGGCCTGCGGGTCGGTGCCGGTGAAGTCGAGGTCCGACGGGCTCGCGTGAACCGCCTCGTCCCCGCGATGCCCGCGGGGAAGCCCCGACGCGGACGCGACGACCCGGTCGGCCCGCGCGCGGAATCCCGGATGCAGCTTGGCGATCTCCCGGATGATGAGGTGCTGCGCGGTGAGGACCTGCCGCGGACTGATCTCACTGCGCCGACTGCCGTCCACGAGTGAGCGGAGCATCCGACTCGCACCCCCGGCGTACTGCGGGTGGCGGTCGGCGACCCGCTCGATGAGGTCCTCGACGGCGTCCTCGGAGGGATCCTTGCCGAAATGGTGGGCCAGCGCGACGGTGTACACGCGGTTCACCGTGTCGCGGTAGGCGAAGCGCTCCTCGGCCGGAAGCTCCCGGTAGGCGGTGCGGGCGTCGCGGTCGCCGGTCTGGACGTACCGGACGAGCGCTTCCGGTCCGGGCAATGGGCGGGGCATCGGGGTCCTTGTCTGTGGCGGTGACCGCTGCGCGCGGCGGAGCGATCGTACGTTGCCGGGATTCGGCGATTGTAGGAGACCGCGGCCAGTCATCACGCGCATGGGACTGTCTTCAGATCTTGGTTGTCCTTGCGGGGCAAGGAGAACGCGGAGGTTCCGGAAATTCCCGCGACTCGCGGACCGGGGCTCAGTAGGCTGGCCGGATGCGTGAACCGATTCGGCGACCGGCATGACCGGCCACGCCGCGGCGCCCGGCTCGGCGCGGGAGGGACGGCGGCTGTCGTTCAATGCCGCTCCCGATGCGTACCACCGCGGTCGCCCGCCCTACCCGCAGGCCGTGTTCGACCTCTTGGCCGAACGCTGCGGGCTCGGGGACGGCACCCGGGTCCTCGAGATCGGCGCGGGCAGCGGCCTCGCGACCGGGCCGCTCCTCGCCGCGGACGCGCACGTGGTCGCGGTCGAACCGGGCGCGAACCTCGCCGCGATCCTCACCGCCGACCACCCCGGCGACCGGCTTGCGGTGACCGTGGCCGACTTCGAGACCGCGGACCTGCCCGGCGGGTTCGACCTGGCGGTGGCGGCGACCTCGCTGCACTGGCTCGACCCCGCCAAAGCGATCCCGAAACTCGGCGCCCTGGTCGAACCGGGCGGCTGGCTGGCCGCCTGGTGGAACGAGTTCGGCGACTCCAGCAGGCCCACCCGGTTCCGCGACCGTCTCGACGCGGTCTACCGCGACCTCCTGCCCGCCGAACCGGCCTATAAGGACGCCCGCTCGCACGTCCTCGACACCGGCCGGTGGAGCCGCACGCTGACCGAAGGCGGTTGGTTCGGCGGCGTCGCCGTCGAGGTCATCTCCTGGCACCAGACGCTGACGGCTCGGACCGCGCGTGAACTGTGGTCGACGTTCCCGAACATCGCCGAACTCGCCCCGCCCGCCCGCGAGGAGTTCCTGCACCGGCTCGGCGCGCTCGTGGACGACGAACCGGGCGGCGCCGTCGAGGACCCGCGACTGACCGTGGTCTACACCGCCGAACGCATGACCGCCGCCTGAGGCGACTTTCCCTGGAAGCCCCGGCTCCCTGCGTCGATCACTCCGGCGGCGCTGCGGTGGCGGCGAGAGCCCCGGCGGTGATGAAGGCGATGAGCCGCTCGGTGTCGCCGTCCGGATCGGCGGGTGCGCCCGTCGACCAGGTCACCGAGGTGAACGCGCCGCTCTGGTGGAGGGCGAGCAATCCGAGCATTCCGGTGTAGGCGAACCGAACGTCCTGCGGCGAGCGGTCGGGCAGCGCGGCGCCGAGCGCGGCCAGGTAGCGGCCCTCCACAGGGTCGACCTGGTCGGCGAAGACCTGCCGGACGCGCGGGTCCGGTTCGCCGAGCATCCGTCCGATGAACCGCGCGCCGTCGCCACCCAGGTCGAGGCCCGGTTCCACGAAGGCGCGCACGATGTCGGCGGCCGACGGCGGCCGCGGCCCGGCCTCGAACCCGTCGAGTCGGGCCCGCCGCCGTTCGTTGACCTGACGCATGGTCGCTTCCACGGCCGCCCGCAGCAGCCCTTCCTTCGACCGGAAGTGGTAGTTCACCGCCGCGATGTTGGCTCCGGCCGCCTCGGTCAGCGCCCGGAGCGACGTCGCTTCGATCCCGTGTGCGCCGAACAGCCGGATCGCCGCGGTGACCAGGCGGTCCCGCGTCGCCACCGACTCGCGCGCCGATTCCCCCATCGCCCCTCCTTGCTCGACCAGGATTCTATGAGATAGCGTTTCAATCGTACGTTTAAAACGATCGATTGAATCAGGAGTGATCATGACACGCAAGGCGATCGTGGTCGGCGCCGGCATCGGCGGTTTGACGGCCGCGTGCGCGCTCCAGCGCACGGGATGGCAGGTGGAGGTCTACGAGCAGGCACCCGAGATCGGCCCGGTCGGCGCGGGGATCGGGATCGCCCCGAACGCGGCCAAGGCCCTGGATCACCTCGGACTGGGGGCCGAGCTGCGCGAGCAGGGTCGACGCCAGAAAGGCATGGAGATCCGCGCGAGGAGAGGGAAACGGCTCGCGCACCTCCCCGCCGACCGCATCGAACGCGCCTACGGTGCCTCGTTCTACGCCCTGCACCGGGCCGACCTGCATCGCCTCCTGATGAGCCGGTCGAACGGAACCGCACTGCACACCGACCACCGCGCCACCGACATCACGGCCGGAACCGGGACGGCCACCGTCGGCTTCCAAACCGGCGCAGGGCGAATCGCCGTGACCGCCGACCTGGTCGTCGCGGCCGACGGCGTCCACAGTGCGATGCGCGCCGCGCTGCTTCCCGAATATCCGGGCGCGGACTACGCGGGCTACACCGTGTGGCGCGGCCTGGTCCCCCATGGGACCGCAGACGTGTCGGGAGTGCTCACCGAGACCTGGGGCCGGGCCGCCCGCTTCGGCATCGCCGAGCTCCGCGACGAGGTCTACTGGTTCGCCTGCGAGACCAAGGCCGAGCACGACCAGCCTGAGCACCGGCTCGACCTTCTCGCGGCGCGCTTCCGGGACTGGCACGAGCCCATCCCCGCGCTCATCGAGGCCACACCGCAGGACGCGCTGCTGCGCCACGACGTCTACTACCTCCGGGCGCGGCTGCCGAGGTTCGCGCACGGCCGCACAGTGCTGCTGGGCGACGCCGCCCACGCCGTCACCCCCGACATCGGGCAGGGCGCCTGCCTCGCGATCGAAGACGCCATCGTGCTCGCCGCCGCTCTGGAGCACCACGACATCGATGACGGGCTGGCGGCCTATGACGCGCTTCGGCGGCCGCGCACGGAGCGGATGGCACGCTCCTCCGGTCGCCTCGCGCAGGTGCTCCAGGCACGCGGCCGCATCACCGCCGCCGCCAGAGACGTGATCGCGCTCGCCACTCCGACGCCGCTGCTCACACGCGCCGCCGGCGCCGCATTCGCCTGGACGCCACCGCAGTTGAACCAAGGCGCAGCGGAATGAGGGTCGGGGATCTGACGAACGAGCCGGATCAGGGACCGCATGCGGCGCATGCGGACCACGAACGGTGAAGCGGGGCGGCCTGAGATCAGGCATTCCCGCACACCCCCTAAGGTTCGGGCATGACCTCGCACCCGTACCTTTCCGAGCTGTTCTCACTTGAGGGCCGCATCGCCGTGGTGACCGGAGGCAGCTCCGGCATCGGCCGCGCCATCGCCGGAGCCTTGGCACGCGCCGGGGCGAGCGTCGTGGCCGTGGCGCGCAAGGAGGCCGCACTCGCGGCCACCGTAGACGAACTGGAGGCCCACGGCTGCCGGGCGGCCTGGGTGAGCGCCGACCTGAGCACCCGCGAGGACGTGCGCGCCGCGGGAGAAGCGGCCGCCAGGATCTTCGGGGAGCCCGACATCCTCGTCAACTCGGCCGGGATCAATCTGCGGCCGCCGATGAACGACATCGACGAAGCGGTGTGGGACGCGACGATGGCGGTGAACCTGGAAGCGCCCTTCCTGCTGGGACAGCGGTTCGGGCCCGGCATGGCCGAGCGGGGCTTCGGGCGGATCATCCACGTCACCTCCCAGCAGGCCCACCGGGCGTTCGTCCAGAGCGGCGCCTACGGCGTGTCCAAGGGCGCGTTGGAATCCCTGGCCCGATCCCAGGCCGAGGCCTGGTCCCCGCAGGGTGTCACCTGCAACACGCTCGTGCCCGGCTTCGTGATGACGCCGCTCAACGAGCGCTTGTCAACGGACCCCGAGAAGGTGGCGGCGCTGGCCGCGCGCACCATGGTCGGGCGCAACGGCCTGGCCGACGACTTCGCCGGGGCCGCGGTGTTCCTGGCAAGCCGCGCCGCCGGGTACGTCACCGGGCAGTCGATCTTTGTCGACGGCGGCCTCTCGGTTCACTGACCCGGGCCCGCGACGGGGTGAGCGGCTTCGGTTCGCAGCCCGTCCAGGAAGAACGCCAGACACCGGCGCCACGCCTCGGGCTCGGTGTCGATCGTCTGCTGGATGACCTGTGACATCGCCTGGATCAGGGTGGCCAGGTCCGAGGCCTCGAAGTCGGGGCGGAGCCGACCGCTGTCCTTGGCGCGCGCGAGGAGCCGCTCGACGTGCCGGAACCCGTTCTCGCAGGCCTCGCGGACCCGGTCGCTGACCGGGAAGCGCTGCGCCAGCGTGTCGTTGAGGCCGCGGTCTTGGGCCTGGAGTGCGAAGAGCCCTTCGGTGAACGCCACGAAGCCCTCCCAGGGGTCCGGCGCGGCCAGCGCGACCTCGGCGAGCCGGTCGAGGGCGGCGATCCGCTCGGGGAAGATCGCGTCGTAGAAGGCGTCCCTGGTGGGGAAGTGGTTGTAGAGCGTTCCGATGCTCACCTTCGCCCGGCGGGCGATCTCTTCGAGCGGGACGTCCAGGCCGCGTTCGCCGAAGAGGTCGATCGCGGTGGCCAGGAGCTTGTCGCGGTTGCGCAGGGCGTCGGCGCGCAGGGGCTTGACTTCGGCGGGCATGCCTCCATCCTACTAAATCGAGGGCACCCTCAAGTCTCTGTTAGGATCGAGTAAATTGAGGCATCCCTCAATTTACTCGCTCGTCAGAAAGAGGAGTACGCCAATGACCACCTCTCCACCCAAGACCGCCCTCGTCATCGGAGCCGGTCCGGGGCTCGGCATGTCCATCGCGCACCGCTTCGGCCGCGAGGGGTACCGGGTCGCGCTGGTCTCGCGCACCGACACCCGGCACGCCGCGTACCGCGAGTCGCTGGCCGAGGCGGGCGTCGAGGCCGCCTCGTTCGTCGCCGACGTCGGCGCGGGCGACCGGCTCGCGGCCGCGCTGGACGCCGTCGCCGAGCGGTTCGGGACGATCGACGTGGTCTATTACGGCCCGGGTGCGGCCGACCCGGCCGAGCGGCCCGAGTCGATCCTCAAGACCGATGTCGCGAGCGTCCGCAACGCGATGGGCGTCGTATATCCGGCCGTGGACCTGGTGCAGCATGTGTTGCCTGGAATGATCGAGCGGGGCGAGGGCAGCCTGCTGTTCGCCGGCGGGCTCAGCGCCGTGATGCCGATGCCGCCGCTGGGCGCCCTGGCGCTCGCTTCGGCGGCGCTGCGGAACTACGCGCTCACCTTGAACGCGGGCCTGGCCGAGCACGGCGTCTACGCGGGCGCTCTGACCATCGGCGGCCTGATCGACCGCGGCGACATCTTCCGGTACGTCACGTCCCAGCCGGGCCGGTTCGGCGATGTCGGCTCGATGACGCTCGATCCCGACGAGATCGCCGACGCCGCTTGGGATCTGCACGCCAAGCGGGACCGCGCCGAGGCGACGTTCAGCGCGTTCGCCTGAGCTGAGGGGACCGCGTGAAGGCCCGTGGGGGCGCCGGGCCGGGCCCGGCACTCCACGGGTTCGTCAGTCGTGGCTGGTGAACCGCTCGGTGATGTCGGCGATGACCGGTCGCACGACCAGCCACAGCGAGGCGGCGAACGCCCAGCCCAGGAGGAGGAGCAGCGCCTCGGAGCTGAGGACCGCGGCGGCCGTCGCCACCACGAGGAGCGAGAGGATGCCGAGGGAGGACTTCCAGGAGAGGAAGAACTCCGCCGCTGCGACGCGGAGCACGTCCCGGAAGCGGAACGAGAAGAACGAGCTCACCACGAGCAGGTGCCCCGACCACACGGCCAGCACCACCATGAGCACGGCGCACACGGGCCGCAGGAACGCGCCGCCCGCGACCCGGTCGGCGAAGAGGACGTTCACCGCGAGGACCGTCGCGACCGCGAGTACGGGGGCCCACCAGGAGAGCGTGTCCCGCAGGTTCAGCCGGAGGCCGCGCAGCAGCGGCCGCGCCGGGCTCAGGTCCGGCTCCTTCGCCCAGGTCCGCTGCGCGTACAACGCCGCTGAGAAGGCGGGCGCGACGGGCAGGAGCGCGGCCATGAAGAGCACAGTGTTCGAGGGCTCCGCGGACAGCAGGGTCCAGAGCAGCAGCGTCGGCACACCGGCGGCCGCGAGGAACAGCCCGAGGACGAGGTACTGGTAGATCCCGGCGGTCAGGCGCGAGAGGGTCCCCGCGCCGACCTCGCCTACGCGCTGTTCCGGACTCATGCCGCTCCCGCCTCGATGCCGTTCGCCTCGTCCATTTTTACCGCACGGACTTCGGCGTCGGCGAGGAGCGCCCGGTCGGCGCCGACGCGGCGCTCCGCTCCGGTGATCCGTCGGCGCACCGCGGCGTGCACGTCGGCGCTCGAACGCGCGACGCGCAGTTCGACCGCTCCCGGCTCCACGATCCGGTCGCCGCGGATCCCCACGAAGGAGGTCAGGTCGGCGTGGAGCCGGAACTGGACCTCGATCGACTCGCCCGCTTCGACCGACACGCGCCGGTAGGCGACGAGGCGCTGGTCCGGCCGCGTCACCTGCGCGAACGGGTCGTGGAGGTAGACCTGGACGACGTCCTCGACGCGCGCGGCGGTCTCGTTCGAGAGGACCACCGAGACGGCGGTGGTCCCGTCGCTCGCCCAGTCCTGCTCTTCGGTGGCCGTCGGCTGCCAGGTGAGGGCGCCGTAGGAGAGACCGTGCCCGAACGGGTAGAGCGCCGTCGGGTCGATGTTGGAGACGTCGTTCGCGCGGCCGAGCGGCGGCGCGAGGTACGTCGCGGGCTGGCCACCCGGTTCGCGCGGGATGCCGACGGGCAGGTGCCCGCTCGGATTCACTTCGCCCGCAAGCACTTCGGCGATCGCCTGCGCACCCTGCTGGCCCGGGAAGAACGTCTGCACGATCGCCGCGCACCGATCGGCCACGGCGCCGAGCGCGTAGGGGCGGCCGGTGAGCAGGACGAGCACGACGGGAGTGCCCGTGGCGAGGAGTGCTTCCAGGAGTGCCTGCTGCTCCCCCGGGAGGCGCAGGTCGGGGGCGTCGCAGCCCTCGCCCGAGGTGCCGCGGCCGAAGAGCCCGGCCCGGTCGCCGAGGGCGACGACGACCACGTCGGCGTCGCGCGCGGCCGCTGCCGCGGCGTCGAAGCCGTCGCGTCCGGGCTGCATCACGTCGCAGCCGGCCGCATTGGCGACCACGTCGCGACGAGTGCGCAGTTCGTCCAGGAGCGTGGGGATGTCGAGGCCGAGACCCGACTCGGGGTGGTGCACGCCCACGTGAGCGGGGAAGGAGTAGCAGCCGAGCATCGCCAGCGGGTCGTCGGCGAGCGGGCCGACGAGGGCGACGCGGACTCCGGCCGCGAGCGGCAGCGTCCCGTCGTTGTCGACCAGGACGACGGCCTCGCGGGCCAGGCGGAGCGCGATCTCGCGCGATGCGGCGTCGTCAAAGGGGACGTCGTTCGCGGGCGTCGGATCGTAGTCGGCCTCGACAAGGCCGAGTTCGATCTTCTGCTCCAGGACCCGTTGCAGAGCCCGGTCGACCAGCGCCTCGTCGAGGTCGCCCGACCGGACCGCTTCGATGAGCGGCTGCCCGTAGGCCGCAACGGAAGGGAGCTCCATGTCGATGCCCGCCCACAGTGCCCGGGCGGCGGCGGCCCCGTCGGTCTCCGCCACCCGCTGGAGCGTGCGCAGGAACGCGATGGCGAAGTAGTCCGCGACGACGACGCCCTCGAAGCCCCACGTGTCGCGCAGCAGGTCGGTGAGGAGGCGCCGGTCGCCGGCGGCCGGCATCCCGTCGACTTCGGCGTACGAGTTCATCACCGAGCGGGCGCCGCCGTACCGGAGCGCGGTCTCGAACGGCGGCAGGAAGATCTCGGCCATCTCGCGCGGCCCGGCGGAGACCGGGGCGTGGTTGCGCCCGGCGCGCGAGCCGGAGTATCCGGCGAAGTGCTTGAGTGTCGCGACGATGCCCGCGTCTTCGAGGCCCTTCACGTACGAGGCGCCCACGGTCGCGACGAGGTACGGGTCTTCGCCGATCGTCTCTTCCACACGGCCCCAGCGGTAGTCGCGCACCACGTCGAGGACGGGCGCGAGTCCTTGGTGGACGCCGACCGACCGCATCGAGGTGCCGATGCGCCCGGCCATCTCCTGCACGAGCTCGGGGTCGAAGCTCGCGCCCCACGAGAGCGGCACCGGGTAAGCGGTTGCACCGAAGGCGGCGAAACCGGCCAGGCACTCCTCGTGGACCTGCGCCGGGATGCCGAAGCGGTTGGCCGCGGCGACCTGGCGCTGCGCGCGGGCGAGCGACTGCGCGCCCTGCGCCGACTCGACCGGCCGCGTGCCGAAGGGCCGCGTCAGCTGCCCGAGCCCGTCGACGATCACGTCGGCGAAGGAGGGCGCGTCCTTGCTCATATCGCTCTGATGTGGGGCGACGTCGCCCCCGGCGGCGTCAGCGCCGACCCAGAGTCCGACGAGCTGCCCCGACTTCTCCTCGAGCGTCATCGCCGCCACGAGCGCCGCCGCGCGCTCCGACCGGCTGAGTCGATGGTCGTGCCAGGGCAGGAGGCCCGCCTCGGCAGACGCAGTCCCGGCGGACACGGCGTCAGTGGTCATGGAGAGATGGTTCCCTTCGGATTGCGGGGTGGAGGTGCCCTTGCGGTGGAAGCTGCGGCGTGTCATCCCTTGACCGAGCCCAGCATCACGCCCGACACGAAGAAGCGCTGCACGAAGGGGTAGACGCACAGGATCGGGATGACGGTGAGGATCATCGTCACGGCCTGGATGTTCGCGGCGACCGTCGCGGTCGTCGTCCCTGCGGCGGCCGCACCTTCGGAGGCCGAAGTGGAGGCCCCCGCGATGAGGTTGCGCAGGAACAGCGTCACGGGGAACAGCTCGCTCTTGTCGAGGTAGAGGAACGCGGCGAACCAGTCGTTCCAGAACGCGACCGAGTAGAACAGCACCATCGTGGCGATGACCGCCTTCGACAGCGGCAGCACGATGCGCCCGAAGATGCCGTACCAGCCGAGCCCGTCGATCTGCGCGGCCTCCTCGAGCTCCTTCGGGAGGCTCTCGAAGAACGACTTCATGACGAGGAGGTTGAACACCGAGATCGCCCCGGGAAGCACGATCGCCCACATGGTGTTCTTCATGCCGAGCGAGGAGATGAGCACGTAGTTCGGCACGAGTCCGCCGTTGAAGAACATCGTGAACACGGCGATCCCGATGAGGACCTTGCGCCCCTTGAGATGCGGCTTCGACAACACGTAGGCGTAGGTCGTGGTCAGGGTCATGGCGATCGCCGTGCCGACCACTGTGTACAGGATCGTGTTGCCGTAGTTGCGCCAGAAGATGTCGTTCTCGGCGACGGCCCGGTAGGTGTCGAAGTTGAAGCCGACGGGCCAGAAGCTCACCTGGCCGGCCTTGATCGCCTCCGCCGAGCTGAACGACTGGGCGAGCACGGTGATGAACGGGTACAGCATCCCCACGCACAGGAGGACCAGGAGCGTCCCGTTGACGGCGCCGAACACGCGCGTCCCGGTCGAATCCTTCAGCCGTCCCGGCCGCCCTTTCGGCGGCGTGTTCAGAATCTTCGTGCGCACGTCGGTCACCACAGGCTCGTCCCCGTAATCCGGCGCGAAACCAGGTTCGCGGAAAGCACCATCACGAGGCCGATCAGGGCCTGGAACAGGCCGATCGCCGCCGCATAACTGAGATTGTTCGACATCAGGCCGACCCGGTAGAGATAGGTCGAGATGACGTCGGCCGTCTCGTACGTCAAGGGGTTGTACAGCAGGAACACCTTCTCGAACCCGACGTTGAGGAACGACCCGATATTGAGGACCAGCAGCGTGATCATGGTCGGGCGGATGCCGGGCAGCGTGACGTGCCAGGTCTGGCGCCACCTGCCGGCCCCGTCGATCCGCGCCGCCTCATACAGGGAGTCGTCCACTGTGGTCAGCGCCGCCAGGTAGAGGATCGTGCCCCAGCCGATGGTCTGCCACGCCTCGGATCCGACGTAGATGAAGCGGAACCACTCGGGCCGCTGGACGAACGGGATGCCCTCGCCGCCGAAGGCGTCGATGAGCTGGTTGACCGTCCCCTCCAGCGACAGGAGCTGCATGACCATGCCGACGACGATGACGATGGAGAGGAAGTGCGGCAGGTAGGAGATCGACTGCACGAACTTCTTGAAGTGCAGCTTCCGCACCTCGTTCAGCATGAGCGCGAGGATGATCGGCAGCGGGAAGCAGACCACGAGGGTCAGCCCGCCCAGGATCGCCGTGTTCGTGAACACGTGCCAGAACGTCGGGTCGTTGACGAACATCTCGATGTAGCGGAGGCCGACCCACTCGTCGCCGAAGACGCTCCCGCCGGGGCGGAACTTCCGGAACGCGATGACGTTCCCGATCATCGGGCCGTACCGGAAGATCGCGAAGAAGATCAGCGGCACCAAGGCGAGGCTGTACAACTGCCAGTCGCGCCGGAACGCCTGCCGCCAGGTCTGGCGCCGCTTGCGGTCGCGTCTGGTCGGCTTCGCCGCGGGGTCGCGTGGGGGGCGGCCGGGGGCGGCGCCCGCGGCCGCCCCGCGGGCCGACGCCCGCGGGGACTTCTCGTCTTGTGTCAGGGACATATGCGCGCCCTCCCGTCCGCGTCGGGGCCGGGGCCCCGACAGGCGGACTAGGAGTTCTCCTCCTCGAAGCGGTCGCGGGCGCCCTGGATGAGGTCCACATAGGCCTGGAGGCCCTGGGCTTCGAGCTCGGCCACGTAGTCGTCCCATTCGGCGATGTCGCGCTCGCCCATGATGAACTTCAGCGTGTTCGTGTCGACCGTGTCCTTGAGCGGGGTGGACATGAGCGAGGACTGCTCCAGTTCCATCTCGTCGAGGGGCGCGGGCGGGTTCGGGTCGCGCGGGGTGCGGGTGGAGAGCACCGAGTCGATGTAGTCGACGAAGGCCGGCGCGTTGTAGGACTCCTTGAGCGCGCGCGACTCGGTCGAGTCGGCGAACACGGAGTTGGACCAGCCCAGGTCCTTCTGGAGGTCCGTCGCCGCACCGGGGTTGATGCCGTAGGCCTCGAGCCCGAACTCGGGCTTGAGGGTGATCGTTCCGGCGGCGTCCTTGGTGTAGGTCTCGTCGAGCACGCCCCAGCGGAGCAGCTCGCGGGCGTCGGGGTTGTAGTAGAGCCAGTCGAGGAACTGGAGGATCGCGAGGAAGTTCTCGGATTCGGCGATCTCCGCGTTCAGCATGAACCCGTTCCAGAAGTTGCGCGGCTCGCACACCTGGCCGGCCGGTCCGCCGGGGGGCGCGATCTGCAGGACTTCGTAGTTGCCCTCGCCGGCCGTCGCGTTCAGGGCCTGCGCGAACTCGATCGCGGTACCGGCCGAACCGGAGGCCGCGAACACGAGGTCGTTCGCGAACTTCTCGGAGACGCTGCCGCCGCCCGAGCCGTCGTTCGAGGCCGTGAGCGAGTCGGTGTCGACCAGGCCGTCGGCGACGAGGCCGCGGAAGTAGTCGACCAGCTGCCGGTAGCCCTCGGACGCGGCGGTGTACTGGAGCTTGCCGGAGCCGTCGTCCATCATGCCGTTGCCGAAGCCCCAGCCGGCCTGCGCGCCGAACGCGTGCGCGGCGTAGTTCAGCAGCGACGCGCCTTCGAACCCGTCGGCGAGCGGCTTGGAGTCGGGGTACGCCGCCTTGATCTTGACCAGGGCCGCGCGCATCTCGTCCCAGGTCTCGGGCACGGCCGCGCCGACCTCGTCGAAGGCGTCCTTGCGGATGATGACGGTGAAGACCGGCACCGAGACCTCCTGGAGGCCCGGCAGCATGTAGTACTTGCCGTCGGCCTGCTTCAGGTTGTCGATCATGCCGCCGAGGTCCCACTCCTCCACGTACTTCTGGAAGTGGGGCATGTGCTCGACGTAGTCGCTCATCGGGAGGATCGCGCCCGAGGAGACGAACGAGGCCTCCTCGCCGGTGTAGACCAGCGGGATGACGGTGGGCGCGTCGCCGGCGCTGAGCAGGAGGTTCCGCTTCTCGGTGGCGTCGCTGAAGGGGATGTTCGTGAGCTCGAACTTGACGTTCGTGCGCTTCTCGATCTCGCTGAAGAACTGCCACGTGTCGGTGATCGGAAGATCGGGCCAGTCGGTCCACAGCACCGACAGGGTGAACGCCTCGGTCGCCTTGAACTGCGAGTCCGCGGTGAAGTCGTCCATCGCGCCCTTCGACTGGGCGTCGATGTCCACGTCACCGCCGTCATCGCTGGAGCAGGCCGCGAGCGCGAGGGCACTCGAGGCGGCGACAGAAAAACCGATGACTCCGCGGCGGGTCGCTCCAATGGGCGTCCGCCCGAACATGCCTGACATGTCTCTCCTCTTTGAGATTGCCGATACCACCGGCCGTCCACTCTGGTGCGGGGGTCGCACCGCCGAGGCGGCCGAAACTTTCGGGGCTGTTACCGATAATTTCCAAAGCTTAGTTACACCAGGCAGGGATGTCAATAAACCACTTCAGGCGACCCATGCGGCACGCTAGGTGACGAATAAAAGCGGCGCCCCACCGCAAAGACCCCGGAATTTTCGCGACGGTGCCCGCAGGGCGTCCCAAACTGTCGCGGGGCGAACTCGCGGAGGAGCCCCGTTTCAGCGCGGCGGCCCGGTCGCCCCTCGGCTTGACGGGTGATATAACTGCAACTAATATGATTCCAGTTTGTGGAGGCACGGTCCCGGAGGAGGCACGGTGGGCGTCAGCAGTCGGAGCGCGGTCGCGATTCACGCGCTCACCAAGTTGGCGCAGCGGATCGACGGGTCGCTGACCTCCGCGGAGATCGCCGAGAGCCTGGCGAGCAACCCGGTGCTCGTGCGGCGCATCCTCGGCAGCCTGCGCGACGCCGGGCTGGTGCACTCCACCGAAGGGCGCGGCGGCGGTTGGACGCTGGCTCGCGCCGCGCGCGAGATCACGCTTCGCGACGCGTTCGCCGCCGTCGAAGCGGGGCCGGTCCTGTCACGCCACGCGCATCCGCCCAGCGACGCGTGCGAGGTCGGGCGGCACATGCAGGCACTGCTCGACACGGAGTTCCGCGAGGCCGAGCGGGCGATGGAGGATCGGCTGAGCCGCACGACCATCGCCGACCTCGCGGGGAGAGTGGTGGACCGCGAGCGCGAGATCGCGCTGCGCCGCCCCTGATCGAACGGCGGCGGACGTACCGGTCCGCCGCCCTATTTTTTTGCCATAACTGTAACCATTTCAGTATCAGTAAATTGGAGGCAACGCCGAATGACAGCCACGTCCACCGAACGGACCGGCACCGGGACGGCCCTGCTGGCCGTGCTCATGCCCGCGATGCTCGCCACGGTCATCGCCAGCGACATGGTCAACCTCATGCTCCCCGCGATCGGCGCGGAGTTCGCGGCCTCGGAGGCCGAACTCGCCTGGGTCGTCACCGGGTTCCTGCTCATGTTCTCCGTCGGCATCCCCTTCTACGGCCGCCTCTCCGACCGCTTCAGCCTGCGGCGCCTCTTCGGCTTCGGCCTGATCGCCTACGCCGCGGGCAGTCTCGTCTGCGCGCTCGCCCCGACGCTGGCCGCGCTCGTGGCGGGGCGCATCGTGATGGGCGTCGGCGCCGCCGCCATCCCGGTGCTCGCGATGGTCGCGGTCACCCGGCTGCTGCCGGATGACAAGCGCGGCATGGGCATCGGCGTTCTCTCCGCCTCCGCGGGCATCGGCACGGCGGCCGGACCGACGGTGGGCGGCGGCATCGGCCAGGTCTTCGGCTGGCCCGCCCTGTTCTGGCTCATGTTCGCGGTGGCCCTCGTGCTGCTGCCCCTGGTGCTGCGCGCGCTGCCGGGTGAGGCTCCGGCGGATGCGGCGCGGTTCGACCTCTTCGGCGGCGTCCTCTTGGGACTCGGCTCCGGCCTGGTGCTGTTCGGCACCACGCAGGCTCAGGTCGCCGGGTTCACCGCGCCTGCATCATGGGTGAGCCTCGTCGTCGCGGCCGCGGCGCTCGCGCTCTTCGCCCGGCACACCGCCCGCGCCGCCGACCCGTTCGTCCCGCCGACCCTGTTCACGAACCGCGTCTACCGGGTCGCGGTGGCCGTCGCGTTCCTGGCTATGAGCGTCAACCTGGGCGGCCTGGTGTTCGTCGCGCTGCTGGTGGTCGACGTCAACGGCCTCAATCCCGGGCAGGGCGCGCTGGTCATGATCCCGGCCGGCGTCGCCGTCGCCGTCCTCTCCCCCGTGATCGGGCGCCTCTGCGACCGCATCGGGACGCGGCCGCTGGTCGTGGTCGGCCTCGCGGCCATGAGCCTGTTCGCCCTGCTCCTCTCGGCCTTCGCGGGGAACGCCTCGGTGATCCCCGCGGGCGCGGGCATCCTCGGGCTGAGCGTGGGCTTCCTCTTCGTGATGACGCCGATCATCACCGCTGCCGCGGGCGCGCTGCCGCCCGCCCAGGTCGGCGTCGGCCTCGGCATCCTCCAAGGGGCCCAGTTCCTCGGCGCCGGAGCCGGTCCGGCCCTGTTCGGCGTGCTGGTGGCGGCGCGGGGGCAGAGCGGCGGCGACTCGGTCAACCCGCTGCACTTCAGCGCCGACGGGGCCGCCTACGCCGACACGTTCCTGGCCATGGCCGCGGTCGCCGCGCTCACCCTGATCATCGCGTTCCGCATGCCGCGAAAGGCAGCGTAGCGGCGTCGTCTTGCGGCGCAGGGGCCCGGCGGCATCGGCTGGTACTTCCTGGTGACGGTCGGCGCGCTGGCCGTCACCGCCGACATCACCGCCGTGCCCCGGACCGACCGGGCCGAACTCGCCGTTTACCGCACGCAACTGCGTTAGACGCCTTGCGTTCAGATGCCGATGCCACTCTGGGATCTGCGACATACGTTGCAACGCAACGGCCTCCGAACAGCGCTCAGGCATCGACAACATTCACGGTCCGCGCTCCGCTCACGACCCGGCAAACCGTTCAGATAGGACAGACCATGACTGCCAGCGCCGAAAACCGCAATGCCGACGCCCCAGGCCGATCGGCTTCGGAATCCGTGCTCGAAAAGGGGGTGCGGGACTTCATCAAGCAGATGATCGCCATCGGGGAGCGGGCCGAACCGCTGCGGCGGCTCCTGGCGCACGCCAGCGTCCGGGCCGAGTCCGCGGGCGGCGAGGTCGCCGTGATCGTCACCGTGGACGGTGCGCTCATCGGCGTCGACTTCGGTGAAGGACACGAGTCCGTTCCGGAGGAGCAGATGGCGGAGCTGATCCTGGGCACCTACGACCGTGCACTCGCCGAAGCCGAGCGGCGGCGGCTCGCCTAGCGCTGCAAGAGGCGTCCGGGTCTCACATGATCTCCCGGACCTCCTGCGTGCACCGGCAGGCGGCGGCGAACTTCGCGGCCCACTCCAGCGCCTGATCGAGCGAGGGCACGTCCAGGACCGAGAATCCGCCGATGACCGACTTGGTCTCCGGGTACGGGCCCTCGCTGACAGTCCCGTCGGTGGCCACCATGGTCGCCCGCTGCCGCTCCACGCCGGCGCCGAAGACCCACACTCCCGCCCGCTCGGCCTCGTCGACCACCTGGTGCGAGGCCGCGGCCACGGCGGGAAGCTCCCCTTCGGGAATGATCATCGTGCCGTCGTCGAACGAGATCAGGTACAGCGTCATCGCGTGCCTCCTTGGTCCCGGCGGCCGCCTCCGGCCGCCTCCTACACCTGCAGCGATCGTCTCACCCGGAACCGACAGAACCGCGGCACTCGAACGGCGACCATTAAGTCAGTAGTGACCTGAGTCACTATTGCGGGATCGGTGTCGAGGAGCGCCGTTCGGCGTCGTCTCTTGGAGGAAGGGCCGCGAGAGGCGCGGCCCGAGGCATTGGAGGCAGTCATGACGGTCATCCGGATGGATCACGCGGGCTATGTGGTCGAGGATCTCGCCGCCGCGATCGCGTTCTTCGTCGAACTGGGCCTGGAACTGGAAGGCCAGGCGACGGTGGAAGGCGAGTGGGTGGACCGGCTCATCGGGCTGGACGACGCCAAAGCGGACCTCGCGATGCTGCGGACCCCGGACGGCCACAGCCGGATCGAGCTGTCCACGTTCCAGAGGCCGGTCTCCACCGCCCCCGCGCCGAGCGCCCCGGTGAACGTCCCGGGCATCCCCCGTCTCACGTTCTTCGTCGACGACGTGGACGAGGTCTTCGGCCGCCTGCGCGCCCACGGCGGCGAACTCGTGGGCGAGGTGGCGCAGTACGAGGACATCTACCGGTACGGCTACGTCCGCGGCCCCGCAGGCGTCATCATCGGCCTGTGCGCGGACGTCCACTGAGGCCGCGGACCAGGGCGCCGGGAGCTCAGTCCATCAGGTCGGCGAACATCTCGCGGAAGTCCTCGTCGGAGTACTCCGAGGCCATCGTCATCGAGGTGCCGGAGGACGCCCAGTAGATGGTGCTGTAGGTGCCGTCCAGGCGGTTCGGGCACGGGTTGCCGATCTCGCGGGAGTAGTCCGAGACGAGCTCGCCGGTCTTGAGCTCGTAGGCCTCGATGGTGAACTTGTGGGCGAAGAAGAAGGCCCAGAAGGTGCCTTGGGAGGACGAGTACTGGCAGGACTCCTGGAACTCGCCGACCTCGGCCTCCACGCACACGACCAGTGCGGTCTCGTCCGCGGTCTCCCCCAGCCAGGAGTCCGGGAAGCCGCGCCCCTCGGCGGGCCAGCCGAGCAGCCGCATCGGGTGGGGCCCTTCGCCGGCGTATTCGGGGGCGCCCTGGAAGGCGACCGGGTTCTCGCAGAACGCGCCGGAGTCCAGGATGCCGTCGGCGGCCTTGCCCGCCAGCTCGTGGTCGGGATAGGCGTTGAGGAAGTCGCGGAAGAGGATCCCGGCCCCCACGGTGTCACCGGTCGCCGCGCGGTCCCGTGCGCACCCGAGCATCCGGACCGGCACCTGGTCCGAGGCGGCCGCGACCGGCTCGGTGAGCGCCGGTTCGTCCCAGGTCCGGCCCGCCAGCCAGAAGTCGACCTCGTAGCCGTCGCAGGACGAGACCTCGTCGAGGTCCGCCATGAACGCCTCGACCGTGGTCCTCACGGTCGCAGACTGGCCGGGCAGCTCCTCGAGCGTCGCCGAGAGCTGCGCGAAGGCCTCCTCGATGGTGGACAGGTCGGGTTCGTCGGCGGCCATAGCGGTGTCGAGCAGGAACTCGGCGCGCTGGGGGCCCGCGCCGTCCCAGAGGGCGCCGGGGTGGGCCATGTAGTCCGCGATGGTGTCGGCCGCTTCGGCGGGGGCTTCGTCGAGGGCGGTGAGGAGGAGGTCGCAGGCGTCCTGTTCCTCCTCGGCGCGGAGGGTGATCGGCCCGAAGGCGACGCGGTGGACCGCGTCGAGGTCTTCGGTTGCGGCCGTGGAGCGTTCGCAGTCGCCTTCGGCGTGGGCGGTCTCGGCGTCGTGGACGATCCACCACGCGTCGAGGCGGAACCAGGCCACGGTGAGCAGGACGAGGGAGGCGGCGGCGAGGGCGAAGACCCGGGCGCGCCTGACCGGGTCCGGTCCGGCGAGGTCGGCGAGGCGCCCGGTGGGCGTGCGGCGGGTGAGCCACCAGGCGTGGACGATCATGGCCAGGCCCCAGACCGGCAGGAGGATCCTCCAGAGTGGATTCTCGGTCTGGGCGGCGGCGGACCACACCAGGAACCCGGTCCCGCTCAGGGCGAGAGCGGTCAGGATCGGGCGGCGCATGAACATGTAGCCGATGCCGAGCATGGTGGCGTTGCCGGCGATGGCCGCGACCGGGTCGGTCGCGGGGCGGGCCGGAACCGGCGGCAGCGGTTCGATCCGGGGCGCGGTCGGGACGTGGTCGGGGTACATGGTGGCACTCCTCGGGCCGTGGGAACCCGCCCAGTGGAGCACGGGCCGCCCGGGACCGGTCCCGTCGCTTCGCTTGCGGGCGACGGCGACGGCGACGGCGACGGCGACGGCCCGCCCGACGCAGAGCGTTGCGCAGGACTCCGAGGGGGACTGCATTCGCGGCGTCATGTTGCTGCGGCATTGCCGTTCCGGCTTACGTCCTAGCAACTGGCCGAGCGCTGTAATGGCTCAACCCGGCAGACTCCCTCCGGGCCGCAACGGAGAGACGAGACCTTATGGACACCTTCAAGACGGTAGCGATGTGGACGGGAATCGTCATCACCGGCGCGTGCGGCGTGGTGCTGCTCGGCGGCGGCAAGGTGATGTCGGGAACGCTCTTGATCGCCACGGCGTTCATCCTGGCACTATCGGTCAGGCAACACAGGCTTCACCGTTGGGTTCGCGTCGGACTGGTCTGTGCCGTATACGGACTGGTGATCTGGAATATCTCCACCACCGAGCTGCCGAATTCCTCGAACATCATGGTGGCGGCGTGCAGCGATGAATCCGCTTTCACCTACACGCCGACCGGGTTCAGGTTCTTGGACCAGGTGACGTACATCTTCGGCCACTTCCTCGCACAAGCGGCGCCTTCCTAAGCCCACTATGCAGCATGGCCTGCGGTCTGGCCTGAGAAGTGCAGTTCGGCCTTGACTATGCGTCCCGGGCGGTCGTCGGCCCGGGTCGTGACCGTGCCGTCCGGGGCCCACACGGCCGAAGCGCCCGCCACTTCGGGAAAGTCGCTCCCCGGACCGGCGAAGCAGCTCTGCACCACCCACATGCGGTAGCCCCGGGCGAGACCCGGCATCCGCTTGTCGCGCCGCACCAGGCCCTTCGGGGTGAACAGCGAACCGGCCACGTACGCGTCGATGCCGCCCGGGCCCGCGAGGCGAGCGAACTCGGCGGTCGCGGGCGCGTGCTCGAACATCATGGTGTCGCGGCAGATCGCCAGGCCGAGCCGCCAGCCGTCGAGCTCCATGACGGCCGGATCGGCCGCGGCGGCGAACCGCCGGGACTCGGCCTCGTCGGGATGGATCTTGCGGTAGACCACAGTCGCGCCCGAGCCGTCGAAGCGGATCATCGCGATGTGCTCGACCCCGTCCGGGCCCGCGATCGGCGCACCGGCCAACGCGACCGATCCCGTCGCGGCGCAGGCCTCCGTGATGACCGCCAGTGCCGGATCGTCAAGGGACACCGCGGGAGCCGCCAAGGCGTACGAGGTCAGCGAGAGTTCGGGGAAGACCACCAGCCGCGCCTCGGCCGCGCGGATCGCGTCGGCATGGGCGGCGGCGTTGAACGCGAGGTCGCCGGGCCGCAGCTCGGGCTGCGCGGCGGCGACGGTCAGGGGCGCGGGCAGATCGCTCATACCCCGAGCGTATCCGGGCACCTGAGTTCGGTGCGAGCCTCGATTCCGCACCGTGATCATGTAGAACAGACGTATGACTCTGCCTTCGGAAGTTGTCGAGCCCGTGATGATCGAAGTCAGCGAGGGGCACCGGTTGGCGGTGCGGCGCCTCGGCGAGGGCGGGGTGCCGCTGCTGCTCGTCCACGGCTTCCCCTGCACCAGCCGCATCTGGTCGCACAACCTCGCGCCGCTCGCCGAGGCCGGATTCGACGTCGTCGCCCCGGATCTGCGCGGTTACGGCGACTCGGATTTCGCGCCCGACGACTTCTACGACTTCAACGCGTTCAACACCGACCTGACCGGGCTGCTGGACGCGCTGGGGTGGGATCGGGCCGTCGTCGCCGGGCACGACCTGGGCGCGATGATCGCCATCGACATGGCGAGCCGCCACCCCGGCCGGGTCGAGCGCCTGGTGATCCTCGACGACTCCATGCCCGACCTGGGCGAGGCGTTCACCGCCGCCGGGATCCCGTCCAGCACGTTCAAGGCCGCGGTCTACGACTACCAGCAGCGCCAAGGGCGCCATGCGGACGAGCTGGTGTCCGAACTCGACACTCCCGAGCGGCGGCGCCGCTATGTGGGCGAGTTCTACGGGCACCGCATGTGGTGCCCGCCCAACGCCTTCGACGAGGCGGACCTGGCCTTCCTGACCGAGTCCTACGGCGACGCGGCCCGGCTGCGGGCCTCCTTCGCCGACTACGAGGTCGTCATGGGGACCCGGAAGCTCTCGGCCCCGGAGATGATCGACCGGCCCGTGCCGCACCGGACCCTCGTGCTCGTCGGCGCGGATCAGGTCACGCTCGGGGAGCACCTCGAGGAGAAGTGCGCGATCGCCTTTCCCGAAGCGGTGGGGCCGTTCTGGGTCAAGGGAGCCGGGCATTTCATGCCCTGGGAGAAGCCGCAGGTGGTCAACCGCGCCATCCGCTCCTTCTGCGGCGACCTGCTGGCGGGGGCGCCGAAGACCCGGTGACACCGACCCGGACGTGATGGCGGCGAATGGCTGCAATGTGCTGTGTCGACACTGGACCGGGTACGGGCGAACATGCGAGAATGGCGCGGATTCGGCCCCTCCGGACAGAGAGCACACCATATGCGCCGCAAATCCATGACCACGAGCGTCCTCAACGTGCTGCTGCAGCCGACGATGAGCAGCAGACGCGACCCCGACAAGGTCTTCGACGGCATCGTCGCGAAGGCCGAGCGGTCCACGCAAGGCGACCGGGCCGAGATCGGCGACTTCCTCGACGGCATGCGGGTCCTGACGCGATGTTTCACCGCCAGTCCGCGGCTGAGCCCGATGGGCTGGCAGAGCGTCCAGGGCGACCTGCGGCTCCGCATCGAGAACCGGATGCGCGTGGCGCGCCTGGTCGCCGACCGTCCTGAGATCCTCGACGAGCGGATCGAGCGGCCCGTCTTCATCGTCGGGCTCCCCCGGACCGCGACCACCCTGGCGCACCACATCATCGCCAAGTCCACCGACCACCGCGGCCCCGCTCTGTGGGAGTGGATGTTCACCGACATCGACCGCGGCGAGGACGCGCGGCGCCACCGCATCGTCCAGACGCAGCGGCTGGTCGGCACGTTCATGCGCCTCGCCCCGGCGTTCAAGGTCATCCACCCGCTCGACGCCGAGCAGCCCGACGAGTGCAACTACCTGCTGCCGCACGGGCACCAGCACCTCGCGCGCGTCCACATGCCCGAGTACTACAAGTGGATCGAGCAGCGCGACGCGCAACCGGACTACGAGTACTTGAAGCTCGCGCTCCAGGTGCTCCAGTACGGGCGCGAGCCCAAGCGGTGGATCCTGAAGTCCCCCATGCACCTCGACCACATGCCGCAGCTGCAGAAGGTCTTCCCGGACGCTCAGATCGTGTGGATGCACCGCGACCCGGTCACCGTGCTCGGATCGCTGTGCTCGCTGGTGGAGTCCTCGCAGGTGATGCACGAGCGGAACCCGGACCTGCACGCGATCGGCGAGATGTGGCTCAAGCTCCAGGTCAACGCGATCGAACGGGCCCGCAAGTCGCGCACCGACTGGTCCAGGTCGTCGTTCATCGACGTTCCCTACCCGTGGCTGGCCGCCGAACCGCACGAGAAGGTGCCGATCCTGTACGAGCGCCTCGGTGCCAAGTGGACGAACGCGGACTCCGCGGCCCTCGAGGGCGTGCTCGCCCGCCCCGGCATCGGGCGCCAACACGAGTACGAGCTGGGCCGGTACGGCCTCGACCCGGAGCAGGTCGAGAACGCCTTCGGCGACTACCCCCAGCTGGTCGAGAAACTCCGCCTCGAATAGCGGCAGAGCGACGACCCCGAACCCCGGGTTCGGGGCCGTCGCCCGTCGTCAGCCCTTGACGGCCCCGGTGATGACCGCCTTCGTGAAGTGCTTCTGGATGAACGGGTACATGATGACGATCGGGATGATCGTGCACACGACCGCGGCCATCTTGAGCGAGGCGGCCGGCGCGTTGTCCATGCCCGAGGAGATCGCGGCCGCTGCGGCGGCGTCCTGCCCGGTCGGTTGGGTGGACGCGATGAGCCACTGCTGGATCAGCACCTGGATCGGCTTGGTCTCCAGCCCCGGCGTGTAGAGCACCGAGAGGAAGTAGGTGTTCCAGTACCCGACGGCGTAGAACAGCCCGATGACCGCCAGGATCGCCTTCGACATCGGCAGCACCACCTTGAACAGCGTCCGGAACTCCCCCGCGCCGTCGATCTTGGCGGCGTCGATCAGCTCGCTCGGGACGCTCGTCATGAAGAAGGTGCGCAGGACGATGAGATTCCAGGCGCTGAAGCAGACGGGCAGGATCAGCGACCACATGTTGTTCAGCAGGCCGAGGTCCTGGACGACCAGGTAGGCGGGGTACATGCCGGGGGCGAACAGCAGCGTGACGAGGATGGCGGTGAGGAACTTGCGGTGCGCCACCGACCCCGGCCGGGAGAGCCCGTAGGCGGCGCCGACGGTGAGCACCAGGCTGATGGCGGTGCCGATCAGTGTCAGCATGAGCGTGAACAGCAGCGACTTGGTCACCGCGCCGCCCGACAGGATCTCGCGGTAGGCCTGGAAGCTCACCTCGGTCGGGAGGAAGGTCATGTCGCCTCCGGACCTGGCGAGCGCTTCGTCGGTGGCGAGGCTGGTCGCCAGCACCGCCCACAGGGGAACGATGATCGCGGCGCCGTAGCAGCACAGGAACAGTGCTTTGACGGCTTTGCCGAGGAACGACGGCTCCTCGTCCCAGACGGGGCGCTGGTCGCGGCGGCGCGAGCGGATGGCGCTGAAGGCGGTCATGACTTCTGGTAGATCCCTTGCTCTCCGAGGCGGTGGGCGATGTGGTTGGCGGCGAGGATGAGCAGGAGCCCGATGACGCCTTTGAAGAGCCCCGCCGCGGTGCCGAGCGACTCCCCGTTCGAGGACAGGATGGTCCGGTAGTAGACGAAGGTGTCGAGCACTTCGGACGCGCCCCAGCCGACCGCGGCCCGCTGCAGCTGGTACTGCTCGAAGCCGACGCTCAGGATGCCGCCGAGCTGGAGTATCAGGAGCAGCACGATCACCGGGCGGATGCTCGGCAGCGTGATGTGCCACAGCCGCCGCCAGCGGTTCGCCCCGTCGACCGCCGCCGCCTCGTACAGCGCGGGATTGATCGACGCCAGGGCGGCCAGGAAGATGATCATGCCCCAGCCCGCGTCCTTCCACGTCCACTGCATCCAGGCCAAGAACAGGAAGCTGTCGGGGTCCCGCATGAGGTCGAGCCGTTCGCCGCCCAGCCCCACCAGCCACCGGCTGAACAGGCCGTCCTGCCCGAGCACCTGGGTGAAGACCGAGACGACCAGCACCCATGAGAAGAAGTAGGGCAGGTAGACGATCGACTGGAAGGTGCTGCGGATCTTCGTCGAGACCACGCTGTGCATGATCAGCGCGAGCCCGATCGAGGCCGGGAAGACGAACAGCAGCTGCGCGAAGGCGAACTTCAACGTGTTGAGCAGCGCGTCGATGAAGTACGGGTCCTGGAGCAGGGTCTGGAAGTGCGTGAACCCGATGATCGGGTTCTCCCACAGCGGCCGGTACGGGCTGTAGTCCATGAAGGCGATGACGCTGTACGCCGAAGGGGTGTAGAAGAAGATCGCCAGCTGCACCATCGCGGGCACGGTGAGCAGCACCAGCGGCCAGTCGCGGCGCAGCCGGTGCCGCAGCGGTCGGCGTCTCGCCTTCGGGGCCTTGGGCTTGGGTGGCGTCGCGACGGCGCGGGGCGCCGGTGTGGCTGTCACTGCCATGCTGCTCTTTCGTCGTCGGTGGGGATCCGCTCGCCGCAGGCCCGGAAGGGGCCGGCGCCGCTACTCGCCGTGGAGGCTCTTGTAGGCCTTCTCGAAGAACTCGCGGGACTCCTCGCCGCCGTCGGCCTTCCACTGCTCGACCGCCGCGCCCAGTTCGCCGAGCTCCGCGCGGCCGTAGACGATGTCGTTGACCTTCTCGTCGAAGACCATGCCCGCGTTGGTCCCCGACTCCGGACCGGTCAGGCGCAGCCCCTCGAAGAGGTTCTCGTCCAGGTAGGGCTGGATGGCCTCGTTGAACGCGAAGCGGGCCTGGACGATGTCGGCCGGACCCTCGATGAACATCTGCGTGGCGCCGCCCATCGCGGTGTAGGTCAGCGAGTCCTGCTTGGACTTGATGCCGGCCTCGGTGAACGCCGGCTTGCCGTCCTCGCCGTACTCGAAGTGCTCGCCTTCGATGCCGTAGTTGACCATCTCGTATTCCTTGGTGCCGTAGGGCGCGGCGACGAAGTTGGAGACGTCGAGCAGCTCGGCGATCGCGTCCCGGTCGAGGTCCTTGCGGAAGAACAGCCAGCCGCCGACACCGCGGGCGGCGTGGTACATCGGCTCGCCGCCCTGCGAGGTGAGCGCGCCGAGCACTCCCAGCTCGAAGCCCGGGATCTCGTCGCTCGCGGCGACCTCCAGCGTGAGGTCGTTCCAGCGGTTCCAGCCGTCCTGGTCGAACAGGACGTCACCGGCCTTCTGCGCGAGCTTGGACTCGAAACCGGGGGTGCCGACGCTGGGGTGGCGCAGCTTCTCGTCGGTCAGGGTGCGCTGGAAGGCGACCCAGTCCGCGAACTCGGAACGCTCGTTGTTGTGGACCAGCCCGGACCCGTCCCAGAACCAGCCGTGGCCGCTGGCGAGCCGGAACCAGGCCTTGGAGATGTAGTCGCTTCCCGCGATCGCCCACTTGCCGGCGCCGTCGTCGGACCAGGCGCGGGCGACCTCCAGCAGCTCCTCGACCGTGGTCGGGACCGCGAGCCCTGCATCGCTCAGCAGGTCGGCGCGGTAGTAGCAGGCGTTGCCGGGCCCGCCGTTGAGCGTCCACGGGACCCCGTAGATGCCGGCGGTGTCCTTGGGGTTCTCGGGGTCGGACGACCAGATCGAGTCGGCCCAGGCGGCGTCGCCGCGCCCGGCCAGCAGCGGCCAGCGCTCGGAGACGTCGCCGGACACGATGTCGGTGATGTCGGCGAAGCTGTTGACGACCGTCTCGTTGAAGTTGGCGTGCGCGCCGGTGAACCAGCCGAACATGAAGATCGCGTCGCCGAACTCCTGGGCCTGGATCCACTGCACGGAGGCTTCGGCGAAGGCCTCGCCGTCGCTCTGGACGAACTCGATCTTCGTTCCGCCCGTGGCCTCCTGCATCGCGGCGAAGTACGGGTCGTCCTTGGCCGGGCTCGGGCCCCAGTTGGGAACGTAGATCTGGTATTCGCCGGTGTTGCTCGGCGGGTTCGGGACCGCCCTGGCGACGGGGCTGGGGTAGCTGAGGAAGGCGCTGGGGTGGTTGGGCGGCTCGCCGACCAGGTCGGGCTGGACCGGCAGCGGCCATTCCCGGTACTCGGGCAGGATGTCGAGGCTCTGGTCGAGTTCCTGTACATTGCCTTCGCCGCCGCTGACCTCGCCGCAGGCGGACATGAGGGGCAGGCCGGCGGCGCCGGCCGTGCCGATGCCGGCCGCTTTGAAGAGGGAGCGTCGCTTGAACGGCACCTTGCCCGGGGTCGTACCCATGTCGCGGTCCTCGTGTTGAGTAGGGATGCGGAGGAGTCCGGGCCGAGGGCATCCGAATCGATACCGCTGAATGCCTGCCCGATGCGGAGTACCGTACGCAGCGGGTCGCCACTTTGTCAACTGATGAAATCAAGTCAGTGCAATATTTGCGAACGAGATACGGCTATACCTGATCATTTGTGATGAACGGTTGTAAGTGTCGGTCTGGATAGTGTTGATTGAAACAAAGCTAGGAGTCTTGGCATGACGAATCCCCCGGCACCGCGCGTCGCGGGGTCAGCACCGTGGCCGACGCTCAGCGGCCTTGAGCGCCACGCGCTGCGCGAACTGCTGATCCACGGGCCGAAGTCGCGCGCCGAGATCGCGCGGGAGCTCGGCATGTCCCGGGCGAGCCTCACCCGCGTCACCCGCACGCTGGTCGAGCACGGCCTGGTCGCCGAGGGCGCGATGGAGCTCCGCGGGGTCACCGGCAGGCCCAGCGAGCTGCTCCATGTGCAGCCGCGGGCGCGGCGCTTCCTCGGCGTCAAACTGACCAGCGACACCCTCTTCGCCGTCGTGACCGACCTGTCCGCGCAGGTGCTCGCCTCCCACGACGAGCCGTTGGCGTCGCAGGAGGTCGACGCGGTCGTCGCGCAGATCAGCGGCGTCCGCGAGCGCCTGGGGATCGATCACGGGGAGATCGCGGCGGCCGGCATCTGCGTGGCCGGCGACGTCGCCACCGCCGACGGGCGCCAGATCGTGGTGGACTCGCCGTTCCTCGGCTGGCGCGACGTCGAACTGGCCCGGCTCGTCCAGGATCGACTCGGCGTGCCCGTGTCCACGGAGAACGACGTGCGCTCCCTGACCGCGGCGGAGCACTGGTTCGGGGTGGGCGCCGAGTTCGACTCGATGGCGCTGCTGACGGTCGGCGCCGGCATCGGCTTCGGCTTCGTCGTGGACGGCAAGCTGGTGACCGGCGCCAACGGCAAGGCGGGGCGGCTCGACCATCTCCTGATCGACCCCAGCGGCCGACGCTGCAAGTACGGGCACCGCGGCTGCGCCAGCACCTATCTCCCGAACGGGTCGATCATCTCCGCCATGCGCACGCCCGGCCTCGACTACGAGGCGGTCCTCGCGCTCGCCCGCGGCGGCGACCACGCGGCCCGGCGGGCCTTCAGCGAGGCCGGACATGCGCTCGGGGTCCTGGTGGCGACGGTCGCGGACGCCTTCGACCCGCAGAAGATCGTGATCACCGGCGACGGCATCGCGGTGACCGAGCTGGCCCGCGACGAGATCGACGCCGCGATCGCGATGCACCGCCACCCCACCGGTGCACCGATCGACCTCGACATCCAGCCCTTCGCGTTCGTGGAGTGGGCGCGGGCCGGTGCGATCCTCGCGATCCGCACCTGCCTCCGCTTCTAAGGCCGGTCGCCTTAGTTTCAGAGATTGACAAAGGGAGGTCAGGCGGCGGCGCAGCTCACCTCCGCCTCGGTGCTGGGACCGGTGCCGATGAAGCCGAAGACGTTGCGGGTCTGACCCGCGGCGACGGTGGCGTTCCAACCGACGTCGGAGGCGGTCACGGTCGCGCCCGCCTGCGCCAGGTCGGCGTTCCAGTGCGAGGAGATCCGCTGGCTCCCGGGCCAGGTCCACGTCAGGATCCAGCCGTCGATTGCGCCCGCATCGGCGGTGATGTGGACGTTGCCCTGCCAACCCGAGCCCCAGTCGCCCACGATCTCGATCTCGGCGGTGCAGTCGCCCTCCGGCGGCGTGGTGGGCTCGGCGGTCGTGGTGGGCTCGGCGGTCGTGGTCGGCTCGGTGCCGCCGTCGAAGACGCTGGCGCGCTCGGCGGTGGCGCCGATGCCGTTGGCGCCGTGGAACACCCGCTCACCCCAGGTGGTGAGCTGGTTCGGGTCGAAGCCGATCGTCTGGTCGTGTTCGGGGCCGCTGTTGCCGCTCCAGGACCACGCGATCCAGCCGATGCCGCGCGTCTGCGCCTCGGCCTCGATCGTCTGCGGGGTGTCGAAGCCGAACTCGCCCACGATCAAGGGCAGGTTCTTCTGCTCGAAGGCGTCGAAGTAGGCGGTGACGGCCTGCGGGTCGGCGTAGACGGAGTACATGTGGACCGAGAAGACGGTGTTGCGCTGCGCATCGGCGTTGAAGATGCGCTGGGCGGCGTCCCCATCGCGCATGGTGTTGGTCCAGTCCTGGCCCCAGTTCGGGGCGTCGACCACGAGCGTGTGCTCGAAGCCGATCTCGCGCATCCGCTCGACGGCGGCCGTGGTGGCCGGCTCCCAACCGGAGACGTCGTCGTTGCCCCAGGCCTCGTTGCCGATGTTGATGAGGACGTACTCCTCCTCGCCGACGAGGGCGTCCTTGATGGACTCCCAGTAGTCGACGGCCTGGTCGAGGCTCGCGGCGGCGGGGGCGTACTGGTCGCCGTAGCCGGTGGTGTCGTGGACTTCGAGCACGCAGACGACCTTGTTCGCCTTGCACTCCGCGATCAGGGCCTCGACCGAGGCGGCCGGGGTCGGGCCCCACTGCTGGCCCGAGCCGAGCACGACGCGGACGGTGTTGGCGCCGAGTTCGCTCATGTCCGCGATGGCCTCGGTCTGGTTCTGGTACCACTCGTACGGGTGGGTGGAGCCGCGCATCACGAAGACGTTCCCGTTGGCGTCCAACAGGTCCGAGCCGACCACGTGGAAGCCGGGCGTCTGGGCCTGGGCGGCGGGCAGGAAGAAGGCGGCCGCGGCGGCGACCGTGGCGGCGGTGAGCACCGTGAGGAGCGCGCGGCGAAGCGGACGCCGCTTCCCTAGCGCGGGTGTCACTGTCATGACGAGACCTCTCTGGTAGCGGCCTGCGCCGACGCACGCGATGGTGTCGCCGGGCGCGGCCGTGACTGTTCGCTGACCCAACCAGGAGATAGTCAAACACGAATACTTCAATGCGTCAAGAATTGGGACGTTGCAATCAACAGGTTCCAACATGAATCAATGAAAATCGCTCAATACTCGGAGCGGCCGCGGCGACCGAGCCGTTGTCGCCCTGAAGTCTTCCGGCGCAACGAGGCCCGCACCGCCGTGGGCCGATGAGTATCGTTTCGGTGTGACCGAACCCGAATCCACCCGTCGGCGCCGCGGGATGCGCGAGGTCGCCGCCGCGGCCGGCGTCTCACCGTCGACGGTCGGGAACGTGCTGAACAATCCCGACATCGTCGCCCCCGAGACCAGGACCCGCGTCGAGCAGGCGATGGCCCAGATCGGATTCGTCCGCAGCGGCACCGCCAGGCAGCTCCGAGGACTGCCCAGCCGCATGGTCGGCGTCGTCACCCTCGACGCCGGCAACCCCTTCTATGCGGAGGTCAACCGCGGCATCGAGGACCGCCTCGCCGAGGACGGGTGCATGGCGCTGGTCAGCAGCAGCGACGCGCAGCTCGCCAGGGAGCTCCAGGCTTTGTCCGCGATGGAGGAGCACGGCGTGCGCGGCATCATCGTCGCACCGGCCGACGAGCGGCTCGACCGCCTGGCCGGCGTCAGCGACCGCGGCACCCCGGTGGTCCTCCTCGACCATCCTCGCGGGCCGTTGGACCTGTGCGCCGTCACCGTCGACAACGCGCTTGCCGGGGCGCTGGTCGCCGATCACCTCATCGCGTTGGGGCACCAGAGGATCGCGCTCGTGTGGCCGGAGACCGCCGTCGGACCGGTGTGCGACCGACGCGACGGCATCCGCCATGCACTCGCGGCGGCCGGACTCGATCCGCGGCGCGCGCTGACGGAGGTCGCCGTCGCCCGGCTGCGGAACATCGACGCGGCCGACGCCGCCGTCGACGCGATCCTGGCCGACCCCCACCGGCCCACGGCAGTGGTCTGCTACAACGACCTGACCGCGCTCGGCGTCATGCGCGGAGCCGAGCGCCGCGGCGTCGCCGTCCCGGACGAGATCTCCCTCGTGGGCTTCGACGACCTGCAGTTCTCCGGCCTGCTGAGCCCGAAGCTCACCACGGTGCACAACCCCAAGTACGCGATCGGCCGCCGCTGCGCCGAACTGCTCCTCGCCGAGGCCGACCCGGACCACCGGCACCGCGAGGTCCTCCTGCGCCCCGCGCTGGTGGTGCGGGAGTCCACCGCCCCTCCAATGGCCTGAAGATGGCGCCCGAGTCGCCGGGGAGGGCGCTCCGACTACCGCTTGGTATGGTGCTTCGGTTGCGCCGCTTGGAGATTGCGGCGGTGTTCAAGGGAGCGGCGATGCAGGCGTCAGAACGCTCACGTGCGGTGGCCGCGGCCAAGTCGATCGCCGCGTCACTCGGCCTGACCGCCGAGGAAGCGATCGTCCTCAACGACTCGAACAAGCTCTCGCTGCGGCTGCTGCCCTGCGACGTGCTCGCCCGGGTGGCGCCGGTGGCGCACCAGGTCGCACGGTTCGAGATCGATCTCGCTCAACGCCTCGCCGAGGCCGGGGCCCCTGTGGCCGCACTCGATCCGAGGGTGAAGCCGGAGGTCTATGAGCGCGACGGCTTCGCGGTGACACTGTGGACCTACTACGAGCCCGTGGCCGCTTCAGAGGCCGCTCCGGCCGAGTACGCCGACGCGCTCAAGCGGTTGCACGCGGGCATGCGCACGCTCGAGGTCCCGACGCCGCACTTCACCGACCGCGTCGAGGAGGCGCAGCAGATCGTGGCCGACCGCGACTGGTCCCCCGATCTCACCGAAGCGGACCGGGAGGTGCTCGGCGACGCGCTGCGAAGCCTGCGCCGATCGATCGGCGAGCGCGGCGGCGAGCAGTTGCTGCACGGCGAACCGCACCCGGGCAACGTGCTCGCGACGAAGCAAGGGCTGCTGTTCATCGACTTCGAGACCTGCTGCCGCGGGCCCGTCGAATTCGACCTCGCCCATGCGCCCGAAGCGGTCGCCGATCAGTATCGGGGCGCCGATAAGGAGCTGCTGCGCGAGTGCCAGATCCTGGTGCTGGCAATGATCTCGGCGTGGCGCTGGGATCGCGACGACGAATTCCCGGACGGGCGCCGCCTGGGCGCCGAATGGCTCGCCCAGATGCGGACCGCACTCGACGTCTGAAGGTGCCGAGGTTCCAGCCCGGCTGCATGGCCGCGACGATCTCCTGCGCGGTCATGTCGGCGGCGGCGGCGTCGCGGTCGGCGCGACATCGAGGACCGCTCGGAGTGTCGGCGGCGTCCGTTTCGGAGGGCGCGTCACGGACGCTGGAGCACTGGGCGATACTTCCACCATGTCCCGCACCGATGACGTCGTCAACGGCATCAAACGTATGATCCTCGCCGGCGAGCTCCACCCCGGCGAGCGATTGCCGATCGAGAAGGAGCTCGCCGAGACCCTCGGCGTCTCCCGCGGCTCCCTGCGCGAAGGCGTGCGGGCCCTGTCGATCCTCGGCATCCTCAACTCGCGGCAGGGCGACGGCACCTATGTCACCGGGCTGGACGTCTCGCAGCTGCTCGCGCCGATGGGCTTCGTCGTCGACCTCCAGGGCGAGGGTCGGACCCGGGACGTCCACGCCATTCGCCGCCTGCTCGAGTGCGAGGCCGCCCGGCTGGCCGCCACCAGGATCACCGACGAGGCCCTCGACGAGGCCGAGGCCCTGCTCGATGAGGCGGGCCACCTCCTCGACGAGACGCCGGAAGCGCACGAGCGGATCATCGAGATCGACATCGCGTTCCACCGCGTCATCGCCGAGCACACCGGCAATCCGGTGCTCACCGGCATGATCGAGGCGCTCGCCAGTCGCACTGTGCGGCAGCGGCTGTGGCGGAGCCTGCGCGAGGAGGGCATCGACCGGCGCACCCACGCCGAGCACCACGCGATCTGGCGGGCCCTGCGCCACCACGAGCCCGAATCCGCCCGCATCCGCATGGCCAACCACCTCCTGGGAGTCGAGGACTCCCTGCCGTTCCTTCCCGGGGACGACGAGGACGAGAACGAGCCGCGACTCCTACCCTGACGGCAGGCGACGACCGCACTCGGCGCAGGCCGACAACCCGATCGTCCAGACCATGTACACCGCCGACCCTGCGCCGCTGGTCTACAACGGACGCGTCTACCTCTACACCGGCCACGACGAGGACGGCTCGACCTGGTTCGACATGCGCGAGTGGCGGGTCTGGTCCTCCGACGACATGGTCAACTGGACCGACCACGGCTCGCCGCTGAGCCTCAACACGTTCAGCTGGGCGCGCCAGGACGCCTGGGCAGGGCAGGCCGTGGAGCGGGGCGGCAAGTTCTACTGGTACGTCCCGGTCGTCAACGACGCCACCGGCAGGATGGCGATCGGCGTGGCCGTCGCCGATAGCCCCACCGGCCCGTTCAGGGACGCCATCGGACATCCGCTGGTCCAGAACGGCGAGATCGACCCCACGGTCTTCATCGACACTGATGGCCAGGCCTATCTCTATTGGGGCAACCCGAACCTGTGGTACGTCAAGCTCAACGCCGACATGATCTCCTACTCGGGCTCCCCCACCAAGATCCCCCTCACCACACAGGGCTTCGGCACCCGCCCCGGGAGCACCGACCGGCCGACCCTCTACGAGGAGGGACCCTGGGTCTACAAGCGCGGATCGCTGTACTACAACGTGTTCGCGGCGCAATGCTGCCAGGAGTTCATCGGCTACTCCACGGCCCCGGGACCGACCGGCCCGTGGACCTACCGGGGGACGGTCATGCCCACGCAGGGCAGCAGTTTCACCAACCATCCCGGGGTGATCGACTACAACGGATCGTCGTACTTCTTCTACCACAACGGCGCCCTGCCCGGCGGCGGCGGTTACCTGTTCAATGTGGACTGGTGGCGGTTCGCGGTCTGACGAGCGCGCAGAACGGGCCTCCCTCGCGGGAGGCCCGTTCATTCAGGTGCGGCGCGGAGGGGGCGCCGGCTCAGGGATCAGCTCAGGGACCAGACCTGGCCGGAGGAGCCGTTGCAGGAGGCCAGGACCACCGCCGTGCCGTTGGCGGTCCCGTTGTTGGTGGTGGCCAGGCACAGTCCCGACTGGACGCCGGTCACCGTCCCGTTGGCGTTGACGTTCCACCGCTGGTTCGTCCCGCTGTGGCAGTCCCAGATGATGATCCTCGTGCCGGGTGAGGTCCCGTTGTTCTCCGCGTCGAGGCACTTGTTGCCGTAGACGGAGAGCTGACCGGAAGCGGTGCGGGTCCACTGCTGGTTCGCGCCGGTGTGGCAGTCCCACAACTGGAGCGCCGCGCCGTTCGCCTGCGACTGGGCCGCCACGTCCAGGCACCGGTTCGCGGCGGTGTTGCGCACCTGGTCCGTGTCGGCGGGCGGGGTCGAGCCGAACTGGCTGATGAACCGCCAGATCTCACCCTTCACCCAGCTGTCCCTGCCGCTTTCGCAACCGGCGCAGCCGTCCACGGGCCCCTGCTGGTGCCCGCCGTCGAACGCGGCCCACACGACCGGGAACCCGGCCCGGCAGGAGTAGTTGGTGATGGTGTGGGTGCGGCTGCCCGCCGCGGGCTCGGGAGCATTCTGCGAGGCGCAGCCGTTGTTGCCGAGGAACCGGTCGCGCAGGCCGCGGCCGGCGCCGATGTTGTCCGAGACCCCGTGGATCCCCATGTACGCCACGGCACCGGTGCCCCCGCTGCAACCGCTGATGCCGCCAGGGGCGGCGATCGCGATGACACCGCGGAAGACGTTCGGACGGGCGCACGCCAGCGCGTAGCTCATCGCGCCGCCGTAGCTGAAGCCCAAGGAGAACCGCTGCGACTGGTCGACGCAGAGGTCGGCTTCGATCCGCCGGATCATGTCGTCGAAGAAGACGACGTCCTGCCCGTTGGTGTTGGCCCAGGCGTTGTTGAGGCCCTGCGGGGCGACGAAGATCGCCGAGCCGCCCGCGAGCGCGTCGAGCCCGTAGTGGGCGTAGACGGCCCCGTCGGTGCCGCCGGAGGCGACGTCGTTGGCGGTGCCGCCCCACCAGTGGTTGCCGAAGATCAGCTTGTACTGCCGGTTGCTGTCGTAGCCGGCGGGGACCTTCAGGATGAAGTTGCGGTTCTGGCCGCTGCTCTGGATGGTGTGGGTGCCGCTGGTGAGCGTCGGCGCCTTGCCGCAGCCGGCGCTGGCCGCGGCCGTGACGTCGGCGGCGGGTTCGTTGGCGCCCTGCGCCGTCGCGCCCCAAGCCGGCAGCAGCAGTGCTGCGGCCGCGAGGGTCACGAGTACGGATCTGAATCTCGACATCGGACGAAACTCCTTGTGGTCATGCTCGTTGGAGGCTGCGCTCCGTGGGAGGCGCATTGTCGACGGGCACCGCTGAAGCAGTCCATGAGGGAGGGTCGATCCGGTCCCCGGGGGCCTGGAAACGCTCCCAGAAATTCGGTCCGGATCGGGACCGTGCGAAGCCTTGAATATTGACGATAGCCTATATACATTGGATCTATGCAGTCAAGACCTGCGGTATTTCAGATCGCTAATTCCTTATGCCCCAGCGATATCGGCCGAAAGATCGGATCATTCCAATGTCGGACGAGGGTTCAGCGGGCGAGTCGGTCCGGGTCGCCGTTCGCACCGCGGCGCACGAGCCACGCCTCCGTGATGTGGGCGAACATCGCCGCCGCCGCACCGTCGGGGTCGCGGGCGGCGATGCGCTCAAAGATGCGGCGGTGGCCTTTGTTGGAAGCCACGCACAGGGTCCGCTCGGTCCGGCCCATGTAGCTCGCGGTGTTGATGACCTGGCTCTCCAGCGAGCGCACCACGGCGCGCGCGATGCGGTTGCCCGAGGCCCGCATGACGGTGTCGTGGAAGGCCCGGTCGTGCTCGTGATAGGACCGCTGGTCGTCGACGAGCTCGTCCATGCGGTCGACCAGCGCCCGCAGCCGGTCGAGGGCGTCCCGGTCGGCGGTGCGGGCGGCCACATTGGCCATGTCGGATTCGAGCAGGCGCCGGGTGACGACGAGGTCGTCGAGGACTCCGAGGGTCTCGTCCTCGTCGATGAGGGCGGCGAGCACGAGCTCGTCGAGCAGGTTCCAGGAGGTCGAGGGCAGCACGGTCGTGCCCGAGCCCTGCCGGATCTGGACCAGGCCCTTCTCCTGGAGGACCTTCACGGCCTCGCGGACCACGGTGCGGCTCACCGAGAACGTCGCGCACAGGGCGTGCTCCGCGGGCAGCGTGGAGTCGGGCGGGTAGTCGCCGCGGATGATGCGCTGCACCAGCTCTCCGGTGACCGCCTTCGCGAGGTTGGTGGGCCGCCGGGCCCATTCAGGGGAAGCCGGGTCTTGCGCCGTCGGCTGCTGCAATGCCGTCATCTGCCCTCCGTTCGCCGCCGCGACTGCGGGGCCGTGTATCGCTGAATCAATATACATCACTCCATTGACGTAAGACGTCATACAAGTTACGTTTGCGAGTGACCGTACAGCCGGACCCTCCCGGCCACCCCCACGGAGAGTGATCTGCGATGAAGCGACGAACACTGTGGACGAGCACCCTGATCGCGCCGATGGCGCTGTACGGCTGCGGAAGCGCCGCCGGACCGGACTCCTCGTCGGGAGGCGGCAGGGGCGCCCTGGTGGTCTGGGACTGGAAGTCCGGTGACGCGACCGCGAAGTCCTACATCGACCAGGCGAAGGCCGACTTCGCCGAAAAGCACCCGGACGTCGAGGTCGAGTTCGTGGCCCAGCCGTTCGACCAGTACTACAACCTGCTCGGCACGGCGATCCAGACCGGCGAGGGACCCGACGTCATGCTCTTCAACGGCGGCGGCCAGCTGCGCGACCGGGTGGACGCCCTCCTGCCACTTGAGGACGACCTCGCCGAGGACATGGCGCGCCTCGCCGGATGGGAGGCGTTCTCCGCCGACGGACACGTCTACGCCGCGCCCGTCACGTTGCAGGGCCACCCGATCTACTACAACAAGACGCTGTACGAGCAGGCCGGCCTCGACCCCGAGGCCCCGGCCGCCACCTGGAGCGACTTCCTCGCCGACTGCGACGCCATCACCGAGGCCACCGGCGCGAAGGCCTTCGCCTTGGGCAACAAGGAGGGCTACGGCATCCAGTTCTTCCTGTCGGGCCTGGGTTCGGGAGTGCTCTCGCCGCAGGAGTACGACGCCTGGATCGCCGGAGACCGCGACTGGACCGCGCCGGGGGTGCGGCGGGTCTTCGAGCTGTGGGTCGAGGCCGAGGAGGCCGGGCTCAACAACGAGGGCGTCAACTCCACCGCGATGTTCAACGACGAGTTCGCGCTCTTCGACTCCGGCGAGGCCGCCCACGTCATCGGCCTGATGTCGGACGTGGGCCACTGGAAGGAGTTCGCCGAGTTCCTCGGCGCCGAGAACGTCGGCGTCATGCCGGCCCCGGTCGTGAGCCCGGAGGCGGCGCCGAGCCTGCCGTACGACGGCGGGATCGGCTACGGCGTCGCGGAGTGGACCGACGACCCCGAGCTCGCCGCGGACCTCGTCCGGTCGCTCACCTCGACCGCCGCGCTCCAGGCGTTCTACGCCGACGCGGGCGCCATCGCCGCCGACACCACCATCGACGCCGCAGACGCCGGTCCGGCCGCGGCCGCGATCGTCGCCCAGCTCCCCACCGGGCGTCCCGCCCTGCACGTGGCCCTCTCAGCCGAGACGCTGGAGCTGATGGGCCGCCTGTCCCAGGAGCTGCTGAGCGGATCAACCACTGTGGATGACGCGCTCGTCCAGCTCGCCGAGAGCGACCAGGCGGGCTAGGCCGTGCTCAACAGAACTGCCCGCAAAAAAGACGTGCCGATCGAAAGTCCGCCGCCCTCGGTCAGGCCCGCCGTGGAGGGTCCCGCCGGGGAGACTGCACACGCGGCGACTCCCCGAAAGGCGCGGGGGCCTCGGCGCGGGAAGGACCAGCGGTTCTCCCGCGCCGAACGCCTCGCCCCCTACGTGCTCGTGGCGCCAGCGGTCCTCGTCATCGGCGTGTTCCGCCTGTACCCGCTGGCGCTCGGCGTCAACTTCTCCTTCACCGGCGACGGCGACCGCAACGGGCAGTCCGTCGGGTGGGACAACTACGCGGCGCTGTTCGCCGACCCGCTGTTCGCCGAGTCCATGCGGAACGTGGGCCTGCTGGTCCTGCTCCTGCCGGTGGCCGTGCTGATCCCGGGCCTCCTCGCCACCTTCATCTACCTGCGCGTCCCCGGGCACCGGGTCTACCGCAGCGTCTACTTCTTCCCCGCCGTGCTGTCCCCGGTGATCATCGGCGCGATCTTCAACCTCCTGCTCGCCTTCGACGGCCCCGCCAACGCCCTGCTCGGCACCGTCGGCCTCGGGCCCGCCGACTGGCTCGGCGATCCCGACGTGGCGATCTACGCCGTTGTGGGCGTGCACATCTGGGCGACATTCGGGATGGCGCTGGTGGTGTTCCTCGCCGGGTTCGCCACCTTGGACGCCTCGCTGATCGACGCGGCGCGCGTGGACGGCGCCTCGCTCCCGCACGTGATCAGGCACGTGATCGTCCCCGGCCTGTCGCGCACGATCCAGTTCGTCGTCGTGACCACCATGATCGGGATGCTGACCTCGATGTTCGGCCTGGTGTACGTGATGACCGGCGGCGGGCCGGAGGGCTCGACCTACCTGCCGGAGTACTACATCTGGTTCCAGCAGGGCCAGATGAGCCGCCCGGCGCTCGCCTCGGCCGCATCCACAGTGCTCTTCGGGGTGATGCTCGTGGTCGGGCTGCTCCAGCTCGCGATCCTCCGCCGCTCCGGAAGGGAAGACTGATGACGCGTCAGCGCATCGGTCGATGGCTCGTCGCCGTCCCCATGGCGGCCTTGGCGGTCGCGACGGTCTACCCGCTCGTGTTCGCCGCGAACGTCGCCATGAAGACCCGGCATGAGTACGTCCTCGACCGCTTCTCCCCCGCCGAGGCACTGCGCTGGGACGCCTTCGCCACCGCCTGGGTCAGCGCCGACATGGACCGCTACCTCGCCAACTCGCTCATCGTCACCGCCGGATCGGTGGCGCTGCTGCTGCTCTTCGGGTCGATGGCCGGTTTCGCCTTGAGCCAGTTGCGGTTCCGGGGCTCGCGGACGCTGTTCCTCGGCTGCCTCGCGGCCCTGTTCATCCCGTTCCAGGTGATCATGGTCCCGCTCGCCCGCACCATGGGTCAGACCGGGCTCATCGACACCTACCCGGGGCTGATCCTCGCCTACGTCGCGCAGTTCCTGCCGTTCACGGTCTTCCTGATGACCAGCTACTACAGCGGCATCCCGGCCGAGATCATCGACGCGGCCCGGATCGACGGCAACTCGGTGTACGGGGTCTACGGGCGGATCATGCTGCCGCTGGGCCGCCCGGCGCTCCTGTCGGTCGGCATCCTCAACGCCCTGTTCTGCTGGAACGACGTGCTCATCGCGCTGCTGATGATGCCCTCGGCCGAGCACCGCACCCTCATGGTCGGCGTCACCGCGCTGCGCGGCCAGTACTCCGCGGACATCCCCACGTTCGCCGGGGGCGTGCTCATCGCGGCGGTGCCGGTCCTCGCGCTCTACCTGGTCTTCCAGCGCCAGATCGCCTCCGGCGTCACCGCCGGGTCCACGAAGGGATGACATGCGGATCACCGGCTACCGCGCGCTGACGACGATCCAGGAATGGGCGCGGCCCGTCGGCGACGCCAACGGGCTCTTCGCGGACGGCGTCACCACCGTCCCGGTCGTCATGGTGGACACCGACGAGGGCATCACCGGCGTCGGGATCGGATCGCACGTCGAGCTGGAGAACGTCTTCGCCGCGATCGAGGGCGAGGACCCGCGCGGCGTGACCGCCCTGTACGACCGGATGCTGCGGCACGCCTTCAAGGCGGGCCACGCCGGAGCCGTGTTCGGGACGATCGGTGCGCTCGACACGGCGCTGTGGGACATCAAGGCGCAGGCCGCGGACGAACCGCTGTGGCGCTTCCTCGGCGGGCGCGACCGCATCGTGCCCGCGTACGCGTCGGGGCTCGACATCGGCCTCGGCGACGAGGACCTGGCCGCCGTCTACGGCGTCTACGCCGAGCACGGCCTGCGGGCGGCGAAGCTCAAGGGCGGCAACGACGTCGAAGCCGACAGGCGAAGGCTCTCCCTGGTGCGGGAGGTGCTGACCGAGGCGGGCGGCGGGGCCCGGCCGACCCTCATGCTCGACGCGAACGAGACCTGGTCGCGCAAGCAGGCGGTCCGCCACGTCCGCGAGATCGAGCGCACTGTGGACCTGGCCTGGGTCGAGGAGCCCGTGCGGCGCTGGGACGCCGAGGGCCTGGCGGTCGTCCAGCGCGGCGTCCGCGCCTCGGTGGCGAGCGGCGAGAACCTCACCGGGCTGGAGCAGTTCCTGCCGCTCCTGAAGGCGGGCGGGCTCGACATCGTCCAGACCGCCGCGGTCTGGGGCATCACGCACTTCCTGCGGGTCGCCGCCCTCGCCCACGCCCACGACCTGCCGGTGAGCCCGATCGGCAACATCCCGGTCGGGCTGCTCCACGCCGCCACCGCCGTGCCCAACCACCTCGTCAGCGAGCTGCAGGATCTGCGCCCGCCCGTCGGCATCACCGCCGACCTCGACATCGAGGACGGCGCGTTCGTCCTCGGCGACTCCCCCGGCCTGGGTCTCACAGTCTACAAGGGATCTATTGCCGAACTCGGCCTCCGGCCGGGTCCGGCGAACCCGGCCGGGCCGGGCGTCCGGCCCGAACGCACCGGACTGCGCCTGCTCGCGGCCACTGGTCGCCCGCAGGACACCGAAACCGACCGATCCCCTACTCGCCGCGGGCAGGCGGACCCCGAGGCACCGCCCGCCGCCCGGGGAGTACCCGTCACCGAGCCCTGAGACCGCCTCGCCGACAATGGAAAGGCACACACCATGCGGCATTCACCCCCGAAGCGACTCCCCGCCCTCGCGACAGCCCTGCTGCTCGCGGTCGCCGGAGCCCTCGCCGGGCCCGGCGCGTCCCCGGCGCACGCGCAGACCGAGCACGCCCTCTTCGTCTCCCCCAACGGCAGCGACAGCGGCCCCGGCACCTCGGCCCAACCGCTCAAGACCCTGACGGAGGCCCAGACCCGGGCCCGGCAGGCCGCCGCCGCGGGCGACGGCGACGTCGTCGTCAACCTCCTCGACGGCACCTACCGCCTCAGCAACCCGCTGCGGTTCAACGCGAACGACTCCGGCAAGAACGGACACACCGTGACCTGGCAGGCCGCCGCGGGCGCCCACCCGGTCATCTCCGGCGCCCAAGCCGTCACCGGCTGGGTCCTCGACGACGCCGCCACGGGCGTCTACCGCGCCGACGTCGGCACCGGCTTCGACACCCGGCAGCTCTACATCGACGGCGTCCAGGCCCAGAGGGCGCGCACCGGCATCGCGCCCTCGGACCTGACGCTCGACGCCACCGGGTTCACCCTCAACAACGGGAACTTCGACTACCTGGCGTCGCTGCCGAACAAGCAGCGCATCGAACTCCAGGCCATGCTGTCGTTCACCAACCGGTACGCGCCGGTGCAGGGCATCAGCGGCCGGACCGTGACCATGCAGCAGCCCGCCTGGGACAACAACACCTACGGGTACGACACGATCCAGAGCCCCTTCCGCACGCCGCAGTTCTTCCTGCTCAACTCCAAGCGCTTCCTCGACCAGGGCGGCGAGTGGTACCTCGACACCGGCGCAGGGCGGCTGTACTACAAGCCGCTCTCGGGGCAGAGCATGTCGACCGCGAAGGTCGAACTGCCGCGCCTGGAGACGCTCGTGGAAGTCGGCGGCACCTACGACCAGCCGGTCCGCGCGCTCGCGTTCTCCAGGCTCACCTTCACCGGCACCTCCTGGCTCGACCCGGGATCGAACAACGGGTACGCGAACCAGCAGACCGGCACGTTCATCACCGGCGTCCAGCCCAACCGGCCCGCCGACGCGTTCACCTCGTGCAGGTCCGGCTGCCGCGGCTTCGAGGCCGCGCGCAACGGCTGGGCGCAGACGCCCGGAGCGGTGCAGGTCTCGGCCGCCGACGGCATCACGTTCTCGGCCAACGACTTCGTGAACCTCGGCTCGATCGCGCTGGGCATCGGCAACGACGCCAACGCGCACAGCACCGGTGTCGGCCTCGGCGCCAAGAACATCACGGTCACCGGCAACACCTTCACCGCCAGCGCGGGCGGCGGCATCGCGGTCGGCGGGGTCAGGCCCGACGCGCATCACCCTGGCGACTCCCGGATGGTCAACAGCGACATCGTGATCAGCGACAACAGCGTCCACGACACCGCGGTGGAGTACGTCGACCACGACGCGATCCTGGCCACCTACGCCACCCGGCTCACGATCGCGCACAACTACGTGTCGGACCTGCCCTACAGCGGCATCGGCGTCGGGTTCGGCTGGGGCGCCAACGATCCGGGCGGCAGCCCCGAGTACTTGAGCCGCGGGCTGTACGACTTCCAGCCGATCTACCAGACGGCGACGACCCTGCGGGACGTGCACGTCACGGGCAACCACGTGCGCAACGTCGTGGAGACGCTGTTCGACGCCGGGTGCATCTACTCGCTGTCGGCGCATCCGAACAGCTCCATAGAGGAGAACTACTGCGAGAACAGCGGGCAGCTCGGCCTGTACTTCGATGAGGGCTCGCGGTACTTCACCGTGTCCGCCAACGTCTTCCGCAACACCGCGGGCCAGTGGGCGCACGCCAACAACCAGAACAGCAACCTCACCGGGAACCTCAGCGTCACCGGGAACTACACCACGAACGCCGCGATCACCGGGCTCGTGGACGGCCAGCGCGGCAACACCGTCAGGAACAACACCACGTTCAGCGCCAACGCGATCCCCGCGGCGGCCGCGCAGATCATCGCCAACGCGGGTCCGAGCAATAGCAGCGGTTCGGGTGCGCTGCGGTCGGTGAGCGCGGCCAGGTGCCTGGACGTGCCGAACCAGTCGACGGCGAACGGCACGCAGTTGCAGATCTGGGACTGCTGGACCGGGGCGAACCAGCAGTGGACCTTCACCGCCGCCGGTGAGCTGACGGTCTATTCGGGGACGACCAGGAAGTGCCTGGACGCGTCGAACAACGGCAGCGCCAACGGCACCGCGGCCATCATCTGGTCCTGCCACGGCGGGAGCAACCAGCGGTGGACGCGCAACGCCAACGGCACCATCACCAACGCCGCGAACGGACTGTGCCTGGACGTCTCGGGCGCGGCCACCGCGAACGGCACGTTGGCGGTGCTGTGGACCTGCAACGGCGGCGCGAACCAGCGCTGGACCGTGGCCTGAGGTTCACTGAGACCGTGATGGCGCGGCCCCTGCGGGCCGCGCCATTCCTTCGCGTTCCGCCCCTTGCGGGGTCTCAGAGTGAGCGGGGGCGGGGGACGCGGTTGATCTCCTTGTCCATGGCCTTCCACCTCGGGTAGCCCTTGAGGACCTGCCCGGTCTTGTGCTCCAGGTACGGCACGGCTTCGAGCGGCACGTCGGTGACGTTGGCGGCCCAAGTGACGAAGTCCGGCATGAGCTCTCTGACCGCGCGGATCACCGGATCGCCCGGCTCGTACTTCCCGGGGAGGTAGCGCTCCAGGAAGACGTACGAGCTGACGGGGCTGACCGAGAAGCCGTTGAAGCCGTGGAACCAGCACATCTCGTCGATCGCCTTCATGTGCGGGTCCTGGATCTTGCGGCTGCCGGTGACCAGGTACATGAGGAACGCGCCGTTGCGCAGTCCCTGCTCCTCGTCGGTCGGCGCGACCATCGCACTGGGGTTCACCTCCACCTGCGGGACCATCCGCAGGCGGGCCTTCCACATCGCGCGGACCGCGACATAGCTGAAGTCGAGCCCGTTCGGGTCGCCGCCGACGCAGAAGAGGTCCCAGTCGTCGAGGGACCTGAACGTGCCCTTGTAGACCTCCTCCGGGTCGCACCGGCGCGGGACGTAGAGCCGGTCGGCGAAGATCGCGTTCCGCTCCCGGTGCGGGCGCAGCAGCTCCTCGATGTCGGGGTGGTGACCGCAGGCGGTGACCATGTCGAAGTGGTAGTCGGAGTAGTCGACGGTGTAGGACAGGGCGAAGTCGCCGCTGGGGGCGTGGAAGGACATGAAGTAGGTGCGGCAGTCGCCGTAGACGTCGCCGCCCTCCCAGCATTCCGCGAGGGTCAGTTCCTCGCCGTACCAACCGGGTGCGGGGATGCCGAGCTTCTCCAGGCGCTCGAGGGCCTTGAGGGCGGCGCGGCGCCCGCCCGGCGTCTCCGCCAGGTCGGTCATCGCCGCGAGGCTCGCCGCCGCGTACGCGTCGGCCCGGTTGAGGAAGTACTGCACGGCGACCATCTGGAGTTCGGCCACCGAGACGCCCTGGACCTCGGGGATCGTGGCGTTGAGCCACATGTTGCCCAGGAAGGCCGACATGTTGGCCTCGACCGCGATGCGGTCCTCGGGCTCGGGGGTCTGGTCGGCCGGCAGCCCGTCAAGGGTCTCGATCCACCGCTCGCGGTCGTCCTCGGTCATCGGCATAGGGCCTCCCCTTCCAGAAATCCTGAAGTCGAGTATGCCCTTCGACACTATGCGTGTTCAACCACCGTCCGTGTCTTCGTCATCGGCGGCGGGTCCTGCGGCCTCGCGGCGACGCCGGCCGGCGCTCCCGCACTGGTGTGTGCGGGAGCGCCGGTCGCCGAGCGGGCAGGTCTCTTATTTGCCGGACCAGGACCAGAGGCCGATGGTCTCCTTGATGTAGTACTGGACGATGTATCCGCCGCCCACGCTGTGCGAGCCCGCCTCGGTCCAGTCGAAGTCGCACTTGACCCAGGTGCCGGAGCCCTTGTTGTTCGCGCAGTAGCGGTCTTTGACGCCGTTCTCGGACCAGACGTGCGCCACCGCGCCGTAGCCGTCGGCCTTGCCGTCCCTGACGTAGACGGCGTCGGCGGCGTAGTCGATGCAGACCTGCGTGGATCCGTAACCGCCGCTCGTCGTCATGCACACCCCTTGCGGGAGTGATGCCGACGCGCCGAACGTGCAGATCGCCCAGTCGTATTCGCAGTCCTGGTAGAAGTTGGCCTCGGCCATTGCCGCCGAAGGCACGGCGAACACGGCGAGGGCGACGGCCGCGAGGAGCATCACGACGCGGGCGGCGGTGCGGTTCAGCTTGTGCCGCAGTAGATCGGCGAGGTGCTTCATCGATTCATCCATTCTGTTCAGACGCAGGCGTTCTCGGCTTCGAAGGTCGCGGCCTCCGATTGGGCTGCGGCGTCCGGGATAGCGCTGTTCAGCGCGGTGACGAGCGCGTCGGCGCCCTGTCCGGCGAGGAGTTCCTCCACCCCTTGGTCGAGGCCGGTGTCGGCCGCCGCCGCGAAGGCCTCGGCATCCTGTACGGCCCCTTCGGATTCGCCGTTGCCGAGCGTGTCGTCGTCGAAGGGGATCTGCGAGCCTTCGCCGAGACCGCGCCACTGGGCCGGGACGTATTCGCCGTCGTCGGTGCAGATCGACTTCTCCCAGCGGACGGCCATGACGTACTGGTGGCCGACCTCGACCCGGGGGAAGTCGGCGAGCGCCATCTCGACGGGGTCGGTGGTGTCACCGTCCTTGAAGAACCATCCGGCGGCCGGGTAGTCCCAGGTCGCGGGGGCCGCCTTCGCGGCGCCTTCCCTCGACCACAGCACGTCCTCGATGGTGAGGGCGACGGTCCGGCCGATGATGCCCTCGCCGCGGTCGATCTCCTCCTGGCTGGCGGGGATGACCTCCTCGGACACGGCCTCCACGACGATGACGTGGTCGGCGTAGGTGACCCAGTCCGTGGCCGTCACGTTCGGGAGGTAGTCGCTGCCGTGCGCCAGCAGCACTTCAGGTTCGGGCGCTGCCTGGTCGTTCGATGCGGGTGCGGCGAGGGCCGCGACGGCGATGCCGGTGACGGAGGCGGAGGCGAGGACGCCGACCGCCGCTGCGATACGGATACGAGTGCGCATGCTTCCTCCTCAGTAAGTGCCGTTGATGTTGTCGATGTTGTTGTCCTGGAGGCCTTCTCCGTCGCTGACCGGGGTCTCCATGCAACCGAGCCGCTCATCGCGGCGGCTCACGGCCGGCGATGCTTCGTCGCCGTGGAGCAGACCCACGGCGTGGCCGGTCTCGTGGCAGATGAGGCCCCGCGCGTAGTGCCCGCCACCGAGGATCCGGATGTACTGCTGGTCGCATCGGAGGCCGTCGGCGGCGTCGTTGCAGAAGGTGACGCCGGAGGAGCCCGAGGGGACGCCGATGCCGCTCTCCTCGTAGACGATGTCGGTCTCGGCGCTGCCGGAGAACGTGGGAGTCGTGTCGAGGGTGACGGTGAGGTCGGTCGGCTCGAAGACGTTGTTCATGGTGCTGTTGACGGCGCTGCGGTCCACGGCCTCCAGCATGTTGGTGCCGCCGCTGTCCATGTAGTACGTGAGGCTGGAGTTGTCGGTCTGGCAGGAGAGGTGCCCGTCGGGGCTGCCCTCGTCGTGGCAGGACAGATTCGCGTACGGGGTGGGGTACATATTGTCGGTGAACGCCGCCCAGGCGGCGCCCGCCGTGATCGCGACGATCATGAAGCTGAAGGCCGCCAGGAACATCGTCTTGATGCTGAGGCGCTTCACTGAAGTAAGGGCTATCGTCTTGACGCTGCGGCGCTTCGCTGAAGTGCTCGACATGGGGGGACTATCCCTTCTGGCCGATCAAGGGGTTCACCGGCCTCCGACAGCGTAGGCACCGGGCCGTACAAGCAGCGCATACGAAACGTATATGCCGAGCTTGCGCGCGGCGGGCCGGAGCCATATACTCAGCCAGTCCCATTCATCGATACTCGGTCCCGTTCACCGGGACTCGATATCGCCCTGGAGGATCCCCTGTGACTGAATCCGCCTTCCTCGAGTTCACCAGCGCCACCGAGACCAGCGCCGTCAACGAGCGCCACTTCAGCGCGCTCCGGCGCGGGGAGGCGAGCCAGGACCGGATCGTCTCGGTGCGCCTCTCGCACGCGGTCCTGCCGCTCGCCACGCCCATCAGCGACGCGAAGGTGCTCACCGGCCGCCAGAAGCCGTTGCGCGACATCGCGTTCCTGTTCGCGGAGATCCGCACGGAGGCGGGGTTCGAAGGCGTCGGCTACGGTTATTCGAAGCGTTCGGGCGGCGACGGCCAGTACGCCCACGCGCGCGAGCTCGCGCCGGAGCTGATCGGCGAGGACCCGAATGACATCCAGCGCATCTGGACCAAGCTCGTCTGGGCGGGCGCTTCGGTGGGCCGCAGCGGCCTTGCGACGCAGGCGATCGCCGCGTTCGACATCGCGCTGTGGGACCTCAAGGCGAAGCGCGCGGGCCTGCCGCTCGCGAAGCTCCTCGGCGCGTACCGGGACTCGGTGCAGTGCTACAACACCTCCGGCGGCTTCCTCTCCTCGTCCATCGAAGAGGTCATCGCGAACGCGCAGGGCGCGGCGGCGAGCGGGATCGGCGGCGTCAAGATCAAAGTGGGCCAGCCTGACAGCCGCATCGACCTGAGCCGGGTCGCGGCGGTCCGGGAGGCCCTCAGCGACGACGTCGCGCTCATGGTGGACGCCAACCAGCAGTGGAACCGCAGCACCGCGATCCGCGTCGGCCGGGCCCTGGAGGCGTTCGACCTGACGTGGATCGAAGAGCCCCTGGACGCCTACGACGCCGAGGGCCACGCCGACCTCGCCCGCGAGCTCGCCACGCCGATCGCCAGCGGCGAGATGCTCACCAGCGTCGCCGAGCACGAGGACCTCATCGCGCGCCGCAGCGTGGACTTCATCCAGCCCGACGCGCCCCGGGTCGGCGGCATCACGCAGTTCCTGAAGATCATGGCGCTCGGCGAGCGCGCGCGGCTGCGCATGGCGCCCCACTTCGCGATGGAGATCCACCTGCACCTGGCCGCCGCCTACGAGCACGACCCGTGGGTGGAGCACTTCGACTGGCTGGAGCCGCTGTTCAACGAGCGCCTGGAGATCGCGGACGGGCGGATGATCGTCCCGGCCCGCCCGGGTCTGGGCTTCAGCCTCAGTGACCAAGCGCGCGCCTGGACCACGGACTCGGAGCGGTTCGGCTCCGGCGCATGACGGTCCCGAAAGGGTCGCTCGACCGGGCGTTGGAGGTCTTCGAGGTGCTCACTGTGCGCGGCAAGGCCACGACGGCCGAGCTGGTGGCGGCGGTGGGCGTCAGCCGCAGTGCGATGTACCGGCTCGTGGAGCGGCTCGAGGCGGCGGAGTACCTGGTGCCGGCGGACGGGCAGTGGCGGCTCGGCCCCGCGGCCGCGCGCATGGCCATGGCCGCGGTGCAGCACATGGACGTGTTCGCCGCGGCCCCGCCGCCGCTGCGCGACCTCGCGGCCCGGACCGGCGAGACGGTGAACCTCGGCATCCTCAGCGGCGGTGAGATCGTCTTCGTCTTCAGGGAGCTGGGACACCATGCGGTGCAGGTGCGGTCGGAGTTGGGGGCGCGGCGTCCGCTGCACGCCACCGCCGTGGGCAAGGCGTTCCTGGCACATCTGGGGCCCGAGCGGCGCGAGGAGCTGGTCGGTCGGGTGCCGTTGGAGCGGTTCACCGCGGCGACGATCACCGATCCCGAAGCGCTGCAAGAGGATCTGGCCGAGTCGCGGCGGCGCGGCTGGACCGAGGAGCGCGGGGAGTTCGACAGTTCGAGCACGTGCTTCGGCGCGCCCGTCATGGACCAGAGCGGCGCGGTGGCCGCGGCCGTCAGCATCGCCGGACCCTCGGCGCGGATGGACACCGCGTTCGGGCCGCTCGTGGCCGAGGCCGCCGGGATCGTCTCCAGGCGCCTCGGCCACGTGCGGACCGCCTAGAGGGGGTGTGGGAGGGCCGGTCGGACGCTGTCCGGCCCGCCCGCCCACACCCCCTGGGACTCACCCCTCGATGCCGGCCTTCTCGGCCGTCGCCGCCTGGCGGGCGCGCACGGTCCGCAGGACCGGGACGATGACCACCATGAGCACCATGAGTCCGACCAGCGTCCCCGACACCGGCCGCTGCACGAACTCGGTGACGTCGCCGCCGAAGATGCGCATGGAACGGCGGAACGACGCCTCCAGCAGCGAGCCGAGCACGAACGCGAGCACGAACGGCCCCGGCTCGAACCCGAGCTTGCGCATCCCGTACCCGAGCAGGCCCAGGCCGATGACGAGCAGCATGTCGAAGGCGTTGTTGCGGATCGAGTAGACCCCGAGCATCGTGATGACGATCGTGATCGGCGCCAGCACGCCCGGGCGGATCTTGAGCATCCGCACGAACAATCCGATGAGCGGGATGCTCAGCGCCAGCAGCAGGAGGTTCCCGACGTACATCGAGTTCACCACGCCCCAGAACACGTCCGGGTGCTCCTCCATGAGGCCCGGTCCCGGCGTGATCCCCTGCAGCATCAGGGCGCCGAACAGGACCGCCATGGTCGCGTTCGCCGGAATGCCCAGCGTCAGCAGCGGAATGAACGAGGACGTGGCCGCCGCGTTGTTCGCCGACTCCGGCCCGGCGACGCCTTCGATGGCGCCCTTGCCGAACCGCGACGGGTCCTTCGCGACGCGCTTCTCCACCGCGTACGACACCAGCGAGGCCATGACCGCGCCGCCGCCCGGCAGGATGCCGAGCACGAAGCCGGTGACCGAGCCGCGCAGGATCGCCATCCGCGACCGCAGCCAGTGCAGCCGGCTCGGGATCGCCCGCCCGAAGGCGGGCACCTCCGGCCGCGGCCGGTCCCGGTGCTCCAGGTTGTACAGGATCTCGCCGACCCCGAAGAGCGCCATGGCGACGATGGTGAAGTCGATGCCGTCGGCGAGCTGGTCGGTGCCGAACGTGAACCGCGGCGTGCCGAGCAGCGGGTCGAGTCCGACCGTGGCCAGGAGCAGGCCGAGCGCCGCGGCCGCGGCGCTCTTGACGAGCGAGCCGCTGCCGAGGCTGCCGACCAGGAAGATCCCGATGAGCGCCAGGACGGTGTATTCGGCCGGGCCGAACGCCAGCGCCGCCCCGGCGAGCAGGGGCGCGATGAGCGTGAGCAGCAGGATCGAGGCGGTGCCGCCGATGAACGAGGCGATGGCGGCCACGCCGAGCGCTGGCCCGGCCTCGCCGCGCCGGGCGAGCGCGTGCCCGTCCAGTGCGGTGACCACCGATGATGCTTCGCCGGGCATCCGCAGGAGTACGGAGGTGATCGTGCCGCCGTACTGGGCGCCGTAGAAGATCCCGGCGAGCATGATGACGGCGGCGGTCGGTTCCAGGTTGTAGGTGATGGGCAGCAGGATCGCGATCGTCGCTGCCGGGCCGAGGCCCGGCAGCACGCCGATGAGCATCCCGACGGTGACGCCGAGCAGGCAGAACAGGAGGTTCTGCGGCTCGAGCGCCACCGTGAAGCCGGAGAGCACGGAAGAGAAGTCCATGATGGAGATTCCTATGTGGTCGTGCTAGAAGGCGATGAGGTGCGGGAGCGGCACCCCGAGTCCGAGGATGAACAGGGCGTAGGCGACCACGGTCGCCACGACCGCGATCACGGCGCTCGACAGCCACGATTCGCGGCCCAGGAACCGCAGCCACGCGAACAGCAGCAGCAGTGTCGGCACCTCGAACCCGACGATCTCGAACAGCGAGGCGTACACGGCCAGGCCGCCCGCCGCGGCGAGCACGGCGAACGTCCCGCTCGTGAACGCCTCGGTGCCGTTCGAGGTCGTTGCGCTGCGGCGCTTGGCAATTGCGGCCGAGACGATGATCCCCGCCCCCGCGACCACGAGCAGCACCGCCACGGTCAGCGGCCACAGCCCCGGGCCGGGATCGGTCAGGCTCCCGACGTTCAGGCCGAAGGCGAGCCAGGCCGCGAAGGCGCCCAGGGCCACCGGGACCGCACCGGCCACGACGGCCTGCACGCTCCCGCCCGAACGCGGCTCCTCGAAGGAGTCATCCTGGGCCGCTTCATGTCCCGGTTCCGCCATGACCGCCTCGCTCATGCGCCTTCGCCGAGTTCGAGCCCGGCGTTGTCGGCGAGCTCGGCGTACTGCGCGGCCGCCTCCTCGAGGTGGGCCTTCGCTTCGAGGCTGTCGACCTCCCAGCGGTCCATGTAGTTGGCCTGGAGGAAGTCGCCGTACTCCGCGGACTCCCGGGCCTCCTCGAACGCGAGGGTGAGCACCCCGACGGCCTCGTCGGGCACTTCGGCCGGAGCGAGGACGAAGCGCCGCTGATCGACCACGACGTTGTACCCGGCCTCGAGCGCGGTCGGCACGTCCTGGAGGAACGGGCTGCGCTCCTCGGAGAACACGGCCACAGCGCGGAGCTCGCCGGCCTCGATCTGCGGCATGGTCTCCGCCAGCGACGCGGACACCGCGTCGACGTCCTGGCCGAGCAGCGCCGTGACCGCCGGGGCGCCGCCGTCGAACGGCACGTCCGTGGCGTCGACCCCGGCGCCGGTGAACAGCAGCTGCGCCGACAGCTGCGAGCCGGTGCCCACACCCGTCGTCGCGTAGTTCACCGACGACGCGGACAGCAGGTCCTCAAGGGTCTGATAATCCGAGTCGGCGTGCACCACGAGGACGTACGCCTCCTGGGTCAGCGTCGTGATGAGGCGGAAGTCGGCGATCACGACCGCGTCGGGGTCGTCGACGGCGAGCGGCGTGATCGCGAAGAGCGACTTGACGGCGAGCGAGATCGTGTAGCCGTCGGCGTCGCCCGCCAGCAGCTCCTTGAGTCCCACGGCGCCGTTCGCGCCGGGCTTGTTGGTGATGGCGAAGGACTCGCCGAGCGGTTCCTCGGCGGCCTTGCAGAGTGCGCGGCTGACCAGGTCGCCCGACCCGCCCGGGTCGAACGGGATCAGGAAGTCGACCGCGCGGGTCGGGAAGTCGGCGCTGACGGCGTCAGCACCGCCCTGGACGCCGCTGCAGGCGGCGATGGCGGCGACGGGGGTCGCGGCCATGCCGGCGAGCAGTGCTCGTCGGGGGAAGGGGTTCATTCTCGGCTCCTCTTTGAGTCACAGGCATTCGGAAGAAATTAAGATAATCGGTTCAGGCAAGGGCGTTTCGGATCGAAGGCCCAGTCGGGGGTCAGGTACTGCATGGCCGCGGCGTCGTCGCGCGAGCCGAGGCCGTGTTCGCGGTAGCGCTCGTGCGCCGCCTCGACCTTGTCGAGGTCGAGTTCGACGCCGAGTCCGGGCGCGTCGGGCACCGCGATCGCACCGTCTTCGATCAGGAAGGGCGCCTTGGTGAGGCGCTGTCCGTCCTGCCAGATCCAGTGCGTGTCGATCGCGGTGATCGCGCCGGGGGCGGCCGCGGCGACGTGGGTGAACATCGCCAGCGACACGTCGAAGTGGTTGTTGGAGTGGGAGCCCCAGGTCAGGCCCCAGGCCTCGCAGAGTTGGGCGACGCGCACCGAGCCGGACATGGTCCAGAAGTGCGGGTCGGCGAGCGGGATGTCGACGGCGCCGGAGCGCACGGCGTGCCCGAGTTCGCGCCAGTCGCAGGCGATCATGTTCGTGGCCGTGGGCATCCCGGTGGCGCGGCGGAACTCGGCCATCACTTCGCGGCCGGAGTAGCCGTCCTCGGCGCCGCACGGGTCCTCAGCATAGGCAAGAATGCCACTTAGGTTACGGCACAAGGAGATTGCTTCCTTGAGCGACCATGATCCGTTGGGGTCCAAGGTGATTCGAGCATCGGGGAACCGCTCTGCCAGCGCGGTGACCGCGGCGGCCTCCTCGGGCCCGGGCAGGACGCCGCCCTTGAGTTTGAAGTCGCGGAAGCCGTAGCGCTCGCGGGCGGCCTCGGCGAGCGCGACGATCGCGTCCGGGGTGAGGGCCTCCTTGTCGCGCAGGCGGAACCAGGCGTCGTCGGCTTCGGTGCTGTCTTCGGTGTCGCCTCGGTACGGGAGGTCGGTCTTGGCGCGGTCGCCGATGTAGAAGAGGTAGCCGAGGACGGGGACGCGGTCGCGCTGGACGCCCTCGCCGAGGAGGGCGGCGACGGGGACGCCGAGGTGCTTGCCGAGGAGGTCCAGGAGCGCGGATTCGAGGGCGGTGCGGGCGTGGACGGCGACCCTCTGGTCGAAGGTCTGGCGCCCGCGTCCGGCGGCGTCGCGGTCGGCGAAGCGGCGGCCGACCTCGTTGAGTATCGCGTTCCAGTCGCCGACGGGTCGGCCGATGACGAGGTCGCGGGCGTCTTCGAGGGTCTTGGTGATGGCCTGGCCGCCGGGGACCTCGCCGACGCCGGTGGCGCCGGAGTCGTCGGTGAGGATCGCGAGGTTGCGGGTGAAGTAAGGCCCGTGGGCGCCGCTGAGGTTCAGCAGCATGGAGTCGCGTCCGGCGACGGGGACGACGCGGAGGTCGGTGACGACGGGGGTGCGGCTCACCGCAGTTCCTTCGGCAGCAGGTCGGCGGGGAGGTCCTGGTAGGCGACGGGGCGCAGGAACCGGTCGATCGCGAGGGTGCCGACGGAGGTGGAGCGGGCGTCGCTGGTGGCGGGGAAGGGTCCTCCGTGGACGGTGGCGTGGCCGACTTCGACGCCGGTGGGCCAGCCGCCGTGGACGATGCGTCCGGCGAGCAGTTCGAGCCTGGGGATCAGGCGGGCGGCTTCGGGGCCGTCGCCTGGTCCGGTGTGGAGGGTGGCGGTGAGCTGGCCTTCGAGGGCGTCGATGAGACGGTGGGTCTCGGCCTCGTCCTGGACGGCGACGACGAGGGAGGTCGCGCCGAAGATCTCCTCGCGCAGGACCGGTTCGGCGAGGAAGGTCGCGGCGTCGGTGCGGTAGAGCGCGGGCGCGGGTTCGCCGATGCCTTCGGCGAGGAGTTCGACACCGGGGACGGCGCCGAGGCGGTCGCGACCGGTCTCATAGGCGGTGCGGATGCCGTCGGTGAGCATGGGCTGGGCGGCGCTTTCACTGACGGCGGCCGCGGCGGTCTTGAGGAACGCGTCGAGGCCGGTGCCGTTGCGGGCGAACAGGAGTCCTGGGTTGGTGCAGAACTGGCCGGAGCCGAGGACGGCGGAGGCGGCGAAGCCGCGGGCGAGTGCCTCGGGTGCGTCGGCGAGGGCGCCGGGCAGGAGGAACACGGGGTTGACGCTGGACATCTCGGCGTAGACGGGGATCGGCACGGGCCGGGCGGCGGCGGTCGCTGCGATGGCGAGCCCGGCGGCGCGGGAGCCGGTGAAGGCGACGGCCTTGATGCCGGGGTGGGCCACGAGCGCCTGGCCGAGGGTGCGGCCGGGTCCGAAGAGGAGTGTGAAGACGCCTTCGGGAAGGCCGAGTCCATCGAGGGCCTGTCGGATGACGCCGCCGACGAGCCGGGACGTGTCCGGGTGGGCCTCATGGGCTTTGACGATCACGGGCGCGCCCGCGGCGAGCGCGGCGGCGGTGTCGCCGCCCGCGACGGAGAACGCCAGCGGGAAGTTGCTGGCGCCGAAGACGGCGACGGGGCCGAGCGGGATATGGCGCAGCCGCAGGTCGGGGCGGGGCAGCGGCTGCCGGTCGGGGTCGCCGGGCGCGATGCGCGGGCGGTTCCAGTCCGGTTCTTCGAGCAGTCTCGCGAACATGCGCAGCTGATTGCAGGTGCGGTCGCGTTCGGAACGGGCGCGCGCGAGCGGCAGGTGCGTCTCGCGGTGCACGGTGGCGGCGAGGTCCTCGCCGAGGGCTTCGAGCCCCGCGGCGATCGCGTCGAGGAGCGCGGCGCGCGTGCCGGGTTCAGTCTCGCGGTAAGGACCGAAGGCCGCGTTCGCGGCGGCCACGGCTCGTGCGAGCTCCGGGAAGTCGCTCATGCCTTCACTTTCTCGATCAGGGCGGCGAGCGCGGCGAACTCGTCGTCGCGCAGTTCGGTGAGCGGGGGGCGGACCGGCCCGGCGGGGCGGCCCGCGGCGCGCATCCCGGCCTTGACGATCGAGACGGCGTAGCCCTTGCCGCGGTTGCGGATGTCCAGGTAGGGCAGGACGAACTCGGCCAGGCGGCGGTAGACGGCGGCGCTGTCGCCGGCGCGCACGTCCTCGTAGAACGCGAGCGCGAACTCGGGGACGAAGTTGAAGATCGCCGAGGAGTAGGTGGTGACGCCGAGCTGGAGGTACGGGAGCGCGAAGGTCTCGGCGGTGGGGAGGCCGCCGACGTACAGGAGGCGCTCGCCGAGGGTCGCGTAGAGGCGGGTCATGAACTCGATGTCGCCGACGCCGTCCTTGAAGCCGACGAAGTTCGGGCACGCGTCGGTCAGGCGCTCCACCGTGGACACGTCGTAGAAGGCGTTGGCGCGGTGGTAGACGATGACGCCGAGGGAGGTCGCGTCGCACACGGCCTTCGCGTGGGCGAAGAGCCCGTCCTGGCCCGCCTCGGTGAGGTAGGGCGGGAACAGCAGGATCGCGTCGGCGCCCGCGGCCTCGGCGTCGCGCGCGAACGCGGTGGCCTGCGCGGTCCCGAGCCCGGCGGGGGCGACGATCGGGACGGTCCCGGCGGACTCGGCGACGGCGGCCCGCACGACCGCGGCGGTCTCGTCCGGGGTGAGCGAGAAGAACTCGCCGGTGCCGCCCGCGGCGAACAGCCCGGCCGCCGGGTAGGTCGCCAGGTGCGCCAGGTTCTCGCGGTAGGCCGCCTCGTCGAACGAGAGGTCGTCGCGGAAGTGCGTGACCGGGAAGGACAGCAGTCCCGAACCGAGGGCGGCCTGGATCTCCGCGGGGGCGAATCGGGTCATTCGGTGAGAGCTCCTGGAGTCGTAGGGATGGGGAGAACCCTAGGAGCCTTATCGATACCCGTCAAACACCGTTTGGACATGAACCGATACCTTCAAGGTATGAATGAGGGTGGCTACACGCTCGACCAGCTCCGGGGTTTCGTCGCGATCGCCGAAGAGGGCCATTTCGGTCGGGCGGCGGCGCGGCTGCACATGACGCAGCCGCCGCTGAGCCGCCAGGTCCAGCGCCTGGAGCGGACCATCGGGTTCGCGCTGTTCACGCGCAGCCGGACCGGCGCCGACCTGACCCCGGCCGGGCGGGTGTTCCTGGAGGAGTCGCGGCGGCTGCTCACGGCGGCGGACACCGCGCCGCGGCGCGCCCGGCGGGTCGCGGCGGGGACCGCGGGCACGATCCGGATCGGCTTCACGGCGGTCTCGGCGCTGACGGTCCTGGGCGAGTGGATCAAGACCGCCGCGGCCGAACTCCCGGAGGTCGACCTCGTGCTCAGCGAGATGGTCACCCACGCCCAACTGGACGCGCTTCTCGCCGGGGAGCTCGAGGTGGGCCTGGTCCGCCAGGTCCCCCGCTTGGCGCTCCTTGACTCGCGGCTGGTCGGCACCGACGACCTCGTGCTCGCCGCGCCGCGTGCACATCCGCTGACCCGCCTGGGCCGCGCTCCCTCGCTCGCGGACGTCGCCGAGCACGACGTGGTGACGTACTCCCCCTCCGAGGCCTGGTACTTCTACGAGCTCGTGGTCGCGGCCTTCCAGCACGCCCGCGTCAAGCCCCGGTATGTGCAGCACATCAGCCAGGTCCACACGGTCGCCGCGGTGGTGAACGCGGGCCTCGGCGTGGCCCTCGTCCCGAGCTCCGCCGCGACGCTCGCCCTCCCGAACCTCACGTTCCTCGACGTCGCGGACATGCCGGCGAACACGGTCGAGCTGTTCTGCACCTGGCGGACCGATCACGCCAACCCGGCCCTCGCCGCCCTCCTCGAACGCGTCGAGAAGTCAACGCCGCCAACCGCTTGAGGCCTTCAGCAGCACCGCGCTCCGGGGTTCTGGTCGCCGCGGTCGGTGCGCCGCCGTTCGAACTCGCGCCGGGGCAGCACCGGCGCGCCCGGGTGGGCGAGCCGGTGCCGATCCAGGTAGCGGTCGTAGGCGGCCTCGCCGGTGAGTTCCCGCAGGTACCACCGGACGAAGCCGTACAGGCGGCGCGGTCTCACGGTCGATCCGCCGGGGCTCCGTCCCCTGAGTCCTTAATAGAGGAAGAGCGGCCGACCGAGACGAGCAGGCGCGACTCGACGTACGGGGCCTCGGTCGACGGCAGCGGCTCGGTGGCCCGGACCGCCCGCCAGCAGACCAGCGTGGCGTTGAGGATGATGATCACGACCAGCAGCGCGAAGAACGCGGAGAGAATTCCGTCCACAGTGGAGTTGGTGATCACGACCTGCATCTGGTCGAGGCTTTTCGCCGGGGCGAGCACCTCGCCCTGGTCCAGTGCGTCGGCGTACCGTTCCCGCTGAGCGAAGAACCCGATCCGCGGGTCGCTGGAGAAGACCTTCTGCCAGCTCGCGCTCAGCGTCACCACGGCGGTCCACACGAGCGGCACGGCGGTCACCCATGCCCATTTCAGGCGCCCGCTCTTGATGAGCACGGTGGTGGCGACGGTGAGGGCGATCGCGGCGAGCAGCTGGTTGGCGATGCCGAAGAGCGGGAAGAGCTGGTTGATCCCGCCGAGCGGGTCGCTGACCCCGGCGTAGAGGAAGTACCCCCACGCGCCGACCACGAGCGCGCTGGTCGCCCAGATGCCCGGCTTCCAGCCGACCCGGCCCAGGGGCTTCCAGACGTTGCCGAGGGTGTCCTGGAGCATGAACCGGCCCACCCGGGTTCCGGCGTCCACAGTGGTCAGGATGAACAGCGCTTCGAACATGATCGCGAAGTGGTACCAGAACGCCCGGAGCGATTCGCCGCCGAAGACCGAGGACAGGATCGCCGACATGCCCACGGCCAGTGTCGGTGCGCCGCCGGTGCGGGCGATCAGGGACTGCTCCCCGACCGCGTCGGCGGCGGCCTGCAGGTCCTGCGGGCTGATGGTGAACCCCAGGTTCGCCACGGCGGTGGACGCGGACTCCACTGTGGTGCCGAGGACGCCCGCCGGGGCGTTCATGGCGTAGTACAGGCCCGGGTCGAGGATGCACGCGGCGATCAGGGCCATGATGGCGACGGACGACTCCATCAGCATGGCGCCGTAGCCGATCATCCGGACCTGCGACTCCTTCTGGATCATCTTCGGTGTGGTGCCGGAGGCGATGAGGGCGTGGAATCCCGAGAGCGCGCCGCAGGCGATGGTGATGAAGACGAACGGGAAGAGCGTGCCCGCGAAGACCGGGCCCGCGCCGCTGGTGGCGAACGGCGTGACGGCCTCGGCCTGCAGGGTCGGGGCCGCGATGAGCACCCCGACGGCGAGCAGTCCGATGGTGCCGATCTTCATGAACGTGGACAGGTAGTCGCGGGGCGCGAGCAGCATCCACACCGGCAGGACCGAGGCGAGGAAGCCGTAGACCACCAGGCAGAAGACCAGCGTCTGCGGGCTGAGCGTGAACGTGTCGGCCCAGGAGGAGGCCTGGACCCAGCCGCCGGCCACGATCGCGAGCACCAGCAGCGCGACGCCGATGAGGCTGGTCTCGATCACCCGTCCCGGCCGCAGCGTGCGCAGGTAGAAGCCCATGAACAGGGCGATGGGGATGGTCATGGCGATCGAGAAGGTGCCCCACGGGGAATCGGCCAGCGCGTTGACGACGACGAGCGCGAGCACCGCGAGGATGATGATCATGATGGAGAAGACGCCGATCAGCGCGGCGACGCCGCCGATCGGGCCGATCTCGTCGCGGGCGAGCTGGCCGAGGCTTCTCCCGTTGCGGCGCATGGAGATGAACAGCACGACCATGTCCTGCACGGCACCGGCGAAGATGACGCCGATGATGATCCACATGGTGCCGGGCAGGTAGCCCATCTGCGCGGCCAGCACGGGCCCGACCAGCGGGCCGGCGCCCGCGATGGCCGCGAAGTGGTGGCCGAGCAGGACGCGCCGGTCGGTGGGCTGGAAGTCCACGCCGTCTTCGAGCCGTTCGGCGGGTGTGGCGCGGGTGTCGTCGACCCGCAGGACCTTGCGGGCGATGAAGCGGGCGTAGAAGCGGTAGCCGATGGCGTACGAGCCGAGGGCCGCGACGACCAGCCAGAACGCGGAGATCTCCTCGCCGCGGGCCAGGGCGATCATGCCCCAGGCGGTCGCGCCGGCGAGCGCGACCGCCGTCCAGACGAGTACGGATCGCAAGGTGGGCTTCGGTCTGGTGGTGGAGTCGGGGGTGGTCATGTAGTCCTCCGAGACTTCGGCACTGAGGCCGGAGGGTGGTCAGGGCATCGGCATCGCGCGGGCGGGTCGCCGCATTCATTTCAGGAGATACATGTGTCGATATTGAGCTCGACACCTGTCTCCCACGTCAGGAGTTGTCCGGGTTCGGTCTTGTTCTACCAGTATTTCGAACAGAACTCCAGTGCGCGAACACCGATTTCAGACGGGGAGCGGTTCCCTCGGTGCCGGCGGCGTGGCCTCCTCGACCGCCGCGGCGGGCCGGTGGTCGTCCACAAGGGTGGCCTCGTTGAACGGCTGGTCCCCCGCGAACACCCGCTTCGCCTGGTCGCGGTCGAACTCCTTGGTCCAGGTGCCGATGAGCACGGTCGCGACGGCGTTCCCGGCGAAGTTGGTGAGCGCCCGCGCCTCGGACATGAACCGGTCGATGCCGAGGATGAAGCCGACGCCGTCGACCAGATCGGGCCGGTGGGACTGCAGGCCCCCGGCGAGGGTCGCGATGCCCGCGCCGCTGACGCCCGCGGCGCCCTTGGAGGCGATGACCATGAAGACCAGCAGCGAGATCTGCTCGGCGAGGCCGAGCGAGTCGCCCTGCGCGGTCGCGATGAACAGCGTCGCCATCGTCAGGTAGATCGCGGTGCCGTCGAGGTTGAAGGAGTAGCCCGTGGGCACGGTGATGCCGACGACGGGCTTGGAGACGCCCAGGTGCTCCATCTTGGCGATGAGCCGCGGCAGCGCCGACTCCGAGGACGAGGTCGACACGATGAGCAGGAACTCCCGGCCGAGGTAGCGCAGCAGCTGGAAGAGGTTGACGCGGGCCGCGAGCCACAGCACGGTGCCCAGGACGCAGACGACGAACAGCAGGCAGGTCGCGTAGAAGCCGACCATGATCACCGCGAGGCTCTTCAGGGCGTCCCAGCCGGTCTCGCCGACCACGGCCGCGATCGCGCCGAACGCGCCGATGGGCGCGGCCCACATGATCATGGCGAGGATGCGGAAGACCAGCTTCTGCAGGTGCCCGATGCCGCGCAGGATCGGCTCCCCGGAGGGGCCCATCTTCTGCAGGGCGAATCCGGCGAGCAGCGCCACCAGCAGCGCCTGGAGCACCGATCCGGCGGTGAACGCCGAGACCAGGCTCTCGGGGATGATGCCGAGCAGGAAGTCGACGGTGCCGTGGCTGCCGGCCTCGGTCGCCGTCTCCTGCGCGGCGGTGGCCGCCGCCGGGTCGAGGTGCATGCCCGAACCCGGGTTCAGGATGTTGCCCACGACCAGGCCGATGGTCAGCGCGACCGTGGACATCACCAGGAAGTAGCCCAGGGCGATGAGCCCGACCTTGCCGACGCTCGCGGCCTTGGCGACCGAGCCGATCCCGAGGACGATGGTGCAGAAGATGATCGGGACGATCATCATCTTGATGAGGGCGACGAATCCGGTGCCGAGCGGTTTGAGCTGCACGGCGAATTCGGGGAGCGCGAAGCCCACCAGGATGCCGAGGACCACGGCGACGATGACGGCCAGGTAGAGGAAATGGGTGCGGTCGCGGCGTTTCGGGGGCGCTGGGGTAGACATCTTCGTCTCCTAAGGGATGTGGTGAATGACGAAAGTGTCCCGCCCCCTGTGAAGCCAGTCACTATTGTGTTCATTACGGTCTCGTAAGCGGCACGTGTACACATGTGGTGTGACGAAACCGTGGACCCTGGCCAGGCAGCTGCTCGTGCTGCAGCTCGTCCTGGTGGTTCTGCTCGTCGGCGCCGGCATCGCGCTCGCCTACTTCGACGCCGAACGGGCCACCGACGACAACGCGCGCGAGACCGTGGTCGCCGTCGCCGAGACCGTAGCCGACTCGCCGAGCGTCACCGCAGCGCTCGAGACGGCTGATCCCAGCGCCGAACTCCAGCCGTTCGCCGAGCGGGTGCGCGCCGACACCGGGGTCGACTTCATCACGATCATGGACCCGGACGGCATCCGCCTCACCCACCCGGACCCGGCCCAGATCGGCAGGCCGTTCATCGGCAACACCGGCGAGGCGCTCGCCGGTCACGCGTTCACCGAGACCTACACCGGGACGCTGGGCCCTTCGGTGCGCGCGGTCGTGCCCGTCACCGGCGAGGACGGCATCGTCGTGGCGCTGGTCGCCGTGGGGATCACGATCGAGGCGATCTCGGCCGAACTCAACGAGCGGCTGATCCCGCTCGCCGCGGTCGCGGCCGCCGTGCTGCTCGTCGGCGCCGTCGGCAGCTACCTGGTGAGCGCCCGCCTGGGCCGCCAGACCCGCGGGGTCGCGCCCGCGGACCTGCGCGACATGTTCGAGTACTACCAGGCGATCCTGCACTCGGTCCGGGAAGGACTCGTCCTGGTCGACAGGGACGGGCGCGTCGCGCTCTGCAACGACGCGGCGCACGACCTGCTCGGCCTGCCCGCCGGCGTCAAGGGCACCCCGGTCGCCGAACTCGGCCTCGCCGAGGACCTGGCGGCGGCGTTCACCTCGCCGGGGCCGCGCGGCGACGAACTGCACCTGACCGACACGCGGCTGCTGCTGGTCAACTCGGTGCCGGTGCGCTCGCGCGACCAGAGCATGGGCAACGTGGTCACCCTGCGGGACCACACCGAACTGCAGGACCTGACCGGGCAGCTCGACTCGGTGCGCGGATTCGCCGACACCCTGCACTCGCAGGCGCACGAGTCGGCGAACCGGCTGCACGCCGTGATCTCACTGATCGAACTGGGCCGCGTCGACCGGGCCGTCGCTCTGGCGACCGCGGAGCTGGAGACGGCGCAGCAGCTCACCGACCGGGTCGTCGGCGCGGTGACCGAACCGGTCCTGGCCGCGCTCCTGCTCGGCAAGTCGAGCGAGGCCGGCGAACGCGGGGTCGAGCTGGTGCTGACCGCCGACACCGCCATGCAGGACACCGGTGTCGGCATCGATGCGCGCGACCTGATCACGATCCTGGGCAACCTGGTCGACAACGCGTTGGACGCGGCCGTGGAGCACGCGGCCGAACGCGCGCCGAAGGTCACCGTGACCGTGCGGACCGAGCCGGGCGAGCTGTTCCTCCGCGTCGCCGACTCCGGTCCGGGCATCGCCGAGCAGACCGACATCTTCCGGCGGGGATGGTCGACGAAACCGAGCGAGGGGACCGGGCGCGGGCTCGGCCTGGCCCTCGTCGGGCAGGCCGTGCGCCGCTACGGCGGCACCGTGGAGGTCGCGGGCGCCTCCGACGGCGGCGGCGCGGTCTTCACCGTCCGCCTGCCGATATCGTCAAGCCGATGATCCGCGTATTGGTGGTCGAGGACGACCCGGTGGCCGCCGAGGCCCACCGGGCGTACGTCGAGCGCGTCGCGGGCTTCGCCGTCGCCGGCGTCGTGCATTCGGGCAACGACGCCATCCGGTTCTGCTCCCGGCACCCGGTCGACCTGGTGCTGCTGGACTTCTACCTGCCCGACACGCACGGCCTGTCGGTGTGCGCGGCGCTGCGGGCCGCCAGCGCCCCGGTGGACGTGATCGCGGTGACCTCGGCGCGCGACCTGTCGGTGGTCCGCGCGGCCGTGTCCTCGGGGGTCATGCAGTACCTGCTCAAGCCGTTCACGTTCGCGGCGCTGCGCGGGAAGCTCGAAAGCTATGCGGCGTGGCGGGAGCAGGTCGCCCAGCCCGGTGAGGTCGGCGGTCAGACCGATGTGGACCGGATGCTGGCCGAGCTGCGCACGCCGGGCCACGGTCCGCTGCCGAAGGGCCTGAGCGCGTCGACGTTGGACGCGATCAATGTGGCGCTGGGCGAGGCGACCGAGGGCCTGTCGGCCGCGGCGATCGCGACGGCCGTGGGGATCGCGCGGGTGACCGCGCGCCGGTACCTGGAGTACCTGGCCGAGAGCGGCCTCGCCCAACGCCAGCCGCATTACGGCAGCGTCGGCCGCCCCGAGGTCCGGTACACCGTCGTGCGGCGATGAGCCGGACCCCTCGGGCCGGTGTCAGCTGACGGCCTTCTTGACCAGTGCGGTGATCTGCTTCTCGACGGCGGGGGTCATCTCGCCGAGCGCGAACGCGGTCGGCCACATCGCCCCGTCGTCGAGGTCCGCCTCGTCGTTGAAGCCGAGGGTCGCGTAGCGGGCCTTGAACTTCTTCGCGCTCTGGAAGAAGCAGACGACCTTGCCGTTCCGGGCGTACGCGGGCATCCCGTACCAGGTCTTCGGGGTCAGCTCCGGGGCGTTGGCGGTGACGATCGCGTGGAGCCTTTCGGCGAGTTCGCGGTCGGGGCCGTCCATCTCGGCGATCTTCTCGAGCACGTCGGCCGTGCCGTCGGCCTTGGTCGCCCGCTTGCCGCGGCGCTGCTCCTTCTTCAGCTCCTCGGCGTGGTCCTTCATCGCCGAGCGCTCCTCGTCGGTGAACCCCACCGCGCTCTTGGCGGTCTTGTCTGCGGTCTGCTTCGCGGTCATGACTGGCTCCCTTTGCGTCGATCCTGATGTGCTCAATGCTAGGTTTCCGCGCCTGACCTGCGCTTCTCGATTCCTGATCAATGTGCCCCCGCTTCGCAACCTCCCGGTTGACAACGATCGGCCGCCGGACTAGCGTTGTATTCAACCAATGAGTTGAGGATGAACAGTGGACGACAGCGCGCTGCAGCTCGACCGGGCGTTCGCGGCACTCGCCGATGCCACCCGGCGCGACCTGGTGGCCCGGTTGGCCGTCGCTGATGCGACCGTCGGCGAACTGGCCGAGCCGTACGACATGAGTCTCCAGGCGGTCTCCAAGCACGTGAAGGTGCTCCAGGAGGCCGGGCTGGTGACCCGCAGCAAGGACGCCCAACGCCGACCGGTCCACCTGGACCCGGAGGCGCTCACCTCCATGACGACGTGGATCGAGCGCTACCGCCGGGAGGCCGAGGCACGCCACCGCCGTCTCGACGCCCTGCTGGACCGGATGGCCGGGGACGAGCGACGCACACACCCGAAGGACGGACCATGACCCATCACGAGACGGCGATCGCGGCCGACGCGAAAGTGCCGACGATCGAGATCACCCGGGACTTCGACGCGGCCCCTGAACAGGTATTCCGCGCCCACGTCGATCCCGACCTCTATGCGCAGTGGGTCGGGCCGCGCTCGGTGACGACGAGGATCACCCGATGGGACGCCCGCACGGGCGGCGAGTGGGCCTTCGCCAACGACCGCGACGGCGAGGAGATCGCCGCGTTCTACGGCAGCTTCCACGAGGTGCGGCCGAACGAACGGATCGTATGGACCTTCACCTACGAGGGCGATCCCGACGGCGTCGCCCTCGAGACACTGACCCTCGAGGAGATCGAGGGCGGGCGCACCCGCTTGCGGACGCTGAGCGTGGTGCGGGACTTCGCGACCCGCGACGGCATCCTGGCCAGCGGCATGGACGTCGGGGTCGGCGAGGGCTACGACAAGTTGGACGAGCTCCTCGAAGCGCGGCCCGCCGCGCCGGACGACCCGTCTGGGCGGCACGCGCACGACGCCGCCCGCTTCACCGCGCTGGTCGAGTCCGCGGCGGCCGACGACTGGGCGCGTCCCAGCCCGGTCGCCGAATGGACCGCGCTGGACGTCGTGAAGCATCTGATCGAGTGGTCCCGCGGCTTCCTCAAAGGGGCCGGGATCGAACTGGAGGCCCTGGACATCGAGGCTGACCCGGCCGCCGCTTGGCGACGGCACGTCATGGACATCCAGGCCATTCTCGACGACCCCGCCGGGCGGGTGCTCCGCAACCCCCACATCGGCGACAAGCCCGTTGACGAGGCGATCGACCAGTTCTACACCGCCGACATCTGGATGCACTCGTGGGACCTCGCCAAAGCGCTCGGCCGCGAACCGGAACTGGGGCGCGAGCGCTGCCGCACCGCACTGGCGGCCATGGAACCGATCGAGCAGATGCTGCGCGACAGCGGCCAGTACGGCCCCGCCGTGCCCGTCGCCGACGACGCCTCACCGCAGGACAAGTTCGCGGCTTTCATCGGCCGCGACCCCGCCTGGCAGCCCGAAGGATAGGCGGCGGGAGCCTGAGGGCGCGTCCTTGAGTGGCCGGGCGCTGGCGCGCCCGGCCGGGATCAAGGTTCGGTGCTATTACCAGTTGTTCCAGATGGCTTCGTCGCAGGCGCTCCACACGCCGCCGCGGTACAGGCAGATCTCGAACCAGTACTGGTGGTCTTCGATGAGGTTGTAGACCCCGCCGTCGTTGACGTCGCGGGTGGTGCAGTTGCCGTTGCCGGCGGCGGTGATGACGTAGGCCTTCTTGTAGGTGGTCTGGTCGTAGACCGTGAGGATGGTCGAGTGGTCGTCGGCCTCGATGTCGCAGAGCTTGACGATGTCGCCGAGCTGGGTGAACTCGACCTTGCCGCCGGGGTTGCTGTCGTCGGTGTACATCCAGTTGTCCGCCGCGGCCGCCGGGCTCGCCGCGAGGAGCGACAGGAACGCCGCCGCGACGGCGACGGCCGTCAGACGCCAGAGTTTCACGGGTTTCACCATTGCTCCAATACCGGTCGTGGGAGCGGCCCTTTCGCGAAACCGTTGGGCCGCAAGCAAGGCCGTTCGACGACCTCATGCCGTCCATCAGCTTAGGCACCCGAGCGCATAAGCCGGGTACACGCGGCATACACGCCGAGGGGCGCGGCGGGTCGGCAATCGGTCTCCCCCGGTGGGAGCGCGGTTGCGGCATACTGGTCAGCATCCTTCCGGAACGGAACGCCACCGAGACTCCACGGCGACATGGCAACGGAGCCACCAGTGCCCGACGATGAGCGCGACCAGACCGAACCGACCGACTCGCCCGAGACTCCCGACGAGGACGCCGCGGCCCCGCAGCGCAAGGTTTCGCCCGACGAGGGCGCCATCACGCGGGCCGTGACGGAGGCACTGCGCCGGGCCGCCCCCGCGATCACCGGCATCGGCGTGCTGCTCTTGTGCCTCGAACTGCTCATCGGCGCGGTGCCGCCCCCGTGGCGCACGGTCCTGATCGTCGTCGGCATCGCGCTCGCGGGCGGCTCGTGGCTGTGGGACCTGCTGCACGACGACAACGGCAAGCGCCGCTCGATGCTCGCGGTCGTCGTCGGCGTCAGCGTGTTCTTCCTGATCCTCGGCTACATCCTCCGGCCGGTCGTCAACCAGGTCCACGACAGGTGGCTCGTCGACTGCGAGGACCCGGTGGAGCTGACGGTGCTGCTGCCGGTGGACGGCGCCGCCTGGTTCCAGGACTCGATCGCCGCGTTCAACCGCGAGTACATCGACGAGAACCGCTGCCGCAAGGCGAACGTGACCGCCTACAGCGCGCCCTGGCCCGACGTCGAGCAGGCGATGGACCTCGGATGGCTGTCCCCCGAGGACGAGACGGACGGCTCGCTGGTGCCGCTGCGGGACGTGGGGCCCCGGCCGAGCTTCTGGATCGCCGAGTCGCAGACCCAGGTCGAGCTGGCGGCCGGGGCGCTGGACGCCTCGGACGTCAAGTACGAGGTCTTCGCGACCGACGACGCGGAGCCGATCGGCCTGACGCCGCTCGTGCTGGCCGTGCCGGACGCGGTGCTCGACGCCGGGTTCAACGAGGGCGCCCAGAGGACCGACCGGCCCCTGGCCGACCTCATCACCGAGCTCGGCGACGCATACGGCACGCCGGTGCTCAGGTCGGATCCGGCGGTGGCGCACTCGGGCCTGCTCTTCCTCAGGGCCCTCTACGGCCAGGACGCCGACCTCGGCGGCGCCGGGGCCCGGCTGGAGAACCGGCTCGCCGACGCGGCCACCTCGACCGGGATCGCCTTGTCCCCCAGCGACACCGGGCTGCTCTGCGACCTGACGCTCGCGCAGGGGGCGAACCCCGCCGCGGCGGTGCTCACCACCGAGGCGGCCCTGGCCCGCTACAACCTCGGGGAGTCCCTGGGCGACGAATGCCCGCTCGCGGGCAGCGCCCGCTCCGGTCTCGTGCCCGTCTACGGGACCGCGCTCGGATCGCTCGACTACCAGGGGGTCGGCTTGGACTGGAAGGACGACCCGTGGGCCCAGCGGCGTTCCGAAGTGGCCGAGGCGCTGCGAGAGTGGCTCGCGGGCGAGGACGAGGGCTGGAGCCCCACCGAGATGGGCCTGCGCGACGTCCACTACGAGGGCGGTGCGATCGAAGGGGACGTCGGCTTCGAGAACGACTTCCCCGTCGAGCCCGATCCGATCAGCGCCGGCGAGTTCGACGCCCTGCAAGTGGCCTACGCCCGGAACCGGGTGCCGACCGACGTGCTGCTCGCCATCGACCACTCCGCGACCATGGACGAACCGGGCGGCGGCGAGAGCCGCTTCGAGCTGGCGACCGAAGGCGTGGTCACCGCCCTGGACTACCTCGGCGCCGAGGACCGGGTGGGACTGTGGACGTTCCCCGCCGAGGGCGACGACTCGCACCATGAGGTGTTCGGCATCGGGCCCGACCCCGGCGACGGCGTCGCGGACCGGCTCGAGGCGACCGCGGTGAGCCAGGGCGTCGACCTGCACCAGACCGTGATCGACGGGATCGCGGCGCTCGAAGCGGCCGGCGAGGACGATCGGATCGGGGCGATGGTGGTGCTCACCGACGGGGCCGACGCCGACAACTCGGACACCACCGTGGAGGAGGTGACCGCGCGGCTCTCCGAATCCGAGGCGACCCTGTACCTGATCGCGGTGGGCGAGGCCTCCTGCCGGTCGGCGTCCTTCGAGGCCCTCACCGAGAACCCGCGCGTCACCTGCCTCGAAGCCGAGCAGGAGCAGATCACGGTGACCTTCGACAGCCTCTTCAACCAGCTGTGGGGCGGCAATGGCTGAGCGATCGAGGCGGCAGATCGCCCGCCGGACCGTGCTGGAGGCCGCCGGCGGCTTCGCCGCCGCGGCACTGGTCTACGGCGCGTACCGGATCGGATCCCACAGGCCCGCAAGGGAATGGGAGGACGTCCCCGAGGACCGGCCGCTGCGGTTCCTCGCCCACCGCGACGACACCGCCAACGGCCAGCGCCGACTCCTCATCGACCAGTGGAACGCCTGGCACACCCGCCACCGGGTCGAGATGGTGGAGCTCCCGCCGATCGCCGACCTCCAGTACAGCGCGATCCACGCCGCGCTCCAGGCCGAGGACTCGGCCGTGGACGTGGTGGACCTCGACGTGCCGTGGATCGCCGAGTTCGCGGCGGCGAGCCACCTGGAGCCCTTCGAGGATCCCGAGGTGGACGGGTTCCTCCCGCGGCCCTTGGCGACCGGCCGCATCGACGGCGAGCTGTTCGCGCTGCCGTTCAACACCAATGTGGGGATGCTCTACTACCGCAAGGGCGGCGAACCGGACTACGCCACCGGGACCTTGACGGCCACCGAGGCGGCGTCGCTCACGGACTGGACCGCGCTGCGGCAGACCATCGAGTGGATCCTGGACGCGAACGCGACGTTCGAGGGCGGCATCGCGATGCAGCTCGCCTCCTACGAGGGGTTCACCGTCAACGTCTGGGAGTACCTGCTGGCCAACGGCGTCGCCGTGGCCGCGGATGACGGCATGATCGACTTCGGCGAGCGCTCCGACGCGGCGGACGTCCTGGAGGATCTCGCGGGCGACCTGCACGACGAGGTGCGGGAGGGCGCGCACGTGATCCTCCAGGACGCCTTGCAGCACGATGAGGACGAGTCGCTCGCGGCGTTTCGGGACGGGCGGACGCCGTTCCTGCGGCACTGGCCGCAGGCGATCCGGACGCTCCAGTCGTGCGAGCTGGACTTCACGGTCGGGGTGGTGCCGATGCCCGGCGGCGTGCTCGGCGGCGGGAGTCTCGCGGTGAGCGCGTATTCGCGGCGCAAGAACGTCTCCCGGTCGCTGGTCGAGTTCTTGACGGGTGCGACGAGCCAGCAGCTCCTGTTCGAGCGCGGCGGTTTCGCGGCGACCCGGCCGGAGCCGTATTTCGACGCGATCGCGCAGATCGAGAACGGGGCGGTGCCGACCGGCGGCGCCTGCGACGTTGTGAGCGGGCCGCGCCCCGAGGCCCGCGAGCTGTACAAGGCGTTGACCGGTGAGGGCCCGGGGAGCAGGCCCGCGGTGCGGCGGTACCCGCAGTTCAGTCGCGCGTTCCGGGATGCGCTGCACTCGAAGCTGGAGAGCGACGACGCCCCGGAGTTCGGCGGGCTCGAAGCCCGCCTGAACGATGCGATCGAGGGGAAATGACCGAGCGTGCGGAGAAACGTACCGAAATGTACGAATAACATGAAATCGACTTCGGGAGCCTGGCCGTCCAAGAGTTCGCCTGCAGGTCCGCGAGATAGAATGAAGACTAGGAGCATCGCGTTTGCGCTGTAGGAACGCGTGGCCCGGTGCGCGCGTTCAAGCGAGCGGCACGCAATTTCATAATTCCCTGCCTGGACAGATAGGACTTCATGTGCTGAACCCGACCCCGAACGTCATCGTCTGGCCCGGTCTTGGCGACATCGTGCCTTCTCGCGCGCGGGTCCTGCGGGACGCGTTCCGCGGCCAGGGGTACACACTTTCGCTCTTCTGCATAGCGACCTGCGACGTGGTCGCCGAGATGACCTCCACCGAGTCCGGCCAGGTCTCCGCGGCAGTCGGGTCGACCGGCGGCTCCAGCGGTTTCACCGCCGTCGACCCCGAGGTCTTCGCCGCCGACGTGGCGAGCTTCATCGAACACGAACGCGAAGCGGTCAGCGCCCGACGCTGACACCGTCAACGTATCGAACAGGCGAACACCGGGCCAGCTCCTGCGGCCCGGTGTTCGCCTGTTTCAACCCATCGCTCCAAGCCCGGAGTCAACTCCCCTCGTCACCACGTCCAGTCCACGGCGATGGCGGCCCAGGGTCGGGCCGCCGTCGCCGTTCAGACTCGTTCTTCAGCGCCCACAAGGGCTTCGGTGGATGCGGGTTCCGGTCGGCGGGTGCGCCTGGAGATGAGGAGGGCCGCCAGCAGCGCCCCGGCCAGGCCCACGATCGCCGCGACGGTCATCGTGTCGCCCAAGGCCGCCGCTGCCGCGCCCCGTTCGGTGAGGGGCGCGCCGTCGAGCGCTCCGGTGAAGACCGTGCCGAGCGCGGCGATGCCCAGCGCCATCCCCACCTGACGGGCCGTGTTGAGCGCCCCGGCGCCCATGCCGCCCCGCTGCGGCGGAACCGCCGACATGACCGCGGCGTTCAACGGCGGCAGGCAGATCCCGACCCCGGCACCGGCCACGGCGAGGCCCAGCGCGAGCGCCGCCCACGAGGACGAGGCGTCCAAGCCGCTCTGCAACCACGCGCCGATGCCGATGAGCGCGAGTCCGCCGCTGATGGGGGCCCACGGGGCGACGCGGTGGAGGGGGCGCGCCAGCGCCGCGGAGGCCACGAACGCCGCGCCGCTCATCGGCAGCAGCGCCGCCCCGGCCGCGACCGGTTCGAGGCCGAGCGAGGTCTGCAACCACACTGAGGTGCAGACGAAGTAGGAGAACGCGGCGACCGAGATGAGGACGGCCGCGAGGATCGCGCCGACGAACGCGGGCCGGGTGAACAGGCTCAGGTCGAGCAGCGGTTCACGCGTGCGACGCTCGGCCGCGATGAAGCCGACGATGGCCGCGAGGCTCAGTCCCGCTGGGGCCAGCGCTTCCGGACTGGTCCATCCGGCGTCACCGGCCTCGATGAGCGCGTAGGTGATCGAGGCGGCCCAGACGGTGAAGAGTGCCGCGCCCGGCAGGTCGAAGCGGTGTTCGGAGCGGTGGCGTGATTCGTCGAGTACTTTCGCGCCCAAGGCGATCGCGATGACGCTCACCGGGAGGTTGACGAGGAACACCGCCCGCCAGTCCAGGTGCTCGGTGAGCAGCCCTCCCAGGATCGGGCCGACCGCGGCGGCGACCCCGTTGACCGCGCCCCACACGCCAAAGGCCACGGCCCGGTCTTTGCCCTGGTAGGCGAGGTTGAGGAGGGCCATGGAGGAGGCGAACAGGGCCGCGCCCGCGACCCCTTGCAGGGCCCGGCTCGCCACCAGTACGGCGGCGGTCGGGGCGAGGCCGCAGGCCAGGGAGGCGATGGCGAAGGCGCCCAAGGCGATGAGGAAGGTGCGGCGCAGTCCCCAGCGGTCGGCGAGGGTGCCGGTGGCGAGCAGCAGTGCGGCGAGGGTGAGGGTGTAGGCGTCGACGACCCATTGCAGGGCCTCGAATCCCGCGCCGAGGTCGGTGCCCATGGTGGGCAGGGCGACGACGACGATCGTGGTGTCGACCAGGAGCATGAACGCTCCGATGCAGACCGCGGTGAGCGGCAGCCATTTGCGCATGTGGTTGTCCTTTCGTGTCCTGCGAGCCTGACGCAGGCGCAGCGAAAGACGCCATTTCCCAGCATGATTCGGCGGATATCGATGTCAGATAGGATCTGGTGATGGATTCCCCCATCATCGACGTGATCGATCGGCGTCTGATCCAGGCGCTGCAAACGGACGGGCGGGCCCCGTTCAACCGGATCGGCGAGGTCATCGGCGTCTCGGACCAGACGGCGGCCCGCCGCTACCGGCGGCTGCGCGCCGCCGGGCTGCTCAACGTGATCGGTCAGACCGACCCTTGGCATACCGGGGAATCGCGCTGGGGCCTGCGCGTTCAGGTCTCCCCCGACTCGGCCGTGGCGGTCGCGGAGGCGCTGGCGGCCCGGCCCGACACGGCCTGGGTGCAGCTGGTCTCCGGAGGCAGCGAGATCAACTGCGTGGTGCAGACCCGCGGCGACCTGCAACGCGACCAGCTGCTGCTGCACAAGCTGCCACGCACGTCGCGGGTGATCGGCTTCAGCGCGCACGCCGTGCTGCACCAGTACTTCGGCGGCGACGGGCAGTCGCCGCCGCTGGTGGACGAACTCGACGCGGACCAGATCGCGGCGCTGCAACCGGAGTCGGCCAGTCCGGAAGCGGCCGTGGCGCTCACGGACGGCGACCTGCCGCTGGTCATCGCGCTGCGGCGCGACGGCCGGGCCACCTACGCGGAGCTCGCCGCCGCCACCGGCTGGTCGGAGACGACCTGCCGTCGCCGCCTCAACGAGCTGCGCGGCCGCGGCGAGCTCTACTTCGACGTGGACATCGACGGGGCGGCGCTGGGTTTCAACTGCTCAGCGGTGGTCTGGCTGTCGGTCCCGCCGGCGCACCTGGCCGAGGTCGGCACGGCGATGGCCGCCCATCCCGAAGCGGCGGCGGTGCTGGCCACGACTGGTCCGACCAACCTCTTCGCCGCGGTGATCTGCCGGGATCTGCCCGCGCTCTACGACTACATCAATGTCAAGCTCGGCGCGCTCCCGGCGATCCGCCACCTGGAGGTCAACCCGGTCATCCGCGGCCTCAAAGGGGCCGGCTCGAGGCCGTGACACTCGTGTCGCCCGGGATGACGAACACGGAGGGCGTCGGCAAGGGGATCAAAGGGGACGTCGTCGGCCGTGGTGAAGGCGTCGATGGTGAAGGCGGTGACCAGTTCGATCGCACCGGATTCGACGAGGGGCTTGAGGCGGGTGCCGATGGTGCCGCGCGCGGAGCGCGTCGGCCGATCCGCCGCCGTAGACCTTCGCCGCCGAACGGCCCCGGATCGCCCAGGTGAGATTGGTGCCCGGCTCGGACTCAGCGAGTTCGGCCAGCACGATCAGCGTGTTCGCGGCCGAGTGGCCCACGCCGATGACGAGGGTCCGCTTGCCCGCGAAGCGATCACGGCCGGAGCCGAGGACGTCCGGGAGCGGACCGACCTGCCAGTGCGCGTCGGCGCTCTCGCCCGCGGCGGGCAGTCCGTCGGAATCGGGTTCGGTCCAGCCGGTGCCGCCGAGGAGGCGGCGGGCGGCGGCGTCGATGTCGAAGCGCCACGGGGAGAACAGGCGCACGTGCCCCCACTGGCTGATCGCGGCCCCGGCACTCGGACCGGCTTCGAGGACGATCGGGGTGATGCCGCGTTCGCGAAGTTGGTCGAACGCGCCCGCGGCCTCGCCCCGCAGTTCAAGGCTCTCGCCGACGAGAACCGGCTCGCAATCGTCATGCTGCTGTCCGAACGCTCCCGCACCGTCCGCGAGCTGACCGAGGCCACCGGGCTCACCCAGACCCTCGTGTCACATCATCTCGCGCCCCTGCGCGACCTCGGCCTGGTGACCGTGACCCCGAAGGGCCGCAGCAACATCTGCGCCCTGTGCTGCGACGCCTTCGCCGATCCCATGCGCGCCCTGGCCGGACTGTCCACCTCCACGCCGTCCGAGTGCGCCTGCTGAATCGCAGAGACCTGACGCCGCGCCCACCCGCGTGCCGGAACCCCGGGTCGACCTGGCCGCCGGCGGCGAATTACTCGGGATCTCAATTCCGGGCAGCGGTGGGGTGGTCTGCGGCCGCGGGTCGGCCGAGGGTGTGTCCGGCATGGGCGAGGACCTGCCGCAGCAGCGGTTCGATGTGGTGGTCGGCCGCGGTGTAGTAGACGAAGGTGCCTTCGCGGCGGGTGTTGACCAGGCCTGCCAGGCGGAGCTTGGCGAGGTGCTGGCTCACGGCGGTGGGGCGGGCGTCGACCAGTTCGGCGAGGCAGGCGACGTTCTCCTCGCCTTGCAGCAGCGCCCACATGAGCTTGAGTCGCGTCGGATCGGCGAGCATTCGCAGCGCGTCGGCCGCGACGCGCGCCTGCTCGTCATCGGGCATGGTGAAGTTTGGCAGCCCCTCGTGCATGGGCCCGAGCTTACCCCATCTTGCTATCTGCGTACTTACGAATATACGATGATGCGCATGTTCGCTACAATGTTCCGGCTCCCCGACGTGCGCTGGGCCGCCGCGGCCCTCGCCTGCTTCGCCGCGGGCACCGTCGCTCAGCTCGCCGGCTCTCCCATGTGGGTCTGGCTGCCCGCCTATCTCGCCTGCTATGTGGCGGGCGGATGGGGTCCGGCCTGGGACGGCCTGGCGGCACTGCGCAAGCCGCGCTTCGAAGTCGACCTCCTCATGGTCATCGCCGCCGTGGCCGCCGCACTGATCGGCCAATGGTTCGACGGGGCCCTGCTCATCGTCATCTTCGCGACCTCCGGCGCGCTCGAAGCGGTCCTGACCGAGCGCACCGCCGACTCGGTCCGCGGTCTCCTCGAACACGCCCCCGACCGCGCCGTCCGGCTCACCGATGGCGGTGAGGAGGTCGTCGAGGCCGCGGTGCTCGTCCCCGGAGACCTGGTGCTCGTGCGTCCGGGCGACCGCCTTCCCGCCGACGGGACCGTGGTCGCCGGTGAGTCTGAAGTGGACGAGTCGACCCTCACCGGCGAGGCCCTGCCCGGCCGCAAGGCCCCGGGATCGGCGGTCCTGGCCGGGACGGTCAACGGCACTGGCGCCCTTGAGGTCCGCGTGGCGCGCTCCAGCGCCGAGTCGGTCCTCGCCCGCGTCGCCAGGCAGGTCGAGGAGGCCTCCGAGGCCAAGTCGAAGACGCAGTTGACCGTCGAAAAGGTCGAGCAGCCCTACTCGCTCGCGGTCGTCGCAGCGACCCTCGCGATCCTCGCCGTTCCGCTCCTCGCGGGCGCGGCGTTCGAGCCGACCCTGCTGCGCGCCATGACCTTCATGATCGTCGCCAGCCCCTGCGCGATCGTCCTGGCCACCATGCCCCCGCTCCTGGCCGCCGTCGCCCTCGCGGGGCGGCGCGGTGTGCTCGTCAAGAGCGCCTTGATGATGGAACGCCTCGCCGAGGTCGACCGGGTCGCGTTCGACAAGACCGGGACCCTCACCGACGGAACGCCGAGCGTCGAACGGATCGCCGTTCTCCATGGGACGGAAGCGGACCTGCGCCGCCTGGTCGCGGCCGCCGAAGCCCGCTCCGAGCACCCGATCGGCCGCGTCCTCGCCGGGATCGGCGACCCGGCCCCCGCGGCGGACTTCCAGGCGATGCCCGGACGGGGCGTCCGAGCGGTCGTCGACGGCACCGAAGTGCGGGTGGGCCATCCGATCCTGCTCGAAGCGGCCGAACACGACGTCGACGCCCGCGCCGCGGTCGCACAGTTCGAATCGCGGGGCCTCACGGTGGCGGTCGTGATCGCGGACAAACGCCCGATCGGCGTCATCGGCCTGTCCGACACCGTCCGAGCCGAAGCCGCCCAAGCGATCACGGAACTGGGCGCCCGTCTCGGCGGCGAGCCCGGTCTGCTCACCGGCGACCACACCGCAGCCGCACGCCGTGTCGGCGACGCCGTCGGCATCCACCAGGTCGAGGCGACGCTCCTGCCCGGAGACAAGGCCGACCGACTCGCGGGGACCCGGACCCTCTACTGCGGCGACGGCATCAACGACGCTCCCGCGCTCGCCGCCTCGCACGTCGGGGTCGCCATGGGCGGCACCGCTTCCGACCTCGCGCTCCAGACCGCCGACGTCATCCTCGTGAACCAGCGCCTGACCGCGCTGCCCGCCACGATCGACCTGGCCCGCAAGGCGAGACGCATCGCCCGCGCCAACCTGGTCTTCGCCGCCACCGTGATCGCCGTACTCGCCACCTGGGACCTGATCGGCGACCTGCCGCTCGTCCTCGGCGTCGCCGGGCACGAACTGTCCACCGTCATCGTCGGCCTCAACGGCCTCCGACTCCTCAGCAGCCGCAACTGGTCGGAGCGACGATGAGCAAAGACCCTTGGCTGCTGATCTTCGACAACGCCGACGATCCCTCGGCCCTCGATCCTTCAGGAGACCCGGTGTCCGCTTGTCCGACACCGGCCAGCTGCTGACGTGGGGATGAGCCGCCCAGATTCTCGAAGGGCATAGTCTCATTCGATGGAGATCCTGCGTTACAACGCTTTCAGTTCCGGACCAGGTGGGGGCAACCCGGCCGGGGTCGTACTCGACGCCGGCGATGTCGATGAACACACCATGCAGCAGACAGCTCGTGCGGTCGGGTATTCGGAGACGGCGTTCGTCAGGCCGCAGTCCGATGGCACCCTTGACATCCGGTATTTCAGCCCCGAGTGCGAGGTGCCCTTCTGCGGGCACGCCACGATCGCTACCGCGGTCGCGTACGCCGAACGCAACGGCGTCGGACCGATGCGGCTGCGCACCCTGGCCGGCCCCGTTTCGGTGGCGACCAAGAGAAAAGCCGACGGCTCGATCAGTGCCACCCTCGTCAGCGTCCCCCCGCAGACCACGCCGATATCAGACGCCGACCTCGAAACGCTGCTTGCCGCACTGGGATGGCCCCGGACCGACCTTGACCCGGCCCTTCCGCCCATGGCCGCCTACGCCGGAGCATGGCACCCGATCATCGGGGCCGGGACCAGAGAGCGCCTGGCGGATCTGGACTACGACATGGACAGACTCCTGAAACTCATGGACCGGCTCGGTTGGGCGACAATCGATCTGGTCTGGCGTGAGTCGCCGACCGTCTTCCACGCCAGGAACCCCTTCCCACCGGGCGGCGTCGTGGAAGATCCCGCAACCGGTGCGGCGGCGGCCGCCCTCGGCGGCTACCTCAGAGAGCTCTCCCTGATCGCGACGCCCGCGAGCATCGAGATCCATCAAGGACAGGACATGGGCCGACCGAGCCTGATCACGGTCGACATCCCCGCCGACCACGGCAGCGGCATCTCCGTGACAGGAGGGGCCACGCCGATCGCCGCTGACGAGACTCCCGAAGGCGGCGAGGCTTGAGCCTCAATCGCTGATCGCAAGCGCCACCTCGACTTCGACCGGAGCGTTCAACGGCAGTTCGAACGCGCCGACGGTCATTCGCACGTGCAACCCCGACTCCCCGAACACCGCGGCGAGCTGGAGTGTCACCGCGCGGGGATATGATCCTCGCGCCTTGCACCTCCCCGCCCTGATGTTGAAAGTCCACCCTCGTGAATTTCACACTGCAAATGCTGGTCGCCGCCTATCTTCCCGATGAGCGCGAGTACGCCGACTCCTCGCACCGGTGGTTCACCTCGTGCGTCGACGACTTGTACGCCGGTTACTTCGAGCCCTATCGGACGGGGCGGCGGCGAGACGAACCTGGAGGGCATTACCTCAAGTCGCAGTTCCGCGTCCGCCCGGACCACAATGACCCCAGGAAGTCCAGTGTCAGGTGGCTGCCGTATTCGCGAACGTGGTTTGAACGCCTTCGCGCTGCTCTGGAGAGTCGTCCCGACGGAGTGTCGATGATGACCGCTCGAATGGCCAAGACTGACGGGATCCAGCGCCGCGCAAGCGCGTGCGATGCCGACGTCAACACGAGTTGGATCGGCTACGACGAGTATGCCCGCGACTCGGGTTGGGTGCAGTTGAGCGCCACCTTCGTCGAGGACATCACCGACCTCGCCGAGCAGCGCGCCGTCTCTGACCGTTGGGTCGACTTCCTGGCCGACGCCATGAACTGGCTCGGAGCCGACTACGGCCACATTGCCCGCCATCGCAACGCGGACCGCATGTCAGCGCTTGAATCCGAGATTCGCATGCCGTCGATCAACCGGCGCAGCCGAGTACTGGGCGGGTTCTGCCTACGCGGTTATGAATGGGTGACTGCATGCGGTCCAGCGGTCGCCGCGCGGCTGGGCGGCGCGGCGGTTGTCCGCGACACCGGAGCATTCTTCGACGTGCGCGCGCTCAACCACGGCGGGCTGCTGCTGCGCTCCACGCCGACGGTCGAAGAACTTGACGAGACCGCGCTGCGCCGGATCCACCCGGTTCTCGCTCCGGTGCTCCTGCCTGGGCGTCCCACCGTCCACCCGCATGAGCGAGGGAACACGTGGGCGCCGATGCCGGTGCTGTACGGGCTCGACGCCGCCGATCACGGATCGTCCGTGCCCGCCCAACTCGACCCCGACGGCGTCGGTCTATAACTCGGAAGACCCAAACCGCTTCGATCACGTTGCAGGAGACGGTGGCTGCGACCAGAGCCCGGACGATGAGCGTGAGCCGGTCGCGGCGGGCCGAGCCGGGAGAGCGGGGGCGGCGTCATCAGCAGCCCTGCTCGGGCGTGGCGTCGCACGCGGCCGGGGCGACGGCGGGCATCATGCCGAGCAGGTTGCCTAGAGCGCGGCCGAGTTGGGGATCGGCCGGTTCGTAACGGCTGCGCCTATCGAACGTATTCCCTGCACCACAGTCCGGCGATGCCGTCGTTCGGATCGCCGTAGAAGTTGTGCAGCGAGGTCACCATGCCGACCTCCTCCAGCATCTCCCTGGTGATCGGCGTGATGTGGGTGGGGTCCTGCGACAGGTCGTGAACGAAAGGGTTGGGCGTGGTCACCACGACTCCCATCGTCGCGCTCTCCATGAGCTCGCGAAGCAGCCTGAACGGGTCGTGCAGGTGCTCGAGGATCTCAAGGGCGGCGAACCATTCGAAGGAGCGAGTGGGCGACCACAGGTCAAGGTTGGTGCCGTCCAGCCAACCGTCGATCGGCACGTACCTCCCCCGCCATCCGTGCTCCGTGCGAAGGCAGAAGTCGAGCTCGGTCCAACCGGCGCCGACGTCGACCACCGTGTGGCGGTCGGTCAGACCACCGCGGCACATCCGGTCGCCGGCGACCTGGTAGCGGATCTTCCGCTCCACATAGGGCCGTTTGTGCGAGCGCGCGTACTCATCGCAGATGTCGGCCCAGGACTCGACGTCACCGGCACCGTCATCCCGCAGGAGGCGCCAGCGTTCGATGTCGATCATCCATAGTCTCCTTCTATCGTTCTCTGCTCCGGCACCGTGAACGGGAGCGGCGGCCGCAGCCGCTCACCGCTCCAGCTTCGAGTGGATCCACATTCTGATGTCGTGCGGGCAGTCGGACCGCTGCGACAGGGAAAGCGCGAAGTGGCCGACGTTCCGGCGGTCATGGGAGACTGCGCCATCGGCGATGGCCTTCTTTGTCCCCCAGCCGGATCCGGGCCACAGCTCCTCCTCCAACCACACCATGAACTCGGGCGACCTGTCCAGCAGGTCACGGATGACACCTGCCGCCGCACCGCGGTTCGAGGTCGTGCCGAGTTCACGGCCGTTCCAACCGACCAGCACCGCCTGCACGTTCGACCGAACCTCGGATAGGGGCAGGCGCGGCACGGCGAGCTTGAGGACGACGGTGCACCAGCGGTTGAACGCGGCGCCGAGCTCCGACCGCTCTTCGTCCGATGTGGTCGCAGGTACGTTGGAGGCGGCCACCCGGAACGGCGCGGAGGTCTCCAGCACGATCGCGCGGACCACGTCCTCGGCGAGTTCGGCGCGTTCGCCCAGGCGGGTGACCAGCGCCGTCAACTCCTGCACCACGTCAGACTTCTCGCCTCGGTCCAGCGCGGACAGCAACCGGTCCACGGCGATCACGAGCAGCACGTCGATGTGCCAGCCGCCGACCGCTGCCGTCTCAAGAGGGTCCGCCGCCGGGGGCGCCAACACGGCGTCCGGGGTCAAGCCGGTGTCGGCCAGCAGCCGGGCGAGCTTGGCGACCACCTCCGAGTGCGGGCTGCCCAGGAGGCGGGAGGCCCACTCGCACAGTTCCGGACTCATCGCGGTGTGGCCCTGTTCGATCGGGGCGACCGCGGTCAGCACGCCCTTGTACGCGGCTTTGGCGCTCGGCCCGTGCAGTGCCTGTTCGGCGAGCCAGTCCCTGGCGTGGCCGTCGAGGACGGCGATCCGTCCTTCGAAGTGGGCCCGCCGCTGCGTGAACTCCTTGCCCGCGGCGGGCAGCAATTCGCGGAAGGCCTTGCGCCGCTTCATGAGGAATGCGGCCGGTGCGTCGTTGAGCCAGGTGTTGATCGGGCTGACGCGGACGGACTGCCACGCCGGATCGGCACCGTCGCCGATCGAATGCGACGCGTCGTATTCGAGGAAGTCCGTCAGCAGGTCGTCGTGCAGGACCGCGTACGGACCCGCGAGCACGATCAGGGTGGGCCAGACCCTTCGGGCGTCGACGTCCGCCACGGGCCTGAGCGCGGTGATCAGCTCCTGCCGTTCGGATTCGTCCAGATGCTTGGCGATCTGCTCACCGAACGCCGCCGCGCTGCCGACGGCCCGGCGTCCCACCGGCCAGGTTCGACCTTTCAGGAGCTCGAACACCGCTTCGGGATCGGCTTCGGCGACGAACAGCGCGACGTCGATCCACCGCCTCGGGAACTTCGGACTCGCCTCGGTGAGCCGCTCCTCAAGCAGGTTCGCGCGGGTCCCGGGGTCCTCGCAGATGGCGACGACCAGTCGGATCTGCGCCGAATCCCAGCGATCGGACAGCTCGGCGTCGAGCAGGTCCCGCCAGGTGATCCATCCGCGCGATGCCCGGGTCGCCTCGTCTTCCCAGCACCAGCGCAGCAACTCGACGAACGCCACCTCGTCGAGCCTCGGCGGCCGGGGAGTGTCGAGCATCGGTCCCGCGAGCGCCCCGATCAGGTCCGGAGTGGATTCCTTGTGCCGCAGAGCGGTCCGCAGCAGCACCATCTGGGCCGAGGTGCCCAGGTTGCCGTAGTGGAGACACAGCAGCGCGAACAGCGCCCGGTCGAGGGGCTGCTCGCAGACGGGTCTGATCAGGTGGACCAGCAGACCGGTCCACAGGTCGTTCGCCAATTCGCCACGGCGCCGCTCGATCCGGTCGAGCGCCATCGACAGGTGGCTGACCGGGGAGATCGACGGCAGCTTGGGCAGGAGGAGGCCCACGGTCTGAGCGATCTCGGTGATGACGCCGCTCTCGCACTGTTCCAGGGCCGCGATGCTGATGTCGAGTGCCTCGACGGCGCAGCCCGGCGGAGCCTCGGCGAAGAGGTGGATCAGGGAGTGCAGATGTGCGGCGCTCGATCCCCCGACCGCATTCGCGACCGTTCGGAGCCGGTCGGGCAGCGACCGCGTCTGGGAGGAGAGGAGGTGGATCTGCGGGCCTTCGCCCGCGAGAAGCGGGACGGCGTCGGTGAGGTCCTGGTAGCGGTCCCCCGCTACCTCCTTCTGCAGCAGCAGATGCCGGGCCACCGGCCACCAGTGGGACGCGGAGTCGTCGAGATCGGCACGGAGCCGTTCGAGCTGTTCGGGCTCACCGCGGTCGGTGAGCAGCTTCGCCACGGCGAACTCGGCGTAGGTCTGGTGGAAGAACTCGTGCCTCCCCGATCGGGACTGGACGACGCCTTCGCTGCCGAGCGATTTGAGGCCGTCGCGGTGCTCGGTCCCCTTGACGGCCACCGACAACGACAGGCGTTCATTGCTGTGCAGCAGGATCTGCTCGGCGAGGGCGAAGGCACCGGACTCCTGCATCTCGGCTTCGGCGGTCCGTCTGCCCTCCCGGTCGCGGGCGACGCATCGCTCCCAGTAGGCCTCGTAGAGGCCGGTGATCGTCAGATCCGAAGGCAGGGTCTCGTCCTTGCTGTAGAGGACGCAGGCCAGCGCCAGGCGCAGCGGGACCTTGCAGATCTGCTTGACGGTGCGGGCCTTGACGCTGTCCGCGAGGCTCGCGAGGAACCTTTCCCGTTCCAGCTCGTTGCGCTTGAGCCCCTTCACATAGCGCCCGGCCCATTCGAGGATCTCGTCGCCGGTCAGTCCGGGCATCTGGACCTGGTGCGTTTCGATCGCCTGGTGCCACAGGCCGGTGGAGCGGGGGTCGAGCAGGTGCTCGTACTCCTGTTTGCGGCAGGTCACGAGCAGCTGCGCGTCGTCGGCCAGCTGCGTGAGGAGGCGCGTCAGCGGCGCGGCGGTGTCGTCGGTGGCGATGAGGTCGATGGTGTCGATCAGGAGGTGCACCGAGCCGTGTTCGTGGCGCAGGCGCCGCACCAGACCGGTCAGGCCTTTGGCGGGGTCCGGGGCGCCGATCGCCCGGGCGAGCGCGATGTCCGCGGCGCGGGCGGTGGTCAGGTCGGCCACCGCGTCGACGCTATTACATGCGACGCCGACGACGGCGGCCCCTTCCGCTGCGGCCGCGAGCCGGTCCCCGAGCTGCTTGAGCAGCACGCTCTTGCCGAGTCCGCCCTCACCGACCAGGAAGGTGACGTTGCGCGGCTCGGCCCTTGGGGAATGGAGGCCCGCGGGGAGGAGGTCGAGTCGGTCTACGACGGGGAGTTCGAAGGCGGTGATGTGCTCCAGGTTCGCGAGGAATTTCCTGGGCATGCGCGGCCCAGGCGTCGGCCGCCGCCGTTCGGGGGGTTTCTTTCGCTCGTTGTCCGCGGCCTTGTACAGCTCGTTCAGATCGACCACGGTCGCGCCGAGGCCCTCCGCCGCGAAGAAGGCGCTCATCCTGTCCCACGTCGTCCGCGCGGGGAAGGACTTCCCGTTCATCGCGGCCGACCAAGTCGACTTGGCGACGTGGCTGCGCTCGGCAGTCTCCTTCAAGGTGCGGAGGGTCCTGCGGTGAGCACGGAGGACGGCCTTCGCGAACGCGGCTTCAGCCGAGTCGTTCGGGTCCTTCGCCATGCGGCCTCCGGGAGATCGCGGATGTCCGAACCGGACGTTGCCCGCCGAACGTGCGGTGAGTCGAATTCATGGTAGAGGGTGCCGGGGCTGAGCGGTTCCCTCGTTCGGCCCGTCCGCCTCCGCCGAACGCGCGCACCGAACGCCGAACGCGCGGGCAGTCTGGGGCGCATGGCGACACGACTGACTCTGCGGCTCCCGGATGCGGCGACACGGCTCCGGCCGGTCTCAGTCCTCGTCGTGGCCCAGGAGTGGCACTCCGTGCACGGTGGCGTGAGTTCGTTCAACCGCTCGCTCTGCCGGGGCCTGGTCGAAGCGGGCGCTCTGGTCGCGTGCGTGGTCCCGCTCTGCTCGGCCGAGGAGCGTGCCGACGCGGCGGCCTACGGCGTCGATCTGGTCGAGTCCGCCCCGCTTCCCGGCGGGACCGACGGCCAGTTGCAGATGCGCCGGCCGCGGCTGCCGTGGGTTTGGCACCCTGACATCGTCATCGGGCACGACCGCTTCACCGGCCCTGCGGCGCTGAGCCTGGCCGAGGACCACTTTCCGGGCGCCGCGTTCGTCCCGTTCCTCCATGTCGACCCGGACGAGCTGGCACCGTGGCGCCAGGGGATGGAAGACGATGCGGCGCAGCTCATCGAGGACCGCGTCCGGATCCAGTTCGCGCTCTCGGTCCGTGCGCACCGGGTGGTCGCGGTCGGTCCGCGCCTGCATGAGCGGATGCGGCGCGACCTGTCCGTGTCCCCCGGCACCCCGGTACCGCTGCGGTTCGATCCGGGATTCGACCATGACGTGGCGCCCGCGCGGCCGCCGACACCGGGCGGACCGATCCAGATCCTGGTGATGGGCCGGGTGGACGACTTCGCGATCAAGGGCCTGGACCTCGCGGCGAAGTCCCTGGCCCGCGCGGTGCGGCTGTGCGCGAGGCCGGACCTCGCGGTCGAGCTGCTCGTGCGCGGCGCTCCGCCGAGTGAGAGTGCCCGGCTCGACGGCATGATCCGGGGCTGGAGTGGCGGCGCCGACTTCCGGGTGACGGTGCGGCCGTTCACCACTGCTCTCGGGACGCTGCAACAGGACCTGCGTCGGGCGAGCCTCGTGCTCAAGCCCTCGCGGGCCGACAGTTGGGGCCTGGTCGGCGCCGAGGGGATCACCGCGTCCACGCCGGTGCTCGTCAGCGACCGGGGCGGCCTGGGCTCGATGCTGAACGAGCTGTCGCAGGTGAAGAGCGCCCGCGGCCTGGTCGTTCCGGTGACGTTCCGCGAGCGCGAGGACGTGGAGCGGTGGGGTCACCGGATCGCCGCGGTGCTGGAGGACCGCGACGCGGCGTTCGCCCGGGTCGATCAGGTCAAGCTCGCCCTGACCGCCGGGCGGACGTGGGCCGATGCGGCCCGACGGCTGCTGGAGGCCTGCGGCGGTCCCGATCGCCGCCGCGGTTGAGCGCCGGCCGGGTTCCGCTCGTCATTCGGGCGGCCCGGACGTTCCCGCCTCAGTTGCCGCGGTTCCCCTCGCGCCCAGGGATTCGAAGTCCCTCCGGGTCGCCCGCACCGTGGGATGGTCGGGACCGAGGACGCGGGACCGGTCGGCGATCAGCGATCGCAGCGTCGCATGGGCGGCCTCCCGGTCTCCCGCGTCGCACTGGAACCGTCCGACATTGTGGCGGGTCTTGAACGTGTAGGGGTGGTCGGGGCCGAGGACCGCGGACTCCGCTGGGACCAGCTCGGCGAGTGACGTCCAGGCCCGGTGCGGGTCCCCGGATTCGCCGTACCAGCAGGCGAGGCTGGCCCGGGCGCGGAGTGTTTTCGCATGAGCGGGGCCGTGGACCGCGGCGGAGTCGGGTACCAGCTGCTCCAGCATGGTGACGGCTTCGGCGCTGCGGCCCGCCCTGCCCGTCCAGGTCGCGAGGTGGTAGCGGGCATTGAGCGTCTCGGGGTGGCGGGGGCCGAGAATGCGGATCCGGTCGGCGAGCAACTGCTCGAACCCCTCGACCGCGGCGGCGCGGTCACCGGTCCGACCCAGCCATCGGGCGAGGCTGGAACGCACGGCCAGCGTGCTCGGATGATCCGGCCCGAGCTGCTGGAGGTGCTCTTCCGCGAGACGTCGCAGCACCTCGATCACATACGCCCGGTCGCCGGCTCGTCCGCGCCATCGCGCGAGTCCGAAGCGGGCTTCGAGCGTTCCAGGGTGATCCGGTCCGAGGATCCGTCGCTGGTCCTCGATCACGGCTTCGAGTTCCCGAGCGGCTCCGCTCTCGTCCCCGCATTCTCCTCTGCGTTTCGCCAGGGCGATACGGACTTCGAAGGTGAGCGGGTGGGTGGGTCCGAGCGCGGTGGCGCAAGTGGACAGCAGTCTCGTGAGCGCGTCGAGCGCTCCGACGATGTCACCGGTCTCCTTCTGCCAGTGGGTGATACGAACCCGCGTCCGCAGGACGTCCGGGTGGTCCGCGCCGAGCGTGGCGGCAGCCGCATTCCTGAGTTCTTCGAAATAGGCCGCGGCCCGCTCGGTGCGGCCGTGATCGCCCAGGCTGTCACCTGCCCGGAAGAGCACTTCGTGGACGCCGTCGCGGAGCAGTTCCGGTTTCGCGCTGCGCCAGAGGTAGGCGACGTTCGAGCGCAGGATCGCGGTGAACGCCGAGTACCGCTCGGGAACGGGCCAGACCTCAAGGAGGGCTTCCGCTGCGGCTTGAGCGACGGCGGCCCGTCCGGTCGCGGTCATCCCGTCGTAGACCGCGCGCTGGACCAGGGCGTGGACGCGCAGCGTCTCGCCGTCGTGTTCGATGAGGCTCATCTGCCGCAGCCGTCCGAGCACGCGCCGCAGGGCCAGTGCTCCCAATCCACTTGAAACGCGCGGGCCGGACGCGTCCACGGCACCTTGCACCGAAGTGGTCGCCGCTGGTGCGAGGGCGACGGCGACGGGCACACCGTTGGGGTCGAGCAGGCTCATCAACCGCAGCAGCGCGGTGGCCGCGCCGGTCGGCCGCGACGAGTCGGCGGACTCGATCGACAGCGACCAGGCCGCCGCGACGGCGCGGTCGTGGCCGTCCGGCAGGGATTCGGGGCGCAGGTGCGCCAGCGCGATCGAGCGGTCGGCCAGCAGGTCGCGGTATTCGTTGCAGGACATGCCGGGCTGGTCGAGTATGAACGCGGCGGCCTGCGCGAGCGCCAGCGGCAGGGAGCCCAACTCCGCCGCCAGCTCCCGGGCACCGGCCATTCGGGCGACGTCACCGCCCAGTCGCTCGCGGAGGAAGGCGAGGCATTCCGACTCGGTGAACAGGTCGGCGGTGGCACGGACGCGGCCGGTCCCATCGAGTGCCGCGTCGCGACGGCGGGTGGTCACCACGGCGCGCCCGTCCGCGCGCACCGGCGGCCAGAGGCCGTTGAGGTCGGAAGGGTCTTGCAGGTCGTCGAGGACCACCAGCCAGCGAAGTCCGGAAGGACGGTCGAGCCAGGAGAGGAACTTCGCCGCGTTCGCCTCGATCTCGTCCGTGACGGCCTCACCGATTGCGGCGGCGGCCTGCGCATAGGTCGCGAGGACCGCGTCCCGTGATGCGGCGTTGACCCAGACGAGGAGATCGAGCGCTCCGCTGCGCCAACGATCGTGCGCGTACGCCGCGGCGGCCTGGGTCTTCCCGGCACCGCCCATGCCGGAGAGGATCAGGCAACCCGTTTCAGCTGAGTCGCCAAGGGCCGCAGACAGTCGCGTGTCGAGGTGTCGGCGCTGCCTGGCGGCGGCGAGGTCGGGCACGGTGCCCACGCGGATCGGCATCGGCGGGGATTCGACGTTCTCGCCTGACGCTAAGCGGAACTCGTGGACGTGTCCGATCTGGATGAGGTTGTGCGGTCCCTGCCGGATTTCGTTGTCGAATGCGGTCGGCGCGGGTTGGGGTCGTGCTCCATCAGGCAGCATGTGGAACCTCCGAACGGCGACGGCCCTTTCATGCTACTGCCGTCACCGACGCCCGCCCGTTCCACGATCTCGCGCAGCATCGCCTTCAGCACGTCCCGGGCGGGGCCGGCGGGCATGGAGCGGCTGAAAATGCGCGACCGGTCTAGCGCGTGCCGGTGAGTGCCAGGTCCCCCGGGTTGGCGGTCAGACCGGTGGCGGGGACCGTCCTGATCGGCTGCCATGTGCCGTCGGCGCTGCGGATGGTGTGCCGGATGACCTGGCTGGTGGCGGTCAGGTCGATGACCGCGACCTGCGTTTCGCCGCCGACGTTGGCGGCGCCGATGGCGATGGGCGTGTAGTTGGCAAAGGCGGTCATCCTCTTGAACTGCTGCCAGGTCGCGTCCGCCTTGCGGATGGCGTGGTAGAGGTCGCCCGAACCGGTCAGTGCCACGACCTGGAGCTGTGAACCGATCCCCGCCAGGGCCACCCGGGAGATGGCGCCGATCTCCCCGGCCCCGCTCTCGACGTTGCCCCAGCCGGTCCAGGTCCCGCCCGAGGATCGAATGGCGTGGAGGATTTCGCCGTTGGTGACGACGGCGGTGTCGATCGTCGTGCCGACCCTGGTGGTGGCGATATGGCTGATGCTCGCGAAGGTCCGGAGCAGCTTCCAGCTGGCCCACCAGCTGCCGTCCACGTTGCGGACGGTGTGGTACAGGCCGGTGCCGGACGCGGCGAAGACGTGCAGCTTGTCATCGAGGGAGGTCACCGCGACCTGGGCGGCGCCGGTGGGGCCCGACAGCGAGGGGATGAGGCCGAAGGCCGTCCAGGAACCGTCGGTGCCACTGCGGAAGCAGTGCTTCGGCGGCTCGCCGTTGATCGAGGCGACGACGTGGAGGTCCTTGGCGATGCCGGCACTGGACATGTAGTAGAGCGTGCCCGAGGCGGTGTCGACCTCGGTCCAGCGCGGCTTCCAGGTGCCGTCTCCGGCTCGCGTCTGGTGCATGAGCTCGCCGTTCGCCTGGCCCGCCAGCAGGTGCGCGTTCCAGTCGGCGGGGGCGGCCGAGGCCGCCGCGGGGGCGAGCGCGCCGAGACCGGTGCCGAGCAGAGCGGCGGCGGGAACGGCGAGGAGCGACCGGTTGAACTGTCGGCGGTCGAGTGCGGTCATATCTGATTCCTTCGTATTTGAGTTTCTTTGCGAGCCAATGCGTTGCGTCGTCGTTCTCTGGCAGGGCGTCCGTCAGGCGCTGAACTCCTCGAAGGCGTCGGCGAAGTCGACGGCCTCGATGGTGGTCATCTCTGCCGAGGTCGGGGTGCCGCTGTCGCCGTAATGGCCGAGGAGTCTCAGGTCCCGTCGGGCGGCGGCCTTATGGCTGAGTTCGCGGGCGAACCGGCCGTTCCCGAGCCCGTCGATCTGCCCCGAGCCGACCACGATCTCGCATCCGGCCCGAAGCGAACGCTCGGCATCGGCCGTGAGCGTCTCCCCTCCGGCCGTCAGGAGTGAGACGGCGATGGCGGCGAGTTCCTCGGCCGAGTAGGACGGGAACTCGATCACTGTGGAGAAGCGCGACTTCAATCCCGGGTTCGTGGACAAGAGCTCGTCGATCTCCTCGGTGTAACCGGCCAGGACGATCACGAGCCGGTCCCGGCGGTTCTCGGCGGCCGTCAGGATCTCCTGGGTCGCCTCTTCCCCGAACGCGTCCGCGTCGCCCGCGTAACCCTGGTTGGACAGGGAATACGCCTCGTCGATGAACAGGACGCCGCCACTCGCCTCGTCGATCTTCTCGCGGGTCTTGATCGCCGTCTGCCCCAGGAACTCCCCCACCAGATCGCCGCGCTGGGCCTCCACGACCCTGCCGTGTTCGAGCAGGCCCAGGCCCGCGAGGATCTGGCCCATGATGCGGGCCACCGTGGTCTTCCCGGTACCGGGCGGTCCGGTGAACACGAAGTGCTGCGGCCGGGTCGAGGTCGGCAGGCCGCGTTCCTTCTTGAGCGCCGCCATTCTGAACTGGGCCTTCAGGATCTGGATCTGGTCCTTGACCGGTTTGAGCCCGATCATGGCGTCCAGCCGCCGTCCGGCCTCCTCGAGCAGCCTCGCGCGGTCATCGGCGCCCCGCTCGGCTCCGGGAACCGCCTTCGGCATGGCGTACTCGGCGAACAGCTTGTTGCCGGGGGCGAGGCGGTAGGCGCGCTGGAACGCCTGCGCCGACTCCTCCGCCTTCCCCAGCGCGCCCAGCGCCGAGCCCCGCACGAACGCGACATGGGCGTCGTAGACGGCATCGACGATCACGGTCGGCAGGCCCTCGGCGACATTCAGCGCCTCGGCAGGGTGTTCCAGGTGGAGGAGGGACTGGGCGACGTAGAGCTGCGCCTCGTCGCGCAACAGCGGGTCCTCGATGCCTTGCGCCGCGTTGAGCACCTGTTCCCAGCCGCTGCGGTTGAAGAAGTAGCGGGCCCGCAGGAACCTGATCCTGTCGTCCTTGTCGTCGACCGCGGCGAGCGCCTCACTGGCGTTCTCGAACTGTTCGCCTTCGATCAGCGTCGCCACGTAGGCCAGCCAGACGTCGGCGGCGTCGCTGAGGGTGAGACCGACGAACATCCCGATCGCGTAGGAGGACTCGAGCGCCAGGCCCGTGGCGGTCCGCAGCCTGCCCAGGTTGTCCTGGTGTTCCAGCATTCGCAGCACCGCTTCGTTCCGCTGCTCACCGCCGCACGCGTGAACACCGAGCCAGGCGTCCGCGGCGTGGGGATCGTACTCCAGGAGGTGCTCGAAGCAGTCCGACGCGCGCACGAGGTCGCCGTTGTCGAGCAGCTCGACCCCGCGCGCCCAGACGTCCGCCGCCGATTCAGTTGCCGTAGAGAAGGGCATTTCCACTCCGCGTAGAGAAGGGGTACAACCGGAGACCGGTTGGATGATTCAGTGGGCGATGCAGTCCCGAGAGCCGTGGACGTCGTCGTCACCTGCCTCCGCCGACCTCATTGTGGCCGGGACAGGCGCCGTTTACGAGGCGGTGCACCGGCGGGACACCGGCGGAAACGCAAGGCCGCAGCCGCACACGGCGCCGTCGCGGCAAAGCAGGCCGACGCGAATCCCGCCGGTGAACCGCCGCCCGCCCGCCTGTACACCGGCACTCCCCCGCCATACCGTGAAGTCGCCCCTCCAACGGACCCCTCACCGCCCCATGACAACTGAAAGAGAGGAAGCGATGCCCGGACTCGAAGTCGACCCCGACGACCTGATCGACGTAGGCGAGATAACGCTGCCGTACGCGGCCGACTTCTACGACGAGATGGCCAACCGGCTCGGCGCCATCGGCAACAGCGCCGGGCGCGGCCTGATACCGACGCTCAGCAGGTCACCGGCGGGCAACGCCCTCGGCGAGGCCGTCATGCGCTGCCAGCGCTTCCTGTACGCCGTCACCGAGGAGACCGCCGACAGCCACCGCGCCGTCGGCCTGAGCGTCGCCGCGGCGGGACACGAGTACCGGCAGGCCGACGACGCGAGCGAGCGCGACTTCGCGATGACCGGCGAAGACCTGACCGGTGCCGTCGCAAGCGAGTTCACCAAGGTCGACGCGGGCGAGCACGAGTACGACAGCGGCTACCGGTTCAACAACTTCGACACCCCCGAGGGGGGCTCCGGGTACGAGGAGGCGCTCTCGGGCGACCCGCGGCAGCCGGTGGACCACCAGGACTACCAGATCGAACCCGAGCCGCTGTTCGAACGGGCCCGACCCACCGACCGCGGCGGCGACCGGCCGCCCCTCGAAGAACGCGGAGGGCGCTGACCATGCCGAAGTTCGCCACGTTCCAGAGCATGCGAGACGACCCGCCGCCGAGCAAGGAGGAGCTCAAGGAGATGGTCGCGAAGTTCGGCGAGCCGCTCCAGATGCTGTACGTGCGGTCCCGCTACGACGCGTTCTTCAACGAGCGGTACCCCACCGGGAGCGTCATCCAGAACCCGCGCGAGAACTGGACGTTCGACTTCGACACGCACATGACCCCGGCGCAGGAAGAAGAGCTGCGCAGTCTGTGCTGGCCGCTCGCCACGAACTTCGTCATCGACATGATCGTCGGCATCGACAACCTCGTCGACAAGGACGAAGGCGACCTCGATGCGCTGGCGCAGGACCTCCTGCAACTGGCCACGTCGTACGACGGCGCGATGACCGACGCCAAGCTCGCACACGTGCAGGGCTGCTTCGAAAGCTGGCACGGTGACGCCGGCGCCGCGGTCCGGGAACGCTATTCCGACCACCTCACCAGGTCGACACAGACCCACAGTGCGATGGCGAACGCGCTGGCCAATGCGGCACAGCTCGACTCCCTGATCATGATGAAGGTCCGCCATCACCTCGACGGCCTGGTGAGGACCGCCGGAACCGCGATCGACAACGGCCCGGCGGGCTCCAACCTCGACTACGAGCCGATCATCGGCTGGCTGACGCTCATCGGCATCCTGTCGAGCGCACCCGTCGGCCCGGCCCTGCCCGCCGCGGTCGGCTGGGTGGGGAGCACCGTCAAGACGATCCTCTCCGAGCTGCCGCTCGAACCGGCCGACGAGCCGACGATGGACTCCCCGGATCCGGACGAATTGCGCGACCAGGTGCTCGCGGCCTTCGAACAGGTCGCCGCGGTCGTCAAGGCGGACAGGGAGCAGCTCGCCGAGGAACTCGTCACGGCTTTCGAGGAGCGTGCGGCCCTGGTCGGCAGCGGCGACCCCGCGGAGTCCAGCCGCGTGATCCCGAACCCGAACGGCGTCGACGGCATCACTCTCTGAGCGGCCTACCATTTCGGTATGCCTGACAACGCGGCCGATGCCGGCGCCCGCCTCCGTCCGCTCCGGCTGCGGGCGATGTTGACCCAGGAAGAGCTCGCGTTCAAGGCGGGCGTCGGGACGCGCACCGTCCGGGACATCGAGTCGGGAAGGGTACGGCCGCAACCGAAGACGCTGCGGCTGCTCGTCAAGGCACTGGGCCTGGACGAGCAGGACCGGGCACTGCTGGCCGGAGCGCCGCCCCGAGCGACGCTCGTGCCGCGCGAACTGCCCCGCGAACTCGCCGACTTCGCCGGGCGGGAGCGGTACCTGGACGACATCCTCGTCGCGGTCGACGGCGGCGCGGCGGTCGTCGCCGTGCACGGCATGGCCGGGGTCGGGAAGACCTCCCTGGCGGTGCAGACCGCCCATGTCCTGGCCCCTCGGTATCCGAGCGGTCAGCTGTTCGTGGACCTCCACGGCTTCACCCCCGCGGGGCCCCGGCCTGGCCTGGAATCGGTGCTGGCGCGGGTGCTGCGGTCCTTCGACGTGGACGAGCGCGACATCCCCTCCGACGTGGACGAACTCACCGCCGCCTTCCGCAGCGTCCTCGCCGGCCGCCGCGTGCTCCTCGTGTTCGACAACGCGGCGAGCGCGGAGCAACTCGAGGCCCTGCTGCCGGGGACGCCGGACAGCCTCGTCCTGACGACGAGCCGGCGCGACCTGTCCCCGCTCGCGGGCGCGTACTCGGTGCCGCTGGAACCGCCGCCGATGAGCGAGGCTGTGGCGATGCTCGGTGTCGCCGCCGGCAGGGTCACCGAAGCGGAGGCCGCCGCGATCGCCGAGCGCTGCGGGCGCCTTCCTTTGGCGCTGGGCCTGGCGGCGGCGCGCCTGCGCAGCCGCCCGCTCTGGCGCGCCGAGGACCTGCTGGCGAGGCTCGACCACGAGGACCGGCTGCTGGACGAGCTCGACATGGGCCACCGCGGGGTCGCCGCGGCCTTGCGCGCCTCGTACCGCGAACTCGACGCCGCTCATCGGTGCCTGCTGCGTCGGCTCAGCCTCGTCCCCGGTGGCGACCTGGACGCCCGCACCGCCGCCGCGCTGTGCGAGGTGAGCGAGGAGCGGGCGGCGACCATGCTGGAATCCCTTGTGGATGTTCATCTCGTGGAGACCCGGTCGTCGGGACGGTACCGCCTGCACGACCTGGTGCGGCTCTTCGCCTCCCAGGTCGCGGGACTGGACGAAACCGAGGCCGAACTGGACGCGGCCTTCATTCGCCTGCTCGACCTCTACCTGCACTTCACCTATCAGGCGGCGGCCCTGGTGACCTCGCCGTACCAGCGAACCTTCGCCGAACAGGCGCAGGCGCTCGACCTCGGCCTGCCCGGCTTCACCGATCATGAAGGCGCCGTGTCGTGGTACCGGGCCGAACGCGACAACCTGGCCGCGGCCGTGTTCGCGGCGGAACGCCGTGGGCGGCTCGAATCGGCCTGGCTCCTGGCCACCGCCTTCAGCGCGTTCCGGATGCACGATCGCGACGTCGAGCAGCACCTCGCCGTCAGCGCGGTCGCCTTGGACACCGCCCGCCGACTCGATGACGACCACAAGACAGCCCGCTCCCTTGGGGACAGGGGACGGCACTTCATGCTCGCGGACAGGCGCGAAGCGGCGATCGAGCACCTCGAGAGCGCCGCCGCATTGCACCGGAACCTCGGCGACATCGGCGCCGCGACGTTGGTGCTCAGGAACATCGGCATGATGTACACGCATTCCGGACGGTTCACGGACGCCCTCGACGTCCATGGCGCCGCCCTCGCGCTGGCCGAAACCGCCGCTGACACGATGGCGATCATGCTCTCCAGCTTCAACATGGTCGAACCGCTGCGCCGGCTCGGACGGCTGTCGGATGCCGAACGATGCCTGGCGGAGGCGGAGCGACGAGTGGAGGCCGACGACGACTACAACCTCGGGCAAGCCGAGAACTTCCGCGGCGTCTTCGCCCGCGAGAACGGCGATCCGGCCGCGGCCCTGGCGCTGCACACCGCCTGCCTTGAGCGTTGTCGGCGACGAGGCCTGCAGGAGGGATTCACCCCGGTGCTCATCGAAATGGGGGAAGACCTGCTGCGCCTGGATCGCGGTGCCGAGGCGATCGCGCACTTGCACCGGGCCGTGGAGCACGCGGAAGGCTTGGCGTACCCATCGGATGAGCGTTCCGCCAGAAACGGCCTCGGTCGAGCGCTCACCGCCGTCGGCAGCCCCGAAGCGGCGATCGACCAGCACGAGCGGGCAGCGGCCCTCGCCGAGTCCTATGACGACCCCTATGAGCTCGCCCGGGCCCATCACGGCCTCGCCGACGCCCACCGACGCAAAGGCGACATGACCGCCGTTCGGCGGCATTTGCAAAGCGCCGCTGCGGGATACGCGGCGTGCGGCGTCTCCGAGGCAGCGGTGGTCGCCGAGCAGTTGGGCCGCGACGCGTAGCCGTTCGGCCTCCCGCCGCTGCGGCGAGGAAAGGTCACCGAAACGCCGAGGCAGGCCCACCACGGCGACAGTCTGAAACGGTCCCGCGACTTTCGCCGCGGGGCCGTTTCGCGTTGCGCCCCCTGCAAGATCCACTTATCGAGCAGCTTGAATATATGACGGCAATCGGTTACCGTATGCGAAGTAAGCGCTGTCTCCCTCTCTTGAAAGCAGTCGCCATGACCCCTCCCCTCTCGCGCCGGCTCCTCCTCGCCGCCGGCGTCGCCACAGCCGCCGCCACCGCGATCCCCACTGCGGCCCAAGCACACCGAGGCCCGTTCGGACGCTACGGCTCGCCGAACGACCGCCTCAGCCCGGACACCCTCTACGTCGAAGCGGGCGGCCGCGGCGACCATACGACCGTCCAGGCGGCCGTGACCGCGGCCGCACCCGGCTCCACTGTGGTGATCGCCGAGGGCACCTATCGCGAACTCGTCCAAGTGACGGCCGCGCAGACCGACCTCCACCTCATCGGCGCGACCGACGACCCGCACGACGTCGTGATCGTCTACGACCTGGCCGCGGGCACCCTCAATCCCGACGGCACCACGACCGGCACCGCCGGTTCCGCCACGGTCAAGCTCGACGGCGCCGGTTTCACCGCCCACGCCCTCACCTTCGCCAACGACTGGCTCCGCACCGACCACCCCGGCGTGAGCGGCACCCAGGCCGTGGCCTGCCGCGTCCGCGGCGACCGCTCCGCCTTCCACCGCTGCCGCTTCCTCGGCCACCAGGACACGCTGTACGCCGACTCCTCCGCCGTCACCGTCGCCGCGCGCCAGTACTACCGGCACTGCCACATCGAAGGCGACGTCGACTTCATCTTCGGGCGCGGCACGGCGGTCTTCGACCGCTGCGAGATCCACTGCGTCGAACGCGACGTGACCTTCACGCCGAAGGGCATGCCTTGGGCCCCTTCGACCTCCCGCGAGTTCGAGTACGGCTACCTGGCGACGGGCTGCCGCGTCACCTCCGCCGCGGGCGACGCCGAGTACAAGCTCTCCCGGCCCTGGGTCCCCAGCTCGAACACCACCGCCTGGCCGTCCCTGACGATCCGCGACAGCTGGCTCGGCCCCGGCATCGACGCCGCCGCGCCGTACACGGTCATGAACAGCGGCTACCCCTGGCAGGAGCAGCGGTACGCCGAGTACGCGAACATCGGCCCGGGAGCCGCGATCGTGGACCCGGCGACCCGACCGCGCCAACTCGGCGAAGACGAAGCGGCCGAACACACCACGGCGACCTACTTGGGCGACTGGGCCCCGCAGGACGAACCGGACGCACCGTTCCCGAAGCCCCGCGACTTCACGATCTTCATCGCCGGGGACTCGACGGCCTCGACCTATCCGGCCTGGCGCTCCCCCAGAACGGGCTGGGGCCAGGCCCTGGAGGTCTTCACCACCCGAGCGGTGTCCGTGGAGAACCGTGCCTGGTCGGGCGCGAGCTCGAAGAGCCACACGGACAAGGGCGTGCTGGACGCGATCGCCGCGAGGATCGAGCCGGGCGACTGGCTCCTGATCTCCTTCGGCCACAACGATTCCAAGATCGAGGATCCGAACCGCGGCACCGACCCGTACACGACCTACCAGCAGTACCTGCGCGGCTACCTCGACGTCGCCCGCCTCCACCGCGCGAACCCGGTCCTGGTCACCTCGGTCGAACGCCGCCGCTTCAAGGACGGCAAGCCGGTCGAGACCCTGGGCGAGTACCCGGAGGCGATGCGCGCCTTGGCGGAAGAGGAGAACGTTCCGCTGCTCGACCTCCAGGCGGCGAGCCTCGACCTCTGGAACCGGCTGGGCGAAGAGGGGACCAAGGACTACTTCCTGTGGATCGACCCCGGCCACGCGAACTACCCCGACGGCGTCCAGGACAACACGCACTTCCAGGCGACCGGTGCCATCGCGGTGGCCCGCCTGGTCGCCAAGGCCGCCGCGCGGCAGCACGTGATGAAAGGCGCCTTCGAAGACCTGCACCGCGACCCGGACCCCGATGCGATCACCTGGCCCGAGACGATCACCGAGCCCCCGCTCTGAGACGTGTCGGCGCTGAATTCTGGGAGGTTATCGGCGCGGCGGCGCTCGGTGGAGCTCGTCAGTGCGGGGCCGGGGAGGCGTCGGCCGCGACCCGGAAGCCGATGTGGCCGCTCGAACTGTCCGGCGTGTTCGCGGAGCGGGCCGCGACGCGGTAGCGGTTGCAGTACGAGTCGTGGCACATGTGGGAGCCGCCCCGCATGGCCTTGGCCTGGCCCTGATCGGGGCTGGTCGGGTCGGTGAGGTCGGTGCCGTGGTCGCGTCCGAACCAGTCGGCGGTCCACTCCCAGACGTTGCCCACCGTGTTGTGCAGGCCGAACCCGTTGGGGGCGAAAGACTTCACGGGGGCGGTGGAGCGGCGCCCGCCTCATGGACTCACCCGGGCAGGACGCCGCGGCCCTCGCGGACCTCGAACACCAGCTGGGTCTCCGTCTGCCGCACCATGGGATGCACGGTCACGTGTTCCAGGATGAGATCGCGCAGCGCCTCCGGGCTGGCGACGGCCACGTGCAGCAGGAAGTCGTCGTCCCCGGCGACATGGAAGACCGTCAGCACCCCGGGCAGCCTGACCAGTCGGTCGTACAGATTCTGGACGTACTCGCGACTGTGACTCCCCAAGCGCACCTTGACGATGGCGTGGATGGGACGGCCGAGCGCCTCGGGGCTGAGCCGGGCGCTGATGCTCGTGACGACCCCGGACTCGCGCAGCGCGCGCACCCGGTAGGCGCAGGTCGACTCGGCCACGCCCGCCCGAGCCGCCAACGCGGCGTTCGTCATCCGCCCGTCCTCGACGAGCGCGGCGAGGAGGGCCAGGTCGGTGCCGTCCAAAACCACTGGTGAAGGCTGTATTTTCTTCGACTGCCCGCCCACTATGACAATCCCTTCCGCAGAATCCTCATTGATATCGACCCATGACACTGTATTCCACAGCAAGTATTGCAGGAAGTTGTGATTCTGCCTAAAGTCTGGGCATGGATTCGCCGTGGCTGCAACTCGATACCGTCGCCGTTCACGCCGGCCGCGAAGACCTCGCGGGGCTCGGCGTCCACGCCCTCCCGATCGACCTGTCCTCGACCAACCCGCTGCCCGACATCGAGTCGGGCGGCCTGTCCTACGAGGCCATGGCCTCCGGGGGAACGCCGACCGCCGACGGCGGCTCGGTCTACGCGCGGCTCTGGAACCCGACCGTGGCGCGGTTCGAGTCGGCGCTGGCCCGGCTGGAGCACGCGCACTCGGCGGTGGCCTTCGCCTCCGGCATGGCGGCGATGACCGCGGCGATCCTCGCGACCACAAGGGAAAGCGGGCGCCGCCACGTCCTGGCCGTCCGTCCCCTCTACGGCGGGACCGACCACCTGCTCTCCACGGGCCTGCTCGGCACCGAGACCACCTTCTGCGCCGCGCCCGAGGTCGCCACCGCCATCCGGCCCGACACGGCGATGATCGTGCTGGAGACGCCGGCGAATCCGACGCTGGAGCTGGTCGACATCCGGGCGGTGGTCCAGGCGGCCCAAGGCGTCCCGGTCCTGGTGGACAACACGTTCGCGACCCCGGTCCTCCAGAACCCCATCGACCTGGGCGCCTCGATGGTGCTGCACAGCGCGACCAAATACCTTGGCGGGCACGGCGACGTGATCGCCGGCGTCATCGCCTGCGGGGACGAGACCGCGTCCGCGCTGCGCCGGGTCAGGGCCGTCACCGGCGGGCTGCTCCACCCGCTGGGCGCCTATCTTCTCCACAGGGGACTGACGACGCTGCCGCTCCGGGTGCGCGCGCAGCAGGCCGGGGCCCAGCGCATCGCCGCCTGGCTCCAGACCCACCCGAGTGTCGACCGCGTCCACTACCCCGGGATCTCGGACGATCCGCAGGGACTGCTCGGCACGCAAATGAAGGGCACGGGGGCGATGATCTCGATCGAGCTCCGCGGCGGTTTCGCGCAGGCCCAGCGCCTCACCTCGGCGGTCGGCCTGTTCACCCACGCGGTGTCCTTGGGCGGCGTGGATTCGCTGGTGCAGCATCCCGCCGCGCTGACGCACCGGCCGGTCGCCGCTGAGGCGCGCCCCGCCGACAACTTGGTCAGACTCTCCATCGGACTGGAAGCCCCCGACGATCTGATCGCCGATCTCGACCAGGCGCTCACCGCCCACCGCCCGGTCGCGACCCCCGCGAGATCGTTCCAGGGGTAAGGCCCGCTTAATTGCGGCCTCGACTGCGGCCTCGACTGCGGCGACGGTTCGCGGCCGCTCTTCCCGGGGGACGCATGAGGCCTGCCGCCGCAGGCCCGGCGTTCACCACTCGCGGCGCGGGGACCGGCCGAATCCGCCGCGGCCCCGGCCACTGCCCCGGCCCGTGCCGTCACCGCCGCGGCCACTGCGACCTCCGTGCCCGCCATGGCCTCCGCGGCCACCGTGGTGGCCACCGTGGCCCATGCCGGGTCCGAAGCCGCCCCAGGGTCCGGGCCCCTCGAAGCCGAAGGCCATCTGCTTGAACTTGCGCATGCGCGGGTCCAGGCCCTCGGGCAGCCGCGACTCGATCTCGGCGATCACCCGGTCGAGCAGTGCGCCGAGCTGTTCCTGCTCCTCACCGCTCAGCACCGAGAACGGATCGGGGCTGGGCTCCGCCTCGTGCTGCTCGGCAGCGGCGCGGCCCTCGTCGGTCAGCTCGACCATGCTGGTGCGGCGGTCTTCGGCACTGGGCTCGCGCCGGATGAGCCCGGCGTCCTCGAGCTTGCCCAGCAGCTCCCCCAGCGACTGCGAGCGGATGCCCAGCAGGTAGGCGAGCTCCTTCTGCGCGATCGGCGACTGGAGCGCAAGCAGGTGCAGTACCCGGCCCTGCCCCTGGTAGGCGCCCGCGCGGGGGTGTCTGCCGCGAAGCTGCTCGTCGCTTCGGCGCAGCAGCATCAGCAGGTACGGCAGTCGCGCGCTCAGGTTGAGCCCGTCCGGGGCCTCCTCGCCGCCGTCCCATTCCCCGGCGCGCTCGTCGCGGTCGGGGGCGTTCGCATCATGTTGGTTCGACATGACTGTTTCCTTTCGTACGGACCCCCAGCTTTTCCGAAGGTTCCTTCATACATCGTAAACGAAGGAACCTTCGAATGTCAACAGGGTCCTTCGATGATTCGAAGGACCCTGATCACTTGGCAGCCGCTGAACGCCTCACACCTGCTCACTCCGCAGCCGGGACCACCACCCTCAGGCGCTCGGCCGCTTCGGTGAGCTCGGACCAGATCTTCGCCGCGACCGGGACGCCGTCGGCGGTGCGATCGGCTTCCGTGGCGGCCCCGCGCTCTCCCGGGATGCGGGGTACTGCGGCTTCGTCGAGGCGGGGAAGGCCCTTGACCGCGGCGATGGTGTCGGCGACCGCCGCCGGGTAGTCCCCCGCACCGAAGGCGGCCGGGTCGAGGGCGATGAGAAGGGCGTTCTGGCGATGGCGCCTGTCGCCGCCGTGGAAGGCCGAGACGATCGGCTCGCCCACGAGGACGCTCGTCAGCAGCTCGAACGCGAGCGACATGCCCGCGCCTTTCGCCCCGCCGAGCGGGAGCGGCAGCACCGCCTGGTCCGGGTCAGTGGTCGGGACGCCTTCGGCGGTGGCGGCCGCGCCCTCCGGGAGCGGTTCGCCCGCGTTCTTGTACTGCTTGATCCTGCCGAGGGCGATGGTCGCCGTCGCCATGTCCAGCAAGGGGATCGGACCTTCGGACGTGGGGGCGGCGATGGCGAGCGGGCTCGTCGCGACGGCCGCGCCCCGCACGCCGGGGTAAGCCATGTTCGGCATTCCGGCGACGAAGCCGATGCCGACCAGGCCGGCCTCGGCGATGCGACTCGCGTAGTAGCCGATGGCTCCGGTATGGACGGTCCGGCGGACCGCGGCCGAGCCGATCCCGTTCGCCCGGGCGCGGGCGACTGCCTCGTCGGCGGCGGCGCACAAGGCGACCGGGCCGGGGGCGCGGTCGGCGTCCACGGTGCATGCGGCCGGGGTGGTCGACTCGATCCTGATGTCGGGCTTGGCGTTCGCCTCACCGGAGGCGAGGAGTTCGAGGTAGCGGGGGACGCGCGCGACACCGTGCGAGTCGACGCCGCGCAGGCTCGCCCACATCAGCACCTCGGCGAGGGTCGCCGCGTGGTCGTCGGCGAGGCCGGCTCGATTGAAGAGCCGGGTGGTGAACGCGGTCAGCGCGGCCGCGTCGACCACGATCTTCGGCTTGGGGGCCATGACGTGCTCCAGTTCGGTCGGGGGTCGGCAGGAGACAGTGCTTTCAGGAGGCAGGGTCATCGAGAGACGGGGTCACCGGGAGACGCTGACGTTGACGATCGCGGTCGTGCCGCCGTGGACGGCCTTGTAGGCGCGGGTGAGCGCGGCGGTCAGGTCGGCCGCGTGCTCGACCGCTTCGGCGTGCATCCCGAACGGTTCGGCGAACGCCGAGAGTTCGGGTTGGCCGGAGAGGTCCACGCCGAGGTGATCGCCCGTGGCAACGGCCGCACCGTCGGGGTAGAACCGCAGGTGGTTCATCTTCATCGACTTGTACTGGCGGTTGTTGAAGATGACGATGAGCAGCGGCAGGCCGTTCGCCTTGGCCGCGTCGAGGGACTGGACGATCGGGTTGTACATGAACGCGCCGTCGCCGATCACGAGCGCCACTGGGCGTTCGGGCGCGGCGAGCTTGACGCCGAGGGCGACCGCGATCCCTTGTCCGAGGCCGCCTTGGACGTAGTTGTAGGAGTCGGGTCGGTCGGCGCGCAGGTGGCGTTTCACGGTGCGGCTGTGGGTGATCGTCTCGTCGACGACCACGGCGTCGGTCCCGGCGAGGAGTTCGCGCAGCGAGGCGGCCACCAGCACGGGGTCGACGGCTTCGCTCGCGCGGGCCCTCGTCTCGGCGGCACTGATCGCGTCCCGTTCGGTGGCGTGGCGTTCCTCGGCGGCGGCCGAGCGCGCGGTGACGGTTTCACGGTCGCTTTCGGCGACCCGGTCGGCCAGCTGCCGCAAGGTGTTGGGCACATTCCCTTCGAGGTAGCGGTCGGCGTGCAGCACCTGGTAGGCGACATGGGGGCGCTGCGGGACCTCGTCGACCACGACGATGCGGGCCATCGAAGGGGTGCGGCTCGGCGGATAGAACGGGGCGCGGCAGTTGACCAGGACGATGAGGTCGGCGGTGTCGATCCAGGGGCCGAGGTCGGATCCGGCGTGGAGGCCGTGGGTGCGTGGGAAGTTCGCGCACACGGCCGAGTCGGGTTCGACCACGGGCACGCCCCAGGCCTCGGCGAAGGCGAGGAGCGCCGCGAAGCCGCCGGCTTCGCGCCCTGCGGTCTCGGTGACCACCACCGGGTTCCGGGCCTCCCGGATCATCGCGGCGACGGCGTCCACTTCGGCCGGTGTGCTCTGGGTGGTGCCGGGTTCCACGACCGGCTTGGCCTCGCGGCCGTCCCAGTCGTCGAGGAGGATCTCCAGGGGCACGTTGAGGTAGACCGGTCCGGCCGGGGCGCGCCAGGCGATCTCGGCGGCGCGGGCGATCATCGTGGGGAGGGTGTGGACGGATGCGGCCTCGTTGGCCCACTTGGTGAACGGTGCGGCGATGCCGTGCGGCCCGCCGACCACCGAGAGGTTGCGGTACCACTGGCCGCCGGGGTCTTTGCCGGGCCCGTCGCCGTAGGTGGTCGACTCAGAGGAGGCGACCATCATCGGGACGCCGGCGAGCAGTGCGCCGTGGATCGCCATGGAGCCCTGGAGGAGTCCGGGTCCGGCGTGCAGCAGCACCCCCTGGGGGCGGCGCTTGACCAGGCCGTAGCCCGTGGCCATGCCGACGGCCACGGTCTCGTGCGTGAGGTCGAGGTAGCGGGGTGCGGGCTCGCCGTCGCGGTGGCGGCGGGCCAGGGACTCCCACACCGGGGCCCATTCAGACCCCGGCGAGGAGAACAGGTAGTCGCATCCGGCGGCATTGAGGGCGGCGACGACCGCGTCGCCGCCGTCAGTGCCCGGGGTGGTCTCGGCGGTCATGTCCTCAACTCCCGGCCGGCCAGTCGAGGACCTCGCAGATCCCCCGCCCCATGATCCACTCCAGTTCCTCGGAGGTGAACGAGAAATGCTTGGTGAACTGCTCGATCGTGTCGGTGTAGGTGACGCCGTGGCCGAGCAGGCGGGTGATGTCGGTGCCCCAGAAGCACCGCTGCGGGCCCATCTTGTCGACCATCTCGCGCACGTACTGCTCGATGTTGAGATTGGGGAACGGCTGGGTGGAGTAGCCGGGGATGGCCGAGACCTTCACGTAGATGTTGGGGTGCTTCGCGAGGTCGGCGGTCTCCGCGACCCAGTAGCCGATCGCGTCGTCCACGCAGCGGGCCATGATGCCCATGTGGTCGATGATGATCTTCAGGCCGGGGTGGCGCTCGGCGATCTGGCCGAGTTCGCGCTTCCAGATGGGGGCGTGGACCATCGTGGGGATGCCGAGCTCTTCGGCCAGGGGCCAGTACCAGTCGTTGGTGCCGTCGATCATCCAGTTGCGGTCCTGGGGGCGGTGGAACGTGAGCCGGGTGCCCTTGACGTGGGGGTTCCGGGCGAAGTCGCGCATGAGCGCTTCGCCTTCGACGGGGTCGTCCTGGGGGACGCGGGCCATGATGCCGAACCGGTCGGGGTGGGCCTCGCAGGCCTCCAGGGAGTAGTCGATCCGGTTGCCCTCCCAGCTGGGGGGCAGGATGAGGGCGCGGTTGACGCCGGCCTCGTCCATCAGTTCCAGGCATTCCTCGTAGCTGAAGGCCTCCTCGCGGTGCCCGTTGAGCCTGATGCGCTCGCGCGCGCCGGGCACCCACGGCCGGTCGGGGGTCTCCTCTTTCCAGATGTGCACCTGGGTGTCGACTACGAACATCGTTCCTCCTTATTCGGTGGCGTGCAAACTGAGCCGCTCAACGACGTGTTCAGCGATCGCCATGGCCGAGGTGGCCGCGGGCGAAGGGGCGTTGCGGACGGCGGTGACGGGGCCGAGCCGGTGGATGCGGAAGTCGTCGACCAGGCCGCCGTCCCGGTCGAGCGCCTGAGCCCGGACCCCGGATCCGTCGCGGACGACGTCGCCGGGGCCGATCTCCGGCATGTAACGGCGCGCGGCTTTCATGTAGGCGCGCTTGGAGAGCGAGCCGTAGACCTCTTTGGCGCCCATGCGCCAGTGCTGCGCGGCCATCCGCCAGGAGCCGGGCCAGGCGGCGAGCCGGGCGAGGTGGGCCGGGCCGATGTCCCGCCACCGGTAGCCTTCGACGGCGAGGGCGAGGACGGCGTTGGGGCCGACCTCGACACGGCCGTCGACGCGGCGGGTGAAGTGGACGCCGAGGAAGGGGTAGCGCGGATCGGCGACGGGGTAGATCAGCCCGCGCAGCAGGCCGGCTTTCGCGTCGCTGACGCGCATGTACTCGCCGCGGAACGGGACGATGCGCGGGCCGGGCTCGTCGCCGGCGAGCTTCGCGACGCGGTCGGCCTGGAGCCCGGCGCACAGGACCAATTGGTCCACGACGACCGTGTCGTCCCCGGAGACGACCCGTAGGCGCGAGCCCTCGTTCTCGATCCGCTCGACTGGGAAACGAAGTCGCACTTCGCCGCCGGCCGTGGTGACTTCGTCGGCGAAGGCGCGCGCGACCGCGGCGTAGTCGGTGATGGCGGTGCCCGGCGAGTGGAGCGCGGCGAGCCCGGTCGCGTGCGGCTCGATCTCGCGGAGCTCCTCGGGGCCGACGCGGCGGATGCCGGGGACGCCGTTGGCGACGGCGCGATCGTAGAGGGCGTCCATGCGCGGCACCTCGACATCGCGGACGGCGACCACGAGCTTCCCGCATTCCATATAGGGCAGATCGTGCTCGGCGCAGTACTCCTTGAGGAGGGCGACGCCGCGGGTGCACAGGCGCGCTTTGAGACTGCCCGGCGGGTAGTAGATCCCGGCGTGGACGACCCCGGAGTTGTGACCGGTCTGGTGGGCCGCGACGCGGTCCTCCTTCTCGAAGACCACGACCCGCGTTCCGGGCCTGCGCCGCGTCAGCTCGCGCGCGATCGCCAGGCCCACGATCCCGGCGCCCACTATGCCAATTGATGGCTCGCAAGCAGCGCCGAGACCGCCAGTTGACGGCTCGCGAGCAGCGCCGAGACCGCCAGTTGAGGGCTCGCGAGCGTCGCCGAAGGAGCTGGTCGCCTCGTCAGCCATGGTGGATCGCCACCGTCTTGACGCGGGTGTAGAAGCGCAGCGCCTCGGCACCCTGCTCCTTGAACGGCGAACCGGAGTCGCGGAAGCCGCCGAACGGCTGGTGCACGTCCCAACCCGAGGTCGTGGTGTTCACCGCGATCTGGCCGCACTCGACCTCGTCGATGAACCGGTGCGCGGCGCCGAGGTCCCTGGTGAAGATCGCGGCGGCCAGGCCGAAGTCGGAGTCGTTCACCTCGGCGATGGCCTGGTCGAGGTCGGCGACGGTGCGCAGCACCAGGACCGGGCCGAAGACCTCCTTGCTCCAGATGTCCATTTCGGAGGTCACCTCGGTGAGGATCGTCGGGTTCACGAAGCAGCCGTGCGCGACAGCGGGGACGTCGCCTCCGACAAGGACCTTCGCGCCCTGCCCGACCGCCAGCGCGACATCGGCGAGGACCCCGTCGCGCTGGGCGGGGCTCACGAGCGGGCCCATCGTGGTCGCAGGGTCGGCGCCGGAGCCGACGACGAGTGCGGCGGTGCGGGATTCGAGGATCGCTGCGAACCGGTCGCGGACTTCGGCGGCGACCAGCACCCGGCTGGTGGCGGTGCACCGCTGCCCGGCCTGGCCGAACCCCGCGGCGATCACCGCGTCGGCCGCCGCGTCAAGGTCCGCGTCCGCGAGCACGACGGTGGCGTTCTTGCCGCCGAGTTCGCCTTGGAAGCGGATGCTGCGGTCGGCGAGTGCCTGGCGCAAGTGTTCCCCCACCTCGTTCGAGCCGGTGAAAGTGACCGCCGCGATCCTCGAATCTCCTAGCAGCGCTTCGGATATGTCGCGGGAATAGCCGGTGGCGACGCCGAGCGCCCCGGCCGGGAGCCCGGCGTCGTGGAGGGCGCGGGCCAGGTGGAGCGCCGACATCGGCGTCTCGCTCGCGGGCTTGAGGACCACGGCGTTCCCGGCCGCCAGCGCGGGCGCAAGTTTCCTTGCGGGCGTGATGAAGGGGTCGTTCCACGGGGTGATCGCCAGGACGATGCCGACGGGTTCGCGGCGGTAGCTCGCCTCGGTGCCGGGACGGGCGTCGTGGATGAGGTGGCCGTGCGGTTCGCGGGCGAGGCCGGCGTAGTACTCGAAGAAGTCGGCGGCCTTCTTGACCTCGCCGGTCGCTTCGGCGCGGGTCTTGCCCATTTCGGTGACGATCGCGGCGGCGATGTCATCGGTCCGTTCGCGCAGGAGATCGGCGGCCATGTAGAGGACTCGGGCCCGTTCGAGGGCCGGGGTGCGCTTCCAGGCGGCGTCGGAGGCGGCGTCGTACATTCGCGCGATGTCGCCCGCGTCCAAGGCGGGGACGCGGGCGACCGGGGACCGGGTGTCGCCAGGGTCGAGCACGTCGACCCACCTCCCGGTCTCCCTCCACTGGCCCCCTATGAGGGTCTTCATCGACTGCACCGGGCCTCACCACTTTCCTTTCGCGGCGTCGAAGGCCAACGATAGGGACGCCCCTGGCCTGCGACTACGGGTCGGACTGCACGCATATCTTGCGCACCGAGCACACCAGGCGACCCGCGTGTTCCAGCACCCGGGCCTCCGGTTCCGGGTCCGATCCCATCGCCCATCGCCTGACGCCTGACGAGGGTCGCGGCGGCGGCCGATCACTGCTGACCGCCGAAGGACGCTGAGCCCGACCCGAACACAGCGGGCGGCCCCCGCCTCAGCGGGGGCCGTTTCGCGTCTCCTTCTTCATTGAGATCAGGCCGTTCGGGTAGCCGGGCTACCAGACTCAGTACTCCTGGACGTCGTATCCCTTTCGCAGGGTGGCGCGGTTGAACGCCTGCCAGTGCGATTTGGAGGTCGCGAGGAAGCCGTCCTTGCCGATGCGCTGGAGGACCTCGTGGGAGTGTCGTTTCGACTCGTCGCCCCACACGCCGTCGATGTAGGTGTCCTTGCCCCAGATGAAGCGGCAGCAGGCCTGCACGTGCTGGACCTGGGTGACGTCGGCCTCGAAGGCGGGCAGGGCGATGCCGGACTGGGTGTTGTCGATGTGGATGTGGTTCCAGTGCGCGGAGTTGTAGAGGTAGGTCAGCACCCAGCGGAAGTGGTAGTGGGCGCTGGCAGAGGTCGCCCAGTAGCGTTTGCGCGTCACGGCGAGGTTGTCGCCGCTCTGGTTTCGCCAGACGTCGTAGTCGGCCCGGAACCTCTGGTGCAGGTCGCCGTCGCCTTCGCTGGTGTAGATCTGGGTCAGGTCGAAACCCCTACCCGCGTTGTGCGCCACACTCTCCCGAGCGTCGGTGTGGGCGCCGTAGGTCCACACCCGCAACGGCTCGATGAATCTCGGCGGGGTGTTGTTGTACCAGAACTGGAGCCAGTCGTCCAGTTGGCCGTGAAACGACGGCAGGTAGCCGAACGGGGTGATTTCGCCGTTTCCTTCGTAGACCGTGAACTGCTGCCAGATACCGGCGTAAGTGGTGATGTTGCCGTGCGCTTCGGCGGCGGACGCGGGGAGGACGATGCCGGAGGCCGCGACGGCGCCTCCCGCGGCGAGGCCGAGGAGACGGCGGCGGCCCAGGCCGGCAGGTGACGTGGTGGGATCTTCAGGAGCGTTGCTGTTGTCGGCCATGTGTCGGGACACCTTCCAGGGGGCTGTGTCGCGCGACGGCGGGCAGGACCAGTACGGAAACCAAGTGGTGAAGCGGTTCCCGTTTGCGGTCGCAATCCGGCGACGGCGCTGTTCAGAGGGAATCTGATGAGGACAGTCCAACAGTGACCCGACGCCCGATCAAGGCGGATGACCGGCGGGTTTCCGGCAGAAGCGGAACCGGCGGGCCCGCATGGAGGGACCCGCCGGTTTGGGGAGGAGGGTAGGTCAGAACTCGTTGCCCCAGTAGTACCGCGAGAGGATCTCCACCAGGTTGAGCTTGCGGCGGGCCTGCTCCAGGTTCAGATGCTCGCGACCCGCCTGCGGCGCAAAGCCTTCGGAAGGGCTCAGCGCCAGAGGTTCATCGCCGACCTTCGCCACCGCGCGATCGACCCTGCCTAGCATCGTCTCGATGTCCTCGAGTTCGGGGTTCGTCGCGTCCACCACGCCGAGGCACACGTCGCGGCCCTCGGGCACCGCGTCGAACAGCGCCCATTCCGTCTCGCTGCCTCGGCAGTACGGCAGAACCCAGCGGTCGACCGGGATCCCACGGAAGATCCGTTGCGCGGCATCAGCGTTCAAACTGCCTTCGGCCCGGTGGGTCGGGCACAGGCCGACTCTGGCGTCGTCGGGGCGGCCGAGGTCGGTCACCGCCGCCTCGTCCACGGCGATCGCGTCCGCGAGACTCAGGGAGGCTTCTCGTCCGAAGAGGTGCTTCGCGTAAGCGGGGTTGTCGAGCTGAATGAGCTTGACGCCCACTGCGAAGCAGCGCTTGATCTCCGCGTGGATCACCTCGGCGAGGGCCTCCCCGAGGTCGCGGGCGTTGGTCCAAGGGCCGCCAGGTTCCCAGCACTGCTCCGCCAGCCAGGCCGGGGACGGCAGCGTCACCTTCACTGCGATGTCGCTGTTGTCCACCAGGAACTTCGCGTCGTCGGCGGCAAGGGAGCCGTCGGCGACCAGTGCGCCGTCCGCGATCCAGCGGGCCCTGCCGTGCTTGTCGAGGCCCTCGGTCTCCTTGAAGCCCCGCACGTGGTCGAAGACGGCGCTGCGGAGGTCCTGGCGCCGCCAGTCGCCATCGGTGACCACTGTGGATCTGGTCTTCCACTGCCAGTTGAGGAGGTCGGCGATGTTCTCGTCCTCCAGCTCGCGCAGTTCGGCGTAGTCGATCGCACCGGACTCGTAGCGGCGGCGGGCTTCGAGGATCTCCCCCGGTCGCGGCAGGGAGCCGTGGTGGTCGATGTGGAACTTGAAGTCGTCGGCCATGGTCACGCTGCTTTCTTGGTGCCGGGCTGGCCCCAGGCGTCGAATTCGAGGCTGTAGCCGTGTGCGGTGAGCACGTCGCGGGCGATGCGCTCGTCCTCGTCGGGGGTGCCGCCGGAGACGCCGAGGCCGCCGATGATCGCCTCCCGCTTGACGGGCAGGCCGCCCTCGGTGGGGACGATCGGCTGGTGGCCCATCTGGGCGACCTGGTTGAAGAACACCGGGTTCGAGTCCGCCCATTTGCGCAGTTGCGCAGAAGGGCGCTCCATGACGGCGGCACTGTAGGCCTTGGCGATGGCGATGCTCGGGGTCATCGCCCGCGCTCCGTCAGCGCGTTTCACCAGGACCACGTGGCCCGCGGCATCGACCACCGCGATCGTGAGGGCCTTGCCGATCTCCTCCCCCGCTCGCAGCGCGGCGTCGCAGATCGCTTCGGCGTCGGTCAGGTTCATGCTCAGGTCTCCACTCTCGGCGCTGCTTGCGAGCCGTAGATTCGATCTGCGGACAATGCGTCGCGGACACCGATGACGGCGGCGTTGAACAGTTCCGGGGCCTCCCAGTACATCGAGTGCGGCGCACCGGGCACCAGGACGAGGCGCGAGCCCGGCAGCAGCTCATGCGCGCGGCGCACCGTGGCCGGACTCAGGACCGCGTCCTTCTCTCCCGCCAGGAACACGACTTGGAAGCCGGCCTTCGCCACTTCCTCCACTGTGGGCCCGTTGGTGGAGAGGTTGCGGAGGTCCTGCATGGCGGCCGCGTTGAACGTGCCCATCTGCTTGAACAGGAAGGTCTTCGCCGGGTCCCGCTCGCGGAACTCCTTGGTGAGCAGGCGGTCGATCACAGGGAGCTTCACGGCCTCGGCGCGGTCGGCCGCCGCGAGGCGGGCCAGTTCGGGGTGGTCGAGTCCGCCGAGGGAGTGGCCCAGGACCACGCCGCCGACGCGTTCGGCACAGGCCATCGCTGCACGCAGCGCCGCCGCCGAGCCGATGGACTGGCCCACCAGGAGCACGTCGCGGAGGTCTTCGGCCTCCATGACGGCGACGATGTCGCCGGGGAATTCGAGGCTGTCGAATTCCTCCATATCGGAGTCGGAGTTCCCGAAGCCGCGCAGGTCCACCGTGACGACGGTGTAGCGTCCGCGCAGCTCGGCGACCTGCTGCCACCAGGAGGCGTGATGGCCGCCCGAACCATGGACGAGGAGGACCACCGGGCCCTCGCCGTGGCGCTCGTAGTAGATCCGCTTGGTCGCGGCGGCACTGCCTGAAGCACCGTCCGAAGCACTGTCGGTGGAGTCGGTGTACGGCATCAAGCCCCCTGCGGCTTCGCTTCAGGGCCCTGTGCGAAAGCCGCCCGGTTGACGACGAGTTCGACTTCCAGGCGCTTGTTGGGGTGGTAGACGATCTCGATCATCGTGTGGTCGGGGTCGTGGATGTAGCAGAACTGGGACCGGTTCTCCGGGCGCGCGAGCGGCCGCGTGTACCGCACGCCGTGGTTCTCGAGGTGCTTGAGGAACCCCTCGAAGTCCTCGACCTCGACCGCGAAGTGATAGGGCGACATACGCTCCATCTCCTGCACGGGCGTGAAGTGGAGGTCCCAGCCGCCACGGGTGAGCAGCACGACCTTCGTGTTGCTCTTGGGCATGATGCGCTGCATCCCGAAGACCTTCGTGTACCACTCCACGGTGCGGTCGACGTCCGTGGTCGGGAAGTTGACGTGGTGGATGTACCGGGGCAGATGACGGTTGTCATCGTCGTTCGGCTGCGCCCCGGGCGATGTGGCGTCGTCGCTCATAGCTGCGTCCTCTCTGGTGGTTCGGTCTCGGCGACCACGGGGTTCGACAGGGCGCCGATGCCGCTGACGGCGATCTCGACGGTCTCCCCCGGATCGATGGGGCAGGTGCCGTCGGCGCCCATCCACAACACGTCGCCGGGGTGCATGGTCAGGTACTTCGTGGTCTCGGCGATGTACTCGAACGGGTCGAAGACCATGGCGCCCGTGGCGAACTCGGCCCGCTTCACGCCGTTCACGGTGATGGTGGTGGCCTGCGCGAGCGGGTCCACATCGGTCTCGATCCACGGGCCCATCGGTTTGAACGTGTCCGCGTTCTTGGAGCGCCAGAAGGTGCGGTCCTCGCGCTGCCATTCGCGGGCGGAGACGTCGTTGCCGATGGTCCAGCCGAAGACGGACTCCCGCGCCTCGTCCAGGCTCGCTCTTCGCAGGGCGCGGCCGATGACGGCCACGACCTCGCCTTCGGCTTCCAAGCGGCCGTTGAAGTCGGCGGGTTTGACGATCGCCTCGCGGTGCCCGACGAGCGCGTTGTTCGCGCGGTAGCCGACCTCGGGCCGCTCCGGGAAACCGGTGGCGTAGCCCATGTCCATGGCGTGTTCGATGTGGGCGGCGTAGTTCAAGCCCACGGCGTAGAAGACGCCCGGGACGACCGGCGGCAGGAACTCGGCCGTTGCCACCGGCACGACCTGCCCGGTCTCGATCGGCCTGCCCTCCAAGGGGGAGCCGCTGAGGAGGAGGACCTGGTCGTCCTCGACCCGGCCCCACCATCTGCGGTAGTCGACGCCGACTCGGCAGTAGCGCATGGCGGTTCAGGCTTCCAGGAGGTGGTGGACGCGTTTGGTGACCAGGTAGGCGTCGAGGACTTCGGCGCCGCCTTCGCGCCCGTATCCGGACTCTTTGAAGCCTCCCGAGGGCGCCTCGGGGACGGAGCCGCCGCAGTGGTTGATCGAGAGGATCCCGGCCTCGAACTCGCGGGCGAGCTTCTCGGCGACCGCGGCGTTCTTCGTGAAGGCGTACGCGGCCAGGCCGAACGGCAGCGCGTTGGCGATGCCGATCGCCTCGTCGAGGTCGGTGAACGGCACGATCGGGGCGAGGGGGCCGAACGGCTCTTCCCATAGGACGCGGGCGTCCGGCGGCAGGTCGGTGAGGACCGTCGGCGGGAAGAAGTAGCCGGGGCGGTCGGGCCGCTCGCCGCCGCAGCGGATCTTCGCGCCGCGTTCGACCGCATCGGCGACCAGTTCCTCCATGGCGCGGAGCCTGCGATCGTTCGACAGGGGGCCCATGGTGGTCGCGGCTTCGAAGCCGTCCCCGAGGACCACCGATTCGCATTCGGCGGTGAAGGCCTCCACGAACGCCTCGTAGCGCGACTCGTGCACGAGGAAGCGGCTCGGGGCGGTGCAGACCTGGCCCGCGTTGTGGAACTTGGCCTTCGCGGCGCGCTTGGCCGCGACCACAGGATCGGCGTCGGCGCAGACGATCACGGGCGCGTGCCCGCCGAGTTCCATGATCGACGGTTTCATCGCCGCGCCCGCCAGCGCCGCCACCTGTTTGCCCACGGGAATGGAACCGGTGAAGGCGACGAGGCGGATGGCGGGATCGTCGATGAGATGTTCGGCGACCATGGCGCCCTTGCCGAACACGATGTTGAGGACGCCTTTGGGGAGTCCGGCCTCGTGGAAGCAGCGGGCGATCTCGCCTGCGGTGCCGGGGGTCTCGTCGCTCGCCTTGATGACGATCGAGCATCCGGCGGCGAGGGCGGCGGCGATCTTGCGCATCGGGGAGCCGATCGGGAAGTTCCAGGGGGTGAACGCGGCGACGGGGCCGATCGGTTCGCGGCGGACGGTGAGCAGGACGTTCTCATCGGAGGGGATGACGCGGCCGTAGGCGCGGCGCGCCTCCTCGGTGTTCCAGCGCAGGGAGTCGGCCACGCGCAGGGCCTCACCGCGGGTCTCCTTGAAGGTCTTGCCCGCTTCGAGGGTCATGACGGCGGCGATCCGGTCGGCATCGGCCGCGATGCGGTCGGCGGCGCTCTTGAGGATGGCGGTGCGCGTCGCGATCGGGGTGGAGCGCCAGGTCTTGAAGCCGCGCACGGCGGCGGCGACGGCCCGGTCGAGGTCGGCGGTCGTGGCCATGGGGACCCGGCCGATGACGTTCTCGGTGGCGGGGTCGCGGACGGGCTTGACGGCGCCGTCCTCGGCGTCGCACCAGTCGCCGTCGATGTACATCCGCGGGTCGGGGTAGGCGGGTCGCTGGGTCATGGGTGCCTCTCGGTGGTTCATCGGCTGCGGTGTCCGCGTGCGGGTTCGGAGGGCGGGGTCATGTGGGCTGCGTCGATTCGGTCTGCTCGGCCTCGTCGCGGTTGGTGCGCAGGGTCCAGATGTGGTGGGGCGGGGTGGTCTCGTGGATGCGGGTGCCGTAGTCGTCGTCGACGCGGTCCATGTCGGCGGCGAGTTCGACGCGGCCGCCGCATGGGGCGTGGACGAAGCGGAAGACGTTGGAGCCCACGGTGTGCCGTCCGAGGCGGCGGGCCTCGCGCCAGCCGCGTTCGATCATGTGGTTGCCGCCCTCGATGACGTCGTCGAAGCCGGGGACTTCGAAGGAGACGTGGTTGTGGCCGATCTTGTCGGGCCGGTGGCACAGCAGCAGGTTGTGCTGGTCGTCGTCGCCTTCGCACTGCATGAAGGTGCCCATCGGCTTGACGACGTCGCGCGGGATGAATTCGAGGCGATCGGTGTAGAAGGCGTTGGCCGCTTCCCTGCCGGTTTTGGCGATGTTGAGGGCCACATGGCACATGCGGATCGGGCTGACCCGTTCGAGGTGGTGGATCGAGTCGTTCCAGCGGGTGACCGCACCGGCGGTGTTGCCTCGGCGGAGGTCTCGCGGTTCGTGCCCGTTCGGGCCCGCGAGTGCGAGCCCGACGCCGAATCCGGACTCATCGGCGAAGTGCCGCACGCCGTCCGGAGTTTCGGTGACGGCGCGGTCGGCGCTCACGTTCGCGCTGAGCCGGTCGAGTTCGTCGGCGGTGTCGACGCCCCAGACGACCTCGCGGATCGTGGGCAGGTGCTCGACCGGCGGCGGCAGCAGAGCAGGTGCCTCGGTGTCGAGATAGATCCGTTGTCCCGCAAGGGTCTTGAGCGCAGCACGGGTGTCGTCGCGTTCGGCGAGCGCGAGCCCGAAGTCCTCGAAGAACCGCACGCATTCGTCGAGGTCGAGCACGCTGTATGTCACTGACTCGATGCGTTGGATGCCCATCGCCGCTGCCTCCTTGCTATGGCATGTGAGGTTGTCGACACTTCGGTGTACAAAACTGTCGACATTGCCGATCCTATGGATCGATCCGTCGTGGTGACAAGAGCTCCAGCCTCGCCGCCGGTGCAACCCCTGCTTGCGTGCGGTGGGGTCTGGCGGCTCATTCGTCGGGGTACTTGGGAGCGGGATTGTCCGCGAACCACTTCGTGAGGAAGTCGAGGAAGCGCTTGACGCGGGCCGTGGCGTTCGGGGTCGGCCCGTGCACCGCGTACAGGGGCCGTTCGGGCACCGGCAGTTCGGGCAGGAGCTGCCGCAGCCTGCCGCTCACCAGGTCGTCGTAGGCCGGGCGCTGCGGGATGAGCGCCAGACCCCGGCCGTGGACGGCGGCCTTCTGAATCGCCAGGTACGAGTTCGACTGGAACGCCACGTTGCGAATCTTGTGCAATGTGGACTGGTAGCCGCGGCCGATGCGCCACACCGGGTCGTTGAGGTGGACGAGGCAGTCGTGCTCGGCCAGGTCGGCGGGCGAGGCGAGTTCGCCGTGGCGCTTGAGGTACGAGTCGGCGGCGCAGAGCAGGAACGGCAGCGAGGCGATCTTCTTGAGCCGCACGTTGGAGTCGCGCAGGTCGCGGGTGTGGAAGGCGACGTCGAAACCGTTGTCGAGGAAGTCGTAGGTGCGGTCGGACATGCCGCCGAGTTCGAGCCGCACCGTGATCTTCGGGTTCGCGACGGCGAACGCGGCCACCGCGTCGCCCAGGTCGAGCGCGCCGATCCACTTCGGGCAGATCACCGACAGCGGTCCTTCGGGACGGTCGTGCAGTGCCGCGATCCCGGCGTCCTCGGCGTCGATCTCGTCGAGGATCCGCTGCGCGAACTCGTGGTACCGCAGCCCGGACTCGGTGAGGCTGATCGAGCGGGCGGTGCGCGTGACGAGCTGGGCGCCGAGCTGCTTCTCCAGGTCCGCCACATGGCGGGAGATCAGCGAGCCCGAGGTGCCGAGTTCCTTTGCCGCGCCGGCGAAACTGCCGACTTTCGCGGCGGTGACGAAGCTCTTCATGATGAGCAGGCGGTCCATGGCCCCTCCTGGGTATGTCGTGGTGCGTCTGACGGAGAGGAGGGGCGTCCCCCTCCTCCTCTATGGAGTTGTGCGGCGTCTACCCGCAGTAGGCGGGCGCGTCGTCGAGGTTGTCGGCGGTGATGAGCGTGAACGGGTTGGCCTGGATCGGTTCGACCTCCTCGCCTTCGAGCAGGGCGACGAGGCTCTCGACGGTCGTCTCGCCGAGCGCGTAGGGCGAGTTGGCGACCGTGGCGGCGAACGCGCCGGACTTGACGGCTTCGAGCCCGGCGTCGGTGCCGTTGTTGGCGACGATCTTGACGTCCGCGTCGACGGCCTGGAAGGCGTTGAGCGCGCCGAAGGCCATGTCCTCGTTGGCGACGAACACGTAGTCGAGCTCGGCGTTCGACTGGATCATGTTCTCGGCGACGTCCTGCGCCGTGGCGCGGTCGAACATGCCCGGCTGCTCGGCGACGACTTCCACGTTCTCGCCGACGGCGTCCTTGAAGCCGCCCACCAGGACGTCCGAGGCCGCACCGGGGGCGCCGGCGATGATCCCGGCGGTCACGGCCGCACCGCCGGAGTCGGCGGTGACGAACCCGGCCGCGGCGGCGCCGATGCCGTGCAGGTCGGTCTCGACCGCGCCCAGCAGGGCTTCAGGGTCGGCATTGGCCACGATCGAGGTCAGGAAGATCGGGATGCCCGCACCGTTGGCCTTGGCGATGTCGCCTTCGAGCGCGTCGGCGCTGACGGTCTGGACGACCACCGCGTCGACCTGCTGGGCGATCATGTCCTCGATGTTCGCCAGTTCCTTCGCGGCGTCCTGCTGGGAGTTGGCGACCAGGACCTCGACGCCGAGTTCGGCGGCGGCGTCCTGCACGGACTGCTCCAGGCAGGTGTGGAACTCAGTGTTGGAGCCGTTGACGAAGCCGATGGTGATGGCGTCCTCGTCTTCGGCGGCGTCGCCGGAGCAGGCGGCCAGGGCCGCCGCCGCGAACAAGGCCGCGGCGATTGCGGCGAGTGGTCTGCGGAGGGTTGCGGGCATCATTGCGCCGCCTCTCTGATCGAAGGGTCTGGCTGCGGCCCCTAGTGTCGGGACCTGTTGAGGGAGTTGAATATCGCCGCGACCAGGAGCACCGCCCCGGTCGCGACCAAGTGGTAGTAGGTGGAGATCTGGAGGAGGTTGAGGACGTTCCCGACGATCCCGAGGAGGATCACGCCGAGCGCGGTGCCGACGATCGTGCCCTTGCCGCCCGCGAGGGAGGTGCCGCCGATGACGACGGCCGCGACGGCCTCGAGCTGGAGTGTCAGGCCGCCGGTCTCGGGGCTGGAGGCGGCCAGGCGCGAGACGAGCATGATCGCGGCGAGCCCCGAGAGGAGCCCGGCGAGCGAGTAGAGGACGAGTTTGCTGCGGGAGACCTTGATCCCCGAGAGCCGCGCGACGTCCTCGTTGCCGCCGATGGCGAAGGCGTCCCGTCCGAACACGGTGTGCCGCATGGCGAGTCCGATGGCGAGGAGCACGACCGCGGCGAACACCACCAGCGTCGGGATCCCCGCGAGGGACCCGTTGCCGAGCCACGACAGACGCAGCCCGATCGAGATCGAGAATCCGCCGAGGACGAGGAGCTTCACACCGTCCAGAAGAGTCGCCGTGGCGAGGGTGGCGACGAACGGGGCCACGTTGGTGAACGTGACCACCAGGCCGTTGACGAGGCCGAGGGCCGTGGCGAGCGCGAGGGTCAGCGCGACCGCCTGCCAGATCGGGACGCCGCCCTCGATGGACCGGGCCGCGACGGCGGTGCCGACGCCGGTGATGGAGGCCATCGAGAAGTCCATGCCCCCGGCGGTCATGAGCAGGGTGAGCCCGCCGGCGATGACCGCGACGACCGCGACCTGGCGGGAGACGTTGAGGAGGTTGGTGACGGTGAGGAACTTGTCGGTCCGGCTCGCGGCGAAGGCGACGACGAGGACGATCACCGCGACGAGGCCGAGATGGGGGATGCGGACGAAGCCGGGCAGACGCTCCCGCAGGGTCGCGGGGGCGGCGGGACCGGCGCCGTTGGCGGTCGCTTCGATGGTCATGTGCGGGTGCCTCCCAGGACTTCGGCGACCAGTTCGTCGCGTTCGATGGAGTCGATGTCGTGTGCGGCCACGGCCGCGCCGTCGCGGACGACGATGACGCGGTCGGCCAGTCGCATGACCTCCTCGGCGGATGAGGAGGCGAGCAGGACGGCGACGCCTTCTTCGGCGAGGGCGTCGACGAGGGCGTGGATCTCGGCCATGGCCGCGACGTCGACGCCGTTGGTGGGCTCTTCGAGGAAGACCGCCGCGGGTCGGGTGCCGAGCCATTTGGCGAGGAGCACCTTCTGCTGGTTGCCGCCCGAGAGGTTCGCGACCTCGGGGTTGCGTTGCAGCGCACGGATGCCGTAGGCCTTCCGCAGGGGTACGGCTCGGCGGGCGAGGCCGCGGGCGGTGTGGAGGCGGCGGCCGTCGAGGCGGTCGGCGGCGAGCATGACGTTCTCGTCCACGCTGAGGCCCGGGACGAGACCGAGCGTGCGGCGGTCGCCGGTGACGCAGCGCAGGCCCGCGTCGAGCACTCTTCCGATGCGCCCGAGGGGAACGGGACGGCCGTCGATCGCAAGGGCCCCGGCCTCGGGCCTGCGGCGGCCGGAGAGGACGTCGAAGAGGCGGGACTGCGCGTCCCCGGCCGGCCCGAGGACGGCGACGATCTCGCCGCCGCGCACGGCGACATCGAGGCCGTCCACCGACCAGCGCCCGGAGCGGCGACCCTCGCGAAGGCCGGTGAGGGACAGGCGGATCGGGCCGGTCGCGGCCCGCCGGATGGGCCGCTCGGAGACGACCGCGCGGCCGACCATGGCGCGGACGAGGCGCTGCTCGTCCATCTCTCCGTTGGCGGCGCGGGCGACCACGGCCCCGTCGCGCAGGACGGTGATGCGGTCGGCCAGGCCGAGCACCTCGTCGATGTGGTGGGAGATGTAGATGATCGCCTTCCCCGCGTCGCGCAGGCGCCGGACGAGGGCGCGGATCTGCTCGGCGTCGTGCGAGCCGAGACAGGCGGTGGGCTCGTCGAGGATGAGCGCGCGCCCGCCGCGAAGGACCTCACGGGCGACTTCGACCATGGTCTGCTCGGGGACGGCGAGGTCGCCGACCACGGCGTCGACGTCGAGGACGATGCCCAACTCGGCCAAGGCGTCGCGGGCGGCTTCGCGGGCGGCCTTCCAGCGCACGAGGCCGCCGCGCCGGGGCAGGTCGCCGAGCATGACGTTCTCCGCGACGGTGAGGCCCGTGACGAGCTCGCGCCGCTGGGGGACCGTGCTGACGCCGACCTTGCGGGCCTGGCGGGAGTTGAGGTGGGCGTGGTCGGTGCCGCCGACGCTGATGACTCCCGAGTCCGGGGCTTCGGTCCCGGCCAGAATCTTGACCAATGTGGACTTTCCGGCGCCGTTCATGCCCATGAGGGCGTGGATCTCGCCGGGAAGGAAGTCGATGCTCACGCCTTTCAGGGCGGCCGCGCCGCCGTAGCGCTTGACGACCTCGCTCACGCGGATGACCGGCTCGCCGAGCACTGGGGCGCTGTCGATTGCGGGCCCGCCGCGGGCAGCGCGGTGGAGGGAGGGGGCGGTCCTCATCGCGCCTCCACGCGCCCGTGGCCGCTGACGTCGGGGAACGGCGGTTCGCGGTCGGCCTGGAGGTCGACCTCGAAGGCGTTGAGGCACATGGCGAGCATGGTGAAGTTCCCGAGGCAGCCGACCGCTTCGACCAGGCCGCGCGCGCCGAAGTGCTTCTCGGCAGCGCGGAAGGTCGCCTCGGAGACGAAGTGCTCCGCCAGGAGTTCGGCGCAGAAGTCGTGGAAGGCGGCGTCTTCCGGGTTGTCGAAATCCGGATGCTCCTTCCGCGCCAGGGCTTCCACCGCGGCGCGCGGAATGCCCGCGTCGACCGCCTTGTCCACGTGTGCGTTCCAGGAGTACTGGGCGTCGAACTGCCTGGCCGCCATCAGCAGTGCCAGTTCACTGAGCCTGGTCGGCAGGCTGGAGTCGAAGCGTACGAACGCCCCGAGGGCCTCTACTCGCTCGCACAGGTCGGGACTGTTGAGCCACACCCGGAAGGGGCCGCGGACGGCTCCTCGCCGCCCGGCGATGCGGGCCGCGATCTCCTGCTGCCGTTCGTCCATGTCCTCGGGGCTGATGACGGGAAGTCTCATATGCGACCTTCTTGGCGATGCTTGCGAGCCGTAGATCGGCCCCCTTGGCGATGCTTGCGAGCCATAAATTGGCCCCCTTGGCGATGCTTGCGAGCCATAAATTGGCACTGCCTTCGACTCGGCCCGGTGCGACCGGGGGGATTGTTTCCTGCGAGTTGCTGAGAACTTACAGCAGAAATAGACGTCCCTCACATCACGAGCGTGCAGGTTTACCTTGCATGGCGCGTGATGGTAAGCGGGCGCTCCGGGATCTAGCCTGAAGGCGTCTTGTCAACCGGCCGTTCGGAGGAGCCATGACCGTGATCATCAAGGTCAGCGAAGTCGCGGTGATGGACCGCGGCGGCGCGATCCGCACCATCCCGCTCGTGACGACCCCGGCCGCGAAGGGCGCCAACAAGATCACGACCGGCATCAGCACCTACCCGGTCGGCTCCGGGGCGCCGCTGCACTCGCACAATTGCGACGAGCAGGTGACGATCCTCGAAGGCGTCGCGGAAGTGGTCGTCGACGGTGCGGCGACGCGGCTGGAGAAATGGGACACCGCCTACGTGCCGTCCCCGATCCCCCACCTGTACCGGAACGTGGGCGACACGCCGCTGACGATCATGTGGATCTACCCTTCCGGCAAGGTGACCCGGACCTTCACCGAAACCGGCGTCACCGTCGAGCACCTCACCCCGGCCGACCAGATGGGTGCCGACTGAGCGCGCGGCGGCCGCCGCGCGGAGTACGCGCGGCGGCCTGCGAATGCCTTTTGAGAGTCGGTTCGTCAGCGTCCCTCCCTATTTGCTGCCCGAGTAGCCGGTCGCCTCGGCGATCCAGGCGATGAACGCCTCGGGGTCCTCGTTCGCGCCGTGCCCGGCGTCCCAGTACATCGACAGGTCCACGTCGTCGCCGAGATTCGCGAGACTCGCGGCGAGGTTCACCGTGACGGTCATCGATGTGTCGGTGTCCTTGGTGCCCACCCGGATCCACCAGTGCTTGGCGCGCTTCCTGTTCCGCTTGCCGATGAAGTACATGGGGTTCATCAGGTTCAGCAGCTCGGGGATGTCCTCGTCGAGCTCCGCGCCGTCGTCCCCGGTGTCCTGGCGGAGGCTGTACGTCGTGAAGTGGCGGGCCGCGGTGGCGCCGGTGCCGAACTCGTTGTTCTCGCCCGCGCTGAGGTCGAACGCGTCGAACGCGGGCTGCGTCTTCTTGCGGGTGCCGAGGTAGGCCGCGAAGTCGTCCCAAGTGAACGAGGCCTCCTCGCCGTCCCAGGCGATCCAGCCCTGCTCGGCCAGGTAGGCGTCGCGGTCGGTGTCGGACAAGTCCGAGAGGTACGTCGCCGCCGAAGGCCGCAGGTAGGTCTCGGTCATGTAGTCGCCGAGATTGTCCGCCGTCAAGCTCTTGTAGCCCTTGCCGCCCGAGAGCCCCAGTTTCTTCTGGTACGAGGCGAACTGCCCGGCCAGGTCCTCGGTGACCGCGGTGTCCAATGTCGCACCGTCCTGAGTGGCCAGCGAACCGTACGCCCACTCGTAGGCGCCGTCGGCGTGCTCCAGGTCGGTGATCGGGCACCAGTCGCCCGAGGCGAAGATCGCGTCGGACTCGTCCGCCGCGCCGATCTCCTCCAGGTAGGAGTCGTACTGCTTCGCGTCGCCCGAGGCGCCGAGCAGGGCCGAGAGCGCGCCGCCGGCACTCGTGCCGCTGGAGACGATCCGGTCGGTGTCGCCCGGGATCGTGTCCTGGTTGCGGCGCAGATAGCGAACGGCGGCTTTGAGGTCCACGATCGCTGCGGGCGCGACGCCGTAGTACGCGCCCTCGTCGTCGGTCAGGTCGCGCCCGCGGGCGCCCGGCTCGACCACGACGTAGCCGGCGGCCAGCGCGTACTGGGCGTTCCCGGCGGCGGCCTCGATGCCGTTCTGCAGATCGTCCGACCCGGCGGTGTCGTCGCCCGCGCCGGGCGGCGTCATGCCGCCGCCCATGCCGCCCGCGCCGATGCCGGTGGCCTCGGCGACCGAGGAGGACAGGTACCCGCCGATGCTGTTGGCGAGCACGATAGGTGCGTCGGCGGCGTCGACGGCGTCGCCGTTGATCTCGGTGGGGACGGAGATGTTGAGGCTCTGGTAGGCCTCGTCGACCGGGTAGGCGACGTAGACGAGGTTCTTGTAGAAGCGGTAGGCGATCTCCTGGTCGCCTGCGCTCGTGGTGACGGTGGTGGTCAGCTCCTCATAGGAGTCGGGGTCGAAGGCGAGCGCGTCGTCGGTCGAGCCGGTGTTCTCGGTGTCCTGCTTCGCGTAGGCGAGGTTGCCGGTGGCGATCACGGCGGTGCCGGCGACGGCGGCGCCGCCGATTGCTTGGACTACGTTCCTGCGCTTCAACGTGCTGCTCCCTCTGTCGGGCGGCCGCTGCGGCCGCGCTGGCACCGAGTCAAGGCCGGGCGGCTGGGAGGATGCTGGAAGATGTTGCAGACTGAATTGCGAATTATATTGTCGACAATATTGTGCGGCGCGGTCCTCGATCCGAGGGGAGGGTCGGATCGAGGGCCGCGCCGCGGGATCGGTCGGCGGGGTCAGCGGGTGCGGCCGGTGGTCTCGCCGAGCCAGGCGATGAAGTCGGGGGCGTCCCAGTTGACGGCGTGGCCGCCGTCCCAGTACATGAGGGCGTCCACCTCGTCACCCAGGTTCTCAAGGCGGGCAACGAGATTGCCCATGACCGAGGGCGAGGTGTCCGAGTCGCTGGTGCCGGTCCGCAGCCACCAATGCCGGGGCCGCGAGCCGCAGCGGCTCCGGTCGCCCAAGAAGTGCATGGGGTTCATCAGGTCGATCTTCTCGGGCAGGTCGGCCTCCAGTTCGGCACCCTCGTCGCCGGTGCCCTGGCGGAGGCTGTAGCGGGTGAAGTGCCGCTTGTCGGTGTCCTCGTCGCCGAACAGACTGTTCTCGAAGGTGCCGAGGGTGAAGCCGTCGAACGCCGGGACGCCCTTCCAGCGCTGCACGTGCTGGACGAAGTCGTCCCACGCGAATGAGGCTTCGCCGCCCGCCGTTCGCGAGCCCCGCCAGGTGATCCAGGGGTTCGCGGCGAGGTAGGCGGCGCGGTCGGACTCGGGCAGGGCGCTCAGGTGGCGGGTGGCCGCCGGTTCCATGTAGGTCCGCAGGAGGTGGTCGTCGAGCCGGGCGGCGGTGAGCCTCCCGAAGCGGCCTGACCCGCGCAGGTTCAGGGAGTCCTGGTAGGCCGTGAAGGCCTCGGCGAGTTCGTCGGCGATCTCCTGGTCGACGTACTCCCCCGTGTTCCGGTTCGGGGCGGCGGCGAAGGCCCATTCGTGCGCCATGTCGGCGTGCTCCAGGTCCGCGATCGGGCAGTAGGCGGCCACGGCGAAGATCGCATCGCTCGCATCGGCCGCGCCGATCGCCTCCAGGTACGGGTCGTAGCGGCGGCTGTTCGCCGAGGCGCCGAGCAGGGACGAGAGGGCGCCGCCCGCGCTGACGCCGGTGGAGACGATCCGGTTGACGTCGCCGGGGACGCGCCCGCGGTTGTGCCGCAGGTAGCGCACGGCCGCCTTGAGGTCCACGATGGCCGCCGGGGCCTTGCCGTAGAAGACGCCGTCAGCATCCACATTGGTGCGTCCCCGCACGGCAGGGGCGGCGACCACGTACCCGGCCGCGAGCGCCAGTTCCGCGTTGGTCCCGCCCAGGTCCGCCCGGTCGATCGGCACCGGCATGTACCCGCCGACCTTGATGTTGAACAGGATCGGCGCGTCCGAGGCGTCGACCGGCTCGCCGTCGATCTCGACGGGCTCCCAGAGGTTGAGGCTCTGGTGCTCGGGGTCGACGGGGAAGGCGACGTAGGGGACGGCGTGCCAGTGGCGGTAGACCACCTCGACCTCGCCGCCGCCGGTGGCGATCGTCCGGGTCTCGACGGTGTGGTCGGCGGGGTCGAAGGCGAGTGCGGCGTTCACCTCGTCATTGTCGCCGCCGCTGCGCGCGGCCGAGGCGCTGTTCGCGGTGCCGACCACGCCGAGAGCGGCGGTCCCGGCGATCGAGCCGAGGACGAGCCTGCGCTTCATCGATGGGTTCTGCATAGGGGGTGACTCCGTTTCGCGTCATTGCGTGTCGTTGTGGAGGATCGATCGGAGGGCATCCCGGGTGGCCGGGGCGATATGGGGCTGGAGGCCGAGGTCGAGCAGTTGCTTTGTGGCGGCGTCCATCTCCTCGGCGCGGCGGCGGGCGTGCGCGTACGTGCCGGTGACCATGCGGTCCAAGGTGTCCGCGTCGAACGAGGCGAACTCGGCGGCGATGTGCCCGCGCAGCCAGGGCTCCAGGCCCGCGGCGCGGGCGCCTTCGAGGGCTTCCACCACGGCCGCGGCGATGCCCTTGTAGACGACCGAGCGCAGGAGCTTGCGCGAGTTCGCCGCACCCGGCGGGCCCGGCACGGCCTCGATGCGGGCGCCGAACGGTTCGAGGGCCGCGACGAACCGTTCGGCGCCCGGTCCCGAGGCGAGCATGGGGGTGCGCAGGCCCTTGCCCGGCACCGGCGACATCAGTGCGACATCGGTGAACTCGGCGCCCGCGGCGGCTTCGGCCAGCGCGACTTTGAGCGAGGGCGCGGCGGTGTTCGCGTCGGCCCACAGCGTTCCGGCCCGCAGCGCGGGCAGGCTCCGTCGCAGCGCGGTCTCGGCCGCCTCGGCGGTGGTGAGGCTGATGACGAGGTCGGCGTCGCGGACCGCGTCGGCCTCGCTGGCGCGCTGCTCGATCCCGTTGGGCGCCTTCACGGCCGGGTCGAAGGCCCGCAAGTCGGCTCCGGCCGCGGCGAGGTCGGCGGCGATCAAGGCACCGGCTTCACCGAGTCCCAGGACCGCGATGCGGAGCGGCCCGCTCACGGCGCGTCCGGGTCGGGCATGGGGGTGCCGTAGGTGTGGAAGGACTCGATGGTCTTGAGCCCCCAGGCCTGGCCCTTCTTGCGTTCGGTCTCGGTCCAGTCGATCGTCTTCCAGTCCGGTGCGAGCACCAGGCGCGCGCCCGCGTTGCACAGTTCGACGCGGTTGCCGCCGGGCTCGTAGACGTAGAGGAAGAAGGTCTGCTGGATGGCGTGCTTGTGCGGGCCGGTCTCGATGTGGACGCCCTGTTCGAGGGCGATGTCGCAGGCGCGCAGGATGTCCGCGCGGGTGTCGGCGGCGAAGGCGATGTGGTGGAGGCGGCCGGTGAGCCCGAGGGCGTCCTTGGTGTAGACGACGTCGTAGCCCTTGTTGGTGAAGGTCGACCAGGTGCCCGCGATCTCGCCGGAATTGAGGACGATCTGCTCGGTCACCATGCCGCCCAGGACGTCCCGCACGAAGTCCCGGTTCGCCTCGGGGCTCTTGCCGAGGTAGTTGACGTGGTCGAGGCGGCGCACGCCCACGCCCTTGCCGGGGTAGGCCTCGGCCTGGTTCTTCAGCGACGGGCGGGTGTCCTCGCCGGGCGTGAACCACGCCGACTCGTAGTACAGGCCCATCTCGTGCCCGTCGGGGTCGTTGAACAGGTACGTGGGTCCGTAGCCGGTCTCCCCGTCGGTCCAGTCGATTCCACGCCCGGAGTCCTTGATGGACGAGACGAGGCGGTCGAGCGCTTCGGGGCTCGCGGCCCGGAAGTTGGTGCGCGCGACGCCGGGCTTCGCGCGTTCGGTGAGCGTGATCGTGTGGTGCTCGTACTCGTCCCAGGCGCGCAGGTACACCGACCCGTCTTCGCCGCCGACCTCGCGCAGGCCCAGGAAGTCGGTGAAGAACGCGGCGCTGGCGGCCGCGTCGGGCGTGTAGAGCTGGACGCGCCCCAGGTGCGCGATGTCGTGTCGTGGTGCCACGTGATCCTCCTTTGGACCGGTGTCGGTTCAGGTTCGCGGGTAGGCCCGCCCGGCGAAGAGCTTCCTGGCGGTGCGCACGACACCGGCCGCGCGTACTACCGGAGGGTTCGCGTCCGTGTCGAGGTCCAGGTCCACCAGGAGGTGCCCGGAGGGGTGCTCCACGTCGACGCGGCGCAGGTGCTCGGGCCAGGCGGCGACGAGGTCCTTGCCGACGGCTCCGGCGGTCATGAGCGCGGTGACGGCGCTGACGGCCGCGAACACGCCGATCGCGGCGTGGGGGCGGCGCGGGATGAACGAGCGGGTGCAGACGTGGCCGCCGTCGGCGGCCGGGGCCACGAGCACGGCCTTGGGGACCGAGGAGTCGGTCACGTCGCCCATGCCCATCAGGCGGGCCGCTTCGATGCGGAGGGCGTCGACGCGGTCGAGCAGTGCGGTGTCGGCGTCCAGCTCGGCGTGGGTCTCGTATCCGGTGAGGCCGAGGCTCGCGGCGGCGGCCACCACCACCGGCATCCCGTTGTCCACACAGGTCACTTCGATGCCGCCGATGGTGTCACGCGTGTTTCCCGTGGGGAAGAGTGCGCCCGTTGCTGATCCGACGGTGTCCTTGAAGGACAGTGAGACGGGTGCGGCGGTGCCGGGCACGCCGTCCATGGCGGTGTCGCCGGCATATTCGGGCCTGCCGCCTTGCAGTGGGAAGCGCGCGCTGGCGAGGCCGCCGGTGTTGACCATGCGGATACGGACCTCGGCGCTCGCGCCTTCGGCGGCGGCGAGCCCGGCCTCGACAGCGAACTGGCCGACCCCGGCGAGGAGGTTCCCGCAGGTCTGCCGGTCCGAGACCGTGGGTTCCTCGACGCCGAGTTGGAGGAAGAGGTAGTCCACGTCGACGCCGGGCGCGTCGGACGGCGAGAGGATCGCGACCTTGCTGGTCAGCGAGGTCGACCCGCCGATGCCGTCGATCTGGCGCGGATCGGGCGTGCCCATGATCCGCAGCAGCAGGTCGTCGCGCTCGGCCGGGTCGGCCGGGAGGTCGCCCGCGAGGAAGAACGCGCCCTTCGAGGTGCCGCCGCGCATCCACGTGCACGGGACGCCGTCCGCGTCGGCGCCCCTCACGCCTCCTGCTCCCAGTCCGAATAGGACAAATACTCGACGCCGAGCTGGTGGAGGGTGCCGCGCATGCCGTAGCGGTCGAGACCGAGCGCACCTTCCTTGAAGGCCTTGCGGGTCGCGGCCTCCTTCTCGGCCCGGGCCCGGGCGAGCTCGACCACGCGGGGCGCGTCGAGCCGGGGGACGCGGACCACGCCGTCGTCGTCGGCGACGATCACGTCCCCGGGGTGGACGGTCTGTCCTTCCAGGACGATCGGGACGTTCACGGCGCCCGCGGTGGCTTTGACCGAGCCTTGCGCGCTCACCGCGGTCGACCAGGCCGGGAAGCCCATGTCGCGCAGTTCGGCGACGTCCCGGACGCCGCAGCCGAGCACCACGCCGCGCACACCCCGCTCGGCCAGCGCGGTCGCGAACAGCTCCCCGAACAGGCCGTCGGAGGACGGCGAGTTCGTCGCCACCACCAGCAGGTCGCCGGGTTTGCACTGCTCCACGGCCACATGGATCATCAGGTTGTCGCCGGGCCAGCACAAGGCGGTGACGGCGGTCCCGGCGGCTCGCGCTCCCGCCCAGGCGGGGCGCAGGCGGGGACCGAGATAGCCGGTGCGGCCCTGCGCCTCGTGGACGGTGGCGGTCCCGTACGCGCCCAAGGCCGTCGCGTCCCGGTCGGCGGCGCGCGGCGGATCGGTGACGACGATCGTCCTCATGCGAGCCTCCCGGTGGTCTGCGGGTAGTGGCGCACGAACGCCTCGGCCCTAGTCTCATGCGGCAGGCCCAGGTTCGGTCCGGCGTTGCGCTTGAGCTGGGTGCCGCGGCGGGCCGCCAGGTCCTCGTAGTAGGTCCACATGTGCTGCTGCGCACCGAGGCAGCGCATGGCCTCGCATTTGGCCTCGTAGACCGAGGTGATGTCGAGGAGCACGTCCGGGGTGAAGTCGCACATCTCCGGCTGGTGCGGCTCGAAGCTGAACACCGGCGGCGCGCCGAGCGGCTCGCCCGGGGCCTCGTACCCGATGGCCTGGGCCAGGATCCGCGCCTGCATCGCCATGCGGGCGGCGGCGGGGTGGTCGCCGTTGTACGGGTCCTTCAGCGTGTGGGTGAGCACGACCGTGGGGTCCACCTCGCGGTAGACGCGCACCAGCTCATCGACCAGTTCCGGGGATTCGAGGAGGGGGTAGTCGCCGGCGTCGAGGAAGCGGATGTCCGCGCCGAGCACCTTCGCGGCGGCCTCGGCCTCGGCCCGGCGGATCGCCTTGATCTCCTCGAGCCCCTTGCCCTCGCGCCAGGCCTTCGCCGACTCGCCGCGCTCGCCGTAGCTGAGGCAGACGACCGTGGCCGCTTCGCCGCGCGAGGCCGCCAGCGCGATCGCGCCGCCGGACCGCCAGACGAAGTCGCCCGCGTGGGCGCTGACGACCAGCAGGCGGTCCTTGGTGTTCTCGGACATCACTTCCCCATTCTCGACCGTGGTGTCCGGCCCCGTCGCCGAAGCGAGCGGGGCCGCTTCCATGCCAATGACCCTAAATTATTGTCGCCATTATTGTCAACAATAATGTCGGGGTTTCTAGGAGGGGTTCGCCTGCGCCAGGACCGGCTCGGGCTCGGGTTCGATCCGCGACTTGGCGCGGATGGCGAACAGGCTCAGGGCGGCCAGGGCCGCCGCCGCGGCGAAGCCGTAGAAGGGGAGCCCGAGGTTGCCGGTCGCCGCCAGCCAGCCGCCGAAGACGGGACCGAAGACCGCGCCCCAGCGGCCGACGCCGGCGGTCCAGCCGATGGAGGTCGCCCGGGCGTTCGCCGGGAAGTAGGAGCCGGCCGCCGCGTAGACGAGGGTCTGGGCGCTGAAGAGGCAGCCGCCGGTCACGAACACGACCGCGTAGGTCAGCGCCAGCGGCATCTGGACCGAGAAGACGATCAATCCCAGGCAGGTGATGAGAAACCACAGGATCGCCACGGCGCGGGCGTTGAAGCGGTCGGCCAGGGTGCCGGCGACCAGCATCCCGACGATGCCGCCGGCGTTGATGACGATGAGGAAGGCGATCGAGGCGCCGAGGTCGTAGCCGTTGTCGCGCATGAGGTTCGGCAGCCAGACGCTGACGCCGTAGACGAGCATGAGGCCGAAGAAGGTGGTGACCCACAGCAGGATCGTCGACCGCCACACCCGGCGGGCGAACAGCGCGCGCAGGCCGCCGGCCTCCTTGGCCTGCCGCTTCTCCTCGAAGTGCTCCAGGCCGACCCCGCGCGCGGCGAGCATGGCGCGCGCCTGCTCGGTCCGGCCTTTGGCGAGGAGGAACGCGGGCGATTCGGGAAGCATGACGACCAGGACCGGGAGGACGACGATCAGGGGGAGCCCGCCGAGCCAGAAGACCGAGCGCCAGCCGAAGTCCATCGCGAAGGTGATACCGAGGAGCCCGGCGATGACGCCGCCGGCCTGGTGGGCGGTCATGGTGATGGTGACGGCGAGGTTCTTACGCCGGGCGGGGGCGAACTCCATGGCCATGGCGATGGCGGTGGGCAGCAGCCCGCCGAGGCCGAGTCCGGCGATGAAGCGGGTCGCGCCGAACACTTCGACGGTGGGGGCCAGGGCCGTGGCCGCCGAGGCGAGGGAGAAGAGCGTGACGCCGGCGATGAGCACCTTGCGGCGGCCGATCATGTCGGTCACGGTCCCGGCGGCGAGGGCGCCGATGAGCATGCCGAAGGTGGCGAGGCTCCCCATCGTGCCGATGTCGGCCGGGGTGAAGCCGAATCCCTTGTCCTCCAGCATGATCGGGACGACGCCCGAATAGACGAAGTAGTCGATCCCGTCGAGGAGGACGAGGATCCAGCACAGCGCGGTCACTCTGACCGACAGCTTGCTGAGGGCGGCAGGGCCGCCGGAATTGGTCGTGGGCATCGTTGCCCTCCTGTTCAGTTACGCCGAATCTGAGGTGACGTTACCTTCGAGGAGATCCTGGACACAAGACCTGAGACTAAATTGTTTACAATTTTGTTCATCAAAAAGATCCGCGGATCACGACCCCTCCCCGCACACCGAACGCGCACGAAGCAGACCCTCGATACAATGGCCACAATTTTGTCGCACATCCGATTGACGCAAGGGGCTCCAGTGATGGCAGCGAAGCAGGAGACGGCGAGGCCCGCACCGGTCGTCGAGGCCCTCCGCGAGGCGATCGTCGGCGGCGACTTCGCCCCGAACCAGCGCCTGGTCGAAGCCGAGCTGTCGGAGCAGTTCGCCGCCAGCCGGGCCAACGTGCGCAACGCCTTGGTGCAGCTGGCGACCGAGGGCCTGGTCGAACGCATCCAGAACCGCGGCGCGCGCGTCCGCGCGGTCTCCCCCGAAGAGGCCGTGGAGATCACCGAGATCCGCATGGTCCTCGAAGGACTGTGCGCGGCCAAAGCCGCCGAACGCGCCACCGAGGACGACCGCCGCGAACTGGCCGCGATCGGCGAAGCGATGGAGGCGGCCGTCAAGAGCGGGGACGTCTTCGGCTACTCCGACCTCAACTCGCGCCTGCACGAGAAGATCATCGGCCTCAGCGGCCAGAACACCGCCCGCGAAGTCCTGGCGCGCCTGCGGGGCCAGAACGTCCGCCACCAGTTCCGCCTCGCCATGCGCCCGGGCCGTCCGAGCGTCTCGCTCCCCCAGCACCTGGCCGTCATCGACGCGATCTCGCGCCAAGACCCCGAAGCCGCCGAGACCGCCATGCGCACCCACCTGCGCAGCGTCATCCAGGCCCTCACCGAGACGGCCCCGACCGACCGCTGAACGTGGTCGCCGTCGGCGCCGCCGTCAGTCGAGCCGCATCACGGCCTGCCCCTTCCCTTCGATCCGCCGCACGTCCACCAGAACGTCCGGGTGCCGCTCCGCGGCCTACCGCACCGCCGGAGCGGTCGAGGTCCACTATGAGCGGAGGTTTGCCCTGTTCCTCCGGGCCTGACTGGGCTAGGCTTGAATGCTACTCACTGTACAAACCGGAGGGTCTCTGTGCGGATCAGTGACATTTTGCAGTCCAAGGGGTCAGCGGTTGTGACCATCCGTCCAGAGGACTCGGTGCGCGCCCTGGTGGCGGCGCTGGCCGAGCACAACGTCGGCGCGCTGGTCGTCAGCGCGGACGGCTTCGCCGTCGCCGGGATCGTCTCGGAGCGGGACGTCGCCAGGGGATTCCACGCCGATCCCGACCTGCTCGACGCGCCCGTCTCGCGGATCATGACCGCGAACGTCCACACCCGATTCCTGAACGACTCGATCGAGGACCTGATGGTGCTGATGACCGACCAGCGCATCCGGCACGTCCCCGTCGTCTCCGGCAACGGCGCCCTCGTGGGCATCGTGAGCATCGGCGACGTCGTGAAGGGCCGCATCGGCCAGCTCGAATTCGAGAGGGAGCAGCTCGAGGGCTACATCACCGGCGCGGGCTGATGCGGCGGCGGCGCGCCTCGCTGCCGGTGCGGGTCAGGCGTCGCGATTGGGGAGGGACCCGCCGGCCGGTCCTCTGACCGCGCTTGCGATCAGCTCGCGTACCCGGTCGGCGGACAGGGGAACGGAGTTGTCGGCCAGCCACTTGAGGGCGTCCTGCGGGGCGAGTCCTTCGGGCAGCGGCCGGGGTGCGTACGGCTGGACGTAGACGGGCGTGCCCGGTTCGGAGCGCCAGCTGTCGGCCAGCGAGCCGGTGTCGACCGCGTCGAGCAGTTCGGTGGCCGAGGCCTTGGCGGCGTCGTCGTCACCGGCGATCGGCAGGGCGCTGCGGTCGGCCGCGTTCGAAGGGCGCGCCAGCGGGCCGAGACTGTAGAAGCCGATGTTGTTGAACGCCTTGACGACACGTGATTCGGCCAGGTGGCGCTGCACCATGGCGCTGGAGGTCAGGGCCTGCGCGTCGAGTTCGGCGATGCGGCCGTCGCGCTCGGGGTAGTAGTTCATCGTGTCGATGACCGTGGCGCCCGCGAGCGCGGCGGCGGGCAGTTGCGCGTAGGCGGCCAGCGGAATGGTGGCGACCACGAGGTCGCTCTCCTCGGCGGCCGCGACCGGGGTCGCGGCTCTCGCCTGGTCGCCGAGTCCGGCGACCAGGTCGGCGAGCGAGGCCGGGCCGCGCGAGTTGCTGAGGACCACGTTCAAGCCCGCGGCGACGGCGAGGCGGGCGAGCGTGCCGCCGATCATGCCGGTGCCGATGAGTCCGAGTGTCTTCGTCATGTCGAAGCTCCGTTCTGGGAAGTGGTGCGACCGCGACGGCGTTCGGTCGCAGGCGGTCCGGTAAGTGGCAAGTGAGTGTCACTTAGGTTCCCGATGGACGTTAGCACAACTGGCAGACGGCTGCCACTTGCTAGGATGGCCTGGTGATCCCTGATGCCGACCAGAAGCTGCGGGCCGACGCGGCCCGCAACGCCGAGCTCGTCCTGCGAGCGGCGCGCGAGGTCTACGCCGAACTCGGCCCGGGCGCGCCGCTCGAAGCGATAGCCCAGCGGGCCGGGGTCGGCCTGCGGACCCTCTACCGGCGCTTCCCGCAGAAGGAGGAGCTCCTCCGGGCGGTCCTCGTCCAGGCCATCGACGAGCAGGTCAACCCGGTCATCGAGCGGGCGATGGGCGACGAGGATCCGAAGCGCGGGCTCGTCACCCTGATGGAGGCGACCCTCGAAATGGTCGCCCGGGAGCAGAGCGTCCTCGGTGCCGCGACCAATGCCGGGGCCCTCACCGCGGAGGTCACCGCCCCGATCCTCGACGCGATCAAAGCGCTCGCGCTCCGGGCCCAGCAGGCCGGGCTGATCCGCGCCGACCTCACCGCCGACGACATGCCGCGGATCATGGGCATGGTCACCAGCGTGCTGTGGGGCGCGGACCCCGACAGGGAGGACTGGCGCCGCTACCTCGCCCTCCTCCTCGACGCACTCGACCCGCAAGCGGCGACCCCCCTGCCGCAGGCGGGCCCCACGCCGCCGAGGTCGAACGGCCACTGCGCGACCTGAGCAGGCCGGCCTGTCGCAGGCCGGTGCTAGCTTTCCCGAATGGATCCACTCAAGCTGATCGAGACTGCGCCGGGAAAGTTCTCCCTGCTGTTGAACGCGGGCACGACGGAGGTCGACGCGGTGATCGAGGAACTCGGCCGCGAACCGAACGGGTACTTCTGGGAAGGCGTCGCGCGGCTCCTGGTCGACACCGAGTCGCCCGCCCTCAAAGGACGGTTCTCCTACGATCCGGAGGCCGGCATGTTCTGCGCCTACGGCGACGACCACGACGCCCTGCAATCACTGGCGGCCTTGATGAGCGCCGTGGCCAAAGACCGCGTCCGCATGCGCCGCCTGGTAACGGCGGCCATCTCCGACGGCTTCGAATTCGACGACTGACCTGAGCGAACGCCGCCGGAATCCCCTACCGCAGCGCACGGCGTTCAAGGTTCCGCGCACCGGAGCGGGCCTCCCGCGCGGGAGGCCCGTTCCTTCACACTCAGGTCGCGGTGCAGGTCACCGCCGGGGCTGCGGCTGCTCCCGAACCTATGAAACCCCAAGCGGCGCTGCGGGTCTGACCGGCCGCGACGGCGCCGTTCCAGCCCGCGTCGCGGGCCGTCACAGTGGACCCGCTGGTGGTCACCTGCGCGTTCCAGCTGCTGGAGATGGCCTGTCCCCCAGGCCAGGTCCATGTCAGCGTCCAGCCGGTGAGGGCCCGCGAGCCCGCGGTGACGTCCACATTGCCCTGCCAGCCCGAACCCCAATTGCCGACGACGCGGATCGCGGCCGAGCAGGCGCCGGCGGGCGGCGGGGTGGTCTCGACGGGCGGGGTGGTGCCGCCGCCGGGATTCGGCTGGTGGAGGCCGAAGAACTCGATGGCGAGCCGCGCCATGCCCGACTGCGGCAGGTTGTGCCCCGAACCGAAGGCGGTGAGGGACTCGACCTCAACGGTCCCGCCGGTGCCGGTGTAGCGCTTGCGCTCCCAGTTCGACTGCGGCCGATCGGTGGTCGTCGGGCTCTGGCTCAGCCCGAACACGTTCGTCCACTGGTCGACCTCTTCTTGCAGGAGCTGGTACGGGACGAGCGAGTCCTGGTCGCCGTGCCACAGCTGCACCCGGGGCCGCGGACCGCTGTACCCGGGGTAGGCCTGCCGGACCGCGTCCCCCCACGCCTGCGGGGTCTTGTTCATGCTGCCGTTGACGCATTGGCTGGTCTGCGGCGGGAAGTCCGCCGCGTTCGCGAAGCAGGTGAAGGGCACGCCCATGAACACCGAACCGGCCGCGAACACGTCCGGGTAGAGCGCGAGGAGGGCGTTGGTCTCCTGGCCGCCGGAGGAGCTGCCGGTGACGAAGACCCGGTCCGGGTCGCCGTTGTACTGCTGCTCGGCGTACTCGACCATCGAGACGACGGATGCCGGGTCACTGCCGCCGCCTCGGGTCTTGGAGGCCGCCGACCACACGTCGAAGCAGTTGCCCATCGCGGTCTGCTTCGTGGCGGTCGGGTAGATGACGATGAAGCCGTACTGGTCGGCCAGCGCGGCGAACTCGGAGCCGGAGTAGAACCCGGTCCCCGATCCGCCGCAGCCGTGCATGGCGACGAGGATGGCCGGTTCGGCCGGGCGGGTGTCCGGCACGTAGAGGTGCATGCGCAGGCCGCCGGGGTTGTCGCCGAAATCGGTGACCTCCCGCAGGGAGGCCGCGGCGGCCGAGGGCGCGAACGCGATCCCGGCGGCGATGAGCAGCAGTCCGCTGAGGACCGCCGCGAGGGCAGTTCTCGTTCGTTTCATGGCAGATGTTGTCCTTCTGTCGCGCCGAGGTCGGTGGGGGCGTCTCGGCTTCGTGGTTCGTCGAATTCGCGACGATCGATACAGCGGTGAACGGGGTCAGGGCCTCGTCCGGGTCAGGTCGCTCCGGTGGGTCTCCTTGACCGCCGCGATGCACAGGACGGTGATCAGGCAGCACGCGGCGATGAGCGCGGAGAGCGCCAACGGGCTCGCGCCCGCGGCGAGGAGGGCGGCGAACGCGAGGGGCGTCGCGCCCGCGCCCGTCGAGGAGATCTGGTAGCCGAGGGAGGCGCCGGTGTAGCGGGTCCGGGTGGCGAACAGCTCGCTGTACAGGGCGGCGAGCGGTCCGTACATCATCGGGTGGACGACGGACTGGCCGAGGACCACGGCGAGGAGGAGCAGCCCCCAGGATCCGGTGTCGATCATGGGGAACAGGGCGAACGCGACGGCGACCATGCCGATCGCGCCCGCCGCGACGACCGGGCGCCTGCCGATGCGGTCGGACAGGGCGGAGTATCCGAGGATGGCGGCGACGGCGAGCACTGAGGAGATGACGAGCGCGTTCAGGACCGCGCCGCGCTCGAATCCGGCCTGGACCGCGTACGAGACCACGAACACGGTGAGCGTGGACTGGGCGACGAACGCGCCGAAGCCGATGCCGATGGCCAGCAGCAGGTTCCGCGGGTGGCGCTTGAGGACCTCCAGCAGCGGCCAGGACTCCGATTCGGACTCGGACGACGCGGCGGCGTCCGCGAAGACCGGGGGTTCGGTCACCTTGAGCCGCACGAACAGGGCGAACGCGACCAGGGCGATGCTGAGCAGGAACGGGATTCGCCAGCCCCACGCGAGGAACTGCGCTTCGGTCGTTCCGGCGGCGACCAGGGCGAGCACCCCCGTGGAGACGACCATGCCGCTGGGCGCGCCCGCGTTGGTGAACGACGCCCACAGGCCGCGCCGGGACGTGGCGTGCTCGGCGGAGAGCAGGACCGCGCCGCCCCATTCGCCGCCGAGGGCGACGCCCTGCACGATGCGCAGGGCGACCAGCAGGATCGGCGCCAGGGCGCCGACCTGGTCGTGGGTGGGGAGCGCGCCGATGAGCGCGCTGGCGATGCCCATGGCGGCCATGGTGATGACGAGCATCTTCTTGCGGCCCAGGCGGTCGCCGAAGTGGCCGAACAGGACGCCGCCGAGCGGTCGGGCGAGGTATCCGGCGAAGAGGGTGCCGAAGCTGGCCACGGTTCCGGCGAGCGGGTCCATGCCGGAGAAGAAGACCTGGTTGAAGACGAGGGCGGCGGCGGTCGCGTAGAGCAGGAAGTCGTAGAACTCGATCAGGCTGCCGAGGTAGCTGGAGAAGACTGCGCGGCGGAGCTGCGTGCTCGACGCCGCATCGATCCGAGACATGGGGTGCCTCCGGTGGGAGTAGCGGTGGCGGGCCGGCAGGGAGGTCGACCCGTTCCCAAATAAACGTATGCAAATACGTGACGACAGTCAAGATATTGACTAAGATCTATTCATGATGAGTGACAACGGCGAGGTCCGCCCGCAGGCGCTCCTGCTCACGTTCTTCGGCGGCCACGTGCTCGGCCGCGGTGTGCGCGTGTCGACCGGCAGCGTCCTGGAAGTGCTCGCCCGGGCCGACATCGCCGAGCCGGCGGCCCGGTCGACGTTGGGCCGGATGGCCGACCACGGCCTCCTGCGACGACACCGGCAGGGGCGCAAGGTCTACCTGGGACTCACCCCGCGTTCACGGGAGATCCTCGACGACGGCGAAGTGCGGATCTGGCGGACCGGCGTCGTCAACGACCGCTGGGACGGCACCTGGACACTGCTCGGCTTCACCGTGCCCGAATCGCAGCGGCGCCAGCGGCACCTGCTGCGCTCACGGCTGCTGTGGGCCGGCTTCGGCTCCCTCCAGGGCGGACTCTGGATCGCACCGGCCCCAGTGGACGTCGCGGACCTGCTCGGCGACATCGAGGCGGCCGAGCACGTCAAGGTGTTCCAGGCCCGGGCGGTCGCCCCCACCGACGTCGACGACCTCGTGGACGGCGCCTGGGACCTCGAAGGGCTCGCCAAGACCTACCGTCGCTTCCTCGACCGGTGGTCCTCGCCGCCGGAATCCGGGGCGAGGGACGCACTCGCCCGCCAGCTGCTGCTGACCGCCGAATGGCTGGAGATCCTCCGCCGCGACCCGCGCCTGCCCATCCGGCACCTCCCGGCCGAATGGCCCGCGGAGCGGGCGCAGCGCTGCTTCCGGCGCCTGCACGCCGAACTCGAACCCCAGGCGAGAGCCATCGCCTTCTCGCTGCTGGACACCATTCCCGAAGAGGACGAAGGGGAAAGCCGATGAACCTGAACGCCAAGACCGTGATCGTCACCGGAGCGGGCCGCGGACTGGGACGTGCCTACGCGCTCGCGCTCGCCCGCGCCGGTGCCCGCGTCGTAGTCAACGACGTCGACGCGGCCGCGGCCGAACACGTGGCGGAGGAGGCCGCCGCCCTCGGCGGCCGGGCCGTCGCCGAACCCGGGGCCGTCGGCTCCGCGGCAGTCGCCGAAGCGCTCGCGGAACGCGCGTTCAAGGAGTTCGGCCGCCTCGACGGCTTGATCGCGAACGCGGGCGTGCTCCGCGACAAGATCCTCTGGAAGATGTCCGACGAGGACTTCGACACGGTGGTCGAGGTCCACCTGCGAGGCACCTTCACGTGCGTGCGCGCGGCCGTCCAGCGGATGCGCGCGCAGGGCGAAGGCGGACGGATCGTCGTGATCGGCTCCCCCGCAGGGCAGCGCGGCAACGTCGGACAGACCAACTACTCGGCCGCGAAGGCCGCGATCGTCGGCATGGCCCGCACCTGGGCGATGGAATGCGCGCGGGACCGGATCACGGTCAACGCGGTGATCCCGGTGGCCGCGACGGCGATGACCAAGAGCATCCCGGCGTTCGAACCGCACGTGCGCGCCTGGGAGGAGCGGGGCGAACCGCTGCCCGGATGGCTCCGCGCCGCAGCGGGCTTCGGGACGCCGGAGGACGTGGCCGAGCTGCCGGTGTTCCTCATGTCCGAGGCCGCAGGCGCGATCACGGGCCAGGCCATCGGCATCGGCGGCGACCGCTTGGCACTGTGGTCCCACCCCCGCGAAGCGGTGTCGGCCCAACGCGAAGGCGGATGGGACGCGGACGCCATCGCGGCCGCCTGGCCCGCCGTGTTCGGCCCCGAAACCGAGTCGTACGGCATCCCCGCCGTCGAAGATCCGGAGGCGTGACCGTGGACCTCGACCGCCTGAAAGCGATCGACATGCACGTCCACGCGGAGATCGCCGAGGACGGGCACACCGCGCTGCCGGACCATCTGCTGGCCGCGTCCCGCACGCACTTCTCGACAGAGCGCCCGCGCAGCCCCACGATCGACCAGATCGCCGCCCACTACCGCGAACGCGACATGGCCGCGGTGGTCTTCACCGTGGACGCCGAGCACGCCACCGGCAGGCCCCCGATCGCGAGCGAGGAAGTGGCCCAGGCGTGCTCGCGCCACCCGGACGTCCTGATCCCCTTCGGCAGCGTCGACCCCTGGCGCGGCGCCGCCGCGGTGGCGGCGATCCGCCGCCTCGCGGCCGACCACGGCGTCCGAGGATTCAAGTTCCACCCCAGCCTGCAGGGCTTCGACCCGTCCGACCGGATGGCGTACCCGCTCTACGAGGCGATCCAGGAACTCGGGCTCCCCGCGGTGTTCCACACCGGGCAGACCGGCATCGGGGCCGGAGTCCCCGGCGGCGGCGGCATCCGGCTGAAGCACTCCGACCCGATGCTCGTCGACGACGTGGCCGTCGACTTCCCCGACCTGACGATCGTGCTCGCCCACCCCTCCTTCCCCTGGCAGGAGGAGGCGCTGGCCGTCGCCGTCCACAAGCCGTCCGTCTACATCGACCTGTCGGGCTGGTCGCCGAAGTACTTCCCGCCCCTCCTGGTGCGGTACGCCGGCTCGCTGCTGAAGCACAAGGTCCTGTTCGGTTCGGACTACCCGCTGATCGCACCCGACCGGTGGCTGGCCGACTTCGCCGACCTCGACCTCAAACCCGAGGTGCGGCCGCTGATCCTCAAGGAGAACGCCGCGCGGCTCCTCGGTCTCCGCAAGACCGAAGGAGGATGAGCCTTGCGCGACTTCGGCATCGGGTCCTGGACCGCGCGCAGGGCGCGCAAGACGCCGCACAAGACCGCCGTCCTCGACCCCGGCGGCGGCTTCTCGTACGCCGTCCTGAACGAACGCGTGCACCACCTCGCACACGGCCTGCGCGACCTCGGCGTCGGCCGCGGCGACCGCGTGGCCTACCTCGGGCCGAACCACCACACCTTCCTCGAGGCGCTCTTCGCCAGCGGCGTGCTCGGCGCGATCTTCGTCCCCTTGAACACCCGGCTGGCCGCACCGGAACTCGCGTACTGCCTGGCCGATTCGGGTGCCGCAGTGCTGATCCACGACTCCGGGCGGCCGCCGCCTTCGGCCGCCGTGCGGCACTCGATCGCGATCGGCGCCGGTGCTGGTGACTCGCTGGACTACGAGGGCCTGCTGGCGGGCGCGGCGGCGACGCCGATCGACGAGGCCGTCACCCTGGACGACCCCTTCATGATCATGTACACCTCGGGCACCACCGGCCGTGCCAAAGGCGCGCTGCTCACCCACGGCAACCTGACCTGGAACGCGCTGAACGTCCTGGTGGACATCGACCTCGCCCACGACGAGACCACGCTCTGCGCCGCACCGCTGTTCCACACTGCGGGCCTGAACATGACCTGCCTGCCGACGCTGCTCAAGGGCGGCACGGTGGTGCTGGAGCCCTCGTTCGATCCGGACCGCGCGCTGCGACTGGTCGAGACGCTCCGCGTCACCTACATGTTCGGCGTCCCCGTCATGTTCGACGCGATCGCCCGGTCCGCGGCCTGGGCCGACGCCGATCTGTCGAGCCTGCGGCACGTCACGTGCGGCGGCGCCCCGGTGCCGCCCGCGACGATCAATGCCTACCTGGACCGGGGCCTCGTCTTCAGCCAGGGGTACGGCCTGACCGAGGCCTCCCCCGGCGTCCTGTTCTTGGCGGGCGAGGACGCGGTGCGCAAGGCCGGAACGGCGGGCATGCCGCACTTCTTCACCGAGGCCCGGGTCGTCGGCGCCGACGCGCGCCCGGTCGCGGCCGGGCGGCGGGGCGAGGTGGTGGTGTCCGGCCCGAACGTGATGCGCGAGTACTGGGGGCGGCCGGAGGACACCGCGGCGGCCTTCGCGGGCGAGTGGCTGCGCACCGGGGACATCGCCGTGGTCGACGGCGAAGGCTATGTGTCCGTTGTGGATCGGGCCAAGGACCTGTTCATCTCCGGCGGCGAGAACGTGTCCCCCGCCGAGGTCGAGATGGCGCTGAGCGCGCATCCCGACGTCGCCGAGTGCGCGGTGATCGGCGTGCTGGACGCGACCTGGGGCGAGGTCGGCAGGGCCTTCGTCGTCCCGGTGTCCGCGGAGCACGAGGACGGGCCGCAGCTGCTGGCGTTCCTGCGGGGCAGGCTCGCCGGGTACAAGGTCCCGAAATCGGTGGTGTTCTCCGCGGCGCTGCCCCGGTCTCCCAGCGGAAAGATTCTCAGAAGAGTGCTACGAGAGGAGTACCGATGAGCCGAAGTGCCGACGGTGTCGAGGAGATCATCGCCCTGGCCGGCAGCGATCTCGGCCGGACCGGCTGGCGGACGGTCGCCCAGGACAGGGTGAACCTGTTCGCGGACGCCGCCGATGACCACCAGTGGATCCACACCGACCCGGTGCGCGCCGCCGAAGGACCCTTCGGCGGCGCCATCGCCCACGGCTACCTCACGCTGGCCCTGGTCATACCGATGTTCGGCGAGCTCCTCGAGATCGGCGGCGTCACCGCGAGCGTCAACTACGGCCTCAACCGGGTGCGCTTCCCCGCCCCGGTGCGGGTCGGCGCCCGCATCCGCCTGCACGCGGCCGTGGCCGAGTCCGAAGCGGTCCGGGGCGGGGCCCAGCTCACGCTGGATTTCACCGTGGAGGTCGAGAACGGCGCCAAACCGGCCTGCGTCGCCCAGGCGGTCTACCGCTACTACGGCTGAACGCCGTTTCGACGTTCATCCGCCGTTGGACTGGCGAGTGCCCTCGGCCAAGGCGTCGAAGGTGAAGAGGTAGCCGCCTTCGGGTCCGCTGACGGTGATGACGCCCTCAGTTGTCCCGGGGGCGATGGCGATGTTCGTCGCCGTGTCGAGATCCCGTTCGCCCTCGGGAATCGCGATCACGGTGAGGAGGTCGCCCTCCGGGCTGTAGACGTGGATCTCCGGCTTGAGGTGGAATCCCTGGTAGACGTTGCCGTCCGCGTCGACCGCGGTGGAGTCGACACGAGCCTTGCCGCCGTCGACGTACATGCCGGGGTAAGCGGCCGTGACCTCGGTGCGCGCCTGGTCGAGTGCGAAGTAGTCGATGCGGTTCGCGTTGTACTGCGCGACCCAGAGCCCCGCGAAACCCTCGTCGAAGGTGATGCCGTTGGGCGAGGGCAGGTCGGCGGCGAGCACCGCGGCGTCCCCTGCCGCGCTGACGCGGATGACGCGTCCCGGTGTCTCCCAACCGGGTCCGAGCATCCCGCGAGTGTCGCTGATGTACATGTTGCCGTCGGGGTCGAAGGCGAGGTCGTCGGGGAGCATGGTCTGCCCGTCGATCTCGCCGGTGAAGTCGGTCCGCGGGTCCGTTCCGTCGAGCGTGATGCTCTTGACCGAGCCCCCGGCGATGTCGGTGAGGTACAGGCGCCCGTCGACCGGGCTGATCTGCGCGGAGGTGAACGCGCTCGTCTCGTCGGTGTACACCGCTTCGACGGTCTGCTCGTCCACGTCGACCCTGAGCACTTTCGGCTCGCCGGGAGGCGCCATGACGTCGACCAGGTACAACCGGCCGTCCTCGTCGAAGACGGGGCCTTCGAGGAGGGTGCCGCCCGACAGCTCGTGCGGCTCGGTGACCCGCATCAGCTCCTCAGCGGTCTGGTGCTCGGTGTCCCCGGAATCCTTCTCGGCGGGAGCCGGGCCCGCGCCGCACCCGGCGGCGACGAGCGGCACGAGGAGCGCACCGGTGGTCAAGAGGCGCTTCACGAGGCGGCCTCCGCAGTCACTCCGGAGCGCACCGCGTCGTCTTCGCGAACGAGGACCTCGGCCATGTCGCCCTCGCGCCATTCGCGCAGCAGCCGGTGGAATGCCACGGGACCAGGAGTGTACGAGAAGCCCGAGATGGTCCGGGTGCCTTCGCCGTTGTAGTAGCCGGGGGTGCATTCGGCCTGGAAGGCGCTGACGTCGCGCGCCTCCTCCTGGAGGGTGCGCGCCCAGCGCTCCTCCGCTTCGGCGGTGGGCTCGACCTGTTGGGCCGCTTCGCGTTCGGCCCGGGAGATGACGGCGGCGACGTGCTCGGCCTGCGCTTGGAGGATGTGCACGAAGTTGACGGAGTTGGCGTTCTGGAGCGCGCCGAGATGGAACAGGTTCGGGAATCCGTGGCTGTAGAAGCCGTGCAGGGTGCGGGGTCCGCGGGCCCACGCTTCGAGGAGCGTGCGACCGCCGCGACCGCGCACGGGCAGGGTCCCGGACTTGACGCCGGAGACGCCCGCGTCGAAGCCGGTGGCGAAGATGACGCAGTCGACCTCGTACTCGGCGTCGCCGACGATGATGGTCTTCTCGGTCATGCCGGTGATGCCCTGGGCGTCCGAGGTGTCGACCAGCGTGACATTGGGACGGTTGAACGCCTGGAGGTAGTGGTCGGAGAATCCCGGGCGCTTGCACATGTACCGGTACCAGGGCTTGAGCGCGTCCGCAGTGGCCGGGTCCGCGACGATCGCGTCCACGCGGGCGCGGATCCGGTTCATCGTGGCGGCATCGTCCAGCTCGTCGCGAAGGGCCCGTTCCTCCGCAGAGACCGTCTCGTCCACGGCCCCGGAGATGATGTTGCGCTGCAACGAGGCGGTCGCCGTCCAACCGTCGGTGACGAGGAGTTCGGCGACGGGTTCGCCCGCGAGGACGGCGAGGAAGTTCTCCATGCGTTCGCGCTGCCATCCCGGCTGCAGCGAAGCGGCCCAGTCGGGGTCGGTGGGGCGGTTGTCGCGCACGTCCACGGTGGACGGCGTGCGCTGGAACACGAGCAGTTCCCCCGCGCTCTCGGCCAGGAGCGGCACGGCCTGGAGGCCGGTGGCGCCGGTCCCGATGACCGCGACCCGCTTGTCGGCAAGGCCGTGGAGGTCGCCGTCGGCGGTGCCGCCGGTGTAGCCGTAGTCCCAGCGGCTGGTGTGGAAGGTGTGGCCGCGGAAGGACTCGATGCCGGGGATGCCGGGGAGCTTCGGCTGGGTGAGCGTTCCGGTGGAGGTGACCACGTGCCGGGCCCGGAACCGGTCGCCGCGGTCGGTCTCGACCTGCCACTCCCCTGAACCCTCGTCCCAGTTCAAGGAGGTCGTGCGGGTGTGGAAGAGCGTGTCGCGGTACAGGTCGTAGTGCTCGGCGATCCTCACGGCGTGGCGGCGGATCTCATCACCCTTCGCGTACCGCTCGGTCGGCATGGTGCCCACCTCTTCGAGCAGCGGCATGTACACATAGGACTCGATGTCGCACCGCACGCCCGGGTACCGGTTCCAGTACCAGGTGCCGCCCACGTCCCCCGCCTCGTCCATCAGCCGAAGCGAGGCCACGCCGGCGTCCCGGAGGGACGCGGCGGCCAGCAGCCCGCCGAATCCGGCGCCGATGACGAGGACCTCGACGCGGTCGGTCTTCGGGTCGCGCTCCGCACGGGGCGTGTAGGGGTCGGCCGCGTAGTAACCGAACTCGCCTGCGGCGCTTCGGTACTGGCGCGCGCCGTCGGGACGGAGGCGGCGGTCGCGCTCGTGCGCGTAGCGCTGGCGGATCACGTCGATGTCGATCGGCGGCGGCGGCGTGGACTCGGTCATGCTGTCTCCTTTTGCCCGCTGTGTTGGCGATGGGAGGTGTTCCGGCCCTGGTGCGGCATCGGACCGGATACCTCCCCGCAAAAGGTTAGCCTGAAGCTAAGTAATTTCGCCAAGAGGCCTTGGGGCGGGGACTACCGTGAGGGGGTGACGGACAAGGACAGACTTGCGGTGCGCAAAAGCATCGAATCGCTGAGTGTCGCGATCTCGGCGCGCTCCATCCCGCGCATCATCGGGCCGCTCATGGAGACGCAACTCACCATCCAGCAGCTCAAAGTGCTCTCGTCGATCGTCGTGAACGAGACGACGACCACGAGCGGTCTCGCGGAGGACTTCGACGTCTCCCTGCCCACGATGTCCAGGCTCATCGACCGGCTCGTCAAGCAGGACCTCATCGAACGGGTCCCGGACGACGGCGATCAGCGCGTGCGCCGCCTGCGCCCGAACGAGCTGGGCAGAGCGGTCATCGCCGAGATCCTCGGCGCCCGCCCCGAACTCGGCCACGACGTCATCGACGGACTCGACCTCGACGAGCTCCGCGGCCTCGAGATCGGCATGCGGGCCGTGAACAGGGAACTGCAGCGACTGCGCGACCGAAGCCGCAGGGAGTGAACTCGGGAGGCGACGACCGCCTAGGTGCCCGCGCCCACTTCCAGTGTCGCCTGCGACCGCGCTGAGGCGACGAGGCGTTCGAGCCGGGTCGCGGTCTCGGTGCCCGCCTTCGGCAGTTTGACCACCAGTTGCAGGCCCGGCGCCTCCGCCGCGTGCATCACGATCTGCTCCATGTGCAGCTCGCCCACTTCCGGATGGCGCACGAGTATGTCGACGCCCGCGCCGCGGTGGGCCACTTCGTGCTCGTCCAGCCACGCCGCGGCCTCGGGAAACGCCTCGCGGAGCCGCTCGAGACTCCTTCCGGTGCGCGGCAGCGGGTCCCGTGCGAACGCCTCCCGCAGCTCACCGAGCAGCCGCCGCGCGTGCCGCTCCCAGTCCACCGTCTCCCGGCGGGAACGCGCGGAGGCGAAGACCGTCCACACCCCGTTGCGGTCCTCCGGCGCGAGCTCCGAGTACCGGTAGAGCGCATCGGCCGCCGCGTTCCACGCCACGATGTCGAGCGCTTCGTCGAAGATCACCGCCGGGGACGGATGCTGGGCGTGCATGAACCTGAGGAGCCGCTCGGGCAGTCCCTTGCCGCCTTCGTCGGACCGAGGCGGCAACTGGCCCGCGAGCCGGAACAGGTACTCCGTGCCCGCGCCGTCCAGCCGCAGCGCCCGCGCGAGCGCCGCGAGGATCTCCGGCGAGGGGTTGATGTCGCGCCCCTGCTCCAGCCACGTGTACCAGGTACTGCCCACATTGGAGAGCACGGCGACCTCTTCGCGCCGCAGCCCGGGCGTGCGCCGCCGCAGTCCCGAAGCCAGCCCGACCTCCTCGGGCGACAGTCCTTCCCGGCGGCGCCGCAGGAAATCGCCCAGCGCCGTCCGCATGGCCTCGTCCATCCCGGATCCCTTCAGTCCTTCGCCCGGCGGCCAGCGGCGCCGAAGCGTCCGGCCCAGCCTGGTGGTCCCAGCACCAGTGTCGAACGCACCAGAGACCCCGGCTGTTCCGCGGCGACGCTTGAGCGGTCCCTCTCGAACACCAATTTGTAGGAGCCGACGGTGCGCAACGCCACCAGAAGAACCATCATCACCGCCCTCGCCGCGACCGCCGCCACCGGATGGGCGGGCTCGGCCGCGGCCGCCGAATCGCGGACCCCGCGGGAGCACCCGCGGGGCTACGGCGGCGGCGAGATCGAAGCCCGCGCCGACAGCCTCTTCCCCGAAGGCATCGCGTACGACGCCGAACGCAGGGCCTTCCTGGTCTCCTCGGTGCGCCAGGGCACGGTCTCCAGGGTCGACCGCAACGGCGAGGTCACCACGCTCGTCGACGATCCGGAGTTGATCTCCACGATCGGCATCCACGTCGACCGGCGGCGGGGCCGCCTGCTGGTCGTCAACACCGACAACGGCACCGGTGTGCGCACGAGCCCTGCGACCGCCGGTGTGACTGCCCGTCTCGGCGAGTACGACCTGGACACCGGTGAGCGCTTGGCGTACACCGACCTCGCCGCCCTGACCTCCGGTGCGACCGGGCATTTCGCCAACGACGTCACCCCGGCGCCGGACGGCACGGCCTACGTGACCGACTCGGCCGCCGGGATCGTCTACAAGGTCGGGCGGGGCGGCGAGGCCTCGGTCCTGGTCGAGGACGACCGACTGGTCTACCCAGGCGGTTTCGGCGCCAACGGGATCGTCCACCAGAACGGCCGCTTGATCATCGGGAACTACTCGGACGGCTCACTGTGGTCGTTGCGCGTCGACAGGCCGGCCTCGCTGGAGCAGGTCGCGACCGACGCCGACATGGTCGGCGTCGACGGGCTCACGCTGCTGAGCGACGGATCGCTGATCGCGGTCACGAACACGATGGGCGGCAGCGGGTCCGACGCGGTGACGCGGCTGCGGCTCTCACGCGACTGGTCGCGGGCCGACGTGGTGGGACGGGAGCTGTGGCCGGAACCGGCGACGACGGCGGCCGTGCGCGGGCGCGAGGTGTGGGCGGTCAGCGGCGATGTGGGCGCCCTGCTGTCGGGGTCGACCGAGTCCGACGGGTTCACGCTGCGGCGCTTCTGAACCGCCGCAGCCGCCTGCGGCGGGTGCGGGACGGCCACGGTGGTCCCGACAAAGGGCTGTCGTGGCCGTCCCGGCCGGACCTGGCTCGGAGGCCGCTCCTTAGGTGGTGTTCACCAACCCCTGACGGCCGCTATCCGAGTCGCCATGGGTTCGTGAACTCCGCTTAGCGGCCGAGCGCCGTCTCGATCGCGGCGCGGAGTGCGGGGTCGTCCGGGACGACCGACGGCGCGAACCGCCCGACGACCTCGCCGTCGCGGCCGATGAGGAACTTCTCGAAGTTCCACCGCACTTCCGGTTCCTCCTCGGGGGCGCGCCGGATCAGCTCGGCGTAGAGCGGGTGCCGCCCCTCCCCCAGGACGCTGATCTTCGACATGAGCGGGAAGGTCACGGCGTAGTTCACGGAGCAGAACTCGGCGATCTCCTCGTCCGTCCCCGGCTCCTGGCCCATGAAGTCGTTCGCGGGGAACCCGAGGACCGTGAACCCCTCTTCCCGGTACTCCTCGTAGGTCTTCTGAAGCCCCTCGTACTGCGGGGTCAGGCCGCATTTGGAGGCGGTGTTGACGATGAGGACCACTTGTCCGGCGTAGTCGGCCAGCGTCTCAGTGGTGCCGTTCGGCCGGTCGAACCCGATCTTGTCGAGCGTCGCTTCGTCGTTCACGCTGCATCCTTCCCTCGCTTGCGGTCCGCCCGGCGAAGCACGTCGGCGTTCGCTCCCCGGGCGCGGCCCTTCCCCTGAAACGTACACAAATGCACGGTCGAGCCGAAACCGAGTCGTCGCGTCAGCCCGGCGCGTTGCCGCGTTCGTGCCTTTCGGCGAGGCGCTGGACCTGCTCGATGGCGATGTCGCTCGTCCACTCCCAGCCGGGCTTGGCTGACGGGCCGACCCGCGGGTCGCTGGGAACCCGGCCCTCGCGCAAGGCGAGCACGTACGCCCGATCCGACTCGATCCGTGCGCGGAGCGCATCGGATCCACCGACGGACCCGTGGCCGGGGACGACGACGTCGACGCCATCCGCCACGCCCTCGAGCAGCCTCAGGCCGACGAGGTATTCCCCGATGGGGTCATTGGTGTCGTTCAACGTGTCGAGGTTCGGGACCAGGACGTCGGAGAGCATGTCGCCCGCGACGAGCACCCCGCGTTCCTCGATGAACAGCGCCGCATGGCCCGGGGCGTGCGCCGGATGCTCGATGATCCGGACTTGCAGTCCGTCCCATGGGATCTGCGTCGTTCCGGCGGGCAGGGCGGTGATGAGGCCGAACAGGTCCAGCGGTGTCTCCTCGGCGATCTCCGGCGGCAACCCCTCGGCCGCGCGGGCTTTCCAGTCCGAGTCCGACCGAAACTCGCGCATGAACGCCGCGAAGCCGGAGTGCTACGTGCGGTCTGCCAGGCTCGCTGGAACGGCGGCGCCCATTTCGGTGTAGAGGGCCCGGGCCTCGCCTCGGAGACTGCGGGCGGTCTCCGGATCGCCTTCGGCGCCAGCGCAGTCGGCGAGGACCCGCAGCGATACGGCCTCGCCGGGGCGGTGCCCGGTCTCGCGGTGGATCAGCAGGGCCTGGCGCACCCGGTCGGCGGCGCCGGAGAGCCGTCCCGCCTTCAGGTCGATCTCGGCGAGCACGTTGAGCGCCCGGCCCTCCAGGAACCGGTAGTCGCCCTTCCGGGCGGTCCGAAGCGCCTGCACCGCCGCTTCACCTGCGCGGGCATCGTCACCGGCGTGGAGCATCGCACCTGAGCGGTTCACCATCGCCTCGACCCGGTGGAACACGGTGGCGTCATGCTCGGTCATCGCGAGCACGCGGTCGTACAGGGCGATCGCCTCACCGTGCTCACCCGCTTCGTCGCAGGCCGCCGCCAGCGTGACCATGTCGGCCGCTCGGTTCCGGTGATCGGCGTCGTCCGTTCGCTCCGCGACCGCACGCTTCGCACATTCCAGGGCCTCGCCGATCCGTCCCGAGACCAGCAGGAGCCTCGCTGTCGCTCCCAGCCTGTCGCCCGACTTGATGATGCTGACGCTGCCGCGCCCCAGCTCAGCCGCCTCCTCCAAGTGGGCGGCGGCCATTTCGAGCCGCCCGCGGTAGACCTCGATCTCGGCCAGGTGCATCAGCAGGAGCACGCTGATCGGGTCGTTGCGCGTCTCGGTCGTGAGCTTCAGCGCCTGTTCGAGGTAGTCGATGCCGGTGTCGAGTTCACCCAGGTGGGAGTGCAGCAGCCCCAGCGAATGCAGGTTCGAGGATTCGGCGCGATGCTCGCCGATCGCCCGGTACGCGTGCAGCGCGGCGTAGGCGTGCTCGAGTCCTTCGTGCATCCGGCCCCGGTAGTAGCAGGCCATCGACAGGTTGCCTTCGGCCGAAGCCGCGCCGGCGGGCCAGTCGGCCCGGCGGGCGAAGCCCGCCGCGTCACGAAGGCGCTCGATGGCCTCGTCGAGCTGGTTGGAGCGCATCAATGCGCAGCCCAGCGAGAGTGCCGCCGCGGCCATGCCGAGCGGATCGTCGGCATCGGTCGCCGCGGCCAGAGCGGCCTTGCCGATGCGCACACCGTCGCCGCCGAGCATGTGAAGCCACGTGTACCCGCGCAGCACTTCGGCCATGCGCCAGGCGAACTGCGGCGATCCGTGCTCGGTGGCGTACTCGACGGCCGCGATGAGGTTCTCCCACTCGGCTTCCAGCCATTGCGCGGCCGCTTCGGCCGTCAGCTCGAAACGCCCGCCCGATCCCGCGGGGACGGGGAGGCCGACCATCGCGGGGTACAGCGCCGAGCGGCAAGCGTCGGCTCCTTGGAGGTACCAGTCGAGCAGCCGGTCCTGGGCGGCTTCGCGATCGGGTTGCGGCTCTTCGGCTTCGAGGAGTTCGGTCGCGTAGAGGCGGATCAGGTCGTGGAGGCGGTAGCGCCCAGGGCGGCCGGGTTCGACCAGGTGCGCCTCCACGAGCGAGCGGAGCGCCCGCCCGGCGTCCGCTTCGGTGCCGCCGTGGAGGCGGACGACCGCGGCGGTGCCGAAGTCGGGCCCGGGGATGACGGCCAAGAGCCGGAACAGCTTGGCCGCCTGGGTATCGAGGGAAGCGTACGACCAGGAGAACACCGCCCGGACGTCCACCGACTCCTCGCCGACGGCGAGCGCGTCGAGCCGCGAGGTCTCCAGTTCGTCGGCGATGGCGCTCAAGGCGTGATCGGGTCGCGTCGCGGCTCTGGCGCCGGCGATCGCGAGGGCCAGTGGCAGGCCGGCGCACGCGGTCAGGATTCGCCCCACCGATTCGGGTTCGGCCGCGAGCCGTTCCGCTCCCAGCTGCCGCTGGAGCAAGGCCGCCGATTCGGTCCGGTCGAACGCTCCGACCTCGATGACCTTGGCCCCGTGCGAGGCGGCGAGCCCGACAAGACGGTTGCGGCTGATCACCACCGTGTGCGCCTGCTCGGAGTTCGGCAGCAGCGGCCGCACCTGAGCCGCGTCACGCGCGTTGTCGAGTACCAGCAGGCGACGTTCGCCGCCGATGACGCTGCGGTAGAGCGCGATCTGCGCGTCGGCGTCGGTCGGGATCCGCTGCGGTTCCACTCCCATCGAGCCGAGCAGCTGCCGGATCGCTTCGGCCGGTTCCATCGCGGTCCCGCTCGGGGCGAACCCGCGCAGGTCGATGTAGATCCTCCCGCCGGGGAACCGGTCGGCGGATCGGTGCCCCCAGTGCAGGGCCAGCATCGTCTTGCCGACGCCGCCGACCCCGGTCAGGACGACGAGCGGACTCGACGGCGAGGCGGACTCGTCGAGCTTCGCCAGGCCTTCGCTCCTGCCGGTGAACACCGTCGTGCTGGACGGAAGCGTCACCGGTGCGATCGGCGGCGGCGGCGCGACCTGATCCGGCACCGCGGTCAGCAGCGCCCGACCGGCCTCGTCCAGGTCCAGCGCTTGGATGATCAGGCGCAGCGTCCTCGGTTGCGGCCGTACCCTTCCCGACTCGATGTCGCGGATGGTGCGCGTCCCGACCCCCGCCTTGAAGGCGAGTTCCTCCTGCGTCATCATCGCTCGCGTTCGCAGCGGCCGGAGGTTGATGTGGGCGTCGGACGCGCGATCGGGCATGCCGCAATGGTAGATCGGCCCGGCGAGCGGGAGGGCGCACCGAGGGCGACGCTCGTGCTGCCGGGTCGCGGGGCGACCCGGCAGCGCACGGGTCTAACGGTTCAGTGGGGTGTCGTCCACCTTGGCTTCGAAGTTGAAGGTGCTGGCCTCCACGTCGATGCTGGTGATCGTGATGGTGATCGTGTACGCCGCGTCTGTCGAGACGTCGTTCAGCACGCAGGAGTGGATCGCGCCCTCGTAAAGGGTCCTCGTGGCGGCGCTGCCGCAGTCGATGTCGTTGCCTGCTCCCCATTCCTCCGCCACCGCGTCCGCGACCGCCGCGGCGAAGTCGGTAGCGGGAACCACGATGCTGTTCGCGTCGGCGGCCGGTGCCGAGGTGTCGTTCTCGGCGGGTTCGGATGCCGGGGCTTCGCTGGCGGCGCCGTTGGGCTCGGAGGCCACTTGGACGCTGATCTTGTAGTCCGTGCCGTCGACGTCCGTGAAGGTGACGGTGGCGTCGTATTCGTCGCCGGTCTCGGTGGAGGTCGCCACGCAGTCGACCTCTTTGTCTTGCGTGACGATGATCGAGTCGTCGCCGCAGTCGAGGCCGGGACGTGATCCGGTCTCCTTCTCCAGGGCGTCCGCGGCCAGGTCGGCGAGTTCCGCACCGGAAACCGTGGGTCCGGCTTCGGCAGTGCACGCCGCGAGTCCGAGGAGGGCGAGGGCAAAGGGCAGGGCCGCTAGTTTTCGGCTGGGCACGACATGGCCTTTCATTCGTTGGGCGGGACTTGCGATCTGGTGGCGAGCTTGACGTCTCCCGGGCGAACGGCGGCATGCCGGATCCCGTAGCCCGGCCCGATGAAGTCGTCGGCGGGGCTGCCGTCCTCGGATCACCGGTTCAGGCGTGATCGCGACTGTCATGCGCCGCCCAGACCAGTTTGCGCGCCTAAGACGTACTTTGCGAGGTGGAATACCGGCGGGATACCGGCAGGAATTCCTCGCCGCGGATCGAGCGCCGACCTCTTCAGCTCACGTCGCGGGCGGGGCTTCCCCCGCTTCGAGGGTGTCGTACAGGTCGTCGGGGTCGATCTGCGCGCGGTAGCGGAACATGAGCGAGACTTCGCTGCCGAAGGAGCCGAGCGTGTCCGAGGGGCCGGTCAGGAACTTCGGCTCCGCCCACTGCTGGGCGATCACGGCCGTGGGCTTGCCGTTCACTTCGAGGAGCCAGGTCGCGCGCCCGCCGGCGATCGAGGCGAGGAACCGGTGCTGCCGCAGGTAGGCGACCGCTTCGGCGATGCCGGTCGACTCCGGCAGGTCGATCGTCTCGGCGTGCGGGTAGGCGTCGTCGCCCATGGCGACGCTCGATCGGTCCACTTTGACGTTCATCGTCGGCCCTCCTCGGCTCCGTTCGATTCTGCCCGCCCGGCGCCGCCCTCGTCTCCCCGATCGGCCCAGTTCGCCGATATCCGAGGGCGATGCATCGGCAGCGGTCAGGCCTTGGACTCGTTCTCGGGGAGGAGTTCGGCGATCAGGCCTTCGATGCGGGTCTTGATCTCGTCGCGGATGGGTCGGACGGCCTCGACCCCCTGTCCGGCGGGGTCGTCGAGTGTCCAGTCGAGGTATCGCTTCCCGGGGAAGACGGGGCAGGCGTCGCCGCAGCCCATGGTGATGCACACGTCGGCGGCTTCGACCGCGTCGTAGGTGAGGACCTTCGGGGCCTCGGCCGAGATGTCGATGCCGACTTCCCGCATGGCCGCGACGGCGGCGGGATTCACCGACTCGGCCGGGGCGGACCCGGCGGAGCGGACCTCGACACGGTCCCCGGCGAGGTGGGCCAGCCATCCGGCGGCCATCTGGGAGCGCCCGGCGTTGTGCACGCAGACGAAGAGGACGGACGGCTTGTCGGACATGATGCTCGATTCCTTCGCGTTCGTATGGTGTTCGGCGGGCGAACAGGTCGCTCCGACATGCGTTCATCTTGGCTGATGGCCAAGCATCCTGGCGAACCGGCGACACGCAGCGGACGCCACCACCGGAAACTCCGGGGCCGCGGCAGGGGCACGCACGGGTCCGTACCGCTCATGGCACGGCGTTCTTAAGCGGAACCTGAGGCCTGCCGCCGATCATGCGGAGAAAGAAGAGCGATGATGGAGCAATGAGCACCACACCTCCCGCTTCATCGCGAGCCTGGGCCGCCGCCGGGGTCGTTTCGGTCCTCGCCGGGCTGGCCCTGGGCCACATGGTCGCGGCCTTCACCGCCCCGCGCGCCGCGCCGCTGTCGGCGATCAGCGACGCCGTCATCGCCGTCGTCCCCCTGGCGCTCTCGCACTGGTTCATCGAACTGGTCGGCACCGCCGACAAACCGCTCCTGGTCGCGGGCCTGCTCATCGGCATCGTCGTCATCGCGAGCCTCACGGGTCGGCTGTGGCGGCGGCGCCCGGGCCTCGCCGTTCTCGTCGTGGCGGCCCTGGCCGTCGCGGGCGCGCTCGCGGCGCTGACCCGGCCCGGGCTCGGCGGGGCCGCGGTGATCCCCTCCTTGATCGCGGGAGCCGTCGCCGCGGGCGGCATGTGGTGGTGGAGCGCGCGCGGCCCTGAGCAGTCGGACACCGGCCGCCGGGTCTTCCTCGGTCTCACGGCGGGCATCGGCGTGGCGGCGCTGGTCGGGTCATGGTGGGCGAGCCGGGTCGGCCCGGCCGCGGTCGAGGCCGACCGGGACGCGATCGCGCTGCCCGAGCCGGATCTGCCCGCGACCGAACCGGGGCCCGTCGCCGATTTCAAGGTGGACGGCCTCTCGCCGTACCGGGTGCCGAACGGCGACTTCTACCGTATCGACACCGCCATCACCGTCCCCCGCGTCGACGTCGACACCTGGTCGCTGCGCGTCCACGGCATGGTCGACACCGAACGCACCTACACCTTCGACGACCTGCTCGGCCGCGAGCTCATCGAGCGGGACATCACCCTCGCGTGCGTGTCGAACCCGGTCGGCGGCGACCTGGTCGGGAACGCGCGCTGGCTCGGCGTCTCCCTGCCCGAACTCCTCGCCGAAGCCGGGGTCGACCCCGCCGCCGACCAGCTCGTGTCGCGCTCCACGGACGGGTGGACCGCCGGGTCGCCCACCGACCTCGTCTTCGACGGCCGCGACGCCATGATCGCGATCGGCATGAACGGCAAGCCGCTGCCGATCGACCACGGCTGGCCCGTCCGCCTGGTCATCCCGGGTCTTTACGGGTACGTCTCGGCGACCAAATGGCTCACCGAACTCGAGCTGACCACCTTCGACGCGTACGACGCGTACTGGATCACCCGCGGCTGGTCCACCCCGCGCCCGATCAAGACGGCCTCCCGCATCGACACGCCCCGGTCCAAGGCGGATGAGGGCACCGTCACGGTCGCGGGGGTGGCGTGGGCCCAGCACCGCGGCATCAGCGCCGTCGAACTGCGGGTCGACGACAGCGATTGGGCGCCATGCGAACTGTCCGATGTCGCCACCGGCGACACCTGGCGGCAGTGGCGCTATGAGTGGGCCGCGCCCTCCGGCGAGCACACGCTCACCGTCCGCGCCACCGACGGTGAGGGAGCGGTGCAGACCAGCGAGGAACAGGGCGTCATCCCCGACGGCGCCACCGGACTCCACAGCGTCACCGTCGAAGTCCAGTAAGGCTGCGTTCTTCTCCGAAGGCTCGGCTTCATGCGACCGGACCGATTCGGTCCGGTCGCCCCTTCGCGTCAGCGCAGCGGTGCTCAGAGGACCAGCGGCTTGCCCGGTCGCCAGTCGGCGACGGCGGGGTGGTCGACGCCGTGGGCGCGGGTGTACTCGCGGCACGTGCGGCGGGCGTCCGACATCTCCTGGCGCAGCCCGGCGGCGTGCTGGCCGAGGCCGGGGACGCGGTCGATGACGTCGGTGACGAGGGTGAACCGGTCGAGGTCGTTGAGCATGACCATGTCGAACGGCGTGGTCGTGGCGCCCTCCTCCTTGTAACCGCGCACGTGGAGGTTCGCGTGCCCGGCACGGCTGTAGGTGAGGCGGTGGATCAGCCACGGGTACCCGTGGAACGCGAAGATCACCGGCTTGTCGGTGGTGAACACCGCGTCGTACTGCCGGTCGGGCAGGCCGTGCGGGTGCTCGGTGTCGGGCTGGAGCCGCATGAGGTCCACGACGTTGACCACGCGCACTTTCAAGTGCGGCAGGTGGCGGCGCAGCAGGTCGGCGGCGGCGACGGTCTCCAGGGTGGGGACGTCACCGGCGCAGGCGAGGACCACGTCGGGATCGGCGCCGTCGTCGGTGGAGGCCCAGTCCCAGATGCCAAGGCCCCGTTCGCAATGGCGCACGGCCTCGTCCATGCCCATCCAGTTCGGTTGGGGCTGCTTCCCGGCGACGACCACGTTGACGTACTGCCGTGAGCGCAGGCAGTGGTCCATCGTGGACAGCAGAGTGTTGGCGTCCGGCGGGAGGTAGACGCGGACGACTTCGGCCTTCTTGTTGACGACATGGTCGATGAAGCCGGGGTCCTGGTGGGAGAACCCGTTGTGGTCCTGGCGCCACACATGGCTCGACAGGAGGTAGTTGAGCGAGGCGACGGGCCGGCGCCAGGGGATGGCGTTGGTGGTCTTGAGCCATTTGGCGTGCTGGTTGAACATGGAGTCGACCAGGTGGATGAACGCCTCGTAGCTGGTGAACAGGCCGTGGCGCCCGGTCAGGAGGTAGCCCTCGAGCCAGCCCTGGCACAGGTGCTCGGAGAGCACCTCCATGACGCGCCCGTCGGGTGCGAGGTGGTCGTCGCCGGGCTCGATGCGGGCGTTGAAGGCGCGGTCGGTGACCTCGAAGACCGCGTCGAGCCGGTTGGAGGCGACCTCGTCGGGCCCGAAGAGGCGGAACCGGTCGGGGTTGGCGCTGATGACGTCGCGCACCCACTCCCCCAGGACCCGGGTGGGCTCTGCGTCGGTCCCGCCGGGCTCGGGCACCTTCACCGCGTAGTCGCGGAAATCGGGCAGGACCAGGTCGCGCAGCAGGACGCCGCCGTTCGCGTGCGGGTTGGCGCTCATGCGCCGCTCGCCCCGGGGCGCGAACGCGCGCAGTTCACCGACCGGGGCGCCGACCGCGTCGAACAGCTCCTCGGGCCGGTACGAGCGCATCCAGGCCTCCAGCATCGCCAGGTGCTCGGGATTGGACCGCACCTCGCTCAGCGGCACTTGGTGCGAGCGCCAGGTGCCCTCGACGGGGACGCCGTCCACTTCGCTGGGTCCGGTCCAGCCCTTCGGGGTGCGCAGCACGATCATCGGCCAGCGGGGCCGTTCGCGCGCACCACCGGAGCGGGCCTCGTCCCGGATCGCACCGATCGCGTCGAACGAGGCGTCGAAGGCCGCCGCGAGCGACCGGTGCACGGTGTCGGGGTCGTCGCCTTCAATCAGGTGCGGCTCGTATCCGAAGCCGCGCATCATCGACATGAGGTCCTCGCGCGGGATGCGGTCCATGACGGTGGGATTGGCGATCTTGTAGCCGTTGAGGTTGAGGATCGGCAGGACCGCGCCGTCCGTGGCGGGGTTGAGGAACACATTGGACAGCCAGGACGCCGCGAGCGGGCCGGTCTCGGCCTCCCCGTCGCCGATCACGCAGGCCACCGTCAGGTCCGGGTTGTCGAACGCGGCCCCGTAGGCGTGCATGAGGGCGTAGCCCAGTTCGCCGCCTTCATGAATGGAGCCGGGGACCTCGGAGGCCACATGGCTGGGGACGCCGCCGGGGAAGGAGAACTGGTGGAACAGCCGGGCCATGCCGGCCTCGTCGCGGCCGACCGAAGGGTGCAGCTCCGAGTACGTGCCCTCCAGCCAGGTGTTGGCCAGCAGCGCGGGCCCGCCGTGACCCGGACCGGCCACATAGATCATGTCCGCGCCGCGTTCGGTGATGCACCGGTTCAGATGCGCGTAGACGAGGTTGAGCGCCGGGCTGGTGCCCCAGTGGCCCAGCAGCCGCGGCTTGACGTGCTTAGGAAGCAGCGGCTCGCGCAGGAGCGGATTGCCCTGCAGGTAGATCTGGCCGACGGCGAGGTAGTTCGCCGCCCGCCAGTAGGCGTCGAGCTGACGCAGCCGGGCATCGGTCAGCGGTGCGGAGAGTGTCGTGTGCATGGGGCGTCCTCGCGGTAGTCGTTCATCGGAACCGTCTCCAGCCTCGCGGGTTCGGGCGGTGCCGGGCAGGGTCCGAGGTCCCGAATCGGAGGGCCCAAAGACGCGAGGTCCTTGTGTTCCAAGTAGGACTGGCTACCATCAGGGATATGGCCGACAAGCCGCACCATCTCGACCACGGCCTCATCTCCGTGTCCAGCCTGCCCATCGACGACCTGCTCAAAGAACTGGCCTCACGAGTGGGCGAGGTGATCGACGGCCGCGAACGCCTCCGCGGACTCCTCGACGCGGTCATCGGCATCGGCGCCGACCTCGAACTCGCGGCGATCCTCGACCGGATCGTCGCCGCCGCATGCGTCCTGGTCGACGCCCGCTACGGGGCGCTCGGCGTCCTCGACGACTCCGGGGGCCTGTCCGAGTTCCGCACCCACGGCATGAGCGACGCGGAGATCGCCGCGCTCGGCGAACTGCCCACCGGACGAGGCATCCTCGGCCACATCATCGACACCCCGGCGCCGCTGCGCCTCGAAGAACTCTCCGCGCACCCGGCCTCGATCGGGTTCCCGCCCGGCCACCCGCCGATGCGGACCTTCCTCGGCGTCCCGATCACGGTGCGGGACAAGGCCTGGGGAAACCTCTACCTGACCGACAAGGGCGAAGGCGCCCTGTTCACCGAGGACGACGAGAACCTCATCAAGGCGCTGGCGGTCGCCGCCGGGGTCGCGATCGACAACGCCCGGCTCTACGGCGAACTCGAGGCGACACAGGTCGACCGGGAGCGGCTGCTCATCTTCCGCGACCGCGACCGGATCGGACGCGACCTGCACGACCTGGTGATCCAGCGGCTGTTCGCCTCGGGCCTGCAGCTGCAGAGCATCGTGCACCTGGTGGAGCCCCCGGTGGCCGCCGAACGCGTCCGTTCGGTCGTGGAGGAGATCAACCGGGGCATCGCCGATCTGCGGGCGGCGATCTTCAGCATGCACCAGGACCCCGAGCAGCACCTGTCGACCACGGTGCGGGGCCTGCTCGTGGTCGTGGGCCAGCAGTTGGGCTTCGACCCCGAGGTGGTGTTCACCGGGCCGGTGGACAGCGCCGTGCCCGAGGCGATCCGGATCGAAGCCCTCGCGATGCTGCGCGAGGCGCTGAGCAACGCCGCCCGGCACTCGGGGGCGTCCCGGGTGGTCGTGGCACTCGGCGTGGATCAGAAGGTCTTGTCGATGACGGTGACCGACGACGGCTGCGGCATCCCGCCCAACGCGCCTCGCCGGGGCCTGGCGAACCTGGCCTCGCGCGCCGCGGCACTGGGCGGCACCTTCGCGTTCGGGGACGCCGAGCCGTCCGGCACGCGGCTGGCGTGGACGTTCCCGCTGTAGGGACTCAGCGGAACAGGCGCGAGGCGAGCACGGCCGCCTGCGTGCGCCGCTCCAGCCCCAGCTTGGCGAGCACCCGGGTCACATAGTTCTTGACGGTCTTCTCCGCCAGGTGCATCCGCTCGGCGATCTGCCGGTTCGTCAGGCCCTCGCCGATGAGTTCGAGCAGGCGCTGCTCCTGATCGGACAGGATCTCCAGCTCCGGGGCCTTCGGCGGTCCCGACCGCAACCGCTCCAGCACCGCCCCGGTCACCCGCGGGTCCAGCAGCGACCCGCCCGCGGCGAGCTTGCGCACGCCGTCGACGAGCTCGTCGCCGCGGACCTGCTTGAGCAGGAACCCGGCCGCGCCGGCCTCGATCGCCGCGAACAGCGTCTCGTCGTCCTCATAGGAGGTGAGGATGACGACGGCGATGGACGGATCGGTCTCCTTGATGCGGCGGCACACCTCGACACCGTTGCCGTCGGGCAGCTGCGCGTCGAGGACGGCCACGTGGGGCCGGGACGCGGGGATCCGGCGGATCGCCTCGGCCACGTCCGCGGCCTCGCCGACCACCTTGATGTCGCCGTCGCGTTCCAGCAGATCGCACAGCCCCCGCCTGACCACCTCGTGGTCGTCCAGCAGGAACACCCTGATCAATCCCGTTTCCATTCCTCGAGTATGTGCCCTTCGGGAGGCGAGGGCACTGCGCCGAGGTCCACATCGCAAGGGACCTTGGTCCACAGAGCATGTGGGAGGACCAATGTCCCTGAGCGCCTGGGCGTTCGGCACTGTCGCCGCGGTGTCCCCCGGGCGGACGATCGGCTCGAGCGCAGCGTGCGCTCCTCGCCCCGAGCCTCCCCGATGACCTGGAGCCGACATGAACCTCCACCTCCCCCCGGCCTTCGACGTCCTCGACGCCGACGGCCGCGTCGTCCGCATCCGCCCCGTCGAGACGGGCGACCTGGACGCGCTCATCGCCATGCACGACGCGTGCACCGCGGCCGACCTGCGCTACCGGTTCTTCGGGACCGGGCGCGGCATCCTCGCCGTCGAGGCCCGCCGCCTCGCCGGGCTCAACGACTCGGGCCGCGGCGCGGCCATCGTCGTCGAAGCCGACGGCCTCATCCTCGGCACGGCCTCCTTCGAGTGCCTCCCCGAGCAGGCCGACCGCGCCGAGTTCGGCGTCCTGGTCGTCCCGGGACACCAGCACCGCGGCCTGGGCACCCTCATGCTCGAACACCTCGCGCTGGCCGCGGCCGCCGCGGGGGTCAAGGAGCTGTCAGGACAGGTCCTGGGCGGGAACCTCCGGATGCTGCGGCTCGCCCGGCGCCTCGCTCCGGGCGCCCCGATGCCATACGCGGACGGCGTGATCGACGTGGTGCTCGCCGCCGAGACCGACGGCGCCTTCGCCGAGGACGTGGCCGATCGCGATCGGGCCGCCGAACGCCTGTCGCTGCGCCCGCTCCTGGACCCCGCCTCCGTGGCCGTGGTCGGCGCCAGCCGGACCGGTCACGGCGTCGGCGCCGACATCCTCACGTCCATCGCTGGCGGTGCGTTCACCGGAGCGGTGTACCCGATCCATCCTGAAGCGACCGAGCTGGCGGGAAGGGACGCCTGGCCCTCGTTCGCGGCGCTGCCCGAACCGGTCGACCTGGTCGTCATCGCCGTTCCCGCACCCGCGGTGGCGGCGGTCCTGCAAGCGGCCGGAGCCGCCGGGATCCGCGCCGCCGTCGTCGTCTCCGCGGGGTTCGCCGAGACGGGCGACGCCGCGGGGCAACAGGAACTGGTCGACATCGCCCGCGCCCACGACATGCGCCTGGTCGGCCCCAACTGCCTGGGCATCGTCAACACCGGTGCGGCGGTGCGCCTCCAGGCGAGCTTCGCGTGCGAACCGCCCGGACCCGGCGGGCTGAGCCTGGCCTCCCAGTCCGGTGCGGTCGGCATCGCCGCGCTCGCGCACGCCACCCGTACCGGCCTGGGCGTCCACGCCTTCGTCTCCTTGGGCAACAAGGCGGATGTGTCCGGCAACGACCTCCTCGCCTACTGGTACGACGACCCGGACACGAAAGCCGTGGCGCTGTACCTGGAGTCCTTCGGGAACCCCCGCAAGTTCGCGCGCCTGGCCCGTGCCGTGGCCCGCCGCAAGCCCGTGCTCGCGGTCAAGGGGGGCCGCTCGGCGTCGGGCCGCCGCGCCGGGCTCTCCCACACCGCCGCCGCGGCCACCTCGGACACCGCCGTCGACGCCCTGTTCGCGCAGGCAGGGGTGATCCGCTGCGACACCGTGGAACAGCTGCTCGACACCGCCCGAGTGCTGGTCGACCAGCCGCTGCCCCGGGGCCGGCGCCTCGGCGTGGTCGGCAACGCGGGTGGCGTCGGCGTCCTGGCGGCGGACGCCGCGACCGCAGCCGGACTCGACGTCGCGAGCCTGGGAGGGGCGGCCCGCGAACGCCTGGGCCGTGCCGTGCCTGGCGCGGCCTGCGCCGACAACCCGGTCGACCTCGGCGCGGCCGCCGATCCCGGGGCCTTCGGCGAGGCGATCAGCGCGCTCGGCGCCTCGGGCGAGATCGACGCGCTCCTCGCGGTGTTCGCCGCGACCGCCGCCAGCGACGTCGAAGGGAATCTCGCGGCGATCGGTGACGTGCTCGACGCACTGCCCGCGCTCCCGGCCGCGGTGGTCGTGATGGGACTCGCCGACGCGCCGACCGTGTTGGGGGCCAGGCGCCTGCCGGTGTTCGCCTTCCCCGAGAACGCGGTCGCGGCCTTCGGCCGAGCCGTCGCTTACGCGGAGTGGCGCGCCCGGCCTCTCGGCGCGCGGCCCGACCTGCCCGGGATCGACCGCCCCGGGGCCCGCGCCATCATCGAGCGCCTGCTCGCCGCGGGCGGGGGCTGGCAGACCGTGGCTGACGCCGCCGCGATCCTGCACTGCTACGACATCCGCCCGGTCCGGGCGATCCCCGTGGCCTCCAGGCGCGAAGCGGTCGCCGCCGCACACGCCCTCGGCTACCCGGTGGCGGTCAAGGCCGACGACCCGCGCCTGATCCACAAGACCGAGACGGGGACCGTCCATCTCGGACTGGGCGAGGCGCACGAGGTCCGCGCCGCCTATGCCGACGTGGCCGCGCGGATCGAGGGCGACGAGCACGCGACGGTCGTGGTGCAGGCGATGGTCGAGGCCGACGTCGAACTGGCCGCCGGCATCGTCCACGACCCCCTGTTCGGGTCCCTGGTCATGGCCGGGCTCGGCGGCACCACCACTGATGTCATGGGCGACAAGCAGTTCCGGCTGCTGCCGCTCACCGACGCCGACGCGGAGTCGATGTGGCGCTCGCTCAAGACCGCGCCGCTGCTGACCGGCTACCGAGGCTCGGCGCCGGTCGACACCGCCGCCCTGACCGACCTGCTGGTGCGGCTCGGCCGCCTCGCCGAGGACTTCCCCGAGATCGCCGAACTGGACCTCAATCCGGTCCTGCCCGTCCGTTACGGCGTCCAAGCGGTCGACGTCAAGTTGCGCCTCGCGGCCATCGGCGACGAGCCCGACCCGGTCGCCCGCCGCCTGCGCTGAGACGACCCGTTCCGCACCACTTTCGGTGGTGCGGACCGGCACCGACACGGACGGGCACCGGTCTCCGCAATGGAGGGCGAGGCCCGTCCGTCAGTTTTCCTACCGAAAGGAGGCCGACATGCGAGCCGCAGTGGTGTACGAATCGATGTTCGGCAACACCAGGCGAGTGGCCGAGGCCGTCGCCGAGGAGCTGTCGCTTCACATGGAGACGGATCTGATGGAGGTCGGCGAGGCGCCCGGGCGACTGGAGGCCGCCGTCGACCTGGTGGTCGTCGGGGCGCCGACGCACGCCTTCTCACTGAGCCGCCCGGCCGATGAGCTTCTCGGTGACGGGCGTGCAAGGCCCGCTCGTCGCCGGTGAGCTCGACCGCGCCCGCCAGTGGGCGGCGCGACTGGCCGCCGACCTCGCTCAGGACCGCGACTGATCCGGGCACACCGACGGGCCGCGACCCATCGGTCGCGGCCCTTTTCGGTGTGCCCGACTACTTCAGCCAGCGGTAGTGCTGGACGAGCCCGGTCGCTCCCCAGGCCTTGCCCAGACCGAGCGTGTCCTCGGCGCGGACCATGGCCAGGCCGACGAGCAGGCCCGCGTAGACGAGGTGGTCGTCCATGACCGGGTTGTTCTCCGGGGGCAGTGCGGCGCTCCACATGAACAGCAGGAGCAGCACGCCGGCGACGGCGGCGATCCGCATCCCGATGCCGAGCACCAGCGCGATCCCGATGCCCAGCAGACCGGTCATGAACAGCCAGTCGGCGAAGGCCGAGCCGGCCATGCCCTGGTAGAAGTCAGCGAACGGGCCTTTGGTGGCGTTGCCCAGATAACCGGCGGTGGGGCTGCCTCCGTCGATCCAGGCGCCCTCCGCCGGGGTGGCGAAGCCGAGGCCGAAGGTCTTGTCGATGAACGCCCACAGGAAGATCCAGCCGAGGGCGATGCGCAGTCCGGCCCACACGTAGTCGGCGGCGGCGCGGGTGGCCGCCGGAGTCGCGGGGAGGGTCCGGTCGGCGGTGAGTGAGCTGGTCATGGCGCTGATCCCTTCGATCGAGGCCACCGGTTCCGGTGGCAGTACCAGACAACCGCGAATCGGGTGCGGAAGCGAGAGGCCGGAGGCCGCCTCCTGCGAGGACGAAGGTCCTATGTGCCTGAACGCGAGAACGGCGGCCGTCCCGTACCCGGGACGGCCGCCGGAGCGGCGGGTGCGACGCGCCCTCATTCCTTCACGGTGCCTGCCAGCGCTTTCGACTTGTCTTTCAGGCCGAGCGCCATGGCCTCCCAGGGGAGTCCATCGTGGAAGGGCAGGCCGGCGCGGAACCGGTGGGGCAGGTACGCCCCGAGGGCCTTCTTGCCCAGGCGCCAGACCGGCGCGGCCCCGACGAGTCGGTCGTCGAATCGCCGCGGGTGCCTGACCGCCTCCGGGTCGATGCGGGCGGCGATGTCGTCGGCGACCGCGTCGGCCTGGAGGAACGCGAGGAACGCCTGCTTGACCGGGAAGTCGCCGGCGTCGCCCGGCGCGTAGACCGCGTCGGTGCCCTGGACGCGCCGCGTCTCGGCGTCGGTCAGGAGGAAGCCGCGCTCGTCCGTGGGCAGTCCCGTGTAGTGGACGGCGGCCCCGTAGGGTGCGGCGGCGACCAGCAGGTCGAAGGTGTGCGCGGTGCCGTCGGCGAAGCGGACGCGGGTGGGTTCGACGGCGGTCGCGGCGGCTCCGGTGCGGCCGATGATCCCCTTGCCGGTGAACTCCTTCGTGATCGTGTGGTGAAGGCCCTCGCCGAATGCCTGGAGGTAGGAGCCTTCGCAGGTCGCGAAGGTGACGCAGATGAGGTCGCGGACGCGGTTGCGGCGCAGCCAGGTCTCCAGCATGAACGCGAGTTCGTAGAGCGGGCCCGCCCACATGTTGCCCGGCGGCACCAGGAACAGCACGTGCTGCGGCGAGCCGTCGACCGCCGCGTCCCGCAAGCGGTGCAGGGCGTCGCCGAGTTCGCGCATCTGATCGATCGTCCAGATGAGACGGGCGTGCTGGGCGAGTCCGGGGATTTCGTCGGGGAGCATGGCCGCTCCGGTGGCGAGCACCAGGTAGTCGTAGTCGAGCACGGCGCCGTCTTCGAGTGCGATCCGCTTCGGGTCCGTATCCACTTTGGCGATCGATCCTTGCCGCAAGGCGATGCCGCGGCGCTCGGTCGGCTGCGCGAGCGGCAGCCGGAGGTCGTCCTCGGCGCCGCCGAAGGGCACGTGGATGGTGTCGGGTTTGAAGACGAGCTCGGGCCGGTCGGCCACGAGCGTGACATCGACGCGTTCGCCGAGGTGCTGGCGGAGCGTGAAGGCCGCCTCGAGCGCGGCGAACCCGCCGCCGACGATGACGACTCGGGGCTGCGTTTCCATGGTGTCCTCCAAGAGATGCGTAGTCACACCTCCATGTCACTCCTTGGATTCGGCGCTCGGTAGTGACCAACTGCCCGAGCAGCGGTGACCTGAGGCCCGGCCGTGCGATGGTTTGCGGCGCTGCGGGTCAGGGCTGGTCGCCAGCGAGGGCGATCGCGCGCGCCTCGGGAACTCCCAGCATCAGCAGGCTGGTGATCATCGCGGCCTGGGCGCCGGGGGTCTCGTCCGACAGGTCGCCGTCCGCGATGGCGAACACGACGCCGTAGGCGATCTGGCTCAGCATGCCCGCGGGCAGGTGCCGTGCGAACACATCATTGTCCTGGCCCCGTTTCACGAGGTCGGCGAGGAGTTCGTCGACCGGCCCGAGCAGCCCGTGGATCGCCTCGCCGTACTCGCCGCGGCGCAGCGCCAGCAGCACTCGGTACCGGTGCGCCACCGGCCAGACGCGGGCGATGAACTCGACCCATGTCGCGTCCGCTGCCGCGCCGGAGGCGTTGGCTTCGGTGAGCACGGCCGTCATCTCGGTGACGGCCCGTTCCGTAAGCGTCAGAAGCAGGTCGAGGCGCGAGGGGAAGTGGCCGTAGACCGTGCGGCGGACGACGCCGGCGGCGGCGGCGATGTCGCCCATTCCGGCGTCGGGGTTCTCCCCCAGCACCTCGAGGGCGACGTCGAGGATGCGGTCGCGCGTCTCGTTCATCGAGCGCGCACGGGAGGACTCGGTCGGCACCAGAACATTGTTGCACATCAGTGTGCAATGAAGTAGGCTGCACACCAATGTGCAATGAAAGTTGCGCCGCGCGTCCAAGCTCAGGAGAAGAAGGCCATGACCACACTCACGCCGCCGAGCTCGTCCCTCGTCCGCCCGTTCACCGTCGCGATCCCGGATGCGGCGATCGACGACCTGAAGCGGCGACTGTCCCGAACGCGATGGCCGGACCCGGAAACGGTGGGCGACTGGTCGCAAGGGGTCCGCGTGGCGAACGCCCGATCACTGGTCGACTACTGGAAGCGCCGCTACGACTGGCGGCGTTTCGAGTCCGAACTCAACCGCTTCCCCCAGTTCCTGACCGAGATCGATGGGCTCGACCTCCACTTCATCCACGTCAGGTCCAAGAACCCGAACGCGATGCCGCTGCTGCTCACGCACGGATGGCCGGGCTCGATCGTCGAGTTCATGAAGCTGATCGGGCCGCTGACCGATCCGGTGTCGTTCGGAGGGGACGCCGCCGATTCCTTCGACGTCGTCGTCCCCTCGCTCCCCGGGTTCGGGTTCTCCCAGAAGCCCACCGCGACCGGGTGGACCGTGCCGCGCATCGCGAGCGCGTGGATCGCGTTGATGAAGCGCCTCGGCTACACGAGATGGGCCGCGCAGGGCGGCGATTGGGGCGCCGTCGTCACCACCGCCCTCGGGGCCATGCGACCTGAGGGGCTTCTCGGCATTCACCTGAACACCCAGTACGCCTTTCCCGCACCGATTCCCGACACCCTGTCGCCCGAGGAGCGCCACGCCGTGGAGACCCTGGCCCTCTACAACGGCGACCTCGGCGGGTCGAACCACCTTCAGCGCACGAAGCCGGAGACCGTCGGATTCGCCCTGGCGGACTCCCCCGCCGGTCAGGCGGCCTGGATCTACGAGAAGTTCCAGTCCAAGACCGACAACCACGGGCTCGCCGAGGACGTCCTCAGCAGGGACGACATGCTCGACGCGATCTCCCTCTACTGGTTCACCAACAGCGCCGCGTCGTCCGGGCGCCTCTACTGGGAGAACCAGTCGGGCACCCTCGCCGGCCCGAAACTGGCGCTGCCGGTCGCGGTGACCGTCTTCCCGAAGGACATCCCGCTCCTGCCGCGAAGCTGGATCGAGGACACCTACAGCGATCTGATCCACTACGGCGAGGCCGACAAGGGCGGGCACTTCGCGGCCCTGGAACAGCCCGAGATCCTGGTAGACGAGATCCGCACCGGCCTGCGGACCCTTCGTTGACCGCCCGGCAGACGCGCCGCGGCGGCACTAGCGCAGCATCGCCTCCAGCACGTCCCGCGCGAGGACCGGCGGGCGGCCGAGCACGGTCGCGAGCGTCGGGTCGGTGACGGCGAACTCGCCGCGCCGCGCGGCGCGGAACATGCCGAGGGCGAACTCGGCCACCGGGGCCGGGAGGCCGCCCGCGACCACTCCCGCGCTCCACTCCTCGTCGTCCACCACGATTCGCTTGACCGTGCGGCCGGTGAGCTCACCGACGAGGCGCGCGACATCGGCGAAGTCGAGCGCCTCGGACGCGGTCAGCGCCGGAGTGATCCCGTCGAACACTCCCGGGCTCGTCAGGGCGATGGCGTCCGCCTCGGCGAGGTCGTCGTGCGCGGTCCACGAGACGGGGCCGTCCTCGGGGAGCCGGAGCTCGCCGGTCTTCAGCGCGTCCGGCACGTAGATCTCGAGGGTGCTCGCATAGAACCCGTGGCGCAGTGCGGCGAATCGCACGCCCTTCTCGACCAGATGGGACTCGGTCGCCGCGTGCTGCGCCTGGGCCGCGAAGAGCGAGTCGGGGGAAGCGGCCTGGTGGCTGGTGTAGAGCACGCGCGCGGCGGCGTCGATCGCGGCCCGGCTCGCGGCGGACGCGTCGCCTCCCCGGATCGCAGGGGAGACGACGAGCACCTGCTCGGCGCCTTCGAAGGCGTGGTCGAGCGTTGCGGCGTCGGTGAAGTCGCCCGCCCGGACGCGGACACCGCGGGCGGCCAGCGTCCCGACGCGCACTCCCGGATCGTCGACGCCGCCGCGCGGTCGCGCAGGCCGCCGGGGTGCCGACACCGACGATCCTCCGGCTCTTCGGCGACAAGGAAGGGCTCCTGGACGCCGTCGCCGAGCACGTGATGGCCGGCTACACCGCCGCCAAGTTGGAGCGGGCCGCGAGCGAAGACGGCGACCCGGTCGAGGACCTCCGCGCGGCCTGGCGCACGCATGTCGAGTTCGGACTCGCCAACCCCGACCTGTTCGCGCTGCTCTCCGAGCCGGGACGCATCGAGCGCTCCCCCGCCACGGCCGCCGGTGTCAAGGTGCTCGAAGCCCGCGTCGCGCGCGTGGCGGCCGCGGGGCTGCTGCGGGTCTCGGAGCCGCGCGCGGTCGGCATGATCCACGCCGCGGGCAACGGCGTCGTGCTCGCGCTCCTCGCTGCGCCCGAAGAGAAGCGCGACGCAGGGCTCGCGGACGCGATGATCGAAAGCGTCCTCGGCGGCATCCTCGCGGCGGGCCCGCAGACGCCGGTGTCCGGTCCGGCACCGCTCGCCGTCGCGTTCCTGACGGCGGTCCCGGACCTGCCCGCGCTCAGCGGCGCCGAGCGGACGCTGCTCACCGAATGGCTCACCCGCGCGATCGCCGAACTGCAAGTCTGAGCTGGCCCCGCATCCGGATAAGCACTCGCGGGGGTGTCGAGGCCGCGAAACAGGTGGGAGGCGCTCGGACCGGGCACGTGGTGAACGCCGACCCCGACGCCGAACGGCCTTGGCTTGCAACGGAGTACATACCCGGACCCACCCTGCGCGAAGCCGTCGTCGACGTCGGGACGCTGGATGCGGACCGGTTGGCCGCCTTGGGAATGGGACTCGCCGAAGGGCTCGCGGCCATACACGCTCACGGGCTGATCCACCGTGATCTCAAGCCCGGCAACGTGATCATGGCCGCGGACGGGCCGCGAATCATCGACTTCGGCATCGCGCGGGCCGTGGACAGCAGCACGCTGACCGGCACCGGCACGGTCCTGGGCACGTTCGGATTCATGCCCCCGGAGCAGATCAGCGCGGACGCCCCCGTGCCCGCCGGCGACGTGTTCGCGCTGGGTTGTGTGCTGGTCTTCGCCGCGAGGGGTGCCGGGCCCTTCGACGCCTCGTCCGTTCTCGCGATCATGCACCGCGTCCTCCACGAGCCGCCCGACCTCAGGGGCGTACCGGACGGCCTGCGCGAGGTCGTCGCGGCGTGCCTAGCCAAGGACCCCGCTCAACGCCCCGAAACGGGCGAGCTGATCGCTCGATTCGCGGCACTCGGCGCGGCGACCACTCCACTATGGCTGGACCTCGACGGCGACGCCGGCGACCGGTCGGAGGGGACCGACGGGACTTCGGACGGCGAAGACCCTGCTGCGCCGACGGAACTCCAGTTCGACCCGGCGACGACCTACGCCGTCGCATCAGTCAATTCCGGCAAGGTCCTCGACGTCACGGACCTCTCGACCGAGGACGGGGTGGACATCCAGCAATGGGTCTACCACGGCGGTCCCAACCAGCGCTGGGAACTGATCCCCGACTAGGTCGTGTGCCGGGCGCGGGTCACGGGGGTGCGGCGGCCGTCGTTTGCCGGAGGCCGGGCAGGTCGCCGACCGGGCCCTCGGGTCAGTCGATGCCTTCGACGATGCGGAAGTCGCGCTCGACGCCGTCGGAGAGCACGGCCAGCGCCTCCTGGTAGGCCTCGCTCTCGTGTGCCGCGACGGCCTGTTCGAAGCTGTCGAACTCGATCAGGACGGTGCGCTCGGCGATTCCAGCGCCGTGTGCGACGACCTGACCGCCGCGGACGAGTACCCGCCCGCCCCCGGCCTGGACGGCCAGACGGGCCAGCTTGTTGTAGGCGTCCAGCTTCTCAGGGTCGGCAATGGTGCGGTAGGCACTGACCCAGTAGCCCTTGGCCACGGAACCTCCAGTATCGGGAAGAGCACGTCTGACTTCGCATTCGCAATGCGGATCGATCGTACCCAACGGCGGGTCACCTGGATGGTTCCGGGCAAGCGCTGGCCGTTCGCTTCGCAGCGGCGGGAGTTCGGGGTTCGGGCACGCGCGGGGGAACCGCGACCATGCCGTCCGCCTACTCGAGCCCGCCGAGTTTGGCCCGAGTCCGCTCGGACTGGGGGTGGTCGAGGTCTTCGTAGACGGCCAGCGCCCGCCGCCAGCTTCGGGCGGCGGCGGCGCGGTCTCCGGTGGCGAGGTGATTGTCGCCGATGCTTTCGAGCGCCTCGGCTTCCCAGGTGGGGAGGCCGAGTTCGCGGCACAGGTCCAGGGCGCGACGGTAGTGGTCGATGGCCTCGGCGTACCGTCCGAGGTCATGGTGGATCAGGCCGAGACTGTCCCACACGGCGGCTTGGCCGTAGCGATCCCCGACGGTCTCCAAGACCGTCATCGCCCGCTCGCAGTGGTCCAGCGCCTCTTGGTGTTCGCCCGTCTTGGCGTAGTGCCATCCGAGCGCGGTCAGCGCGCGGGCCTGGCCTTCCAGATGGGAGGTCGCCGTGAACAGGTCGAGCGCGTTCCGGTTGCAGGCGATGGCATCGCCGAACCGGCCCTGACTCGCCCACATGGTGGCGCGGGTCTGATGGATATGGGCCTGGCCGACCTGATCGTTCGCGCCGCGGCTCAGCTTCAGCGCCTCCTCCAGGAGCGCATCGGCGTCTTCGAACCTCGCAAGGCTGGTGTACACGTTGGCGAGCACGCGGAGTCCGCGGGTCTGGGCGGCGGTGTCGCCGAGCCGTCGGGCGGCTTCGAGCGACGTCTCGCCGATCGCCGCCAGGTCGTGCCAGAGCCCCAGCCGATGCAGGTAGAGGTGCACGGCCCAGGACAGCTGCCAGCAGTGGGAGTCGAACCCGTGCTGGTCGGCGTGGTCGATGAGGGCCGGCAGGACCGAGCGTTCGGCGGCGAACCAGGCCGTCGCGGCCTCGGCGTCGTCGGCGAATGCGGGGGCGACCGCTGATCGGGCGGGGACCAGCTGGATCGGGTCTTGGATCGGAGCGATCAGTTGGCTCGCCCGGTAGGCGTTGTGGAGGTAGAAGTCGAGCATCCGCTGCGTCGCCTCCGCTCGATCGTCTTGGGGCCCTTCGGAGTCGGCGAGTTCGGAGGCGTAGGCGCGGAGGAGGTCGTGGAACGCGTACCTGCCCGGGGTCTGCTCGACGAGCAGATTGGCGCGGGTCAGTTCGGTGAGCAGGCGTTGCGCCTGCTGCGGTGTGCGTTCAAGGAGGCTTGCGACTGCGGCTGCCGCGATGTCGGGTCCGGGGTGGGCGCTGAGAAGCCGGAACAACCGTGCGGTCTCGGCGGACAGGGCGCGGTACGACCACGAGAACACCGCGCGGACGTCGACGGCCGGGTCGGGATCGGCGAGCGCGTCGAGCCGGTCGCTCGCGTCCCGCAGTTCTGCGGACAGGACTGCCAGCGGGAAGTGCGGGGCGGTGGTGGCTCGGGCGGCGACGATGGCCAGGGCGAGCGGCAGGCCGGCGCACCAGTCGATGATCTGTTGCACCGCTTCCGGTTCGGTCGCGGTCCGCTGACGGCGGAGTCGGCGGGTCAGGAAGCGCCCGGCGTCGTCGGCGTCGAGCTGGGTGAGCCTGATCGGTTGCGCGCCTTGCGTGATCAGGCCGGTGAGTTGGTTACGGCTGGTGACGACGACCAGGCTGCCGGATCCGCCGGGCAGGAGGGGGCGGACCTGCTCGACGTCGCGGGCGTTGTCGAGGATCACCAGGACCCGCTTGTCCGCCAGGAGGCTGCGGTAGAGCGCGGCTTGCGAGTCCAGGTCCGCCGGGATCTTCGCCGGTGGCATTCCCAGCGTGTCGAGGAACGCGCGGACGGCTCTCGGTGGAGCCGTGGGTTGTTCTGCCGGGTCGAACCCGCGAAGGTTGACGTAGAGCTGCCCGTCGGGGAAGCGGTCGGCGACCTGGTGCGCCCAGTGGACGGCGAGCGCGGTCTTGCCGATCCCGGCGGTGCCGGTGAGCACGGCGACCGTCGCGGCGGCGGGCCGGTCGGCGGCGGCGTTACCGGCGGGCAGGAGTTCGTGCAGCTCGGCCAGCTGCGGCGCCCGTCCGGTGAAGTACGGGGTCGAAGCCGGAAGCTGCTTGGGCACCAACCGATCCGACACCTTCTCGGGTCGCGGAGCCGTCGCGCTGACGGCTTGGTCGGCGGTGCGGCGTTGGAGCTGCGGGTCGCCGGCCAGGATCTGCTGATGCAGCCGCTCGATCGGGGTGGACGGCCCGATTCCCAGTTCCTCGTCCAGGAGCCGGTACAGGCGCTGGTATGCCTCCAGCGCCTCGCCTTGCCGCCCGTCCCGGTACAGGCCGAGCATCAGCAGCCGCCAGAGGCCCTCGCGCAGCGGATGCGTCGCGGTCAACGCCTCCAGTTCGGACACTGCGCCGCCGGAGGGGCCGGATTCCAATGCCGCGCCCCAGTACTGCTCGGTGACTTCCAGTCGCAGCTCGTCGAGTCGGCGGGCCCTGTCGCGCACGGCAGGGACGTCGATCCCGGCGAACGCAGCCGGGCCTCGCCACAGGTCCAGTCCTTTTTGGAAGGCGGTGCGCGCGTTGGCGAACGTCCCGTCCTGCAATGCCTGCCGCCCTTGGGCCGACAGCGTCTCGAACCGGTGGACGTCCACTGCGGCGGGCTCGACCTCGAGCAGGTATCCGCCGGTTCTGCCCTGCAAGGTCGCACCGCCGCTGATCAGGTCGAGGTGCTTGCGCAATCGGTAGGCGTACGCCCGCAACGCGGCATGGGCGGCGTTCGGGGGATCGCCGGCCCACAGCTGATCGATCAGCCAGTCGCGCTCGGCCACGCGGTTCACGTCCAGGAGCAGCAGTGCGAGCAGCGTCCTCTGCTTGGCGCCGTATGCGGCCTGTGACCGACCGTCCACTGCGATCTCCACCGGCCCCAGTGCCCGAAACTCCACCGTGCTCGCCGACATGTCGACTCCCGCTCGTGTGCCGTTCGTTGATCCTACGGCCGCACCGATTCTCGGCGCCACAATGGTGCCATCTTCTTGCCACGCCGCCCCGGCAGGATCAGGGATCGAACGCAACCGTTGAGGGGATCGATGCGAACATGGCGGAGGTTGAGCGCATGGTCTCGCCGAGTGACGCGTTCTATCGGACGTATACGGCGGCTCAGGTCGAGGCGGTCGTCGCCGCACTGGACGAGCGCGCCGAGTTCCCGTACGAGCTGACCTATCTCGGCAGCGGCGGCAGCGCACTGTGGCATGCCGGTGAGACCGCGGCGGGCCCCGACGCGGCGGTGCGCGAGGATCAGGACTCGCTCCTGACGCAGTACACCCCGGAGCTGCTCGCACTGGCCCCGGCGTCCCGGCCGGTGCGGGTCGTCGACCTCGGGCCGGGTACGGCCCGTCCGGTGAGCGGACTGCTGCGGCGTCTGCTGGACCAGTCCCGGCTGGAAGGGTACCGGGGGATCGATTTGAGCCCGGAGCTGCTCGAGGTGGCGCGCAAGCACCTCCTCACCGCGTTCCCCGAGGTCGCGGAGGATTTCGACCTGCGCGTCGGCGACTTCACCGGCCCCGATCTGGGCCAGGTCCTCGCCGCCGCGGACGATCCGTACCAGGGCGACCCCGGTCCGGTCCGGTATGTCGTCTTGGCGGGCGGGACGCTCTTCAACTTCGCCGACCCGGGACGGGTGCTTCGCCATGTCGGCGAGGCGATGCGCGAGGAGGACGTGCTGGTGCTGACGTTGCGCGTCGACACCGGTGTCGACCGCCCCCCGTTCATGGACCGGGTCAGCGTCGGCGGACCGTACAAGCCGCAGCAGCTGTCCGGGCTGGACCTGCTGGGCATCGACCGGTCCTGGTACGTGCCCGAAACGGGCTACGACCGCGAGCGCAGCGAAGTCTTCGTCCGGGTGCGGTTCACGCAGCCGGTCGCCATCGAGTTCACAGTGGAACGTCGCTTGAGGACGGTCAAGTTCTCGGCGGGCGACACCGTGGCGGTCTGGCGCTACCACTACCTCGACCGCGAAGCGGTCGTCGATCAGCTGGCCCGGAACGGTTTCACCGTGCGCCTGTTCGAGCACGGCGATTCGAGCCAGATGGTGCTGGTCGCCGCCGCACCAGCAGGGCGAACGGTCATGACCTGACGCCCGGACCAGTGCTTCGCCGAGGGCGTCAACGCGAAACCGTTGCTGCACAAGGCGTTGAAGAAAATCCGTACCCACCCCGGTCGACCACAGGAGGCCAACCATGGTTTTCATTCTCCCCACCGATGACGAACTCAGCGGCGAACTCGCGAAGCGCGCCGGCGACTCCCTCGACGCCGAAGCGAACTTGAAGGACTCGAGCTGGGGCTTCAGGTTCACCCAGGCCGCAGAGGTCGTCCCCGCTGACGCGCACGACGCGTGACCTGACACCCGGACCAGTACTTCGCCTTGTGCGGCTACGCGAAACCGCGGGGCCGCACAAGGCGTTGAAGAAAACCCGTACCCACTCCGGCTCGCCACCGCGAAGCCGGTCGACTACAGGAGGCCACCCATGGTTTTCATTCTTCCCACCGATGAAGAGCTCAGCGGCGAGCTCGAGACGCGCGCCGGCGACTCCCTCGACGCCGAGGCGAGACTGAGGGACTCGGGCTGGGACTTCAAGTTCACCCAGGACGCAGCAGTCGACCCTGCTGACGTGCACGGCGCGTGACCGACGCACTGACACCCCGGGCCGCCGACCTGGTCGGCGGCCCGGCAGGCGACGACGCCGCGAAGGCGTGCTGGTCGGGCACCCACCGGGCGTTGTCCCCTGAGCAGACGCTGCAATGGATTGAGCCGCTGTTCCCGGTCGTGGGCATCACCCGCCTAGCCGACGTGACCTGGCTCGACGAGATCGGCATTCCCGTGTATCAGGCGGTGCGGCCGGACTCCTGGACGCTGTCGGTGAGCCAGGGCAAGGGGCTGACCCCCGACCTGGCGAAGGTCTCCGCCGCAATGGAGTCGATCGAGTCCTGGCACGCCGAGCGCGTCCGGCCGGGCGACACGGTCGCCACCGTGGCCGACATGGAAAGCGAGTGCGGTTACCGCGTCGGCGATCTGTCCCTGGAGCCGCGGCACCACCTGCGGCCGGGCCTCCAGCTCCGGTGGACCCGGGCGCGACGGCTCGACGGCGGCGCCGACGAGTTCCTGCCCAGCGACTACCTGTGCCTGGACGGCAGGGTCCGTCCGGTATGGACGCCGCCGCTGTTCATATTGAGCAGCAACGGACTCGCGAGCGGCAACACCTTCGATGAAGCGGCCCTGCACGGCCTGTACGAGGTCATCGAGCGGGACGCGCTCAGCCGCGCCGAGACCGTCGACCCGCACTTCCTCGACCTCACTCATGTGGACGGTGCCGCGGCCGGAGTACTGGAGCAGCTGACCGCGGCCGGGATCGACGTCCGCGTCGAGGTCCTCCCGTCTCCAACCGGCCTCGCCTGCTTCCGCGCCACGATCTGGAGCGAGATGTTCCCGGTCCTGTTCGCCGGCGCCGGAACGCACCTGGACCGCGACGTCGCGCTGTGCCGGGCCCTGACCGAGGCGGCCCAGTCCCGGGCCACCGAGATCGCCGCCTCCCGCGACGACCGCACCTCGGGCTCCTACCGGCGCGCCCGCACCGGACGCACCCCGAAACCCGCACCGCCGCCCCGGGACGCCGTGGTCGAGTACGACGCGATCACCAACGTCCGCAACCAGACCCTCGCCCAGGACGTCCGCGACGCCGTCGCCGCCGTCGTGGCCGTGACCGGCCGGTCCCCGCTCGTCGCCGACCACACCGTCGACGAGATCGGCATCCCGGTCGTGCGCGTCGTCTCCCCCGGACTGCTGTGCGATCCGGCGATCTTGTGAGGAACCCTTGACCCGCTACCTGTTCGTCGGCCCGAGCCTGCCCGAGGCCGCGCTCCTCGCCGGTGACGACGTCGTCGTACGCCCGCCGGTCGCGGCCGGCGACCTGCCGCGCCTCGCGGTCCGTCCCGGCGACGTGGTCGCCATCGCCGACGGGTACTTCCACCAGACCCGGGCCGTGCGGCACAAGGAGATCCTCGACCTGCTCGACGCGGGCGTGACCGTTCTGGGCGCCGCCAGCATGGGCGCGCTCCGCGCCGCCGAACTCGACGTCCTCGGCATGGGCGGCGTGGGCCGGATCTACCGCGCCTACCGGCGGGGCGAGCTGACCGCCGACGACGAGGTCACCCTGGTACACGGGTCCGCCGACGAGGGGTACCGGGCGGTTTCGGAGCCCCTGGTCAACATCCGCGCCACATTGGACCTGGCCGTGCGGGAAGGCCTCCTCGACGCCGCCGCCGCGGCCGGGATCGTCACCGCACTCACCCAGCGGCCGTACCGGCTCCGCTCCTACCCCGACGCGCTCCACCTGGCGCGGGAGGCGAACGTGGGCGACACGAACGTCGAGCTGCTGCGGGAGCTCTTCACGACCCGGCCCGTCAACCGCAAACGCGAGGACACGCTGCGGCTCCTGGCCGTGCTCCGCAGAGTCGGCGGCACGGCCCGGCCGCGCACCGACCGCGAACCCACGGTCTACCTGCACCGCTGGAGACTCGGCGCACGCACAGTGGACACCGCCGACGGATCGGTCGCCGAGATGGCCGTCCTGCGCATCTGCCAGCTCTTCGCGGGCGACTACCCGGCCTTCCAGCGGGACATGGTCTTCGCGGCGCTCGCGAGCGAATGCGCCAAGACCTGCGGCCCGCTCGACGCGACCGATCCGCTCGACGCGGCCCTGGCCCATGCGCGGCACCGCGACGTCCTCCCCGACCACCGCACACTCGAACCGGGCGACCTGGACTACCTCGACCCTTGGTTCAGCAAGTCCGAACTGGACACCGGCTCGGTACGCGACCGGCTCGCCGCGTTCCTGGTCCGCAGCTTCCGCATCGCGCCGAGCATCCCCGCGGACGCCATGGCGCTCGACCAGCTCCGCTCCCGACCGGCCGCGGCGGCGGCAGCGCGGATCGCGCTCGCCGCCGCGCAGATGAACGAGCAGGCGCACCAGCGCCAAGACGGCTTCGACATCCACGCCCTGTCGGCCGACCGCATCGAGGACTACCTCGCCTACCGGTGGGGCGTCGAAGTGCCGGACCTGGAACACCACGCGCAGGACCGGGGCGTCCCCTCCGTCGAGGTCCTGATCGCCGCAGCGCGGCCCTACTATCTCCTGGCCAAGTACAACCCGGCCCTCGTCGACCTGCGCCTGGGATGAACGCCCCCACGGCTTGCCGATCCGGCATCGCACCCGGCGATGTGCAGGTCCCCTGCGCGGCCTGTCACGGTTCGAGGTCGGCCACGCCCGTGCCCGTGGCGATGTCGAACGGTACGGACACCTGGTCGTGTGTGATCAGCCAGTCGCCGTCGACGTTCCGGAGGCAGAAGGTGACGCGGACCCACATTCCGTTCGTCGTCGCTCCGTTCATCAGCGTGCCGCTGAGCCGGCCGAAGCCGTATGCGAAAGCCACGTCGTCTCCGGCGGTGATCTTCAGGTCGCGGACTTCGTAGTCCACTTCCTGGAAGACCGCGAACACCTGCTCCCAGTTCTTCAGTTTCGCGGCGAGGCCGACGTGCTGCAGGGGCGGCTCGATGTCGAAGGAGACGACCTCCGATGCGTAGATCGGGGCAAGGGCGTCGAGATCCTTGGCGCGGAGCGCCTTGACGATCTGCTCGATCTTCCCGCTGATCGCGGTTTCGTTCGTTGCGCTCATGGTCCTGTCTGCCTTTCATGGTTCTGGCCGCGCGTTGCGGTGGTGTCCTGGGTCATCCCTGTGCGGCGGTGGCGAGGTCTTCCCAGTCGGCCCAGGTCTTGAGCCGGTCGGCGTAGGCCTGCTGGACCATCGGGTAGAAGCCGGTGCCGAACAGGATCCGCACGGGCGGGTCGTCGTGGTCGGCGAGGGTGAGGAGCGCCTGCGCGGCGGCGGCCGGGTCGCCCGCGGGCTGCTTGCCCGCGAACCCGGCGAGGCGTTCGCGGAGCGCGTCGTAGGCGGGGTGCTTCCGGGCCATGTGGCCGTTGTTGAGCGGGTCGGGGTTCTCGCCTTGGCGGGTGGCGAATCCGCCGGGTTCGATGATGGTCACCTTGATGCCGAACTCGGCGACCTCCTTGGCGAGCGCTTCGTTGAAGCCTTCGAGGGCCCATTTGGAGGCGCTGTAGGCCGCGCCGAGCGGCACGGTGATCAGGCCCGCGGCCGAGGAGAGCTGGAAGATCCGGCCGCCCCCCTGCTCGCGCAGGTGCGGCAGCACGGCCTGGACGACCCAGGCGGCGCCGAACAGGTTGGTCTCCATCTGCTCACGGAGTTCGGCCTCGGTGAGTTCCTCGACGGCGCCGATCTGCGCGTAGCCGGCGTTGTTGACGACCACATCGAGGCGTCCGAAGTGCACGATGGCGCGTTCCGCGGCGGTGAAGACCGCGGCCCGGTCGGTCACGTCCATCGCCAAGGGCAGCACCGCCTCCCCGTACTTCTCGACGAGGTCGCCGAAGCTCTCGATGCCTCGGGCGGTGGCGGCGACCTTGTCGCCGCGCGAGAGGGCGGCCTCGACGAACTGGCGGCCGAGACCGCGGGAGGAACCGGTGATGAACCAGACCTTGCTCATGCCTGTGTTCCCTTCTGATTGCGTGAATATCGGGGTGTGCGCAACTTGAACCGGACAGCCCGCGGATACCTGACGGATCGCTGCCGTGAAGCACCTCACATGGCGGGTGCCGGTTCTCGTCGACCTTCGAGCCCACTTGGGGCGGTTGGTCGTCCGCTGCACCGGCGGCAGGAGCGTGCGCCGGTGCAGCGGACTTCCGACGATGCGGACGGGTCGGTGCTCAGGCGCCGAATGCGGCGGCGTTGTCACGGGCCCAGTCGGCGAAGGTGAGCGCGGGCCGACCCAGCAGTGCTTCTACGGTTCGAGTGACGGGGCCCGGGTGGGCGGCATAGTCGGCCAGGGAACCGAGGAGGCGGGCAGGCACTTCTTCGGGCAGTCCCTGCGCGAGCATGCCCTGCCGGACCTGCTCCGGAGGGATCTCCTGGAAGGACAGCGACCGACCGATTGCGGCGCCGATGAGGCGTACCTTCTCCGGCTGGTCCACTGACTGCGGCCCGGTCAGCGTGAGCGTCGCCCCGACATGGGCCCCGCCCGAGAGTGCCTGTGCCGCAACCGCGGCGATGTCGGCCTCGTGGATCGGCGCGGTGGCGGCGCTTCCGTAAGCGCCCCGCACGACGTCACCAGCCTCGATCTGCGGCGCCCAGGCCAGCGCATTGGCGGCGAAGTCGGCCAGGCGCAGGATCGTCCAGTCCAGACCGGAGTCCTTGACGAGGTCTTCGGCGGCTTTGAACTGAGCGGCGAAGCGTGGTTCCCCCGCGTGGTGCTCCACTGTGGTGGCTGACAGCAGCACCGCACGGCGGACGCCTTGCTTGAGGGCCAGCTTGAGCAGCTCGTCCAGGCCGGGTCCGGTGGCGCGGGGGCTGATCTGGATCGCTTCGACGCCTTCGAGGGCCGGTTCCAGCCATTGCGGGCTGAACAGGTCGCCGCCGACGACGCGGACGGCGTCGGGGAAGCGGGTCGCCGCGCGGGTGACCGCGGTGACGGTCCTGCCCTCGTGCAGCAGCTGACGGATGACTTCGCGTCCTACGACGCCGTTGGCTCCGGTCAAGAGAATCATGATGGGTCCCTTCCTGTGCTAGATGCTCGAACCGAGTCGAACGGTGCGGTTCTCGGTCGACTCGGCCAGGCGGTGGCGGCGGGCGGGGAGGCCGAGGGTGGGGTGGGCGGCGCCCCAGGCGGCGAACTTGCAGACCAGGTCCTTCATGCGTGCGGCGAGGGGGCCGCGGAGCGAGGAGTCCTTGGCCCGGTCGTCGGGGGTGACCCACTGGATCAGGCCGTCCTTGCGGCCCAGGCTGATGCACTGCCCCGAGTACGCCAGGGAGGTGCGTCCGGCCTTGCCGCCGGTGAGGCGGGCCGCGATCGAGTCGGCGGCCTGCCAGGCCATCGGGGTGCCGGTGGCGCACGACATGCGCAGCGGGTTTCCGGCGTCGCCGATGGCGTATCCGGCGTCGCCTGCGGCGTACACGTCCGGATGCGAGACCGAGGCCATGTCGCGGTCGACCACGATCCGGCCGTCCGCGGTCGTCTCCATCGCGGTCGCGGCCGCGATCGGGTGGACCGCGAAACCGGCGGTCCACACGGTGACCGCGGTCGGGATCGCCTCGCCGTCGCGGGTGATGAGGGCGTCCTCGCGGACTGCGGCGACGTCGGTGTGCTCGTGGACGGCGATCCCGAGCCGCCCGAAGACCTTCCGCAGATGCGATTGGGCCTTGGGTGAGACCCAGTCGCCGAGACCGCCGCGGACGATCAGTGCGACCTTCAGGTCGGGGCGGGCTTCGGCGAGTTCGGTGGCCGCCTCGATGCCGGTGAGGCCGCCGCCGACGACGGTCACCGTTGCACCGGCGTCCAAGCGGGCCAGGCGGTCCCGCAGTCTCAGTGCGCCGGGGCGACTGGCGACCTCGTGGGCGTGTTCGGCGACGCCGGGTACGCCCTGGGTGTTCCAGGCGCTGCCGAGTGCGTACACGAGCGTGTCGTACGCCAGCGCTTCGGCTCCGTTCGCGTCGGTGACCGTGACGGTCTTGGCGTCGGCGTCGACGGCGGTGACCTTCGCGAGCTTGAGGTCGACGCCGGTGCCGGCGAACATCTCGGCGAAGGGCCGGTGCTTGAGCGTCTGTCCCGCCGCCAGCTGATGGTTGCGGACGCGCTCGACGAAGTCGGGCTCGGCGTTGACGAGGGTGATGGCGACGTCCTCGGGGTGCAGCCGCTTCGCGAGGCGGCCGGCGGCGCTGGCGCCTGCGTAACCGGCGCCGAGGACGATGATGCGATGTTTCATTTCCGTATCCGTTCGTTCTGCTGGGGTTCGGGGCGGTGCCGCTTGTCCGCCTGCGTCGGCGAGGCCGACCGGCGCGGCGTACGGCGCTTGGACGGCATGGCCGGGACGCGGCGGCCGGTTTCGATCCACTGTGAAGCCCAGGGAGGCGGGGAGGCAACGGCGAAGCGCTCAATCACTGTTCAGCGCAGGTGAAAGCCCTGCTGAGCACCTATCGGTGTTCAACAGGGTTCAAGGACCGTTTCGCAGGTCCGCAACACCGGTTCGGTTCCGGGGTCCGTCCGGTTCTCGCGGGTCCTAAATGGCGGGGGGCCAGTCGAGGGTCACGGGCCCGTGGGCCTCGGCGAGCCGGGCGAATTCCCGGATGAGCTCGGTCTCGCGTGCGGCGGACCAGATCAGCGCCGATTGCACGGTCGGCCCGTGCTCGAACGGCACGTAGGCGATCCCCGGATGCTGGTTGTACTGCGCGAACTGCGCGATGATCGGGCCGATGCCCTTGCCGGCCATCACCAGTGCGACGCCCGCCTGCAGGCTCTCCACGACGTGCTCGCGCTCGATCGAGCGCCCGGAAGGGGCCTGTCGCGGGGTGAAGTGGTCGATCCAGTAGTCGTCGGGATCGCCCGCCGCGACGACGACCGGGTTGTCGGCGAGGTCTTCGAGGGTGCCGTAGCCCCGCCGCACGATCGGGTGCCCCTCGGGCACGGCCAGCAGCAGGCGCTCGCGCAGGACCACCGGTCCGACGGCGAAGCCGTCCTCGTGGACGGGCAGCGGCACGGCGAGGACGTCGGCCCGGTCCTCCCGCAGCGGCCGCAGGTGATCGCCGACCTCGGCCTCCAGCACGAGGCGCGCGGTGGTGCCGGGGCGGCGCGCTTCGAACTGCTGGGCGAGTTCGAGCAGGTGCCGTCCGTTCGCGGTGCCGAGGAATCCCAGCCGCAGTTCGCCGCTGACGCCCTTGGCGGCCTGGACGGTGCGTCGGACGATCTCCTCGACGGCCTCGTGCGCGGGCGCGAGGTCCCGCTGGAACCGCCGCCCCAGGTCGGTGAGGGACACGCCGCGCGTGTTCCGCTCGAACAGGGCCGCGCCGATGCGGCGCTCGACCTTCTGGATGAGCTGGGTGACGCGGGCCGGGGAGATGCGGAGACGCTTGGCGGTACGGCCGAAGTGCAGTTCTTCGCACAGCACGAGAAACGTCTCGATCTCCTGGCGCTCCATCGGCATCCATTCCAGTGTTCAACCACAGCGAACAATCGCTCAGTCTTCGTGAACACTGAGTATGAACGATCCTCGCACCCCGCGCCGAAACGGGATACCTGCATCTCCTGGGCGGTGTCACCGCCAGGTTCCCGCGGCGGTCGATCGGGCCCTGAAGCGCGCGACCAGGTCGTCCACGACCGCCGGGGGCCGTCCGCCGCGTCGGCGCAGGAGCCACATCGTGACCCGGGTCCGGTCGTCCTTGATGGGCCGCACGGTGATCAGGCCGCTGCGTTCGAGCGGATCGCCGTGGACGGAGTAGTCGGGGAGGATCGTCACGCCCAGTCCCTCGGCGACGAGCATCTTGCCCATCTCGGCCCCGTCGACGCTGTGCCACGCGGTCGGCAGGCGGCCTTCGAAGAGCCGCAGTGCGAAACGGTGCATGACGTAGCCCGAGCGCATCCCGACAAACGGTTCGGCGCGCAGGTCCGCGGCGCTCACCTCGGCCTGCGAGGCGAGTTGATGGGCTCCGGGGAGGACCGCGACCGGGCGGCCCTCGCGGAGCACGGCGCCGTCGAGGCGGGCGGGCACCGCGAAGTCGTCGAGGGCGTTCACCAGGCCCAGATCCAGTGAGCCGTCGGCGAGTCCGGCCTCGATCTCACCCTGCTGGAGCGCCCTGACCTCGACGCGCGCACCGGTGCGGTCGCGGTGGAAGTCGCGGATCGCGGGCAGGAGCAGGCTCGCGGTCCCGGCATTGACGGTGCCGACCCGGATGGCGCGGCCCGCGGCGCCCGGGACGCCCGCGGCCGACTGGAGGCGGTCGACCGCCTCCAGCACCCCCATCATGTGCTCCAGGAGTTCCTTGCCGCGCAAGGTGATCCGGGCGCCCTCGCGGCGCCGCTCCAGGAGCGTCACCCCGAGCTCGCGTTCGAGCTTGCTGATCGCCTCGCTCAGGGCGGGCTGCGAGACGTGCAGGTGCTCGCTCGCGCGCCGCAGCGACCCGTACCGCGTCACCGCCGCGACGTACTCCAGTTGTTCGATGCGCATCCATTGCCCGCCTTCGAGAGACCCATCGGCACCGCCGATCGGGGTATCGGCCGAACCGATGTTCGAGAGCTACTCCCCCGCTGCATTTCCTAGTAAGTTGATAGGAAAAGGTTACTACGAGGAAGGGCTCGAGCACAATGACGAAGGACGCCACAGGGACCGCTCCCGACTGGTCGCAGCGACCGCAGACCGCCGACGCATGGGTGCGGCGCGCCCACGAGGTCGCGGCGCTGCTCGCGGAGGACGCCGTCGAACGCGACCGCGCCGGTCAGACCCCCTACGAAGAGGTCCAGCTGCTCAAGGACGCCGGCCTCGTCACGCTCCTCGCCCCCGCCGAACACGGCGGCGCCGGCCAGGACTGGACCACCGCCTACCGCGTCATCCGCGCCGTCGCCGCCGGAGACGGCTCCATCGGCCAGCTCATCGGCTACCACTACCTGTGGGCCTGGGCCGCGCGCCTGGTCGCCACCCCCGAACAGATCGAGGCGGTCGAAAGCCAAGCGGCCCAAGAGAACTGGTTCTTCGGCGGGGCCGTCAACCCGCGCGACGACGACCTGGTCATCAGCGAGGTGGACGGCGAACTCGTCTTCAACGGCAAGAAGACCTTCTCCACCGGAGGCAAGGTCTCCGACGTCACCGTCCTCGAAGGCATCCTGGAGGGCACCGACGACCACGTCTTCGCGATCGTCCCCACCGACCAGGACGGCATCACCTTCCCCGGCGACTGGGACAACCTCGGCCAGCGCCTCACCGAGAGCGGTTCGGCCCGCATCGAGGGCGTCCGCGTCCCCTGGGCCGCCGCGGCCGGGTACGCCGCGACCGCGGACGGCGGGCACGAGTTCGTCCCGCGCACCTACAACACCCTGAACGTGCCGCTCATCCAACTGGTCTTCACCAACTTCTACCTCGGCATCGCCGAAGGCGCGCTCACCCGCGCCGCGGCGTACACCGTGGCCCACACCCGCGCCTGGCCGTACGCCGCCGACCGGAAGGACCGCGGCGTCGACGAGTTCTACGTCCAGGAGGCCTACGGGGACCTGCGCTCGAAGCTGTGGGCCGCCGAGGCCCTCGCCGAGCGGGCCGCCGCGCGGATCGAGGCGATCAACGCCCACGCCGATTCGGTGACGCCCGAGGAGCGCGGCGAGGCCGCGGTGCTCATCGCCGCCGCGAAGCAGACCGCGATCGACGCGGGGCTGGAGATCGGCACCCGGATCTTCGAGGTCACCGGCGCCCGCGCCAGCGCGAACGCGGTCGGGCTCGACCTGTACTGGCGCAACATCCGCACCCACTCGCTCCACGACCCGGTGGCGCACAAGCGGGCCGAGGTCGGCCGCTACGCGCTCACGGGCGAACTGCCCGCGCCCACCTGGTACACGTGACCGTCCATTCAGTCCGATCCCTTTTGGAGGTTTCCATGAACGCATCGGCTTCCGAGCCGCTGAAATTCGCCTACTGGGTGCCCAACGTCAGCGGCGGCCTGGTGGTGAGCAAGATCGAGCAGCGCACCGACTGGGGCTACGACTACAACAAGCGGCTGGCCCGGCTCGCGGAGGACAACGGCTTCGAGTACGCGCTCTCGCAGGTCCGCTACATCGCCTCGTACGGGGCGGCGTACCAGCACGAGTCGACCAGCTTCAGCCTCGCGCTGCTGCTGGCCACCGAGCGGCTCAAGGTGATCGCCGCGATCCATCCGGGACTGTGGCACCCGGGGGTGCTGGCGAAGTGGGTGGCCACCGCCGACCAGCTCTCGAACGGCCGGGCGGCGATCAACGTCGTCTCGGGCTGGTTCAAGGACGAGTTCACCAAGCTCGGCGAACCGTGGCTCGAACACGGCGATCGCTACCGGCGCTCGGAGGAGTTCATCCGGTACGTCAAGGAGATCTGGACCTCCGAGCACGCCGAGTTCAGCGGCGACTTCTACCGGCTCCACGACTTCGACCTGAAGCCGAAGCCGGTCGCGGGCGAGGGCCGGGCGCACCCGGAGGTCTTCCAGGGCGGCAACTCGATCGACGCGCGCGGCATGGCCGGGCGGGTCTCGGACTGGTACTTCGCCAACGGGAACTCCCCCGAGGGCGTCGAGGCGCAGATCCGGGACGTCCGGGAGGTCGCCCAGGTCCACGGGCGCACGGTCCGCTTCGGCGTCAACGGGTTCCTCATCGCCCGCGACACCGAGGCCGAGGCGCGGGAGGTGCTGCGCGAGATCATCGACAAGGCCGACCGCGAGGCCGTCGCGGGCTTCGGGGCCGCCGTCAAGCAGGCCGGTCAGTCCACAGGCGACAAGACCGGCATGTGGCAGGACTCGGAGTTCGCCGACCTCGTCCAGTACAACGACGGGTTCAGGACCGGTCTGATCGGCACGCCCGAGCAGATCGCCCACCGCATCATCGAGTACAAGCGCCGCGGCGTGAACCTGCTGCTGCTCGGGTTCCTCCACTACCTGGAGGACGTCGCGTACTTCGGGGCGAACGTGCTGCCGATCGTGCGCGAACTCGAAGCGGCAGAACGGGAGAAGGTGTCATGAGCGACCCCGCCTGTACGCAGGTGCCGGTGCTCGACGCCGCGGCGGCCATCGCCGCGGCGTCGAGCCTGGCCGGGGAGTTCGCCGCCGGGGCCGCCGAACGCGACGCCCGCCGCTCCCTCCCCTACGCCGAACTCGACCGCCTCGCCGCCTCAGGGCTCCTCGCGATCACCGTCCCGGCCGCCTACGGCGGCGCCGACCTCGACGCGGCGACCGTGACCGAGGTGTTCCGCCTGATCGCCCAGGGCGACCCGAACATCGCGCAGATCCCCCACAGCCACTTCGTGTACGTCAACCAGCTGCGCTGGCAGGGCGACCCCGACCAGCGGGCCCGGCTGTTCACCGAAGTGCTGCAAGGCAAGCGGTTCGGGAACGCGCAGACCGAGTTCGGCACCAAGCACGTGCGGGACCACCGCACGGCGCTGACGCCGGACGGGCGCACCGGCGAGGGCGTGCGGCGCTGGCGTCTGAACGGCACGAAGTTCTACTGCACCGGGGCGCTGTTCGCCGACTGGATTCCCGTCCTCACCCACTTGGGCGTGGACGGGCCGATGCACGTGGCGTGGGTGCGCCGCGACGCCGAGGGCGTGGAGGTCGTGGACGACTGGGACGGCATCGGCCAGCGCACCACGGCAAGCGGCACCGTGCGACTGCGAGAGGTCGCGGTGACCGACGAATGGATCACCCCGTACGCGGCCACTTTCGAAGGGCCGCAGACGTACGGCGCGTTCGCTCAAGTGCTGCACGCGGCGATCGACGCGGGGATCGCCAGGGCCGCTTTGGCGGAGGCCGCCGAGTTCGTGCGGACCAAGAGCCGCCCGTACCCGGATGCCGGAGTCGAGCGCGCCGCCGACGATCCGCTCACGGTGCACGCCTTCGGGGAGATGGAACTGGCGCTGCGCGGGACTGAGGCGCTGCTCGCCGAGGCGGCGCGCAAGGTGGACGCGGCCGACGCCGTGCTCGACGACGCCGAGCGGTACGAGGCCGGTGCGGCCGAGGCGAGCCTGGCGGTGGCCGCCGCCCGCGCCTCCAGCGCGCAGGTCTCGGTCGCGATCGCGAGCCGGGTCTTCGAGGTCGCCGGGACGCGCAGCGCCCTGGCGGGCGTGGGCCTGGACCGGCACTGGCGCAACGCCCGCATCCACACCCTCCACGACCCGGCCGCGTGGAAGGTCCAGCACCTGGGCCGGTGGGCCCTCGACGGGGCGCCCCCGCCCCGGCACGGCCAGCTGTAGGGAGCCGCCGTCAGGGTCTCCCGAACATCCCCCATAGACGCGACGAGAGGACTGCACACCATGAGCGCGTTGCAATTCCACTGGTTCCTGCCGACCAACGGCGGCGACGGCCGCCAGGTGGTCGACGGCGGACACGGGGTCGACGCCGGGGTCTCGTCCCGGCCGGCCTCGGTCTCCTACCTCGGACAGGTCGCGCGGGCCGCCGAGGACAACGGGTTCGCCGCCGCGCTGACCCCCACGGGCGCGTGGTGCGAGGACGCGTGGGTCACGACCGCGATGCTCAGCCAGGTGTCGGAGCGGCTGAAGTTCCTGGTGGCCTTCCGTCCCGGGGTCGTCTCGCCGTACCTGGCCGCGCAGATGGCCGGGACGTTCCAGGAGCTGTCCGGCGGGCGGCTGCTGCTCAACGTGGTGACCGGCGGCGAATCGCACGAGCAGCGCATGTACGGCGACTTCGAGGACAAGGACGCGCGCTACGAGCGGTGCGGCGAGTTCCTGGAGATCGTGCGGCGACTGTGGACCGGCGAGACCGTGGACTTCTCCGGGAAGCATCTGCGGGTGGAGGGCGCGCGGCTCCAGCAGCTGCCCGACCCGGTCCCGGAGATCTACTTCGGAGGGTCGTCCCCGGCGGCGGGGGCCGTTGCGGCCGAGCACGCCGACGTGTACCTGACCTGGGGCGAGCCGCCCGAGGCGGTCGCCGCGAAGATCGCGTGGATCAGGGAGCTGGCGGCCTCGACCGGGCGCCAGCGGCCGATCCGGTTCGGACTGCGCGTCCACGTGATCAACCGCGACAGCGCCGCGGAGGCCTGGGCCGAGGCGGACCGGCTCCTCGCCGGGATCGACGAGGCGGCCATCGCCCGCGTCCAGGCGGGCCTGCGGCGCAGCGAGTCCGAAGGCCAGCGCCGGATGCTCGCCCTCAACGGCGGCACCAAGCGGGACCTGGAGATCCACCCGAACCTGTGGGCGGGGGTCGGCCTGGTGCGCGGCGGGGCCGGGACCGCGCTGGTCGGCTCGCACACCGAAGTGGCCGACCTGATCGAGCAGTACCACCGGGTGGGGGTCGAGGAGTTCGTGCTCTCGGCCTACCCGCATCTGGAAGGGACGTACTGGTTCGGTGAGGGCGTCCTGCCCGAGCTGTCCCGGCGCGGCCTGTGGGAGCACCCTTCGCCGCGTCGCCGCAGGGCCGCGGCGGTCCCGTTCGCCGACTAGCCCTTTGGAGGCACCCCATGACCACTCCCCCATTGACGACCAACCAGGACCTGGACCCGCGGCGGCTGCGTGAGGCGTTCGGGGTCTTCCCCACGGGCGTCGTGGCCGTGGCCGCCCGCGTGGACGGCCGGATCACGGGCCTGGCGGCGAGTTCGTTCACCTCGGTGAGCCTGGAGCCGCCGCTGGTGTCGTTCTCGATCGCGACCACCTCGAAGACCTGGCCGGAGCTGCGCCGCGCGACCCGGCTGGGCCTGACCGTGCTCGCCGACCACCACGGCGGGGTGTGCCGCCAGCTGGCCGGGCCACCCGAGCGGCGCTTCGAGGGCCTCGCCCTGACCACCAGCGAGGACGGCGCGGTGACCCTCGACGAGGGCCTGGCGCGCTTCGACTGCTCGATCCACCGCGAGGTCGAGGCGGGCGACCATGTGATCGTCCTGTTGCGACTGCACGCGGTGGAGCACGCCGACAATTCCGGTCCACTGGTGTTCCACCGCAGCGGCTTCAGCCGCCTCGCCGAGCAGGCGTGAGGGCATAAGGAGGATCGAGTCTCGGTCTGCGCGGTCGAGCCGACCGAGGCAGCGCCCGATGATCGCCGCAGCGGACAAGTACTCCCTGGGGTTGACGTCGTGAGGGCGGCGCGGGCGGGAGACTTCCACGGGAGCCGGCACCACGCTGGAACGTACGCCGCCGTCCTTCACTGACTGCGGCGACCGCCGGACCCCGCACCCCCATAGAGGAGCCCCCTCATGTCCACGGCCGTACAGCAGGTGACCGATCCGCTGGGCCCGCCCGCGCCCATATCGAGGTCAGAGCGGTCCCTCGCCCCCGACATCGCCCGCGGCGGGATGCTCCTGTTCATCGCCCTCGCGAACGTCCCGATCCACCTGTGGGGCATGGGCCTGGACGAGTACAACCACAACACCGGCCAGTCGGGCGCCGACCACCTCGCGTACTTCGTCGAGCAGCTCCTCATCGCCGAGCGCTCGCGGCCGATGTTCGCGATCCTCTACGGCTTCGGCATCGCGGTCATGGCCTCGCGCATGTTCGCGAACGGCATGGGGGCCAAAGGGGTCCGCACGATCCTGCGCCGCCGTTCCCTGTGGCTCATCGCCTTCGGCTTCCTCCACTCCACGTTCCTGTTCTTCGGCGATGTCCTCGCCTCCTACGGCGCGGTGGGTCTCCTCGCGCTGTTCCTCGTCCACCTCTCCGACAGAGACCTGAAGCGGTGGTTGTGGGGTTCCCTCGCCTACACGGCGGTGATCGGCACGCCGATCATGGCGTACTCCTTCACCATCAGCGGTGATCCGCCCCGGGTCGAAGGGCTGGGGCCTTATGTCTCGCAGTTGGCGACGGGCGCGTTCGCCTCACCGGTCGGCTCGCTCGCGATGGTGGTCACCGGCTCGTTCTTCCCGCTCATCATCGCGGGCATGATGCTCCAGCGCACGGGCATGCTCAATCACCCCGAGGCGCACCTGCCGCGGTTGCGGCGCCTCTTCGTCTCGGGCATGGCCGTGGGCGTCGCCAGTGCACTGCCGATAGCGCTCATCGCCCTCGGCCTCTGGGCGCCTGCACGCGAGATCTGGATCGGGGCGATCTACCTGACGCTCATCGGCGGCATGTACGCCGGACTCGGCTACATCTGCGGCTTCGCGCTCCTGGCGCACAAGCTGCGCAGCTACGGCCGTCGCGGCGCCCCGGGCGCCCTGGCGGCGGTCGGCGAACGATCACTCACCAGCTACCTGCTCCAGTCGGTCATCATGGCCCCGCTCCTCACCGCCTGGGGTTTCGGCCTCGGCGAGGACCTGGGCTACCTGGGCGCGTTCGGCTACGCGTTCGGGACCTGGCTGGTCACCGTGGTCATCGCCCTGGCGCTCGACAAGGCCGGAAAACGCGGCCCCTTCGAGGTCGTGCTGCGGCGCCTCACCTACGGCCGCAAGCAGTCCTGACCGTGAAGCCGGAGCCCGCGAGTACGCCGTGAGGGGTTGAGACCCCGTCGGTCCTCGGTTCTTGCAGGGACCGAGGACGGACGGGGTTTCAGGCTACCCGGCCCTCATTGCGGATTCCCTTGACAAAATTACTGAGGAGAGTCATAATTGAGTGAAATCATAAACGAGCAGCCTCACGAGAAGGAGCAGGCAGTCATGAAGGCATTCGTCGTCACCGAATACAAGGCCCCGCTGGAACCGGTGGAGGTGGCCGAGCCGCAGGTGGGCGGGCGCGACGTGCTGGTACGGGTGCAGGCCGCCGGCCTCAACGCACTCGACGAGAAGATCCGGATGGGCGAGTTCAAGCAGATCCTGCCGTACAAGCCGCCGTTCGTCCTCGGCCATGATGTCGCCGGCACCGTCATCGAGGTCGGTGCGAACGTGCGCGGGTTCAAGCCCGGCGACGAGGTGTACGCCCGGCCCCGGGACCACCGCATCGGCACGTTCGCCGAGCGCATCGCCGTCGGCGAGGCCGACCTGGCCCTCAAGCCCGAGTCGATCAGCATGGAGGAGGCGGCATCGCTGCCGCTGGTCGCGCTGACGGCATGGCAGGCGCTGGTCGAGAAGGGGCGCGTGCGGGCCGGACAAAAGGTCCTCGTTCACGGCGGTTCCGGCGGGGTCGGGTCGGTCGCGATCCAGCTCGCCAAGCACCTCGGCGCGACGATCGCCACCACCGCGAGCGGATCGAACGCCGATTTCGTGCGCGAGCTCGGCGCCGACACCGTCATCGACTACCGCACCCAGGACTTCGAGCAACTGCTGTCCGGGTACGACCTGGTGCTGGACAGCCTCGGCGGCGAGAACCTCGAGAAGTCCCTGCGCGTCCTGCGCCCCGGCGGCAAGGCGATCGGCCTCGCCGGACCCCCGGACGCGGCCTTCGCCCGCGAGATCGGTGCGGGCGCGGCGCTGCGCCTGGCGATGACCGGGCTGAGCGCCGGCATCCGCCGCAAGGCCCGCAAGCTCGGCGTGACCTACGAGTTCCTGTTCATGCACGCCAGCGGCGCACAGCTCAGCGAGATCACCGCCCTCGTCGACAGCGGCGCGCTGCGCCCGATCGTCGGCAAGACCGTCCCCTTCGACCGCCTTCCCGAAGCCCTCGAGGCGCTGGAGCAGGGCGGCATCCGAGGCAAGGCCGTCATCACCGAAGCCTGACCTGGCCATCCGGCCGACATTAGGATCATTCACACACAGGGAGTCATCATGAACACGCGCAATGACCAGAACAAACCGGTCATCACGTCGTACGTCGAAGCGCCGACGCGCACCGTGGCGGCAGGCGGCGTCACCTTCGTCTACCGCGAGCTGGGGCCCGAGGGCGGCATCCCGGTCGTCTTCTTCGTCCACCTCGCCGCGACCCTCGACTACTGGGACCCGCGCATCGTCGACGCGATCGCGAAGGACCGCCATGTCATCGCCTTCGACCAGCGCGGCGTCGGCGCCACCACCGGCGAAGTGCCCGACACTATCGAGGCGATGGCCGACGACGCCTATGCGTTCATCACGGCGCTCGGCTACGACAAGATCGACGTCTTCGCCTTCTCCCTGGGCGGCTTCATCGCTCAGGCGCTCATCGACGCGCACCCGGACCTGGTCCGCAGACTGGTCCTCACCGGCACCGGCCCGAAGGGCGGCAAGGACATCGACAAGGTCGCCGGTCTGACCTACCGCGACATCCTGAAGGGGACGCTGACACGGTCGGATCCGCGCGAGTTCCTGTTCTTCAACCGCGACGCCACCGGCAAACGCGCCGCGAAGGCGTACGTCGGGCGGACGACCGGTTCACGCACCGAAGTCCGCGACGCGCCGATGAAGGTGAAGGGGTTGCAGACGCAGCTCAAGGCCATCAAGAAGTGGGGCCGCGGCGCGCCGCACGACCTGTCGAAGCTCACGCAGCCGACATTGATCGCCAACGGCGACCACGACCGCATGGTGCCCACGGCCTTGTCCGAGGACATGAATCAGCGCATCAAGGACTCCGAACTGATCATCTACCCGAATTCCGGGCACGGCGGCGTCTTCGAGCACCACCAGGAGTTCGCGCCCGTCGCCGCCGCGTTCCTGAACCGATGAACGCCGCCCGAGCCGACGAAGGGAGACCCACGATGTCCACGGCACCGGTCTTCGCCAGGAAGCCGCTCACCTCGTCGATCCCGCTGTGGGCGCGCGACGACCAGCCCCGGCAGCAGAGCATGGACCGCTGGAAGGGCCCGCACTCCACGATCATCAGCGCCACACCGGGATTCGAGGAGTACCGGCAGATCCACCTGGCCGAGACGAATCCCGGCCTGTGGCCGGCCGTTCCCGGTGTGGAGACGGCCATCCCAGCCGACCGCAGGATCGACGGGGTCGCCGAGGTCACCATGAAGTCGGTGCTCTCACCGCTCCTGGGCCGCAAGCAGACCAAGCTCGCCTTCCTCGACGAGGTGAACCTGTTCCGGCGCACCCTGCTCTATGCCGGGCCGCCGTACTCGGCGCGCTGGTACAACGCCGCCGCAAGCGGCGAGCGGGCCGGAGCCCGGGCGCTGATCTACGTCAGGAAGCGGGACGGCGTCGGCACGGGCGCCTTCCGGAGGATCCTCACCGACCGGCTCGTCCCCGCACTCGCGACCAGTGAGGTGAAGGAACTGCGGACCCAGGTGTTCATGCCCTGGCGGCGGGGCCTGTGGGACACGCCGAACGTCGCCCACGACAACCCGGCCGACAAGCGGTTCGACGCCTCGATCATCCTCGGCTTCACCGGAACCGACGCACTTCGCGCGTACTTCGCCGGCGATGCCGTCGCGAGGCTGTCGTCCCGGCTCCCGGCGTTCGCCTCGGCGGTCCACGCCTACGAAGTGGAGCAGGCCCTCACGTTCGTGGAGGGAGGCAAGGTCCTGCGGAGGTACCGGGAATGAGCGATCACGGGTGCCCGCGACTACGCGACAGAGCAACCTTGGCGGCGCTGCAGATGCCGCCGTCGGCCCCGCTGACGACCATGCTCACCATTGAGTACAGTCGGCTTTTACTCCCGGAGGAGGCACCATGCCAACCGCCCCGCAACGGGTCGGGCGACGTGAGCGGAACAAGCAGGAGAAGCTCGACCGCATCACGGCCGCCGCCAGCGAACTCTTCGCCGAGCACGGCGTCGACGAGGTCACCACCCAGCAGATCGCCGACAAGGCCGACATCGGCACCGGCACCCTGTTCCTCTACGCCAAGAACAAAGGCGAGCTGCTCCTGCTCGTCCAGAACTCGACGTACGCCGACGCCCTCGCCGAGGGCGAGGCCGCCGCGAAGGACCTCCCCGACGCGCTCGACGCGGTGATGGCGGTCATCTCCCCCGTCGTGGCGTGCAACCGCAAGCAGATCGACAACGGCCGCACCTACCTGCGCGAGATGATCTTCGGCGACCCCACCGAACCCCACCACCGCGAAGCCCTCTCGCTCACCGTCCAAACCGAGGGAGCGATCGCCAACGTCCTGCGGCGGGACCAGCGCCTCGACGCCACAACCGCGACGACGCTCGCCCACGTCGTCAGTGCGGTCCTGTTCATCGCCATGGCGTCCCCCGTCAACCTCGGACACAGCATCGACGAGGTCATCGCCGAGATCCGCGAACAGGTCCAGGCCCTCCTCCCGCGCTGACGCACGACGCCACCGGCGCCGCCGACTCGCTTCCGACTGGATCCGTTCACGAACGCGAAGTCGATATTTGCACCAGCGAAAACGTCCCGACCCTTCAGGCCGGGACGTTCTGCACGGATCCACATTCAGAGCCGAAGGACTTCTCTTGCGGCTGTTCGTGTCCGGGCTAGTCTTCGCAGTCGGCGTCCCGGCAGATGCGGTCGGGCTGGTACTCATCCGCCGCCGCGGCGGAGGCCGTGGAGGCCCCCGCTACAGCGATCAGCAAGCCGAGGAACACGGCCGCCACCGCCCTTTGCGTCTTCGAAAATGTCATCTTCGCGCTCCGTTCTCATGGTCAACTTCGAGGAGTTCGTTCGATCCCCTCACAACCATGGGACGAGACGGCATGAAACCTGCACGACTTCTGCATGGACGCCCATGGTGGCCCGTTACCGCGCCCAAGGATCGAACTGCCCGCTCGGGGCCCTGCTGAGTCAGGTGCACGGCACCGCCGGGGCAACGCAGATCGCCAAGGCCGTCCAGGACGCCGTGCTGGAGTGACGCGGCTCGACGTCGTTTCCGACCTGGCAGCTGCGCCCGGATCGTCTCATCTAGACGGTTCGGGCGCTGGGGCCCGCCTGGACCGTCCATTCGTGACAGCCTGGAAGGCATGGACATTCCAGAAGAGATCGAGATCAGCCTCGTCCGTGCCGACGAGTACCCGGCCGTCGCCGCGTTGCGATGGGAGTGGGAGTCCGAGGGCGGTGTGAAACCGTTCGGAGACCCGGACACCTTCGCGAAGGAGTTCGCCGAGTGGGCGCTGCGGAACGCCGACACTTACCGATGCATCGTGGTGCGCCGCAACGGGACCGTGATCGGCATGGCCTGGCTCGTGGTCGTCGCGCGGGTGCCGGTCCCCGGCAACATGTCACGCGCGGGCGGCGACCTGCAGTCCATGTACGTGTCGGCGCAGGCGCAAGGACGCGGATTCGGCAGCCGCCTTCTCGCCGCGGTCTTCGACGAGGCGCGGCGACTGGACCTGAAGAAGGTCGTCGTGCAGGCGACCAGCGGATCCATGGCCTTCTACGGCCGCAACGGCTTCAGCGACGCCCCCAAGATCCTCCAGGCCAAGCTCAGGGCGAAACTTTAGGGCCGGCGGGCCTTCGCGGACAACCCCCTGGTTCAGCGGAAGTCGTGCGCGTGGGCTTCGGTCCACTGCTCGAACGTGCGCGGCGAACGAGGCGGGTACGGTGTCGGCCCCGGATGAGGTGGTTCGCGTTCATGCGTCATCCTTGGATTCCGGAGCAAGCATGTGGTGCCTCGGCATGGAAGTTGCACGGACTCGGCATGAACGCCGGCTTCCAGCGACGAAATCGGTTGCGGGCGAACGCAGTTGCAACTGAAATCCTCGTCGAACACAACCGGGCGACCTAAGCTTGTCTTTTAACCTGCGGTGCTGGTCAGAGTGCCCCGCGTGAACACGAGTGAAGCCCTTGCTTGATGATTCTTGTTGCGACGCAAGAACATCCATATAGCAAGGGCTTCGTTTGTCTATTCTCC